>Ga0209512_1000021_pt1 | contig 424226 bp, 381 predicted proteins | sample frozenSSSSmetaG_FD_184142 | JGI IMG/M metagenome (GOLD analysis project Ga0209512, IMG submission 184142) | Glacier valley bacterial and archeal communities from Borup Fiord, Nunavut, Canada, to study Microbial Dark Matter (Phase II) -... | ecosystem: Environmental > Aquatic > Freshwater > Ice...
TTGTAGTAAAATCTGATTTTTTTGAATCAGCATATCCATTCGTCGTTAATACGACGATAATAACAATAATTATTTTTCGAATTGTGTACTTTGTCATTTTATACTTGCACATAACGTGCCGTGTATGTAATGCTGGGGTTTGCTCGACCTTCGCTAGAGTTTAAAGTTAAAATTAAGCACGGCAACTATCCCCCGTTACAAAAGGCCCCAGCAATACATACACAATGTTAGCGGTTCGTGCTTCTTGTCCACTGTCCTCAGTATGCAGTATATTATTTTGTCTCAAGTGATTTGTCAATTAACCAAGGAATGTAAGTCATAAACTCTATTTGAACTAAACCTGTATTGTCCGCAAAATAGGTTAAGTCGTTGCCGACTGCAAAGCCGATAGAAAATGTGTCAGTTATTGTTGTCAAATCAAAAGTGTGTCCTCCTGAAGGAAGAGGAACTCTGTAGTCTTTGCCAGTTATTACCCGTCCCTTGAAATGAAACCAACCGCCAATGTGATGAAGTCCGTCAGGCAGTGTCTCAAAGGATGTGATTTCTACTTCTTTTTTGTAGTCAATTCCTAAGTCGTCAAAAAGTCGTTTGATTTCATCAGAAAAAACTTTATCACGGTATGCAACATAGTTTTTACAGTCGTTGCACACACAAGTGTCCGCTCCGCTAACTGAAACACTTTCATAAGTCTGCCGTGTCAACTCACGATCAACCTCAAACTCCCAATCTCTATATTTTACTGTCGTAACGGTCATTGTTTTTTGTCAGTCTGTTGGTGTCAGCACGGTCGTCATAGCATGACCGCTAACGTGCCGTGTATGCGATAGTTTGGCATACGATGCTGTGCTTCGCTGGTGGCAAAGTCAAAGTCAACCCGTGTATAATTTGACCCTGATGAGCCAAATATCGTATACACAATGTTGTGCGATCGTAGATGTTTATTATCGTCATTTTAATTTTCCTTTTTAGGAATCAATCTATTACAAGATAGGAATCCATTTAGTAAAATGAATGAGCTTGCTCATATTTTTTTCTTTTAAGAAATTATCACCGAAGAGCAAACTGTCACAATGGTAGAAAAGATTAGTTAGAATTAATTATCAACGGAGACGAGGGAAACGACAATAGTTGCGAACGAATCAAACGATAATGAGTAAGATTAATTAGAATCTTTTTTGGCTAATAATTTAAAAGCAAATAAAATCAAAAGATAAAGTATGAAATATATTAGACCGAAAATAATTATTTGACCAATGAATGCAGAGCCGAGACCACTAGCAAATGTAAGCCCAAAACCTATGATGTATGCTGGCAAAATTATACTGTCAAAGGTCGGCCCTAGTTTTTCAAAAACATTGTTGTTTTCAATCATTGAGAGTAGCCGTATTGTGCCAATTACTATGTAAATGAATGAAATTATAAAAGCGATTAATCGGGCTTTTTGTTTATAAGACATCTTTTTATGATTTTTTTTATTTTTTAAATTCACACGCAGGCTCGAAAAAATCGTGACTGGTGTTAACCCGCAACCTATGTCGCACAACGTGCAGTGTATGTAATGCTGGGGTTTGCTCGACCTTCGCTAGAGTTTAAAGTTGAATTACACACGGCAACTATCCCCCGCTACAAAAGACCCCAGCAATACATACACAATGTTAGCAGCTGTATTTTATTGTTTATCAAATCAACATTTTCAATTTTGTTTATTTTACTAGTTGCAATATTAATTCAATTTCTTCTTTGTCAATATCAAATTCTATTGATGTTGGCATATAAAAAGGGCTATTAATTCCTGTAATTATATTCTTCTCAAAAGATATAAAATCAAGTACGTTAAATATTCTGGAATATATTTTTAAATCTTTTATTCGAGTATCAACAATGCCAATTTTTTGCACTGTCCCCTTTAATGAATCTTTTGTCCATATAGGGATGGCGAATGCAAAACCTTGTTCTTCCCAAATAGGAGGTCCTCCAACCCATTCATGTATTTTTATTTTTTGCTTGTCTTTTGTTTCCAAAAAGCATATTCCGCCAAGTGGTGCACACATAGCAATTTCATTTAAATCATAATACACAATTTTATGGAATCCATCAGGAGAATGGAGTCTCTTGTCTATATTATGGAACGCACTTGGATTAGGATACTTGCTGGCCATTTTACTAATATTGCTGCTAACGTGCCGTGTATGCGATGTTTGGCATCCGATGCTGAACTTCGCTGCTAGTGCAGTCAAAGGTTACTAGTGTAGTATTTGACCCTGATGAGCCAAATATCGTATACACAATGTTACCAGCTTTGGCACTTTGTTTATTCTCTTCATAGATTCAGTCCATGTATTTGGTGGCGTTCAATGAAGTATTAATTGAGAATTTTTAGAAATTCTTTTTTTAGATTCTTTTTATTGAAATTAAACATATAAGCTGGCAGTGCAATAAAATACGAAATGTAAAGAACGGAAACAACCAACTGAGATTTTAAATCAGGCAATAAAGAAATAATTATCAAGAAAACTATTATCGAAATAAATCTAGCAATTGATGTCAACCAAATAACTAAACGCATTGGCTTTAGTTCATATATTATTTCAGTTTCGAAATCATTAACTTTACTCAGAGAGCCTTCTATAAAATAAGGCAGAGGGAAGAACGATCTGTTTAAAGTTAACTTAAAGGTGTTTTTTTCTATGTTTCCGAAAAATGTTTTTTGATTACTGAAAAAGCTGTCGAATCCAGCAAATGGCGTAAATAAAAGAGCAGGATTACCTCTTTTAGTATTTTTTATTAATCTTTCTTTTATTGAAATGTCGCTTAATTCAAATATCATCTCGGGTATTTGTTTTTCGTTGTAGTTTGTGTCGCTCGCCATTGCTGGTAAGGTTTTGGATTGTAATCCATGAAGGCCTTAAGAGAGATTGTCTATCCACACCTACCGAAACCCGCACACTTTTAAAAATAATGAAAAGTGCGGGATTTAAAAGCTCCGCTCTCTACTTTTATTCCAACACATTGTTAGCCTCAGGCAATTTATATTCTATTATAATAAATTCAACTCTTTTACTCTAGAAACAAAATCCTGAAGTTCTTTCGGTTGTTTATTAACATCAGGGTCGATAAAAAATGTTCTCGTCTTACCATCGATTGAGGTTTGCAACAAAATTCCACATTGGTCTCGACAATCAGGACAACCGATTGTTTTTGGATATGCGCTCATGTTTGAAGGCAATCGGCTAATTAAATTCTTAATTTTATTCGCCTCCATCTGCGAAACCAATCTTTTAGTCATATTTTCTAATTGTGTATTAGACTTTGCAGAAAATTTATAAACTGAATCGTCCTTTATGATGTATCCTTGGAAACACATTCCCTTACATTCTCCACAATACATTCCCAATACTATCTCGTCTTCCTTGAAATTATTTTGACAAGAGAAAAGAATTAAAATTAGGAAACTAAATAAAATTGGAATTTTCATCATGCTTGAGGCTAACGTTAATGTTTGTGCGGCTCGCCATTGCTGGTAACGTGCCGTGTATGCGAACACTTGGCATACGATGCTGTGCTTCGCTGGTAATGTAGTCAAAGTTAACTCGTGTATAATTTGACCCTGATGCGCCAAGTTTCGTATACACAATGTTATGTGATTTAGTTTTAATCTGTGTTAATATCTGCAAACAAGTTAAATTTTGTTTCTAATTCATTGTCATGACTAAGAACATTTTCAGAAAATATTTTATTGTACTCAATCCATTTAGCCTTTGGTATTTTTTTAAACAAGGTCTGAGACATTGCCCAAAATTCAAGTCGCAACACAATCAAATCACTAATTTCTTTTAATATCATTTTATCATCTGCTAATTTTATTTTATTAACAAGAGCATTTGTCCAATTACAAGTATAATCTTTATGATAACCAGTTATTAAATATGATTTGTTATTCATGGGAAAAACATTGATGAATGAAGTAATGAATGGATTAGGTAAATTTGCTCTCCATTTTTCAAAATCATTATCTATTGGTGGGTTAAGTTTTCCTAAAGACAATGGTGTAGATATACAGACATCAATCTTAGGTATCTCTAATGTTTCAAAGACAAAACTACTGTAGTCATTATTTTTTAATGAATCTTCCAACTCTTTTCTAAAAAAATGAAGGTTTTTAAGGCCTTGTCGATTTCCAAAGAGCAGAAGATTGTTTACTTTTAGTGATTCTTCAGGCAAAATGGCAATTGAATCTTCTAGAATCTCAATAACTATCTCCTTTCGTCTTATTTCTTGACAAAGTCCTCTATAACAAAATAAGGCTTGATGTTTCTTGCTATATAAATCTAATGTTTTTGAATTTTCAATTGCTTTAAATATTTCCGAATCATGGAATTTACAAAATCCTTTAAAAGTGAGAACATGTTTAATTCCTAGAGATTTAAGGTTTGGCAAATCTCCATTATAAAATTCGTATGGATTTAATTCTGTTAGTTGTACAAGATGCCCCTTTTCGGCTATTAGATTAAGAATGCCATTTTTTTGTAATACATGAGATCGAATTGCTTCAAGGGAACAATCATCATACATACAGCACCTTTTTTTGTCCTTGGCTTTTCTACAAATATCTGAAAACTTCTTTATTGGATCAGTCATTTTAAGTTATAATTAGGACTTTACTTTTTAGGTTTCTTGTATGATCATTCTAATACTATTTCACATAACGTGCCGTGTATGCGAACACTTGGCATACGATGCTGTGTTTCGCTGGTAATGCAGTCAAAGGTAACTCGAGAATAATTTGACCCTGATGCGCCAAGTTTTGTATACACAATGTTAGGTGCTGGCAATTTTATATATTCAAACGTGTCAATTGGGTTTTATTTTATCTTCAAGTTCTTTTAGTGCTTCAATTGTCAATTTAGATATGCCAATTAATGAACTTTTTATTGTATCGTATGTGATTGGTCTATGTTCAAATATCTCTATCATGTCTACTTCTTTTTGTTCTTTCGGTTCTTGAAGATGAACCCCTCCCATTAAGTGTGCAGAAATATCAATAATTTCCTTTATTGAATACGTATGTTCGCGATATGCTGTCCACTCGGTTGCTAAAAAGTCTTTTATTTTTAGTGGACTTGTGCCAATATTTCTATATTCTTTTAGCGTCAGATAAAATTGAAATTTAACTTTATGTTTGCGATTGGCTTTATGTATTAATTGGTCAGTGAACAAAAGTCTTAATATTCCCGCAGCTTTAATTAATTGGTATCTATTATTACTAGAAATTTTTTCTCTAAGGTCATTTAAAGAATACATAAAGCTTTCTTCGTATTTATCAATACCAATAGTCATATTTTTAAACTATTTACAATATGTCATTGCAAATACTGCAACTGTAGAAAAAATCGTATCATTTAAATTATACTTTTCTGCAATTTTTTTTCTTTCAGTCCCAATAAGTTCTTTTGTGTATTCATAATGTTTAAGTCCTCCTTTTTCAGGGTATTTTAAGTCTGCTTGTCGTGAACAGCCCAATTCCATATTACTTAATTCGTTATAAAGAGTACAAAGCTCAACATTTTTTTGACTCAAATGGGCTTTTAAATTTGACAGGGCAATGTCATTTTCATCAATAATATTGTCGGATGCTTCTTGAATGCCACTAAGTTTCATTTCGTTAAAAGTAATTACTGGTTCTGAATTACTGGGATCTTTTTCTAACATGCTTATCCAAGCACTTTTGTCTGTCTGAGCTATATTTAATGATGTAAAAAGGTATGCAGTGAAATATAAATTCGTGTCTTTGTTGTTTTTATTTACGTCAATTAACACTTTTTCAAGTTCTATTTTTGAATAATTTGTGTCTTTATAAACAACATAAGTCCTCGTTGAATTATTTGATTTCTCAACACTTAAAATGTCGTAATTAGTTATTTTCTGGCCGCTGTCGCAACTTGTCGTTATATAAATAAAAACTGTGATAAAAAGGCCAAGAAGTCCGTAAGTCAAGATTTTAGAGTTTGTCATTTTTTTATTGGTTTGTTGAATTAGATTAAATTTAGTTCTTTAAGTTAGGTGTCGTATCGTTTGCTTGCACCTAACGTTTTGCATGTTGTAGACGGTGCAGGAGTTTATACTCATCAGTAACACTCTAGTACCGAGGTGAGCCATGGGCTTATCTTTGCGTAGCCAAGCCCATGGCGTTTATTGACTCTGCTGTTTACTCTAACGCACATCCTGCACTGTTCTACAAAATGCTGTTAGCGGCTGCTTTTTTTATCCTTGTCAACATTAAAATTGACTTGATAAATTAACTGAAAATTCAAACTTTGTCATTACTTGTTCCCCATCTTTACTTCCTGGTATCCATTTGTAAGACTTAATAAACTGCTCTATGATTTTTTTCAGCTCATTCTTTTCGTCTGTCGAATATGAGATATCAGTAACTGATGAGTTCTCGTCAATTGTAATACTTATTTTGGTTTTTAGTCGATACAATTCATTGCCAACTTTCGTAAAAAGATCTGCTTGTTCTCCAATTTTTCTCCCAAATTCATATAAGAAATATTCACGCCCTGTCGCACAAGTTGGTGGGCAGTCAAGTTTTGATTTAATCTCTTTGCCGTCTTTAATAATAGTATATTCTTTTGTGTCTGTACCACAGAGTTTTGAAAAAATAACATTATTTCCCGTCCAATTATAAATCATAACAGTGTCGCCTTCATAGTTAAAATAAGTCCAATTGCCAGTTTTTAAGCCATCGCTATACTGTCCAGTAGCCTTAGATCCTTTATATTCTTTTCCATAATACTGTTCTACCCACAAGCCTACTTTTTTATTATTGCTATAAGTACCTTTTAGAAGTATTCTATTTCCAGTGTAGGCTTTAATTTGATAATCACCTTCTTTAATCGTGTCATTACTAACTAAAACATAAAAGGTTGCTGTCCCTTCTCCTACGTTAATTTTCTTCTTTTTTGTTTTCAACTCTTGTCCCAAAGAAACAATTGTCTGAAAAATTAGCAGAGAAATAATAAATGTTTTTTTCATAATGTTTGTTCTGTGTGTGGTTAAAGTTGCCGCTAACGTGCCGTGTATGCGATGTTTGGCATCCGATGCTGTGCTTGGCTCTTAGCGCAGTCAAAGGTTACACGTGAATAATTTGACCCTGATGCGCCAAATATAGTATACACAATGTTAGGCGATGGGCGCTTTAAGCGCCGTTAATTTATCAAAGTGATTATTCGCAATTATTATTGAAATGTTAACTTGTTAATCAATTAATGCAACTTTTGTTTTGTCAGAATCATTATCAAAATAAAATCTAATTCTCTGTTTGATATCTTTTCTATAGGCAGTAGTCTTAAAAACAATCAAATCCTTCCCAGCCTTATTGTTTTCTTTATTTAGCAATTCAAATCCTTTGATATTATAATCATTTATTTTTCCATAATTATTATCGTTGGCGATTAATTTACTAATGAATTTATCTGATGACAAAGTATCTTTGGTTAATTCATCTAATAAATCATAAGTACTCGAATATTTTTGAGAAAGCAATGTTGCATAAGTTGAATCAATTGTCTTAACACATTGATAAGCACTTTTAACAAGATTTATTGGGAAATTGAAAGTAAATTCTTTGTTATCTCCTGCCAAATCCTGATTAATAGTAATGTCAATTGTCATATTCTCTTTAATTTCATTTTCTTTTAAATTTTCAAACACAAGTAATGCAATAGTAGTCCCAGCATTTTGAATGTCATATGAAGAATCTTCATTTATATACTTACTGTTATTAAGAATGACTTCAATGAATTGGTGTGTTCCATCAGATGTTCCAGTTGATACTCCTTCGCTAATTTCTACATCATTAGACGCGTATACTTCTGAAATTCTATTTTCCATTTGTTCATGATGCTGATTCTTATCAACTGAACATGACAAAATAATTGTAAGGATTACGATCAAATACTTATAGTTCATGCTTTTTATTTTTTATAACTCAAATTGCTAATAGTAGGAGATGGTTGGGGCTAATAACGACTCCCCGCTAAGCCTATCGCCTAACGTGCCGCGCATGCTGAACTGGGGTCTGCTCGACGACGGTTAGAGTTTAAAGTTAAATTATACACGGCAACTATCGCCCGCTACAGAACCCCCAGTGAGGTTATGCGCAATGTTAGTTGCACACCTATTATTTTTGTCGGCGTCAAATTTGAAATTTATTTTTTTTGGCATTCCAACGCAGAATCAATTTATTCATAATAGTCGATTTGCCAACAATTTTTCAAGTCATTTTTGAAACGGCAACTATCCACCGTGTACAGAAAAATTGACAAGCTTAAAAATCAATCCGTATCAATGAAACCGAAACTATCCAACCGTAGAAAAAGCAGATGAACAAATCGATTGTTTGTCATAATGGCTCTCCATTATCATCAAACTCATTTATTTCTATTAGATATCCGTCTTTATCGTACTTCTCCCATTTCCCTACTTGGCGATAATTTTTCCAAAGACCTTGTGATTTTATACGACCATCTTTATAGTAATACGTGGCATGACCATCAACTTTTCCTGGAGGAAAATCTGTTTTGCCGATAAGCTGTCCATTTGGATAATATTCTTGGGCAAACACATTAACTCCATTTTCGATAATCACAATGGCAACAATATTATTTAAAGAGTCTTTCATTATTTTTGACTCTTTAGTTGAATCAATATAATAATGCTCAACTGTCCAAAAGTCGTCTCGTTTTAAAATTCTTGTTTTAGTTGAATCAAATTTTGCTTTGATGTTCTCAACTAAATTTTTGTCATATTTAATAACTTCAATACTCGAACGTTGTTTTTCAGAACAGCTAATTAGAGTTATCAGCAACATGCATAATATTATCTTCATATTTATTAACAGCTAAGTTTGTATTGGTTGCAACTAACGTGCCGTGTATGCGATGTTTGGCATACGATGCTGTGCTTCGCTGGTGGCGAAATCAAAGGTTACTCGTGAATAATTTGACCCTGATGAGCCAAATATAGCATACACAATGTTAGGCAACGTTAAATTTATTTATTGTTTAAACAATTTTGCAAAAGAAGCGTGGTCTGTAATTTTGTATCCAAGTGATTCAAATTCATTATTCCATCTATTAGTATCTCCAGTAGATATACAATGAATACCTTTAATCGGGTATTTCATGTCTGCCAAATCAATTCCTCCACTAATTAATATTCTTGGTTTTTTGCCACGACCAATAGCTGCTCCAATTTCGAAATTTATCCAAAGATTTGAAAAGGCTTCTGTTCTTGTAATTAAAACTATTAACTCATCACAGTTTTGAAGTGCTGCAAAAATGTCACCCATCCAAACATTACCTGAACCTAAAGATTCCCAATCTGAAGTTAAAAACAAAGCATGCTCACTGTTAATGCTTAAGAGCAATTCCCTTAGGTGAACAGCCTCTGTCTTAGCGTAAGACTCATGGGAAATAAAGTATTTCATGAATTGTAAATTTATTATTAAGACTTACCAGTCTACGTTGTTTTTATTGCTTTTTAGAATGTACGCTTTTAAACTAGATATTGAGGAGTCTATATCAGCTTCAGTTTCTGAAACAATCTTCTTTTTAGACATCATGCTTTTTTCAAATTCAATCTCTCCGCTACCACTGCTGTAATAAGAAAAGTCCGAATAGGAATATTTGAACTTATTGTCTTTAAAGTCAATAATAAGAGTATGTTTTATCCATCCTTGTTTCATAAATGCATCAGTTGAAAAATTACCTTTTAAGATAATTTTTCCTATATCTGCATCTTTTAATTGTATCACATCATTAGCGGACTTATAATTTATGGCAATCCATTCTACGGTTTTTTTATAAATATCAATCATTTTCATGCTGTCAATATTTACAACAGCTTCTTTTGTATACTTACCAGTCTCCTCATTAATTTTTAGTTCTTGAGCAAAGAGAGTAGTTGGTAATGTCAATAACAAAGTACAAATGATTTTTTTCATAGATATTGATTTAGTGAACGGATGCTTTTAATGTTGCCTAACGTGCCGTGTATGCGATGTTTGGCATCCGATGCTGAACTTCGCTGCTAGTGCTGTCAAAGGTTACACGTGTAGTATTTGACCCTGATGCGCCAAATAGAGTATACACAATGTTGGGCGATGTTAATTGTATCTTTATCGCCATTCGTAAATTTTAATTGAATCTTCATATAAAAAGATTGTATGATCAAAATTCGCTTTAAAGAGTCCTCCCTTATCTAACGTTTTAACTCCTTTAGTAGCAATTATTCTAACAGGTCGAAAATCAGGTCTGTCGTCATATGAAAGAATAAATGCATCTAATCCTTTTAAGTTTGTTAGTTTATTGAGGATGATGTTTTTGTGGTTAATTATTTTAATACTATCGAAGTCTGATTGACATTCTATTCTCAAAGACAACCGATGTGTTTTAAATACTGGCCTATGTATAATATATCTTGAGTTAATTCTATTGATTAAAAATACAGAAAACAGAATAAAACATCCAGAAATAAATCCAAAAACATATATTGCTATATTCTTTTTCATGATTGTAGGTGTTGTCGGTTTAATCTAATGTATAATTAATTCAATGAAAAATACTAGCGAACCAGTTTCTTCCATAACTTCTATTTATTATCCGTTCCACTTTAGAGTTATTCCTCTTAATTGATTTTGTCATAATACAACCAGCACATTTGATTTTGAAACCATATCGGTATTCTGTGTTTTCAAAATGAGGACAATTTCTTTCAACCCAATAGTATGTTAGATGTTTTTTTGATAATTCGACGGCTTTTTTATTCGTTGAATCAACTTGCGCTTGAACATCAATGTACAACAATCCAAGTATCACAAATAAGATTAGCTGCTTATACATTTTAATTATTTAGATAAGTTAATAACAAGCCTTCGCTTTAATGTCGCCCAACGATTGTATATGCGACATATGTCGTATATATTCAATATAGCTTATGGTTTGTATTTCTTGTAATAATGATACGAAAATCCATTAACATATTGACCCTCTTGTGACGCTTTTTGTGTATACTCTTTTATTCCAAATTTAAATGATCCAAAGGACTTTTAATGTTTTCCATACCTTTTCTGGTAATGTGAGTATAAATCTCTGTCGTTTTACTTGATGCATGTCCTAACAAGGATTGTATATAACGCAAATCGGTACCTGCTTCTAACAAGTGCGTCGCAAAACTATGCCTTAAGGTATGCAGCGTTGCTTTTTTCTTTATTCCAGCTTTTATACAAGCCCTATTAAATATTTTTTGAACACTTCTCGCTGCGTATTCTTCCCCTTGCTGTCCTTCAAATAAATAGTCTTTGGGTCGGTACACTTTAAAATATTCCCTCAAGTAAACCAAAAGCTTTTCCGAAAGCAAAGTCATACGATCCTTTTGCCCTTTCGCATTTTTAATATGTATAAGCATACGATTTGAATCGATGTCCGCTAATTTTAAGTGCAACAATTCACTGATGCGTAAACCCCCTGAGTACATCGTCAAAATCATACACTTGTGTTTTAAATTGTCGATGTGGGAAATGATTTTTTGCACCTCTTCTATACTCAGCACTACAGGTAATTTCTGTTCTTTGAATGGGCGATCGATATAGTAAAATTTGCGTTCCTCTCCCAATACCTGTTCGTAGTAAAACTTAATGGCATTAATCATTTGGTTTTGATAAGATGTAGAGATCCCTCTTTCTTCCACCAAATACAACAAGTACTGCTTAATGTGTCCTTCGGTAATTTCATTCAATCCCAAGTCAGCATAGTAATTGATAAATTCTTTAAAGCACCCCAAGTATGTTTTAGCTGTGCTTTGACTATAGCGTTTAATAATCAGTTTTTCCTGGTATTCAACAGGACATTCCCGAAACTTGGGTTGAAAGCCAACAGGTTTTTTGTGCACGTCTTTTTCAACCGTATATTCTATTTTAAAATGATAGGTTTCAAAATGTTTTTTAATGTCTGCTAAAATACTTTCAGAATACGGCACCGTCCAATAGCATTCGACACTGTTCCAACGAGGGTAGGGTAGTCGTTGCACAAAATCCACATGCGTTTTATGAAAGTTAAACAATAAGGTAAGTTCTCCAGTGACTTTCTGTTCAATCAATAACGTGTCTTCTGCAATTACTCGATTGACGGAGGATTTCGGTGTTCTGCGAGTAATAATTTTTTCCTGAAAGAAACTTTTCAAAAGCGAAAGCGTTTTTTCATCGCGTTGAATAATCCAGGCATAATCTTTTTTCGAAAAAAATACACGTGGCAATGCTTTTATAAACTGCACATAAGTTTCGTTGGGGCGAATGTAAACGTAATAACGATTGCCTTTTATCCACAGCACACACATGTCATCTTTAGGAATGTGATGTCCACCCGGTAAAAATTGCGCAACAGTGTCTGCGACATCTTCGATCGGCTTTACCACAGGCTTATCTTTTATTAAGGCTGGAAAAATAAGCAATGCCGCTTTGTAGGCTTCTTTTGTATAGGGAAGCAGCCATGCGGCATGTGTCCTACTCCAACTTGTTCCGGGTATGGCTTTTACACGATTGACCAATTCAATATTATACGGAAAAGAAAGTTTCATTTTCTTTTCACCTTTATGATTTACTGCTTCAATACTTAAACTCATATCATGGTATTTATTAAAGGCGGTAATTTATCGTGCCCCCATTTTTGGGGATTGTTTTGGATGTACCGACTGATGTTTTGAAAGGATTGTTCGTTGCGAACGATGATGTCGTAAAACCGCGATTGCCATTGAAAATCGGCCTGGTGTTTTCGAATTTCAAATGAACATCGCCCTTTGTACCATCGAATAATTCGTGAAATGTTTTCATGTAACATGGGGTTTTTCTCACCTGTAATACCGCCACGTTCCGTCCGTAGAGGCGCGATTAATCGAGCCTCTACATCGTTGGTTGACTGTGATTGAATATCATTGGTTAATTGCGCGTCGGTTTTATTAACCATCAAAATACCATGCATATGATTGGGCATCACCACAAAATTGCCCAATTCCACAAACGAAAAATGGTTTGGAATTTCCATCCAAAATTCATGTGCCAAACGACCGATGGCATTCAATTCCATTTCACCATTTTTTACATCTCCGAAAAAACAAACCTGATGCTGTGTGCAGATGGTAATAAAATAAATTCCGTTTGAACCGTAATTCCAATGGTTTAATCGTGTTGATGTAATGCGGTATTTGTTTTTGAATTTGTTGGGCATAAAAAAATAAATAAAAAGTAAAAAAGGATCAGCCTTAAATACGCCATTTATTGCGTATTTATAAAAATGCTTATACCCTAAAACTAACTCGAAGATATGTGAAATGCAAAAAATGCCCGATCAATCTGTAGATGCGTGATTAATCACGCATCTACAGATTTTCATCCAATATCAATTGATCGCTACCGTCCGATTCTTCAACCCAAAAATTATTGAAGCCTTCGCCAATATAAATTCTAATTTTATTCAATTGCAACAATTCCAATATTGCTAAAAAATTATAGATGACAGCAATACGCGTTGCATTTTCAGTGATCACATCTACAAACGACACGCGTCCTTTGCCTTCCATCACTTTCGACAAGATGTATTCTTTTTGTCCTTCTATCGAATATGGATACTGTACAATGTGGTGAATCGGTTTGTTCTTTTCTTCCACACAGCGCAATAATACTTTTTCATAGACTTTCAACAATTTGTACAAGTCGATGTCTTGCAACTCTGCTTCTACATCGTTCGTTTCTGAAAGCTGTTTTATTTCTTTTAGTATGTTACCACGTTTCTCGCGTTGTAAAGAATCTTCTTCTAACTGCGACAATTCCTGTATAACAGATTTGTATTTTTTGTATTCCAACAAATGAGCAATTAGCTCTTCTCTTGGATCGACTTCGTTTCCTTGTTCGTCAATTTGTGGTCGAGGCAACAATGTTTTTGCCTTGATGCGCATCAAGGTTGCTGCCACCAAAATAAATTCGCTGGCTACTTCCACGTTCATTTTTTCCAAATGGTGGATATAGTCTAAGAAGTCGGTCGTTATTTTAAAGATGGGAATATCATAGATATCTAATTCATCTCGTTCAATGAAGAACAACAACAGGTCGAAGGGACCTTCAAAAAGGGGCAGCTTAATTTCGAAACTCACAAATCAAAATTAGCCTTATTCGGACTCTAATTTGCGGTATAAGGCTATATTTTTTCCACTTCTACTGGTGGATAAGCTGTAGATAACCCTGTTTACAAACTATTATACCAATACGTTGTTAAGATAGAACGCAAAGAAAATGGGTACACTCTATTGGTAAATACCGATAGAGTGTTTTTATAGGACAATTGAGCGAAGTGATTATTGAACTATTAAAGATACCGTATCGGTATATAATACCGTATAAAACAGAAATTCATTATATTTGTTGATTGTAGTAAAAAATACGTTGATAAAACCAGGACCCATACTTTCACAAATCAATTCACCAGCCGACATGAAGTCGCTCAATTCAGAGCAATTGCATGTGTTGTGCGATGAACTGAGAAACTTCATCATCGACCAAGTATCGGTATACGGAGGCCATTTCGGCGCCAGTTTAGGCGTTGTGGAATTGACTGTTGCCCTGCATAAAGTGTTTAATACGCCTTATGATCAGGTTATTTTCGATGTTGGCCATCAAGCGTATGGACATAAAATACTCACCGGACGTCGCGACAATTTTTATACTAACCGCGTCTACAAAGGACTTTCAGGATTTCCCAAACGTTCTGAAAGTGAATACGATGCGTTCGGAGTAGGGCATTCATCGACTTCCATCTCTGCCGCTTTGGGCATGGCGATGGGAGCACAGTATAAAAAAGAAAAAGACCGTCATTGCATCGCCGTTATTGGCGATGGAGCATTGACGGCAGGCATGGCTTTCGAAGCCATGAACCATGCAGGTGTCACCAACAGCAATTTGTTGATTATCCTCAACGATAATTGTATGGCCATTGATCCGAATGTGGGAGCCTTAAAAGATTACCTCGTTGACATTACCACTTCTCAGACTTATAATAAAGTACGCGACGAAATTTGGCGCATACTCGGCCGCTTTGGAGATTTGGGATCGAATGCCCAGGCCATTGCTTCTAAAATTGAAAGTGGGGTAAAGGCTACTTTGCTCAAGCACAGTAACTTATTCGAATCCCTCAACCTTCGTTATTTTGGTCCTGTCGATGGACACGATGTCGATCACATGGTGTCTATTTTAAGTGACTTAAAGAATATACCCGGTCCTAAAATCCTGCATTGCATCACCAAAAAAGGTAAAGGCTATGCTTTGGCAGAAGAAGATCAAGTCAAATGGCATGCTCCAGGTAAATTTGATAAAATAACTGGTGTCATTAAAACCAAGGTCTACGATCAACCTCAAGCACCGAAATACCAAGACGTGTTTGGGCATACCATTGTAGAATTGGCTGAGAAAAACCCTAAAATCATGGGCATTACTCCGGCCATGCCTTCGGGTTCTTCGCTTAATATTATGATGGAAGCCATGCCCGATCGCGCATTTGACGTGGGTATTGCCGAGCAACATGCTGTAACATTATCCGCTGGTTTAGCGACGCAAGGCTTAATTCCGTTCTGCAATATTTATTCTAGTTTCATGCAACGTGCTTACGATCAAGTAATTCATGATGTGTGTTTGCAAAATTTAAACGTGGTGTTTTGCCTCGACCGAGCCGGCATTGCGGGTGCTGATGGTCCTACACACCACGGAGCGTATGACATTCCTTATTTCCGTTGTATTCCCAACCTCATCGTTTCTGCTCCTATGAATGAGCAAGAGTTAAGAAACTTGATGTACACGGCTCAACAAGATAACCAAGGCCCGTTTGCCATTCGTTACCCTCGTGGTCAGGGTGTAATGACCAACTGGAAGACCCCTTTCGAATTGATTCCCATTGGCAAAGGCCGTGTTGTAAAAGAAGGAGAAGACGTGGCGATACTCAGTATTGGACACATCGGAAATTATGCAACGGAAGTGCTAGAAACCTTAGCTTCTGAAGATATTTTTCCTGCGCACTACGACATGCGTTTTGCAAAACCATTGGATGAAGCCTTATTACATGAGGTGTTTAAGAAATTCAAAAAAATAATTACACTAGAAGACGGCACCATTGTTGGTGGTTTCGGATCTGCCATCATTGAGTTCATGGCTGATCACGGTTATGCTTCGAAAGTGGTTCGCCTTGGAATGCCCGATCGTTTTGTAGAACACGGGGAACAAATTGAATTGCATGCGGAATGCGGTTACGATCCCGACAGCATTGCCAATGCGGTGCGTGCCTTATCTGGCGTGAAGTTGATTACGAAAGCTTAAAGGCATAAACCTGGATCCAAGTAATTTTAGAATTAGTGGCTTAGTTTGCCTCACAGAATTTTTTAAACAATACTATTTTTGTCTAGAAGGATAATCTTTATTTCGCAGTATGCGTGCGTTGGGGTTCACGAAAAGAGCTTCCCGCTTTATTAGAGGGAGGTTTTCGTGGCGCCTTTTTCTTTTGTTTCTTTTCTATTGGGCGAACAAAAGAAAAGAAAAATAATATCATGAAAGTTAAATCTTTACCACCTTAGTCCTGAATGGACTTAAAACAGGACCCCCTTTTATTTTTTCTCGGCAATGTAAAACCAATCGAAGCATTGTTCGTCGGCACCTTGTATCGTATAATCTTCTTTGGTAATCTCAGCCACTAAGCCTGTATTGTTTTCCAGCAACTTCTTACGGTTCATGCGGTTCAAGACATCGTAAGGAATTTGTAACAATTGGCGTGGCAAAAGGTATTGTAAATTGAAAATATCGAAACGAGTAATGCGTCTTACCGAAGCTTTATTTTTATGGTAGTATTCCATAATTTTTGCGTTGCCAGAGACTCCTTTCTTTACCACCGATTGAAACGATTTCAACAAAAGTGTTTCTAATTCAGTGATCGTGTATTCCCTGACGTGCCAAGGATTGCGTGTGATCGACATTTTTTTATTGGGTGTAGTGACAATCATTTTTCCGCCAGGTTTTAATACCCTGAAAATTTCTTGCACAAATAATTTATCGTTCGGAATGTGCTCAATCACTTGAAAGGTCACCACAAAATCAAACGTATTGTCGGTAAAGCCTGTAAATGGAGGGAACGACATTTGTTTAAACGTTACATTGGGTTGCGTTGAAAAATCGATGCCCGGCATGTGTTTGTCGACACAGGTATAATGCGTTGCTTTCGGTGCTAATAATTCTATGCCATATCCTTCTCCACTGCCGAGTTCTAGTATGTTGCCGTGTACGATCGTTGCCGCTTCGTAATAAGCAAGGATAGAACGTTGAAAAACGTAATTGTCGGAAAGATCAGTGGCAGAAACGCGTTCAGCGGTTTGTAATATTTTCATAGCGCATTAAATCAAGAGGATAAGCCTTTTGTGATGCGAAGTTACTAAAAAGGTTTTAACTTTATAAGCGACAATCAGCATAGATTCAATAAGCTTTTACCATGCTTGCACATACACTCAAAGGAAAGGGACCAGTACTTGTTTTACTACATGGGTTTTGCGAAGACAGCTCTTTGTGGGATGCATATGCAGTGCATTTGGCTTTACGTTATAAAGTCATTTGTCCAGACTTGCCGGGCTTTGGTGCCAGTGAACCTGAGTTTGCCGAGGCCGTGGGCATGGAATATTATGCGCGACGCGTACATGAGTTATTGGAAACGCTTCTGCCATCGGACGAGCGCGTAACCATGGTCGGGCATTCTTTGGGAGGTTATGTAAGCTTGGCTTTTGCCGAATTATACCCCGAGCGATTAAACGGTATTGGCCTGTTTCATTCGACAGCGTTTGCCGATAACGAAGAAAAAAGGCAGAGCCGCGATAAGGTAGCGGCTTACATTCAAGAAAAAGGCGTGGCGGCTTTTACTGATAATTTTATTGAACCCCTTTTTTATGTTGCCAATAGAGTAGGCTTAGCCCAAGAAATACAGGCTTTAAAAAGTGTTGCTTCCAACTCTTCCAAAGAGGGTGTAGTCGCCTGTACCATGGGCATGAAAGAAAGGGCAGACCGCATTGATGTTTTAAAATCAATCGAGCATCCTGTCTTGTTTATCGTTGGCAAAAATGACACGGCTGTTCCTTTGGATAAGAGTTTAGAACAATGTCATTTGCCTGCACAAAGTCTTGTTTATATCCTCGACAAAGTGGGCCACATGGGCATGCTAGAAGCAAAAGAAGCATGTTTAAAAGTGCTGGAAAACTTCGTGGACTTGTGTCAGGAAAAAAAGTATGGAGTGTGAGCGCGAGTATGGAATACGCCCTCTCTACTCGCGCTCACACTCCATACTAAACTTCGACGAAGTATCCCGTCTATTTATACAATCGCTTGAAAACCAAAGCGCCTGTATTACCTTTGCTGTCTTTATAATAGCCACGCAGGGTATTTCCATCTTCCGATAGGGTAAGCACATGTTGTCCTTTCGTTGACCAACCTGGAATGGCTTTCGTTACAAAGGCGTCGTAACTGAGGGTATTGTGTGTACAGAAGCCAATGCCTTTTTCTACCATTGGTGTACCGTTAAATTCTACGTAGTGCGTTAAGGCTAATTTCCCGTGTGCATCGACAGAGATGATGGCATAGCCGTTGGTAAACGCTGCACTGTTTGAATCTGCCCATATGCCGTTGGCTTTATGTACAGCTGTATTTTCTTTTGATTGTGCCATCGATGTGATGTTTGTGAATGTAAGACACAACATGATCGAAAGAAAAAGAAAGCGTGAAATGAAGAATATGCGAAGCATAAGCTGTATGTTAAGAGTGTAGAGAGATACCAATACTAATGAAAAAAATTAAAATGCGACGATGAATAGGCTTAAAATATATTCTTTCTTGGCTCTGCTGATATGCTTTGGCTTTACAAAACGCATGGAGTTGAAACTAGCTGAACCTTGTGTTACAAAAAAGGAAAAGCAATTGTACGAGCTCATCATGAAGTACAGAAAACAAAAGGGCTTGCCTTCAATTCCTTTGTCTGCTGCCATGACAAAAGTAGCACAAGTACATGCGCAAGATTTAAGTCAAGAAGCACCATACAAAAAAGAAGGATGTAATTTACACAGTTGGTCCAATAAGGGAAGCTGGACAGCTTGTTGTTATGACGATAGGCATAGTAACCCGGAATGCATGTGGAACAAGCCCCGTGAGATCAGTGGGTTCGATGCCAATGGTTTTGAAATTTCTTATGGCTCAGAAAGCGAAACCTTTGTAGTAGATGCAGAGAAGGCCCTCAATTCCTGGAAGGAAAGTAAAGGTCACAACATGGTGATGATCAATAAAGGCACCTGGAAAGATTTCCAATGGAAATCAATAGGAGTAGGTGTATATAAAAACTTTGCTTGTGTTTGGTTTGCAACGGAAGCGGACACCAAACGAATCGTTAAGGTTTGCGACTAGGCTTTTTCTTTTTCTTTTTTTCTTCCAATACCATCATCGATTGCACAAGCAAGTTTTGTATGGTGTCATAAGGAATGGGCTTATGGTCGTCAAAGATAATAACGGCAATGAGTTTGCGATGACCTTGTGTGAGTAAGCCCGACTCATCGTGCAATTGAGAGCCTTGTATAAAACCCATGTACACCTGCTTTTTAGAAATGCTTAAATAGCATAAGGCATTATGGTAGGCATAAAAAGGAACTTTAAAACTAAATTTCTCTTCAATTTTTGGTGACATCGAAAGAATCAAGTCTCGCAATGCAAATAATATTTTTTGATGCTCAGGACTTGCATCGAAGATGTAACGGTCTACGGCAGGGTGCATGTTAAAGAGAATTATGTTCGAGCGAATATTCTATAGAAGCCGCTGCGGTGGAGTCATCAAAGATTGTCGTGCTGTCAGCAGGGTTTGTTTTTGGCGGTTCTTTTTTTTCGATTGTACATGCTGTATTGCAACAAGTAATAATAAGTAATAGGAAAAAAGTTTGAAACAGTGTAGTCATGATCATAGAACCTTGTAACATAAAGATACGTTAAGATAGAAAAACTATTCTTTTGCTATACGTAAAGAATTTATAAATTTGATGTTCATCCCTAATTCATAATACTTTGAAAGAATCAGTCAATAAAAATAATCCCAATGTCATCAGTGATGAACAAAATGAAGAAAGGTATTTCCTTGAAGGACCTAGATCCAGAAGAAAAGAGTTGCTTTTTCTCGTGCATGTGTTCAGAGATTTCTTCCGAGGAGTAAGAAAATTACATTTTGTAGGTCCTTGCGTTACCGTTTTCGGTTCTGCGCGTTTTAAAGAAGATCATCCCTATTATCAACAGTCAAGGCAAGTGGGTGCGGCTTTAGCGCGCATGGGCTTTACGGTCATGACGGGTGGTGGCCCTGGTGTGATGGAAGCAGCTAATCGTGGCGCAAGAGAAGCCGGTGGACGTTCAGTGGGTTGCAACATTATTTTGCCCATGGAACAATATTCTAATCCTTACCTCGATCACAGCGTTGACATTAAGTTTTTCTTTGTGAGAAAAGTATTGTTGAGTAAATACTCTTACGCCTTTGTTTGTATGCCCGGCGGCATGGGTACGCTCGATGAAGTTTTTGAAGCCATTACCCTGGTACAAACCAATAAAATGGAACGTTTCCCCATTGTGTTATTTGGCAAAGACTTTTACAAACATATATACGAACATATTTTATTTATGATAGAACAAGGTACCATATCTGAAAAAGATTTAGACTTGTTTTTATACACCGATTCCGTGGAGGAAATGGTTACTTATTTGGAAACATTTGCCATTCAAAAATTCGGCTTGAAGAAAAAACGGAAATTTAATCCAATGGGCTGGTTAGGAGAAAAAAAAGTATAAAGTATCACATATAAATGCATTACTATGGTCAAGAAGTATTTAAAAACGGGCATCATTTTCTTTTTTATGGCCGCTCTTGCAGCATGTTCAAAGAGTACCAAAGACAGCCTAGAAGGCACGTGGAAAGTATCAAAACTTACCATGGCTGGATTGGATCAAGATCCTGAATTGATGGGACCCTACGCGTATGATTTTAAAGCCGATGGATCGTATTCGTATACAGAAGGAGAGAAAAAAGAAAGCGGCAAATGGAGTGTTTCTGAAGATAATAAACAAATCAATTTCGAACCTTCAACAGGGGAGAAATACACCAAAGACTTAAGTACTGTTTCTACGGACTCCGTGATCTTAAACTTTAAGTCGTATACGATGGATGTGAAACACGTGTTGGTGAAATAGTAAACAGTAAGCAGTAAACAGTGGGCAGTATACAGTATGCTCTGAATACTGCCCACTGTTTAGTACTAATTAGCATTCAATATAAAATTTCGGATAAAAAATCCTACAATAAAAGGCTCTTTTTAAACTGCCTACTGCCTACTAAAAACACAATCTTCCTCCACTCCTCCTCCCATCGTTTCACATCAATCGTAGGATCTGTCATAATTTTATTCATGCGTTCTTCATTGCGCTTACCAATGGCTAGGGCTTCGGCATATGGCGTATCAGAAAAAGAAACTTCACTGTACAAGGATTTCCATTCCTTCGGAAAGGCTTTACACAAAGCCGCTTCAATTTTTTTTCGGATTAAAAAATGTTCATCGGCTACCAAGTCTCGCATCTCAATAAAATTGTCCATAGCCAATCGAGCGATCGCATCCGTGTTTATTTTTCGAGCCACTTGAAAAGCTTGAAAGGCCACACTCCAATTTTCTTTGTGGGTATCGAGCAGTTCGTTTAAAATTCTACAATCCTCAAAGCCGGCATTCATGCCTTGTCCATAGAAGGGCACGATGCCGTGGGCTGCATCTCCGATTAAAAGCCAAGTGTCAAAATGCCAACGGTCGGTATAGACATTGCATAAAAATGAGGTTGGATTCTTTGCATATTGTGCCGGTAAATCGGGAAGCAGTGCTAAGGTATCGGGGAAGTGTGTTTCGAAAAAAGAAAGAACAGCTTTGGGTTTCGATAATTTTTCAAAAGATAAAGCGTCTCCCGTAATGGGCAAAAATAAAGTCCCGGTATAACTGTGATCGAAATTAGGCAGTGCGATAAACATGTAAGCCCCTCTAGGCCATACGTGCAGAGCTTGTTGTTCGGCAATGAGCATTCCTTGTTCAGGATAAATGTCGAGCTCTTTATATCCGTGTTCGATTTGCTCGAGCTTCGATGTGCACACGCCTTTTTTTTCCAACGATTTTCTTACGTTTGAAAAAGCTCCGTCCGCAGCGATAAGCACAGGCGTATTCAGCACATAGGGTTTTTCGGTATGTTGGAGCGTAATCTTTTTGTTCACGACATCGGTATCGATGATCGTACGGTCAAATAAAAATTCTACGCCATGCGCAATGGCTTCTTCAATGAGACAAGTATTGAGACGAGCACGCGATACAGAATAAATACATTCGTTATTCACGCCGTAGGCTTGAAATGAAAGTTGTCCTGTTTCATCGTGTATTTCTCGGCCGTACATGGGTATGGCTTCGGATAATACACGTTGCTGTAGTTGTTCTGACGCTTCCTTCAGAGCCCTTAATCCGCGATGACTCAGCGCGAGGTTAATGGATCGACCCGCTTGATTCAAGGTCAATCGGGGATCACTTCTTTTTTCAAGGACTTGCACCTTTAATCCTCTTTTGGCCAAAAAGATGCTCAGCAGAGAACCGACTAGTCCTGCACCTATGATGGTGATTGGATCTTCTGTATTTTTCATCCGCGTTGCCAATAGGCTTTTTTACATAACAACTCGGCCACACGGTATACTTCTGTATAGGTATTGTACAAAGGCACTGGGCTTAAGCGAATGACATCGGGTTCTCGCCAATCGCCCATGAAGCCCGCCTTTTCAAGGGTTTCAAATAATTCTTTTCCCTGATGAGCTATTTTAAATGACAGTTGACAGCCTCGTGCTTTCTCATCAAGTGGCGTGAGCAATTCGAAGGCATACGATCGTTTTTCTAGTATCTTTTTCTCTCCCAAGGTTTCGAGGCATTCTAGAAAGAAAGAACTCATGCGACTTCCTTTTTCAAAGACAGCCTTTAAGTCCGCTTGTTTAAATAATTCTAACGAAAGACTTTGAGCGACTAAATTGAAGACCGGTGCATTGCTCAATTGCCAGCCTTCTGCACCCAACATGGGACTAAATTTCGAAGGCATCGCAAAACGAGTTTTTTCATCGTGTCCCCACCAGCCTGCCAAACGGGGAGTGCGAGTATTTTGACCGTGTGCATCGTGTATAAATAAACCGCCTGTAGCACCTGGTCCGCCGTTGAGGTATTTATAACTGCACCATACGGCAAAGTCTACGTTCCAGGCGTGTAACTTCAAAGGCACATTGCCGATGGCATGTGCCAAGTCAAATCCAACATAAGCACCAACGGCATGAGCAGCTTTTGTAATTTTTTGCATGTTCAGCACTTCTCCCGAATAGTAATTGACGCCACCCAGCAAGACCAAAGCGAGTTTGTCGTCTAAGTCGGTAATTGTTTTAATGATGTTTTTGGTGTCAAGCGAATCAATGCTCATCAAGCACTTCAGAGGATTCAAACCTTGCATACGCACCACAGATTCGAGTGCATAGAGGTCCGATGAAAAGGCTTTGCTTTCGTGTAAAATGACAAACCGTTTTTTGGTGGGTTTGTAAAAAGAAGCCAAGGCCAAGTGTAAGTTTACGGTAAGGCTGTTCATGGCCACCACTTCAGAAGTCTTTGCACCGCAAAGAGGAGCCAATAATGCACTAAATTTTTTGTGGTAGTCTACCCATGGATTTTTTGCTTTCCAATGGCCTTCAACACCCCAGCGTGCCCAATCTTTACACTCTTGTGCAAACGCTATATCGAGCCCTTTAGGCATGAGTCCAAGGGAATTACCACAGAGGTAAGTTGTTTTCTTTCCTTTTGCTGTAGGATAATGAAAAGCTTTGCGAAAGGATTTTAGAGTATCCGTTCGGTCGAGCAATTGTGCTTGTTTGAGTAGTAAAGCAGAAGCTTTTTCCTTCATTATACTAATTTTTGTGGAGGCTCCATAACGGTATGGCAATGCTTGCAGGTGCGTAGCTCAAGCGAACTGTAAAATTTTTCCATCACGATGGGTAGTTCTTTTACGATGTCGGTTAGGTTGATGAAGTCTTCGTGCAACTTATGGTTGCACTTTTCGCAGTACCAAAAGAAGCCGTCTTTCTCATTTGATTGTCGGTAACGTTCAATGACTATACCAATACTGCCCGCAGCACGTTGTGGACAGTGAGGTACACGAGGCGGCAATAGAAACATGTCACCTTCTTTCAGTATCATGCTTACAGGTTTTCCATCTTCTATAATTTTTATTTCGATGGTTCCTTCTAATTGATAGAAAAGCTCTTCTCCTTGGTTAAAATGGTAATCTTTGCGGGCATTTGGTCCGCCTACCACCATCACAATAAAATCGTCGTTACCTTTGTAAACCACCTGATTACCAACAGGAGGCTTAAGCAAATGCCTGTTTTCGTCTATCCAAGCTTTTAAATTGAAGGGTTTCAGCATCTTTATTGTCGTTTAGCAATTTTAAAATTACCAATAGGGTTGATTTTGTCTGTAATTTAATAAATTTGGCTTAAGTATTGCACTGATGAAAATCAACACTCACTAAACAAACTCTATCTGTTAAAATTATGAAAAAATTAGCGTATTATTTTTCTGCCGCTTTGCTTGGTGCAACGGTATTGTTCTCTTCTTGTAAGAAGAAAACGGAAGATCCAACTCCTACGGTTGAAGGTAAGACTTACACCGCTACTATGACGTCTACTAACAATGGTACACAAACAGTAGATGCAACAGCTACTTATGCTGACGGAACGGCTAAAATTAGATTAGATGTAAGTGGAACTAACAACATGGATCAAATTTTTGTGATGTTGTCTAGAGATAACGGTCCTTTTGAGGCCTTAACTATTCCAACCATCACGAATGCAGCAGGACAAACCTTCACAGGTGGTAGCTCAAATTACTCTTTAAACGTTCCCAACTTAAAAAGCTTCATTCTTGATATTCCAATTTCAATCAGAACAGCTGGAACAGTGGATGTTTACCAAATCTGGATTACCAATGGTTCTGGCGCATTCAACAAACCTACTAAAAACAGAGATTTAGGTATTGCCAATGTAATCATTAGATATACTGCAAGCACTGCTGCAACTTTTGCTACAGCAACGGTTACACTTGGCGACCAAGCTGCTGTGGAAGGTAGTTTATTGGTAACATCAGGTCAAATAGCAGCTCTCTTAACGGCTGATTATAATGATGCTCCTGAATCTTCTGATTTAGCATTGTGTGCTTTAAATGCAGGAGGTACTTCTAAAACAAATGGAAGTGGCATCTTATGGTTGGTTTCTCCTGATGTAAGAGCAAGCTTAGGTTATGCAACTGAACCTGCAAATCCAAACACTTCTTATATCTCTGCTTATGCAGGCACTGACTTTGCAACGATAACAGCTGCTCAATTAGCTGCATTATCAGTTGGAACAGGTCAAAAAGTTGAAATTGCAGCACTTGGTGTTTATGCTTTCCAAACAGAAGGTGGCAAAAAAGGCTTGATCAAAGTAAACTCGATCTCTGGTACTACAAACAAAAGTGCTTCAGTAACAGTTAAAGTATTGAACTAGTTTTAATTTGCATATAAGCATAAAAAACGTCCCGTGTAAACGGGACGTTTTTTTTAGCGGCCAATAGAAGTGATTTGATCCTCAATTGAATAAATTTGAAACACGTATTGGTAAGATGTACTCTTACCTCACATTAATTCTCAATCAACCTTTATACAACATGAAAAAATTAGCGTATTATTTTTCTGCTGCCATACTTGGCGCAACAGTAATGTTTTCTTCTTGTAAGAAAAAAACGGAAGACGACCCTGCACCAGTTACACCTCCTGTTTATACAGGCACAATCTATACTTCAACCATGACTTCAACGAACATGGGTAATACAGGGACTGCAAACGTAACAGCAACCATCTCTTCAACAGACAAGAATCCAAAAATCAGACTAGACGTATCAGGATCAAACAACATGGATTATATTTATGTGATGGTATCATACGATAACGGAGCCTTTCAACCTCTAAGTTTTTCAACCATTAAGAATGCTTCAAACCAAACCTTCACAGGAAACAGTTCGGATTATTCTTTACAAATTCCAAACTTGTCTAGCTTCATCGTTGACTTGCCTATTTATACCAGCCCGATTAATGTTACAGGTGTTTACCAAATCTGGATCACAAACGGTGCAGGGTCATTTATGAAGCCAGCTAAGAACAGAGATCTGGGCATAGCTACAGTTACCTTGAAAAAGTCTTCTGGCGCTTCCAATTCTACTTTTGCTACGGCATCGGTAGACTTAGGCAGTCAGTCATCGGATGATTACGGAAGCTTGTTAGTGACTTCAGGTCAAGTTTCTGCCTTGAATACCGCTGATTATGTAGACTCTCCTTCCTCTGCAGACATTAGATTTGTAACCCTAACAGGGGGTAAAAAAGACAATAACTCAACGGAATTATTTTTATATTCTCCGGCAGACATTGCTAATGCAAATCCTCCAGTAGCAGGCCAATCAGCATTTGACACAGCGCCATTAGCGGAGTCAAACACAACTTATTTTGCTTTGTATACAGGAACTGATTTTGAGACAATAACGGCAGAAGGTTTAGCTGGGTTAAATGTAGGTACAGCCAATAATGTGCAGGTATCAGCAGATAATGTTTACATGTTTGAAACAGCAGCAGGCAAAAAAGGGTTGATAAAAATTAATTTATCTTGGTCGACCATAAATGTTGTTGGCACTGGATCAACGACAGCAAAAAACATAAACGCACAGGTGAAAGTATTGAACTAGTTTCAATTTGATCGAGTAAAAATAGCGTCGAGCTTTATAGTTGGACGCTATTTTTATACTCGATGGTTTAAATTTTTAGTAGAATGAAAAAATCTATTGGTTTATTATTCCTCTGCTTGTTCCTGTATGGTTGTTGGGGTGTTGCTTATAATGAAGAGCTTAATGGTCAGTATTATTTATCAGCAACGGATACGAGAGAACAGATGTATCTTAGTTATGAAGATGAAAAATATGGAGGCTTAGGAGTTATTTCAGAAACGGTATATGCGGTCGGCCAAAATGATGCCTATATTATTGCGAAACAGCACCCAAATTCCGATAAAACAATCACCAATTATTTTATAGTTCCAATTACTAATAAGATTTCAAACATTCCAGAAAAAAACATATTCGGACCCCTAACGTTCGAAGAGTTTATCAATAAGAAAAAAGAACTGAAGATAGAGAATCTTGATTTTAGTATTGTGTTCGAAGATTTAGAATAGCACGTTTTATTATGTCCTCTTCCCAAGCTTCAGCTGTGCTTTTTTCTGAATGATTTCCTGCACCGGCAGCTTTTCGATTTTACTTTCTAACCATGAAATGATGTCGAAATAAATGAAAGCCCTTTTTTCATAGGTGCTGTTGACCAGCTGTAAGAGCTGTGCCTTCAGCTTGATGAAGCGCTCCATCAAATCTTCTTCGGCCGTTTCTTTGCTTAAGTTTTTCAAGAAGTTGAGGATGAATTTTTGGAACAAGTGCAAATCGTCTTTCTTCAACAAGAATCGATACGTTGAAATGATATAATGCGCAATGATGTCATAATTACCCAATTCATAATGGCATACCAAATTGATGATACGTGCAAAGGAGTGAATATCCTCGCGTATATCGACCACGGGCTGGTTTACAATACGGTTCATCCACCGTATGGTCATCTTATAATTACTGGCGCCGAGGTACATACAGGCAATCTTGTAGGTTAAAATCAAAGAGGAGTGTAAATCCAATACAGCGATCAAATCGTTTAACTCTTTTTCATGGTCGCCCACCACTTTTTGCAAGCCTTCTTCAAATTGCCCCGTCATGAAATAACGGTTAATCTCATGCATGTAGTAATACTTGAGCAAGGTAATACGCAAACTTTCTGTAATGTGAAAGCTCGGGTTGCGGCTAATGCTGTGGAGTTTGCGATTAGTATCCACAAACTCTAAGTACTTAAATAAACGGTGTTGTACAATGAGTAATTGATTCAAGGCTTTGATGTAGGCTTCTAAGGTAGAATGTATGATGTGAGGATTTTCATCAAACAGCGATACCAATTTATGTGCATACAAATAACCGTTTTCAAAGTCTTGAGTAAAGAAAAAGTAACCGGCAAAAAGACGGTACAAATGTATCTTTTCACTCAAAGACAAATCCTCTTCTTCGTAGGTAGGCAGGTTGGTATAGAAGTATTCTTTTACACGCAGGTAATCTTGTTCATCACGAATAAAGCCCAAGCGCGTATAAAAAGAATTCAACTTGATCGACAAGTTGGCAAAGGTTTGAATGTTATTGATGCGTTGATTTAAGCTGCGTACATCAGCAATTAAGGCATCCACTTTTTCTTCCAAATCGGGGCCAATGGTTTGTAACAATACACCCCTTTCCATTTTTAAAATCTCCAACTGCTGCTCTAAGTTTTCTTGCAGGGAAGCTAACTTTCTTGCTTTACGAAGTGCTGAAAGTCCTTGACTGTAAAGCCTTCGCTCGAATAAGATTTGCGCAAAATCAATCTGTTCTCTGATTTGTAAATCAGTAATTTTTGGACTGTTGTAAAGCCGTAAAGCCTGCAACAGCTTTTGATACAAATAGGATTTTTGATTGGCCAATTGCTCGATTTTAATCTCGGGCACTTGCTTCAGCAACCGTACTTCATCGTATTCTGTGGCTTTGTTTAAATGGTTAAAAAGCTTCACTACTTTCTTGTCTTCGGCATTGCCAGAGCTGCCAATGAGCAAAGAGAAGTGTCTTTTTTCGTTTTTGCTCAAGGCATGAATGAGTTCGTAAACAGGACTGGTTTTGACTTTTGCCACCGTAGTATATTGTTAGGTATAGTCTTCTTATACAACAACTTAAATATAGATATAAATTATTAAAGACTGTATGATGTGCTTGAATTAGAATTATGCGTAGAGTTCATTGAAAATATACTATAATAAATTGAATATCAATAATATAAAACACTATATAAGTAGTTGAAAACCGTATATAGCCATATTATTTAGCGTGAAAGAAATGCAAACATACCTATATTTGATGGTAGTATAATGAGATTTAGAATGGAACCTGTTAAAATGAACGGTGCAAAAGCCTTAATACTATGCTTAGAAAGCATGGGAGTCGAATACATCTTCGGTTATTCGGGAGGTGCAGCGTTACCCATTTTTGATGCTTTATACGATTCATCGATTAAACTTATACTTACGCGTCACGAACAAGGAGCTACGCACATGGCCGATGGTTATGCGCGAGCAACAGGAAAACCAGGTGTCGTCTTGGTGACCAGTGGTCCCGGTGCAACCAATACGGTTACGGGTCTCATGACAGCACAAATGGATTCTGTGCCGATGATTGTGTTGACGGGCCAAACCATTACGCCTTTGTTGGGTATGGATGCTTTTCAAGAAGCCGATACCTTTGGCTTGAGTTTGCCTGTGGTGAAACACAATTACTTGGTACGAAACACGGCCGATATTCCACGTGTGGTAAGAGAAGCTTTTCTCATTACCAGTACGGGTAGACCAGGTCCTGTATTGATTGACTTGCCCAAAGATGTGACTTCAGCTCCTTTTGTGGGGGACTTCAATGCACAACCTAATTTACCAGGTTATAGATCACACACGAGCGTTAATAAAACGCAAATAGAACAGTTAGCGGCATTATTAAATGCATCGCATAAGCCCTTGCTTCTAATAGGCCATGGCGCTTTAATTGCAGGAGCAACGAAGGAGGTGATGCAATTAGCAACGACTTTAAATGCAGCTGTTACCACGACCTTGTTGGGTAAAGGCGGCTTTCCTGAAACTCATCCTTTGTCTTTAGGCATGGTGGGCATGTACGGTACAGCCTATGCGAACAAAGCAATGTTGGAATGCGATTTAATTTTATCGATCGGTAGTCGTTGGGATGACCGCATCAACGGCAATCCTAAGAAGTTTGCACCGCAAGCGAAAAAATTACACATTGACATCGATCCTGCGGAAATTGGTAAAATTGTAGTGCCCGATGCTTTTGCTATTGGTGATGCGAAGGATGTATTACAAGCTTTGTTGCCTTGGATCAAAGGGAACGATACAGGTGCTTGGATTTCTCAGACAAGTACATTAAAAACACAATTCCCGCTTAAATACGAAAACACAAATCCTCTTCGTGCACAACATGTCATCGATGAGATATACCGTTTATCGAAAGGCAATGCCATTGTAACAACAGACGTAGGCCAGCATCAAATGTGGGCTGCACAGTTTTACTTAACCGACAAAGCCGATACTTGGCTTTCGTCTGGTGGTGCTGGAACGATGGGCTTCGGTTTCCCTGCTGCGATTGGTGCGCAATTGGGTAAGCCGGAAGAAACCGTTATTACAGTTGTTGGAGACGGTGGTTTTCAAATGACCTTATCAGAATTGTCGACAGCAGCGATTCATAAACTGCCGATTAAAATATTGGTCATCGACAACAAGTACTTGGGTATGGTACGTCAATGGCAAGAGTTGTTCTTAGAATCGCGTTACTCAGGTATCGATTTAGAAGGCAACCCTGACTTTGTGAAATTGGCTGAAGCCTACGGCGTGAAAGCCTTTCACATCGATAAAGCAGAACATGTAGAAGCGGTCTTGAAAGAAGCATTGGCTTATAATAGCGGACCTTGTGTCATTCATGCAGAAGTAGCGAAAGAAGACAATGTATATCCGATGGTGCCAGCAGGCCAGTCGCTCGACAACATGATCATTGAAGCGCCAACGGTGAAAATGGAAATGCCGGAAGGCAGTACATAGGCTAAGCTAATAACGATAAGCGTGCATTTGAAATTGAAAAAGAATTGATTGACATAAAATTTTACACCATGAAAACCATTCATTTTGTTGCAGAAATTGTACAGAGCCAGGGGATCTTATTGAGAACGGGTTTGGTCTTGGAGCGCAGAGGATTTGTCCTTGAAGCTTTAGAAACCGTTGAATATAAGGGAAGAACATTCCTAAACATCAGGGTAAAGGGTCAAGAAGAAAAGAAAGAGCAAGCGGTAAGACAATTGGCTAAACTGATTGACATCATTTCAGTACAAGAAGCACCGGAAGTTGAGTTTGCGGCTAATTTGTCCTTTGAGAAAGAATACCAATCGGTAATGGCAACGGCTTAAATAAAAATACATTTCATAGAAAGCCTGTCGATCTCATTACGTAAATTGTACGTGTGAAACAACAGGCTTTCTTTTTTACTTTTTTAGCAGGGCTACTTTTTTGTAATGTAGTGTCAGCACAGCGTGTAGCCATTGTATTCAGTGGTGGTGGCGCAAAAGGATTAGCCTATATTGGAGCATTAAAAGCCTTAGAAGAAAATGGCATTCCGATTGATTATGTCATGGGTACTTCCATTGGTGGCTTGGTCGGTGGTTTCTATGCTGCAGGGTTTAGCCCAAAAGAAATGGAGCAAATTGTCTTGTCTCAAAAATTTCAAAATTGGGCGAGCGGAAAATTCGAGGAAGAAGATAAAATCAGCATTTTTCAACAAATGCTATCAGACCCTACCATGGTGAGTTTTAGGGTAGGGCTCGATACAGCTTTTGTAAGCAATGTGAAAGCCAATATGGTAATCAGTGATCAAGCGCTCAATTTGGGTTTGATGGATCAACTTTATATTCCTTCGGCAAAAGCACATTATAACTTTGACAGTTTAATGATTCCTTTTCGATGCATGGCAGCAGAGATTTTAACACAAAAGGAAGTGGTGTTGCGAAAAGGAAACCTCAACGAAGCACTGCGCGCTACGATGGCGGTGCCCCTGTTTTTTGCACCTCAAAAAATTGACAGCATGTATTTGTTTGATGGGGGCTTGTATAATAATTTCCCTGTTGCCAAAGCGAAAGAAATTTTTCAGCCCGATGTTGTTATTGGTTTTAATGTGTCGGATAAAGTGTTTTCGGAATATCCTTATGCTAACGATGAAAATTATATAGACTCTAAATTGATCGCCTATTTAATGTTGTCTAAAAGTGATACGACACAACTCGATCCGCAAGATGTTTTTATTCAACCTCAGGTGCAAGCCTATACGTCCACAGATTTTAGTGCTGCGCGATCATTAATTGCCATTGGGTACAATGAAACTTTGTCTAAAATGCCCTTGATTAAGGAGAAGATTAAGACGAGAAGAGACAGCTTGTATTACGAACACAAAAGAGCGGACTTTAATCAAGGACAAGAAAAAACGATCATCGATAAAGTAGAACTCCGTGGATTTAAAAATGCGGGGGAATTAGAAAAGTATTTTAAAGCCGATAGTGTAGGCAACTACACGATGAGTTCAATCCGTGACGGGTATTTTATTTTGGCACAAAGTGGTGCATACGATCGCTTTTCTCCAACCCTTGCCTACCACAAAGAGCGTAAAACCTATCAGTTCAATTTAAAATTAAAACATAACAAAGATCTAAAAATTGGATTGGGGGGTATGATTTCTAATAGACCCATCAGTTATTTGTTTTTAAGTGTGGAGAAAGATCTTTTTCTAAACAGGCGCTATAATTTTTATTCTAACGGTTACATTGGTGTATTTTATTTGTCGAACCATACGAGGGCTCGTGTGTATTTCCCTTCCTTCAATACTGCATACTTAGAAGGTTCATTTACCTATAACAAATGGAATTTTTACCAAACGAGTAATTTGTTTGAACTCGGTCAAGAGAACGAATCGATTTTAAAACAAAATGAAATCAATGCAAAATTAAGTTTAAAAACAGCGGTAAGAAAAAAGGGAATCGCTGGGATTAGTGCAGGGTACGTCAGTTCTGAGGCTAATTACAGTGCTGTTGCCGCACTCTTGCCAGGAGACACCCTCAGTTATTCAAATATTCGGATGTTTCATACAAGGGCTGAATACACCAACAGTAAATTGAACCGTATTCAGTATCCCTCAAAAGGGTATTATTTCCAAGCCGATGTCAATTACTATACTGGGACAGAACATTTTATTCCAGGGACGCTTGAAAAACAAGTTGCTCGTATAATTACAACAAAGGATCAAACGTTTGAAGCCGATCGGGATTGGTTTGCTATTCAAATGAAAGGCGGTAAATATTTTCGTATAAAAAATCGGTTTTCCATTGGCTTGTCGTTCCAAACTTATTTTTCAAACCAGACACTATTTTTCAATCATAATGCGACAGCCTTTTATGCCAAACCGTTCATGCCGATCATGGACAGTTATACCTTGTTTTACCTAGACTTCAGGTCATCGAATTTTATAGCAGCGGGCTTAACCAATATTTATACCCTTGGGAAGAAATTTGATTTGCGTGCGGAAATACATCCGTATTATAATTTAATGCCTGTTGAATACAATAGTCCTACTGGAGGTGTCGGTGTCGATAGACAATATTATGGAGCTAATCCAGAACTTCGATTTGTTGCTGCTGCGGGTGTGGTATACCATTTTTTCTTAGGGCCGATTGCGGTGCAAGCTACATACTACGATACAGAAGCATTAGGTGCTAATAAGCTAGGCTTTGTAGTACACGCAGGATTTTTATTGCGAAACAAACGATGGGATGATTAGGCATTTTTGCATAGACACGATATAAGCCTTATACTTGTGCCGATTTAATACAAACAACATGCAACAAAAAGTAATATTGGTAACGGGTGGAAGTTCGGGCATTGGCCGTTCGATTTGCATTCATCTTGCTTCATTGGGTCATAAAGTGTATGGAACAAGTAGAAGTGATCGTAAAACAACAGAATCATTCAACAGTTTAAAACTTGATGTTACTAATGACGCTTCGGTGCAGGAAGGCATTGCAGCTTTGTTGGCAATGGAAGGTCGCATCGATGTGTTGATCAACAATGCAGGAATTGGCATGGTTGGATCCATTGAAGACAGCATACCACAAGACAGTGTTAAGGTTTTTGAAACCAATGTATTTGGTCCTCTCCGTACCATACAAGCGGTGTTGCCAACCATGAGAGCTCAACAATATGGACTTATCATTAATGTGGGTAGTATAGCGGGTTATATGGGACTGCCTTACCGAGGCATTTATAGTGCTACAAAAGCTTCTCTAGGTATGATTACCGAAGCCTTGCGCATGGAATTAAAACCCTACAACATTCAAGCCTGTGTCGTAGATCCTGGAGATTACAGTACAAGCATTACGCAAAACCGTCAAGTCAATATACCCGATCACTCGCCATACAAAGACAAAGTCCTTGCCTTAGAGCGCATGATCAACGAAGAAGTCAACCATGCTTCAGACCCTGCAGAAGTTGGAAAATTGATTGAGCGCATCATCAATACTCCACAACCTAACGTGCGTTATTTATCGGGGAAATTTCTTCAAAAGGTTTCTGTCTTTTTAAAACAAACCATAGGGGGTAAATTTTTCGAACGCATCTTGATTAACCATTATAAACTGTAAGCAGGTTTACTGTATTCAGATTTGGAAAAGCTTTCTTATTATACAAGGCTCTGCTTATCGACGATTCGTTCGCTTTTTACGGAGAGCATTCGGGTATATCTGGGCTTATTAAAAATTATGTTGCCGATTAGTATTGTTGTGCGCTTGTTGCAGCAAACCAATGCCATCGCTTTTTTGGGTAAAGCTTTCGTTCCTTTAGTTTCTTATTTGGGCTTACCGCCAGAAGGGGGATTGGTTTGGGTAAATACCTTGATCACTAATATGTATGGAGGCATGATTACATTTCATTCTTTGGGCTTAGGCGACACCTTGAGCATTGCGCAAACGTCTGTTTTGTGTCAATTGATGCTGGTGGCACATACTTTTCCGGTAGAACTTGCCATTGCGCGTAAGGCAGGGATCCCTTTTGTAAGCATGTTTGTATGGCGCTTTGGTTTAGCGATATTATCGGCTTGGGTTTTACACCTGAGTTTGTCTTTCTTTAATTTGTTTAATGAACCTGTCAGTTTGCCGAAGTCAGTAGCTCTGCCGAATGCACTAGATGATACTTGGACGGCATGGTTTTACAACGAACTACACCGTTACCTTTTGGTATTCGTAGTGGTCTTTGCGCTCATGGCACTGATGAGGGTGTTGAAAGAAACAGGATTCATCGATGCCTTCAGTCGTTGGTTAAGACCCATGATGGATTGGTTAGGCATTCATGCTTCTGTGATTCCAATTACAGTGGTTGGCATGACCTTGGGTATTTTGTACGGCGGAGCATTGATGATTGAAGAAACGAGAAAAAACAACATTGCACCCAAAGATGTTTTTTACGCCTTTTGTTTGATGGGCCTTTGTCACAGCATCATTGAAGACAGTTTACTGATGATGGCACTAGGAGCCAATGGGTATGCCGTGTTTATTTTTCGACCGATTTGGGCTTTAATCACACTTTTTATTGTTGTCCGTTTAATGAATAAAATGCCAGCAACGTGGGTAAGAAAATTCATACAGGTATAAATACAGCGCATACTTTTTTCTCCATCAAACCCAACGCGTTTAGGGCTAGGGTAGCGGCATGGGTATTGAGAGAAAAAAACATGGCCATGGTCTGGTCGAATACCATTTTATTGCACGGCGTATCGGAAGAAGAGTTTATGTCCAATAAAAAATGGATCAAGCATGAACTAAAACATGTGGAGCAGTTTCGAAGGTACGGAACGTTAGGCTTTCTCGTACGTTATCTTTTTGAGAGTCTTCGCAAAGGCTATAAAAGCAACAAATATGAAGTAGAGGCGAGGGAGGCAGAAGAATTAGTAGACAGTAAGCAGTAGACAGAATATACTGCCCACTGCTTACTGTCTACTATTTAACTTACATTCATTTCAAAATTAGAAAAGAAAAACCCAGCTTCTATACGCGCATTTTCATCTGAATCGGAACCGTGTATCGCATTGAATTCCATAGAGCCTGCATACAGTTTTCGAATGGTCCCAGCATCTGCTTTTTTAGGATCTGTACTGCCAATCAATGTTCTAAAGTCAAGCACGGCGTTTTCTTTTTGTAATACCGCAGCAATGATTTTCCCAGAAGACATGAAATTTACCAATGTATCGTAAAAAGGTTTTCCTTTATGAATGCCATAAAATTGTCCCGCTTGTTCGATGGAAAGACGCGTCATTTTTAAAGCGACAATTTCAAACCCAGCAACTTCTATTTGTTGAAGGATGTTTCCTGCATTTCCTGCCGCCATGGCGTCAGGCTTAATCATTGTAAAGGTGATCGTCGTAGCCATTTTTCCTAAATTTTTACCAAATTAAAACTATTTCAGAATTATATTTATAAATTGAGCGCAAATCTGATGAAAACAAAACTGCGCTAGTCTTGTCTTTTGTCTATTATACTAATACACAGGCAGCATGCAGGACTTGTCCGAGCTTGGCCAACTTTTGGCTACTCCGAAAAAAATTGTCATTACGACCCATCAAAAACCTGATGCCGACGCATTAGGTTCGTCTTTAGCATGGTGCCGCTATTTGATAAAGAAAGGACATAACGCAGTTGTCATCACACCTACCGATTACCCTCAGTTTTTGGATTGGATGCAAGGCAATGATGATGTCATCGTTTTTGGCGAGGGGACCCATAAACAAGCAGCGGATTTAATCAGTGCCGCAGACATTGTATTCTGTTTAGATTTCAATGCCTTGCAAAGAATTGGGACGCTCGGTGAGATGGTAAAGCAATCAGCAGCAAAAAAAGTACTGGTTGATCATCACTTAGCACCAGAAAACTTTGCAGACTTATCTTTCTCGGATACGAAAGCAGCTGCAACTGCCGTTTTGATATACGATATCATTGTTGGACTTGGCGATAAAGTCTTTTTAGATACTTACATTGGCGAATGCATCTATGCGGGTATCATGACGGATACGGGCTCCTTTCGACATCCCAGTACCGACAGAAGGGTGCATTTGATTGTGGCAGAATTAATGTTATTGAACATCAATGCACCACGCATTCATCGTTTGATCTTTGATACGAGTACAGAAGAGCGTTTGCGGTTCTTAGGGTATGCTTTATCGGAAAGATTGTATGTGTTGCCAGAATACTACACTGCATTCTTTACCATTTCAGCAGGTGACCTAGAGCGTTTTAAATCCCAAAATGGAGACACAGAAGGATTGGTCAATTATGCCTTGTCGATGGAAGGCATTGTCTTTGCGCTGATTTTAATAGAACAAGAAGACGGTGTAAAATTATCGTTCCGTTCCAAAGGAGAATTTTCGGTCAGCGAATTTGCACGAAAACATTTTAATGGCGGAGGACATCGTAACGCAGCTGGCGGCACATCCGATTACAGCTTTTCAGAAACAGTAAAAAAATTAATGGACATCATACCCGATTACAAAGAACAATTATTAGAAAACTACAGAAAAGAAAAATTCATATGCTAAAGAAAAATGTATTGATTGCGCTTACGCTTGTAGCCTTAGCGGTATCTTGTGGACCTTATAAAACTGCACCCGGCGGTTTGAAATACGAAATGATTGCGGACTCTTCGGGTAAACCAGGAGAACTTGGCGGATTTGTTGCTTTTGACTTAATCATGAAAACATCAAAAGATTCAACCATTCAAAATTCATTTGAAGGTGGACAACCGATGTGGGTCGAAATTTTTAAGCCGACCTACAAAGGGTGTATTTACGAAGCTTTCCAATTGTTTTCAGAAGGTGACAGTGCGCGTATTGTGGTTCAAGCCGATTCGTTCTTTTTGAAAACTTTGGGAGATACAGTATTGCCTCCAAAGATTGATCCTAAAGAACAACTTACGCTCACCATTAAAATCCGCAAAGTCTACGATAAAAATTATGTAGAGCAAGAAAGAAAAAAATCGCAAGAGCAAGGTCAAGCAAGAATGGAAGCGTTGACCAAACAAATAAAAGTTGACTCAGCTTTGATTGTAGAACACATTAAGAAAAACAACATCAAAGCGCAGAGGACATCTCAAGGCGTATACATTCAATACACAAAAAACAATAAGAACGGAGTTAACCTTATCAACGGCGATTCTGTAAGCGTACATTATGTAGGCCGTTTATTGGACGGCACAGAGTTCGATCGTTCAAAAGGAGAGCCTTTGGTATTAACGCTAGGTAGCAGACAAGTAATTCCAGGATGGGAAGATGCATTATTGCATTTGAAAAAAGGAGAAAAAGCAACGGTGTTTATTCCAAGTGCATTGGCATACGGAGACCGTGATATGCAAACGATACCTGCCAATTCTATTTTAGTGTTTGATATTGAAATTGTAGACAACAAATAAACCATACATGAAAACTATACTTATCGTTTGGGCATTATGCATGCCTCTGTTTGCTTTGGCTCAACAAGACAAAGGGTTTAAAAAATCGAGTACAGGATTGAAATACCATTTTTTCAAAGATGAAAAGGGTAGATTAGCAATTGTAGACGACGTCATAAAAATTAATTTTAAAATGTATACCTCTACAGATTCATTGTTGAGAGACACATGGTCAGAAGGTGGTGCAATTGTTGCCCAAGCTCAAAAGCCTCCGTTTGTAGGTAGTTTGGAAGAAACTTTCTTAATGATGTCTGCTGGTGACAGTGCTGCATTTTTAATCAATGCAGATTCTATGTTTGAAAAAGCGATTAAAGCACCCATGCCTGAGTTCATTAAAAAAGGCAGCTATTTTAAATTCATCATTAAAATGGAGGCTTTGTACACAAAAGCTGAATACGAAGACATGATTAAAAAAGAATCTGCGGGTATGATCGACAAAGAAGACAAAGAAATACAAGCGTACATGGCTGCTAATAACTTGAAAGGTGTTAAACAGGCTTCGGGTCTTTACTATGCGCAAACGCAAGCAGGTTCAGGAGTTAAAGCACAAGCAGGAAAAACGGTATCGGTACATTATACAGGTAAGTTGATGAATGGTACAAAATTCGACAGCTCTGTAGACAGAGGAACACCGTTTGATTTCGGCTTAGGGCAAGGACAAGTAATCAAAGGTTGGGACGAAGGCATTGCTTTAATGAGTGTTGGTGAAAAAGGAATATTGTTGATCCCTTCTGCTTTGGGCTATGGCACAAGAGGTGCTGGTGGATCTATTCCTCCTAACAGCGTCTTGATGTTTGAAGTAGAATTACTTGATGTAAAATAAAATGCGCGCGCGTATTCTTTGTTTACTCTCAGTGTTTTGTACAATAGGTTTTGTACAGGCTCAGGATACCCTTAAAACAGCATCGGGGCTAAAATACCTTGTGGTAAAAAAAGGCACTGGTGTTAAACCTACGAAAGGACAGAAAGTTAAAGTACTTTATACGGGTCGCTTAGAAAATGGAAAAGAGTTTGATTCTTCTAAACAAACACCATTCAAGTTTACACTAGACGCTAAAGAAGTAATACCCGGTTGGGATGAAGGCTTCAAGCTGATGCACGAAGGTGAGAAAGGAATTTTAATGGTACCTTCCAAACTAGCTTACGGAAAAAATGGTGTTCCCGATGAGGAAAATCCTGGGAAGTACATTATTCCGCCCAATGCTGACTTAAACTTTGAGGTAGAGTTGATCAGTGTAAAATAAAATTTCATAAGGCATAAAAAGATCCCGATAGCGTTTGTTGTCGGGATCTTTTTTATGCCTTTTTATTAAAATGGAACAAACGTGCTCAATTGCTGATGAAAATGAGGGATGGTTTCTTCTAGTTTTTGTTGTTGAGTGTCAACAACTGGGTTCTCGTAAACTACTTCATTGATGATAACATGCTCGAAAGAATTTTCAGCATTACAGGCTGCACTTGTCGAGCATTGCTCAATTAGTGACTGGGAAGATTTTAATTGAGCAAAGGCCAACAAACAAAAAAAGGACAATCCAACTACCGCGATATTTACTATTGTTTTTTTCATAACCTTTATTTTTATGCAGGCAAGTTCGCGATGCCACGTGATGTGCAGTTTAGCGGGATATGAAGGCTGTGTTAAAAAATGAGTCAATCGTGTTTTAACATGCTAACAGTAAAAAAACAGAGGCCTCGTCATAATGATGAAGAGGCCTCTGTAAGTATCAACAAATCAAGGAACACTATCCGTTCATCGAGATTAAGAATTCATTATTGTCTTTTGTTTTACTAAGTCTGTCGATCAAGAATTCCATTGCTTCAATAGAGTTCATGTCAGACATGTATTTACGCAAGATCCATACGCGCGCCAATTCGTCTTTGTCCATTAACAAATCTTCACGACGCGTACCCGATGCTGGCACATCGATAGCAGGGTAAACACGTTTGTTGGCTAATTTTCTATCCAATTGAAGCTCCATGTTACCCGTACCTTTGAATTCTTCAAAGATGACTTCGTCCATTTTAGAACCTGTTTCAATCAATGCAGTAGCAATGATGGTAAGAGAGCCACCATTTTCAATGTTACGCGCTGCTCCAAAGAAACGCTTAGGTCTGTGTAATGCATTTGCATCTACACCACCCGATAAGATTTTTCCTGAAGAAGGCACGACCGTATTATATGCTCTAGCCAAACGTGTAATAGAATCTAATAAGATCACTACATCATGACCACATTCCACCATGCGTTTTGCTTTTTCCAAAACGATGTTAGATATTTTTACGTGACGGTCTGCTTGCTCATCAAAGGTAGAAGAGATTACTTCTCCTCTTACATTTCTTGCCATGTCTGTAACCTCTTCTGGTCGTTCGTCGATCAATAAAATAATCAAGTAAACTTCAGGATGGTTTTCTGCAATGGCATTTGCAATTTCTTTTAGCAATACTGTTTTACCACTTTTCGGAGGAGAAACAATCATACCCCTTTGTCCTTTACCAATGGGCGCAAACAAATCCAATACCCTAGTAGACAATTGACTTGCGCGTGTGCTCAAGTGCAATTTTTCGTTAGGGAATAAAGGCGTCAAGAATTCAAAAGGAATACGGTCTCTGATTTCATCGGTTGTTTTACCGTTTACAGATTCCACTTTTAATAAGGCGAAATATTTCTCACCTTCTTTTGGAGGGCGTACATGACCGCAAATGGTATCACCTGTCTTCAAGCCAAATAATTTGACTTGTGAGGGAGATACATAAATATCGTCTGGGCTTGCAAGGTAGTTGTAGTCGGCAGAACGAAGAAAGCCATAGCCTTCTTGCATCATTTCTAATACCCCTGTATTTTCAATTAAGCCGTCGAATTCTTTTACGTTTAAGTTTGGTTTTCTAGGCTTGAAGGCTTCTCTTTCTTCTCTTACGGTTTCGTAAGATGTTTCTTTTAAGGGAGCGATGTCCGATGAGACATCTATAATCGGAGCCTTTGGAGCTTCAAAGCTAATTTCAAAATCATCATTCGATTCAGAAGGAGCACTGGCAAAAGATTCCTGTGGAATGTCTTTTACATTTTCTCTTTTTAAGCGGCTGCGTTTTTTAAAGTCAGCATCTTCATCGGCAGGTTGCTTATTAATGGTGGGTTCAGCAACAGGAGCAACAACGTTTGAGCGTTTAAAAGCAGGTTTACTTTCTGTTTTCTTAGGTGCTTTTTCTGGAGTAAGTGCTTGATGGTCTAAAATTTTGTACACTAAATCTCCTTTGGAGAGTTTTTTGAAGTTGGGCACTTCTAATTTTTCAGCGATTTCACGTAGCTCGGAAAGGAGCTTCAGGTCTAATTCTTCGATGTTGTACATAAAATGATAAAGGTGTTAAAAGAAATCAGGACGACGCCTAATTATAGGAAAGGGAAAAGATAATAAGTAAAATGATTAATGTGATTTTCAACCGAAGATTGAGTCAGATAAAAACCCAACGGCTTAGTTTGGTAATACAATTATAATCGGATTAATGGTCTTTGTCAATAGCACAGGCATAATAAATATCATTGGGTTGTTTTTCTGAAGCAGAAGCGTCAGCACATTAGGCATTTTTCACTAACTTGTGCCCATATAATACCGATATGGTACTTGTAGTACGCTTTCAGTTCATTCTAGTGTGCTTGATACCTTATTGGTATTGGCCAAGGGAGTCCCCGATTTTCTTGGGATTGACAACAAAACAGATTGGAATAACACGACAATAATACCTATGCTGCCGATTCAACTTATTAGAGATCAAAAAGAAGCCGTTGTTTCAGGCTTACTTAAAAAACATTTAAAAAATGCTGCACAGCTTGTGGATTTTGTCCTTGAGCTAGATCAAAAACGTAGGGACCTACAGTTGAAGAACGATAATTTTGCAGGCGAATTAAATGCCTTAGCAAAACAAATCGGAGACTTGATGAAGTCGGGCAGCAAGGCTGAAGCGGAAGCTTTAAAATTAAAAACGGCTGAAATAAAAGTTGTCGTTAAAGAGGTGCAAGAAAGCCTTTCTAAAACAGAAGAAGAGTTGTTGGCCGTCATGGTTCAGCTTCCCAATGTCCCAAGTCCGCTCGTGCCAGAAGGAAGAACACCAGAAGACAACGAAGAAGTATTTAAACATGGTTCAATTCCACAGTTGGCAGCCGATGCCAAACCTCACTGGGAATTAATAAAAGAATATGACATCATCGATTTTGAATTGGGTGTTAAAATTGCAGGAGCTGGATTCCCTGTCTACAAAGGCAAGGGAGCGAAATTACAACGTGCTCTTATTAATTTCTTTTTGGATGAAGCTTCGAGTGCAGGCTATATGGAAGTACAACCTCCTATATTAGTCAACGAAGCGTCTTGTTTTGCAACGGGACAATTGCCCGATAAGGAAGGCCAAATGTACCACGATGCTGCCGATAATTTATTTTTGATTCCAACAGCGGAAGTGCCTATAACCAATTTATACCGCGATGTCATTGTGAAAGAAGAGCTATTGCCCTTGAAAAACGTGGGTTATACACCTTGTTTCAGAAGAGAAGCGGGATCATGGGGTGCAGATGTAAGGGGGCTGAATAGATTGCATCAGTTTGACAAAGTGGAGATTGTTCAAATCGTACATGCTGATAAGTCGTACGAAGTATTGGAAGAAATGAAGGCGCATGTGACCATGTTGCTGACGAAATTGGAATTGCCGTTTCGTATTTTAAAGTTGTGTGGTGGTGACATGGGCTTTACTTCAGCCTTGACCTTTGATTTTGAAGTGTACTCTGCTGCACAAAAGCGCTGGTTAGAAGTAAGTTCGGTCAGCAATTTTGAAGTGTACCAAGCCAACCGATTGAAACTGCGTTACAAAAACGCAGAAGGTAAGATGCAATTATTGCACACCTTAAACGGAAGCGCCATGGCATTGCCAAGAATAGTAGCAGCTTTACTCGAAAACAACCAAACGCCAAACGGCATTAACATACCGAAGGTATTGCAGTCGTATACGGGCTTCGATAAAATTTAAAGTTCTTCTTTGGTAAGGATCGTACTAAAAAAAAGGCATTGAGGACCGAGCAAAGGATTCAAGCTTTTTGCATGTGCGCTATCGAGTTCCTGTTCGAACAGGTCGAGAAAGGCTAAGCTGTCAAAATCAAATTGTACAGAAAAGCTGACTTGCCCTTCTTCTGCAACATGGTTAATCTTATAGACTCTATAGGGTGTGTTTTGAAAAGCTATGCTGTTTGAAAAGGCATCTTGCTGTAGCCAATTTTTCCAAAGGGGTACTTTGCTATCCGCTACAACATACGTAATATTAAGAATATACATGATCGAGAAACAAATTTTTGTATTATTGGTTAAATAAGTTGGATTGTCTTATAACTTTATATAAATATACAACGTATACTCGGTTTACAACGAGTAAGCCGTTTTTTTCAATGTTAATTCATATCAAAATTTATTTAGCATGTACACCGACAAAAAAGTAAACCTTAATAAAGCATTGTTTGTGATGTCCCTTCTGTTTTTTATGTGGGGTTTGATTACAGTTTTAAACATTGCGCTGACTAACGAGCTCAAAGATGTTTTTCGTTTGACTTATTTTCAAGCCCTTTTTATACATGTGGCTTTTTACAGTACTTATTTTATTATGGGATTTCCTTCGGGGAAAGTCATCGATAAAATTGGCTTTAGAAAAGGCCTTGTCAGTGGTGCAGTATTAGCAGCCGTTGGTTGCTTTATGTTTTATCCGGCAGCAGAATACAGATCTTTTTCATTATTCATCATTGCCTTGGTGGTAGTGGCAACAGGATTTACCTTCTTACAAACCGCAGCAAATCCATACGTATTGTTGGTTGGCGATAGACAAACATCAGCTTCAAGATTAACATTTCTCGGAGGCTTCAATTCATTAGGAACATTTTTTGCTACTACTTTAGCGGCGGGCTTACTTTATAATATGGTAGGTTTTAACCCAGACGATTTTGGAATGATGTCTCCTGCAGACATTGACAATGCAAAAATCAACCTTGTTCAAACGCCTTACTTGGTATTGGGTTTACTTTGGGTAGTCATTGCAACCATCGTTTATTTTGCAAATCTTCCAAGTGTAAGTACTGTGAATGTAGAGCCTAATGTTAAATCGGACAAGCCCATCACTAGTGAATTACAAGTAAAACATTTTGTATTGGGCATGGCAGGTATTTTTGCCTACGTAGGAGCAGAGGTAGCCATTGGTCAATATATCAATTGGAAACAACCAGAATTTTCTCAACACTATTGGGGATTAGCCATGATAGGTCGATTTGTTGGCGCATTGATCTTACTTAAGGTTAGTCCACGCAAACTTATGCTCATCAATTGCCTCGGTGCAGTGCTCATGATCCTCTTGTATTTATTCTTTAGCGGAAACGAAGGCTCAATATACTTCTTGGTCCTAATCGGATTGTTTAATTCAGTTTTATGGCCATCAATTTTCACATTGGCGATAGACGGTTTAGGGAAGTTCACAGAAGAAGGTTCTTCTTATCTTATCATGATGATTTTAGGAGGAGCGATTATCCCATTGCTGTTTATGAATATTGTAACCGAGGTATCGGCTACAGCCCTTCCACTCGGTTTATTCATTGTCATGGCATGTTATGCTTACATCTTCTTCTTTGGAGCAAAAGGATCGAAGTACGACAAGAGAACCAATTTGTACTAGTACGCAGAACGGTTCAATATAAAATTTAGTAAAGAAGACCCGAATGGATTCCGATAACAGGAATTCATTCGGGTCTTCTACTTTGTTACAACGTCGTCGAGGTTTTAAACCTCGACGACGTTTGATTTATTGAAACTGTGTGAGGAACAGAGAACGTTAAGAGTGTGTATAGAAGAAAGGGAGATGACTAACACCTCCTCATTGTGCATACTCTTTCTAGAGTAGAGCACAACCCTTCGCTGGCATCTCTCTCTTCAAAAGGACTACGAGTATTGAAAGCCTCCCCTATCGTCTGACAGCCTGAAACAAATCAAGACACCTTGTTGCGGATCCTTTCTGTGGCATTAAGGCATGTCAAATTAAAACAACAGGTACTCTTCGATAGACTGAATCCGAAGGATTCAAATGTGCATAGATCCATTTAACAGGACAGGCTTGTTTGACACGGAAGGGTGTCGTATGTAAAATAAGAAAGAGAAACAGCGAAGAAACAGTAAACGCACTGTGGGCTTATCTGAAAAGATGAGCATGAGCAGCATTGTAAGCATAGAGCAAGACAGACTAAAGTACCTTCTTAATGCTCATACTGTTTGTTGCTTGTAATGAACGAGAAGGGCCAAAAAAAACACGGACCGAAGGTCCGTGTTTTGGGCTTTACATCAAAAGATGTTAAGCTTGAGGTGCAGCAGGAGCTTTTTTAGCTACTTTTTTCTTAGCCGCTTTTTTAGCTACTTTCTTAGTTGCTTTTTTAGCTACTTTCTTAGCCGCTTTTTTAGCTACTTTCTTAGTTGCTTTTTTAGCTACTTTCTTAGTTGCTTTTTTAGCTACTTTCTTAGTTGCTTTTTTAGCTACTTTTTTAACAGCTTTTTTAGCTACTTTCTTAACAGCTTTTTTAGCTACTTTTTTCTTTGCAGCTACTTTTTTCTTTGCAACTACTTTTTTCGCTGCAGGTTTTTTCGAAGTTTTAGCTTTTGCCATGATCTCCTCCTTTTTTGTAATGTAAATAATAAGTTAAAAAATACTTGACTAAATCTATTTCAATAATATGTAAATTATTTTAAACTTCCAAACAACTCTTTAAGCAAAAAATTATCTACAACCTGATTTTTTTTCTGAACAATGCTTTTTAAGCCTTCGAATAATTGCATATAAAAAACAAACACTCTGCAGCTACTGATTTTACTAGTAGTACAGAGTGCCTGTCATTTTTTGCTTAGAAAACGAGCTAAATACTCAGTTCTTTTTGCTCAGAAAAAATTTCTATCTGATTTTTCAAAAGGTCCTCTATTTTTTCTCTTTTTCGGATCAAAAAGTCTTTTCCATTCAAAATCAAAACCTCTGCAGGACGAAAACGGCTGTTATAATTTGAACTCATACTGAATCCGTATGCCCCTGCATTTTTCAAACAAATAATATCGCCTACCTTGGCTTCGCTTATGTCTAGGGCTTTCCCGAAGGTATCGGTTTCACAAATGTATCCAACGACATTGTATTTTTTTACTTTTCCTGTTGGATTGCTGGCATTGAAAATAGAATGGTAGGCATTGTACATCATCGGACGAATAAGATGGTTTAATCCCGAATTAACGCCAATAAATGTACAAGCAGGTGTTTCTTTAATCACCGTGCAGCTTGTTAAAAGGAATCCTGATTCGCTCACCAAGAATTTTCCAGGTTCAAACCAAAGTTCTAATTCCTTTCCATAGGTCGTACAAAAGCTTTTGAAAGCGGCGCTCATCTTCATGCCTAGCTCTTCGATGTCTGTGGCATGGTCTCCTTCTTTGTAGGCAACTTTAAATCCGCTACCAAAATCTATAAAATTTAAGGCTTTGTAGTCTTTTGCAACCGTAAACATGATTTCGGTTGCTTTCACAAATGCATCTGCCGATTTAAAATCGGATCCGCTGTGTACGTGAATGCCTTCGACGTTGATCTTGTGCTGTGATACAATGCTTAAAATCTCTTTTTCTTGCTCTATAGAGATTCCAAACTTCGATTCACGATGTCCTGTCATGATTTTTTCATTACCACCTGCATCGATGTGTGGATTAATGCGAATACAAACAGGATAGCTTGATCCGTATTGTTCTCCGAATCGTTGCAAAAAAGGAAGGTTGTCAACATTGACATGTACTTTTAAGGAAACAGCTTCTTCGATTTCACTAAAATCAACACAGTTTGGCGTAAACATAATTTCACTCGAAGCGAATCCTGCTCGGAGTGCCAATTGTAATTCTTGCACAGAAACGACATCTACACCAGCTCCAGCTTTTTGCAAAAGCGTTAGTATCGATTGATTGGTCAACGCTTTTGCAGCATACTTTATCTTGACACGAGTATCTCCAAAGGCATTTTTGAGACGCTTGTACTGGGTTACAATTTTTTCTCCATCGTAAACATACAAGGGAGTTTGATGTTTTTCTGCGAGGGCAGTGAGGGCTATGCCCTGAATGTTGTAGGTGCCGTTTGTCAATTCCATATCAATAGTGCTAAATTTATACCAATTCGTTTTTTAAAAGGCTAAAGGTAATTTTATACTCCCTTGGTAAATACCGATAGAGTAGCTGTTATGGTTCAATAGATCGAAGCGAATATTGGACTATTACAGATACCGTATCGGTTTAAGTCTGCAAAGATAATCGATTCCCGATAACCTTCTGCAAATTTTTCCCCAATGCTATTGCGTGTAATCTTAAATAATGCTTAATTTGAAAAAACGAAAAGACAATGATTGTAGCATATAACTATTGGTGGTGGGAATCTTAATCCATTTTGTGGACACACGACCTCTATTTGTATACATTAAGATATAAAAGTAAGGCTTGCTGATCCACGGCAAGCCTTACTTATTTAAGACCTAATTCATGAAAAAAATTAAAATCAACACGAGCTATCAAGTGCTACTTGCCGATACGCTCACTCCCGTTTCTGTATATTTAAAGCTTAGGGATCATTTTCCATACAGTTGTTTGTTGGAAAGTTCGGATTATCACGGCACACAAGACATCTACTCGTACATCGGTTGCGAACCCTTTGCTTCTTTTAAAGTGGAGGACGGCAAGATTCAAATCGAATTGCCTGGAGAAGATCTTATAAAGAAAGAAGCCAATAGAGAAACCCTTACCGAAGAGTTGTCAAACTTTATTGGAAGTTTTGAAACCACACCAATCGGTTTGCCTTTTATAACAGGCGGCTTGTTTGGATATATGTCTTACGATGCGGTTCGTTATTTTGAACAAGTAGACATTTCTACGTTTGCAAATGACGACCGAAAAATACCGGAAGTCTATTATATGTTTTATCGGTATTTATTGGTTTTTAATCATTTTAACAATGAATTGACCATCATTGAAAACCAAGCCGTGACCTCTAGTACGGGTCATTCTCAGATCGAGCAGATTAAAACATTGGTGAGGAATCAAAACGTACCCGAATTTGAATTTGGATTAACTGGAGAAGAAACCTCTAACTTAAGCGATGAAGAATATTTAAACATCATCGATAAAGGCAAACAACATTGCCGCCGTGGCGATGTATTTCAAATTGTGCTTTCGAGAAGGTTTCAACAAGGGTTTACAGGAGATGACTTTAATGTATACCGAAGCTTGCGTTCCATAAATCCTTCCCCATATTTATTTTATTTCGATTATGGAAGTTTTAGAATATTGGGTTCTTCTCCTGAAGCGCAAATTGTGATTAAAGACGGAGAAGCTTTTATTTTCCCAATAGCAGGCACGTTTAGAAGAACTGGCGACGATGTTAAAGATTATGATTTAGCAAAAGAGCTGTTAAACGATCCGAAAGAAAATTCAGAACATGTGATGTTGGTGGACTTGGCTCGAAACGATTTGAGCCGTCACGGAGAACAGGTAAAGGTAGAAACGTTTAAAGAAGTACAGTACTATTCTCACGTCATCCATTTGGTCTCGAAGGTAAAAGGCACCTTGGAAGATCCGAAAGATTATATTCAAGTGGTGGCTGATACCTTTCCTGCCGGAACCTTAAGCGGAGCACCGAAGCACCGTGCCATGCAATTGATCGATCAATACGAAAAAGATAACCGTGGTTTTTATGGAGGAGCAATTGGTTACATCGGTTTCAATGGAGAATTTAACCATGCGATCATGATCCGTTCGGTGTTGAGTAAATACAATACCTTATACTACCAAGCTGGTGCGGGTGTGGTTGACCTTTCGGTGCGGGAAAGTGAATTGCAGGAAGTGCACAATAAATTAGCCGCTGTGAAAAAAGCCATTGAAAAGGCTGTTAACATTTAATTGTAGGAAAACATGAGCACAGATAAATTAAATACTAAGATTTTAGTTTTCGACAACTACGATTCTTTTACCTATAATTTGGTACACTATATAAAAGGCTTAGGGTATAAAAACATTGAAGTTCATCGCAACGATCAAATTCCTTTGGCGCAAATCGAAGCCTTCGATAAGATTTTATTATCTCCTGGTCCTGGTATTCCTTCGGAAGCGGGCATTTTACACGAGGTCATTAGAACCTATGCTCCGACCAAAAGTATTTTTGGTGTATGCTTAGGTTTGCAAGCCATCGGAGAAGTGTTTGGAGGAACCTTAATCAATTTGGATAAAGTATACCACGGCATAGCGACCGATATTTTTGTCACGGCAAAAGAAGATGTCACGTTTGAAGGTATTCCTGCTCAGTTTAAAGCTGGACGTTACCATTCATGGGCTATCGACACCAAAGATTTTCCAGATACCTTAGAAATTACGGCTGTTGATGAGCAAAAGAAAATCATGGCCCTGAGGCATAAAATCTATGATGTAAGGGGCGTTCAATTTCATCCTGAATCGATTTTGACCGAATACGGAGAACAAATGGTTTTGAACTGGTTGAAACATTAAGCGTGGTATAATTGAAAACAAATGAAAGAGGTTTTACAACAACTGATCGAGCATAAATCGCTTTCTCGCGAAGACGCGAAAAGCGCGATGCTTCGCATCGGTAAAGGAGAAATCAACGAGGCCCAAACGACGGCATTCATGACGGTGTTTATGATGCGCAGTGTTACGGTACAAGAAATGGCAGGTTTCAGAGATGCCATGTTGGAATTGTGCATTTCTGTGCCACTTTCTGAGTTTGATCCGATGGATTTATGCGGAACAGGTGGAGACGGGAAAAGCACCTTCAACATTTCAACGACGGTATCCTTTGTGGTTGCAGGCGCGGGTATTCACGTGGCGAAGCATGGTAATTATGGGGTTTCTTCTCCCGTGGGATCTTCCAATGTGATGGAACATTTGGGTTATACCTTTACCAACGATATCAGCATCCTGAAAAGACAAATTGAAGCATCGCATGTGTGTATATTACATGCGCCCTTGTTTCATCCTGCCATGAAAAATGTTGCACCCATTCGCAGAGCCTTGGGTGTAAAAACATTTTTCAATATGTTGGGGCCGATGATTAATCCTGCTTTTGTGAAAAAACAAATGGTGGGGGTATTCAGCTTAGAATTGGCTAGACTATACGGTTATATTTATGCAGAGACAGACAAGCGTTATTGTATCGCACATTCTTTAGACACGTACGATGAAATTTCCCTTACTGCACCGTTCAAATTAATTACCAATAGGGGAGAGCAAATTTACAGACCAGAAGAGTTGGGTATGAATACTTTTGTATACGATCAAATTAAGAGTGGTAGCAATGTTGAAGAGAGTGCTCAAATTTTCTTGAACATCATTCAAAACAAAGGACCCAAAGCACAAATGGACGTTACCTTGGCTAATGCTGCCGCAGCGATTGTATGCGCAAAGCCTGGAACAACGATGTTGGATGCGGTAGAGATCGCACGCGAATCGATTCAGTCGGGCAAAGCGCATATGGCCTTCAAAAAATTAATGGAAAACAACGCATAAAAATGAGCGTACTCGATAAAATTATCATTCGCAAAAGAGAAGAAGTAGCGGAGGCCAAACAAAAGCTTTCTTTTGAAGCCTTGGAGAAAATGGCAGACCCAGCACGTCAAAACATTTCTTTAAAACAACACCTGTTGGCCTTGAATAAAACAGGTATTATTGCTGAGTTTAAAAAAGGGTCTCCTTCGAAAGGGATTATTAACGATAAGGTATTACCAGAAAATGTAACACCGGGATACGAAGCGGCGGGAGCTTCAGCCTGTTCTGTACTCACGGACAAAGATTTTTTCTTTGGTTCGGAAGCCGATTTAAAAGCTGCTCGAAAAGTCGTGAACATTCCGATCTTACGCAAAGATTTTATGGTCGATGAGTACCAAATTTTAGAAGCGAAAGTGTGGGGAGCAGACGTGATCTTATTGATCGCAGCTTGTCTTTCACCAGATGAAGTAAAGCGATTGGCGGTATATGCACATAAGCTGAGTTTAGAAGTGTTACTGGAAGTACACAACAAAGAAGAATTACTAGCCAATTTGATTGACGAAGTGGATGTGATTGGAGTGAACAACCGCAACTTGAAGACCTTTGAAGTCAATTTGGAAACTTCCATCGAATTGGCTGAACACATTCCAAATCGGTATGTTAAAATATCAGAAAGCGGCTTAGACTCACCAGAAGATTTAATCAAGCTTGGTAAAGCAGGATACAAAGGCTTTTTGATGGGAGAGCATTTTATGAAACAAGCCGATCCGGGCAAAGCGATGGCAGAGTTTGTGAGTCAATACAAAGCGTTAAAAGGATAATGAATACAGTGAATAGATCCATAAAGTTGAAAGTATGCGGTATGCGGGAGCGTGAAAACATTCTCCAAGTAGCAGCACTGTCGCCAGACTATATGGGATTTATTTTCTACAAGCCCTCGAAGCGTTATGCAGGAGAGGTGCTTGATAAAAAGACCTTAGATGCCTTACCGAAAAGCATTATTAAAACAGGCGTTTTTGTCAATGAAGGTTACAAAGAAATTATAAGGCTTACGAAATACTTTGGCTTGAATGCAGTGCAGTTGCACGGCAAAGAAACTCCCGCCTTGTGTATGCAATTGAAAAACGAAGGCTTGCAAGTGATTAAAGTCTTGCATGTAGGCAAAGACATCGATGCACAAGGACTCAAATCATACGAAGACAGTTGTGATTATTTCTTGTTCGATACGGCGGATGCTTCTTGGGGAGGAACGGGTCGGGCATTTGACTGGACATTACTCGATGCGTATAATTCTTCCAAACCGTTTTTCTTAAGCGGAGGAATTGATGTAGACCACTTGCCTTTACCAGAGAGCGTATTGGCAAAACCCTTGTGGGCATTAGACGTCAACAGCCGATTTGAAATAAGCCTAGGCTTAAAAGACGTTGAAAAAATAAAAGCATTTAAAACAAAACTGCAAAAATAGGCCTCCGTACTGGTCAGTTGTGACTGACCAATACGGCGACTGACCACTGATACCTGAATACTAATATTATGAACTACCAAGCAGACAAAAAAGGATTTTACGGCAATTTTGGAGGAGCATACATTCCAGAAATGTTGGTTCCTAACGTAGAAGAATTGAAAGCGCGTTACTTAGAAATCTTGAACGAGGAAAGCTTTCAAGAAGAGGTTGACCAATTGCTTGCAGACTATGTAGGCAGGCCAACGCCTTTGTACTTAGCGAAACGCTTGTCGGAAAAATACAATACCACTATCTACCTCAAAAGAGAGGATCTGTGTCATACTGGTGCACATAAAATCAACAATACGATCGGTCAAATTATTTTGGCAAAACGCTTGGGGAAAACCCGCATCATTGCTGAGACAGGCGCTGGTCAGCACGGAGTAGCGACCGCAACCGTATGTGCCTTGATGGGCATGGAGTGCATTGTATACATGGGCGCGATCGACATAGAACGTCAAAAGCCTAATGTAGAACGCATGAAAATGTTGGGAGCAACTGTTAAACCTGCTAATTCTGGCAGTAAGACCTTGAAGGATGCGACCAACGAAGCCATTAGAGATTGGATCAACAATCCTGTAGATACGCATTACATCATTGGTTCTGTTGTCGGTCCGCATCCTTATCCCGATTTGGTAGCGCGTTTTCAATCGGTCATTTCAAAAGAAATGAAAGAGCAATTGATTGATAAAACGGGTTCTCCAAACCCCGATTATGTGATTGCTTGTGTGGGTGGTGGAAGTAATGCAGCGGGAGCATTTTACCATTACTTGAACGAAGACAGTGTAAAGCTAATTGCTGTTGAAGCCGCTGGACAAGGTGTGTATTCAGGGCATTCTGCCGCGACGACGTTCTTGGGTAAGCCCGGTGTTATTCATGGATCCAGAACCTTGTTGATGCAAACAGAAGATGGACAAATTACAGAACCCTATTCTATTTCTGCAGGCTTAGACTATCCTGGCATTGGTCCTATGCATGCTAATTTATTTGAAACGGGTCGTGCACAATTTTATAGCGTTACCGACGGAGAAGCATTTAATGCAGCCATGTTGTTGAGTCGTATCGAAGGCATTATACCCGCATTAGAGACGGCGCATGCGATAGCGGTATTGGAAAATTTATCATTTAAAAAAGACGAAGTGGTGGTTATTAATTTATCGGGAAGAGGCGATAAAGATTTGATGACATACATTACGAGACGAGACGAGTTTGTAAAGTAGGGAAGAATTGGATTCGCCAAGGTATCAGGAGTCAGTGTACAGGAGTCAGTGTACAGGGATCAGTAAATAGTAGGCAGTAAGCAGTAGAAAGTAGGGGCGAATTGCATTCGCCTTGACAGAATAAAAACAGAAAAGACATGAGTAATAAAATAAACAATACACTGACGCAGCTTTTTGCTACGAAGAAAGAAGGCTTGCTCAACATTTATTTTACAGCAGGCTATCCGCAATTGGAGGATACGCGTACGGTTTTGAAAGCCTTGCAAGATGCAGGTGCCGACATGGTAGAAATAGGCATTCCGTTTTCAGATCCTTTGGCCGATGGGCCAACGATACAAGACAGTAATGACGTGGCCTTGAACAATGGCATCACCTTGAAAAAAATTCTTCAGCAACTCAAGGGTATGCGCGAGGAAATTACCATTCCTGTGGTAGTGATGGGTTATATCAATTCTGCGATACAATACGGCGTAGAAAAACTAGCACAAGACCTGCATGAGTTAGGCGTTGACGGTATGATCTTCCCCGATTTGCCAGTAGATGAATACAAAGAAAAATACCAGGCCTTATTCGAATCACTGAACCTGTCGATGATCTTTTTGGTGACACCACAAACGTCTAATGAGCGCATGAACTATATTGATGAAGCTTCTTCAGGCTTTATTTATATCGTTTCGACCGCCAGTACAACAGGGAATGAAGCGAAAGCTTTGGACAATGGACAGCAAGCGTATTTTGAACGCATTAAAAAAGCATCATTAAAAAACCCGACCATGATTGGCTTTAATATTAAGGATCATGCATCGTACAGCAATGCATGTCAGTATGCCAATGGCGCCATTATAGGCAGTGCCTTTATAAAAATGTTAGGAAACAGTCATTTGTTAGAAAAAGACATTAAAGAATTTGTATCTTTTGTAAAACAAGGATAAACCCTTTGGCCATGATCGAGTTAATTCCTGCTATTTCTGTAAAGTATAAAAAGGTTGTTCGCGTCAACGGGTATAACCCGAATGACCTTGTACTATATAACCATGATCCATTGGATTGGGCGATGAAATTGGAAGATTGTGGAATCAAGCGCGTGTTGGTGATTGACATCAATGGACTTGAACAACGAAAGGTCGTGGATACCGATGCCTTGGAAAAAATTTCGGGATTTACAGCTTTGAAGGTTGATTTTGGAGGAGGCATACAAACAGAGGCAGATATAAGACTTGCCATAGAACACGGAGCAGATCGCATTCACGCTACTTCTATTGTTGAGTTCAAACAAGAAATTTTTGCATCTTGGTTGATTACGTTTACACCTGCAAAAATAGTATTGAGTTTGGATGTTGTAGAAGGTAAAGTAGTCTATCGGGAAGGTGGTCGCATCGCAGAAAGGCCATTGGCTGAGGTCGTAGAGTTTTGTGATCAACATGGAGTGACTAATTTGAAATGTGCCATGCACGGCCTGTCGATCGACAAAGCCATTGAGAAGTACAGTCCGCTAATCAAGCAATATCCAGACATTAAGTTTACAGCAGCTACTGGTGTACAATCTCTTGGTGACATTCAAAAATTACAAGATGTAGGACTGAAAGGTGTTGTTTTTGCAAAATCTTTGTTAGAGGAAGAAATCAGCTTAACGGCCTTGACTACGTTTATCGCAAAACAGTCTTAATGCTCCTTTTGCGATTTATTTTTTTGGCAAAAGACTAATTTTTTGTACTGCTCTTCTATTTATTCTATCTGAAATATTTATTTATGCCTTTATAGCCTCATTTTGAGGGTATAAAGGCGTGTCCTTTTTTTTATTAAAGATAGTTTCACTTTTTTAAAACCCTCAATTAGGTAGTTCGTATACCTCATTAATTATTTCATCGATAAAAATATCAAATTCATCTAAATCAACGGTTATGAAAAGGTCACTTACGCTTGTTTCTCTTCTTATCGCAAACTTCTTTGTATGTGTTACGAGCTCAGCACAATTGTCAGATGCCCTGATGCTTACAGTATCAAGTGGTGCTTACAGTGACCAAACTGCGATACGCTTTTTAGATGTTGCAACAAACTATTTTGACAGTGAATGGGATGCCTATAAATTGCAAAACATGGGCAATACACCTAATTTTTGTTCAAACATTAACAATCAGACTTATTCTATCAATGCACTAAACAGGCCAGATGCGTTGATTGAACAGCGGGTACCATTGAACTTGGCGGTTGCATTTTCAGGCTTATATACCATAACTGCAGAAGAAATAGGCTTGTTTAGCTCAGGCTGTACAATTACACTGATAGATAATGTGCTGAAAAAAAGACAAGACTTAAAGGCGAATGCAGTGTATGCTTTTAATTTTAATATAGGAGATCGCATGGATCGTTTTTCCGTGGTGTTTAAAGAAAAAACACCACAAATGAATTTTTTTGGCTTGTTGAGTACATCTGTTCAAGGTGTTGAATTGGAGTTACAAGGTGTTAAGGTTTATAATACATTGGGTACCATTAGAGTTGAATTAGAATCTTCTCAAGCAGTAACCCAAATTAGTATTAATGACATGTCGGGTAATGCGCTTGTTTTGTCAAGCATTTCTAATACTGGTACATGGGAATATACGCCTCGTGAATCGAACATATACATTGTAAGCCTTGTCATCGACGGGAACATGTATACAGAAAAGCTTTATGTGCAACGTTAAGCTTTAGTCTGTTTACAAAATCACAACCCTTTTAAGGATCAGCATGGAGGTGCTTGCACAAAGCATCTCCTAAATTGTGAGAAGACAGAAAATTAACTAGCTTTGAAAACATGAAGGCCGTAGTTTCAATTTTACTTCTTACAATTCATTTGTTTACAGCAACCGAAGTGAGTCAGTTGATCAAGCTTCCTGTGTTGTTTGAGCATTATAATGAACATAAGCAAGAAGAAGCTTCAATTACATTTGCCTCATTTTTATACCGCCATTATTTCACAGACCATAGTAATGATGGGCATCCTGACCGAGACAGTCAATTGCCGTTCCATTCTCACGAGCACTGTAGCGGACATCAGTTAGTAGTATTGCCGACGCATTACGATCAGGTCATTTCTTTGCCAGTATTACCTGTTGAGCAAAAACAGAACTTCAGTTTTTCAGATCAATGTATTCCTTTGGTCTATCTTTCTTGCATTTGGCAACCCCCTAAAGCTGCATAAAAATTTTAGACGCAAGGCGCATCTAAGCTACACGCTCTTTCTATAGAGCTGTGTGTTTATGTATATTAAAATTCATTTCATATGTTATCTAGAATCATAGCGTTTTCTGTACAACAGAAACTCATTATTGGTTTGCTCGTGATTGGCTTAATCGGTTACGGAAGTTATGAACTTACAAAGCTTCCTATCGATGCAGTTCCCGACATCACTAATAATCAAGTACAAATTATTACCTCTGCACCATCCCTCGGGGCAACAGATATAGAACGTTTGGTCACTTTTCCTATTGAACAAGCGAACAGTAACATCGCTGGATTAATTGAACTAAGAAGTTTTTCAAGGTTTGGTTTGTCTATTGTTACGCTTGTGTTTAAAGACGGGACAGACGTATATTGGGCAAGACAGCAAGTAGCGGAACGCTTACAGACCATCGCCAATGATATTCCTCAAGATGTCAGCACCCCGTCGATGGGTCCAATTTCTACAGGATTGGGAGAAATTTACCAGTATATCATAAGACCTAAAAAAGGCTATGAAGAGAAATACAATATTACGGAATTGCGAACCATTCAAGATTGGATTGTACGAAGAGAGTTGTTGCGTGTAGAAGGCATTGCCGATGTCAGTAGTTTTGGAGGAAATTTAAAACAATACGAAATTTCAATTGATCCGAGTAAACTCAATGCTTTTTCAATTACCATTCAAGATGTATTTACTGCCCTAGAAAAAAACAATCAGAATACAGGGGGTGCTTACATTGAAAAGGATGCGGGTCTTCTGTTCATTCGAAGTGAAGGCTTAATCGGAAGCAATGAAGACATTGGAGCCATTGCGATTAAACAATTAGAATCGGGGACGTCTTTATTCATAAGGGATGTCGCTCAAATTAATGTGGGCCATGCGATACGCTATGGTGCCATGAGCTATAATGGAACAGGCGAAGTGGCTGGAGCTGTCGTGATGATGGTAAAAGGAGGCAACAGCAGTGATGTAATCCATAATGTAAAAGAAAGAATTAAAACCATTCAAAAGATGTTGCCTGAAGGCGTAGTGCTAGAGCCGTTTTTAGACCGTACCAAAATGGTAGACAACTCCATCAATACTGTAAAAACAAATTTGATGGAAGGTGCATTGATCGTCATTTTTGTCTTGGTTTTGTTTCTTGGAAATTTCAGGGCTGGACTATTAGTTGCGAGTGTGATTCCACTGGCCATGTTGTTTGCTGTCATCATGATGAATGCTTTTGGCGTGAGTGGAAATTTAATGAGCTTAGGGGCATTAGATTTTGGATTGATTGTCGATGGAGCAGTCATCATTGTGGAAGCAACGATGCATCAACTTTCACAAAACAAATCTTACCAAGGTGTTGTCAATTTAAAACAAGATCAAATGGATGGCTTGGTTAAGGAGTCGGCTGGCAAGATGATGAACAGCGCTGTATTTGGACAGGTGGTCATCTTAATCGTATACTTGCCCATTTTTACCTTACAAGGCATAGAAGGAAAGATGTTTACGCCGATGGCTCAAACCGTAGCTTTTGCGTTGGCAGGGGCGTTTATATTATCCTTGACTTATATTCCTATGATGAGTGCACTTTTGCTTTCTAAAAAGGTAAATCATCAAAAGACATGGTCCGATAAAATTATGGAACGGCTAGAAAATTTCTACCAACAATATTTAAGTAAAGCCTTACGCATTCCTAAGTTTATTATATTCGGAGTCATTGCTTTGTTTGTGTTCTCAATTTCAGTGCTGTTTACACTAGGAGGAGAATTTATTCCTGCTTTAGAAGAAGGGGATTTTGCTGTGGAGACGCGAGTCCTTACAGGAAGTAGTTTAAAAGTTTCAGTTGATGCCTGTTTGAAAGCGGAGAAAATATTGCTTGATAATTTTCCAGAAGTAAAAATGGTGGTGGCTAAAACTGGGAGTGGTGAAATTCCCACAGATCCTATGCCTATTGAAGCGAGCGACTTGATGATCATCTTAAAAGACAAATCCGAATGGACATCGGCAACAACATTTAACGAGTTGGCTGAAAAAATGAAAAAGGCATTGGAAGCCATACCAGGAGTTTCTTTTGGTTTTCAATACCCTGTTCAAATGCGATTTAATGAGTTGATGACCGGTGCTCGACAAGACGTGGTATGTAAAATTTATGGAGAGAACCTTGATACCCTGTCTCACTACGCACATAAGTTAGGAAAGATTGTAAGCACTATTGAAGGTAATGCCGATTTATATGTAGAGTCTGTTACGGGCATGCCGCAAATTGTAATTCAATACAATCGTTCCACCATTGCTCAGTATGGACTTAACATCAGTGACATCAACAATGTAGTCAAAGCGGCATTTGCTGGCCAATCCAGTGGTTTTGTCTACGAGGGCGAAAAGCGATTTAACCTCATCGTACGCATGGACAAAAGTAAAAGAGCAGATTTGATGGATGTGGAAAATTTATTGATTCCAACGCCTCAACACAAACAAATACCACTTCATGCCTTAGCGCGCGTCGAAATTATTGATGGTCCCAATCAGATTCAACGTGAAGATTCTAAACGAAGAATTGTTATCGGCTTTAATGTAAGAGGTCGCGATGTACAGAGTATTGTAGAGGAATTGCAATCAAAAACAGATGCTAATATTAAATTGCCAATTGGTTATTCAATTACATACGGAGGAGCCTTTAAAAATTTAGAAGAAGCTAAAAGCAGGTTAGCTGTTGCGGTACCTGTTGCTTTGCTCTTAATTTTTGTATTGCTTTATTTTGCATTTCATTCTATTAAACAAGGATTACTCATTTATACAGCGATCCCGCTTTCAGCCATTGGCGGAATATTGGCTTTAGCCTTGCGTGGCATGCCATTCAGCATTAGTGCTGGAGTAGGTTTTATTGCTTTGTTTGGTGTTGCTGTACTCAATGGCATTGTGCTCATTGCCGAATTTAATCGCTTAAAAGAACAAGGACATACCGATTTGAAAAAAATTGTATTGATGGGTACGAAAGTACGAATGCGTCCAGTGTTGATGACTGCTTTTGTTGCCTCATTAGGATTTTTACCCATGGCATTGAGTAATGGAGCTGGAGCTGAAGTACAAAGGCCATTGGCAACGGTAGTCATTGGAGGACTAATGCTAGCCACATTCCTTACCTTGTTTTTACTACCTATTTTGTATATCATTTTCAATGGAGGATTTAAAATGAAAAAAAGTGTTTATCCAATGGCAATTTTAGTCTTGCTTATGTTTGCTGGACTAGAAAGTGCGAATGCTCAAACACCGATCGATTTAAAATCGGCTATCGATACGGCTGTGGTCAATAATTTGGTTCTGAAAAATGCAAGCCTTAAGGCAGAGTACCAGCAAAAATTAATCAAGACTTCTGCTGCTATTCCACAAGCAACTGTTCAAGCACAGTATGGGCAATTTAACAGCTCCTATCTTGATAATAGCGTTGGTATTTCTCAAGGCTTTGAGTTTCCAACGGTATATTCCAATCAGAAAAAGATATTGAAAGAGGAGTGGAATAGAAGCGTGTATAATGTAGCGTTGAAAGAAGCAGAGTTGAAAAAACAAGTAACACAAGTTTATAATACCTATGTATACTTGGAGGAGAAAAAAGTGCTTCTTGCTGCGATTGATAGCATATACAATACGTTTTTAAGGCAAGCGAATTTGCGTTTAAAACTCGGAGAAACCAATATCCTTGAAAAGGCTAGCATTGAAAACCAACGTTATCAAATAGCCAATCAATTATCACAGGTGCAGGCTGACATAGAAATTGTGGCTTTGCAGTTTCAATTACTGTTAAATAGTAGACAAGCATTTGTTCCTAAGCATGACAACTTTAAAATGACCTATGTGCTTGCGATTGACACTGCTCAAGTGAGCCAACATCCCATACTCAAGGTATTGCAATCGGAAAACAAGGTAGCAAGTTCTAATGTCCGTTTAGCCAAATCGAGGTTCATGCCTAACTTAATGTTAGGCTACACCAGCGCTACCATTTATGGTACAGGTGCTGACGGCGAATTCTACGATTATAATAAACGTTTTCAAACTTTGCAGGCAGGCATTGGAATCCCCATATTTTTTGGTGCTCATAAGGGCGGACTTCAAACAGCAAAAATTAGTTCGAGAATTGCGGAGAACAATTTGATGTACGAGAAGAAAAACCTTGATAATCAATATGCAACAGCGCTGAAGCAATACCAAGTGCAACAGAAAGTGCTACAGGAGCAAGAAACGATCGTTATTCCGAATTCAAAAATTATATCAGAAACTGCCAGTAAGCAATTTAGAAATGGAGAAATCAATTACCTCGAGTGGGGTATGTTGGTGAACCAAAGCATTGCTGTTAAAAACAATTATTTAGATGCTGTTTTTAAGTATAATGAAAACATCATTCAACTCCATTATCTTTCTAATCAATAACACTATTCGTATGAAAAAGTACTTGAGTATATATTTTCTATTCTTATTGGCGGCCTGCAGCTCAAAGCAAGAAAGCCCAAAAGAGGTAATCGTAACCGTTGAAAATACAATGGTTAGCTTAACAGATGATCAATTCAAAAATGCAGCAATTGAAGTTACTCCTCTAGAGGAGCGAGAGATATCTTCCACGCTCATTTTAAACGGCACCATCGATGTTCCGCCACAAAATTTAATTTCCATCAGTATTCCGTTGGGTGGATACCTTAAGTCTACTGACATGCTACCGGGCATGTACGTTAGAAAAGGGCAAGTGATTGCTATATTGGAAGACCAACAATATATTCAGCTCCAACAAGATTATTTAATTGCTAAAACAAAAGTAGCCTTGGCAGAGCAGGAATATGCGAGACAGCGAGAGTTGAATGAAAATCAAGCCTCCAGCAATAAAGTATTTCAACAAGCGAGCGCTGAGTTTACAACACAAAAGATCATCACTAAGTCGTTGGATCAAAAATTACAATTGATTGGCATCAATGTGCAAAACCTCAATGAAGGTAACATTTCAAAAAGCATACCTGTGGTTTCACCGATCAATGGTTATGTTTCAAAGGTGAATGCGAACATCGGGAAATACCTGATGCCAAGTGAGGTCTTGTTTGAATTGGTCAATGTAGATGACATTCATTTAAACCTAACAGTCTTTGAAAAAGATTTACCCAAATTAGCGATCGGGCAAAAGTTAGTAGCCTTTAATAATAATGAGCCCAATAAAAAATACAATTGTAACATCATCATCATTGGGCATTCATTATTGGCAGACAAAAGCACACAAGTGCATTGTCATTTTGAAAAATACGATAAAAGTCTTGTGCCCGGTATGTACATGAATGCTGAAGTACAATTGAAGACTGGTAATGCGATGACAACATCGGAAGAAGCATTGCTAAGCTTTGAAAATAAAGATTACGTATTTGTAGAGCAGGCTAAAAATAAATACGAAATGATAGAAGTTAAAAGAGGAGTGACCGAAAACGGCTTCGTTGAAATTCTATCTTCTGAAACGTTAAAAGGTAAAAAGATCGTCAGCCATGGAGCGTATTGGTTGATGATGAAATTAAAAAATTTGGAAGAAGAATAACACTTACATGATGATAAAGAACTGGGCTTAAAACATACATGTTTTAAGCCCAGTTCTTTATATAGCTTAATTCTAGTCACAAACATACGTTAATCATTGGAAGGCTAAAAACTATTTTTTTGATTTTCAGATCAATATGAAATAACTGAAATTTCAGCTAAACCTTACTTCATAAAACACGTTAAGTGAGAGGCGTTGCTTTTGTACATTTTTTAAATGAAGAGAGAATCGCATTCAATGATTAACCACTAAAAAAACAATTAAAAGCCTATGAAAACAATTTTTACCTTTTGTGTATTTAGTTTGTTCTATGCCAATGTTTTATTTGCGCAGTCTGGAGACATCTTGATTCTGGGTGCTGCAGCTGACAACTATATTGCCGATGTTAAGGCAAAGTTAGATGGAACAGGATTATTTAATTCTGTCGATGGGATGAACATTATAAGTCAAGATCCCACATTAGCTTATATTTCTGGATATGACGCGGTATTAGTGTTTACAGATAATGGTCCTAATGATGCTACAAAACTTGGAGATACACTTGCTGCTTATATTGAAGCAGGCGGCGGTGTTGTAAATGCTGTATTCAGTACTGCAAGTGTTGGTATTGATGGCAAGTTTGGTACAGATTATCAATTGATCATTTCAAATGGTAATCAAGATGATGGAACACGCTATACCCTAGGTACTGTGGGCTCTCCTACTCATGCTATTATGCAAGGTGTTTCAACATTTGATGGAGGAAGTAGTAGTTATAGGGCTTTGGCACCTACTTTGGCTTCTGGAACGACAACCCTTGCAGAATGGTCTGATGGTCAACCGTTGATTGTTGTAAAAACAGGAGTAGGACCTGCAACGGTAAACAGAGTTGACTTGAATTTTTACCCTCCATCCTCTGACGTGAGTGGTGATTTTTGGGAAAGCACAACAGATGGTGCGAAGATCATGGCAAATGCATTGCGCTATGTTGGAAATCTTTCTACAACAGCTACACAAACAGCAAAAAATGTGACACTTTCTGGTGCATATCCTAATCCAAACAAAGGAGATTTTACGATCACCTTGAATGCGACAGGTTCTTCTAATACACTTGTAAAATTAGTGAACATGTATGGCATGGAAGTATATTCTACAAGTTTAGACATGAGCAATGGCTTAAATACATTCAATGTATCAACAGGTTTACCAAAAGGTATCTATGTACTGAACATTGCTGGCGAAAAAACAGGGATGAGCAAAATTGTAATTGAATAACGACAATACCTTTTAACTTGAATGCCATTATAAAAAGGAGTCCCGGTAATTTATTGTCGGGACTCCTTTTTATGTGTTAGGATAGGGTTAAAAATACTTCCCTTCTAAAATTCTTTTTCGTCTCGACTCAGGTAATTTTTCAATCGCATAACGCAACATGGTGCGAGGCATTTCGGCATGATGCTCTGCAAGGAAATAAATCAATACATCTTCGTTTCGTTTTCCCGCTTCACGCAACATCCAGCCGCAGGCTTTGTGAATGAGGTCGTGCTCATGTTTCAGAAGCAGTTTACAAATGGCTACTGTATCTTCAAATTGATTTTTACGAATGAAATAAAAGGTAGCAATGATTGCCATGCGTTGTTCCCATAAGTGACCTTTTTGTGCCCAAGCATAGAGCTGGTCTCTTTTTTTATCAAACAACCAGGCTCCTATAATTTGTCCTGCAGAGCTGTCCACCAAGTCCCAATTGTTGATGCAGTCTGTATGGGTGCTCAGTAATTTATACAGTGCTGCTCGTACATCGGGTAGTGTTTTGCTTTCGTAACGGTATACCATCATGAGCAAAGCACACAAGCGAATTTCATGAATGGGATCGTGAAGCAATTCACTTAAGTCATCAACAGAAACGCATGCAAAATATTTTTTAGCGACGATGCGATTATTGGGAACCGTAATGCCCCAAAACTGATCTCCTTCTCCGTACTCGCCTTTCCCTGTTTTGAAAAACCGAGGAAAGAAGGCAGCCTTTTCGTGAATGCGATAGGCTTTGAGCTCTTTTAAGAATGCGGATTTAGAATACATGAAATAATTGTTAAGCAATGAAAATTGCAATTTCGTTTTATCAGCCAGCAGAGTCTCTTTGTCGACTAACAATAAAAATAACAAATTTTCACTTTTCGACAAAGGACTATGCTGTTCTCTACTCGCCAGCGAAGGTATGGCTCGCTAAAGCTTATAGCTTGGGCTTTTTATTTTTAGAGCTTATAGCTCGTAGCCTTTATCATCAATAAATTATCCTACCCTCGAGCTATAAGCTCTATATGTTGAAGACACAAGCGATACTCTTGAGCCATTGGGCAGCTCAGATTTAAGAATAACATCTTTTTTGTATCTGAGCTGCTTTATATTGACACAAGTTTAATTTTTATTTACCTTGGGCTGTGTTGAAACGATAAAATTAGTATGTTCGTAGCCTATATTCCGGCTAAGGTATCGAGCATGAACATTAAAAAATTATTCCATTTTAATTTTCTCAAAAAGACACCTAAATCACTTTTAGGGTATGTAAGGCATTTCAGTGTGCGTTATCCTGATCACATTGTTTTTCAATCGCCTGTCAGACCTTCGATGTCTTACATTCAACTTTACCAAACCCTTCAACAACTTCGAGAAGATTTTGCTTTTGCAGGCATTCAGACTCAAGAACATGTTGCGCTTTGGGTGAGTACAGCTCCAGAATATGCTTTGGCATCTATTGCCTTGTCGGATGGTGCTGTTTGCGTACCTTTTTCAACACAAACTACGTTGCACGAAGCGAAGCAATTCTTCAAAAATATTGGCATTCATGCATTAGTTACCGACGAGTCTGATCGTTCTCCGATTGTTTTATTTGCGTTAGAAATGGGAGTCAAGGTTGTTTTTATTTCGACTCAAAACGACAAACCCTGTGGAACATTTACGATTACTTCTCCCTTAAATAAAACGCTGAAACTTTGGCCGAGTTTGCATTCGACGAATACTTCGTTTGCATTTCAAACAACAGGCTCTACAGCCCAACCTAAAATAGTGCCGATTACTATGGAAGCCATCGTGGAGGCTTCTCGTGCGATGTTGAAAACACTGGAGCTAGGCACTCATGATCGCTGCTTAAACTTTCTGCCACTCCATTTTATTCATGGCTTGGTAACTTCTGTGTATGTTCCATTATTAGGAGGAGGCACGGTTGTTTTTCCTGGGCACTTTGAAAGAAATGCTTTTTGTACGTGGGTTGAAAAGTACAAGCCAACTTGGTTCTCTGCATCTCCAGCCATCTATAGTGATATTTTAAAATGCTCAGACGAACAACTTCAAGCGTTAGAAAACAATAGCCTTCGTTTTATTCGCGTAGGTTCTGCGCCGATTTCAAATCAACAGATGCTTGCGCTCGAAGCTTTGTTTAAAGCCCCTTTGATTGAAGCGTATGGAATGACAGAGACATTGGTGGTTACGTGTAATCCTGTTCGCCAGAGAAAAATAGGTTCTGTAGGGAAGCCTATTACGTCGAAGATTAAACTTGTAGATCCATCGGGACGACCTTGTAAACCTTCGCAGACAGCTGCTATTTGGGTGAAAGGAAAAACAATTACAAAAGGATACATCGATAATCCGAAAGCCAATCAAGAAGCTTTTAAAGATGGATGGTTTGCTACTGGCGATTTGGGTTGGATGGATGAAGAGGGTTTCCTGTATTTGGTCGGCAGAACAAAAGATATGATCAATAAAGGAGGACAAAAAATTGCACCAGCAGATATTGAAAATATTTTGGCGTGTCATGCTGGTATTGAAGAGGCGGTTGTATTTGCTTTGCCGCATCCTGTGCTAGGAGAAGACATTGCCGCAGCCGTAATTTTCAAACCGCATCATACCTACCATGAAAATGAAATCAAGCGGTATATGAGCACCTTGGTTTCTCCGCATAAAATTCCTCAAAAAATAATTGCTGTTACCGATTTTCCGCGCAGTGAAAATGGGAAAGTTATTCGTCATAAGCTATTAGAGCTGCTTCGCGAAGATATCTTAACATCGAGTAGCTTGTCGAGTGCGATAAGCGTGAAGGAAGAAGAAGCGTATGTAAAAAGACATTTCGAAGAAATTTTAAAAAAAGAAGGAATAGCTGTCAACGAAGATTTTTTTGCTTTGGGAGGAACATCTTTGGATGTTGCCGCCTTGATCTCTCTGATAGGAGAGGAATTGGGGGAAGAAATTGCGGGTAAGGCTTTCGTGGCTAATTCATCTGTTGAAACATTTGCAAATTATTTAGTTCATTACCATTACACGTCGATAAGTCGAATTGTAAACTTAAGTAATATCCCATTTCAATATTCAAAACCAACGGGTTCTCATGAATTTTCAATGAGTGTTATCGGACAGCAAAGAAAATTATTTAAATCATGGAAAGGTGAACGAAAGAACACCGATAGTTTGATTGCTGGACAAAATACATTGGGAACGAAAACACCCGTGTTTTGGTGTTTTCATTCTGCAGAAGATATTGGAGCATTGGCTCTGCACTTGGGTAATAATCAGCCCTTGTATGCAATGCGATCTGGTTACTTACTGTTTAGAATGAACGATGAATTGATAAAAGGATTGGCAACCTACTATGCAAGAGAGATTTTGGCAGATTATCCTAATGGGCCATATATCATAGGGGGAAGCTGCCAAGCTGCACATATAGCATGGTATATTGTACAAGAGCTAATGGCTTTTGGCTGTAAAGTGGAGTTGTTGTGCATGTTGGATGCGACCATCAAAAAAAGTTACAAGGGGAAGATCGCATTATTTTATGGGCGAGATGATCATTACAATCCTTTTAATAAAGATGATTCTACTTTGGATTGGCTTTCATTATATAACGACTATTCGGTAGATTTTTTAAATGTTGAACACGGTAAATTTTTCACAAATGAAAATGTCCCTGATCTGGCCGAAAAGTTAAAGTTTAGGCTAGATCAATTATCAAAGGATAAAAAGTAAACCTTAAAAATACTTCCCTTCCAATAGTCGCTTTCGTCTCGACTCGGGTAATTTTTCAATCGCATAACGCAACATCGTGCGCGGCATTTCAGCATGATGTTCTGCAAGGAAATAAATTAACACCTCTTCGTTTCTTTTTCCCACTTCTCGTAACATCCAACCGCAGGCTTTGCGTATGAGGTCGTGTTCATGTTTCAATAACAGTTTACAAATGGCTACCGTGTCTTCAAATTGATTTTTGCGAATGAAATAAAACGTGGCAACAATTGCCATACGTTGTTCCCACAAATGTCCTTTTTTTGCCCAAGTATAGAGTTGGTCTCTTTTTTTGTCAAACAACCATGCTCCAACAATTTGTCCTGCAGAGCTGTCTACCAAGTCCCAGTTGTTGACGAAGTCTGTATGTGTGCTAATTAATTTGTACAGTGCTGCACGCATATCAGGCAGTGATTTGCTTTCGTAACGGTATACCATCATGAGTAAAGCGCACAAGCGAATTTCATGAATGGGGTTTTGAAGTAATTCACTTAAGTCATCAATAGAAATGGATGCAAAATATTTTTTAGCAACGATGCGTATATTGGGAACAGTGATTCCCCAAAACTGATCGCCTTCTCCGTACTGGCCTTTTCCTGTTTTGAAAAATCGCGGAAAGAAAGCAGCTTTTTCTGGGATGCGAAAAGCTTTGAGGTCTTTTAAAAATGCCGATTTAGAATACATGGAATAATTTTTAGCGATGAAATTATAATTCTATTTTGCGCTAAGCGATATGGAAAATTTATCCGCCAGCAGAGTCTCTTTGTCGACTAACAATAAAAACAATAATTCTACACTTTTCGACATAGGACTCTGCTGTCTTTAAGGAATAAATCAACAATAAAATGCGTTCGCTTTTAATTTCATCTCATCTTCTGGAATTTGCATGAAATACTTTGCTTGCCACTGTTGTGTCTGTTGCGCTTGTTTGTTCGTGACTATATCCCATGGCGGATATACGCGCAGTGCTCGTTTCCCTTCTTTGTTAGCAGTAGACATAATGCCTTTCTCCATAAGTACTGTGTTAGGAAATACAAACTGTCCAAACAAATCCCCTTTTCTTGTGCTTACCACATAAGCATCGATGGCATCTGCTTCATCAAAAGGTTGAATGGTTCCGTTGCTTATTCGTTTCCAAAACACTACAAATTGACCGACCTTTGTTGGTGTTGTTTTCGCTACTCTAAATTTAAGGCTTAAGTTGTTTAAAGAAAAAGAAAGCGCTCCATAAGCGAAACTTTCTTTTTCTATTGTAAGATTATCGATTTTAAAACCACAGACATCGTAGAGTAGATTTTTAGTTGCTGTGAAATCTGGATGTATGGAATGGGAGGGCATGAGATAAGGTTAAACTTAGAATATGATGTTGAGACATTATAATGCATAATACTATTTCAAATATAGTATGAAATAGAGAAAAATCTTTGCACGTAAAGCTCTATTGAATTAAAACAAGTATGTGATAAACGACACTGGCTATGCAGTAAAGTTTTAGTTTCTAAGAAATCCTTGTGTATAGAGGGGGTCGGATATACCTTTTATTTGCAGGAAAAGGCTTGCCAGTTTTATTGGATGATTAATTTTTCCGTTCGCATTTCATGACCAGAGAATAATTGTAGGTAGTAAATACCTGGAGCGCAGTTACTGAAATCTAAAAATTGTTGGTTGTCGGAAAACTCTTCTGATTGCATAAATAGTTCTTGCCCTTTTATATTAAAGAGACGAACATTCCATTGCTCGTTTTGCCTATCGAAGTATTCAATGGTGATTTTCCCGTTTCCAGGGTTAGGATAAATGCGGTAAGCGTTGGATGTGTTGGCGGCAGCATTTACGACTCTGATATCGGAATAGGTATACTTCCCAGACTTGTCGACTTCCTTTATTCGATAGTAAGCAATTGTAAACAGAGGATGTATATCTTCAAATAGGTATTTTGAAAAAGAGTGGCTGTTTGTTTGAGGATCTAATTTTCCTATCGATACGAAATCATAAAGATTGCTTCCTCTTTCTATTTCAAAGTAATCAATATCCTTTTCGTCAGTTGTAGTCCATTCAACCAAAACCAAACTTCCCAACCTAGAAGCATGAAAAGAAATAAAGTTGACGGGTAAAGTAGTAGCACATGTTGTGTCCAGAATGATTTCTATGCGGCTGTTGATGTTTGAAGCGCTTAAGGTATTTGTTGTAGTGTTAAGGATAGAGGCTATTAAAGTCCAGTTAGCAACAGCGTTATCATTGCGTTGCTGAAGTTTATGGTTCGATTCGCAGAGGGCTCCATCGAAAACAGTTCCAGAGTAATCATACAAGACATCATAAGTCGGAGTATTTCCGTTCACGACGAAGGTGCCGAAGTAGGTATCGATAGGATTTGTTAATCCACCCGTTTGGCTAGGAACGGCATCAACCCTGAACAAATGAATAGCGGTGGGGTTTCCTGTAACATTAGAGATGCTCATGCTTCCCCCTGCAACTGAACCAAGCGAAAGAGGAAAGTTGCTGCTGTAAGTATTGACGCTGGCGTTTCCAACAGGTGCGCCAGAGAAATTTCTGTTTGTAATTTGAGCCGCTGGAAAATTTTCTAGTATACCATTATTGTTATTGCCTGAAGCATCGTTTGCAATATTTCCAGTGGTTTCGTCGAGGGTATAATAAGCGATGAGATTGGCCTGAGGTCTTAGGGTTTGGCACATGTTATCCCTGAGCTCGGCTTGTGTTCTCTCTGCATGCCAAAGTCTTACTTCGTCGATGGCACCCTCAAAGTGAGCTCTCGATACAGTGTTGTTTATTTGCCAGTAACCTCCAATCATAGGCCCTGTAGAAGTCGACGCAATAGTAACGTTGCCGATATTGGTTGTTCTGTCGAGGATCCCATTAATATAGATATTGACTACTCCTGTAGCGTTAGAATAGGTGCCAGCAATATGGGTCCAAGCATTCAAGGGTATTCTAGCGTTACCGATGGTGATGAAGGGAGAGCTGGCTACATCGTACACACTGAAACGAACTTGTCCAGCTGCCACTAGCATTAAATCGTATTCGCGAGAATTGACAGTTTCGTGTTTATTAAAAACCATTCCTCCTCCCTCGTTTGTTGGGTAAGCTGTGGGAAATATCCATGCTTCTACGCTGATTGTATTGCCAGGGTGGTCGAGAATTGCAGCGTCAGGTATATTCACCCTCCAAGTCTGCGCATTAGAAAACACTAAGTTTCTTCCTGCATCAGGACCTACTTGAGAAAAACAGAAAAAAGGGAAAAGGACGAGTAGAAAAATAGAATATTTTTTCATTGCAACAATGATTAATAAATGGGACATCTAAAAGCTGTGTGCTAGTATGTACTTACCTCAAAGGTAGACTCTCTGTATGGTATAAAAAATACCTAATAGTAGGTATATTCATTCGTATGCTTGGTCTAAAGGCAGGCTTAATAAGCTATCAAAGCAGTGGTGGGGAGGATGTTTAAATTACGCTTACCTTTTTTTAAGGTACTGAATCACTAATTCACCATGCTCTTCTGTTGCTGTCATAAATGAAAAGCTATCCATGGTCATTATGATGCTGGGCAAGTCAATTCGTCCAAGCTCATCATCCTTGACTCCATACGACCTATACCAATCGGCTTTCTCATTGGTTAAGGTTTCTTTAAGTCGTATTCCTTTTATCTTTTTATCAATTTCCCATGTACCATACGAAATGGAATCTTGAGTCATAATCCATCGATAGGATTTATCGGATTGAAAATAAACCGTATCGACATGTGCTCTTACTTTAGACAATGCTTCCCCATTTTTCGTGCTCAGTTTGTGAAAGTACCACACTCCAACGATCTTCTTTTCAAGGCAGTTAATTTGTGCACTTAAGGGAGAGATTCCAATTGAAAGGGCGAGTAGAAAAAAAAGTGTTTTGATCATATGGACGTTTTATAATTTCGAAAGATGTTGCTGGCTTAAGCTTATTAAGCCCCCGGTTTTGCTTCTGCATAAGACAGGAGCGCATTTATTCCTTTCGATAAGAAATAACTTACAGGGATAACAAGTGCAACAATAATACACAAAATAAGCAGTCTTGGAATGCCGAAATGTACAGAAATATCCACGGCCTTTGTAAAGGGTTTAATGTGTAATAAGTAAATTTCTAAACTTAAAGCACCTAAAAAAGAGAGTACTTTCAATACGTATGCAGGTTTTGTTTTTTCCAATACATATACCACAAACAAACATAAGCCCGGTGTAATGCCGATGAAAGGATACCAATACAGGCCATCATTCCAAAGCCATTCAGGATAGACATGTTTAACGAAAAGAAGAAGGACTAAACTTACAAGTGCTATGCTATACAGTGAAAAAGAGTTTATCCATTGCGGTTGTTTTTTTTCACAAGTATACTTTCCAAATAATACGCCGAGTATAAAAATGGGAATTCGGGTCATAAAAGGTAAAAGCATGGCATGAAGGTGAAAATGCATTTTTACGTAAACCAAAAAAGCTGTAAGGAAAACACCAAAAAGAAATGTGAGGGAAGGGTATTTGTTTGTACTTTTTACAAGGAGCGGAAAGTACAAATAAAAAGCGAAAAGAGAAGGGATGTACCATTCGAAATAACTTTCGTTAAACCAATAGCCCAGGGTAGAGATGTTGATGAAATAGGTTTTAAGCGTAAACACCCCCAAGCCCAACATCGTAAAAAACACGACCACCATGTACGTAGGGAAAACTCTTATAAATCGTTTTTTATAAAAGCTAAGGGCGCTTTCATTTTTAACAGAAGAGAAAAACAAACCGTATCCAGAAAGGAAGAAAAAAATATCTACACCTCCGTATCCTAGAGAGCTAAAGGGTTCAATAAAGGGAGTTTTAATGTTGCTGTGAAAGAGTATGACCCATAGGATCGCAAAACCCATTAACTCTGTTTTGTATTTACTGATCAAGTGCAACATAGGTCGGAAGTTATGTAAATGGATGAAGTAAATACAAACATAAAAAGTTTTTATAACATACGCTTATGGCCTAAAAACGTTATAAAAGGAAATGCCATTAAAGAAAGACTCTGGCTCAGCCAAGTTCGGCACTTATTGAATACTTAAAATGAAAAGGCACCGATGAATGTCGGTGCCTTTTCTAAAAATACAGCTTAAGGTCTGTTAGTTCACGATTAGTTTTTCTGTGATCTCTGATCCATTAATCACGACATGTAAGACATACTGTCCTGCACTCAAACTGCTGATATCAATTGGAAAGCTTGCTTGACCTTGACTGTAGCTAATATCTCCTTGCAACATCGTTTTCATGTTCATGTTGTAAATCATGTAACGGCTTGGTGTTGCTTCTGTCAAGTTTTTCAACTGTACATCAATAACGTTTGTCGCGGGGTTAGGTGAAATCAACAATTCAATAGCTCCTGCATTGTATATTTTATTTTCACTCACCACTTTATTGGCATTGTTTTTTACGCGGTAGTAGTTCCAACCAATATGAGGATCGAGGTCTCCGTAGGTTCCGTCAGTAGCATTGACGGTAGCAATTTGTTCGTAGCTTTTCCCATCGACACTTTTTTCGAGTGCCAGCATTTCTGGTTGCTCAGCCTGATTCCATGACAGTTGGATTTGACCACCTTGTTTTATACTGCGCAAGGAAAAATCTGCTGCACTCAAACGCGCTGCGGAAGACAAGGTTCTTGTAAAGGTATAGCTTGTTAAAATCGATTCGGAGGTCGTATTCCCAGATGTTCTGTAGCCTGTAAATTTAATGGTAATGCTCGTGCTACCATTGTCGGTAACTTCTACCATACCATATTGCCCAGTAGACGAACTAGGATTAGGGAATGTACCGCCTTCGCTGTATGTGCCACCTTTTGTTGATCCAGAATTATTGATGGCTGCTGCTTGAAACACGGGGTAGTTGTATGGGTTATTACTGCCTGTAGAAAAATCATGGTTGTTTCCATTATCGATCGCAAGCATGTGCGCATCTCCACTTAAAATAAACATGTTGGCAATGTTGTTGTCGCGGAAGAAATTCGACAACTCAGTCCTTTCAGCTGTAAAGCCACCCCAATTGTCGGATTGATTTCCACCAAATGAAACTCCGCTTATCCAGGCAATCATTAAGTTATTGTTTTTTGCGTATAAGCATTCGTTTTTAAACCATGCTTTTTGCGTACTGCCCATCATTGTACCCGATACTCTTTCTGAGCGTAGATCTGACAATATATAGTGAATTCTTCCGATGGTAAACGATTGGTAAATCGGCACATTTCCACTGCCTGCTGCAAGGGTATAATGAGGAACATATTCTTGGTAGGCTTGACGAGCGTTGGCTCTTCCTGTAGAAGCACCACCGCTGTTATTGCCGCAATAATCATGATCGTCCCATACGAACGCAAAGGGTGTTTGTAAAAGGAAGTTGCGTGATGGCGTTTGTGATAACATGTTTTGTTCGTAAGGCAAACGATGCGTGCTGATGCTGGTAGAGTTAGGATTGGCATAGTGAAAATCCCCTGTCATGACAAACATCAATGGGGCTTTGTTTTTCATTAAAGTATAGGCAGCATGATTAGAACTCACAGCGCAAGAACCTACAGCAAACGAGTACGAAAATGCTCCGTTGCCAGGTGTTTTAAACTTACCTATATCATCGGAAGAGTTATCGGTGACGCCGTTTGATTGAACAGCATAGAAGTAAGTAGTGTTTGTCGCCAGGCCATTTATCAACATCTTCGCCATGAAGTTATTGGATGAAGAAGCACTGACATTCGCTGATAAAATAGGATTGCTGAGTGAAGAAGATGTACTCACTACTAATCTACAAGTGGTCGATGCGTTGGTCAGTTTAGCGACTACAGTAGCAGAGGTTGGCTTTATTGCTCCACTCCACATATAAATCACCTCATTTACTGAAGAGGAGCCTTCTACACCGATCAAGGACATGTCGAAGCTGATGTCTGAGCTGGTACCATTACTTTGATGAATTTCTACGGCGATCACATTCGTACCTGTTACAAATGCAGAAATCGGCAAGGTTGCAACTTGAAAATTAGCTCCATCATCAGAGGCTGTGCTAGAAGCTCCAGTAGTATATGAGATTGTGTCAGTAGGCATGTTGTTGCGGTACACTTCATTTCCGTTAACAGATACCACAACGCCATCATCACGTTTCACGTTTATTTTATAGCTTGTGAAAGTGGCAACACTCGCAATAGAAATTGTTTTTCTAAAATAAGTCGTTATAAAACGACTTGAAGTCGGTCCGCCATTTACAACAGTTGCTTCTCCGCCATCCCCATAGCCCAACTCGGCATTTCCTGAACTCCAGCTTGCATCACTAAAGGATGAGGCTCTCCAGGCAGTGCCTTGGTTTGAACCATTGTCTAAATATTTCCAGCTTGAGCCAGTTGGAAAAATAGTTTGATCTGCCATGGCATAGTGCATGCTCACAAGGCATAAAAATAAAATGAGGAGTTGTCTTATCATATTGATTCAGTTTTAGGGATGATGCCAAATTGCGGTCATTAGATTAAGACCTATTTACGGCAGTGTTATGAATGAATTATGCTTTGGGAGAATTGCGTCTGCTGAAGGAAGTTCATCGCTTGTGTCTTTTATAGCGTGTTATTCCGCAATGTCATTACAGCGAAGCTTTTTTATGCTGTCTCCGAGTTATAAGTCTATAGGTTGAAGACACAAGAGATACTCATGCGCCTTCCTTCGGAGTGATTTACAATCAAAAAAAAATGCTAAATAAGCTTTATTAAACCATATAAGGCTAATATTTCCAGACGCGCAATTTTTTTTATTGACTAGTAAATCAGCTAGTTAGTATACCACTGAACTGATATTTTTAATGGATTAATAGCCATTGCAGACATAAACTGCTTATTTGTAATATCCTAAAATAAATAGATTCAATCCTATGAAAAAAAGTTTTCTCCAGCTAATCTTTTTCATGGTCTTCGGGCTAATAACATATGGTGTCAAAGGTCAGACACCTGTAAATGTTACCAAAACCAATTCAAAACGCGTTTATATGCACATGATGCCATGGTTTGATGGGCCTATGACTTTAGGCGCTAACAATTGGGGTTACCATTGGAAGATGCAAAAAATGAATCCCAATATCATCGTTGATCCAGCTACAGGCAAACGACAAATCGCTGCTCATTACTATCCTTTAACTGGTCCTTACGACAGCAGTGATCCGGACATTATCGATTATCAAATGTTATTGATGAAACTCTCAGGAGTAGATGGTGTATTGATCGATTGGTACGGTACGGCGGGAAATGTGGGAGATATAGGAAGTAACTTGAGAAATTCGAATGCCATTGTGAACGGTACAATACCTTCTGGTCTTAAGTTTGGATTGGTGATTGAAGATCGATTCACAGGCGGTGATGTGAATATACAACGCAACAGCATGCTCTATGCGCGTGACAATTATTTTTCAAAATCAAACTATATCCGTTATGGCAGTAACAATGATCCATTGGTTGGTATTTTCGGCCCAGAACTTATTTCTAATGGCAATGCATGGAATACGATCTTGTCTGGCATCAACATAGAGTTTCTTCCGCTAGAATACCAAGGCGGAGAAGTGGGAGGTAACATGGACGGTGAATATGCCTGGCCTTATCAAACACCCGGCACATCCGACCATTATGCTCAAGTTGAAAACTTTTATAGAAATCGTGCCCCAGGTCTGAAGACATCCATGGGGGTAGTTTACCCAGGGTTTAATGATTTTTATGCGCAAGGTGAGAACAATGGTCGCAGTTATTTTAACATTCCTTTCAATGGTACAGGTACGCTGAGTCAAATGTTTAATCTCCTCAATCAATACAACAACGATGTCGACATTGTACAACTTGCTACTTGGAATGACTATGGGGAAGGTACGATGTTTGAACCCACACGGGAATTTGGCTATAGTTTTTTGGTGCGCTTGCAACAATTCACTGGGGTGCCTTATACAGAAGCAGATTTAATACAAGTGACCCGCTATTATAATTTAAGAAAACAATACCCAAACGATGCGGCGATCAAAACCAAGTTGGATCAAGTGTATAAATACTTTGCTGCCTTACAAATTTCAAATGCAGTAGCCTTGATGTGTACTATTGATAATGCATCAGGTTGTGTAGTTACTCCTAGAATAAATATTACTTCTGGCGGAACAGTTGTGGAAGGTGGTTCCAATGGAACATTCACGATCTCAGGAACAAATGTCTCTGAAAATGTCACGGTCAATTATGCGATCAATGGTAGTGCTTCGACTTCTGATTACACTGCCAATCCTAGCTTAACTGGTGCTGTGGTATTAACGAGTGGGCAACCTTCTATTACCATTACGGTTAGTGCCCTTGACGATGCCCTTGTTGAGGGTACAGAAATAGTGACACTTAACTTGTCTACAAGTGGCGATTATACCCTTGGAACGAGTAATGCACAGCTTACTATTTTAGATAACGACCCCATAGCTACTCCTGTAAGTGTCACCTCATCCGGTTCGCCTACAGAAGCAGGAGGTACAGGTAGCTTTACCATTACAGGTACCAATGTTACGGCCACAACAACTATCTTTTATACGATTGCTGGTACGGCATCTAGTGCGGACTATTCCGCCAATCCTGCGTTGTCTGGCTCTATACAATTAACTCAAGCACAACCTTCCAAAACGATTACGATTTCTGCTGTTGACGATGCAATCAGTGAAACCACAGAAACTCTCGTTCTTAACTTATCTTCCAACGGGGCTTATGCAATTGGACAAGGAGGAGCTCAACTCAGTATAGTAGACAATGAACCTGTACCTTGTGTCGCTCCTGTGATTGCGTTTACTTCTGCTGCTCCTGTCATCGATCAAACGGTGGATGATGTTTGGGCAAAAGCTCCAGCAGGATCAATCAACAAAGTTAGTGTAGGTGCTTTACCTGCTGATGTTGCTGGTACACAATGGAGAGCTCTGTATGACAATACGTATTTGTATGTGTTGGTAGAAGTAAAAGATAACACTAAGTTCAACGACTCTGGCACGTCTTGGTGGGACGATGATGTGGTGGAATTATTTTTAGATGCCAACAACAGCAAAGGAGCTTCTTACGATGGAGTAAATGATTATCAATTGGCTTTCCGTTATAACGATGGCCTAGTGAAGGTGGGAACTGGTGGGATGAATACCTCTGGTATTAATTTCGCGATGGCAAGTAAGTCAGATGGCTATACGTTGGAAGTAAGAATTCCTTGGTCTTCTATTGGCACAACGCCTGCTGTAGGCAAAGCCATCGGCTTCGAAGTTTCAGTCGATGATGACGACAATGGAGGAGCACGTGATGCACAAGTTTCTGCTTTCTCTACTACAGGTACTGCCTATCAAACTCCAAGTGTGTTTGGAACAGTCTACGAAACGACTTGCGATGCCGTAACGGTTATTGCTCCTGTCATTACAAGCAGTTTAACGGCGAGCGGAACAGTCGGACAAATTTTCAATTATACGATTGCAGCGTCTAACAATCCTACGAGCTATGGTGCAAGTCCTTTGCCTGCTGGCTTAAGCATCAATACAACTACTGGAGCAATTACCGGAACACCTACTGTAGTGTACACAACGAATGTGACAATGACCGCTACCAACTCAGCAGGTGCATCTACGAAAACATTGGTATTGACGGTGACCTCAGGTCTTGTAAACGGGAATGGAAATGGATTGTTGGCTAACTATTTCAATGGAATGAATTTTGAAACTGCCGTGCATAGTAGAACAGATGCGACAATCAATTTTGACTGGACAAATGGAAGTCCTAATGCAGCAGTCAATGCTGATCGCTTCTCTGCACGATGGACGGGACAAGTACAACCGAGATATTCAGGGGAGTATACCTTCTATGTCAACAGTGACAATGGTAGACGCTTATGGATCAATAATCAATTGATCATAGATAAATGGTTGGACGATTGGAACATCGAATATTCTGGAAAGATTACCTTGACGGCTGGCCAGAAGTATGACATTAAAGTAGAATACTTTGAAAACAACGGTGGCGCTGCTTGTAAACTGGAGTGGTCGAGTGCTTCACAAAACAAACAAGTAATTCCTCAATCGCAATTGTATGCTGCGATACCACCGCCAATCAATCAGGCTCCTTCGGCTGCGTTAACTTCACCTTTAAGTAATCAATCTTACAACGCACCCGCAAGCATCAGCATCGCTGCTAATGCAAGCGATGTTGATGGTAGTGTTGCGAAAGTAGAATTTTATAATGGATCTCAGAAATTAGGTGAAGACGCTTCGGCTCCATTTACATACAACTGGACAAATGTTGGAGTAGGCAATTATACAATCACTGCTAAGGCTTACGATAACCTTGGCGCAGTGGCTACTTCTTCAGCCATAGTAGTTGGTGTAGTCAATGTGGTTTCTGATCTATGCGGTGCATTGGCTGCTTATGCTGAAAACAACGGCTATGTTGCGGGCAGTAAAGTGAAGAATGCCGGTCGTCGCTACGAGTGTAAAGAATATCCTTATTCAGGTTGGTGCAACGGATCCTCATGGGCCTATGCGCCAGGCACTGGTTTATACTGGGCAGATGCTTGGTACGATAGAGGATCATGTGCCGCCAGAACAGGTAACCAATCAGAAACGGGGACATCTACCGCAGTGTTAGTTTCTCCTAATCCTTCTTCTGATCTTATTACAATTCATCTGGACGTTCAGTCAAACGTGCGTATTTACAATGCACAAGGCATGGAAGTTAAAACGATTAACGCTTTACGTCCTGAAGGTGAAATTAATATCAGAGAGTTGGCGTCTGGTATGTATTTCATCAAAATAGATACAGGAACAGAAGTATTGACTCGCTCGATTATAAAAAATTAAAAATTGTTTTGCTTGTTGATTATAGACAGGGTTGGTTCAGCCCTGTCTATTTTTTTAAATGGTCTTTCTATTCTACCATTCCTGCTGAAGGGGATAATTTTTGCTCTTTATTTCTCTGTTAGGTTCGTGAGGACACGAACCAAGGCGGGGATTTTTCTGAGAGGGGCTCTGTGTGTGGTTGAAATAATCAGTTTATCTTCAGTCAGAGTCTCTTCTTTGCATTATACTTAAAATATCTATTCTATTCCTTGGTCTGTGGCACACAGACCTTATTTGTAGTTGTTCTGTGTGCCACAGACCAAGGTGAAAGTGATGTTGGAGGTGACAAACCCCTGTCTATTGCTTACTGTCCACTGTTTACTAAAACCCCTAACTAATCTTACTCCACGTAAACCCTTCCGTTCTTTTACTCAACAAGTAATTACGCAGCGGTTTATTTTTAGGGAAAGCCAAATCAGGATCTTCTTGTAAAATGTCTTGCGCCGTTTGTCTTGCGTGTTGTAAAATAACAGCATCCCTTGATAAGTCTGCTAATCTTAAATCGGGCAATCCACTTTGCTGTGTTCCTGCCATGTCGCCTGGTCCTCGCAGGCGCAGGTCTACATCGGCAATTTCAAATCCGTTATTGGTTTGGCACATCGTATCGATGCGTACACGTCCGTCGGCACTCAATTTAAAATCGGTCATGAGTATGCAATACGATTGGTCGGCGCCTCTACCCACACGTCCGCGCAATTGGTGCAGTTGTGATAAGCCAAAGCGTTCCGCATTAAAAATAACCATCATGCTGGCATTCGGTACGTTTACACCGACTTCGATCACCGTCGTGGCGACCATAATTTGCGTTTCGCCTTTGATGAAGCGTTGCATTTCGTAGTCTTTGTTTTCGGCTTTCATTTTGCCGTGTACCATGCTTACCGCATATTCTTTGAACGCATTTTCAATGCTGTCGAATCCATCGGTTAAGTTTTTCAAATCGATTTTTTCAGACTCTTCTATCAAAGGGAATACGACATACACTTGTCTGCCTTCTTGTATTTGCTTGCGCATGAAGCCATATACTTTGAGGATGTCTTTATCGTATTGGTGTACGGTTTGTATCGGCTTTCTTCCCTTCGGTAATTCGTCGATCACCGATACATCGAGGTCTCCGTAGAGCGTCATGGCCAGTGTTCTTGGTATCGGCGTGGCGGTCATGACTAAAATGTGTGGGGCATAGTCTTTGTTTTTTGCCCAAAGTTTTGCCCGTTGAGCTACGCCAAAGCGATGTTGTTCATCGATGACACATAAGCCCAAGTTTTTAAACACCACAGGATCTTCGATCAAGGCATGTGTTCCGATAATGATGTCGATCGTGCCATTGGCAAGTTCTTCCAAGAGTATTTTACGTTTTGCTTTCTTGGTAGAACCTGTTAATAAGATGACTTTAATGCCTGCTTTTTCTGCCCATGCTGAAATGGTTTCATAATGTTGTTGCGCTAAAATTTCTGTCGGCGCCATGATGCAAGACTGAGCGCTATGGTCGGTGCCGATGAGCATACACAAGAAAGCTACAATGGTTTTCCCACTGCCCACATCGCCTTGCAACAAGCGGTTCATTTGCTTACCAGAACAGAGGTCTTGGTACACTTCTTTGATGACTCTTTTCTGTGCTTCGGTCAATTCGAAAGGCAAGTGGTGTTTGTAAAATTCGTTCAAGCGCTCGGATCCTTTAAAGACTTGACCTCTGGAGGTTTCTTTTCGAGTGCCGAGTTGTTTTAAAAGTCTGAGTTGAATGAAAAACAATTCTTCAAACTTCAAGCGCGCCATGGCTTTGTCGAGTTCTTGAATGCGTGGAGGAAAATGAATAAACTGCACCGCATCTCTTTTGCGCATCAGTTTATATTTTTCAACCACTTCATCCGACAAGGTTTCTTGAAAGTGTGGCAGGGCTTGGGGTAGGAGTGTTTGTATGTATTTTAAGATCGCACGGCTGTCGATGCTTTTTTTGAGTTTCTCGGTAAGCGGGTATACTGGAACCAATCCTTTTTGAGCAGAGGCTTCGCTTAAAATATCAAGTTCAGGATGTGCAATGTTGAGCTTATGTCCGAACAGTGCAGGTTTTCCGAAAGCGACGTATTCTGCTCCGGGGACTAATTTTTTCAGTACCCAATTGATGCCTTGAAACCATACGAGTTCTATATGTCCCGATGAATCTTCTAAATGTGCGACCAATCTTTTTTTAAATCCAGTACCGATGACACTGAAGGTGGAAAGTCTTCCAGAAACTTGTATGAAAGGCATTTGTTCATGGACTTCCGAAATCGGATAAATTTTACTGCGATCTTCGTGTCGAAAGGGATAGTATTCTAAAAGGTCTTTATAGGTAAAAATAGACAACTCGGTATTGAGAAGCCCCGCCTTTTGTGGGCCAACGCCTTTAAGAAATTCAATACGAGTATCTATAAAGTCAGGCATGTGTTAGTAGGCAGTAAACAGTAAACAGTAAACAGTAAACAGTAATGCTGTCCACTGTTTACTGCTTACTGTCCACTGATTTAAATTCCAAGGTATTAATCAAATGCAAAATATCTTTTTTCATGTACCTAATCACAGGAGCAAGCGAGTCGTTGCGGGTGGCGGTGTTGAAGTACAAGGCACCTCGCATGAAATGTGCGGTAGAATCGGTGACATAAAATTGAAACTGAGAAGGGACTTCCCCTTCGAGTTCAAAATACGTAGCGGTATAGCCGTGTTTGGTGGTGTTCACAGACTCATCAATAGAGTAGGCTTTCACGTTGTGTTTAATGGCCAACTTATGCGAGTCGTTGATGTGTTCGTAAAAGTTTTTCTGATTGCCTTTGATGTCTTTGTAAGTCAATTGAACGTAGCAATCTTGTGTTGGATAATAGATGTCAATCCAATGCGCTTCCGTCAGTGCAGATTTATGCGGACGAATAATCGCATGCTTAGAATACTCGAAGGTATAGGGATGCTCCTCTTTCAAAGTTTGGTATTCATGGGTAGGAAGATCAATGCGATTGAAGCCTTTTGGTTTAGGCACAAAAGTATCTTCACAGGAAACCATGAACAGGCATAGCGCAGCAGCGAAAGAAAAGACTAAGAGTTTGTTCATGTTATGTTAGTGGTTCTATGAACGCTATAGAGATACGTTCTATGCGTTTGTCGTTGGCTTCTTCAACAGTGAATACAAAGTTGTCGAAGGTAATTTTTTCTCCCTTATCGGGCATGTCTTTGTTGATGGATATAACAAGGCCTCCCAGCGATTCACTTTCTCCTTTTATCTCATCAAATACCGCAGCGTCAATGTTGAGGGCATGGCAAAAATCCATGATAGATATTTTTGCTTCGAAGAGGTAAGCATTTTGTCCTGTGCGAATGTAAGGCAATTCGTCTTCATCGTATTCGTCGTGAATTTCACCCACAATTTCTTCAATCACATCTTCTAGTGTTACTAAGCCAGAAGTGCCGCCGTATTCGTCTACCACAATAGCAATGTGGTTGCGTTTCAATTGGAAGTCTTTGAGGAGCTCGTCTATTTTTTTGCTTTCAGGTACATACTCGCATGGGCGCACCAATTGCTGCCAAGCGAAGCTATTGTCTTTATTAAAATGCGGAAGCAAATCTTTGATGTACAGAATGCCTTCTACTTTATCGATACTTTCTCGGTATACAGGGTATCGAGAAAAATTATTTTTCGTCAAAATTTCTTTAACCAGTTCAAATGGATTTTTAAGGTCTAAGGAAACCATGTCCATTCGTGACTTCATGATTTGTCGAGTGGTTGTTTTGCCGAAGTTGAGTAAGCGTTTTACTAACCACACTTCGTCGGCAGTGCTTGCTTTTCCTGAGGCTTCTTCAAGTTCTTCTTGAAGACGTTGAACGACATCTTGTCGAGACTCCTCTTTTTTATGTTTAGGACTAAACAAGGAGCTTATTTTTTTGATAAGAGAAGTTCTCTTATTACTGGGGTCCATACAATGAACGTTTAGTAAAACAAAATGCCGGAACACTACTGTATAGTGGCGTTCCGGCAATAAGATAATGTGAACCTGCTAGCACTGTGTGCGTCAATAAAAATGCGACTTGTTCGTCAGGTTCAGTTTTCAATGGTAATGAAATTAAAAAGGTAAATCGTCAGAAGCGCTTGTCACTGATGAAGGCTGACTAGAGCTTGCATAACTTGAACTACCGTTACTTTCATTGTCTCCACCGGCTTGTGGCTTGCCTCCCAATAGGGTAAGGGTTTGACCGACAATCTCAGTGATGTACTTTTTGTTCCCGTCTTTGTCATCGTAAGAACGGTTGTTGATTTTGCCTTCCACGTATACTTGATTTCCTTTTTTCAAGTACTTGTCGATGACGTCCACAACAGGACCCCAAAAAACGACATTGTGCCATTCGGTTTGATCGACGCGTTCACCTTGTTGGTTACGGTACGATTCGGTTGTTGCTAAGGTAAAGCGGGCTACCTTTCTGCCGTTGTCAATGGCTTTCACCTCTGGATCTTTTCCGAGGTTTCCTAATAAAATGACTTTGTTTACACCTGCCATAGGTCTTCTTTGTTTGAGGTTAAAAAAATAATTTAAACACTAAAGTAATCATTAAAATACGTATTTAAAAATTTTGTAAGCAGTACAGGTTTAGGAATGGGAGTAATTTTTGTAAGCTCAACAGGCTCGGCTTCCCACTGCTGAATCAGGGCTTGCCATTGGGCTTTGGTTTTGACTTGGTAGACATGAAAAATGCAATACAAATCTTGGTGACTCAACACGTGTTTAAACACTTCCGAACTGAACTCGAGCGTTAAACTCGTTTTCGACGGAGATTTTTTCTCCAAATCGCTGATTTTTGTTTTTTCGATCAGCGGAAATTCATTTAAGCCTTCCCAAATATCGCCTTTGCCGCGTTTCTTCAGCAATACACTGCCTTTGTAGAGGAAAACGGAGTATTCGAAATAGCGGCTTTTACGCACCAGTTTTTTGTTTTTGAAAGGGAGTTCACCCACGAGGTTTTTCTTATAGGCAAAACAATGTTTCTTAAATACGCATTGTTCACAGTCAGGACTTTTGGGCGTACACTGTAAAGCGCCGTATTCCATGATGGCTTGGTTAAAAATATCAGGAGTTGTCGCTGGGATCAGTTCGAGTGCTTTCTCCCAAAAAAGTTTCTTGCCTTTTCCGGATAAGATATCTTCTGAAATGCCAAAAATGCGAGAAAGGACTCGAAAGACGTTACCATCGAGCACTGGGACTTGCTCTTTGAAGCAAAAGGAAGCAATGGCAGCAGCAGTATACGTGCCAACGCCCTTAATTTTCAACCATTCTTCATACGAAACGGGATATTTCCCTTTATATTCGTTGCGGACTTGCTTTGCCCCCTGGTGAAGGTTGCGTGCTCTAGAATAATAACCCAGACCTTGCCATACTGAAAGTACGGTTTGTTCGTCGGCTTCCGCCAAATCTTTGAGTTTTGGGAAGGTTTTTAGGAACCGATGGTAGTAAGGCAGACCTTGGTCGACTCGAGTTTGCTGTAAGATAATCTCCGAAATCCATACTTTGTAGGGGTCTTGTGTGTCTCGCCAAGGTAGATTACGCTTGTTGCGTTCGTACCAAACAAGCAGGTTTTCGACGAATAGGGCATTAAACTTGGAAAATTCAGCCACTTGTAAGATTTGATTTTAAATAGAAACGTAAAGATTCTGTAAATTTTGCTTAAATTTGCAAGCTACGGCAAAACACAAACTTTTGTAAAGGAACGAATTAGTTGAATTAAAATAAATTATAACAATGACAAAAGCAGAAGTAATAAACGAGATCGCTGAGAAGACAGGCATTGACAAGGCAGATGTAACGGCTACAGTGGAAGCATTCTTTACTGTTGTAAAGAGCTCTATGACTGAAGGTAACAACATTTATGTGAGAGGGTTTGGTAGCTTTATCAACAAGAAGAGAGCCAAAAAAGTAGCTCGTAACATTTCTAAAAACACAGCTATCATCATTGACGAGCACTATATTCCTTCTTTCAAACCGGCTAAAATATTTGTCGACAAAATTAAAGGAAGCAGCAAAGTAAAAGCAAACGCTGAGAAAGCAATGCTTGAAGCAGAAGACGTAGACTAGTTAATACTACGGATGAAGCCTCTACAAATCAGCATACTGGTCCTGTCTTTGGTCGGAATTGTTGCTCTTTTCACCCTGCCCAAAGTAGTGGTTGAAAACGAGAAGGAAGTGCCTGAAAACAAAGCAGTAACGCATGCTGCCGATCCAAAAGAAGACAGTCACAACGAATCTGATGTAGCCCATTCACACAAGGCTAAAGGAGGAGAAGCTGACTTGAAATTATTGGCGGATTTAAAAAATCACATGGTAAAAGCAGGCAATAAAGAAAAAAGGCTTATCTTTGCCGACTCTTTATCAGCCTATTATCAGGCTTTGCAGCAATATGACAGCGCTGCAAGCTATACAGAATACGCTGCAGAGCTTGCTCCTAGCGAGACCAGATGGGTTTCGACAGGAGATCGATACGAAGAAGCTTTTAATTTTGCTGAAGGCAAAACAAAAGAAGAATACTTATCGAAAACAAAGCTGTATTATAACAAGGTATTGTCTCAAAACCCCAAAAACTTAGCCGTGAAATCTAAATTGGCGATGACTTTTGTAGGCGGAGAGCAAACCATGAAAGGTGTGAAGTTGTTGCGCGAGGTCTTAGAAGAAGATCCTAACAATGAATTGGCAATGTATAATTTGGGAATACTATCCATTCAATCGGGACAGTATCAAAAAGCATTAGAGCGTTTTGAATCTCTTATAAAAATTAATCCAGCACATCCTTCAGCGTACTTCTACAGAGGACTTTCTTATTTAAACCTCGGCAACAAAGAAAAGGCGAAAGCAAGTTTTTTGAAAGCGAAGGAATTAGAGAAGGACAAGGAATTTAATGCAATTGTTGACGATTATATTCGTCAAACAGAAAAATAAATTAACATCATAAACACTTACTACTATGCCTTGCGGTAAAAAAAGAAAGAGACATAAGATCTCTACTCACAAAAGAAAAAAACGTCTAAGAAAAAACAGACATAAGAAGAAATAGTCAATTAGATTACTTCCGATACGGGATTTTTAACCATTCCGTCCTATAGGACGGAATGGCTTTATCTTTTATACACCTCTAAATTCAATTACATTGAGTAAAGAATTATTTATCAGTTCTACTCAGGAGGGAGACCGTATTGCCTTAGTCAGTGAAAGACGTCTAGTTGAGTATCAAGTTCAAAACAATGCCAATAAATTTAATGTAGGCGATGTTTACCTAGGAACAGTTCGTAAAATTGTTCCAGGATTGAATGCAGCGTTTATTGATATTGGCTATGAAAAAGATGCTTTTCTTCACTATTTTGATTTAGGACCTAAGTTAAAGTCCTTGCAAAAATATACTGATCAGGTTCTTCATTCACCCTCTTCTGTATCGTCTAAACTCGCGAAATTTAGACAAGAGTCCGAGATTCCTAAAGACGGGAAAATCTCGCAAGTATTAACTCGCAATCAACCTATTTTAGTACAGGTTGTAAAAGAACCTATTTCGACCAAAGGCCCAAGACTCTCTTGTGAACTTTCTTTGGCGGGCAGGTATATTGTTCTTGTTCCTTTTTCTAATGGTGTAACCGTATCTAAACGTGTTACCGACAAAGCAGAAAGACAACGACTTGTTCGTTTGTTGACTTCTATTAAACCTGAAAATTTCGGTATCATTATACGCACCGTTGCAGAAGGCAAAGAAGTAGCTGAATTGGATAAAGATTTGCGTTCACTCGTAAAAACGTGGGAAGATGGTTATGCTGCCTTGAAGGCATCTAAGCCTAGAGACCTCGTGATTGGAGAGCAAGACAAAACCTCTTCTATCCTTCGTGACACATTGAACGAATCGTTTGATGCCATTACGGTAGATAAAAAGGAACTGTACGACGACATTAAAAATTACCTTCGTAAAATAGCTCCAGACAAAGAGAAAATCTTGAAGCTACACCAAGGTAAAGTAAAATTATTCGAAGCTTCTGACGTAGAAAAACAAATTAAGACTTTGTTTGGCAAGTCTGTAAGCTTACCGGGTGGAGGATACTTAATCATTGAACACACAGAAGCGTTACATGTGATCGATGTGAACAGTGGTAACAAAGCGATTTCTGAATCGAATCAAGAAGAAACCGCTTTGTACACTAACATTGAGTCGTGTAAAGAAGTAGCCCGTCAATTAAGGTTGCGCGACATGGGTGGTATCATCGTGGTCGATTTCATAGACATGAAAAAAGCGGAAAACCGCAAACTCATCTATGAACGCATGAAGTTGGAAATGAAAGATGACCGTTCGAAATTTGTAGTATTGCCAATTTCTCGTTTTGGCTTGATTCAAATTACAAGAGAGCGTGTTCGTCCTCAAACCAATATTACTACGCTTGAAGTTTGTCCTTCTTGTGGAGGTACGGGTAAAATTAATGCAAGTATTGCCGTATCGGATCAAATCGAAAACCATTTAGACTTTATCCTTTCTAAACAAAATGAAAAGAAAATAAGTCTTGTTGTGCATCCGTTCTTGCACAGCTTCTTTACGATTGGATTCCCTTCTATTCGTATGAAATGGCTGTTCAAGTATAAGCGTTGGATTTCGATCAGCAAAGACTCTTCATTGGGTGTTACTGAATACAAATTCTTAAACGCGATGAACGACGATATTGACCTAGACAATAAATCTAAAAAAGAATTTGTCTTCGACGACAAAATTGATGTCGAAATCGAAGAGGAAGAAGAAGCATAGTTTGTGTTTCTTTATGTCAACGATAAAAAAGCGGATTTGCGAAAGCAAATCCGCTTTTTGTTTGTGGCGTTACAGCATAATTTTTTGAAACGAATAATGTTTATAGCGGCGTTGGTTCTAATTTTACAGCTATCAACCTAAGAAGAACTCCGCTTAACTATAGCGTTTTCACCGATGTAACAAGCCTGAATCTGAAGGATTCAAATCTCAATAGGTGATGTTGAAAAAATGATGCGACCCCTTCGGGGTCGAACAACCCCATCTTGTTAAATGATCTATGAACATTTGAATCCTTTGGATTCAGCATCGTCTGTCAGGTGAACTTGAGATATATTACGGTGATGACTATAATATCTTACGAATCATTGCTAAAAACATTTACTCGTCTTGCCCTTTAATTGCTTTTTCGTAGTTAGGATGCACGAGTGCTTTTTCATGACTCGACCAATCGACATCTTCTGTTTCCATAAAATTCATCCAATAGGCATCTTTGCTCATGGCATCGTAATGAATGATTGTACTCCTGTATTGTTGGCTTTGAACGACATTGATATAAACAAGAACACAGACTAAACTTAAGAGAACACTCGATACCCATTTATTTTTCAGGTCAAATACCTGTTGAAAGAAAGCTGCCATCGGTATAGCAAGCAGTGCATAGGCGTCAATCATGGCGCGCAAGCCAAAGCCTCCGCCGTACCACCAGCACCACCAACTAAAAATGACATAACAATAGAGCGGTATAAAAATAACGAAGACAAGGAGCAACGATCTTTTGATTTTATACAAGGAGTACAAACCCAACAAAGAAAACACCATGATGGGAGTATAAACCAACCAACCCTTTCTATAACTCAGGAATCCTTGGATGATGTGAGGGTTGTTAAAAAAAAAGCGTTCATCGGAATACGAATAATAAATAAAATCTCCCGTTACATATTTCCAATACAAGAGTTGTGGAAGGACTGAAAGGAAAGCTGCTATCACTAAGCATAAGAGTAGCTGTTTGCGCGCCCACAGGAGTGAGGTTTTTTCGGCGAGATCATGCCAAGAAGAAATGTAGAGGAAGAGTGGAAAGGTAAAAATTAAAATATTCACCGGCCTGATTAACACAATTAAACCTCCTACAAAGCCGATGAAAAGAGAGTTAGCAAGTGTGCTGCTGCGATGCCATTGCATGCAGTAATAGAGAAAGACTGCAACCAAAGAAAAAGAATAAGCATGAGACATGGCTGACTCGATTGTTGTATAGTAAAATAAATTTGTACCTAAGGCTATGCTTATGATAACGACTGCTGTGGCATATTCGTGAAAGAGTTGTAATAAAAGTTTTCTTAAAAAAATCAATCCGATCATGACATAGAATAAGGAAGAAAAATGAATACACCGGTGATAAGGTCTACTAAATCCATCGGGAGTGTAACCTTGTGTTTTGGCGATGAGGTGTGCGAGAGAAAAAAATGGACTATAAAGAATCGCCATCCCCATGGTCATTTTAATCACCTTGCCCCCGTTTGTAGCGGTTTCTGGCCAAAATTGCATTTTCTGTGAATAGCCAGCCCTGTCTTTATTCGTAAAATTTAATCGTACATCGTGGTGTATAAAAGCTGCTGGTAAATAACCGTAATATGAGGTCACGTCCCATACGATCACTTGATCGTTTTCCCATGCCTTAAAAGATAAGTCGGCTACAAGTAAAACAGAAAAGGCTACGACGATGGCATAGGCCGATAAACTTTGATAGGGAATAAACCGAGACAAACGTTTCATGTGGGATATGTAAAGACTTGAGCTTTTCTAACGTTAAGACACATGCAGCAACGATGAATAAAAAATCCGACACTGTAACAAATAATGCTCTAGTGCCGGATTTGAATGTGTAGGTTGTAGTTTACTGAACGATAATTTTATCCGTGATGATTCCTTTGTTGGTGTATACATGTACAATCAACACCCCTTTTTGTTTTGTATAGAATGTTGTAAGACCAGCGAGTTCTTCTTTTGTTCCCGTTGCTCCGTATACGATTATTTTTTCTACATCTACATCGCCTTTAATGAAGAACTGACCGTCAGCAGAAGGGTTAGGGTAAAGAGAGAGGGCTGCTTCTGTCGCATTAATGGTGGGAGTAGCAGAAGCTACGGTATAATTTATCGTACCCGTATAAGGGTTTTTGGTAAGGTCGTTGTTTGCAATAGAAATCATCAATGTATAAGGCCCAGGAGCTGTGGTTGCTTTAGTGGTAATGGCAAAGGTAACACTGCCACTCGGACTAATAGGACTTGTGATTGTTGTTTCATCGGCCACTACTTCATTTGCTGCTGTTCCTGATAGTCCAACATAAAGAGAACTCACTTGTGTCAAGACAAGATTTGCATTGCCAACATTCTCAATAGTAAACGTGAAGGTTTCCGTTGCTCCTTGTGCAATAGGAGTTGTGTGCGTATAGGTGTCTCCGTTCGCTAATGTAGATCCTTCAACGGATAAAGACATGATAGGAGCTGAAATGGTATAATTTACCGTGCCCGTAAAAGGGTTTTGAGTAGGATCGTTGTTGGCAATAGAAAGCGATAAGGAATAAACACCAGGGCCAGTGGTTGGCTTAGAGGTAACCGTAAAGGTAACACCTCCAGCTGGAGCAACGGTGCTCGAAGCGATGATATTGGTTTCGTCGAGTACCACTTCGTTGGCTGCGGTTCCTGATAAGCCAATGTACACAGAGCTCACTTGTGTTAAGACCAGATTAGCAGAGCCAATGTTTGCAATGGTAAAGGAGAAGGTTTGTTGTGTTCCTTGTGGAATAAGAGGGGCATACGTATAGGTATCTCCCGCAGGCAATGGAAAAACACCCCCGACTAATAATTGCATACTGGGGAGCCCAGGAGCAGGAGCTGCTTTTGCTGATAGACTAAAAAAAGCCATTAACAAGAAAAGGTATAGTGTTTTCATAGCGCTGATAGGATTAGTGTATATTCAAGATAGTTAAAATTACTTTTATAAAAAACTCTCAGCCCCAGAAATTTAAGAGGGTAGAGTGATTGTTTAAAATGTAAAACCAACTTCTAAGCCAATCAAGTCGGTAAGCATATGCAAGGTGTTTTTATACGAGTTCTTTGAAATGATATTGGTCAGGCCTCTGTTGTAATAGAGCCCAGCAAACAGCGCATTGCTTTCGCCTACTTTATAATTAAGCCCTGCTCCAATGTACAAGCCAAGGTCAACAGGAGAGATGATTTTGAGGTCTGCATCGGGATCGGCCTGCAAAGAAGAAGACTTTAATTTTTCCGAAATTTTCACATTGAATGTACCTCCTAATTGAAAATACAAACTGGTATTCGTTGCTATTTCATTGGTAAAGGCTTTAAATGTAATAGGAGTTTGTAGGTATTGAAGATTTCTTTTAAAATCGTAATTGTTTATTTTGCCTCCTACAGAAGTAGTTTCAAAATACAAGCCAGTACTGAACGCATAATTATCGGTAAAATAAAAATCAGCAGCGGGGCCAATGATAAACCCCAATTGTGCACCGTTATTACTCACACCTACTCCGTCTGTATTATTAGCATCTGTAACCCTGCTCGTCGCAATGGCTGGAGAAACCCTCAGGCTTACTTTTACTTGCGAAAATGCTTGAATACTTAAGGCCGAGAATACAAAGAGAAAAACTAGTTTTTTCATGGGGATTAAATTTAATATCCTTGTTTAATTAGAAGGATCTATGGAAGTCATTTTCTAAATTAGAAGATTATTTCAATACGACTAAGTTAAGCATATGAATCAGTATAAAGCAATTTCGTGGCTCAATATATTATTGGCTTTTTGTCTCCTAATGAGCAGTTGTTCAGAGGGCAAAAAAGAAGTTCCACCAGTTGAAAACCCTGTTCCGGTAGAACTTATAAGATTAGACAAGCAATTGTTTTCATGGAAAAGCAGAGAGGAAGCCAAAGCCTTTATGCTAGCTAATCCTGTATTTACAAAGCTTTACCTCGATCAAAAGGACAGTGTATTGGAAGAAAGGCTAGTAGATTTTGTATATGAGTTTTATAGAGATCCTGCACTTAAAGAATTTAATCGCTATACCGATTCGTCATTTCACGATATGGATCAACTTAAGGCTGATTTTGCCGACATGTTTTCACGCATCAAAATAGAATTTCCTGAGTTTAAAGTGCCTAAAATATATACCGTCGTTACAGGTTTTCGTTTTGATAAAGACATCGCATTCAGCGATACGGCGATTGTGATCAGCATCGATTATTTTCTAGGCAACAAAGCAAAATTTCGACCCAATCATTACGATTATTTCTTAAAGCGTTACGACAAACCCTACATTCTACCGATGATTGGTCTTGCCTTGTCTACGAAGTATAATGTTGTAAAGGAAAGCGACAAGACGATGCTTGCCAACATGGTGTATTATGGCAAAGCTCACTATTTCTTAGAGCGAGTGATGCCTAGCCTTCCAGACTCTTTAAACATCATGTATACAGAGAAGGAATTAAAAAACGCAAAAAACAATTTACCTACAATATGGGGTCATTTTGTAGAGCGCAAATTATTGTATGAAACAAGTCATCGGGTCTTAGAAAACTATGTAGGCGAAGCTCCAGCCAGTAATGAAATCAGCAATGAATGTCCTGGAAGAATTGGTCGTTGGTTGGGTTGGGAGATTGTAAGAGAATACATGGTGAAAAAACCTGCGGTGAGCTTGAAACAATTGATGGAAGAACCAAGCGCAGAAAAAATATTTAAAGAATCGGGTTACCGTCCTGAAAAACAAAAATAAAATTTTATGGAGTGAAAGGATTATGCGCTTTTGTTTGATCCTGTCTTTTCGATAACAGCGATGACTTCTTGACACAGCTTGTGTTTTTCAAAATCGTGTACTGCCAATGCACGTGCTCGAGTGGAAATGGCTTCTAAAGATGAAGTGTTGGAGAGCGGTTCTAATCGCGCAAAAAACTTTTCAGGGTCTTCGCAAGCGTAATAAAAACCGATGCGATTTTTTTCAATCAATTCTTTAATCCATCCTTTGGTCGTGATTACACAAAGTTTACCCATGGCAATGGAGTCGAAAAATTTGTTTGGGCTGTTGGTTTCTAAAATTTGCTCTGGCCCAAAGGAAATATAAGAGACATGAGATTGTCCCAGTAAATTCTTCACCTCTTCTTTATTGAGATGCCCCTTGAATACGACATTGTTGAGCTCTAGCGCGTTTGCTTTTAGGCGATCGAGTTCGCTGCCTTTACCAGCAAGGACAAATGTATAATGTTGCGGGAAACGAAGGGCAGCATATTGGGCCAAATCTATAAAAGAATCCATGAGGTTTACTTTGCCAACGGCTCCCAAATAGGTAATGACAATTGGAGACATTGGGGGCATTGATCGTGGGGTAAAAAAATCACAATCACTCATGTTGGGAACCACGACAACAGGCGTTTGGCTTACTGTTTTTACCCCTTCTTCCATGCCTGGAGATAGTGTGACAATGCGATCCGCATTATTGTAAATCGACTTCTCGAGTACTTTTGCGATGAATTGTAAAACAGGATTATTCAAAAATCCCAGTTGAATGGGAGCTTCCGGCCATAAATCGCGCACTTCAAACACATAAGGAATGCCTTGAACTTTACGCAGGGCGAGTGCAATGAGTCCAACAGTAAGGGGTGTAGACGAAGCATATACGACATCGACGCGTTTAATAGTTTTGCATGTCGAATAGGCCTTCCAAGTAAAGGATAAAAAGGCTACGATGCGTTTGAAAAAACCGAAGGCATTATCGTACTCGACAGGCAAGTAGTAAACGGTTGTACCTTCAATTTGCTTGACTTCTGAATAGGACTTATTATGAGCGGTAATGATGTGTACGTCGTGGCCTTTTTCTTTCAAGGCTTGACTGATGTAAAAAGATCGAATGGCTCCCCCTTCTTCTTGGGTTAAAAAATACTGATGAATGTAAATGATTTTCATGTACAGGAGCCTTGTCTAAACCTTAAACATACAAAATAATGTGTTAGGATCTATAAAAAAAAGAGGCTGGGCATCCAAAAAAGGACACTTATCGCTTTAGTTTTGAAAAATAATGACAGAAACTAGAAATCCCACAGTTGTCGCATTGTGGGCTTCGTGCAGTGCAGACATACCGTCCATGTAGAATTAGCCAATGGTGACTGATGTGCACGAGTTCTTCTGGAATGTATTTGATCAATTGCTTTTCTACTTCGAGAGGAGTCTTTGCGGTTTGCGTGACTAGGCCGATGCGTTTAGAAACACGAAATACATGTGTATCAACAGCCATGTTGGGTTGCTTGTATACGACAGAGGTTATCACATTGGCTGTTTTTCTGCCTACGCCTGGAAGTTTTTGGAGATCAGTAGTATTGGAAGGAATTTCTCCATTGAAATCGTGAACCACCATGTTGGCCATGCCTACCAAGTGTTTGGCTTTGTTGTTGGGATAGGAAATACTTCTGATGTAGTTAAAGACTTCGTCTGATGAAGCTTTGGCTAAATCATGCACATCAGGGAAGCGTTTAAATAATGCGGGGGTGGTAAGGTTTACTCTTTTATCTGTGCATTGTGCACTGAGTATTACCGCTACCAACAGTTCGTAGGTATTGTTATAGAGGAGCTCAGTCTCCGCATTTGGCGCATGCTGAGCGAAATAATCTACGAAATGCTGGTAGCGTTCCTTCTTTGTCATTGTAAAAGGCTTAGGCGTATTAAACCCCTAATTTAGCCTTTTTTGCATAGAGCAGGATCGCATCGATGCTTTTTTGTGAGGGTTCTAGTGTACTGCTATCAATTTTTTTGATGACAGTATTTAACGCTCGGCAATACCGATCGACTCTGTTGTCGATCAACGTCGCGGTTTCTAAATGACAGTTGTCTTGTTTGTTTAATTGGTTGTACACATAGAGCGTAAGGTCATTTTTCGTAAAGTTTATGGTCATAGGCATAAGATTGATTACTCAATTTCTTACGCATGTTGAGTAAAGCGTAACGCATACGGCCTAAGGCTGTATTGATGCTTACTCCTGTAGCTTCAGCAATTTCCTGAAAGCTCATTTCTGCGTAGTGTCGCATGATCAGTACTTCCCTCTGTGTCTCCGGCAGGCTGTGTATCAGCTCTCTGATCAATGCTTGGTTTTCTCCTTTGATTTGAACGGATTCAATCGATTCTTCCGAAAAAGAAAGGGAGTTAAATACATTCATGCCGTCTTCTAAAACGATGGTAGGATAACGTTTTACCTTTCTCACGTGATCGATAGCCATGTTGTGGGCTATACGTACGATCCAAGGAAGAAATTTACCTTCTTCATTATAGGATCCAGCATTAATTTTATTGATGGCTTTAATCCAAGATTCCTGTGCCAGGTCCTCGGCAATGTATCGATCTTTCACAATCAAATAGGCAGTTGTGTATACCTTAGATTTGTGTCGATGTAATAATTGTGCAAAAGCCTCTTCGTTACCATTTTTATATAGGGATAGCAAAACACTATCTTCCATATTTTTGTTAACTTTCATAATTGTATGATGTTTGGTTAACGTAGAGGTTTATGCCATATTGTTTGGGTTAGTTGGAAATAATAAAAACAAGCAAAAGATTGACTTGTAGGACTAAACTATATACAATCTTTGAATAAAACAAGTTTACCTTTGCAATATTAAACTGTGAAAGGTCTAAAAAGGTTACAAAAATAAAATGACGTTCATTCCGAAGAAAGTAGAAGGCTTAAGTCCCAAAGATTTTATCATCGTAAAAGGGGCAAAAGTGCATAATTTAAAAAATTTGGATGTTGCGATCCCTAGAAACAAGTTAGTGGTCATCACAGGCGTGTCTGGGTCAGGAAAGTCTTCCCTAGCTTTTGATACACTGTTTGCCGAAGGGCAGCGAATGTACGTGGAGAGTTTGAGCTCGTATGCACGCCAATTTTTAGGCCGCATGGAAAAGCCGGAGGTAGAATACATCAAAGGTTTATCACCCGCTATTGCCATTGAACAAAAAGTAAACACACGCAACTCCCGCTCCACGGTTGGCACTACAACAGAAATATACGATTACCTTAAACTGTTATATGCGAGGGTAGGCAATACATACTCTCCAAGTACAGGGGCATTAGTAAAAAAAGACAGTGTAGCAGACGTGGTTGACTTTGTCATGCTAAAAGAAAAAGCTTCGCGTGTATTGGTTTTGTCACCTGTTGTAATTGATGCTGCAAGAACACTAGAAGAAGAGTGTTCGCTCTTGTTGCAAAAAGGTTACTCGAGAATTTACATCGACTCCGAAACCATTCTTTTGGAAGATGCGATTGCCAATAAGCTGTTGAAGAAAAAATCGTCTTCTATGTATATTGTCATCGACCGTATTGCGGTAGATGCAGAAGATGAAGATTTACGCCAACGTTTGTCAGACTCCATACAGTCTGCTTTCTATGAAGGGAACGGCACCTGCGTCATCATGGATGCAGATAAAACAGAACATAAATTTTCAGATCGGTTTGAGCAAGACGGAATATTATTCGAAGAACCGACTGCAAATTTCTTCAGTTTTAATAATCCTTATGGTGCATGCAATACCTGTGAAGGCTTTGGTACGGTATTGGGCTTAGATCCAGAATTGATTATCCCCGATAAAAAACTTTCTGTTTTTGAAGGCGCCATTGCTCCATGGAAAGGAGAGAAAATGGAAGAGCTTTGGTTGAAACCTTTGTTGAAAAATGGGATCCATTTCGACTTCCCAGTACATCGACCTTACGAAGAATTATCTAAAGCAGAACAGCAATTACTATGGGATGGAAATTCTTATTTCAAAGGCCTCGGTCAGTTTTTTGATTACTTAGAATCACAAACTCAAAAAATTCAGTACCGTGTCATGTTATCGCGTTACCGAGGCAAAACCACGTGTCCAGACTGCAAAGGTACTCGTATTCGTAAAGATGCGGGTTATGTTTTAATAGCAGGAGTTCCCATTCAAGATGTGGTCTTGATGCCGGTTGAAAAATCGGTGGAGCATTTTAGAAACCTCAAGTTGTCTGACTTTGAATCGAAAGTAGCCAGTCGATTATTGGTAGAAATTATAAACCGACTCGACTACTTGAATAAAGTAGGTTTAGGATATTTAAGCTTAAACAGGCTTACGTCTTCCCTCTCCGGTGGAGAGTTTCAACGGATTAAACTGGCCACGTCTTTAGGCAGTGCTTTGGTAGGATCGATGTACATCTTAGACGAACCCAGCATTGGCTTGCATTCACGCGATACGCAGCGACTTATTGAGGTCTTGTTAAGTTTAAAACAAATGGGCAACACCGTCATTGTAGTAGAGCACGATGAAGAAGTGATGCGAGCGGCAGATCAGATCATTGATATAGGCCCTTATGCTGGTTCTGGTGGAGGTGAGTTAACCTACCAAGGAACCCTGGATGAATTGATCCAACACGCTGAAAAATCGTTGACGGCTGATTATTTAAAAGGAACGGAATCCATTGATGTGCCTAAGCAATGTCGACAATGGTCAGATTATATTGAGGTGTGTGGTGCGAGAGAAAACAATTTGAAAAACATTTCGGTAAAGTTTCCTCTTCGCGTACTGACGGCTGTTACAGGCGTCAGCGGTTCTGGAAAATCAACCTTGGTAAAAAAAGTATTGGTACCAGCCCTGATGAGAGACATGGGTATTGGAGGAGAAGAGCAAGGCCGATTTGATAAGCTTGGAGGAAATTACAATAAAATTTCACGGGTTGAATTTGTGGATCAAAATCCGATTGGTAAATCATCGAGGTCAAATCCGGTAACCTATATCAAAGCTTTTGATCATATCAGAACCCTGTTTTCAGATCAGGCTTTAGCTAAAACAAGGGGTTATAAACCTGGTTTTTTCTCTTTTAATGTAGAGGGAGGACGTTGCGAACAATGTCAAGGAGAAGGATCAATTACGGTCGAAATGCAATTTATGGCCGATATTCACTTGAAGTGTGAAGATTGTAAAGGCCAAAGGTACAAAACCGAAGTATTAGAAGTTACGTACAAAGAGAAAAGCATTGCCGATGTGTTGGATATGACTGTTGAAGAAGCGGTTATGTTCTTCGCAGACAAGCCTAAAATCGCTGAGCGTTTGAAGCCTCTGTTGGATGTGGGACTTGGTTATGTGCGCTTAGGTCAATCTTCCAATACGCTATCAGGAGGAGAAGCACAAAGGGTTAAATTGGCTTATTTCATCAGTTCAGAAGGAACTGCACAGCAAGAACACATCTTGTTTATTTTTGATGAGCCTACTACAGGGTTACATTTTCATGATATTAGGAAACTAATAGACTCTATTCAGTCTTTGATCAACCATGGACATTCTGTGGTGCTGATAGAGCATAATTTAGATGTTATTAAATGTGCCGATTGGGTCATTGATTTGGGTCCTGACGGGGGAGAAGCCGGAGGCCAAGTCGTTTTTGAGGGTATTCCAGCGGATCTTGCGAATAGCAATAAAGGAGTAACAGGTCCCTATTTAAAAGAAAAATTATCAAATCGTTAAGGCGTTTGATCACAAAAAGTTTTAGTATAAATTATCAATTCAACCAATTCTAAACGCCATGGCAAAACCATTACACAGACTGATGCTCATCGGTTTATTTTTTCTTTTTATCATGAATGTTCAAGCGCAGGAAAAATGCGGCACGATGGCCAAACATGATCATTTAATGAAGACGGATATGGCATACAAACAAAAGTTTGTACAGTCAGAAATCTTAGCCCAAAAAGAGCTGGCGCTCAAAGGAGCGAGAATACAAGGTACGGTTTACAAGGTGCCTGTTGTGGTCCACATATTACACAATGGGGAAGCGTTGGGCGTTGGACCTAACATTACCACCGATCAGGTTCACAGCGCCATTACATCTTTGAATGATGCTTACAGAAAAAAGGCAGGTACCATTTACGACGGGAATGGTGTAGATGCTGAGATTGAATTTTGTTTAGCTCAAAAAGATCCGAGTGGTAATCCAAGTACTGGCATTAATCGTGTCAATGCGGGCTTAATTGTTACCTCTTATGCCAGTGTCGGGATTACAGATGTTGGTATAGATAATGAAGTAGCAGTAAAAGCAATCAGCAAGTGGGACAATACAAAGTATTATAATATATGGGTGGTATCAGAAATTGATGATAACGGTGCTGGATCTGGGGTACAAGGTTATGCTTATTTTGCAGGAGCTTCTTCTACTTACGATGGTACGGTAATTTTGTACAACTCTTTTGGCTATGATCCAGAAGGAGGTAGAGCGTATAATTTAAAATCATATACTAATAAAAACATTACGACCATACATGAATTAGGTCATGCCTTTGGCTTGTACCATACGTTTCAGGGGGATGGATCAGGTTCAACATGTCCTACCAATACTAACTGTACTACCCAAGGAGATCTTGTTTGCGACACTCCTCCACACCAGCGTAGCTCTAGTAATTGTCTATCGGGAACAAACAGTTGCGATGGGAACTCTTCTCGTGAATTGTTTATCCATAATTTCATGGATTACTCTTCTGACGATTGTCAAACGGAATTTACAGCCGGTCAATCGACCAGAGCAAGATCAATCTTGACTTCAGGTAGAGCTAATTTAATCAGTTCTGCTAATTTAATCGCTTGTGGATGCAACAGCAATACTTCACCGATTGCTCGTTTTTACACGAATGCGAAACAACCTTGTGAAGGTGTGCCAGTTACGTTTATCGATGAAAGTATTAATGCTCCTGCTACCTATGCTTGGACATTCCAAGGGGGAACACCAGCAACATCCTCGGCTCAAAACCCAAGTGTAAATTTTACAGGTGCTGGTCCTTATACCGTTACGTTAACGGTAACGTCTGCTGCTTCACAAAATAACACAGCGACAAAAACGGCTTACATATCACCAGTAGCGGGCTATTCGGGCACTTTCCCTTTCACAGAAAGTTTTGAAGGCACTTTCCCTCCATCGGGTTGGCAAGTAATTTCTTCAGATGCACCTGCTGTTGCATGGAGTACGAATGGCATAAAGCAATGGGAAAAAAGAACGGCAGCAGGAAGTGGAGCAGGAACAGCCGCAGCAGCCATTAACATTTACAACTATAATACTGGCATAGGAAGTAAAGATCACTTGGTAATGCCAGTTTTAAACCTAAGCCCATTGAACGCCGCAAGTTTAACTTTTAAGGTTGCTCATAAATATTATGGCGCTGGAAGCGAAGACAGTTTAGCGGTTTTAATATCAACAAATTGTGGATCTACGTTTACTCAATTGTATAAAAAAGGAGGCGCAGGTTTAGCTACTGGAAATTCTACTACAAATTTCACTCCTACAGTTGCCAATGATTGGCGATTAGAAACCATCGACCTTAGCGCATACGTTGGTCAAGTTGTACAATTGAGGTTTAGGACAACAAACGATTATGGTAACAACCTATACATCGACGATGTAAACATTTTGGCAACCTATACTCCTCCAGTTGCTGATTTTAACGCTTCTAAAACAAGTAATGTGTTGATTGCTGAATCTATTACATTTACCAATGCATCTACTTCTCTTTCTCCTATTTCTGCGTACAATTGGAATTTTGGTCTTAATGCATCCCCTGCTACAGCAACAGGTATTGGACCACACACGGTAACGTATAGTACTAGTGGTACGAAAACCATTTCATTAGTAGTAACAGGTGTAGGAGGTAATGACATAGAATCGAAAACAAATTATGTGAATGTAGTTGACGCTACTGCTGCTCCAGTTGCAGACTTTATCGCTTCCAAAACAACAGGGGTTCAAATAGCGGAAGTCATTACCTATAACGATGCATCAATAGGCAACATCACTAGTTATACATGGGATTTTGGAATTGGAGCGACACCTGCAACAGCAACAGGCGCTGGCCCACACAGTGTGAGTTATACTTCTGGAGGTGTTAAAACAGTTTCTTTATCCTTAGTCGGTACAGGTGGTAATGATTCGGAAATAAAAACGAATTATGTGAGCGTTGCTCTCGCTTCTAGTGTGCATTCGGCAGAAAGTTTGGGCATTAAAATATACCCAAATCCTACGAAAGACATTGTATACATAGATTTACAAGATCAAGAAGAAGTATCGGTAGATGTCATCAATACTACGTCGAATCAAATATTGAAAACAGTAAAAGGCAATGCTAAAATAGCCGTTGACTTATCTGGATTACCGCAAGGCTTATACATCTTCATGGTGAAGACGAACAAAGGCAATGTGGTTTCTCGCATAGCAAAGGCGAACTAATTATTAGATCACATCATACATAAAAAAGCCTCCTGCTATCTGGCGGGAGGCTTTTTTTATAAAGGCTATTCGTATTAATAGTTGCGACGGTAAGATGCGTTTGTTGTATTTTGCTTCGGCTTAGGACTTGATTTTTCAAAGGCTCTGTCCATATCTCCCATAAAACCAATCGTAAAGTAAACGATTTGAGAATTGGTATAACCCGATGCGTAAGGCTGGTTATTTTGTTTTGGATCTTTAAACTTGTAATCATCAGAAAAGAAATTGTCAAGCATATGATGTACACTGAAAGAAGTGCCTGATTTTGTTCTGAATCCAAGGAAAACAGATGGAATGAACGAATTTACAGCATTGCTGTAATCATTTGTTCTTTTCGTTTTCGAGTCATCAAAAAACACTTTCTCTTTGTAAGCAAACATATAATCGTATTGAGCTCCGCCGAAGAAATACCAACGATCGTCCATATTACCAAGTCTTAAGTAGACTGGAATGCCAACAGCATATGCGCGGCATTTTGTGTTGTAGATACTGTCTTTCATGATCAAGCCAATGTTTTTAATCTCTCCGCCGATAGACATACCAAAGTGTTTGGTAAAATCGATATTGGTAATCACAGAGTAATTAAAAAAAGCGGTAAAGCGCACTGGCGATGAAATGTGTACGTCATTTCTTTCTAAATTTGGAGCTGTTGAAAAGATAAGTTTTAATTGTGCCGAGGTATATAACTTTTGAGCTTGTATATTTGAAACACAAAAAAGCACAAGGGAGAGAACAAGAATACGGATTTTCATAGTGGAATATATTTTGTGAAAGATAGCAATTCAAAACAAAAGCACAATGCATTATAACGAAATAGCACTTCACCCTAAAAGAGAACGATCTGTTTATCATAGACATCCATGGCTATTTACAGGAGCGGTGGCTCATTGTTCGGCCAAAGCGGAAGGTGAAATAGTGGTCGTGAAAGATTCAAAATCGAACATTTTAGGGCATGGGTTTTATTCTTCGAAAAGTCAAATTATGTGCCGCATGTTTGATTGGGGATTCGAAGAGCGAACCTTTGATTTGGCTTATTGGACACATAAAATCACCATGGCACTAGCACTGAGAAAATCTTGTATTGATCCTAAGCACACGAATACCTATAGATTATTGCATGCGGAAGGTGATTTTATACCGGGCATGATAGCAGATGTATATGGTGATGTATTGGTTCTGCAAATTTTAATTTCAGGCACACAAAAACTTTTGCCTGTTTTTTGTGAAGCGTTTAAACACCACGGTTTTGAGAAGGTATACTTGAAACATAAGCAAGGTGCAGCAAATAGAGAAGGGTTAAACCTAAAAAGTGGCTGGCTTCTTGGCAATGCATCGACAAGTGTAGAAGTAGTAGAAAACGGCAATAAATTTTTAGTCGATATAGAAGAAGGTCAAAAGACGGGATTTTTTATCGATCAACGCGACAACAGAAATTTACTGCAAGCATTAAGCAGAGATAAAACGGTTCTCAATACATTTTCTTATTCGGGAGGCTTCAGTGTTTATGCCATTGCTGGAGGGGCAAAAGAAGTTTGTTCAGTAGATATTTCTACTAGTGCTATTGAACAGTGTGAGAAAAATGTACTGCTCAATACACTCGATTCAACACAGAAACACACAGCACTGGTTGCAGACTGTTTCAATTATTTGGACGACATGCCAGACCATCATTATGACCTTATTGTATTAGATCCTCCTGCGTTTGCTAAACATGCGAGAGCGGTCGACAATGCAGCAAAGGGGTACAAACAAATTAACTTGGCTGCTTTTCGTAAGATAAAGTCAGGTGGAATGTTGTTTACTTTTTCTTGTTCACAAAATATATCGAAGGAGTTGTTTCAAAAAATAGTTTTTGGAGCAGCAGCAGATGCTAAAAGAAATGTTCGCATCATTCACCACTTAAACCAACCTGCCGATCACCCTGTCAACATTTACCATCCTGAGGGAGAGTATTTGAAGGGTCTTGTATTGTGGGTCGATTAATACTCGTTTTCTTTTTCAAGCTTGCGAATTACTTCTCGGTCTTTGTCATTTTGCAATACCAATTGCGAAAAAAGCAGCAGGTATTTTTTAGACATGCTTGTTCCTATTGATTTCAGGGCAATATAGGAGTTCCCTCTAATTTTTTCAGGTTCTTTATCGTTCAGCAATATTCTTCCGAGGTGTTCGGCTGCAGGTTCATGTCGTATTTCGCCTAATGCTTTAATACCAGCTTCTCTTTGAGGGTAGCTGGGGTCTCTAATTTTTTCAAGTAAAAGATCTCCGGCTCCATAGCCTCCGCGTTTTATGGGTTCTGTTAAAAACACTTTAGAGACGGCTTGGTTTTCAAAAATGGCTATATAGCTTTTGGCAAGGTAAGGATTGAATATGGCCCAAGAAGAAAGGTGTACAATAACCAAGATCAAGGCCAAAGAAAGGCTAAATCTGGTATAATATTGGTAACTTAAAAAAGCAATCAGGAATAAATTGACAACGACAGTCCATGTGGTATAATTGATCCAGAAAATTTTATTGCAAGCATGCTCAATAGTAGCCTGCCTGAATGCTGAAACAGGTTCCCAAATATAATTAGCAGAATCAGTCAGTGTCCACCAGAAAAGGTATACGAATGCATTGGCTACGATAAAAGCCAACACAATAAAAAATACTTCAATGAGTTTTTTCATAGAGAATAAAACGAAACGAATTTAACAAATAGAATTTAAAAGTGAAATTAAAGATGTCGAACGTCAACTATAATCATAAAACACTGTCTCAGCGCATTGTGCTGGGGGTATTTATTTGCCTTACTCCCTTTTTGGGTTTAGCTCAAGGAGAAGTAGGGTTGATCGATTTTAAAATGAGGAAACCAGAAACAGTAGACCTTGTAAAGACTGCAAACGGAGATTTGGTCTATTGTTTTTTAAACACAAGAGAAATTCAATTATCGACCGTTACAAGCAACTATTCGAATTCCTCAGCAGTGTTTCAAACGAGCAAAGAATTGGTTCGATCAGAATACATTGTTTCTACAAGAGATCAAGCTTTTCATACCTTGTATTTTTTTAGTCATAAGTTGAACAGTATTCAAGCCTACAACATAGACTTATCCTTAAGCACAACGCAAACCATACAAAGCGCGATGATTCCTAAAGAAGAAAGTTTTTTAACGGCTGTTGTGATCAACAATAAACTCTATGTGCTTACGGTAGCTAAAGTAGGATCAATGATAAACCTCTGGGAGTTTTTTAGAGGCACAAGTTTAAGCAAAACACCTTTTGATACGCATAAATTAAAGTTCCACGAGTCTTTAGAATCAAGAGAAGAAGACTTAAATGAAAAAAAATATTCTTCCATTGGCATAGACCGAATAGATTATGCTTTAGAAAGCAATTTAAAATCTGCACATGCCAATAATAAATTGTATTGTGTTGGAGACTCCATTATGATTACGATTGACGAGCCCGATCATACAAGGCTCTATACAATTGATGCGAATCAAAAGAAATTTTCGGAGAAGAATTTTTTGTTTAAACTCGAAAAGGGAGAAAACTCCGGAGACAAACAAGGCAATTCGTTTTTATACAATAAGCAATTGTTTAGAACGACCATCAATAACGAAATGATGAACATCTCTGTCCTTGATATTGATTCTGTCAAATTGCAATGGTCTTATAATATATTCCCTAATCAACCCATTACCATTAAAAACGGACCTATGATTACGGAAGGACAAAAGGACAAAGTGCTGCCGAATACTGCTCAGTATTTTAACAGGATTCTCAGCGGCAGAATATGTATTGCCGTTAATGAAATCAATGACCAGTATTTAGTGCAAGTAGGATCGTATGAGTACAGGAATTCAATGAATTCGTATAATAGTGGTGGTCCTAATATCAGTATCGGTATGGGAATTGGGATGGGAGGCGTGGGTATGGGCTTCCCTGTCACAGGCGGGGGATATGGAACCGGCATGTCGGGTTATTACAACGGTTATCCTGGCTATTACCCAAGTGATGCATACTCCTATATTGAAACAACCTATTTCTATTCTTTAATGGATTCCAAAACCTTAGCCCATTCTCCATTAGCACCTCCTAAAACCATCAAGGAACGATTAAATGAGTATGAAGATCAAAAATTCAAAAAAGGAATACCTGATCTTATAAAAGTATTTCCTCTCGAAAACAAAGTGATTCTAATGGGTTATTATGCAAAACATTTACATAAATACCAATTGGTAGAGATTAGATAAGACGAATGTTTTCACTTCCACTTTATTAATACGATCTTTGCAAAGCCGACAACGATTAAAGCGATCGGTCTGACCTCTATTTTATAAGAACATGATTGAATTAGGAAAACACAACTTACTTTATGTATTGAGAAGTACCCCTCCAGGGCTGTTTTTAGGCGACTTACAAGGAGGAGAAGTATTGTTGCCCAATAAATACATTCCTGAGAATATAGAGGTGAACGATGAAATCGAAGTTTTTATTTACAAAGACTCTGAAGACCGTATCATTGCAACGACATTAGAACCTAAAATTCATTTGAATGAGTTTGCGGCTTTATTGGTAAAGGAAGTCAACGATTACGGAGCTTTTTTGGATTGGGGATTAGAGAAGGACCTGATGGTTCCCTACAGAGAGCAGACCAATAGAATGAGGGAGGGAGAGTGTTATGTTGTTTACTTATACATCGATGAAGAGTCTGGCAGGTTAGCTGCGAGTAATAAAGTAGAGCGTTACCTAGACAAAGGATCAGTAGATTTAAACGTGGATGATAAGGTAGATTTGTTGGTATGGATGGAAACGGATTTAGGATATAATGTCATCATCAACAACCGATACAAAGGATTGCTTTATCAAAATGAAGTGTTTCGAAAATTGGAAGTCGGAGATTTTTTAGCGGGCTATATTAAAAACATCCGTGAAGACGACAAGATCGATGTATGCTTACAAAGACAAGGCTTTGCAAATATTGATAGCAGCGCTCAAGCTGTACTGGACAAACTTAAACTCAACGATGGATTTTTAAAACTCAGCGACAGTAGTGCTCCCGAAGAAATAATGGATGTAATGGAGATGAGTAAAAAGACCTTTAAAAAGGCCATTGGTACATTGTATAAACAACAAAGAATTAAATTGACTGACGAAGGAATTTACTTATTAGGCTGATCTTTTAAGGAGTCTTTTCTTACTCACGTATTCGATCAAGTCTAAGAAAGGCCCCGTCATGAAGGTTGTTGCTAAAGCCATTAATACCATGATGGCAAATATTTCTGGGGAAAGAATTCCTAAGTCATAGCCAATGTTAAGCACAATCAATTCCATCAATCCACGCGTGTTCATGAGTGCGCCAATCGTTAACGATTCCTTCCACGATTGACCCACAAACCTTGCGGTCAAGGTACTTCCGCCTACTTTCCCCACTACTGCAACTAGTATGACTGCGCCACAGGTTGCCCACAAGTGCCCTTCATTCAGCAAGCCGATTTGAGTTCTTAAGCCTGTGAAGGCAAAGAAAATGGGTAATAAAATTAACACACTGATGTCTTCCAATTTGTCGGTTAAGGATTCCTTCAACATCAGGTTTTGAGGCATAATTACACCCGCTAGGAAGGCGCCAAATAAGGCGTGAATACCAATGATCTCAGCAAAATAAGCCGATAAAAGAAGGATGAAGAAGGCAATGGCGACTACGCTTTTATCGAGTGTTTCGCTGACCATGAGGGTACGAAAACTGAGTTTCCGAATCCAAGGTCTTACGATATAAAGCATAAGTCCTACAAAAAGCACTGCTAAGACAATGGTAAACAAAGCACTCACAATACTCCCTGCTTTTACAATTGCAATGACGGCAGCCAAGATACACCAAGCGGTAACATCGTCTGTTGCAGCGCAGGTAAGCACCATGTTTCCCAATGGGCTTTTGGTCATTCCGCGTTCTTGAAGAATGCGAGCCAAGACTGGGAATGCTGTAATGCTCATGGCTGTACCCATAAACAAAGAGAAGGCTAAAAAGCTGGTGTCGGATGGCGCAAACATTTCATACACAAAATAGGAAAGTACGATGCCTAAAAAGAAAGGGAAAATGATGCTGGCATGACTAATGACTAATGCTTCTTGCGCTTTCTTTTTAATGCTTTCCAAATCAAGTTCCATACCTACGATGAACATGAAAAAAGTGAGGCCAATTTGACTTAGAAATTGCAGGGTTTTTAAGGAATCGACAGGGAAAAGCAATTCAAAAAATTCAGGGAAGAGCGCTCCCATGGCCGATGGACCGAGGAACAAGCCTGCTATAATTTCTCCAACTACAGAGGGCTGACTGAATTTCGTAATCAATAAACCAAACAGTCGAGAGATGACAAGGATGACAATGATTTGAAGTAATAATAAGCTTAAAGGGTGCTGAATGTTGTGAAGAAATTGAGTCTTCACACTTTCTGTCGAGTCGATTTGAATAGGAGCAGAGACCTCTGTTGTAACTTCGGTTCTGCTGTGTGGCACAAGTCCCTTACCCTTGTTAATGATTATCCACGCTAGGCTTGTAAATACTCCTATGATGATAACGTAGTAAATCAAATTTTTTTTCATGGCAAGTTGAATTCACTTTGGGTTAATTAGCCTGCAAAGCTAGAGAAAAGACAATCATTTTTTAAGTGTGTAAGCTTTTTAATTTTTCACATGCAAAGGTCTGCAATGAATTGTGATCGCGGATCCATTAAAGGAAGGCTTAAGGAATGCGAACATCGTTGAGCATCATACTAAAACAGGACTTGGAACGTTTTGTTCAACAAACAAAAATCGTTTTTTAAAAAAGAGCTGTATATTTGAATGAAGCGATAAATGCCTTATGAACTGTAAGTCTTCTTTTCTACTTGTCAGCCTTTGTCTACTCTTTTTAAATTGTAAAAGGAAGGACGAAGTATTTACGACCGACCCCAATGCACGTCTTGTCTTTTCATCGACTGAAGTTCAATACGACACGGTCTATTCTGACCTTGTTTACCCGACCCGAAGAATTAAAATATACAATACCAATAGCCAAGCTTTGGCTCTTGATGAAGTGTCCTTGGGAGGGGGGGTGTCTTCGCCGTTTAGACTATTAATCAATGGACAAAATGGCCCTGTCGTTTTGGGATTAGAACTTCTAGGCGGAGACAGCATGATCGTTTTGGTTAACCTGTTTTTCAACGCCAAGAACCAGTCTGGTATTTATGAACTGCAAGATGTCATTCGATTTCGATTCAACGGACAAGAGCAACAGGTAATGCTGAAGGCAAAAGGAGAGGATGCTTTGGTGGTGCAGCCGGGTGACTTAAGTTGTGCTCAAGTTTGGAATAAGCAAAAGGCAGTCATTTTAAAAGGTCAAACGGTCGTCCCAGCCGGTTGTACACTTACGATTCAAAAAGGAACAAAACTATTGGCATCAAGTGGGAGTTCTTTAGACATTAAAGGGACGCTTTTGGTTACAGGAGACAAAGTGGAACCTGTTTATTTGGGGAGTGTAGCTTCTGGCAAAGCTCCTGGGCACTGGCTTGGGATTCGTTTTTATGAAGGGAGTGTAGGTAATGCATTGTCGTGGTTTACCCTTGCTAACGCGACAACGGGGCTGACCTTTTCTTCTCAGACCTCGGCTACAGATGTTGACATTGCCCTAGACCATGCTGTATTCGTAGACTTTACAGAGCACGCATTGGATTTGTCTTTTGTTAGCTTAACCGCAAGCAATTGTTTGTTTACCGCATCGGCCAATAACCTTACTGCATTTTCTAAACAAGGCACGTATAGCTTCAGGTATTGCACTTGGGCAGGCTATTCTTATGATTATTACAGAGAAGGCTCATGCATCAAGACCAGTAATAGTGCGGGTGCTTTGTCTTTATCGATCGATCATTCCATTGTTTGGGGAGATAAAACGGAAGAACTCGATTTAGCCGCAGCGACTGTTGCTCAAATTGACACGACGATTTTCAGAAGCAGCTTAGTCGTTGTTGGAACAGGTCAACTGAAAAACCAAGATCCTTTATTTGTAAGGCCATCGAGCCGTAATTTTCAACTCGAATCCACATCTCCCGCGTTGAACAAAGGCTTACCTTCGTTGGTTGTCGATGACATCATAGGAGTTGCACGAGACCTTACACCGGATTTGGGAGCGTACGAGCACGTGCCTTAATACTGAACACGGCTTCACATTTTCTCTGCTAAAAGAAAAGAGAGTGTAAAAACAGAAAATTCGCTTAGACGTAGGGCTAAGTATTTTATTGTTTGAACTAAATAAATTGCCTCTTCGTTATTTACCTGTCTATTAATTAATAGTATATTTGACTATAACAACAAACCCGCGTATCGATGAAAAGAATAATCTTTAATGTATTGGCTTTTGCATTTGTTGCAAGCTTTAGCTCTTGTGGCTATAACTCTATGGTTGAGAAACAAGAAAGCGTAGATGAAAAATGGGCTCAAGTACAAAATGTGTATCAACGCAGAGCAGATTTGATTCCTAACTTAGTTTCTACAGTGAAGGGATATGCTAAGCATGAATCACAAACCTTGGAAAATGTAATCGCTGCTCGTGCCAGAGCAACGCAGGTTACCATTGATCCAAACAAACTCACGCCTGAAAACATACAAAAATTTCAAGCAGCACAAGACGGCTTGAGTACGGCTTTAGGTAAGTTAATGATGATTACTGAAAACTATCCTGATTTGAAAGCGAATCAAAATTTCCTTGACCTTCAAGCACAATTAGAAGGCACTGAAAATAGAATTGCAACAGAGAGAAGGAAGTTTAACGAAGCGGTGAAAGATTACAATACGTATATTCGTAAGTTCCCTAATAACCTTACCGCAAGTATGTTTGGCTTTGAAAAGAAAGCCTACTTTGAATCTCAAGCAGGTTCAGATAAAGCTCCTAAAATTGAATTTTAGTAATCTCCTTTATGAGTCCGAAAGACGTATTTTCACAAGAACAACAAGCTCAAATTATACAGGCCATTCGTGATGCCGAAAATAATACTTCGGGTGAAATTAAAGTACACCTTGACAAAACATGTAGTGGTGATCCTTACAAGAGAGCCATACAGATTTTCGAAAAACTAAAGATGCATAAAACAGCACAGCGTAACGGCGTGCTGTTTTATTTGTCTATAGAGGATCATAAGCTTGCGATCATTGGCGATCAAGGAATTAATGAAAAGGTGCCAGCAGGTTTTTGGAATAAGATCTTTGAACACATGGTTCAAGCATTTCGACAAGACCAAGTAGTGCCAGGACTTGTACAAGGCGTTTCCATGGCAGGGGAACAGTTATCCGCTTATTTCCCTTTTCAAAAAAACGACCAAAATGAATTGTCCGATGAGATTTCCTTTTAGTAGCAGATCGATAGTTTACCTGTTGGTTTTTTTGTTAGCAAGTACACGTTTGCTGTTTGCGCAGTCGACCGATTTTCCAGCACAACCAAGTCCTCCTAAACTCGTCAACGATTTTGCTGCGATGATGAGTGAAGCAGATGTGCGTACGCTAGAACAAAAACTGAAAACATACAGCGATACCACTTCTACACAAATTGCGGTAGTAACCCTTGCAAGCATTGGAGATTACGACATTGGAGATTATGCCGAGCAGCTGGCAAACCAATGGGGCATTGGGATTAAAGGCAAAGACAACGGTTTGTTGATCTTGGTCGTGAAAGACAGTAGAAAAGTTTGGATCGCTACAGGTTATGGAATGGAAGGTACTATTCCTGATGCTACCGCCAATCGATTGATCGATCAAGTCATCATACCTCATTTTAAGCAAGGCGATTTCTACGGTGGCTTAGACAAAGCAACGGATAACATTATGGCCTTGATGTCTGGTACCTATGAAAAAGAACCAGGTCAAGCATCTCGCAGTACGGCATTCTATGTATTCTTAGTCATCATCATTGTGTTGGTTATATTCTCTTTACTTTCTAAAGGCGGAGGAAATGGCGGCAGTGGTTTAGGAGGTTTCGGGGGCGGTTTTCTAGCGGGTAATTTAATGGGTGGAGGTTTTTCTTCTCGAGGCGGTTACAGCGGCGGAAGCAGTGGTTTCGGCGGCTTTGGCGGTGGCGGCTTTGGCGGTGGCGGCGCAGGCGGTAGCTGGTAACTGATTCTTAACGATAAGATGCAGGTAGATTCTAATTTTATATTGCTTCGTAAACACCGATTGTTTAGTCAGCTTACTTATAAAGAGTGTAGCGAACTGAACATTGAATCGGGCTTTATACAAAAAAAGAAAAACGAATTTATCTATTTGAACAGCCTTAAAAGTGACCGTCTTTATTTTTTGAAGAAAGGCTATGTCAAAATTGGAGGCTACGATAAAGAGGGGAATGAAATCATTAAAGAAGTATTAAACCAAGGTGATATTTTTGGACAGCTTTCATTGGAAGGCGGTACAGGGGAAGAAGAGTTTGCACAAGTGATCAAGTCCGATGCTTCTATTTGCAGTTTTACGGTAGCAGATTTTGAAAACATTTTATTGAAAAGACCTGACCTTGCGATTTCGTATACAAAATTAGTGGGCTTAAAAATTAAAGCCATACAGTCACGCATCGCAAGCATCATGTACAAAGATGTACGCGCTCGCTTGCTCGATTTTTTTATTTATATGGCGATGAAAGAACGCAAAGAACAAAACGATCACGTTGTTTTTGCCAATTACCTTACCCATGCTGAAGTCGCTTCACTTATAGGATGCACGCGTCAAACGGCCACTACCTTTATCAATAAACTGGAAGAAGAAGGCTTGTTGGCTTTTTCTCGCCAAGAGGTGAGTATTCCTAGCTTAAGGAGATTGCAAGATCTGGTGCAGTAATCTCAGAAGCTTACATTTAAATGCATTTGCTTGATCGGATCATTAAAGAAAGTATACATTAGCGACGGACGATCATTCAAAATAAAGAGCCATTATGAGAGCACTAATTTTCTTGTTTTTGACGACACTATTGTCCTCTTATTCTGCTTTTGGACAAGATTCTACTAGAGTAAAATTTTCAATTTCAACTAATCCAACACAATATTTTTTCTTAGACTTCCCTGTTATTTTTGAGGGCTATTATCATCGTCACACAATAGGTTTAACTATTTCATATAGACCAAGTACTCTAAATAGTGGCGAGATCTCTAGTGGTAAAGGACCGAGGCTTGGAGAGTACATATATCAAAATTACCACAACTACTTATACAATGCAGTAACTCTTGGGTTAAACTCAAAATATTTCTTACGTAAGCAAGATAATGTTTACCTAGATGGACAAATATTTTACAGGTACTGGTGGTTTGATAGAAAAAAAGCATCATTTGAAAATGTAGAGGGAGGATATTCATTCGATGGAACAAGAACCGAAAAACAGAATATTTTGGGCTTCAAGTTACTATTTGGGAAAACTGTCGAATATAAATACGGTCACAAAATAAGACCGATTATTAATATGTATGTTGGGATTGGACTACGTTATAAAACATATCTATTCGAAACCTTTGATGGAGTTGTAAATGGCAGTTATTATAGTTATAAAAAAGACAATTGGAGCTTGTGGACACCATCCTTAGAATTTGGTATAACTCTTGGATTAGGGGTAGATAAAATTTGAAACACTATGACTAGACTTTATCGGTAGATCCTAGAAATATTTTCGAAGTTTAAAATCATTTTACTCGGTAAACGGAAACATTTTTTGGATAGAGAATAGATTAAGAATAATAGGTCATAATATGATTGAAGCTTGGCGGACAAATCAACTTTTCTCTTAGAACTCCATTTGTCGCCTTGCCGACTTTTTCCCATGACATCAATCCATACTTTTGAATTCAACATTAAGAAAGAGTATGGTCCTTTTATTAAAAGCAATCCTTTCCATCATCATTGGGCAAACCTTGTTCTTTAAGTTTTCTGGAGCCGCTGAGTCGATGCATATCTTTACGCAACTCGGTGTAGAGCCTTGGGGAAGAATTAGTCTTGGCATTTTAGAATTGATCGCTATTGTATTGCTATGGGTTTCTAGCACCTCGCATTATGGAACCTTAGCGGCGCTTGGCTTAATGCTAGGAGCGATTGCTAGTCATGTTTTCTTATTAGGCATTGTCGTATTGAACGACGGAGGGAAATTATTTATATTGGCTGTGATATCATTCCTTGCGGCTTTGCTTTTGGCCTATTATCAAAGAGAAGAGTTTAAACTTTTAGCCGCTAAACTTGTTATAAGAAGATGAGAAAAATCTCGTATTTACTCCTATGTTTCCTGTTTATAAGCCAAGTCCATGCACAAGAGTTGGGTAAAGTAACGTTTAAGAACGCACACGCCTTCGGCTATTCGATGGGAGTTGGAGCGTCAGAAGGAGCAGTCGCTATAGACTGGTCGCATGTACACGGCTTAGGGAAAAAGAACCAGCGTTTTAAAATTGGCTACGGTTTTCGATTCAGCTCTTACCTTGGCTCGAATCAAGACTTTACTACAGCACCTGCATTACTAACGAGTAAGGAAGAAGGTCCACAGATTTTGTTTTCTGAAACCTACGATGAAAACATCGATACACTTAGCTTTTCTTCTGCGCAAGTCAATACCTTGAATATAGCGATACACTTGAATTATTCCCTCACTCCTAAATTAGATATAGGGTTCAACATCGATGCCATAGGTTTTAGTTTTGGCGGCACACGAACAGGTACTTTTACAGCTAGTCCACAAACATACGCTACCCAACAAAAGGCAAAACCCGCAGCGTTCAATCTATTATTGGTGAGTGATAATGATATTGGCTCTTTAAATTCAGAAATTTTTGCCCGTTATTGGTTGAGTAAAAAATGGGCGGTTAAAGCGGGTGCAATGTTCTTGTTTACAGAGTATACCACCGAAAATACCCTTACCTTTGACAACGACAGGTTCAGGAATAAATCCTTTCTGTTGATATTGGGTACAAGCTTCAAACCTTTTAACAAGTAAGACGATGAAATTTATTTTAGCCTTAGCACTTATAGTGATTTTTCCAATGCTTGCAAAGGCACAGGCTAAAAGCATTGACTATGCGAAGTCTTCTGTTTCTTTTACCATTAAAAATGCAGGACTTAAAGTAGACGGTCGTTTCGATGCATATACCGTTGCCTTGGTGTTTGATCCTCAAAATTTATCCGCCACACGCATCGAAGGTAATATTAAAACAACATCGATCAATACGGGTATTAATGGTAGAGACAATCACTTGCGAAAGGAAGAGTTTTTTAATGCGACAGCATTTCCCAGCATATTATTTAAAGTAAGCAGTTTGAAAAGACAAACGTCGGGCGATTACCTCTTGTATGGAAAACTTACGATCAAGGATGTAACTAAAGAAGTTAGCATGCCCATGACGATAAAAAATATAAATGGAGTTGAGGTGTTTGAATCAACACTGCGTATCAAAAGACAAGATTTTCATGTAGGCGAAAACAGTTGGGTGATGTCTGACGATGTCACTATCAATATAAAAATAGTAACGCAATGAACCAAAGCATTAGATCAGTAGCGACGAGTAGCCTTTTACAGCTGAAAGATTTTCTAGTGGCTATAGAGGATGAACATTATAAGGCTTGCACAGACTTATTGCTCGGCGCTTCTATTGGTCAGCATGTCAGGCACATTTTGGAATTTTATGTATGCTTCAAAGAAGGCTATGCAGCACGAGTAGTCAATTATGATTTACGAAGAAGAGATTTTTCCATTGAACAAAATCGAAACGTAGCCATTGATGCGATTGCCAATATTACGGAGTGGATTGCAACAGAAAAATCATCTGTGCTTTACTTAGAAGGAGGGTATGGAGAATCGGAACTTCATGTCTTTTCTATCCCATCCAATTTTGATCGCGAATTGGTATACAATATCGAACACGCCATTCACCACATGGCCATCATTAAAATTGCAGGCACGAGTTTGTATCAGTACTCCTTTCCAACTAATTTTGGCATCGCGGACTCTACCCTAAACCATCAAACTCAACATGTGCACCGTTAGTTATATTCCTCTTCTCCGTGGATTTGTGTTAACCTCTAATCGCGATGAAAGTCCGAAACGTGAGGCTGCCTTGGATCCAGAATTTTATACGCATTCAACTATTTCTTTGTATTTTCCGAAAGACCCTCAAGGACAAGGTACGTGGATTGCCGTTTCAGAAGACGAGCGCATAACATGCCTGTTGAATGGAGCATTTGAAAAACACAACCATCTTCCTCCTTACAATAGAAGCAGGGGGTTGGTGGTACTTGAGTCGTTTACTTACGAAAGTCCTTTCGAATTTTATGGGTCTGTTGATTTAGAAGGGGTAGAACCTTTTACGATGGTGATGGTTTGGGCAAATTGTGTGTACGAATTAAAATGGACAGGCGTTAATAAACATTTTACCTCGCTTCCCAATGAGCCTCAGCTTTGGGCTTCGGCTACCTTATACGAGCCTGCTGTTGTGCGTAACAAACAACAATGGCTAGCCGATTTTTTAGCGACCAATCCAATGCCAGAACAAGAAGCGGTAGTGGCTTTTCATAAAGAAGGTGGAATACCTGATGCGTTGAACGGTATGCGCATCGATAGGCCTGGAAGCTTAAAAACATTAAGCATAACCTCGATTCAAATTGTACGCTCGGAAGTCAACATCATACAAGATAATTTTACCACGGTCTTCGAAGATACTTGGGACAGCCATTTAAAAGAAGAGAACGTTTGGTAATGAAGAGTTATTCAACGCGAGCTTTGTGGTGGCATAAATTAATGCATTGGGAATATTGGCCTTTGCAAGTCGTGTACTTTCCCGTTTTTTTCTATTGGGCTTACTTGGCGTTAAGAGCAAGGTCCTTGGTTTTCTTTACTGCATCAAATCCCAGCATCGAAACGGGTGGCATGTTGGGTGAAGGCAAGTACAGCATCTTAAATAACATTCCCGAAAAGTACCGTACACCGACGTTGTTTGTGGGGCACCCTTTGCATACAGTAAGCGTGTTTCAAAGCATCGCGGCGAAGCAATGGACTTATCCTTTAATCTTTAAACCCGATGTCGGAGAGCGCGGTGTGCGTGTAGAAAAAATTAACGATGAGCAAGAAGCATTGGCCTACATGGCAGCCTGTCAATACGATTTTCTCGTACAACCCTTTATTTCATACCCGATAGAACTGGGGGTCTTTTATTTTCGCTATCCTTCGAAAGACAAGGGCACTGTGGTTTCTGTGGTGTCGAAGGCTTTTTTAACCGTTGAAGGCGATGGAAAACATACCTTGTCTGAACTGATTGAATCGAATCCGAGAGCAGCTTTGCAAAGGGATAGATTGCAACAAAAGTTTTCGATGCAATGGGAGGCTTTACTGCCACTAGGAGAGAAGATCTTACTCGAGTCCATTGGCAATCATTGTCGAGGGACCTCTTTTAGAAATGCCAACGACATGATTGATGAAGCTTTGATCGACACCTTCGATAACATAGCCAAACAAATTGACGGGTTTTATTTTGGACGCTTTGACTTGAAATGTAAAAGCATTGAAGAACTGAAACGAGGAGAAGGCATACAGATTGTAGAGCTCAACGGTGCAGGCTCAGAACAAGGACATATTTATCATCCAGGATTTTCTTATTTTACGGCCATGGCAACGATCTTGAAACAATGGAAGGTCTTGTATGAGATCAGTGTAGAAAATCATAAAAGAGGCGTAGCTTATATGCCTTTAAAAGAAGCGGTTTCATATATTCGTAAAGCGAAAGCGTTACGAGTCAAATATTCGGGATAAAGTATGGAATTGATTTTAGCATTTGTACTGGGTTTTGTGGTCAGCTTTGCGGGTTCTATTCCGCCTGCAGGTATTAACCTGACTGCGATACGCATTGCTTTAGAAAAAGACAAAGCACAAGCCTTGTGGTTTTCTGGAGGCGCTGTACTTATTGAAGGTGTATTCACCTTCATTTCATTGCACTTTGCGTCTTACGTGGCTTCCCATAGCCAATGGGAGTTTTGGATACATTGGACGGCCGTATTGGTTTTTTTGATTTTGGGTATTGCTGCGTTCATACCAACTACTCCAAAGCCTGAGCAAACCGTGAAAAAGTCGACGCTAGGCAATGATTTTATCTATGGCATGTTTTTGAGTGTTATCAACCCTTTGCAAATTCCTTTTTGGCTTGCCTATGGCACCTATTTTTATTCCAACCATTGGCTGGATACGTCAATGACTACCACCTTAGTCTTTGTGGTGGGAGCGATGTTGGGCACTTACCTGTTATTGTATATCTATGCGGTGTATGCCAGTAAAGTATTGGCCCGCATCATGAAAAATACCTTGTCTGGGAAACGAGTAATTGGATATATCTTTTTGGGATTGGCGTTTCTGCAATTGGCACAAAACCTTTGGGAAATGTTTAAAGAGCAATAAAGCGATCGACAATTTTCACCAATAGGGAATTGGTTTTTTCGATTAAATCGGGACGCAGCAATTGCGTTGAATCTTGTACATGCGTACCGTCATTTAAGTCTTCTGGACAATTACGAATTAACCCGTCGATGCCTTGAGCCGTAATTTCTAAGTGAAATTGTAAAGCCAAGGCTTGATTTTTCCAGATAAAACCTTGCGTTGGGCAAGCATCAGAGTTGCCAATTGGAGTGCAGTGTTCAGGAATAGAGAAAAATTCACCATGCCAGTGAAAAGCATCAATGCTTGTATTAAGACCTTGAAAACAAGGGTGATTTAGCGCCGCTTCACTTAGGTTTACAGGAAACCATCCGATCTCTTGTTCTGTATTTAAAGATACATGTCCGCCCATGACTTCTGCAATTAATTGCGCACCTAAGCATATGCCAATGACCTTTTTGCCTTTTTCTAGTGCTCTTTTAATCAACACTTTTTCTGCAACAAGGAATCGATAACGGTCCTCGTCGTGAACGCTCATGGGTCCACCTAAAACAATCAACACATCAAAAAGCTCTACAAAAGGCAGCTTCGTGTCTTCGTAAAGTCTTGTAGAAGTAACCTTATTGCCAGGCTTATGAACCCAATTTTCAAGTGCTCCAAGGCTTTCAAAAGGTACGTGTTGTATAAAGTGAATATTCATATCGTATCGTTGCCTTCAAATTTCGGAGGCTCGTAAATACAAAACTAATTATTTTTTTACTTTTGTATGCATCTTGGTGAATAACTGAGCAAGAAAAGATGCTGGTTTTCGTTAGGTAAACCATTATACGTTCATTTTGTTCTCATCAGACAAGCTGAAATAGGCGTGAAAACATCGGTATTTCAAATGATCTATACATTAAGACCATGGTTATGATTACAAAAGCAGTAGTATTTATTTTTCTTTCGGCGGCATTATTTTCTTGTGTCTCCTATCAGGAGGTTCAGCTTACCAATGTCGCTTTTAAAGGAGTGGAGAATGGTAGCGATAAATTCAGGGTAACACTGGATGTTGAAGTGAATAATCCTAATCCGTATCCCATTAAATTATCGAAGCCGAAGTTTAAAGTTTTTGTTGCTGGCAAAGAACTGCAAGAGTGGACGTGCACGAAAAAAGTAAAAATTAAAAAGAAAGCGCAAACGGCTTATCCCTTCTATGTGGAAGTCTCGGGTAAAGAAGTTATGCAGCTTTTGCCTCGTTTATTTTTAGATCCTTCCATTAAAATTGAAGGCAGCATAAGAGCTGGGAGTTTTTTGTTTGGCAAAAGAATTCCCTTGTCTATAGAGGAAAAAGTATATTGAGAAAACGTCGTCGAGGGTTAAGACTCGACGACGTTGGATAAGCAAATAGTTTTAATGTATATATTAGTTTACAATATTTACATTAAATATCACCTCAACATCAGTCTCTCCCAAACTACTGTCTCCATTGCCTGTTTTGGGCTTTAGGTTGGGTTGGTGTTTCAACGTAACTTTTAATGTCCCTGTACTAGCACCTGCTGTCGTCATTAAGGTTTTTAAACCTAAGGGCACACCGTTGTCGTCGACATCGTTGTATTGAACACTTAAGTTTGCCATTGTAACTGCATAGAAAAACTGGTGTTCATTTTTCTCTTCTTCTACATCCTTTGAAATCGTATCTGCAGGCATTTTACTTTGATCGAGCAGGAGTAGCAAAGCACTGTACGTTTTCCCTGCAGTCAGGTTGATGGTTTCAAGCGTTGGTGCATTACCGCCTGGTCCGTCGAGGTCTTTGAAAGAGAACGTATCGACAAGCGTACTACCTTCTTTCACGATGAGGTGAAGCGTTGTAATTTGTTCTTGTTCGTTGGGTGCTTGAGGCGTTGGCGCGTCGTCTTTATTTTTTTTACAATTGAAAAGCGTGAAACTTAGAGACACAAATAGGGCGATGTTAAGCAAGTTTTTTTTCATGGTCGTTAAGGTTTTAAAGTGATGGGAACTTTTAAGAATACTTGAATGGATATGCCTTGCGCATCGTGGTAATAGCGAAAGCGATCGAGGTAATCTCGGTAAACTGTATTGAGTAGGTTTGTTCCTTTAATGCCGGCAGTCCACCATTCACGCCCTACTTTTATTTTGGTAAAGGCTTGTGCATTGAGCAAAGCATAACCATTGGGTGGAGGTAAATAATCGATGTCAGCAGGAACGTTTTCTTTTTTAAACACAATCGTACTCGACAAAATGAAGGTAGGATCCTTGAAGCGTGTCGTGTTTTTAAATTGATACGCAATGGAAGGTTCAATGCGTGTTGGGGGCATGTTGATCAAATACTCTTTCAACACAAGGTCTCTTGCAGAAAGCATTGAAAGCTTACAACCTATGTTGATGTGCTTATGCAGTTGATAGGCTAGCAATACATCTCCTCCATAAAGAAAGGCATTGGTTTGCGTAAACTCAAACGCTGGAAATGCACCGTGTATCGTCAATACAGGATCTGGCAATGGACGTAAGTAAATGAAATCTTCGATGTAGTTGACATACACATTAAACTCACTGCTGAACTTTGATTTTGAAATTTTATAACCCGTTAAGAGGTTATAGGCTTTTTCAGGACTTAGGTTCTCGTTGCCTGTTTCAATGGCTGCAACGCCATGATGTAGGCCTTCGCTAAAGAGTTCGTTGACAGCGGGAGAACGAAAGGCTCTTGAAAACAAAAAGTTCCAAGCACTGTGTTCACTTAGGGCAAGAGTAGTCCCCAAACTTGCGGCATAGTTATGGTATTGGTAAGTAGGTCTTTCTAAGACATTGTTTTTGTAGAAATAAGCATTGAGGTTTCTTACATCGTAACGCAGTCCTGCTTCCCACACCCACTTGCCTGTAGAGAGTTGTTCCGACCAATATGCTCCGATCATTTGGTTAATGAAATTTGGAATAAAGACCCTGCCTGCCACCGTGTTTTCTTGTGTCATGCCGTTGATGCCGATATCACCGCTGAGTCTACTATTGAAGCGATGTTTCCAATTTAAAGTAGAAGTATACGTCGTAATTTTAAATTGTAATTGTGGAGCATCGCCGTTTGAATTATAGGCTTTGTGTTTGTCGTACTCTGCACGGTAATTGTATTGGCGCGTAATGTCCCAACTCAATTTTTGTTTACGGTTCAACTTAACGCCTAATTCTACTTTTGCAAGTTCATGTTCTACCTGTTGATAGGGCCTTGCGATTTCATAGCTAAACGCATTGGGCGCTAAAGGGTAATCGCTTTGTATCGCTTTTTCTAAATCACTGACATTACCAATGTGTGAGCCTGAGAAAATACCCGTTTGCGTATTGAACTGACTGTAGTATACTTCAGCATAGAAACGGTTGAAGGCTTTTCGTGCAGCCCATGAGAAATTATATTCACTGATGCCCGTATTGTCGAGGTAATAGCGAGGTGTCTTATAATTACCGCCTCGTTTCAGCGTACCCTGTATGCGTGTTGAGAGTCCTTTAATGCGATGTGGCGCCCAATCGATTTTGCCTGAAACCGTTCCACTTTTATTGACACTGTTTCCTGCGACGAACCATTCCGATTTTAAACCGTGGTCTAGCAAGGGAGCTGGATTCACGAGTATGACACCCCCAATGATATCACTGCCATAGCGCACCGTACCTGCTCCTTTGATGACTTTTATTTCATCCGCGACCATCGGATCAATTTCAGGTGCATGGTCCGAACCCCATTGCTGGCCTTCTTGACGTACCCCGTTGTTATAAATCGTGACGCGATTTCCACTCAAACCTTGTATGACCGGTTTGAAGGTATTCACGCCAGATTGCTGTGCATATACACCTGGCAAGCTTTTGAGCCCTTCGCCTAAAGACACCATTTTAGCTGCATCGAGCTGTGTTCCCTTTAATGTAGTGACGATACTTTGCTCGGCTATACTGTCTTTTTTTGTTCCTGTTATGATCAGTTCAAACGATTGAGCAGTATCTTTTTGCAGAGAGACTGTGATCGAAGTTTTCTTACCATTTACTCTTAACAAGGTATCCAGTTCTTGGTTGCCGATGTTAAAAAATACTAGCGTATACCTGCCTTCACAGAGGTGTTCAAAACGGAACAGTCCCCTTTCATCGCAGGTGGTGTGGAGGCGGCGCTCTGTCAAGTAGACGCTTGCATCTTGTATAGGTTCTCCCGTAGTAAGGTCTAAAACCTTACCTTCTATGGAGAAGTGGCATGTTGGTGTTTTTTGAGCTTGTGCAAGGTATACGTTTTGAACAAACAGCAATACACACAGGTAAAACAACCTGATCATAGGACAGCATTAAAGAAATATAAGAATGATGAAAGTGGAGTGTAAGCCTAATTAGGCGAGTACAGGAGGTGCTCTTAAAAGCGAAAAAATACGAACAGACGTTTCTGAGAAAACAACTGTAAACAAAAGCAATACACCGAGGTAAGCAACTAAGGTGCTAAACGATTCGGTGGCATTGAGTGTAAAGAGAAAAGCAGCGTGTTCAATATCACAAGCTAAACAATCTTCAGCAGAAGTATTGAAACCTTGTTCTGTATGATGATGAGCTTCGGCGGCGTGTAAAGAAGGGATAACAACTTTTAGGCACAGCAAGGCAAGCAAGCATAGTGAGCTAAGTGCTATTGAGACCTTACGAATGTTTTTAATATGCAACACGATTGCAATATAGAAATTATACTCGTGTCCTCTTCAACCTCATCTCAAAAAATTTGAATGCTAAAGGGTCAAATTTCTCGATCGTATCGGAATTATAACCTGAAAAGCGCGGCGCTTTGTCTTAAAATCGACACAAAATAGGATTTCAACTTTTAGTAAAACTAAAAGGCAATAAAAGTCTTATTTATAATAAGTTATCAAACACTTCCGACAGCTTTCCAACCGTATGAATTTGCAAACCGTACTTTTTAGCGTCAATGCCTTTGGCATTTAATCGAGAAATGAAGATGTGCTTGAAGCCTAATTTTTCGGCTTCCGAAATGCGTTGCTCGATGCGGTTTACTGCACGCACTTCTCCGCCCAAACCGATTTCCCCGGCAAAACACATGTCTGCTGAAATCAATTTGTCTTCAAAAGAAGAAACTAAGGATACGCAAACAGCCAAATCCAAGGCGGGATCTTCTACTTTTAATCCGCCAGCAATGTTGAGGAACACATCTTGGTTGCCCATTCGGAAGCCTGCTCGTTTTTCTAAAACGGCCAAGAGCATACTTAACCTTTTCGAATCAAAACCTGTAGAGGTCCGTTGCGGTGTGCCGTATGTCGCAATGCTCACCAGCGATTGCAGCTCGATCAGCAAAGGCCTGCTGCCTTCAACGGTAGCACCAATCGCAATGCCGCTGATGTTTTCTTCCCGTTGGGAAAGTAAAATTTCGGAAGGGTTGGGTACTTCACGTAAACCGCTTCCTCGCATTTCGTATATGCCTAGTTCGGAGGTAGAGCCAAAACGGTTTTTTGTTGTGCGCAGTATTCTGTAATTGTGGTTGCGGTCGCCTTCAAATTGCAAGACTGTATCGACCATGTGTTCGAGTACTTTCGGACCTGCAAGGGTGCCTTCTTTGGTAATGTGTCCGATGAGAAACACAGGCGTTCCCGATTCTTTGGCATAGCGAATGAGCTCTGCCGTACATTCTCTTACTTGCGATATGCTGCCTGCCGCAGATTCAATAAAGCTCGATTGTAAAGTTTGAATGGAATCGATGATGAGGATATCGGGTTGCAAAATTTCAATTTGCTTGAAGATATTTTGAGTCCCCGTTTCGTTTAAGACAAAGCAATTGGGATTGTTGATGTTGATGCGTTCTGCACGCATTTTTATTTGCTGTTCGCTTTCTTCCCCTGATACATAAAGTACTTTATGTGATTGTAGGCTGAGCGCTACTTGTAGCATCAAGGTCGATTTACCGATGCCGGGTTCGCCTCCAATCAAAACCAAAGAGCCAGCTACAATGCCGCCTCCTAAAACGCGATTCAGTTCTTGGTCTTGGGCATAGATGCGGTCTTCTTTATCCGATTGAATTTCGTGTACGGGTTTAGGCTTGGCAGAGATTTGAGTGGACGTACTTTTCCAAGATTTTTTATCGTCTTTTTCGATGATCTCTTCCACGTAGGTATTCCATTCACCGCATGAATTGCAGCGTCCAACCCATTTTGCAGATTGGGCTCCACAACTTTGACAGAAAAAACTTGATTTCACTTTAGCCATATGCTCAAAGGTATTAAAATAGATCGTGTCGAGGAATATATTTTAGAATAAGTGTATTTTCTCTTCTCATAAGCTTTCAATAAAATCTTTGCAAGAGAACGAGCCTAATAATACTAATTCTGTAAAATATTTGTATTATTGTTATATTGAAGAGTATAGCTTAATTATCGTTCAACCAGTTAAATGAGTTTCAGAGTCGAAGAAGACACCATGGGGCCTATTTCTGTTCCTGCAGACAAGTACTGGGGAGCTCAGACGCAACGTTCGAAAGAAAATTTTACGATAGGTGGTCAATTGATGCCCGTCGAACTCATCAAAGCATTTGCTTTGCTTAAAAAAGCAGCGGCTCAGACCAATTTCGAATTAGGAGTTCTTTCAAAAGACAAGCAAGTATTGATTGCACAAGTGTGTGACGAAATCATTGCCGACAAACTTCAAGATCAATTTCCTTTATTGGTTTGGCAAACAGGTTCAGGAACACAAACCAACATGAACGTAAACGAGGTCATTGCTAACAGAGCACATGTCTTGTCAGGCGGACGTTTGGATGATCAGAAAAAAAGTATGCATGCCAACGACGATGTCAATAAATCACAATCGTCTAACGATACTTTTCCCACAGCGATGCACATCGCAGCTTATACGCTGCTGATCGAAACCACGCTGCCGGGCATTCAAGCATTAAAAGACACCTTTGAACAAAAGGCAAAAAATTTTAAAGACATTGTCAAAATAGGCCGCACCCATTTGATGGATGCAACGCCCTTGACCTTGGGACAAGAGTTTTCAGCGTATGTGTCTCAATTGGATCATGGCATGAAGGCGCTTAACAATACTTTAGTGCATTTGTCGGAATTGGCACTGGGCGGAACAGCGGTAGGAACTGGACTCAATGCGCCGAAGGGTTATGCTGAATTGGTAGCGAAGAACATCGCCGAACTTTCGGGCTTGCCTTTTCGTACAGCAGAAAACAAGTTTGAAGCATTAGCAACACACGATGCGTGTGTAGAAACATCGGGTGCGCTGAAGCAGTTGGCGGTAACCTTAATGAAAATTGCGAACGACGTCCGTTGGCTGGCATCGGGACCTCGTTGTGGAATAGGAGAACTAAGTATTCCTGAAAATGAACCGGGTTCTTCGATCATGCCAGGCAAGGTAAATCCTACGCAGTGTGAAGCACTCACGATGTGTTGTGCTCAAGTGATCGGTAACGATACGGCTATTACGGTTGGAGCCATGCAAGGTCATTTTCAATTAAATGTTTTTAAACCGGTAATTATATTTAATTTGCTACAATCTGCGCGTTTGATCGGAGAAGCTTGCGATTCTTTTAACGAGCATTGTGCTGTTGGCATTGAACCGAATGAAGCAAAGATTAAAACAAACCTAGAGAATTCGCTCATGTTGGTAACGGCTTTGAATACACACATTGGTTATGAAAGCGCAGCGAAAATTGCAAAGAAGGCGCACCACGAAAATATAACCTTGAGAAAGGCGGCAATCGATTTGAAACTAGTAACGGATGAACAATTTACCCAGTGGGTTGATCCGAAAGCAATGCTGGGTAATAATTAAGTAGAATAATTTTATAAACTAATAACCACAACACGTATGAAAAAAATTGCACTTTTATTGTTAACCATGTGCTTAAGCTTCCAGTATTCTTTTGCTCAGAAAATGACCAAAGAAGAAAAAGCGGAAGAAAAAGAATGGGCTAAAAAAATGAAAACGCTTAAGCCACTCGACTATAAAAGAATGGTAGAAGAAAAAGGACAGTTAGAACAAACTGCTCAAGAAGCAACAGCAAATTTAGAGACGTGTAATAGTGCACAAGCTGCAAAAGACGAGGAGATCTTAAAACTAAGAGCAAATGTGGATACGCTTCAAGCACAAGTATCGGCTGCTCCTGCACAAACTGTAGTATCGAAATCAGGCAAACAAAGCAAAAGCCAATCTTCAATGGCTTCAACGGCTAAACCGGGTTTAATTTTCAAAGTACAAATTGGTTCGTTCCGTAATAAAGATTTAACGAAATACTTCAACAACACAAAAAACTTCAGCGGTGAAGTAGATGCTGATGGAACAAAAAAATATACCTTGGGAGAATTTACGGAATATTGGGAAGCTGATAATTTCAAAAAATACCTAAGAGAAATGGGTGTGAAAGATGCATGGGTTGTGAGTTACAAAGACGGCAACCGTATCGCTATCAAAGATGCCTTGGAAGGAGCCTTTTAATCACGTTTAGCATTTACTTTATAGAAAAGCAGTCTCGTACTGCTTTTCTTGTTTTACGCCGAATACAATTATAAATTAGTCCAATCAATGATTCGTTTCGGCGTTACCAATTCACAGGTACAAGTAAAATTATTGGACTAATTTATCCCGAGGCTTCGGGAGAATTGCTATTACATTCAAAATTCTATGAGCACAATCACGAAAATAACTTGCCCCAATTGCAAAACAGAATTCAATGCTGAACAGGCTTTGGCTACAGACATTGAATTGAAGTTGAAGGCGGAATACAACATCAGGTTTAAGCAATTGAGTGAGGATGTTCAAAAGAAGAAGGACATAGAACTTCAAGAAGAAAGAAAGAAGCAGGAAGCGGAGTATAAAAAAACGCTGGAAGCGGATCGTATAAAACAGGAGTCTATTGTAAAACAAGATTTCGAAAAGCAAATGCTCATGCTCAATACCGAGCTTGATTCAAAAAGGAAAGAGAATAATCAGCTGAAAGAAAAACAACTCGAGCTTCAACAAAAAGAACGACAACTGAAAGAACAGGAGTTGAACATGAAGCTGGAAATGGATCAAAAGTTGAATCAAGAATTACTACTGCGAGAAGAGGCCATTACCAAACGTGCCGACGATCAATACCAAATGAAACTCAAAGAAAATGAGGTGCAGTTGGATCAGCTGCGTGCACAAATGAAGGAGATGGAACGCAAGGTGAATCAAGGTTCGATGCAATTGCAAGGGGAAGTACAAGAACTGGTATTAGAAGAACTGCTCGCCAATTTTTTCCGTTTCGATGAGATCAGAGAAGTATCGAAAGGCATTAGAGGCGCAGATGTTATTCAAGTCGTAAAAACTCAGTATGGGAAAGAGTGCGGTAAAATCATTTATGAAAGTAAACGCACCAAAGCATTCAGCGATTCGTGGATTGAAAAATTAAAAGCAGACATGATTGCCGAGCGTGCCGACATCGCGGTAATTGTGACAGAAACGATGCCTAAAGACATGGAAATGTTTGGTTTTAAAGATGGCGTATGGATTTGTTCTTATCGAGAAGTGCCGGGTGTTGCAGCTTTATTGCGAGAAACCATCATTGGGATCTTCACTTCGAAAGTGGCAGAAACTAACAAAGGAGATAAAATGCACATCATGTACAATTACCTTACGGGCAATGAATTTGTACAACAAATGCGTTCTATTGTAGAAACCTTCGTTACGATGAAAGACACCTTAGAAAGGGAAAAGCGTTTGTATTATAAGGTTTGGAACGAACGCGAAAAACAAATAGATAAAGTAATTCAAAATACAGCGGGCATATACGGCTCGCTCAGAGGCATTGCAGGTTCTGCTATCCAAGAAATTAAACAACTGGAAGAAGGAAATCTGTTTTTAGATGCCCCCGATGAAGAATAAAAAATGAAAGAGGAACTGGCTACAGCACCAAAGATTTTACAATGGGATTTACCTACGCCTATTGACTTGACACAAGCAAAAACATTGGCAACACAGCTCAATGTTTCCTTGCCTATTGCGTCTATGTTATACCGTAGAGGCATTCAAGATTTTACTGCGGCGAAAAAATATTTTCGTCCAAGTCTTGCCGACTTACACGATCCCTTTCTCATGAAGGACATGGATCGTGCGGTATCTAGACTTGTGGAAGCCATCGATAAAAAGCAACGCGTACTGATATACGGCGATTATGATGTAGACGGAACCACGTCTGTTACGTTGGTATATTCTTTTTTGTCCGAGTACATTGCCGATATACTATATTATATCCCGGACCGTCATAAAGAAGGCTATGGTGTTTCTTTACTGGGCATGCAATGGGCAAAAGACCAAGGTGTAGACCTGATTATCAGTCTAGATTGTGGCATCAAATCTTATAAAGCCATCGAACTGTGCAACAGTTTGGGAATGGATTTCATTGTTTGTGATCACCACAAGCCTGACATGGATGCTTTGCCTCCAGCCTATGCGATACTTGATCCAAAACGATACGATTGTCATTACCCTTATAAAGAACTTTCAGGGTGTGGTGTCGGTTTTAAATTAATCAGTGCGTATTGTCAAACCATCGGAAAGCCTTTCGAAACACTGCTACCTTACCTAGACCTTTTGGTCATCAGCATTGCGGCTGACATCGTTCCGATTACAGGTGAAAACAGAATACTTGCTTACCACGGCTTAAAGCAATTGAATACTTCGCCTCGTTTAGGTGTTGCTGCTTTAATGAAAGTGGCAGGCTTTAAAAAAGAGTTGAACATCTCGAATGTAGTTTTTGGTTTGGCCCCAAGAATTAATGCGGCGGGTCGTATTGACCATGCTTTTGGAGCATTAGAGTTGTTGTTAGAAAAAGACGTTGCCGTTGCAGGAGACAGAGCTAAAGCGGTCGATGACTTAAACAGCAGTCGCAAAGATTTTGACAGTTCAATTACCGAAGAAGCAGTTGCCTTAATTGAAGCACAAGAAAACTGCGCAAGTGCAAAGACAACGGTTTTGTTTAAATCCGATTGGCATAAGGGCGTTATAGGCATTGTTGCTTCACGCTGTATTGAAAAGTATTATAGACCTACGATTGTACTTACAGAAAGCAACGGCATGGCAACGGGTTCGGCAAGGTCTGTGCGAGGTTTTGATTTGCACGAAGCCATTTCACAATGCGAAGAGTTGCTCGAACAGTTTGGAGGTCACATGTATGCCGCGGGCTTGACCTTGAAAATTGAAAACATAGACGCGTTCAAGGAGAAGTTTGAACGTGTCGTTTCTTTACAAATCGAAGAACACATGTTGACGCCTACTTTGCAAACAGATGGAGAACTTGAGCTGTCGAACATCAGTAAAAATTTCTTTCAGGTATTGGAACAAATGGGACCTTTTGGTCCAGGGAATATGCAACCTATGTTTGTGCTGAGAAATGTAAAAGCCCGAGCAGTAAGGCTTTTAAAAGAGCAGCACTTGAAATTCGATGTCTATGCGCCAGGGAATTTAGGCGTAATACCAGCCATTGGTTTTCAAATGCCAGCTTTTTATAAACTTTTATCAGAGGGGAAAAGCTTTGATCTTTGTTTTCAAATCCAAGAAAACGACTATCTTGGACAAAAAACATTGCAATTGTCTGTGAAGGACATCAAATTTGTTGAAACAAAATAGTATGATTTTACGATCGGAACACCTTTTCAAAAAATATAAAAACCGTTTGGTTGTTAACGATGTTACGGTAGAAGTGAACCAAGGAGAAATTGTAGGTTTACTGGGCCCTAATGGCGCAGGAAAGACGACCTCTTTTTATATGTTTGTGGGCTTAGTAAAACCGAATGAAGGGAAAATATTTTTAGACCAAGAAGACATTACAAACCTTCCGATGTACGAACGTGCACGCAGGGGAGTAGGCTATTTGGCGCAGGAGGCATCGGTGTTTAGAAAGTTAAGTGTCGAAGATAACATCGCATCCATCTTAGAAATGACCAACATTCCGAAGGTGCAACAAAAAGAAAAGGTAGAAGAGTTGTTAGAAGAATTTAGTTTAACACACGTCAGAAAAAACCTAGGACGTGTATTGTCTGGTGGAGAGCGCAGACGTACTGAAATTGCAAGAGCGCTGGCGGTAGACCCTAAGTTTGTATTGTTAGACGAACCCTTTGCGGGTGTCGACCCCATTGCAGTGGAAGAGATACAGACGATTGTAGCAAAATTAAAACATAAAAACATCGGCATTTTAATTACCGATCACAACGTAAACGAAACACTTTCTATCACAGACAGGGCGTACTTGTTGTTTGAAGGAAGAATATTAAAATCGGGCACATCAGAAGATTTGGCAGCAGACGAGCAGGTACGAAAAGTATACTTGGGTCAAAACTTTGAATTTAAACGCAAGATTTTATTATAGAAAGATGAGCATTTTTAATTTTGCGGTAAAACAATTTTTAAAGAGAAGGTACAGTGGCATTGAGCATTTTATGCTTCATCCTCACGATGTGCAAGAACAAGTTTTTCACTACCTCATCAAAAAAGGAGCACAAACCGAATGGGGTAAGTACTACGATTATAAATCGATTCGAACGTACGAACAGTTTGCACAACGTGTGCCTGTAAGCACTTATGAGCAATTGTATCCCTTCATAGAAAAAGTATTGATGGGCTCTCAAAATGTGTTGTGGCCATCACACATACGTTGGTTTTCAAAATCTTCGGGCACGACCAACGACCGCAGCAAATACATTCCTGTTTCACCAGAAGCCTTGGCACATTGTCATTACAATGGTGGGAAAGATTTATTGTCGCTGTATTTTCACAATGTTCCGCAGAGTAAATTATTCCAAGGGAAATCGATCGGTATTGGGGGGTCATTTACCCGCAATAAAATGAATGCAGACTCCTTCACAGGAGACGTGTCGGCAGTGATATTAGCAAACTTGCCCTTCTGGGCACAGTTCGCGCGTACCCCTTCGTTGAAGGTTGCGCTCATGAGCGATTGGGAAGAGAAAATTGAACAACATGCTCGCTTAACAGTAGGGGAAAATGTGACGAGTATTTCTGGCGTACCTACCTGGACTTTAATTTTGATGGAGCGCATTCTTGAAATATCAGGAAAACAAAACATCATGGAAGTATGGCCAGACTTTGAAGTGTTTTTTCATGGTGCTGTTTCTTTTGAACCGTACAGAGAATTATTTAAAAAACTACTCCCATCAGATCAAGTCAATTATGTAGAGACATACAGTGCATCGGAAGGTTTCTTTGGTATACAAGATCAGCTGGGTACAAGTGACATGTTGCTCATGTTGAACTATGGTATCTTCTACGAATTTATTCCTATCGAAGAACTAGAGTCGCCTATGCCGCTTGTTATTCCTTTGTGGCAGGTGGAGTTAGGGAAGAGTTATGCGATGGTAATTACCACCAATTCGGGCTTGTGGCGCTATGCCATTGGAGATACCGTGCGTTTTGTTTCGATTGCTCCCTACCGCATTCGAATAACCGGTAGGACAAAACATTACATCAATGTTTTCGGAGAAGAACTGGTCATTGAAAATGCAGAAATGGCCTTGGCCGTTGCCTGTGCGAAAACGAATGCCTTAGTCATCAATTTTACAGCTGGCCCTATTTATTTTGGATCGGAGAAACAAAAGGGTGGACATGAATGGATCGTTGAATTTTCTCAAGCACCTGCCGATATAGAAGAGTTTGCCAAAATTCTTGATGAGCAATTACGCCTCATCAATTCCGATTACGATGCGAAGCGGTATAAAGACATGGCTTTGTTGATGTTAAAAATGCACAGCGCTCCAGAAGGAACGTTTTATAAGTGGATGAAAAAAAGAGGCAAGCTTGGTGGACAACATAAAGTTCCTCGCTTGGCTAACAACAGAGAATACCTCGACGATTTATTAAAGGATATTTCATCCCAATCGTAATGATTAGACATGCTAATTCGATCGTGGGTGTTATTTTATCTAATAAAGCATAGTGATTGCCGTTGGATTATGTTAAAACGAATGGTATAACTTAAGCAATGAATACAAACCCAATCATAGCGCATTTTGCCAATTACTCTCCACTGAGTGAGCAAGAGGTAATAGATTTGGAGTCAAGGCTTTTTGAAAGAATCATAAAGAGAAGACAGTTTATTCTTCAAGAAGGTGATGTTTGCAAACACTACACTTTTGTCGTGAAAGGGTGTTTTAGAATGTATAAGGTCGATAAGAAAGGGAATGAGCATAACTTACAGTTATCCATTGAAAACGGTTGGGTTGGAGATATCGGAAGCTTTCATACTGAAAAACCGAGTGAGTTATACATTGAAGCAATGGAGCCCTCCATTATTCTGCAAATTGAAAAGGCTGACCTCTTGTATTTGTATGTTCACCATTTAAATTTCAATAGAAATTTTAGAGTGCTCGTTGAAAATGCTTTTATAGGCCTTCAAAAAAGAGTTATACAAAACATAAGTGCTACAGCGGAAGAAAAATATTTAGATTTTATTCATCATTATCCAGATTTATTTAACCGTATCTCAAACGTTCAAATCGCTTCCTATCTGGGTATAACGCCCGAATTTTTAAGTAAAATCAGAAAAGACCTCGCTTCAAAATAGCAATCCTTAATCTATCTTAAGATTCTTTCTTAATTTATCTTATAGGCACTCCTCCTACATTTGCTTGACCTTTGAATTATAATTTAAACCCTAATTCAAATGGAAAAGAAAACAATCGTAATCATTGGAGCAACAGGTTTGCAAGGCAAAGGTGTTGTCAATGCTTTAGACGAGCAAGGTTCTTTTAATGTAAGAGCAATCACTCGTCACCCAGACAACTATTCAGGGAAAGCAAATGAAGTAGTACAAGCAGATTTAAATGATGTACAATCGTTAACATCGGCTTTCAAAAATGCTTATGGTGTTTTTGTAGTAACCAACTTTGCTGAAAATGCAGATGAAATGTCTCAAGTTGAAAATGCCATTAAGGCAGCAAAACAACAAGGAGTCCAACATTTTATTTGGTCAACACTCCCCAATGTTGAAACCATCAGCAATGGAGATTTTAATGTGCCCTTTTTTACCGGTAAAGCGAAAGTTAATCAACTGGTAACAGATGCTGGATTTAGGTTCCATACGTTTGTACAACCTCCTTTTTATTACCAAAACTTTAGTGGCATGTTGGCTCCTCAAGCCAAGCAAGATGGCACCATCGGCTGGACCTTCCCCATTGATCCTTCGAAAAAAACAATTCATTTGGGTGATATCAATGACTTAGGAAAGGTTGTTACGGGTGCGTTTTTAAAACCCGACAAAGTTGGAAATGGAAGCTATCTGTCTTTTGCTACTCAACTCAGTAGTTTCAACGACATACTAGAAACGTACGAAAAAAACGGGAAAAAATACAGCTTTACCCAAGTTCCTTCAGAAGTGTTTTCGTCTTTTTTTGAAGGCGCAAGTATGTATGCTGAAATGTTTGGTTACATCGAAAAGTACACATTTATGGGTCCAAATGCGGATGCTAGAATTGATTTAGCCAAGGCAATAGCATCAGATCGTTTTGTGCCTTTTAATGAATGGGTAAAAGAAAACGCCTAAAAAATAATCAATAAAATAAATCTGTAACGAATTAAATAAAACCTAACCAATTAAAATTATGAAAACACTGAGCATGTATGCAATCTTGTTGATGACATTAACATTTTGCAATGAAATCAAAGCCGTAAACAATTTACCATTCAATCAAAATGAAATTATGAAACAAACAGACAAGCAACAAATAGAACAAGTATTAAGTGAATACCAAAAGGCACTTAGCACTTCCAATGCGGCCGTTGCAGCAAGTTTATTTACGAGTAATGGTAAGTTTATGCCATCAGGCGGACCTTCTGCTATTGGAACAGCCAATATTAAAGGTTCTTTTGACTATGTGTTTTCTCTCATCCAACCAAACATAACATTCACTATAGATGAAGTCGTTATTAAAGGGGATTATGCATTTGTTACCAGCACGTCTAAAGGCACATCGCTTGTTCATGCGAATGGACAGACTGTCCCAGAAATAAACAGAGAGCTATTCGTTTTTGAAAAAGAAAACGGGAAATGGAAGATTGCAAGATACATGTTCAACAAAATGAATTAATAAAAAATGGTGTCTCTGTCTACTATATGATACTATAGCTGAATGAGAAACAAAAGCATAAAAAAGCCGATGGGATTCCCCAATGGCTCTTTTATGCTTTTAAAACGATTGCTTAGAAGTTAAAGCGTCCACCAACAGCCGGCTGAAAATATACACCAGCTCCGTTAACAAAATTAACAAAGGTAGTGACGTCAGCAAACAATGAAAAGGGTACACCACTAAAGGTATATTCTGCCCCACCGACAACGTCTAAACCGAATTGAGCTACAGATACATTTTCTGTATATGGTTTACCATTGTAATCGTAGTATTTGTATTGGTAAATGTTTTGTCTGAACTGAAGACCACCGCCAGCATACCACTGTAAGCCATCTACTGATTTAATGTCAAACAATTTCGTAAAGTGCGCTTGTATTGCATAGCGAAATTTGTTTTTATGACCATAGCCATAATAGCCATTTTTGTAATAATGGTCGTTGTAATAGTTGTCGTAATCGTATCCGCCTAAAATGTAGGTAGGGACACCAGCACTGAATTCTAAGGCGAAGTCATTGCCTAAGTATTTTTTAAAGGTTACTCCAGTAGGATCACCTAAGCGTACTCCAATCGCCATATTTTTTTGACTAGAGCTGGATTTTTTTTGAGCAAATGCGCTCAACGAGCAAATGATGCTGAAGAATAAAATGAGAGTGTATGTTTTCATGGGGTGTTTTTTTATCAAATATAGTGTGTTTATAACGCTACGCAAGAGAAAAAAAGATAGATTTTGCAATCGAAAACTATTTTCATAAAATGCTTCGAAAATTATTTTTTTGTATGGGTGTAGTTTTCATCTGACTTGTCTACACTCTTCTATAGACCTTAGCGTATAAAAAATTGATTTAATCCATGAGGATATTTCAACATTACACTTTGTCGCTTGCAAATTGAATGTTTGTACTTATACTCGGCCGAATGACTCCAGTTCTCATGGCATGCATGACCAGCTCGGAAGATTTTTTAAGTCCGAATTTTTTAAGGATATTTTTGCGATGTGTACTAACGGTATGAATGCTTAGGTATAAGCGTTTGGCGATGGTGTTATTGGTGTTCCCTTCAGAGATAAGTTGTATGATTTCGATTTCGCGTTGACTTAGGCTGATGCCTTCGTAAGTGTCTTGTGAAAGACTTTGTTTTTCAAGGATGGCATCCATGGCATGAAGACACATATAGCGTTCTTTCTTCACCGTTGCATAAATGGCGGCGAGGAGTTCGTCTTTACCGCATTTTTTTAAGATATAATTTTTGACACCGTAATCGAGTGTTTTCAGGATGTCGTTTTTATTTTGGTTGCTTGTCAATACCAATACATTAGAGGAAGGAGACAAGTCATAAATGAGGGGAATGTCGTCGAGGCTAAAATGTCCTGGCGTATAATAATCGATAATGATTAGATCGGGTTTTAAAGCTTTTAAGTTTGAGTATAATTCTTCCGTTTTGCTTACTTCTGCTGTCACATTAAATACTGGGTCGTTTGCCAGTACCGCTTTTACCCCTTCTCTCATTAAAGTATGAGGATCAGCAATTAAGACACTTATATTTAGGATATTAGGCATTTATTTAGAATGATTCTAAACAAAAGTACTCTATTATACTCCCATATCCAATACCATTTAAAGGGTATTTTGGGACTTGTTTTAAAAAATGATCAATGATCTTATGTATTTAATGCTCTTACATTAAATACAGCTTTATTTTGCCAAGTAGGTGTAAATTTTATACTAGTGCGATGGTTAATTTGCTAGATCTTTTAGGCATTCCTTACTTCGTTTTTACAAAGAAGTATTGACTGATTGAAGATCAGTATGTTGTAACAATATTCAAGAAGACCTTAAAATTTACCGATGAGAATAAGACGAAGCTTATTTTGCGGGATTTGAGGAAGTCTTCAACACCTTTAAGCGCTTAAAAAGTTTAATTTTCAGTCCTATTTATTACATCAAAAAAGGTTTAATCAAGTCTATACGTAAAAAAAAGTCTATTTGTTTCATTAAGTTTGGTACTATACGAAGATGTTATATTTATAAAATAATAAAGCAAACCGATAATGAAATACATCCATTATACCCTCCTTTTTTTCTTGCTCATTGGTTTTCAAGAGTCTGTTTTTGCACAAAAAAGAATATCTGTTTATGTGCAAAATGCTAGTGGACTAGGAACTGTGCAATGGAGTAAAATGACACATTTAGTGCATGCGTTTTTTAATCCAATGTCTAATGCGTCAGGAGTTATAACGACTGTACCCGGTGTACCTACAGGAGCAGCGGCAGCTTCTATTTGGTTTACTACGACCAATTTTACAGCGATGAGAACAGCTGCTTTAGCAGGCAATCCTAATATAAAAATAATTATTTCTGCTGGAGGTGCTCCTACGGGTAGTGATCCTGCAATTACAACACGCTTTAACACACTACTTGCTTCTGCTGCCAGAAGAGCAGAACTAGTTGCTAGTTATGGTGCTTTTATTCAAAACTACAATCTTGATGGATTCGACTTTGATTTGGAACACCCAGTTACTGCAGCAGAAAAAAATAACCATGAATTGTTTTTGGCTGAGATGAAAGCTAAACTCAATACACTTGAAGCTACCATGTGTAAGGAATTGGAAGTATCCATAGCACTCAATGGTGAAACGGATCACTTTGTAGTGAGTCCTACAGGAAGTGATTATGTAAATCCAGGAGTAGACGCTTCGGTAGATATTTACCATTTGATGACTTATGATGCTTCGTATACCAATCACAATACTGTGAATTCTGCGTGGCCTTTGAATCATTCTCCTTTAATTCATGCACAAGAAGCAGTAAGGGATTTTGCAAGTGCACCATTTAATTGGCCTAAAAGCAAAATGTGTGTCGGAGTTGCATATTATGGCAAAACTGGTGTAAATGGAGGAGGCGGTTCAATATTTTATAGTGCAATGGGCGGAACAGCTGCAATCTATAATAGTGTTACGGATTTAAGTGGTGGTTATGGTTATAATGCTTGTCCAACCATTACGAATAAAGCTAATTTTTGTATCACAGATGGCTTGGCTGGCTTGGTAGTTTGGGAAGGATCTTATGACTTAAACGGTGCTGTTTCATTAACAAACTGTGCTTACCTAGCCTTAGGCGGTACTGCCAATCAAAACATTGAAACAGGATGTTGCGCTCAACCCGCTTTAGGTAACGATAAAGTAGTGTGCGAAACGGCATTCCCAATTACACTCAACTCAAGTACAGCTACCACAGGAACAGCTGTGACGTATACATGGACAAGGATCTTGCCATCGGTACTGGCTATTGGGTCTGGAGCAACTGCCAATACTCAGGTAATTACTGCAGGTAATGGAGCAGGCACTTATGTAGTCGTTAGAACAGAAACTGTAGCGGGGAGAACGTGTACTAAATCAGATACGATTGCCATAGCATCAACCTTACCTGTACCTAATTTAGGTCCTGATCAAACCTTATGTGATGCGAACTATAACCTTACGCCTTCAAACTTGTCAGCTTTCCCAGCGGGTACTGCATGGCAATGGCAATTTGGAGGCACCAATATCCCTGGCGCAACCACTTCTAGTTTCTATGCTTCAACGCCAGGTACCTATACTTTAATTGCAACATTAGCAGGGTGCACGAATACGTCAGATGCTATCATTATAACAGCCAGTACAGTCACTCCTGTTGATGCGTGTAGAACAACTGCAGGAACGCTAACCTTATCGGTTACAGGTGGTGTAGGGCCATTCAATTGGTATAATCAAGACAGTCCAGGCGGAACATTGTTAGGAACTGGCTCTTCTTTCGTTACACCAGTTTTACCTTTGCCTTCTGTTACCGATTATTTTGTAGAAGATGTGGGTTCGGCGACGGGTTACAGTATAGGTATTCCGACTGGAGCTGCTCCAACAGGTTTTGCAAATGTTACACCTACGCCTCCAGCAGAAATAGCAATGGAATTTGATGTCACTTCTGCAATTAAAATTAGAAGTGTAGATGTGTATGCATGGGGAGGAGGAACGTATCCAACTACATTTAATATTCAAATTTACAACGACAACAATAGTGTTGTATATACGAGTCCTAATATTACGTGGGCTGTATGGCCAGGAGCTACTTGGCAAACCATAACATTGGATGCGAGTTTAGCTGTTGGTAAATATCGCATAAGAGCGAACAATGTTGCAGGAAACGCCGTTGCATTTTTTCATCAAACGGCTTCTACATTTCCATACACAGGAGGAGCAGGTAAAATATCGATTACTAGAGAAATAGGTACTGCTCAATACGGCCCTTTTTACAATTGGCAAATTTCAGATTTTGGAACGTGTAAACGTGTACGTGTAAGGGCTACGGTTGCTGCGAGTTGTGCATTACCTTTGCCAGTAGAATTGATTTCGTTTACCGCTCAAAAAGTGGACAATGATGCCTTGCTGGAATGGTCAACGGCAAAAGAGGAGAACAGCGACTATTTCAGCATCGAACGTTCTTCAAATGGTACCGATTTTTATGCGATTGGCCAAGTGCAAAGTGCAGGGACAACCAATGTCATATCACATTACGAATACATCGATGCGAACATGCCTAAAGGCATTGTCTACTACAGATTGGTGCAGTATGACATCGAAGGCTCTCATACATACAGCAAAGTAGTTTCGTTAGAAAATATAGAAGGTGTTGTTGTGATGGTTGCCCCAAACCCTTTTGCTGACTTTGCAACATTAGAGGTTAAAGGGACGAATGCTGGTGTTTATGTGCGCTTGTATAATGTAGAAGGAAAATTAATGTCTTCTGCATATTATGCTAATCCTAGTGAGGGCATCTCTGTCGGACAAGGCTTACAGTCTGGTCTGTACATCTTACAAGTCAGCAATAGCGACTTCTTGGAGACTTATAAATTAATTAAGGAGTAAGGATCAACAAATCCCAACATAAAAAAACACCTTAGCGATTCGCTAAGGTGTTTTTGTGTTATGATAAACCGACAATTTTTTATTCTTGAAAACCAGCTTGAAGACGGGCTGCATTTTCTGCTAATCGTAATTCTTCTATGAAATCAAACAATGCACCTTCCATGACAACGGGTAAGTTATAAACGGTATAACCGATGCGGTGATCAGTAACACGACCTTGAGGGTAATTGTAGGTTCTAATTTTATCGGAACGGTCTCCAGAGCCCACCATTTCACGTCTTTGAGCACCGACTTCGTCGTTGTGTTTTTTCAACTCCAATTCGTATAAACGAGAACGCAATACTTTTAAGGCCTTGTCAAAATTTTTGATTTGAGATTTTTCATCTTGACATTGTACTACTAAGCCAGAAGGAATGTGTGTCAAACGTATCGCAGAATAGGTGGTATTCACCGATTGTCCACCCGGTCCAGAAGAACAGAAGGTATCCTTACGTACATCGTTCAAGTCTATTTCAACTTCTACCTCGTCCATCTCTGGAAGTACAGCAACAGAGGCAGCGGAAGTATGTACTCGACCTTGAGTTTCTGTAGCGGGTACACGTTGTACACGGTGTACGCCAGATTCATATTTCATTTTGCCGTATACGTCTTCTCCAGAAACGTTGGCAATAACCTCTTTGTAACCTCCTGAGGTACCTTCGGTATAATCGATGACATCCATTTTCCAACCTTGGCGTTCTGCAAAGCGTTGGTACATGCGGAATACATCTCCTGCAAAGATCGCAGCTTCGTCGCCTCCAGCGCCAGCACGCACCTCGATGATGATGTTTTTACTGTCGTTTGGATCTTTGGGGATAAGCATTTGTTTAACCGCTTCTTCCATCGCTTCTTTTTGAGGCGCTAAAAGTTCGAGTTCTTCTTTTGCCATCTCTCTGAAATCAGGATCTTTTTCAGTGGCCAATACTTTTTTGGAGCTTTCGATGTCACCTAATATTTTTTTGTACTCGGTGTATTTTTGTACAATTTTATTTAGCTCTTTGTATTCTTTGTTGAGAGCAGTATACCGTTTCATATCATTAATGATATCTGGTGCTACAATCAGTTCTGAAACTTCATCAAAGCGTTTTTTTATGGCTTCTAGCTTATCAAGCATAGTATTATTCGTTGCAATTTATACCAATTCGTTTTTAAAAATAGTATCAAAGTAGTGCTTATGCCACTTTGATCAATACCGAGTGAGAGGCTGTTATTGTACAATAGAGAGATTGACGATTGGGACTATAACAGTTTCCGTATCGGTAAACTAGAGTGCAAAGGTAGCAATAAAAACAGGGATTAAGAAAATTTAAACGCGGAGGTTTATTCTGACATTTTTTTAAGGCTTTGGAGGTTTTCTTCCAAAACGGAGCCCATCACTTGATCCATCATCAGAATGATGTAACGGTTTGCCAAATGTAGACCAACATTGCCAGTGAGGGTAATGCTGACATCGGTACCCGTATCTTTCGGCTCTAGCAAAATGAGGCCATGAAATACGAATCTTTCGTTGTTGAGTGTAGCATCAAATTGGATAGAATTATCGCGCTCGCTGTCGGTAAAAACAATGACACCGTTGCCGATTTTTTCGCCATCAAAGACCATGGTACAACCAATGCCTCGATCAGGACCGCTAAAACTGTATAGTACAGTCGCGTCCTTTTTTTGATTGATGATGGTCCACTCCGGCCAATTGCGAATAGCACTTAGCGTCGGATAAATACCCGCTGCGCTGTTATTTATCCGCACGACTCTGGTTACCTTAAAAGTAGGAGGTAAGGCTAAGCCGATGACTGATAGTATTGCTAGAGCAAAGAGCAGTAGTAATAAACCGTTTCTAATTCTTTTCATTTATAAATAAAGCCTCTTGATCTGCTAACAACATGTGAACTTTACCGTTAATTGTTGATAAAGGTTACATGAAATGGTTTTATTCCGTAATAAAGTCTAAATAGTCTTTTAAAAGTACAAAATATGTTTGCAAAATCCTCTAACTACCCTAAAAATCCAGATAAGATTTTGCTATGCCACCCTCAATTTTTTGAGGTAGTGGACGAAAAAAATGTCCACATGAAAGGTCAAATCGGCAAAATAAACAAGGATAAAGCATTATTACAGTGGGAAAGCCTTGTCTTGGCGTACCAAAAAATAGTTGAACAAGGGGGACTTACAGAGGTCTCTGTTTTGAAAGGAGAAATGGGATTAGAAGATATGGTTTTTGCAGCTAATCAAACGTTTCCATTTTTGAATGCACAAGGAGAAAAAAAAGTGATCCTCAGCAATATGAAACATCCTAACAGGATGAAGGAGGTGCCTTATTACCAACGTTTTTTTGAAATGAAAGGCTACTCGATGCTTCACTTACCCGATCATTTATTGTTTGAAGGCATGGGCGACTTATTACCGATACCTCAAACTAGAAAAGCACTGTGTGGTTTTGGTTTTCGCACGAGCAAGACAACGGTTGATGAACTGAAGGGGCTAACAGGACTTGACATCATTGCGCTGGAATTAGTGAATCCTGATTTTTACCACTTAGACACGTGCATTGTTCCCTTGAATGAATCGATGGTTTTGTATGCCCCAAGTGCATTTTCAGAAGCCAGTCAAGCATTGATCAAACAACAATTTTCGCAGTGCATTGCTGTCCCTGAACAGGAAGCCAGTCAAGGATTTGCATTGAATATGCATGTTGTATCGCAAGGAGAAGAGCAATGGGCGCTGCTACAAAAAGGGAATAAGGAGACCGAAAAAATTCTTTCATACTTAAACATAAAGGCAATACCTGTTGACACATCAGAATTTATCAAATCGGGAGGCAGTGTGTTTTGTTTAAAAATGATGTATTATTAATCCCTATGAGTAGTTATTCTGAAATCGCTTCCTTAAAAAAAATTCTTATACACTCTCCTGACGCGGGCATTGCTAAGGTAACGCCAGACTTGGCCACGGAGTTGTTATACGAGGACATTGTTTACTACACGAAGATACAAGAAGAACACGCCTCATTGAAAGTTGTGTTGGAAGAATATGTAGGGAAAGAAAATTGCCTCGAAATAACAGACCTGTTTTCTGCAGTACTTCAAGACACTATTGTAAAAGAAGAGTTTGTGCATTACTTATGCTTATTAGAAGGGAAGCCTTCTTTGAAGGCTAAATTATTGGACATGCCTGCAAAGGAATTGAGTCAATACAGTATCGAAGGATGTTTGGATGAAGTGATACTGCCTGTTCCCAACCTCATTTTCACCAGAGACATTGGAAGTGTTGCGGGTCCGTTTTTAATACACGCGACGGCAGCAAAAAAAGCACGGGCAAGGGAGAGTTTAATCACCTGGTTTGTTTTTTATCACCATGTCCAATTTAAGTCTTGGGCAATTAATGGAAAAATCTTATCTGTTGCACATTCTTTGGACGAGTTGATTTCGTACTTACAAGCCAATGATACGAAGCCTCAATTAGAGGGTGGCGACATCATGATGATCGATCGTAATCACTTGCTCATTGGATGCTCAGAGCGCAGCAATGAAAGAGGCATTGCATTACTCAAAAAACAAATACAAGCATCTCCTTCACCCATTGAATACATCTCGGTTGCGTATTTGCCTGAGTCTCGTTATTGCATGCATTGGGATACCGTGTTTACGTTTACAAACCATAACGAAGCGGTAGCTTATCATCCGCTGTTAAACAGTGCCGAAGGCTTAGCCGTAAAAACGATTGCCTTAAAAGAAGATCGTGAATTTCGGTTTTCAAGTTTCCCCAAATTTATAGCTCAGTTCCTTCCTGATCTTGCCTTGATTCCCTGTGGTAAAGGAATATATCCATACGATCAACGAGAACAATGGACCGATGGCTGCAATTTCGTTGCCTTAAAGCCAGGCTTGATCATTGGCTATGACAGGAATGTAAAAACATTGGAGGCCTTTAAAGAAAGAGGTTACGCTATAATGGAAGCCAATGCATTGCTGTCACACCACACGGCGATTAATGCCTTAGAAAAAACAATCATCACGTTAAAAAGCAGCGAACTTTCCAGAGCCCGCGGGGGAGCACATTGCCTTACATTTCCGATAGAAAGAATATGAGTACAACACGTTTTATAGTTATTGTTTTGTTGTCTTGCTATTCGGCTTTACTGCCTGCGCAGGATAGTACGGTATACCGAACAGAATCTTTAGCAGACATTAATTTGCGTTTTGAATTGCCTCAACAAACGTGGAGCAAAGCCAATGTGACCAAAGCGAAGAACGATGATAAAATCTACACCTATACCAGAAAACTTTTCGAAGGGGCTAAGAAAAAAGGAGAAGCTACGTTTTCTATTTTCGTGGAGAAAGTAAAACCGAGTACATCCATTAAAGACTATTCGCTTAAGAACTTAGCGTTTTTCAAACAACAAAAGAACTTTCAAATTAAGAAAGCCTTTACCGATTCAGACGGTCGTTTTACTTTGCCTTATACGATTGGTTACGATGCTTCCTACGAAGATGCCAAAGGGGTGAAACACCATTTGTATATTTTGCATACCATAGAATTTAACCATGCAGCACAATTGTTAATCGATTTTCCTTTTGATCAACAAGACCTGTATGAAGAGGAGCAAACGCAGGTTATAAAATCGTTGAGGTACGAGAGATAGTAGTCAGTAGATAGTAGTCAGTAGACAGTAGACAGTAGACAGTAACGAAGGCACAAAAAAAGGTCAGGAATAACTCCTGACCTTTTTATATTCTAGGCGAATGTAATTCACCACTGTCTACTGTTCACTGCTTACTGTTTACTAAAAATTACCAGCCCATTTTATTGTGAGCGTCGTTAGAGTTTAAGTCTTCGAATGCAGCTTTCAATCTTTCAACAAATGTATCTTCTGCTTTTCTCAACCAAACGCGAGGATCGTAGAATTTTTTATTCGGTTGATCAGCACCTTTAGGATTACCTAATTGTCCTTGCAAGAATGCTTCGTTTGATTTGTAGTATTTCAAAATACCATCCCAGAATGCCCATTGCAAATCTGTATCGATGTTCATTTTTATTACACCATAAGAAATACCTTCTCTGATTTGCTCTCTAGAAGAACCGCTACCACCGTGGAATACGAAGTTGATAGGATCAGGTGCAGATGTGTTGAACTTCTTAGCAACGAAGTCCTGAGAATTTTTTAAAATTTTCGGCTCCAATTTCACGCTGCCTGATTTGTATACACCGTGAACGTTACCGAATGCTGCTGCAATGGTAAAGTTTGGACTGATTTTGCTTAACTCTTCGTAAGCGTAAGAAACTTCTTCCGGTTGAGTATACAATTTATCGTTGTCGATGTCAGAATTGTCAACACCGTCTTCTTCTCCACCTGTTACTCCTAATTCAATTTCCAAGTGCATGTCAATCTTAGCCATTCTAGCTAAGTATGTTTTGCAAATTTCAATGTTCTCGTGTAAAGGCTCTTCAGATAAATCTAACATGTGAGAAGAGAACAAAGGCTTGCCGTGTGCTGCATAGAATTTTTCACCTGCATCTAACAAACCGTCGATCCAAGGAAGTAATTTCTTAGCCGCGTGGTCAGTATGTATTACAACAGCAACGCCATAAACGTCTGCCAATTGATGAATATGATGCGCTCCAGAGATAGCCCCAGCGATAGATGCTTGTTGTTTGTCGTTTGGTAAAGATTTACCAGCGTAGAATTGACCTCCTCCGTTAGAGAATTGAATAATCACAGGAGAGTTCACAGCTTTCGCTGCTTCTAATACTGCGTTAACAGAGTTAGTACTTACAACGTTAACAGCAGGGAATGCTAATTGTGCTTTCTTTGCAGCTGCGTATAATTCTGTTAATTGATTTCCAGTAATTACACCTCTTAATGCGGTTTGTGTGTTTTCAGCCATATTTGTTTTCAATAATAATGTATCCTAAATCAAAGGCTCAAATATAGTAATTTTCTAATAATATACCTCGCTTTTGTCTAGGCACAGCCCTTTTTTAGCTAAATTGGAGCAAAAGCTTTACCATGAGGCTCGTTTCGCACCCTGTTTTGTGTAATTATTATGTGACCTACCGCTGCAATGCTGCGTGTGGGTTTTGTGATATTTGGGAAAAACCATCACCCTACATTAAGATCGAGCAAGCAACAGAGAATTTTAAAGCGCTTAAAAGACTAGGCGTTAAGGTTATCGATTTTACAGGCGGCGAACCCTTATTGCACAAAGACATGGCGGAGTTATTGACTTTGGCGAAGTCCATGGGTTTTATCACGACACTCACCACCAACGGTTTGTTGTATCCCAAGCGATCTCAAGAATTAAAAGGCTTGGTCGACATGTTACATTTCTCTTTGGATGCAGGCAGTGCTGCTTTACACGATGAAATGCGGAAAGTAGCCTGTTTCGATTTCGTATTAGAATCCATTAAAATAGCCAAACAACTGGGCGAGCGTCCCGACATTATGTTTACGGTCTTTGAAGGAAATTTCGATGAGATTGAAAAAGTATACCGCAACATCTCTCTTCCCAGTAACTTGGTCCTTATTTTAAATCCTTCCTTTGAATACAATCAAGTAGAAACCGGTGGAGGCCTGAGTGCAGCGCAGTTAAATGCATTGAAAAAATGGGCGAAGAAAAAATTGGTTTATTTAAACGAAGCCTTCATTACACTGAGGGAAGACGGAGGCAATCAAATTTCAAAACCGATTTGCAAAGCAGCGAGTACAACCTTGGTGATTTCGCCAGAAAATAAATTGGTATTGCCCTGTTATCATTTGGGAACAAAGTCCTTTGACATCAACAATAATTTGTACGATTTATACCATTCAGCAGAAGTCAAAAAGTTGATCGCCTTAGAAGGTCGTGTGCCAGAGTGCCAGGGCTGTACCATCAATTGTTACATGCAGCCTTCGTTTGCGACTGAACTGAATAAATATTGGTGGAAAGCATTGCCGAGTACGATCAAATACAATTGGATAAAAGGAACTTGGAAACAATTGTTCTAATTGCCGATTGTGCATCCGTAATCGTTCATTGCATTGAACTTAATGGCTGCTAAATCGGCATTATACTGGAATTATTTGCGGTAACTTCAACATGCGAATGGTATAAGCTGTACATTTTACTATTTTTACAAAAATAATTTCCTCTATGAACCTACGGATATTTTTTGACACGGTAAAAACAAGCGTTACAGAACACATTAAAACAGATCCTGCAAGTCTGTACAATCATATTGTACGTTATGAAAATACCTTTCCTTCTCTAGATTATGCTGACATCGCCATCATTGGCCTTACGGAAGAAAGAGGAGCGCTCAACGCCGCAGGTACTGCAGGTGCCTCAGATGCAGTCAGAGAAAAATTATACGCGTTAAAAAAAGGTAACGGCTCGTATCGCATTGTTGACTTAGGCAATTTGCGTTGTGGCATTTCTTTAGACGAGAGTTATAAACGCATCAAGGAAGTGTGCGAATACTTACTCAACAAAAACATTGTTCCTGTTTTAATCGGCAGTACACACGACATGGATTTTGGTCAATACCTTGCCTATGAAGGCACGGGTAAGTTTGTGAGCATGGCTAACATCGATGCGTCTATTGACATGTACACCCTGAGTGCTGAACGCAACCGTCAGCACGTGCACAATATCCTTACCCATGAACCGAATATCCTATTCAACTATAGTCACCTCGGGTTTCAAACGTATTTTACAGACCAAGACATTTTAACGGTGTTGGAAAAGCTCTATTTTGAAATGTACAGGGTAGGACAAGTGAGAAAAAACTTAGAAGAATTTGAACCCGTCATCCGCGATGCCGACATGCTGAGTTTCGACATCAGTGCCATTCGACAAAGTGATGCCCCAGGAAATAAAAACACACATCCTTTTGGCTTGAGTGGAGAAGAGGCGTGTCAACTCTGTTGGTATGCAGGCTTGAGCAATAAGCTCTCTTCCATAGGCTTTTACGAGTATGATCCTTTAGAAGACGAGAAAGGCCAGACGGCTTCTGTTATTGCCACCATGGTGTGGTATTTTGTAGAAGGCTATTACAGCCGTCAGGAAGAAGCAGATTTTGAAGACCAGAAGTATACCAAGTACTTTGTGGCGATGAGCAATGAGCCCCATCAATTGGTGTTCTACAAACACATTCACAGTGAAAAATGGTGGATGGAAGTTCCTTATCCCTTGAGTAAATCTAATTTTGCACGAAATTCGATTGTGCCATGCAGTTATGAAGATTACATGACCGCCAACCGAGGAGAATTACCCAATCGATGGATTTTGACACATTCCAAATTGATCTAAGATGGACGAGGATAAAGACCTGCCTGTATACTCGAAAGCTCAATTGTCTTTGCGTAATGGTACTGATAAAGAAGAGATTTGGGTGGCGTACAAAGGTTTTATTTACGAGATGAATAAATCAAGGCTGTGGAGAGACGGTAAACATTATGAGCATTGGGCTGGTCAGGACTTAACACCAGAAATGGAATCGGCACCTCACACCGAAAATGTCTTTGATAAGTTTAAAATAGTGGGTAAATTGAAATCTTGATTTTAAAACATACTTTAATCCTAATCTAACAGCACATGATTGCTATCGTTGACAGTGGTTCTACCAAATCTAGTTGGGTCTTTGTAGACAAAAACAACAACATTGAAAATTACAAGACCTTAGGTTTTAATCCCTACTACCAGACGGCAGACGACATTTACCAAACCTTACAGAAAGAGTTGATCTCTCAACTTGATCCGAGTAAGAAAGTAGAACAAGTGTTTTTCTATGGTGCAGGATGTGAAGGGGAAGCACAGAAAAAACAAGTAGGAGAGGCACTGAAAAAAGCATTTCCACACAGTGAAATATTAGTTGACCATGATTTAATGGCGGCTTGTCGCGCGGTATTGGGCGACGAAGAAGGCATTGCGTGCATTGCTGGAACAGGTTCAAATACGTGTCACTATGATGGTAAAAACATCACTAAAAACATCAACTCTTTAGGCTTATACCTTGGCGATGAAGGCAGTGGCGGCTACTTAGGAAAAATTCTAGCACGTGATTATATTCGTGAAGCAATGCCTCAATCGGTACGCGATAAATTTGAAGCGTTTACAACAGACCGTCATGCCGATATTTTCGACAAGGTCTATACAAAACCTTTCCCTAACAGGTACCTTGCTTCCTTAGCGCCTTTTGTGGTGTACAACCAAGACGAAAAATACCTTTTCGATTTAGCGTACGAAAACTTCAGTTTGCTTTTTGATAACTGTATATGTAAGTACGATAACTACCAAAATTTGCCGATCCGTTTCATTGGCTCTGTTGCAGCACATTTGAAACCCGTGTTGGACAGAGTGGCAAAAGAACACAACGTTACCATCGATAATGTAATGGGCAACCCAATGGAAGCCTTAACCCAATACCATATCCAAAACAGAAAATAAGCATGCAGGGTACAGAGTCTTCCTCTCATTACAATGCATTAGAGTCGATGTCGATCGGCGAAGTATTGAAGAGCATGAACACAGAAGATCAATCTGTTCCTTTAGCCATCGCACAAGTCATGCCTTCCATCGAACGCTTAGTTGCTGTTGTTACAGACAGGATGAGAGCCGGTGGAAGGCTTTTTTATATCGGTGCAGGAACCAGCGGAAGATTAGGCGTAGTCGATGCTTCCGAATGCCCACCGACCTTTGGTGTTCCCTTCGACATGGTGATCGGCATTATTGCAGGAGGAGACACTGCGATTCGCAAAGCCGTAGAGTTTGCGGAAGACGATGATCAACAAGCATGGAACGACATGCAAGCCTATAACATCAACGAGAAAGATTTTGTATTGGGCATTGCCGCTTCGGGCAGAACACCTTATGTGATCGGTGGTCTGGAAGCAGCGAGAAAACATGGCTTACAAACAGGCTGTGTCGTTTGCAATTTAGATTCTGCTGTAGCGAAAGTTTCAGACTTTCCGGTGGAAGTGAATACTGGTCCAGAATTTTTAACGGGATCAACCCGACTTAAAGCAGGTACGGCGCAAAAACTAGTGCTCAACATGATCACGACTACTGTCATGATTCAGTTGGGAAAAGTGAAAGGCAATAAAATGGTGGATATGCAACTTTCTAACCACAAGTTGGTAGGAAGAGCAGTGGCCATGGTGATGGATGAGATTCTTGTTTCAGCAGAAGAAGCGAAACTATTATTGGAACAACACGGTAGTGTTCGTAAAGCCGTGGATTGGCATACAAAGCATGCAGGACATTGAGCCTTTTTATAATTGGGAGGAATATTATGTTTCTCAAAACGATGAGCGCTCGCCCTTTTACCAAGCGGAGTACAACCTTCAGCAATACGAAAATACCATTTACAGTTTTTACATTCATCCGCTCTGGGATTTTTTGGGATCAGAGACCTTGTATGTAAAAGTACTGTTTGCCGATTACGACAAGCGCGTTTGCATTTTAGAATTGATGGGTGAATGGAACGATACCTTGCACAACGACATCATGCATTTGAAACGCAACGTCATCGACATCTTCATCAGCGAGGGCATTAACAAGTTTATTTTAATTGGAGAAAACATCTTGAACTTTCACGGTTCTGACGATTGCTATTACGAAGAGTGGTTTGAAGAAGTAGAAGACGGGTGGATCGCTGCTGTTAATTTTAGAGAACACGTGCTGCAGGAATGGGAGAAGTTTCACCTCGACTACTACATTAACTTTGGAGGAAGCTTAGAGTTGGACGCTTGGAGAACGATGCCGCCTTTGCTGTTTTTTCAATGGGTAAACAATTCGATGACAAAGCGGCTTGAATAGAGAAACAGAAACAGAGCGAAGAAAGAGAAGTAAGCAGGTTAGAATAACACTGCTTGTATAATTTTCACCTCCGCTGACAAAGAAATATAATAGCGATGACCATTGGTGGTATCGGAACATAAAGCTCGTGTGCGCATGATACTTTCTTTTTTAAAGGTACGTTTTCCAAAACGAAAAGCATGACCGATTGGCACTTCCGACAAAAAAATGACAAAGTCTTCCTTCGCATCATATTTGGCGAGCGCCCTGTACAGTGCAGGATCTGAGCAAGAGGATGCACCTGGAGAAATCATATAATCGTGTAAAGGAACCAAGACATCTTCTGGCAAGATGTGTTCTTGCATGAGCGGATACATCAATTCTTTAAAGACCGACCGCCATTCTTCTCCATGAGGTTTCACTCGGTAGCCGTGTTTCAGGCCAGCCACCATGTGAGCCACTTCGTGTATGTAGGTCACTAAAAAGGAATAGGTATTGAGGTCTTTGTTGACGGTAATTCTATGCAAGTTGATAGAAGACTTGTACCAGTAGTCGCCGAGTTTGGAAGATCGGGAGCGAGCGAGTTTAAAATCAAATTTGAGGCGGGTCCAGAGTTCAGCGCAATAATATACTGAAGGCTCAGGCACATATTTGCTGAAGAGTTTATGTGCCGTATTGTTTTCCATGGCTAAAAATAAAAAATGCCCCTCTCAAAAGAAAGGGGCATTTTTTATTTTTTCCTGAAGCTCAGATTAGTGAGCAGCTGGAGCAGCAGCAGCAGAATCAACAACTACAGCAGCAGAATCAGCTACAACAGCAGCAGAATCAACAACAATAACAGCAGCAGAATCAACAACAACAGCAGTAGAGTCAGTAGAAGCTGATTCAGTAGAACCACCACCACAAGAAGCTAATGTAACAACAGTAGCAACAGATAATAAAGCGAATAATTTTCTCATTGTGTTAAATTTTTTATTAGTTTAAACTGAGCCACAAATTTATAACTTTTTTTCATGTGCGAAAGCGTTCGCAGCATTTTTTTTATTTTTTTCTGAAAACAACATTAATTGGGACACCTTCAAATCCAAAATGAAGCCTAATCTTGTTGGTCAAGTACCTTTCGTAAGGCTCTTTGATGTATTGAGGCAAATTACAGAAGAAGGCAAAAGTGACACTTCGGGTCGGTAATTGGGTCACATATTTAATGCGGATGTATTTCCCTTTTAAAGAAGGAGGAGGATAAGCCTCAATTTCTGGGAGCAATTTATCGTTCAATTCAGATGTTGGCACTTTGCGTTTGCAGCTGTCATAAACCTCAATGGCTTTTTCAATGGCTTGAAAAACACGTTGTTTTTGCAATACAGAGATAAATACAATCGGGATATAGCCGATATGCCCAAGTTTTTCTTGGATCTCTTTCTCAAACTTATCGTAGGTCTTGCTGTCTTTTTCAATCAAATCCCACTTGTTGACCAAAATCACAATCCCCTTGCGGCGTTCGATGGCTAACCATATAATGTGCATGTCCTGAGACTCTAGTCCTTTTTCGGCATCAAGCATGATGATACACACATCTGCCGTATCCATCGCCTTCACAGAACGCAAAGCAGAATAGAATTCGATGTCTTCCGTTACTTTCGAACGCTTACGAATACCAGCAGTATCGATCAAGATAAATTCTTTTCCAAAGGCTTTGTAACGAGCATTGATGGAGTCACGTGTGGTACCTGCCATTTCAGTAACGATGGCTCTTTCTTCACCCAATAAGACATTGGTCAAAGAAGATTTGCCCGCGTTGGGTCTACCCAAGATTGCGATTTTAGGAATGCCTTCATCGGGATCTTCAATGCCTTCGTTCGGAAAATGCGTAATGAGTTCGTCCAACAATTCCCCTGTACCGCCGCCATTGGCAGAAGAGATACCGAAAATAGTATCAAAACCCATCGCGTAGAACTCATTGACAAGGTGCGTACGCATGGCGTTGTCGACCTTGTTGGCTACCACGATGACTGGTTTTTTATAACGGCGTACAATGCGTGCAAATTCTTCGTCGTAAGGATGAAGGCCTGCATCGGCATCGACCATGAACAAAATTACATTGGCTTCTTCTAGCGCAGCTTCTGATTGCTTGCGGATTTGTTTTTCGAATACATCGTCAGAACCCGATACATACCCACCCGTATCGATGACGGTAAAGTTTTGGCCCAACCATTCGGCATAACCATAGTTACGGTCACGGGTAACACCACTCACGTCGTCCATGATGGCTTCTCTCCCTCCGACCATACGGTTAAAGAATGTCGATTTGCCTACATTAGGCCGTCCTACTATTGCTACAATATTTGACATGGTATTGGTTTATTCTAAATTTTTAATGAGGCGAGATCTAGCTTTGATTAAGAGTGTAGAAACAGAGCGGAGAGCGGCATACACTTTTTCCCGCTCGTCGCTCTCCGTAATCGCTCTAACTCTGGTAGCCAAAATTCTTCAGACGCGCGTCTTTATTTCTCCAGTCGGAATCGACTTTCACAAAGGTCTCCAAAAAAACTTGTTTTCCGAAGAATTCTTCTAATCCTTTACGGGCTTCTATGCCCACATTTTTAAGTGCTTCTCCTCCTTTGCCAATGATGATGGACTTTTGAGTAGGGCGCTCGGTATAGATGATGGCGCGGATGCGCAATATGTTTGCTTCGTCTTTAAACGAGTCGATGTGTACTTCGCAGGAATAAGGAATTTCTTGTTTGTATTGTAAGAAGAGTTGCTCACGAATCATTTCTGCGGCGAAGAATCGCTCAGGACGGTCGGAGATATAATCTTCTTCGTAATAAGGAGGATGCACAGGGGTGCTTTCGATGACTTTCTCAAAGAGGTTGTCGACACCTTTATTTTCTAAAGCCGAGATAAAGAATACTTGCTCAGGCTTGGCGGCATTTTGCCAGTAACTGTTGCAAGCCGATACTTTTTCTTCGCTGGCACCTTTATCCATTTTATTGATAATCAAGAAAATGGGCACTTTTAGGCGAGCAATACGGGTTTCTAATTCAGGAGAAAGGTTTTCATCGCCTGGCTCTACCATCAATAAAACCAAGTCGGCATCTTCTAAAGAGAAGTTGACGAAACGCATCATCGACTCTTGAAGTTTGTACTTCGGTTCGATGACACCGGGCGTATCGGAAATAACCAATTGGTAATTATCGCCATTGAGAATACCCATGATGCGGTGACGAGTAGTCTGTGCTTTGGGCGTTACAATAGAGAACCGACGATCCTTCATCAGGCAGTTCATGAGCGTGGACTTGCCGACGTTGGGTTTCCCCAACAAACTGATAAAGCCTGACTTAAAGTTTTCTGTTGCCATTTCTTGTAAAAAAAGAATACAAATGTAGCTTTTTAAAATGAAAAGCCCTACTTTTGTACCTCCTTAAAGAGACAGAACGACCAGCGTTCTAAATATTTCGATAAGGTAACTACATCGCGGGGTAGAGCAGCTGGTAGCTCGTTGGGCTCATAACCCAAAGGTCACTGGTTCGAGTCCAGTCCCCGCTACAACAAGAAGCCGTAGAGCGTTAGCAATTAACGAACTACGGCTTTTCTTTTTTATGACCGTACAAATACCGTACAAGGGCGAAATTTTTAGGTTTGTGGGGGTTAAACACAAGCCGACTAATTGAGTCATACCAGCAATAATAGGATTTTTATGGCCAGAGTACCTAAAGGAATGACTCTTGAAGAATCGGAGTCTATAACAACGATCAAAACAAGCAACTACAATCAGACATTGTTAATGATGCAAATCATATTGATGCTGATACCCTTGTCTCTTATATGTGGATTTCTAATATTTATGGAGTACTATGACCGAGAGTTGTTCGTCTTCGGAGCTTTGTTATTATTGGTTGTATACTGGTTAATATATAATGTCAATGACAACTACATTGTTTATATAGGCCCAATTAATCTTAAGATTGTTAGAGGAATGCATAGGAGTAAACTTGTAGATGTAGCTTTAATAGATATAAAGAGAGTTAAAATAAAGCGGAAATATGGCAGTATATACACTTCTAGATATGGTGCAACATCTGAAACAGGGAATTCCGATGAGTTAATAATTGTGACGGATCAGGCTGAAATACTTGTTACTAGTAGCCTTTTGTATTCAGAGCAGCTTTATTTAAAAGATAAAATTTCAGAAAGAATTACCAATTCAGCTATTTAATAATGAGTTTACCACTATCGTAAAAAAAAAGAGAAACTATAAAATCTCATCATGGAGAGGAATTAGATCTGTCAGTTTTTGTCAACCTTTTTTTTGATGAATTAAATAGGGAAAAAGTGGAGGCTCTAAAACTAAAAAACAATACCATCACATTCGATAAAGCATCAAGGTTGACTGGTGGTGGTTATGAATTATTTCCTGCTATATCAAGAGGTTTAGTTTATTTTGAGCAAAAGGGAGATTATATTCATATTGAAACGGAAATATTTTTTGACCATCAAATAATTCGTGCATTCTTTTTCTCACTTATTGGATTAACTTCTTTTATCTATATACCGTTACAAGAAAGTTTTACGATTATAGGAATAATGCTAGCTACTCAAACTGTTATTTATTTTATCACTATTCAGCGTTATCTAACTTTTTTCTATGAGACATTTAGCAAACAAGGTAAAAAATTAGAGTTTTTGTCTTATTAAAAAGAGAATAGTTAGCTACAATGAAAAACAAAGAAGTTCCTTTATATGATTATTTGAGTTATGATGAAGCTCAAGAGTTAATCGAGATTTTATCTAAGAATAAAATTTTAGCTAAAATAAACGGGATGACTTCTGGTGATGCGAGCACACAAGGAAATTATCAAGTTTTGATTTATCAGTCAGATATTGAATTACCATATCAGTTGGCTGAGGAATTTAGATTCCAACTTAAAGAGAGAAGAGGACAAGAATCACAAGTTTGTCCTAAATGCAAATCAAGACCGCCTTTTACTCATCTAAAATCAAAATTATCTTGGTGGAGGAAGATACTATCGACTGGTACATTTGTCATGGAGTGCGACAAATGTCATCACGTTTGGTATATTTAACTTATGAATTGTAGTTTAGAACAAATTGATATTTACTTCTCTTAAGCACTGGCTTTAATAGCACAAAATGAAAGACATTGAAGATGAGTTAGCTCAAATTGGGGATATTGTTTCAAAAGGGTTGGGTAAAATAAGTAGATACCCCATCATGTTAAATGATTTAAAAGGCAACTTTGATTTGCTTTGTAAACCTTTGAACAAGAAAACAGGACATTGTTTGTATTGGTTTAATGCTAGTACTAAAGAAGAAGCATTGACATTGGCAGACTCCCTTGAGAAAAAACGAATTAAGCTAAAAAGTTATATGAAGGGACAAAGAGTAGTTCCTCCCAGAAACACTAATACTGATAGTAAAACTATATATGTTGGAATAAGACGAGGAGGTCAAAATAAAGATGGGTTAACAAATATTTGTAGTAGAATGAACCAACATTTTGGATTATATAAAGTTGGCAGTACACAAGGACTACAGTTTAAATATTGGGCTAGTAGTAATAAAACCAAAATCACATTATCCGTAATTGAGTTAGACTTAGAAAATGTCGAGTATTTAAATGTTCTAGAGAAATTAGTCGCTATAAAACTCAGACCACTTTTGGGTAGACATTAAAAAGATAGACTTTTAAGCCAAATAGTAATAGAATTAGTTTAAATTAATTATTATATTTATGTGCCTTTGTGAGGAGTAATCTTGTATAAAGGGGTTGACGTTTAATTGTTGTAGTGACCAAACGATTTGAATTAAATCTATCACTATTGATATATTTATTCCAAATCGCTCCTCGTAAATCATCTTTACGTAGGCTGAGGTGATCTCAATAATAAATATTATATGTTCCATCTCTGGGAGCAAACTTAAGTTTTGGACGTTAGACTACGACAAAGCCACGTAGTCGAAAGTGAGCTTGGCATCTCGTTGTATGCGCCAAAGGTTTATTCGAAAGAACATCTCACGTCAGATGATAAACCTTTGGCTTTGCAGAAATTTTTGATCTAGTATATATGGTTAATGAGGTTCTTTTTAAAAAGTGGATTGAAAAAGAAAAAAGAACCTCATTAGCAAAGAAAAGAAGTTATTCTCATTTCGATTTAAGAATTAATTTCCCTAAAAACATTTCTTTTTTTAGATCGTTTTTCTCCAATTCTAAAAACATTGTAAGGCACCCCTTTTATCCGTTTATAAGAATGGATATTATAACTCCTCGTTATAAAAAATCCGATGAAAAAAATGAAGAAGGAAAGTTTATAAGAAAAATGGCGACTAAATTAAGGCCAATCTCTTATTCTGCCCATTTTGACGCCTTCATTTATTCGTGGTATTCAACTTTACTTACAGAAAAATATGAAGCCAAAATCAAGGAATACAAAATATACGATTGCGTGTTGGCATATATAGAAAAAGGGAAAAGTAATATAGATTTCTCTCATTCTGTTTTTGAATACATAAAAGAGCAAAAAGATTGTGTTGCCATGGCATTTGACATAAGTAGTTTTTTTGATGGGTTAGATCATGAACATTTAAAAAAAATGTGGGGATTGACTATTGACGAAGATATTTTACCTGAAGACCATTTTAAGATTTTTAAAACACTCACAGAGTATACCTACATTGAGAAGCAAGACTTAGAAAAACAATTCCCATTTATTGTTGAATTCAAAAACAAAAAGACATTTATACCTCGAATTTGTTCTCCTACTAACTTTAGAGAACGAGTGCGAGGCAATCGACTTATAAAGAAAAATTCATTTATTAATAAAATCTCGGATAGTAAAAGATTAGGTAGTATTTGTGGAATACCACAAGGCTCTCCCATTAGTGCTTGTTTGTCGAATATTTACATGATAGATTTCGACATTGCTGTAAATAATAAAATGAAGGAATATAATGGGGTTTACTATAGATATTGTGATGATATAATTGTGGTAGTAAACACCGAAGATCAAGAAGTGATCAAGAATTATATTAGCAATGAGATAAGAAAGTATCATCTTGAGATTAATCAATCAAAAACAGAAGTGACATATTTTCGCATTGATTCTAAAATGAGATTAAGAGGCTATGATGAGACAGGAAATTATAGAAACCTTCAATATTTAGGTTTTGAATTTAATGGAGAAAACACATATATAAGATCATCAAGTATTTCTCGCTATAACAGCCGTTTGAATTCCAGAATAAGAGAAAATTTAAAAGCTGCATATGGTAAAAAATCAATAGGATTAAGGGTGTTTAAAAAAACATTGCTAAATCGGTTTACAGAAAAAGGAGAAAGGAATTTTATATCATATGCTCGTAGAGCAAAAAACACAATGCAATCAAAAACGATTTATAAACAATATAAAAACAGTATAATAAAAGTCGCAGAAAAATTTAGTGCAAGAAAATTAGAATTTGAAATAAAAAGGAATCCAAAACGATTAATGGATTGACCTTATGGGAATAGACATGTATAACTATCTTCGCTGGTGTAAGCGTTCCGTTTGTGCCTATATTCATAGAGCTTATAGCTCGTGCAGATTAATTACTACAAAGCAGGGATTCTCTTCATCGTACCCTGCGATTGAAAACTTTAAAGATTAGCTTAACATCTATGCCAACAATTCAATTAGTAGCTAATATTTACACTGATTTTTCAGGATATAATAGACTGATTAATTTTTATCATGAAGCGAGTATTTATTATGATGACGAAGTACACATTTGTATCAAAGAACTTAGTTGGATTGACGCGAATTTAAGTGCGCTATTAGATGCTATTTTGCATAAACTTCATCAAGAGAATCGACTTACGTTTACGATAGATTTTGATCTTGCTAACTCAAAGTTTAATGTTTTGCTCAGGAATGGATTTTTGAAATCTGATATACCAGTGCCAGATGTTCAGAAAACTACATTGCCCAATATGAATTTCAGCATTAATGATAAAAATTATTACATCCAATATTTAGAAGATCGTCTGCTGAAACATAGAGCGTTTCCACAAAAATATCATTCCCAAGCAGATTCGATAATAGATCAGTTGGTAGAAATTTTTTGTAATTCACATCACCATTCAGGGACTCAATACCCGTTTTTTGTTTCTGGGCAGTATTTCCCAAAAGGAGACTATCTTGTTTTTACGATGGTAGATCTGGGAGATGGTTTTTTGCCTAGAATAGCAGCAACAGAACCGACAGTTCTGAATTCCTTACAGGCTATTCAATGGGCATTGAAGAAGGGAAATTCTACAAAATTAAAAACAGATCAAACGCCAGGAGGATTAGGGATATCCTCGTTATTGGAATATTGTTCTGAACGAAATGGCGGTATTCAGATCATTACAAGTGATGGATATTGGAATTCTGAAGACTCAGGGACGATTTTCCCCAATGGGAGGAAAGTCAATAAGCCTTTTGTAGGGACTACAGTAAATTTGTTTTTAAGACGTTAAGCATTATATTTGTTCTATATGAAACATTAAGAACAGAACAAATCATCATTTTTTACGTTTAATTCAGTTACGAAAATGGTTTGCACGATGACAATTTCAATTCAAAATATCCTTAGCAATGAATACGCTATCTTTCATAACGAAGGCTTACAAGTGTATGCGATTTTGGAAAATAAAATTGAAAACAAAGAGAAGACACAACTTTCCTTTGAAGGAATTTCAAGATGTTCTTCTCAATTTTTAAATGCCTGTATAGGTAAATTGTACCTGCTCAAGAAAAAAGAAGACCTTGATTTTTTATTGTCTTTTGTAAATACGAATGAAGTACTGAATTATAAAATTCAGGAAGTGATTGAAAATGCAATCAATTCAAAGGAGTATGATTCTTTGATTGATAAAGCACTCTGCTAACACTATTATTTTTATGGCATATAACATTAAGCTTCTCAACAATCACACGATTGGGAAGAAGAATTATTTTTTTGATGCGAACATCTGGTTAATGATTCTAAAACCCAGCATTGATCTTTCAGACTATCAACTTAAATATTTAGACTTCGTCCAGAAATTTATGAAAAGTGCTAATAGCCCAAGAATTGTTGTTCCAGCTTTAGTACTTTCAGAGGTGATAAATCGTTATTTACGAGAAGTTGGAATGAATAAGTTTGCGGCTAAAAATAAAATAAAGGATCTTCCAAAAGGCTACTATAAAGAGGTATACAGATCTTCGTCACAGTTCAAAATTGATTATAAAGTTTTGTGTGATGATATAAAGGTTTACGATACCCATTACGATTTGATTTCAGATAAGTTTGGAATTGATTTCACCAGTGAAGATATCTTATCCGATCTTCCTCAGGGCTTAGATTTTAATGATTATTATTACTATTTGTTAGCAAAAAAAGAAGGCTATTCAATAGTTACAGATGATGTAGATTTTTTTGTTGAAGGAGTAGAAGTTTTAACCTATAACAGTAAGTTGTATAAAAAGGGAACGGATTCCATAAAGCCTAAATTTAATTAATTCCCACTGGTACAACCCAGACGCTTAAACCAACATCATCCCCCCTCAAAAATCATAATTATTCACCCAAAACCGAAAAGGCAGCTTCGCATCTTCTCCCGCATAATCAACGCCTATGCGCGGACCGATATGAATATCGCTTTCGTTTATTTTTATGCCATCGTCTTGCAGCCAAATTTCTTTTCCTGTTAAGGATACATTATTATGCAGTAAGCCTATTCCTAAAGCTTGTGAGACTTTGCCCGGGCCTACACATAAATTTTTGGAAAACTTCACACCGCGTCGTTCTAAAATTTTTTCATTGCCAACGGTCGGATAAATGGCTCGTATCAAGATGGCGTGAGGGGTATCTTTGGCATTGGTCACAATATTGAAAAGTTTGTGAATGCCATAGCACAAATACACATAACTGACCCCGCCTTTGCTGTACATCGTTTCTGTTCTGTTTGTCCTTCTCCCATTGTAGGCATGAGGCTTTGTCGTTTACACCGGCGTAGGCTTCCGTTTCTGTAATGATGCCGCACGTGAGGGTATCCTTGATGCGCGTTTACAGCGTTTTGCCAATGAGGTCTTTGGCAAGAAAAACAACATCCGGATTTAAATAATATGAAGCTTTTAGCATGGGCATGGTCTCCAATTACTACAATATAGGACAGTTTAACAAATGCTCATTGAGCCTAAAGCAATCCTTTTGCTCCTAATGGGTTAAAAAAATCTTGCGCAATAAATGGTATGTAGTGGAAAAACAATTTAAAAAGCGGGAGCCTTATAACGAGCAATGACGTTATAAGGCTCCCGCTTTTGTTATTCTCTAAAATAGTGAAACAATTATTGCTTCACTATTTTAATGGTTTCAGAAACTCCGTTCTGAGATAATTTAATGAAATACATTCCTATGTTCAGTTCAGTACCTAAGCTAAGTTTTTCTGTAGGCATAAAAGATTTCGTACTTAATAAGATTCCGCTGCCTGAAAAGATTTCGGCTTGAATAACCTGTGGGCTTGCCGTTTCCAAGCTTATGAATGTTTCGTTCTCAAAAGGATTTGGAACAGCTAAGATTCTCAAATTCCCTTTTTTGTCACTACTGAAAAGTGATGTAGTACCGGTAGATATAAAGCTGATGTCATCTACACCGATATCGTTGTATGAGCTAGCGACGATGTTTTGGAAAACATCCAGTGTAACAGAACCGGTAGATGTGGCATTGTAGGTACCCGTAACTTGCGTCCAAGCATTGGTTGCTCCTTGCACAAGATCGATGGATGTAGCGATTACGGTTCCGTTTACTCGTAAACTTAAAGTAGGTAAGGCGTTGTCTGTGCCAGCACCAGAACCTGGATTAACGATATTTTTAACATAAGCAGAAAAAGTATATTGTTGTCCATTGACTACGTTTACCGATTGAATCCATACGCGTGTATCTGGTGCATTACCTCCATCGGCAATCAGAAAGTTTGTGCCGTCTGCTGTGCGGCTTGTTCCATACCAAGGACCGTTCCATGTTGCAGCATTATTGGTGACTGCCAGATTTCCAGAGCCATTGATCGTAGCGACGGCATCGCAGGTATAATCGTAGGTAAATCCACTTTGGGGACATGCATTAGCTTGTGCAAAATCTCCATTGACAACGAGGTTGGTTTGTGCCATGCTCAGGTTAGAGAAAGTAAGCGCAAACAACATTAAAAGTTGCATCGATAAAGAAGGTAGTTGTTTCATCATTTTGGGTTTTTTCTTTAAAAATCAATACAAGTTCAAACTTTTATAGGGATAAAAAAAGGCTAGAACATTTTTTTAAGAGGGCTAAGCCTGTAATTGTACTAACAAGTGAAAATATAGGGTTCTTTTTAATCCACTTAGTTATAATAGCAGGTTAAATGAGGTAAAGACAGTAATAAAATCCCTTTTTTTTAACATCTAAGCCATAATCCCTATATTTACCTCAAGCCTAACGAGAATGGCTACGAAGGCTATCCTTACCATGAAAACCGCGCAATGGATTCGTTTGGAATGATTAAAACATGTTCATCTTACCACATACTTATATAAAACACGATTACATGAGCAATACCTTTTTCGAAGCTAACAATTATTTTATTGATGAGAAGGTTAACCTTTTCAAATTTGAAAACTGTTATCAGATTTATGATGATAAGGGAACAAACATTGGAGCGGTAAAACAAAAATTGACGACAGGTCAAAAAATACTGAGGCTCTTGATCAATAAAAAAATGTTGCCTTTTCATTTAGAAATTAAAAATGCCAACGATGAACTGGAAGCTACGATTTCTCGTGGCTGGACTTTGTTCATGTCTAACATTACCATTCAAGATAAAGAAGGGAATCTCATTGGTTCGTTAAAGCAAAAATTCAGACTTTTAAAACCTGCCTTTAAAATCAGTGACAGTGCCGACCAAGAAGTAGCAGAAATATCGGGCGATTGGAAGGCGTGGAATTTTACCATCAAAGATACTTCGGGTACAAGTATCGGTTCGATTTCTAAAAAATGGGCAGGCGCGATGAAAGAAATTTTCACCTCAGCAGACAAGTATAACGTGTCGATTGATCCTGCATACGCGAGTCAAGAAAATAAAATGGTCATTCTTTCTTGTGCCATTACCATCGACATGGTGATGAAGGAAAGCAATTAGAATTTTTTCTATTGACAAAAGGGAAGTTTCTATTTCTATGGAGACAATACTTAATTTTTTATAGGGTTTGTTAATCGCGATAACACATGTGAATTGTGTAAGAATGAAATAATATTGTGTAACACTTATTATAGGAAGCTCAGGTACCTTTGCTTATTGTGAATACTCACGGAATATTTTAAACAGATCATACCATGAAAAGAAACCTATTCATCCTTACAATCTTTCTTGCAACAAGCGCTGTGTTTTTAGCGTGTAAGAAAAAGGAAGGCGATTCTTCTGCTACACCATCTACACCCATAATCATTCCATTACAAAATACTCCTCAACCCATGGTATCTTTGGGAGCGGATGCTTCGGTATTTGCGGTATTGGCAAGTACTGCGATCACCAATACGGGAGCAACTGTCATTACAGGTGATCTTGGCCTAAGTCCAGGTTCTTCTATCGGAGGCTTTCCTCCAGGTAGGTTGAATGGCACAAGTCACATTAACGATGCTGTTGCCAATCAAGGTCAGCTTGATTTAACGGCAGCCTATAACGATGCTGCAGGAAGAACATCAACAGACAAAGTGCTTTTAGCGGGCAACTTGGGTGGTCTTACCTTAACACCGGGTTTGTATAAGGCTACCTCAGGTTTATCTATTTCTTCAGGAGACTTGACTTTTGATGCTCGAGGTAATCCGAACGCTGTGTTCATCATTCAAATTGCTTCCACACTCAGTACGACTTCTGGTCGTAAGGTCATACTTGCTGGTGGTGCTTTGGCCTCGAATATCTTTTGGCAAGTGGGGAGTTCTGCTACGTTTGGAACGACCACTGTATTTAAGGGCAATATATTGGCGATGAAATCGATTTCGTTCAACACTGGAGCAACCTTAGACGGTAGGGCTTTAGCACGAACGGGTGCTGTAACCATGATGGGTAATACCATAGTGAAGTACTAATAGATCTTTGCCAACAGGCAGGTTGTTTTATTTAAATCCCAGCTCAAAACGAGCTGGGATTTATTTTTTATCCTTCTATTTCATAAAACTATAAGTATCTTGAGACGTATAAAAATTTGTTTAACAAATTGGTATGTCGCTTATTTTATCCCACATCGAACTTTACGCTTCACCGATTAAACTCAAAGAACCCTTCGTCATTTCTTTGGGGCCGCTTGATCATGCGGAAAACGTAGTGGTGGTCTTGCATACGAAAGAAGGACTCACAGGTTTTGGAGAATGCAGTCCTTTCTTGACCATCAACGGTGAGAGCATGGGAACAGCCATGGTGGTCGGTGAGCTGTTGGCAAAAGCCTTGAAAGGTAAGGATGCTTTGGATGTTGAAGGGTGTTCTGCACTGATGGATCGTATCATTTACGGCAACTCTAGCATCAAAAGTGCATTCGATATCGCCTTGCACGACATTGCGGCGCAGTATGCAGGTTTGCCATTGTATGCGTTTTTAGGGGGAAAGAAAAACAAAGTACTGCAAACGGATTATACCATCAGTCTTGGTCCCATAGAGAAGATGGTCAGCGATGCACAGCGCATCAAAGACCGAGGCTTTCAGTTCATCAAGGTGAAGTTGGGAGGAGCAAAGGAGGACGACATACAACGTATTAAAGGCATACGTGAACAAGTGGGAGGTGAGATTCCGATTCGTATCGATGCCAACCAAGGTTGGTATCCACAAGATGCGATAGAAATATTAAATGCGATTGCCCCCTATGACATTCAACATTGTGAAGAGCCTATACCGCGTTGGCTGTTTATGGAATTACCTGCAATACGAAAACAAAGTCCGATTCCTATCATGGCCGATGAATCCTGTTGCGATAACCACGATGCCAAACGACTCATTGATCTAAAAGCTTGCGATGCCCTCAATGTTAAGTTGGGTAAATCTGCTGGTATCGTGAAGGCGCTTAAGATTATTCGCTTGGCAGAACAGGCCAACATGAGCATACAAATAGGCGGTTTTTTAGAATCGCGTTTGGCTTTTACCGCATCGGCGCATTTGGCTTTGTGCAGCGATCACATTGTGTATTACGATTTCGATACGCCCTTGATGTTTGAAGAAGATCCAGTGCTTGGAGGGATTCAGTATTTGGAGAAAGGCATTGTTACTGTTCCTGATGTTGCTGGTTTGGGAGCAAGTATGGATGAAGTTTATTTAGCAGGCTTGAAAAAAATTAGCGTATAGTTTTTTGCTTAGAGCTTGTAAGTATTGACGTGTATAAAAAAGGGTGGCCTCACAATGTGAGGCCACCCTTTTAATTTATGTTAGTACTACTTATTGTTTGATCATTTGTGCCGTTTGTGTAACCCCGTTAGAACGGGCTTTTACAATGTACAGACCCGCTTTAAGTTCATTGCCTAAAACTAAGTTGCTGTTCATCGACAAGTCTACTGCTTTCAAAAGCTGTCCATCCATGCTGTATATTTCAACATGGAAATTATCAGACAATTCAGAAGTAGATTGAATTGAAATCGACGTTTCATTTACAAATGGATTAGGAGCAACTTGAATCCCCCAGTTTCCTGTAGCTGAATACACTTTGTCAATGTTTTGGGCATCGTGTCTATCTCCAGAGTAGCAAGTAACAACGTTTCTGATAGGATCATTTGCATCCGCAGCGATGTTGTTTCCAAGGAATCCGTTGTTAGCTGTTGCACTTGCATCGGTTACCGTTTGTGTATTCACTTCGTTGAATTTCCACAAGCCAATAAGACCAGCAGATGCAGCATTTAAGGTTACAGTAGCATTGCTCGCAATTTCAGCTTGCGTTCTTGCTACGTTCCATAACCTTGCTTCGTTGATAGCACCGTTAAAGCTACTTGCATCTGGAGAATCGTAACCGATGTGTAGAGGACCAGTAGAATTTAAACTTCTGGTTGAGTTCACTGTTCCAACGCTATTGCCATCAACATAGAATGTAATGAGAGAACCTGATCTTGTAATTGCAATGTGGTGACAGTTTCCATCTGCAATGTTTGCAAAGCCTCCGCTCAAGTAATTAGGAACTCCGCTCATTTGCAATAAAATTTGGGTAGCAGAAATATACATTAAGAATCCGTCTGTACCACTGGTACGTTTAGAAAACAAAGGTATTCTTCCTGCAACACCTACTGGAATATTAACCAAACCTTCCATGGTGAAGTCGCCAGCACCAATCGCATAAGCAGCATGTGTAGGCACCGTTACACGATCGTCAGCGCCATCAAATGTCAATCCACTGTTGCAATTTGAAACAGTAAGGTTAACACCGTTATCTGTACCTCTTAACACAGGGCTTGATGAAAGGATGCGAACGCGGCATCCACTACCTGCGATTGCATTGCCTGGTATTGTACCTGTAATGTTGCCAGAGGTATTGCCAGCCCATGTTCCGATAATCGTTGGGTTATTGTTACTGAAAACCCCAGCAGCATCAGATAGTTCTAAAGAGAACACGTTGTTGTTTTGGAATCCAGAGCAAGCAGAAGCAGTAAAAGGCACATTGATTGTGGTTCCTGTACATGCTTCAATATCGATGGAATCGGTTAAAATACCACACACTTCGATGTTTTCTGAGTAGATACCCGTCAAGCCATTTTCAGTTCTGTAATGCGTTACCGTGAAGACACCTGGAGCATTGTAAACATACATCGCAGTAGGAGAAGTACTACCCATTTGTCTGTTGTTGTTTATTCCAGAATACCATGAGTGTGCTCCTCCTATAGGATTAGCAGTGAATGTAATCGTTGCTCCTTGCAAAACAGGGTTTGGCGATGCAGTAAAGAACGCAGAGATCGCAGGACAAGGAGTACATAAGAATACAATTCTTCCGTAATCTGTCGGTCTTTTCAACGATGTAGTTGCCGTATAGAATGTTGTACCTGTAGTAGGTAATTGCAAGTCACACGTTGTTAATGGACGAGCAAGAATTCTAAAACCTAAGTCAACGATGTTGTAAATCACAACATCTCCGTCGCCGTTAGAATGTAGGATGTCAATGTTAGATCCGTAGTTGACCGTTCCATTGATGGTGATGGTTCCATCGGTATTAGAAACTGATGTTGTAGATACCGTAGATCCCGCAGGAGCATCTGCTACAACGTCTGTAGAAACTAATTCCAACAAACTTGGATTGTAGGTCAAGTTAAAATCAATCTTGTTGATGTCAAAGAAGTTATTATGACCTGACAAACTCATTGTTTTGATGACTCCGTTAGCACCGTATGTTTCTGTATCACAATCACTGCTTGGAGCGCCCCATGCAAATGGACATCCTGCATAAATGTTTGTAATGGTTTTACATACTTGTGTTGTACATCCGTTTGCAAGAATGTCGAAACAGATCGTTTTAGGCACGCCTCCTGATGAAGGGAAGTAGCCACGGTAGGTTACTGTAATGGGCGCACCACCTGCAAGAATAGCATAAGGGCCAACTGGGTATGGGTTTGGATTGATCGTATTGTCCAATACAAAATCTGCAAGTGAAGTGTTAATGGTAATGTTATTCATGTCAACACCAGAGTTGTTGCTGATGACTAACTCATAATTTATAATACCATTCGCATATACTTGGGTAGGACCTGCAATTGTTACCGCTGCTCCAGTGATAGAAGCGGTAGCCGTTCCCATTGTACTTACACAACCGTTTACATCTGTAGCAGATACAAAGTAAGTTGTTGTACTACAAATAGAAGGTGTTGTAAAGTCATTGCCTGTTCCTAACAACGTGCCATTGGCAGCAGCATCATACCAGTTATAGGTATCAGTGCCTGTTGCAGTAAGGGTAAGAACGCCACAGTCACAACGGTTTGCATCGGCAACGATTGGTGCTAAAGAGTTTGTTCTGATGATTACATTGGCAGGAATTCTATCACCTTCACAACCGTTTGCATCGCGCAATGTTACCCAATAGGTAGTGTTTGCAGTCAATACTGGAGTAACATATGGATTAGTATTAGTTGCTAGTGGATTTCCACCTGCTGCTGCCGCGTACCATACATAAGTGTAACCTGCGGTTGCACCTGTTGCAGTAAGTGTTGCTGTATTGCCTGAACAAATATTCACATCGATTACTGCTGGAGTAGGAGCGATTGCTGTAAAGCTGATGTCATCAACGCCAATGTCATTGTACGATCCACCTACATTATGCATTACATCCAATGTGATGGCTCCTGTAGCTGGAGCGGTATATGCTACCACGATTTGTCTCCATGCGTTAGCAGGTGATTGAGCAATGGGTCCAGAGTTTGCTAAGACGACACCGTTTACACGGATGCTCACAGAAGGATTAGTTCCTTCAACACCAGCACCTGAACCCGGGTTCACCAAGTTTCTAACCCATACACTGTACGTGTACGTTGTCCCCGCAACTACATTTACATTTTGTACCCACACTGCATTTGGAGCACCAGCTCCATCAATGGCAAGGAAGTTAGAGCCTCCAAGTCTATCAACACCCCACCATGGGCCGTTGATTAATGCAGCGTTGCTTGTTACTACTAATGTGCCACCGCCAGGAGCGTTTGCACAAGTATAACCTGGATGTGTAAAACCAACTTCTGGACAGCTGTTAGGGGCTGCAAAATTGCCGTTCGTTACAAGGTTAGTAGCAACCGGTGTTGTGATGGTTGCACTTGATCTCACGCGAGGACTTTCACAACCTGCTGCACTGACTGCTGAAACCCAGTAGTCGGCACTGTTACATAGTACAGGAGTTGTAAAAGTTGTAGCATTAGAAATAGGGGCACCTCCGTTTTGTGCTGCGTACCAATTGAAATTTCCTGTTGATCCAGAAGCAGTCAAATCAAGTGTTCCGCAACCACAGCGACTTGCGTCTGTAACGGCTGGAATTTGAGGCAATGGATTTACGTTAATGTTTACGGGAGCACGATCACTTGTGCATCCTTGCGCTGACGTTACACTTACCCAATAAGTAGTGGAAGCATTAATAGCAGGTGTTATGAATGGAGTGCCTGTATGCAGGGCCCCAACACTCATAGCGCCGCTGTACCATCTTACAGTTGTGCCAGCTGTTGCTGCAGGAGTTTCGGTAAGCGTTGCGATTGCACCTTGGCAAAGCGTTACGTTAGATCCGACAAGTATAGGTGTAGGATTAACCGTAACATCTACACGAGTTCTTACGCTTTCACATCCAGTTGCAGGATTTATAGTACTTACCCAATACGATGTGTTGGCATTCAAGACAGGAGTTATAAATGGGTTTCCTCTAAAGAAGGGAACAGCGTCTGCCGCATTTGTATACCAAAACGTACGTCTTGGTATTGGACCATTGGCTCTTAATATAGCAGTGCCTGGTCCGCAAATGGTTGCATTAGCTACTCTCAGAGCATTAGGTAATGGATTAACCGTAACACGTACTCTCCTTCTTTGACTACGACATCCGTTTGCAGTTACTGCTTCAACAAAGTAACTTGTGTTTATATTTAATACTGGTGTAATAAACGTAATACCGCGATTAACAAAGGCACCTCCTGCTGCTACAGTATACCATTCGTATATTGTGCCTGCTACTGGATTCATAACGGTAAGTGTTGCAGATGTTCCACTGCAAATATTAACATCAGCAACATTAGGTCGAGGTACGATAACCGTAAAACTAATATCGTCTATGGCTACATCGTCATACCCACCTATAACATTTTGTCTTATGTCAATAGGAAGGGCGCCTGTTACTGTTGCAGTATATACTGCCGATACTCTTGTCCATACATTTGGAGCAGCTTGAGCAAGCGGAGCGGTTGTTGCTAAGACAAGTCCGTTTGCATGGATACTTACCGAAGGCAATGTTCTATCTACTAAACTGGCTGGGTTTACGATGTTTCTAGCCCAAGCAGTAAAGGTGTATTGTGTTCCTGCTACCACATTAACGGATTGTCTCCAGATGCGACTATTACCCATATTCGCACCGTCGGCAATCAAAAAATTAGTTCCGTCTGCTAATCGACTTGTGCCTGACCATGGACCATTCCAGAGTCTTGCATTATTCGTTACAGCAATGTTTCCTGGTCCTGCGATTGGACGAGCAGGATCACAATTGTAGTCGTACGTAAAACCTGTTTGCGGACAGGCATGTGCTGCTGCGAAGTTGCCGTTTACCACAAGGTCACAGACCTGTGCTTGGGCATACTCGCTGAAGGATGAAAATGTCATGCAGAGCATGGCATACATCCAAAGTTTCCATTTCCCAAAAAGAAACTTAGAGTTTGTTTTTTTCATAGTTGTTTTAATAATGAGATAAAAATTATGTTAAAAAAGTATGACGCAAGCTATGGATAAGCTTAGCGTCACACCATACCTATTTATAAGTATATAGAATGAATGAATGTTGATTATCACTAGTTTAGTGATGTTTTTGATTTGAGAAATCCTATACAATAAACGACGCCACATACGTGTTTAGCCATTTTAAAACATTTTGGGATGTGTAAATGTAGAAGGTGTGTTTACCTCCATGATCAAAACTATGGTGTAGGGAATAAAAAATACGGATGTTTTTCTTGAATGCGGTGCTTATAAAATATTATTCCTTGATCATTTTTAAGGCATGAGAAACGTCACCATCGATCACATTCACGAAGTAAATACCTTTAGGAAGATCTTGACCTAGCTGAATGTGGTTCTTTGTATTTACCGTGTATGTTGAAACCAACAAACCTTGTATGTTGTATACTTGTATAGAGTACTCTTTAGACGGGGTCTCTAGCCAGAGCGTTGTTTCCTCTGTAAAAGGATTTGGCGCCATGCTAATTTTCGCTTTATGTTTTGTCTCAGCCATGCTGTTGATTAAATCTCCTGTTGTGCATACCGCATTACGAATAGGGTCTTCTATGTCAGTAGTATTGCTACTTCCCATGTAGCCATTATTTTTTGTTGCACTCGAATCGACAACTGATTCTCCATTGCCTTCGTTGAATCGCCAGAGGCCGATCAAGCCTGTTGAATTATTAGGAACAGGACTATTCATATAGGTTTGAATATCGGCTTGCGATCGGGCGACACTCCAGAATCGTATCTCACTGATGGAACCGTCTAAACTATTGTCATCGATAAAGTCATAACCAATGTTGATAGGCCCTGTGGAGTTAATGCCTCCATGAGTGAAGGAAAATCCTCCTGCTGCTATTCCGTCTACATAAAACTGACCTGTTGCACCGCTTCTTTTCACAGCTACATGATGACAATTATTATCGCGTATGTTGGGAAACATAGCACTGACCTCATTAGGCACTCCATTCATTTGTAAAATCAAATACGATCCTCCTCCTGTCGACAAGAAAAGAAAACCATCGAATGAGGTTGTTCGCTTTGAAAGAATTGGCATGTTAACTGTATTTCCAGAAGGGATATTGACCATTGCTTCAAAGGTAAAATCACCAGTGCCCAGATTGTATGCATTGTTATGAGGAACGGTTACTTTGTCGTCGAAGCCATCAAAGAGCATGGAGTAGTTTTGTGCTTGTATTGTATGGGGAAATGAAAAAATGAATAAGGATACGATTAAAAATCTAACAGGCATCATATTTTTCATAGCTGTACAATAGCGTGTAGTTGATTTTCAATACACATTATATAAAGTTAAGATTTATGCTTCTCGAAAACAACACCTTAAACATTCAGTCTTCTTGGTAACAGTGGGTAGAGGAAAGCGAGGGAAAGTAGTACTCACCTTTTAAATTTTGGAGTATCTCGGTTGCTAAAGAAAACTGGGGGGCAAGGTATAAGCATAAAAAAACACAACGCCTTTCGACGTTGTGTTCCCTACAGGTTATGAAGAAGTAGTATTGCTTTGTTACTGGTTTATACCCTTAAGCTCGACCAAGGTAACCAAGCTCCACCCTTTTTTTAATTTAAGAATTAATGACATCGTAAGCGCCGGCATCTTTTGTTTCTAAGTTGCTGGTTCCCATTAGGTAAAGGTCAATATTACGAGCCGCTTCGCGACCTTCAGAAATTGCCCATACCACCAAAGATTGTCCTCTGCGCATATCTCCAGCTGTAAATACCTTAGGATTATTGGTTTGGTATTCCACATTGGCTTTCACATTGCCTCTTTCATCGTATTCTACGCCCAAATCGTTAAGCATACCCGCATGTTGAGGGTGTAAGAAGCCCATGGCCAATAAAGCCAATTCGCAAGGAATGACCGTTTCTGTGCCTGGCAATTCTTCGTATTTAGGAAGTTTACCATCTGCTGCTTTCGTCCAGCCCATTTCTGCTATTTTCAAGCCGGTAAGGTTTCCGTTGGCATCACCGATAAATTCTTTCGATACAATAGACCATTGACGTGTTGCTCCTTCTTCGTGAGAAGTAGAGGTTCTCAAAATCATTGGCCAGTTTGGCCAAGGCGTGCTTGGGTTTTTGCTTTCTGGAGGTTTAGGCATCAACTCAAATTGTGTGATGTTTTTTGCTCCGTGACGGTTTGATGTACCTACACAGTCAGAACCAGTATCTCCTCCACCAATTACGACTACATTTTTATCCGTAGCTTTCAATTCACCGTTGGCATAAGCTAGGCCTGTGTGATCAATTTCTACTTTTTTACCACCTACTCTTTTATTTTGTTGGGATAAGAATTCCATAGCAAAGTAAACGCCTTTCAAGTCGCGACCTGGGATGTTTAAGTTACGAGGAACCGTTGAGCCACCGCAAAGTACGATCGCATCAAACCCTTCTAATAGTTCTTTTACTTTGATGTTTTCTCCTACGTTGGCATTGGTTTGGAATGTTACACCTTCTTCTTCCATCAATTTCACACGTCTCATCACCACTTCTTTTTCCAGTTTAAAATCTGGAATACCGTAGCGTAGCAAACCACCCACTTCGTCGGCACGTTCAAAGACCGTTACCAAGTGACCTGCTTTATTCAATTGAGCTGCAGCAGCCATGCCAGAAGGTCCAGAGCCGATAACGGCTACTTTTTTCCCTGTACGTACTTTTGGAGGACATGCTTTGATGTATCCTTTAGAGAAAGCTACTTCAATGATGTTCTTTTCAATTTCTTCAATAGCGACGGCAGGCTTATTGATGCCTAATACACAAGAAGACTCACAAGGTGCTGGACAAATTCTTCCTGTAAATTCAGGGAAGTTATTGGTCGAGGTTAAAATCTGTGCAGCCTCTTCCCAATGTCCTTTGAATACAGCATCGTTAAACTCAGGAATGATGTTTCCGAGAGGACAACCGTTGTGGCAAAAAGGCACACCGCAGTCCATACAACGCGAAGCTTGTGTTTGCACTTTCTCTTCAGAGAAAGGAATGTATAGCTCTTTGTAATCGTTTATTCTTTCTTTTGGATCTCTTTTCTTTGGCAACTCCCTGCCAAACTCCATAAAACCTGTAGGTTTTCCCATTATATAACAACCTCCTTATTTTGTTGTTTTCTACTTAATAAAACCGCTTTGTAATCTGTCGGCATCACTTTGATGAAGTCTGCAGAAGCTTTAGTCCAATTGTCTAAAATCGACTTCGCTACGCCACTATTGGTGTAGTTATAGTGATTTTCGATCAAGGTTTTTAGCGTCTTAAGATCTTCTCCTTCTAGTGTTTCTAGTTCTACCATTTCCATGTTACAATGTGCAGGGAATTTTTTAGACTGATCGTAGATGTATGCAACACCTCCGCTCATACCCGCAGCAAAGTTACGTCCTGTTTCTCCTAAAATGACCGCAGTGCCACCTGTCATGTATTCACAACCGTGATCGCCCACACCTTCAACAACAGCAGTTGCTCCAGAGTTTCTTACGCAGAAACGCTCTCCAGCTTGTCCGTTGATGTAAGCTTCCCCAGCAGTAGCCCCGTAGAAACAAACGTTGCCGACAATGATATTTTCTGAAGGATTAAATTTCGACTTCTTAGAAGGATACAAGATCAATTTTGCTCCTGACAAACCTTTACCAAAGTAATCGTTTGCTTCGCCTTCGAGTTCGAATTTCAAACCGCTTGCGCCAAAGGCACCGAAACTTTGACCTGCAGATCCATTGAATTTGTAATGAATGGTATCTTCTGGTAAGCCGTCTTTCTTAAAGCGCGTTGAGATTTCATACGAAAGAAGTGTTCCACAGGTACGATCGATGTTGGTGATCGCATATTCGCCTGTTACTTTTTCTTTTCTATCCAATGCTTTTGCAGCATCTTTTACCAAGGTATTGTCAAGGATATCCTCCATGCCGTGGTCTTGGTCTTCTGTTCTGTAAATACCTACACCTGCTTCTGCTGGCTCTTTGTAAAGGAGCGCGTTCAAGTCTAAGTTTTTATATTTCCAGTGTGTTAAGTTTTCGCGTACTTTCAAGCGATCTACTTGACCTACCATTTCGTTCACGGTTCTGAATCCAAGCTCAGCCATTACTTCACGTAACTCTGTTGCCATGAAGGTAAACATGTTTACCACGTGCTCAGGTTGACCAGAGAACAAGGCTCTTAACTCTTTGTTTTGCGTTGCTACACCGACTGGGCAAGTGTTCAAGTGACACTTACGCATGATGATACAACCTACAGAAACCAATGCGGCAGTAGCAACACCCCATTCTTCAGCACCTAATAGCGTTGCAATGGCAAGGTCGCGACCTGTACGTATTTGTCCGTCGGTTTGTACGGTGATACGACTTCTTAATTTATTTTTAACTAAAGTCTGATGCGTTTCTGCTAAACCAAGTTCCCAAGGTAAGCCCGCGTGACGCGTAGAACTGATCGGAGAGGCTCCTGTTCCTCCGTCGTAACCTGCAATAAGAACAACATCGGCATGGGCTTTACAAACACCCGCTGCAATGGTTCCTACACCTGCTTCAGAAACTAATTTTACATTGACACGTGCTTTAGGATTTGAGTTTTTCAAATCGAAAATCAACTGCGCTAAATCTTCAATTGAATAGATATCGTGATGCGGAGGAGGAGAGATCAAACCTACTCCAGGCGTAGAATGTCTTACACGTCCGATCCATTCATCTACTTTATGACCCGGTAACTGACCACCTTCTCCAGGCTTAGCTCCTTGTGCCATTTTAATTTGTAATTCGTCGGCATTCGCCAAGTAATAACTGGTTACTCCGAAACGACCAGAAGCAACTTGCTTGATGGCCGATCTTTCCCAATCACCGTTTGGTTTTTTGTCGAAACGAATTTCATCTTCACCACCTTCACCGCTGTTGCTTTTACCGCCGATGCGGTTCATCGCAATAGCCAAAGTACTGTGGGCTTCGTGAGAAATCGATCCGAAAGACATGGCACCCGTTGCAAAACGCGTGAAGATGTTTTCCATCGGCTCTACTTGATCCAAAGGAATCGGTTCACGGTCTGTTTTAAACTCTAACAAACCTCTCAACGAGCAAGCTTTCTGCGTTTGATCATTGATCATTTTCGCATATTTCTTATACACTTGGTAATCGCCAGAGCGAGTAGCATGCTGAAGCAAGTGAATGGTTTGTGGATTAAACAAGTGGAATTCTCCACGGCGTTTCCACTGGTAAATACCTCCAACTTCTAGTTTCGGAGTAGATGCTGCGATTTTAGGATATGCTTGACGGTGTTTTACTAATGCTTCTCTAGCGATGTCGTCTAATTTAAGGCCGCCGATACGAGAAACCGTATTCGGGAAATATTTATTGATCACCTCCTTGTGAATACCGAGAGCTTCAAAGATTTGAGCGCCTTGGTAGGACTGCAAGGTAGAGATACCCATTTTAGAGAATACTTTCAACAAGCCTTTGTTTACGGCTTTGGTGAAGTTTCCGAATAATTTTTCTTCCGAATAATCTTCTTTGATGTGACCTGCTTTTTTCAAACCGATGATGGTTTCGTAAGCCATGTATGGGTTCACAGCAGAAGCACCGAAGCTGATGAGTGTAGCAAAGTGGTGTACTTCCCATGCATCGCCACATTCAACAACGATTCCTACGCGGCCTCTCATTCCTTTTCTGATCAGGTGATGATGTACGGCAGCGGTCGCTAATAAAGAAGGAATAGGAGCGTGGCTACTGTCGATGGTACGGTCAGAAAGCAAGATGATAGAATAGCCATCGTCTACCGCATCGGCAGCGTACTGGCAAATTCTAGTCAATGCTTTTTCCAGTGCTCCTTCAGATCCATCCGACTTGAAATAAGTACTGATGGTTTTGGTTTGGAAGTACGATTGGTCTAAGCTTCTTAGTTTTTCAAGGTCTCTGTTGGTCAATACCGGTTGGTGCAACTCTACGATACGACAGTGAAGCGGCGTCTCGTCTAACAAGTTCAAAGAACCGCCTACATAAGAAACTAAAGACATGACCATACGCTCCCTGATCGGATCGATTGGAGGGTTGGTTACTTGCGCAAACAATTGCTTAAAGTATTGAGACAGGTGCATCGCTTGGTCAGAAAGAACAGCCAATGGTGCATCGTTACCCATAGAACCTAGTGGCTCTTCTCCTTTTACTGCCATGTCAGTAACTAACATGTTCAAGTCTTCAGAGCTGAACCCAAATATTTGTTGTCTTTTTAAGAGTGTCTGATCGTCCGGTTGTTGGTAGGTCATTTGAGGATCAGGCAACTCATGCAATTTGATCTTGTTGTTCAACCACTCTTTGTAAGGTTGACGAGAACAGATGTCGTTTTTCAATTCATCATCGCTGATGATACGACCTTGCTCTAAGTCTACCACAAACATTTTACCCGGTTGCAAACGACCTTTTTTTACAATTTTAGATTCGTCAACACGCACAACGCCTGCTTCAGAAGCCATGATGACAACATCGTCGTCGGTTAAGCACCAACGAGAAGGACGTAAGCCGTTACGGTCTAATGTCGCACCTACAATTTTACCATCGGTAAAAGAGATAGAAGCAGGACCGTCCCAAGGCTCCATAAGAGCAGCGTGGTATTCGTAGAATGCTTTTTTCAATTCGCCCATCGATTCGTTGCCGTCCCAAGCTTCTGGAACCAACATCATCATGGCGTGAGGAAGAGAACGGCCAGAAAGCGTAATCAATTCGATGACGTTATCTAAGTTTGCTGAATCTGAATTTTTCAAGTCACAGATCGGGAAGGCCATTTCTAGTTCTTCGCGTGTGAAACGCTCAGAGCTTAAAGCTGCTTCCTGTGCACTCATCCATAATATGTTTCCTTTTACCGTGTTGATTTCGCCATTGTGAGCGATGTAACGGAAAGGTTGAGCCAATTTGAACGAAGGAAACGTATTGGTAGAAAAACGGGAGTGAACTACCGCGATCGCCGATACCATTTCTTTTTGTTGAAGGTCAGGGTAGAATTGTCTAACCTGAGCCGTCATCAATTGGCCTTTGTATGTAATCGTTTTGTACGATAAGGAAGAGATATAGAACAGACTATCTACTTCGGCATTGTTTAAGGTTTCTTTAACAATACGCGTAGAATAGTTTCTTAAAATAAATAGTTTTCTTTCGAAAGCTTCCAAGTCTGTAATGCTTTCAGGACGTTTTACAAACAGTTGTTCGATCGAAGGTTCTACCGCTTTTGCACTTTCTCCAATCATAGAATTGTCTACCGGTACAGGTCTGTAACCGATGACTTCCATTCCTAATTTTTCGACGTTTCTATTTAAGATGACACGACATTCTTCCTTCAGTTTGGCATCTTTAGGAAAGAAAACCATACCCACACCATAAGCGCCGTATGCCGGTAGCTTCACGCCAATCTTGACGCACTGGTCGAGTAAAAACTCATGAGGAACTTGTATCAAGATACCTGCTCCGTCACCAGTATTAGATTCACACCCACAAGCACCACGGTGCTCCATACGCTCTAGCATGTCCAACGCATTCGTAATGGTCTCATTAGACTTACGTCCTTTGAGATTGGCTACAAAGCCAATACCACACGAGTCGTGTTCAAAGCTTGAATCGTACAATCCGGAATTCACATTCTCTTCTGCCATCAACCTTATGTATTAATTATATTTTTCGAATAGTATACCGACCTTAGAACCACTAAACGTTCTTTTATTGAATTTAACAAAGAAGTTCAGAACTTGTTTTTCTAAAGAAGGGTTTTGTACAAATTTACCTACAAAAAAAATTAAAATGAATTTTTATGCACATTCTTTTATTATAGAGTAAGTTTTGAGTATAAAAAAGAGGGTTATGAGTATTCATTTTGTCCTACAATGGCTTAAAAAAGGAACAAAATACGAGAGAGAATCTGTAGTTAATTAGAAGGGAAAGTAGCGTGGGAAATTTATTGGACTGACTTACAAGGTGTCTTCTAGATATTCTAAGGAAGAAAATCTTTTTCCCTATATATTTTTTTGATTAGAGATCATATACTCTACCTTTGCGTGGTTTACACATTTTCAATGCACCCAAGATGCCAAGAGACAACAGCATAAAATCGGTTTTAATAATAGGAAGCGGCCCCATCATCATTGGACAAGCCTGCGAATTTGACTACTCTGGCTCTCAAGCTGCTCGCTCATTAAGAGAAGAAGGAATCGAAGTGACGCTCATCAATTCCAATCCTGCCACCATCATGACGGATAAGGTGACAGCCGATAATATTTACTTGAGGCCTCTTGAGAAAAAATACATCATCGAAATTCTTGAAAAACACAAAATAGACGCTGTGCTTCCTACCATGGGAGGCCAAACTGCGCTAAACTTAGCCATTGACTGTGACAAAGCAGGCATTTGGGAAAAGTACGACGTGAAGATGATCGGTGTCGATATCGGTGCGATCGAAACCACAGAAGACCGCGAAAAATTCCGTCTTCTGATGATTAAGCTGGGCGTGATGGTTTGTAAAGGAAGAGCGGCAACCTCTTACTTACAAGGCAAAGAAATAGCACAAGAAATAGGTTTCCCTTTAGTGATTCGTCCTTCTTTCACCTTGGGTGGAACAGGCGGAGGCTTTGTGCATTCAGCAGAAGAGTTTGACAAGGCTTTGACAGCAGGCTTACACGCGTCACCTATCCATGAAGTATTGGTAGAACAAAGCATTTTAGGCTGGAAAGAATTCGAATTAGAATTGTTGCGCGATAACATCGGTAACGTCATCATCATCTGTTCGATTGAAAACTTTGATCCGATGGGTATTCATACAGGAGACTCGATTACAGTAGCTCCTGCTATGACGCTTTCAGACCGTTGTTACCAACACATGCGAGACTTGGCCATCATGATGATGAATGGTATCGGTCAGTTTGCGGGTGGATGTAATGTTCAGTTTGCTGTAAACCCAGCTGACGAAGAACAAATTGTTGGTATTGAAATTAACCCACGAGTATCTCGCTCTTCGGCTTTAGCTTCTAAAGCTACAGGTTACCCGATAGCAAAAATTGCAGCGAAACTTGCGATAGGCTACAACTTAGATGAAATAAAAAATCAAATTACGAAAACAACCAGTGCGTTCTTTGAACCGACATTGGATTATGTCATCGTAAAAGTTCCTCGTTTCAATTTTGATAAATTTAAAGGATCCGATCGCAGATTGGGTTTACAAATGAAGTCTGTTGGAGAAGCGATGGGTATTGGCCGCAACTTCCAAGAAGCCTTACAAAAAGCGTGTCAGTCTCTTGAGATCAAACGTAACGGATTGGGAGCTGATGGCAAAGAATTAACAAACCAAGACGAGCTTTTACATAGCCTTGCAAACCCAAGCTGGAACAGGTTGTTCCATGTGTATGATGCATTCAAATTAGGCGTTGCTTTTAAAACTATTCATAAGCTAACACACATCGATCCTTGGTTCTTAGCACAAATAGAAGAGTTGGTTTCTTTAGAAAAAGAAATTCAAAAATTCACCTTGGCTGCTCTTCCTGGTGACTTGTTGCGAATGGCAAAACAAAAAGGCTATGCCGACAGACAAATCGCACACCTTATTGGTTGTTTAGAAAGTGAAGTGTTTCAAAAACGTCATGACCTGGGCATACAGCGTGTTTACAAATTGGTAGATACTTGTGCTGCGGAGTTTGAAGCGAAAACGCCGTACTACTATTCTACCTTCGAAGGCGAGAATGAATCGGTAGCTTCTAATCGTAAAAAAGTCGTGGTCTTGGGTTCTGGTCCTAACCGTATCGGGCAAGGTATTGAGTTTGATTATTCTTGTGTTCACGGTGTATTGGCAGCGAAAGAAGCAGGGTATGAAACCATCATGATCAATTGTAATCCTGAAACGGTTTCTACTGATTTTGACGTAGCGGATAAATTGTATTTCGAACCGGTATTCTGGGAACATATCTACGACATCATTTTATTAGAAAAACCAGAAGGTGTTATTGTACAACTCGGTGGACAAACGGCTTTAAAGCTGGCTGAAAAACTAGAACGCTACGGTATCAAAATTATCGGCACCAATTACAAGTCGCTCGATTTGGCAGAAGACAGAGGAAGCTTCTCTACTTTGCTAAAAGAAAATAACATTCCGTACCCAGAATTTGGGGTCATTGAAAATGCGGAAGAAGCGATTGAGCTTTGTAAAACATTAAACTTCCCATTGTTGGTTCGTCCTTCGTATGTATTGGGTGGACAGAGCATGAAGATTGTGATCAACGAACAAGAACTCGAAGAACACGTGGTGAATTTACTGAAAGATCATCCAGACAACAGAGTGCTGCTCGATCACTTCTTGGAAAATGCGATTGAGTGTGAAACGGATTCGATCTGTGACGGTAAAGATGTATACATCATTGGTATCATGGAACACATTGAGCCTGCTGGCATCCACTCTGGAGATTCGCACTCTGTGCTTCCTCCATTCGATTTGAGTGACAATGTCATCAAGCAAATTGAAGATTACACACGTAAGATCGCATTAGCATTGAACACGGTAGGATTATTGAACATTCAGTTTGCTGTAAAAGACGAAAAAGTATACATCATCGAAGCGAATCCTCGTGCATCGAGAACAGTGCCTTTCATCTGCAAAGCTTACGACGAGCCTTATGTGAAGTATGCAACGAAAGTGATGTTGGGTGCGAAGTTGAGCGAATTTACATTCAACCCTAAGAAAAAAGGTTACGCGATTAAAATACCTGTATTCTCGTTCAATAAATTCCCGAATGTAAATAAGGAACTTGGTCCTGAAATGAAATCAACAGGAGAAGCCATCTTTTTCATCGATGATTTAAAAGACGATTACTTCCAGAAATTATATTCTGAAAGAAACTTATACCTAAGCAGATAGTTGACATGAAAGTCATACTGATAATAGTAGTTGTTTACTTGCTTGTGCGTTATTTAATACGTCCTATCATCATGGCTTTTGTGGTGAAATCGGCAGGTAAAATGATGAAAGACATGAGCGATCGTAATACGATGAACACTAATCAAAAGGAAAATCCTTCTACAAAAACGAGCAAGTCGAAGGAGGTTCCTGGAGAGTACATCGATTACGAAGAAGTAAAATAGAGTTAAGTTGCTTATTGTTAGGATCTTAAAATCGATCAACAAGCCTTTACTCTCATTTAAAATTAGTATATTTACCCTCCTCTTCCATGCTTAACGAATTGGAATTGGTTCAGATAAAAGAAATTACGATGTCTTGGTATAAACGAACAGAAAAAGGGATCAGCACTCCTACCGAAGAAAAAAGAGAAGTGCCCGATGGTCTTTGGTATCAATGTCCAGAGTGTAAAAAAGTAACACAAACCAGTGAACATGTATTGAACTCTTATGTTTGTCCTGGTTGCAATTACCATACTCGCATAGGTTCAAAAGAATATTTCAGTGTCTTATTTGACGAAAATGAATTCGAAGAATACGATGCGAACCTTACTTCAGGAGATCCACTCGGATTTGTCGATTCCCTTCCGTACCCACAAAGAGTAATTGCAGCACAAGCTAAATCGGGCTTGAAAGACGCAGTACGCACAGGCTTTGGTAAAATCAATAACATCGAAGTGGTCGTTACTTGTATGGATTTTACCTTCATTGGTGGATCAATGGGTTCTGTGGTGGGAGAAAAAATTTCGCGGGGCATTGATTATGCCCGTGCTAAAAAATGTCCATTCCTCATGATTTCTAAATCAGGTGGTGCGCGTATGATGGAAGCAGGTTTTTCGTTGATGCAAATGGCAAAGACCTCTGCTAAATTAGCACTCCTCGATCGCGAAGGCTTACCTTATATTTCATTGATGACAGATCCTACGACGGGAGGAGTTACAGCTTCGTTTGCGATGTTAGGGGATTTTAATATTTCTGAACCAGGTGCCTTGATTGGGTTTGCTGGTCCTCGTGTCGTAAGAGAAACCATCGGTAAAGATTTACCAGCAGGATTTCAAAGTGCAGAGTTTTTATTAGAACATGGATTTTTAGATTTCATTGTTGATCGAAGAGAACTCAAAGATCAAATCAGCAGCTTGTTGGGCATGATTAAATAAGTGTAATTATTCTTAATTAGAAGCAAAAAAAGAAGTAGTGCAATCTACTCTTTTTTTGCTTTTTCTTTTCATATTAGTTAATGGTATTATTATTTAAATGGTATGGTTTAGAATATAGCTACTATGGAATATAGTTTGTGGGATGCTCTACCAGCAGGCGTATTCTTCTTGTTCATATTATCCATCATCATTAAGGCAATTGCTAAACCAGCCGACATTGACGCTTTTTCGCCTGAAAAAATCAAAGTAGGTTGGTTTGTAATAGGAATGTCATTAGTGGCAACAGATGTTTCATTAGCCTACATTATTGGCTCTGCAGGCATGGGTTACCAAAAAGGTCTTGCGGTAGGCAGCTATGGTTGGACAGCTTCATTTGTAATTATAATTGTTGCGTTATATATTTTGCCCAAATTAATGCGAGTGGGCATTAAGACACTACCTGAATATTTAGAATTAAGATTTTCTCCATTTGTAAGGCTTGTCGTTGCTATTCTCTTTTTGTTTTTTATTATCGGTGTTGCGCTTTCTTCTGTCTTTTATTCATTTTCTTTTTTAATCATACAAGTCTTTTCACTGGATCCAACTTGGGCAACGCCTATTATCTGGATAGTTGGGTTGACTTCTGGACTTGTGCTATTTTCAAGTGGCATAGAGCAGGCGATGAAACTAGATGTTATTATAGCTATTGCAATGCTTGTCGCAGGGCTTTTTGTGGTGACATTATGTATTGTTGCTATTGGAGGGTTTGATTTCTTATGTATGCAAGTCCCTTCATCTCACTTGTCGTCTGTGCTTTCTAAGGAAGATGATTTTTTACCTTGGACACAAGTTTTTCTTGGAGGCTTATGGTTACTACATTTGAATTACTGGGCTTTTAATCCTCCTATTGTCCAGAAAGCTTTGGTTGCTTCCTCTTTGTCAGATGCTCAGAAAGGTTTTCTACTCGCCGCATCTGTTAAAATTTTTGTCCCTTTTATATTTGTGCTACCTGGAGTAGCAGGCTTAGTCTTGTTTGGAAGCGATGTTTCAAATCAAGATACTGTTTTTCCAATGATCTTAAAAGAACTTGTGCCTGTTGGGTTTAAAGGCTTTGTCATGATTGCCTTTAGTGCCACTGTTATTAGTTCTGCTAATGCCATGCTCAATTCAGCAGCTTCTATTTTTACTTTAGATATTTTTCAACGGTTTATTCGTCCTGATACAACAGACCAATATAGAAAAACGGTATATCGATATGCTATTATAGGCTTTGTTTTAGTTGCAGTATTAGTGGCGCCATATGTTAAAAACTATAAGCACATTTTTGATTTAAGTCAGCAAATTAGAAGTGTCATTTCCCCCGGCCTATTGATTACCTTTTTGCTCGCATTATTTATTGCAAGAGCTCCTGTCTCATCTGCATGGGTCGCCATTTTAGGCACTTATCCTTGCTACTATGTCATGAGTCATTTGTTCAAAGAATTACCCGCTGTCGACTTGTTTGGTGTTAATGTATTGGCACTCACCCTAACTGTTGTTTTATGGGTCCTTATGAAACCTTTAAAACAACCTGTGTTTTTGAAAGGGAAGAGAGAAATTCGTTTCGAGAGAAATTTATTAGTAGTAACGTGGAGTATGTTTATCATAACATTCGTTGCGGCTGTGTATTTAATTTTTATGTAATTGAAGTAAAAAAACGCTTGGCAATCATCGATAAGGAAAATGTTTCAATTTTTTGCGCTCCCTCCAAGTGGCATTTAAGTAGCATGAAGGATACGTCTAAACAATCATAATCATTGTTTTACAGGTCATCAGAAGTTTTGCAGTAGCATTAAAGCAACTCTTGTTATAAGCTAATAATAATCAATGTCCATTTTTGGTCGCAAGGCTGGATAAGGCCCGTCGCTTGAGTAAAAAATAACACAATTATAAGGAATTTTATTTTTCATTTCCATACGGAAGCCATAATGATTCCCTGTAGAAAACTCTTCTTTTACAAAATCGGTAAGGTCTATTGTATAGGCTTGAAAATTGGCGCTGCTGGCAGGAAGTTCAATGATTGAAGCTTCGTCGATTTGAGGCATGCTGTTCCAAGTGACAAGGTTTTCATCCCAAGGCGATGTTATTTTCTTGATCATCCACTCGTTAGAATAAGAAAGCTGAGAATGACCTTTAGGGATTGATATTGAAACATGAAATTCTGTGGTCGTGTCTGCAAACAAGGTAAGTCTCGCACTTTGTATGGTAGCCGAGCTAGGGATGCTGTTGTAATCAAAGTTAAAAAGTACCATGCTGGTATACGGAGTGCCTAGGTTTGTCCAAGCAGAAACGTTACTGCCATAAACTGCAGCGCCAATATCAGGAAAGAGATTAGTGATATAGCTATCAATGCCTTCAGTGCCGGGTTGCAATACAACCGATTTGGTATTGCAAATGTTTGTACAGGTGCCGCCGCAATCGATTCCTGTTTCTCCTGCATCCTTTATACCGTTGTTGCACAAAGACAAAGTTGCGGTTTCAGAAGGAGGGCATTTAGGCTTGCTGCATCCTATTCCAAAGATGAGAAGGCTTAGGTAGGCAAGCGTTAATGATAAGCTATTTTTCATATGTATATGTCAGTTTTCGGCATATCTAAGACAATTAAGATTGGAATATATCTCCCATTGCGCATCCATCTCTGCTCATTCATCCTAGAAAGAAAGGATTTTCCATTGCTCATTGTGAGCTATGAAAAATCGTTACAATTTAACATATAATATATACAATGAAATGAATTTCAATCTATTATTTATAAATTGTAGAACCATTTGATGAATGCACAAAAGTTTTTTGTAACGTTTTCACAATGACGAGTCTTTAAGTGAACGAACAGAATATTATAAAAGGATGTATAGCGTATGACAATGCCGCACAAAAGGCATTGTATAAACTTTATGCGCCTAAAATGTATTCTATCTGTCTTCGGTATGTAAAAGATACAGACGAAGCAAAAGATGTGATGCAGGAATGTTTTATCAAAGTTTTTACGAGCATACAAAAATTCAGATCAGAAGGGTCTTTAGAAGGATGGGTCAAGAGAATACTAGTTAACACAGCCTTAAATCATATCCGTAAGAATAAGGCAGTACTGCAGTACGTTGATGCTACAGAGATAGAATTAGCAAATCTAGAAGACACCAGTAATGATGAGGGTTTAGAAGGAGTCGACTTTTCTGAAGAGGAGTTATTGAACCAAATACAAGCATTGCCTGAGCAATACAAGATCATCTTTAACTTGTATTGTTTTGAAGACTATTCTCATAAAATGATTGCAGAACAGTTGTCGATTTCAGAAACAGGTTCAAGGGTGAGGTTAATCAGGGCTCGTAAAATGCTACAGTCTTCTTTGATGAAGTTACAACAAGAGCGTTTAAAGACACATGCTTTAATGAACAAATGGTAGCATAAAAAATGAGTAACATAGACCAATTATTTAAGGCAAAACTGAGCGATAGTAGCTCGACTCCTCCAAAAGAAATCTGGAATGGAATCGAAGGGGCTATTCCTAAGCGTTTGTTTTTTAGGTTTAGGTACGAGCACATGAACGTATATTATGCGAGCATGATTGGGCTTTGTTTTTTATTTTCAGGCACTTCTCTTTTTTACACCTTAAAAGATAAGACCAGCGATGCGGAGCAGGATAGTGTGCTTGTTTCGAGCGAGGATTCTTTGTCGACTGAGGCTAATAATAATTCTTCTCTGAACAATACTGTTCAACAGAACAACAAGGTCAACAAGAAAAGATCCTTTAGTTTTAGTCAAGAGGATGGCTTAAATAAGCAGGATGCTTTATTGCCCATAGGATTGAATAGTAATGCTGACTCCTTGAATAAAACAGAATCGGCTATCGATATAGATACGACAAAGAATTCTCTTTTTACTCCCTTGTTGAATAATCAGGAGACGAAGCCCAAAGTAAAAAAAGAAAAGAAGGTTGTTTACATCATGGATTACGATACGGTTGTCAATTATGACACCTTACGAACAAAAAGAAAAAAGAAGTAGAGGGAGATGTTTTTAAAAGAAACTGCATTTTTAGTGAAGACCATATTCATATTGATTGTATTGTGTTTTATCAGCCCTGTAATGGCACAAACAAGCGCAGATTCTATTCAGGCTGATGCAGAAGAGGTTGCTGATACAGTAAGGGTGAAGAAGAAAATTATTGTCAATAAAACGGTGTATGTACCGATGGCAGTAAAGACCGATCTTTTTTACCTCTCTTTGAATGGTGGACTGTTTGGGGAAGAAAGTTATTATAATGTATGTGAATCTTGTCAAGAGTACGCTGACAAAGCACAAGCGACTAACTCATCTGCTTTAAGCTATACCTATGGATTGAATGCCGCATATGCGCCAGGTAAACTTTATTTTAGTCTGGGCGCTTCGGGGTCGCATGACCGAAAACGATTTAGTTTTGTTGATAGTAAAGGCAAGGCATACAATGCGAACAATGAATTAAAATTTTTCGGCGTTGATTTTTCAGCAGGATATTGGTTTAGGAAAAACAAGAAAGGGTTTTCTTACTTGCTGATGGCGGGAGCTTCCTATGCTTGGCTTTATCAAGTGTCGGGAAGTAAACTAAGTCAAGACAATCCAGATCAGGTTGTGAACTTGAATGAGGAAATGGATTATTACCCAACAGTCGTTATCCTTAATGCTGCATTTAGGGTTCTTTATCCGATATCTCCCAAAACAAAGTTGTTTGGCGAACTATACTACAGTTACGATACACGAACCATCATTAAAACCGATGAGTTTGTGCAACAGCGCAATGTTTATGGACTTCGTGTCGGGATCATGCGTACACTTAAATAAGGTATGATGTGTGAAGAAAAAACAAGTGCAAACAAAGACTTTGTTATCTTTGTGTTAATTTTTAGAATTATAATGCGATCAAAGAATCCTTTCTTTTGTTGATTTTTATCGCTCATGTTGTCGAATCCCTTGATTCTAGCTGCTTATAGGTAAAGGTTTCATTTTTTTGAAAAATAATTTTAAAAACACTGTAACGTTTTATTGAATCATGATCTTGTATGTGAAAGTTATACCAATTCTACTTATAAAATAGTTCAATAGTTTTACGGATACCTATGAATTGGTGATGCCGAAACGAATCATTGATAGGACTAATTTATAATTGTATTCGGTGTTAAGCAACGACAAATTGCAAAACATGAACCAGCTATGAGACAACAAAAAACACAATTTAGAAATTCGGATCCTGCTTCTTTTTATAAAGTATGGGAAAGGCATGCGCACGGTTGTATTTCAGTACTCTCTAAACCCAAAAGCAATTTTGCGTTTTTTGATAATCCGCAATTTAATACCTTAATGGCATCTTCTCCTGTGGCAACTTTTATTGTCAATAATTCGACATCGATGTATGAATACTACAGTGAGAATGTGAGTTCTCTTTTGGGATATCCTGCGCAAGATTTTTTTAAAGGAGGAATCTCTTTCGGAATGAGTCTCATTGATGCTGAACATATAGAAATTGTGGGTGCATTTTTAATTCCTTCGGTGTTCGAGCAAATAAAAAAGCATGCAGAAAAAAAAGAGCTGCATAAAATCAAACTGTCGTTTGATCTGAAAATGAAAAGAAAAGATGGCGTCAGCATATGGGTAAAGGAAATCATGACCATACTAGAAGTTGATGAAAACGGAGGGCCGCTACTAAGCCTATTTCATATTTCCGATATCACGTCTTCTAAAAAAGATGAGCTTATAAATTTATACGTTGAACGCATCGATGAAAATGGACAACATTGCACCATTCATCACGAATCACATGCCGTAAAAAAAATATTTTTATCTTTTCTTACAGAAAGGGAAGAGCAAATTTTAAGTTTGATATGCAAAGGGTTTTCCTCCAAAGAAATTGCAGATCGATTATACATCAGTATCCATACCGTACACACGCATCGAAAAAACATGCTTGAAAAAACGGAATGTAAAAACAGTTCTGAATTGATTACTTACAGCAACTCAAAAGGACGAGTATTGGCAGCTTAATACCGATTGGGGAAATGTAATGGTACAAAACTTCGTTCCTCGTTTTGTCTAAACATTTTTATCCATCGGCATTTACCATTATCCCTAAACCTCGGGATTGAACTATTGGACTATCTCAAAAATCACATTGGTATAACCTTATTTTTAGGAACACCATTTTTGTTTATAATAAAGACCGTGCATAGGCAAATAGTCTATGCACGGTTGTTTTTTTGCCTATAAAACGTTACTGTTATATCATGAAAAACAACCGAATCTGCACTTTGTTTCACATCGACTACCCCATCATTCAAGCGGGCATGGTATGGTGCAGTGGTTGGGAGCTGGCCTCCGCAGTAAGCAATGCGGGAGGTTTAGGTTTGATAGGTGCAGGCTCTATGCATCCTGACGTATTACGCGTACACATTCAAAAATGCAAAGCGGCAACAGACAAACGTTTTGGTGTGAATGTACCTTTGCTTTATCCTGAAGTCGATAAAATCATTGCGATCATTATCGAAGAAAAAGTCCCGATTGTTTTTACTTCCGCTGGCAATCCAAAAATGTGGACAGCGGTATTAAAAGAAGCGGGAATTATTGTGGTGCACGTTGTCAGCAGTTCGGCTTTTGCATTAAAAGCGATGCATGCTGGCGTTGACGCCATCGTAGCTGAAGGCTTCGAAGCCGGTGGGCATAATGGAAGAGAAGAAACAACGACTTTGTGTTTAATTCCTGCTGTAAGGGATATCATCACCATTCCTTTGATTGCAGCGGGCGGCATAGGCGATGGGCGATCAATGTTGGCTGCTTTTGCATTGGGTGCAGAGGGAGTACAGGTCGGTAGTCGCTTTGCGGTGACTGCTGAAAGTTCAGCCCATGAGGCTTACAAACGTGCCGTTATAGAAGTTCAAGAAGGAAGTACAGTACTTACTTTAAAACAATTAACGCCAGTACGTTTAATTAAAAATGATTTTTACACGCAGGTGAAACAAGCAGAAGACCAAGGTGCCAGCAAAGAAGAGCTCGCTCTATTGTTGGGTAGAGGGCGTTCGAAGAAAGGTGTTTTCGAAGGCGATCTCAAAGAAGGCGAATTAGAAATAGGTCAGATCGCTGCGCGCATTAGAGGCATCAAGCCTGCAGGTGAAGTGGTTAAAGAGATGTGGAATCAGTTTTTGATGGAGAAGGAACGGGTAGGGAAATTGTAAGTTGCAACTTTTACTTTCTTGCTAATTTCCTGCCTGTTTAATACAAGTGCAAGATACTTTCAATAAACAAGTTAATATTTTACTTATTCTTTAAATAATCCTTGACACGTTTTGTTTTTTATGGGTCTTAGTAGTAAAAGTATACTAACACTACTAACTATGGAAAGAGAATAAACCCTACTAAAATCAGGTATTGTGAATGAAGCATTTGTAATGCATTAAAGATTTATCGTATTGATTGTACCCTGTATTGTCACTTTAAATTAACAAGCTAAACCAATTATCTATTTTATGTACGGCAATAATATTCTCCTTGGCGAGACTAATTTACTTTAGGAACTATGCATTCAGTGAAGCGCTGAAATTTCAAAACAGATTGTTAATAGTTACTTGCTGATTACTGACTTCTATAAATAACAGATCAAGAACTATACCTCTACTACTTATTATCAAGTATTATTTTGGACTACATACCTTACCTAAATTGGCATTTAGTATTTTATTGATGAGCAGCTTTTAAATTAATCTTTTTACATTTTGATCTACATTTTTAACTTTTAATAAACTTACCATGAAAAAAAAATTACTTCTGGGGGGTGTTATGCTTTTGCTAGCGTTTACCCTGCAACCATCTCTTGCGCAAATGAACTATTGGGGACTTATTCCTAATAAAATTGACTTCACAACTGCTACGGCTACACGAACCACTATGACTGGGGCAATTGCTCCAGCAAGTTACCAGGGGTATAATGCGATGTGGGACAATAGCGGAAATCTTTTATTTTATATAGTAGGAGGTGTAATTTACAAACCGAATAATGTGCAAGTAGGAGGAGTGTCATACCCAATAGCTTCATATAATTCAGGAGGTGTTCCTCCTAAACCAGTAACCTTAATGCCAAGGCAAGACGCCTTTCACATCGTACCAGCTCCTGGAAGTTCTACACGTTATTATGTATTTCATGCAGCCTATGGAGGATTCAGTGGTGTAGCGTTGGTATATACTATTGTAGACTGCCCTACTCCTGGCACAGTAACTGTTACTAATCCAGCCAATGCACGCTTGTATGATATCTCAATTGGAAACTCAAGTACCATTGCCATTACAAAGCCAAGAATTGACAACTCTCGTTATCTTTTTTTCTTCGCAGGTGGAACATCGGGAACAACTACTGTAGATATGATAAAATATTTTGTTATCACTTCAAGTGGCATAACAGTTCCAACATCGAATACGGTTTACACTGCTCCATTAAATACTTCCATTATGGAAGCAATAGACGCTGAAGTATACGAAGATCAGGATGGCTATCTTTTAAGTTGGTGCAGCGGATCGTATGAAAAGTTCAATTGCTTAAAATTAAGTTCGACACTTGTAGTAAGTACAACATATAACTATCTGCTTCCAACGGGAAATAAACCGGCGAATATGGAATTTTCTGCTGACGGAAAATATATTTATGCAACAGCGGGAGGGACAAATCAAGGAGTATATAAAACTGCTATTACAGGAACACCTACACTTATTGCAGGTTCATCAAACTATTTTAGTTCTCAGATAGAATTGGCAAAAGATGGGTTATTTTATTTAGCGAATACCGCTGGGCAACTATCAACTCTTAATCCAACAAGTAACATATTTACTATCTCTCCTTTAAATGTTACCTTAACTGCGAAATACTTTGTCTCGTCAGCAGGCTATATATCTACCTTGCCAGAGCAACTAGATCAGGAGAACTATAGTTGCCTTACTACTCAACCATGTATTCCATACGGAGCTAGCATTAACTACGTGTATAATGCAACACAAACTTGCCCATCACCTTACACGATGAATTCTTGCGCTGGAATTAGTTTTAATGTTTCACATTCGATCGCACCTGCTTATTATATGTTCGATATGCAGTCTGTTGATGGTTCTTGTTCGATTGCTCTTGGGATTGATAAAATCCATTATAACTCAGGTTGGGTAGCAGGTGCTCCTCCAACGTTTTATGATCTAGTTAACCTAGCCGATGCCAATGGTATAAGTCTTTCAACCCTAGCACCAGGAAAAGTTCGTATTACTTATTCGGTTAAAAATAGTTGTGGAACAGTTCGAAGTATTGTGAGTAATATCAATGTAAATAATCCAAAAGTTGGATTAACGGAATTCAAAATCAACAACGCTGCAGTCACTTCAAGTTGCACCATTCCTTACAATCTATTTTCTTGTACCACACCAAGTCTGCAGATATTACCTGTGCAAAAAAATACACCTGCAGCTTATCAATTAACTATTCAAGCAGTTGATGTTAACTGTAATCCTTTAAACGGTGCAGGACTAATCACCTATAATTCTGCATGGATAAATGGCGGAATACCATCCAATACAGAGTTGCTAACACTTGCAGATGGAAACGGAGTTAGTCTAACCGGTTATAATGGATTGGTATTGATTACATATTCAGTAAAAGATGGGTGTGGCACTATAACTTCAGTAAATCATAAAGTCAGAATGAATGGTGCACCAGTGCCAGTATCTACTGTACTGACGCTGAACAGCTATACCAGTTCAGGAATCCCTGTTGCGGCGGCATCTACAATTCCAGGTGTATCTATGGGTATTTATTCAGGTGGCATAAATCTTACTTCCAATGCGGCGTTCAATAGCTATGGAATTATGATTGATGAAGTGGATTGCACTACGGGATTGGTGATAGGCAATATTTGTAACATCAATACTGTTCTGCCAAATCCCATAACTTCATTAACGTCGGTTAACCTTAACAATCTTAACGTACCTGCCATCCCATCAAAATCGTGGACTGGTGGTATGGGCTTCTTTGCCAATAAAGGATATGGCTCATGTTTTATTGTTAACGTAACTCCTATAAATACTTGTGGAAGTGCCACCGTATCAAGTTATGTGTCATCAAACTGTTATTGCAGAATGGGAAGCCCTGAAGGGGTGGTTGTAGAAGAAGGGAAAGTAGCATTCTATCCAACTATTTTCGAAGAAGAGATTTATGCCGACTATATCTTAGAAGGATCCGAGAATATTGTAACCGTAAAAATCTATAACGTAAGTGGAAATTTGATTGCTACACCTGTTGAAAATCTTACTCAAAATACAGGAACAAATCATCTTACTGTGAAAGCTCCTGGGATTATAGCAGGCACCTACATTGTCGTGTTAGAGGCAAATGGAGTCAAACACTCTCAATTGATGATTAAGCAATAAAACAGCAATTCAATATGATGAACGCAAAAAGGGGAGCGAGCTATTTCAGCTCGCTCCCCTTTTTGCGTTCATTTAACTGTAATTCTAAATTTAGCTGTACAGGTATATAATATCGATTGAACAAATGTAAAAGTCTAAAACTTCGTTCCTCGTTTTGTCTAAATAGTTGTATTCATCGGTATTTAACTCTAAAAATTTTGCACTATTTGCCTATTTCAAAAATCAAATGGGTATAACAAGAGTTTTACTTCGAGGGGGTATACATATATACTACTTATCCTCTTTCGGCAATCGTCTACTTCCTTCGTACAATTCAAAACGCAATAAACGACATTCAATACGACCGTTAAAGCAAGGTGTTTTTTGAGCAGGTTTTAATTTGATCCACTTGTCCAATTCTTTATCGCCAGACAATACAGCGCCAATCCAACCTGGCGCACGTTTGAAGAAAGCTCCAATTTCAGTATATAGCGTTACCAATTCTGGTTTTTCTCCCAAACGCTCGCCATACGGAGGATTCATGACAATAGCCCCTTTGTTTTCAGGCAAGACAATGTCTTTAAAATCTTCGCAGGAAAAATCGATCAGCTCTTCAACACCTGCGATCTTTGCATTTTCAATCGCACATTTCAAGGCACTTTCATCGATGTCGGAAGCTAGTATTCTAAAGGGTAAGGTGTTTTTTACTCCGGCGTTTAATGTTAACAATTGCTCGTTAAAATAAGCAGGGTTGTATCCTTTGATTTCTTGAAAGGCAAACTGATCTCTGTTCATACCAGGCGTAACGCCTTGAGCCATCCATGCGGCTTCTATAGCTAAGGTGCCACTACCGCACATTGGACTTACGAAGGTTGATTTTTTATCCCAAGTAGAAGCCATGATGATGGCACAGGCCAAACTTTCTTGCAAGGGTGCTTCGGTTGTATGTTTTCTGTAACCGTGTTTTGACAAAGAAGGCCCTGAGGTATCAAGGTAAATGATGGCTTGGCTTTTATTCCAAAACAAATACACAACGGTGTTTAAAAAGGTAGGCCCTGAGTCAGGACGCTTATTGTAAAGGCTCATGAAACGGTCTGCAATGGCGTCCTTAATGCGCACATTAGCAAAGCGGTTATCGAGCATGGTATCGTTCTTAACAAAACTATCGACAGAAACATAACCAGTAGCTTCCATTAAATTTTCCCATGGAATGTCGTAGGCTACTTTATACAATTCATTGGCGTTGTTTACGGTAGCTGTTTTTATCGCAAGTAGCACACGGTGGGCCGTACGCAGCTTTAAGTTTAAATCGATGCAATCGTTTAGCGTGCCCTCCAAAGCAACACCTGTATTTCCTGTTTTGTTGCAGGTATATCCGAGCTCAATCAGTTCTTGTTCCAGGAAAGCATTAAGTCCTGGTGCCGTATTGATTTGAATGGTCCTTTTTTCTTGAATAAGGGAGTCAATGTTCATGAAAAACAGCTTATATTTAGCCTACAAAGCTAAGGCTAAATATTGAGATAATGGATTTAAAACAAGAATTTGAACAGGCGAGCCTGAATGTGAAAGGTTTGCCAGCCCAATCCAACGATGTTTTATTGCAATTGTACGGTTTGTTTAAGCAAGCGTCAGAAGGTGATGTAAACATTGAAAAACCGACGAACTTCTTTGATCTTGCCGGTGTTGCTAAATACAATGCTTGGGAGTCCTTAAAAGGCATTAATCAGGATGCTGCGATGCAGCAGTACATTGATTTGGTGAAGTCCTTAGGCGCGTAATAAATTAGATGCCAATATGAAAAAGTTGTGGGCAATATTGGGCATGAAATGTCCGAGGTGTTACGAAGGTAAGTTGTATACTGATCCTAACCCTTTTCATTTAACCAACTTGCATATAATGCCTAAGCATTGTGATCAGTGTGGTCAAGACTTCAGTCCAGAACCGGGTTTCTACATCGGAGCCATGTACGTTAGCTATGGTCTTTGTGTTGGCATGTTTTTGTTTTTATTCTTCTTGGCAGAGGTCTTTTATGAGGTATCCGGCGTCGTATTTATTGCAGGCTATACACTCTTGTTAATCGTCTTATTCCCTTATATATTTCGATATTCTAGGGTGGCATACATTCATTTGTTTTATGAATACAAGGCCGATGCGAAAGCCAAGTTCCAAGCAGAAAAGCACCTAAAGGCAGGAAAGGAATAGCGTTATAGTCCATTGACACTTCTCGTATAAATTTCGTATTTTTGTAGCAAAATAAGCATTCATGAGCAAACAGATTATACACTCTTCACAAGCAGCAGCACCGATTGGGCCATACAGTCAAGCGGTTAAGCATGGTAACACCTTGTACACCTCAGGACAAATCGCCTTAGATCCTGCTACAGGACAGTTGGTCAACGGTTCTATTCAAGAAGAAACACATCAAGTGATGAAAAGCTTGAAAGCAATACTAGCAGCAGCGGACATGGATTTTAGTCATGTGGTGAAATGCTCTATTTTTGTAAAAGACTTAGGCAATTTTGCAGCGATTAATGAAGTCTATGGTTCTTATTTCCCTTCTAATCCTCCAGCAAGAGAAACGGTAGAAGTGAGTAGGTTACCGAAAGACGTTCAAGTAGAAATTTCTTGTATAGCAGTAGTTTAAAAAACACATATGTCATCAAACGTTAGAGTAAGATTTGCGCCAAGTCCAACAGGGGCTCTGCATATAGGAGGGGTGAGAACCGCGTTATACAATTATTTATTTGCCCGCAAAATGGGAGGTAAAATGTTGTTGCGTATCGAAGATACGGATCAAACTCGTTTTGTTCCTGGTGCGGAAGAATACATTAAAAAATCATTGGCTTGGATCGGCATTACAATCGATGAAGGTCCAGATAATCCGGGTGCTTGTGGCCCTTATCGCCAGTCGGAAAGAAAACCGATGTACATGCAATATGCCATCAAGTTGGTAGAAGAAGGGAATGCCTATTATGCCTTCGACACAGAAGAAGATTTGAATCAAATGCGTGAGCGTTTGAAAGCAGCGAAAGTAGCTTCTCCGCAATACAATGCCATTACAAGGGCAACCATGAAAAATTCGTTGACACTTCCTGAAGACGAAGTGAAAGCCCGTTTAGCCGCAGGCGATCCTTATGTCATTCGTTTGAAAGTGCCGAGAAAAGAAGAAGTGCGTTTGAACGACATGGTGAGAGGCTGGGTAATGGTGCACTCTTCAGCGATCGACGATAAAGTATTGATGAAATCGGACGGTATGCCAACCTACCATTTGGCCAACGTTGTAGATGATCATTTGATGTCCATTACGCATGTGATCCGTGGAGAAGAATGGCTACCTTCCGCTCCTTTGCACGTGTTGTTGTATAAGTTTTTAGGCTGGGAAAGTACTATGCCTCAGTTTGCACATTTACCTTTGTTGTTGAAACCAGACGGAGAAGGTAAGTTGAGTAAACGTGATGGCGATTTGATGGGATTCCCTGTATTCCCTCTAGAATGGAAGGATCCAGCGACGGGAGATGTTTCAAAAGGATTTAGAGAAGAAGGTTATTTGCCAGAAGCCTTGTTGAACTTCTTAGCGTTCTTAGGATGGAATCCTGGTACAAACGAAGAAATCTTTAGCATGCAGCAATTGATCGATACCTTTACCGTTGAGCGTATTGGTAAATCGGGAACGAAGTTTGACATCAACAAAGCCAAGTGGTATAACCAACATTATTTGAGGGCGAAGTCTTCTGCTGAATTGATAGCATTCTTATCGGCAGATTTAAAAGCCAACGGGATTCAGTCTAGATTGCCTTTGGATAAAGTCGTTGAGATCTTGAAAGAAAGAATCGTGTTTCCTGCCGACCTCTGGACAGAAGGAAAGTTTTTCTTCGAACGCCCGAAAGTCTATGATGCAAAAGTCATTGAAACAAAATGGACAGCCGAAGCAGTAGATGCCATAGAAGCCTATGCTGCGGTTTTACAAGCCTTACCCACATCACCTGATGGTCCTCAAGCGAAAGAACTTTTCCATCATTTGTTGGAAGAAAAAGGGGTGAAGATGGGTAAAGTCATGCAAGCCTTGCGTGTAGCCTTAACGGGCAATGCTGCAGGTCCTGACTTGATGGAGATCATTGCGATTTTGGGGAAAGAAGAAGCAGTAGGACGTTTGCAACAAGCGGTTTCATTACTACAAGTGATATAGGTATGGCGAAGAAAAAAACGACTGGAAAGACTCAGGCTAAGATCAATGCTCACTTAGACGGATTAAGTGTGAACATTAATTCCATGGGAGAAGTCGTTACTTCGTATGATATCGACAAGTTAAATGCGTTTCTAAATGAAAACGTAGACGATAAAAAATTACGCAACCGTGAAGATAAACCAGCCGCAAAAAAATCTTCTAAACCGAAGAAATCATAAATGAAAGCGCTGGTCTATAAGCATAAACTCTTTTACCTTTTGGCGCTGGCTTTTTGTACAGTGCTTTTTTTACTCATCGTAACCTTGCCGAAGGGCGAGCCTCTGTTGTATATAAACCAATACCACAAGCCCGTATTCGATAAATTATTTTACGCCATCACCTTCTTGGGCGATGGACTATTAGCTACGATCATATTGGTAGTGGTGTTTATATTTGTGAGTATGCGTAAAGCATTGGTAACGACTTTTACGTTTTTATCGGTGGTGCTTGTGGTGCAAGTATTAAAAAACTTTTTTTTCGACACTGCTCCACGTCCGCATACGTTTTTCGAAGACCTGACTAACGTTTATTATGTGCCTTGGATCGAAGTACACGGCTATAACAGCTTTCCTTCGGGCCATACCGCACAAGCGTTTTGTTTAGCTTTGTGTATGTTATTTTATGTCCAACGAAAATCTTTTGCTTTGGCTTTGTTTACCTTGGCAGCATTAACAGGTTTTTCTCGCCTTTACTTGATGCAACATTTTCCTGCGGATGTATTGGGAGGGACAATCATTGCTGTAATCATCACAACAGTAGCATTTTATTTCTTGGAATATAAAATACCTTTGTTCCAACATTCACGTTTGGATTCTCCTTTGTTTCGCATACAAAAGCAATAAACATGATACGTTATAAAAACGAACTCTTAATCACCTTGCTGGGCATGTTGTTATTCATTCCTTTTTTAGGCAACGTGGGATTGTTTGATTGGGACGAAATAAACTTTGCAGAGTCAGCTCGTGAAATGCTCATTACTGGCGATTACTTCAAAGTACAAATCAACTTCCAAACGTTTTGGGAAAAACCACCGTTCTTCTTTTGGCTGCAAGTACTGGCGATGAAAGTATTTGGCGTCAATGAATTTGCGGCGCGCTTTCCTAATGCGATTGTTGGCGTCATTACATTAGTGGTCATTTATCGTATTGGCAGAAAATTAATCAACGAACAATTTGGTTTCCTTTGGGTCTTGGCTTATGCAGGTTCTTTCTTGCCGCATTTTTATTTTCGTTCAGGCATCATCGATCCAGTCTTCAACTTGTTTATCTTTTTGTCCATTTATTATTGGGCGGAAACTACCGAAGAGAGAAAAAACAACCTTCCGAGTATAGCACCTTACCTTGCTGGTTTTTTTGGTGGCATGGCTACACTCACCAAAGGCCCTGTGGGCGTACTCATTGTGGGATTAACCGTATTGGTGTATTGGATCTACAAACGCCAATGGAAAGCCATTGCTGTCGTAGACATTTTGAAATATGCTGCGGTAGTATTCGTCGTATCCTTCGCGTGGTTTGGTGTTGAGTTTGTAAAAAACGGCCCTTACTTCTTACAAGAATTTATTGTGTATCAAGTTCGATTGTTCATGACACAAGACGCCGGTCATGGTGGTCCGTTCTACTACCATGCTTTGGTCTTGTTGTTGGGTTGTTTTCCGGTTTCACTTTTTGCGATACAAGGCTTCTTTAAAAAATCAGAAAATGAAGTAGAGCAGCACTATGCCGTATGGATTAAAATTTCTTTTTGGGTAGTCTTGATTTTGTTTTCCATTGTCAATACGAAAATTGTACACTATTCTTCGTTTTGTTATTTCCCCATTACCTTCATTGGCGCTTGGGTCATGAACGAACAGTTGAAAAAAGGTGAAGCCTACGGAAAGAAATGGATTGGCTTAGCTTTTACCCTAATTGGAGGATTGGTATCGGCAGCTTTTATTTTGATTCCTGTTGCCATGAACAATACGAATGCCTGGTTGTCTCAATTGGATCCTTTTCAAGATCCTTTTGCCTGGGCTAATATACATGCTCCCGTGCAATGGAATGGCTATGAATGGTTGCCTGGACTTGCACTGTTTATAGGCTTGGTGCTTTTTGTACGCTATGCCAAAACAAATCCTTGGCGTGCCATGCTTGCCTTATATGCGGGTGTTATCATTACGATAGAGTTGGTACTCCCTATAGTCGTGCCGAAAGTAGAAGGCTATTCTCAAAAAGAAGCGATTGATTTTTACCGCAGGATCGCTAAAGAAGACAAGTACGTTTATGTCCACGGTTATAAAAGCTATGCACATTATTTTTATGCCGACATGCAACCCACTACCAATCCTTTTGCGAACGATTTGAATTGGTTGCTCAACGGTGACGTCGATAAAGCTGTTTACATCATTTGTAAAGTAGGCAGTGAGGAAGAAAAAAAACTTTCACTTCATCCTAACTTAGAGCGGATTGGAGGGCAATACGGTTTTATCTTTTACCGTAGAATTACAAACACTAAAAAAACAGAGCATGAGCTCCATCAAAATTGGTATTCTGAGAGAAGGTAAAATACCGGTTGATCGCCGTGTACCTTTATCTCCTGATCAATGCTTAGAGGTTTTGAAATTGTACCCTCAAGTTGAGTTATTCATTCAGCCGAGTGATGTGCGTTGTATCTCGAATCGTGAGTATGAAGAAAAAGGTTTGAAGCTTCAAGAAGACCTTTCGCACTGCGATATTTTATTGGGCATCAAAGAAGTGTCTATTCATCAGTTGATCGCTAATAAAACGTATTTGTTTTTTTCACATACCATCAAGCAGCAATCGTATAACCAACGATTGTTTCAAGAGATTGCCAAGAAGAAAATTACGCTGATTGATTATGAGGCGCTTAAAGATCACGACGGCAACAGGGTCATTGCCTTTGGTCGTTTCGCAGGCATTGTAGGCGCTTATAATACCTTTAAGTTACTCGGAAAGAAATATCATTTGTACGATTTGAAACCGGCTTACGAATGTTTCGACATGGCAAATTTAAAAGCACAGCTTCAAAAGATACAAGTTCCTCCCTTGAAATATGTGGTGACGGGTGCCGGTAGAGTAGGGAAAGGTGTATTAGAGATATTAGAAGGCATGGGCATGAAATCGGTAAGCCCAGAAGAATTTCTACGTTTAGGAGAAAGTAAAGAGCCCGTTTATGCCAATTTATCTTCTCGGCATTACCACGAGCGAAAAGACGGGCAAGCATACGATGCACATGACTTTTACCTGCATCCTGAGCAGTACAATTCTACGTTTAATCGCTTTGCCTCTGTAGCAGATGTGCTCATTGCTGCAGCTTATTGGAATCCAGCGGCGCCTGTCTTGTTTTCAACAGAAGAGATGCAGGCCTCTGAATTTAGTATTCGCCTCATCTCGGATATCACCTGCGATATTGGTGGCTCTATACCTTGTACGGTGAAGGCAACTAATATTTACGATCCCGCATACGATTATAATCCCTTTTCTTCGGCTTTAGAAGCCCCTTTTTCAGACCGAAAGAACATTACCGTCATGGCCATTGATAATTTACCTTGTGAATTGCCTCGAGATGCCTCTCAAGATTTTGGGCATCAATTAATAGGCAATGTGCTGCCAGATTTACTAAAAATTCCCTACGGAGACCTCATTAAACGATGCCAAGTGCTCGAAAAGGGCGAACTAGTGCCAAACTCCATGTACTTAAAAGCTTACTTATTGGGCTAATTTTGAATATATTCGTATAAACGGGTAAGCAATTTTTATTATATCAATCATATGCTAACTTTGTTTATCTAATTGACAAACTTATCCACATGGACAATTATTCTTATGTATCCAATGCTCATCCAGAATACATCGATGAGCTGTACAATGCTTACAAAGTAGATCCTGCTTCAGTCGATGCAAGCTGGCAACAATTCTTCGAAGGTTTTGATTTCTCTATTCAAAAATTCGGAGAGTCAAAAACTGCGCCAGCTTCAAATGGAAAAGCGACGGCTCCAGTTTCTGAAAAAGAAATTAGAGTGCATTACTTGATTCATGCGTACAGAAGCAGAGCGCATTTAAAATCAAAAACCAACCCTGTAAGAACGCGTAAAGACCGCAAGCCATTCTTGGACTTAGCAGATTTTGGTTTGTTGGATGCAGACTTGGATACGGTATTCCCGTCTGCAGGCATGGAGCTTGGCTTAGGAGCGATTACCTTGAGAAAATTAATCGACGCCTTAGTATACATTTATGAAGGTACGGTTGGTTTTGAATACACTTATATAAGAGAGCCTGAAAAATTGGCATGGCTTAGAAATAAAATTGAAAAAGAAGCGATGGCTTTTAAGCCAGAGTTAGAAGAGAAAAAACGCATTCTTTTTAAGTTGAACGAAGCGGTGGTGTTTGAAAATTTCTTGCATACCAAATACGTTGGACAAAAACGTTTTTCACTAGAAGGAGGAGAAACTACAATTCCTGCCTTGGATGCGATCATCAATAACTTAGGTGATCAAGGTGTACAAGAAGTCATGATCGGTATGGCTCACCGTGGTCGATTGAATATCTTAGCCAACATCATGGGTAAAACCTATGAGCAAATCTTTACAGAGTTTGAAGGGACGCAAGTGCCTGATTTAACCATGGGAGATGGTGATGTGAAATACCACATGGGTTTCTCTAGTGAAGTCACGACACCCAAAGGCAATAAAGTCAATTTAAAATTAGCCCCTAACCCTTCTCACTTAGAAGCGGTGAATCCAGTGGTATTGGGTTTTATTCGTTCGAAAGGAGATGCTTTATACGGCGGCGATTATTCGAAAGCCTGTGCCATTTTAGTACACGGTGATGCAGCTGTTGCTGGTCAAGGCATCATGTATGAGACTACGCAAATGAGTGGTTTGAAAGGTTTTCAAAGTGGTGGTACGATACATTTTGTCATCAATAACCAAGTTGGCTTTACGACAGATTTTGAAGATGCGCGTACCAGTATTTATTGTACAGATGTAGCAAAAATTGTAGATGCTCCTGTATTGCACGTGAATGGTGACGATCCAGAGGCCGTTGTATTTTGTGCGAAGTTTGCAGCGGAGTACCGTCAGAAATTCAAAGGTGATATTTTCATTGACATGGTTTGTTATCGTCGTCATGGACACAATGAAAGTGATGAACCTAAATTCACGCAACCTTCTTTATACAACATCATTTCTCGTCACCCAAATCCAAGAGAAGTATACAACAAGCAGTTGATCGATCGTGGTGATGTAGATGCGGAGTTGGCAAAAAACATGGACAAATCGTTCCGTGAGTTATTGCAAGACCGCTTAAATATGGTGAAGCAAACACCACTCCCTTATTCTTTGCAAAAAACAGAAAAAGAGTGGGCTAGCTTACGCCGTTCTAAGCCGGAAGATTTTGATAAATCTCCAAACACAAGCATTACAAAAGCAGTCATTGAAAAAGTAGGTAAAGCATTAACAGAAATACCGAAAGGATTCAAGCCGCTTAAACAAATTGAAAAATTATTAAAAGACCGTAAAGAACAATACTTAGAAACGAAAGTCTTGAACTGGGCATCGGCTGAGTTATTGGCTTACGGGTCTATGTTGGAAGAAGGCAAACAAATTCGTTTGACGGGTCAAGATGTACAACGCGGAACGTTCTCTCACCGTCATGCGGTCATCAAAGATGCGGAAACGAATGAGTCGTATTGCGCTTTGAGTCAAGTTGGTCCAGTAAAAAACAACTTCGACATTTATAACTCCTTATTGTCGGAGTACGGTGTACTTGGTTTTGAATATGGATACGGCATGGCTAACCCACGTGCCTTAGTCATTTGGGAAGCACAGTTTGGAGATTTCGCCAATGGTGCGCAAGTGATGATCGATCAATTCATTGCCAGTGGAGAAACAAAATGGCAACGTCAAAACGGTATCGTGATGCTATTGCCTCACGGATACGAAGGTCAAGGTCCAGAACACTCGAGTGCGAGACTGGAACGTTTCCTTGATTTGTGTGCCGACTATAACATGGTGGTAGCGAACATTACGTCACCGTCCAATTATTTCCATGCCTTGCGTCGTCAAACGACTTGGGATTTTAGAAAGCCATTGGTCGTGATGTCACCAAAATCTTTATTGCGTCATCCTTTGGTGATGTCTCCAATTGCAGAGTTTGAAAAAGGATGCTTCCAAGAGGTGATCGACGATACTTATGCAGACGCAAAAACGGTGAAAAGAGTATTGTTGTGTACAGGTAAAGTGTACTTCGATTTATTAGAAGAACAACAAAACAACAAACGCAAAGACGTTGCGATTGTGAGGGTAGAACAATTGTATCCTTTCCCTGAAAAACAATTGGAAGCTGTATTTACTAAATATGGTAAAGCCGAATTGGCATGGGTACAAGAAGAGCCGTTCAATATGGGCGCATGGGGTTTCATACTGAGAAGATTGTATGCTTTGAAAAACAAACAGTTTTCAATGGATGTCATCTGTAGAGATGAAGCAGCTTCTCCTGCGGTAGGATATTACAAACGTCACAACGAAGCACAAGCCGACATTGTGAAACGTTCATTTGCAGATAAGCTTAAACCGATTTACTGGTAATCGTAATTGGTATAAAAATATTTATTCTCATTAAACAAAAAGTTTATGGCATCATTAGAAGTAAAAGTTCCCGTAGTCGGTGAATCAATCACAGAAGTGACGATTGGTAAATGGGTAAAAAAAGATGGCGATGTGGTGAAAGCCGATGAGTTGTTGTGTGAAATCGAATCAGACAAAGCAACGTTTGAATTGAATTCAGAAGCAGCAGGGATTCTTCGCATCAAAGTAAAAGAAGGAGAAACGGTTGAAATCGGAACGCTTATCTGTGTCATTGAAGATGCAGGAGGAGCTACTAAATCAACACCTGCAGCACCAGCAGCCGTTTCAGGAAGTGCTCCAGCAGCAGCGCCAAAAGCAACAGGCGAAGTAAGAGAAATGAAAATTCCTGTCGTAGGAGAATCCATCTCTGAAGTAACCATTGGTACATGGTCTAAAAAAACAGGTGACTTTGTAGCGTTTGAAGAGTTGTTGTGTGAGATTGAATCAGACAAAGCAACGTTTGAATTAAGAGCTGAAGTAGCAGGGATTTTAGAAACGGTAGCAAAACAAGGCGACGTACTTCCGATCGGAGGTTTAGTTTGTAAAATAAAAGTAGCAGACGGTGCTCCAGCAGCAGCAGCTCCAACCACAACCGCTCCACAAGCAGCAGAAAGTAATGGAAATGCTGATTATGCAAAAGGACATGCAGCTCCCGCAGCCGCTAAAATATTAGCAGAAAAAGGAGTAAATCCTGCATCGGTAGCCGGAACTGGAAAAGACGGAAGAATCACAAAAGAAGACGCACAAAACGCACAAAATAAACCGATGACAACAGCTCCTGCAGCAAACGCAAGTGCTCCAGCTTTACCTGGAAGCAGAGTCGACGACAGACAAAAAATGACCAGCTTGAGAAAAACCATCTCAAGAAGATTGGTAGCGGTAAAAAATGAAACGGCAATGTTGACGACATTCAATGAAGTCGACATGAAACCGATCATGGATTTACGTGCCAAATACAAAGATTCATTCAAAGAGAAGAACGGAGTCAATTTAGGTTTCATGTCTTTCTTCACGAAAGCGGTATGTCAAGCTTTGTTAGACTACCCAGCCGTGAATGCCTACATTGACGGAGATGAAATCGTATACCACAATTACTGTGATGTATCGATTGCTGTTTCTGCACCGAAAGGATTGGTTGTTCCCGTTATTCGTAACGCAGAGTTGATGTCTTTTGATCAAATTGAAAAAGAGGTTGTTCGTTTAGCTTTAAAAGCACGCGACAATAAATTAACGATTGATGAAATGACAGGCGGCACGTTTACCATCACCAACGGTGGTATTTTCGGATCGATGTTATCTACACCAATCATCAATGCTCCACAGTCTGCGATCTTAGGCATGCACAACATTGTAGAACGTCCAGTAGCAGTAGGCGGCCAGGTTGTAATTCGTCCGATCATGTACTTAGCACTTTCTTATGATCACAGAGTCATTGATGGTAGAGAGTCTGTAGGATTCTTAGTAAGAGTAAAACAATTATTAGAAGACCCTACACGATTGTTGTTAGGAGTATAGTTGTTAGAAAGAGAAACAGAATCAGAAAGTGAGAAAACAGAATCATTAAATAGATATACTATGAGTTATGATGTTATAGTCATTGGATCAGGACCAGGCGGATATGTTGGTGCCATTCGTTGCGCACAGTTAGGTTTGAAAACAGCCATCGTCGAAAAGTACAGCACCCTTGGGGGCACGTGTTTGAACGTGGGTTGTATTCCTTCGAAAGCTTTGTTGGATTCATCAGAGCATTATCACAATGCCGCGCATACGTTCAAGACACACGGCATCGAGTTGAAAGACTTGAAAGTGGACATTGCACAAATGATCAAACGTAAAGGAGAAGTAGTAAAGCAAACCTGCGACGGTATTCAATACTTGATGAAGAAAAATAAGATCGATGTGTTTCAAGGCATGGGATCTTTTGTCAATAAAAACACCATCAAAGTAACTGCAACAGATGGTACGACGCAAGAATTACAAGCGAAGAATGTCATCATTGCTACGGGTTCTAAACCGATCAGTATTCCTGCAGTACCGATCGATAAGAAAAGAATCATTACATCTACAGAAGCCTTGAATTTAACCGAAGTACCTAAACACATGATTGTGATTGGTGGCGGTGTCATTGGATTAGAATTAGGGTCTGTTTATGCTCGCTTGGGGGCGAAGGTTACTGTGGTTGAATTCTTAGATACTTTGATCCCTACGATGGATCGTGCTTTGGGTAAAGAGTTGCAAAAATCATTAGCAAAAATCGGCTTTGAATTTTTGTTCAAACACAAAGTAACAGGTGCTGAAACAAAAGGAAAAGAAGTCATTGTAAAAGCGGAAGACGCAGACGGTAAAACCGTTGAGATCAAAGGCGATTATGTATTATTAGCGATCGGAAGAAAAGCATATACAGAGGGCTTGAACTTAGAAGCTGCTGGTTTGAAAACCGACGAAAGAGGAAGAGTCGATGTCGATGCGCATTTACAAACTTCAGTGCCGGGTATTTATGCCATTGGTGATGTGGTGAAAGGTGCGATGTTGGCACATAAAGCCGAAGAAGAAGGAACCTTTGTAGCTGAAACGATAGCAGGACAAAAACCGCACATCAATTATAATTTAATTCCTGGTGTGGTATATACCTGGCCAGAAGTGGCTGCGGTTGGTTATACCGAAGAACAATTGAAAGCAGATGGTCGAGCTTACAAAGTAGGATCGTTTCCATTCAAAGCTTCGGGAAGAGCACGTGCAAGCATGGACACCGATGGCTTTGTAAAAGTATTGGCCGATAAAACGACCGATGAAATTTTAGGCGTACACATGATTGGCCCACGTTGTGCCGACATGATTGCAGAAGCTGTTGTTGCGATGGAATTCAGAGCATCGGCAGAAGACATCGCTCGTATGTCGCACGCACATCCAACGTATACAGAATCCATGAAAGAAGCGTGTTTAGCCGCTACAGAAAACAGAGCAGTGCATATTTAAGCATCTTGTCTTCTTATTGTAGTAGAGAAAGAGGGGGAATTAAATTTCCCCTCTTTTTTTTGTGGGTGGAGTAGTGTATATTAATACATGTTTTATCCGCCATTGGAGTCCTCTGAAGAGATTACTGCTTGCGGATAAAATGAAAAAACAAATGTTGTAAATTGATCTCATGAAAAAACTCCTCCTTCTCACCTTATTCATCTCGTCTTGCATTCAAGCGCAAAAGACAAACCATACATTTCTTCCCAACGATCCTGCTATTGAATACAATGGACGCATCGATTATACCGATCCTCTAAAACCGAGTTTTTGTTATTCTGGCGTATCGATAAAAACAATACTTGTAGGAGAAAGCCTCAGCATGACGCTGGATGAAATGGGAAAGGGTGATGAGCAACACAGCAACCATTATACGATTATTGTAGATGACTCTGTGCGCAGCATATTAAATGCAAAACCGGGTAAGCATACCTATGAACTCGTCTCAGGATTAGAAACAGGAAAACATACCATTGAAGTGTACAAACGTACGGAGTGTGCTTTGGGTGGAGCACGTTTTTTAGGATTCAGTGCTCCAGAAGGGGTTACGCTTGAAAAGCCCATAGCGAAAACACGACGCATCGAATTCATTGGTAATTCTATCACTTGTGGATATGGTAATGAATTGAGTATTCCTGCACCACCGGAAGGATCACCGAATACAGGGTTTAACAGTAAAAATGAAAACAACTATTTAACCTACGGTTCTATTACCGCAAGAAATTTGAAGGCGTCGTATCGATGTGTTGCCTACTCTGGTCGTGGCTTATACCGAAATAATACAGGAAGTATGGAAGGAACTATACCGAAAATATACAGACGTATTTTTCCAGATGATCCATCTAGTACCTTGTGGGATCTGCATAAAGAACAACCTGATGTCTTGGTGATCAATGTAGGAACTAATGATTTTTATTTAGAAAGCGAAGGTGATTTTGTAAATGAAGGAATTTTCACGAAGACCTACTTGTCTTTTTTAGAAGAGCTAAGAGTGGCATACCCTCATACAAAAATAATATGCGTAGTGGGAAATATGATGTCCGACTATTGGCCAGTGGGAAGACAATGCTGGACACGTATTCAAAAATTAGTAAGTGATGTCGTTGCTGAGCGCAATGCGAAGGGTGATCTAGAGGTACATTATTTTAAATTCGATCCTCAAACTCCACCGTATGGAGAAGATTGGCATCCGAGTATTCCTACACATCGCAAGATGGCGATTGCGCTTACGCCATTCATTAAACAAGTAGCTGGCTGGTAATATTTATATAATGAATACTATCCTATTAACAAATCTCTTTATCTTCTACGGCTTATTTCTGATGACGTGTGGCATTACGGCTGTTACGTTTATTGGCATGAAAGCAAAAACAGCTTTGATCTCAGGTGGTACTTCGGGAATGATTGCGCTTTCCATTGCCTGCAGTGCTTTCCAAGGTTATGCCTATGCAGCGTACTTCGGTATTGGCTTGACCTTGTTTTTATTCGTGATCTTTTCTTGGAGAGCGACGAAAACATTGCTCTTGCTTTTAGACTTGACGGCCGAAAAACACGAAGATGTGAAAGGTAAAGCCATTGCTTTTTTAATCATCAGCTTAATGGCTGTTGTTACTTTATTTGTATTTACATTACAAGTCCTATTGTAATAAACATTCATTTATTTCAACGAGACAAATATGAACATTGTAGCCATAGGCGGAAGCAGCAGCAAAACATCGATCAACAGAAGGTTTGCGACGTATGCTGCGCATCAATTTGACAATGCAACAGTTGAGGTCTTGGACTTGAATGATTTTCTTATGCCTCTGTTCAGTGTAGACATTGAAAAAGAACAAGGCTCTCCTAAGGCTGTAGAAGCATTTTTGAATAAAATAGGTCAAGCAGATTTTGTGGTCTTGTCTTTGGCAGAAAACAACGCCTCGTTTAACGTAGGCTTTAAAAATGTATTCGATTGGTGTTCTAGAAAAAATCCGAAAGTTTTTCAAGCCAATCCGATGTTGTTGATGGCGACATCTCCTGGCAAACGTGGCGGAGCATCTGTTTTAGAATGGGGACAAAAAACATTACCCTTTTATGGAGCGGACATTAAAGCGACATTCAGCTTGCCGAGTTTCAATGAAAATTTTGATGAAGAAAAAGGCATTACGAATGAAGCGTTGAAAACACAATTGCTCAATACCATTCACCCCTTGTCGTTTTAGCAGAGAAAAAAGTAACACCGTACACATGAGAGAACTTTTTGTAGACCAAGCGCAGCACGGTAAATTCACATGGATCGATTTGTGTGAGCCTACAGTCGAAGAGTTGGAGGCCGTGGCTTTAGAATACGGCTTACACAGCTATACCGTTAAAGATTGTATGGAGCCAGGCCATTTGCCAAAGTTTGAAAAAATAGACGACCATAATTTCATCATCATTCGCAGTTATGCGCCTAAGGTAGAAATCAATCCGCATACCATACAAGATTTAACGAGCAAGGTCGCGGTATTCTTTTCCGATAAATTTTTAATCACCATACACCGACAAGCTCAACCCTTTTTAAAATTAATCAAAGAAAAGTACTGTGATTCGCATAAACTGAAAACACAGGAGTTGGTGACTAAAATTTTATGGTATGCCTTACATTCCTTTGAAGCACCAGCCTTTGTATTGTCAGAGCAGACCGATGATTACGAGGAGCGTATTTTCTTAAATAAAAAAATACCCAACTTGCAAGAGCGTTTGTATTTCATTAAACATAGAGCGAGTGTCAGCAAAAAAGTTTTAGTGTTAACGACCGAAGTCATTAATCAAGCCAATAATACACACGGCAATAATCCTTATGTGCAAGACTTAAAAGATTTGCATTTGAAGTTGATTACCATTTACGATCAAGTGCAAGACGATATCAATAACTTACTCAATATTTACATTTCACTTTCAACACAAAAGACCAATGAAGTGATGAAAGTATTGACCTTGCTTTCGGCCTTTTTTATGCCACTTACCTTCATCGTAGGAGTTTACGGCATGAATTTTAAATACATGCCCGAGTTAAATACACGTTTTGGTTATCCAGCGGTTTTGGTCTTTATGGTCATTTTCTCTTTTATACTTTTTGGTTGGTTTAAAAGAAAAAGGTGGTTGTGATTTTTATTCAGACCTTCATTTTAGGGAACAATTCATAAAATCAGACTGATTTCCAAGGGTTTAAAAATATTTCATAAAAGATTAGTTTGTTTAACAAAAAGACAAGTATATTTGTCATTAAGTAAAACAAGCTAATCTTTTATGCTATGGAACAACAACAATCGCTGAACTTATTGCCAAATTACTATAAGAAAGTAGGGGTAGGAATATTCTTATTTACACTCTTCATTGCTTTGCCTAGTGCTTGGTTTTTAAAACAAAGCGAGCCACAATTACTCTCTGCTTATAAAACACTCCTACCTACCTTATTCATGGACTTACTCATTGCAGGCTTGGGCTTATATGCATTTTCTAAAGATAAAGTAGAAGATGAACTGATCACACTGCTTCGTTTAGAGTCGATGGCTTATGCATTTCTATGGGTTGTGTTTTATGTGGTCTTAAGTCCATTGATTCAATACTTCATCACGGATCAAATGATAGAAGTAAAAGCACAAGCCATGGTATTGTCTATGCTTGGTTTATACTTGGCAGCATTTCTCTACAAAAAGAAAAAAATGTCATGAAGAATTCAATAAAAGTGGAACGAGCCAAATTGAACATCACACAGCAGGAATTAGCCGAGAACATTGGGGTTTCTCGACAGACGATCAATTCTATTGAAATTGGGAAGTATACGCCTTCAACGTTTTTGGCCCTGAAGCTATCCTATTATTTTAAGACATCGGTGAATGATCTTTTTCAATTAGAAGAGGGAGATTAAATTTAAAAAAGCCATTATTTTACATGACAACACTCCTCAACATACGCTATATACAAATCAAAAGAGAGCTTTTGGATACCGCATGGTTGGGTATACTCATTATGCTTGGGATCTTAGTCTTTTTAATGACCATTGCTTATGTCACTGTTTTAAAAACGCCCGATGTTTTTTATTTCACAGGATCTTTGTTTTTAGGTTGCGTAGGATTACAATTTACGCGCATTGATAAATCGTTTATTTATACCAACATCGATAAGCCTCATCTCAATATGTATGCGGAATACGTGGTGTTGACTTTACCTTTTTCAATAGCAATGGTAAGCACCTCACATTGGTATTGTTATCCGCTCTTGGTTATCGCACTTTACCTTGTGCCATTTATCAAACAAACCTTCACGACAAAGGGTTATTTTAAAAAGAACAGTTCCTTTTTTCCTGCTTCAAATTTTGAGTGGATCAGCGGCTTTAGAAAATCATACCTTGTTTTAATTCCATTATATTTATTAGCACTGGGATTTTGTTGGTTCAAGGTTTTACCCTTGTTCTTATTATGGTTCATCACACTGGTCACAAGTTCTTTTTATACAGAAAGTGAGTCCTTGCATATCCTAAGAGCAGGAGGTTTTTCTTCCAAAAAACTCATACAAAAAAAACTCATACAACACGTATCTTACATGTTGATTTTAAATGTTCCTATTCTACTTATCAATACAGCTTTCAACCTTGACTATTGGTTGATTAACCTACTGTTCCTTTTCTTGCAATTGTCTTTACTATGTTTTGTTCTTTGTCTGAAGTATTCTTCCTACATACCCAATCATACATCAACCGCTAATAGCATGTTGATGACCATGGTCATGATAGGAACGATCATTCCTTTCCTACTGCCGCTTCCTTTTCTACTGCCGATTTATCATTACAGAAAAGCCATTCATAATCTTAAATTTTATTTGCATGATTAAGATCGAAAACTTATCCGTTCGTTTTTCGGATAAAAAAGTATTAGACAAGCTTTCCATTGAGCTTGCTCCACAGCAGGTCTACGGCATTGTGGGTTTAAACGGAGCAGGTAAAACAACTTTCTTCAATACGCTTTCTACAAACTTAAAGCCCGATGAAGGTTATATCCAATTGAATGGACAAGTCATCACACATCATGACATTGCGTATTTAGAAACGGTTAATTTTTTTTATTCCAAACTCACAGGCCGAGAATACTTGAATATTTTTAAACAAACAAACGCGGATTTTAATTTAGACTTATTGCAAGGCTATTTGCAATTGCCATTGGACAAATTGATTGAAACGTATTCTACGGGCATGAAAAAGAAAATCGCTTTGTTGGGAATTCTAAAACAAGACAAGTCAGTATTCTTGCTCGATGAGCCCTTTAATGGTCTGGATCTTGAAACAAATAAGATATTGGAATTGATGATTACTGCATTGAAAAAAAAAGGGAAGACGGTTTTTTTATCTTCTCACATCATTGAACCCTTGTTTGCAGTCTGTGATCGTATTCATGTCTTAGAAAAAGGGGGGTTTACTCAATCTTTTGACAAAATTGATTTTCATAAAATTGAAGATGCCTTGTTTAAAGACTTAAAGATGGATGCGAATGAGGTCATTGCGAGGTCCATGTAATTTTTTCTTGTGAATAAAAAGCTGGCATTTTTAAATGGGATTAAGCTATCCTTATTGAAGCATAGGCTTTTATAATAGATCTCATCTACTAAAAGTGTGAATGATGTAACTTTTTGCAAAAGTTGTGTAAGACTTTTGAGCGAGGATAAGAACACCTTTGTATTCGTTATTACAATACTAAAAGGAGTACCATGAAAAAATATATACCAATCTTCGCGACAATAGCCCTTATCATAGCGTGCAGTTTTTCACTTTTTGCACAAGAAAATAAAAAAGCTTCGAAAGCGAGAAAGGAGGTTGTGGAAGCACAACGTGAATTGACAGCGGCAGAGCGAGATTCAGTGGCTGACTTCGAACAGTTCAAGAAAGAATCTTTGGCGTCTATTGCTGAAAATCAAACCAAAATTGCAGCCTTAAAAGTGAAGAAGGCTAAAGAAACTAAGGTTGCAAGTGAAAAATACAATAAAGATGTATTGGCATTAGAAGAAAAAAATGAAGCCTTAAGAAAAAGAATAATTGAGGCGGACGGCACTGAAATGGGCATGTGGCCTTCTTTCAAACGTCAATTCAGTTCAGACATGAACGACATTGGACGTGCATTCAAAGAAATTGGAGACGATCTTTAATTTTCAAGGAAGCACATTATACTCGTTCATCGATTTACAATACCTCTAAAAATAAATTTACATTATGAAAAACATATTATTCTTATTGTGCTTTGCATTATTATCATTGCCTTTACGCGCACAATCTGTACAATGGTCATTTAAAGTATTGGATTATTCTTCTCAAAAAAGCACTCGTGATTATTCTGCAAAGCAAGTCCTCGGTATCCCGAATGCTGTGCCCGCAGGTGTATCAAATACTTATGCTTGGGAGCCTAAACCAAAAACGGGAGAAGAGTTTATTAAAGTTGGTTTTTTAACCCCTGTTAAGCCGAAACAAATCATAATCGCTGAATCTTTTCACCCAGGCTATATCAGTAAAATATTTGTTTATGATGCAGAAGGGAAAGAATTTGAAGTTACCACCGCCATACCAAAGTCTGGCAATTCTGGTAGCAGGCTTTTACATATAAACACGAGCACCTTAAATTTTTATGTGCTGGCGGTGAAAGTTACCTTGAATTGCCAATACGATATTCCAGTGGGTATCGACGCAATAGGCATTACTGAATCGGACAAGCATTTTAAAGTTAAAATCAATCCTAACGACAAGATTAAGTCAGCGATGGTGGCAACAAAACTCGATACGACTGTGAACAGTAAGTACATGGAAATGGGTCCACTTGTTTCACCGGATGGCAAGACGCTTTACTTCAGCAGAAGGTACGATCCTACTGCTGCTGGTGGCAAGAATGACAAAGAAGACATTTGGTATTCCGATTGGAATGAAACAACAAGATCATGGGGTGTAGCAAGAAATATGGGTGCACCTTTAAACAATGAAGAACCTAACTTTATCAATTCTATTTCGCCCGACGGCAATACAATTTTACTAGGCAACTCTTACATGCCTGATGGTACTATGGAAGACGGCGTTTCTACAAGTACACGTAATGCGAGTGGCTGGTCTTTTCCGAAGAGACTTCAAATAGAAGACGATGAAAAAAATGTAAGCAAGATGGCTAACTATTTCATGTCAAACAGTCAAAAAATACTACTCATTTCTAACGATCGTAAAGGCGATAGTCATGGAGACCGAGACATCTACGTCAGCTTTTTAATATCGGATAGTTTGTGGACAAAACCGCTTAACCTTGGGCAAGTCATCAATACAAAAGGTACAGAAGCAGCACCTTTTCTAGCATCGGACGACAAGACACTTTATTTCACCTCTGATGGTCTTAACGGTTATGGCGGAAGCGATATTTATATGAGTCGCAGATTAGACAATACGTGGGCGAAATGGTCTGTTCCAGAAAACCTTGGACCTGTTGTGAATACAGCACGTGACGAATCTTTCTTTACCTTAAATGCTGCTGCGGACAAAGTTTATTTCACCTCTCAAGCCAATGATGAAGATGACGTAGACATGTACGTGCTGGTATTGCCTACGTTCTTAAAACCATTGCCAGTCATGTTGATGAGTGGGCGTGTCATTGATAGCAAAACAAATAAAGAAATTCTTGGTGCAAGAGTATTTTTCGAGAACTTGACCACTGGCTCAGAAGTAGGTTTTGCGCGATCAAATGCGATCAATGGAAATTATCAAATCGTACTACCTTCAGGGAGTAACTATGGATACCTGGCTGCGATGGAAGGTTATATTTCGATCAACGATCATGTTGACCTTACCCATTTAAAAGTTTACAAAGAGTATCGTAAGGATCTTTACTTAACACCGATTGAAGTAGGCCAAGTGATAATTCTCAACAATGTGTTTTTTGATTTTGATAAGTATGAATTGAAAGCGGAATCTTTTTTGGAGTTGAATAGAGTAGTAAACTTGTTGAAAGCTAATCCATCGATGAAGATTGAGATTGCTGCGAATACTGACAATGTAGGTACAGAACAATACAACGATAAACTTTCGATCAAGCGAGCAGAATCAGTACAAGCTTATTTGATGCTGAAGTCAGGTGTCGATAAAAGCAGCATCGTCATGAAACATTATGGCGAAAGTAATCCTGCGGCTTCTAATACAACGGTGAAAGGAAGACAGCTTAATAGAAGAGTAGAGTTTAAAATATTAGCGAAATAAAGTCATCAAAATATAAACGCATATGAAAACAATAGGAATGGTATTGATTGGGGTGGGGATACTTGCCTTGGTATATTCGGGCTTTAAATACACGACGAAAGAGAATGTAGTAGATTTAGGGCCGATTGAAATTGATAAGGAAAAACAGCACAGTGTCAATTGGCCTCCAATTACGGGCGCTTTGCTATTATTGACGGGTGTAGTGTTTGTAGTGATAGACAGAAAGAAATTAGCATAATAGCCATGAAGAAAATACAAGCACTGAGCAAAGAAATTTCTGTCTTGACCTTAAAAATCGAGCTGGAATTTCCTGAGCTGTATAAGCTATTGGACGAAAATCCAATCACTATACCACATGAGCAATATCCTCTCATCAACAGTGCAGTATTGTCGGAGTATTTGAAAAGCTTGAAACAATTATTGCAGCATAAAATGAAAGAGCAAAAAGCTAAGAAGGGTGAATAAAATATTCTTAGACAATGGCTTCGTTTAAGGATGGCATGGAGCCAAATTTACTCAAGACTGAAATATGGGACTTTAGGGCTTTCGCAAATGATTCATTGACCATGTAAGGAACGCCATATTCTTTTGCTGTTGCTTCCACAATAGATGCAATATGAGGATAATGAACATGACATACTTTAGGAAACAAATGATGTTCTACTTGATAATTAAGCCCACCTACATACCAAGAAATAAGCTTGTTGTTGGGGGAAAAATTAACGGTAGTATTTAGTTGATGAATAGCCCAGTTGTTTTCAATGTTGCCATCCTTGTTAGGCAAAGGGTGTGCAGTATCTTCAACAGTGTGTGCTAATTGAAAAATTACAGTAAGTATAATACCCGCAAAGAAGTGCATGATCACAAATCCAATCATAATTTCAGATAGGGCTATATTAAAAAACAAAACAGGTACACCAATAATCATGAACAAGTAAATGCTTTTATCGAAGATGATGCGCAACAACATCATGCGTTTTTCTTTTTTATCTAATTTGCTGGTGCCATTTTTTGTGAAACTATTTAACTGTAAAAAGTCCTTCATGAATACCCAATACAATGTAATAATGCCGTAAAAAAAGAAGGCATAGTATTTTTGAAATTGATGAAATGCTTTCACTTTATAATGAGGAGATAATTTTAAAATGGATCGATCTTGAATGTCTTCATCTACTCCTGAAATATTGGTATAGGTATGATGCAAAATATTGTGTTGTAATTTCCAATTGGAAACAGAGCCACCAATGAGGTTTAAAGAATGGCCTAGCCAATAGTTGACAGAAGAACTTTTAGAATAAGAATCATGATTAGCATCGTGCATGATGCTCATGCCAATGCCAGCGACACTTATGCCCATTATGATCCATAACAGTATACTGACATAAAAAGCAGGTTGAAGCGTAAGAATGAGGATAAAAGGAACAATATAGCCTGATAATAATACAACGGTTTTGATGGCCATTTCTGTGTTGGCATTTTTAGAAATGTTGTTTTCCTGAAAATAGGCGTCTACTCTGCTTTTTAGAATTTCTAAGAAGTTCGTTTTCTCTTTTGGGATAAATCTAATTTGAAATTTCTTACTCATGAATGGTTAATCTTTTGTTGAATTGCAGCATGTATAAGCTGAAAAACGGAATAATTACTGGTACTCGTATGTAATTGACTAAAACAGCAAGTCGCCTCATCTCATATAAAGACTTTTTTAAGCTGTTTTGTTCGTTTTGTGAAAGGTTTCCATGAATTTAATGACAGAGCACGAACGTGTTTCTTCTGTCCTTCGCGGATCTTCTCTACTTCCCCAAACTAAGGTACTGAAATTATGCGATGAAGCAATAGTGTCATAAAGCTTAATAAAGGCACTATTGTGTTATACGAAATATACTCCTTTAAGTTTAACGAACTCTTTGTGCTCTTTATTTCAGCTGGTTAGTAAGTATAATAAAGGAAGAGGAAAGCTTAATAAATGTAATCGCCTGTTTCAGTGATTGAGAATACTAATGCCTTATGCTCCTTGTCAAACTTATCGTAGCCTTTTTTGAGCATTTCCCAAAAAGAAAGCAATGAAGGATTGTTTTTATACTGGAGGGCATATTTCTCCATGTTTTCTGAGGTCATTTTATAAGGAAAAATGTAAACAGGTATCTTTATTTGTCCATTTTGTCTGGCTTGTATGGCATAGAGGTAAATCTCTTGAATTTTATCGTCTGTCATGGGTAAACAGCCAATTGTAACGCAGGATCCGTGAATAAAAATATCACCTCCAAGTTGAGCTGCCTTACTCTTTTTACGATCCGATGCATTGGGATAATTAATGCCGAGGGATAGATAATAAAAACTAGCAGGATTAAATCGATCAATATGGTAAAACCCTTCGGGGACTTGATTGTCGCCTTGTTTGCGTTTTGGACCGAGTTGACCGGATTGTTCACAAATGGTATAGGTATTTATCTTTTTGTAGAGTGCGTCTACTTTGTTTTTAGCAAATACTTCAAGCAGCTTATCTTCTTTGAATGCTACAAGAATCACTTGGAGCTCTTTTGATGAAATATTGACTTTTGATAAGGAGGAAGAAATTAACGATGCCTTCTTTTGATAAGCTTCACGTACATGTTCGTATTTTTTTTGGGCACTCAAAAAATCATCTTGTACAACGAATGCACTAGTAAGGATAATTATAAGTACGATAAGGATGGCTCTTATGAAGGCTAGATCATTTTTCATTGGAGGTATTCAAGTCTTCAGATATTACTCTCAGCGTTTGATCTAATAGTTTTGCTTCATCGTTTATTTTTTCCAAAAACCAAACGTGGTCTAGATCAGTTTCTAATTTAGACACTTCAATTAAGCCTAAGATACGAGCAACAGAAGCTCTTACTTGATGTGCATTAGAATATGCATATGCAACAATTTTTTTATGTTGATCATTGATACTTTCTGTTTTTTGAGCGAGCAGTGCTTCTAGTTGTTTGTTGAGGAGTGCTAATTCGTCGTGTGTTGTTTTTAGCTGTGCATTTTGAGAAGCAATGGTCGCTGCATTGGTTTTTAAGGTCAATAAAAACTTAGCGCTGAATCGATCATTTTCTATAATGATGTATTGAAGGGCAAAACAGCTTGCGCTGATCACAAGGTATGAAATGATGGTTCTCATGCCCATCAATTGATAGTCGTTTCCAACATCACCTCTTGCATATGGACTTACACCTGCTAGGTCAAGAATGGTATCGAGGAACAGAATGGAAAAAAAACAAGGAGCGATGGCCAGAAGAAACAGGAATGGGGTTTTCTTGTCGAATAAAAGATAAGGCAATGGACTTACCGCAAGCAGAAATAGTCTGACTCCATCATAATAGGAGGTTTCAATAAAGGGCATTGTTGCCATTTTTGTGAGGTAGGTAAACCAGAGAAAGAGCACAGGAATAAGACAGGTGAGTAATCTGCTCAGTACTGTAAAGGATAATTTATTGACGAGTATTGGAGAAAGGAGCAGGGCTAGTCCATACAGTAAATCCTTACTCGTGAGACCAGGTTTTGCATTACCAAAAAAAGTAATTTGATATAAAAACAACAAAAAGACACAAGATCCTAAGATAAGAGAAATGTAATTGGTAAGAATAATAGGTCTCGTTTCTGAGTGATTTCCCTCGTCGGATGTGCCACTGCAAATGATTTTTAAAAAAAAGTTCATGTAGAAATAGCCCCCAAAGGTTAACGACCAAAATTTAAATGTTAATACGGAATAAGTCCAATTGAGGTTTTCGTACTTTCAATTTAGCTTTATGTGCTTTCAATTTATGGTATTAGTCGACTTATAATTTTTTTGCCCATATCTATACCTGGTTTTTCAACATACCTAAACCCTATAAAACTTATAATAACAAGGATTGGAGTCATTGAAAAGATTAGAATACAATATGTTAATGGACTGAAGCTTTTTACTTCTTCCATGCCAAATACAAAATTAAAAACGGTAAAAACAACAATGCCATGGAGGAGATACGTGCTGTAAGAAACTTCCCCCAAAAACTTCAGGGTAGAATTTTTCAGAATTCCTCCCATGGTGTTACCTAATGCGATCAGGGTAAAAATTATAATGATTAAAAACTTGCAAAGGATATCGTTCGAACTGTTGAAGAAAAGAATGCAGGAAAGACAAATCAAAATTAATGCACTAAAGAAAAGGTTATCGGCTCTATTTTTTAAGGGGGTGTATTTTATTAAGAAAGGAGCGAGTGCCCCGCCCATAAAAGATAAAATATGATAAAATACGAAGCCATGAATGCTAAAGTATCCTACGACAAATATTGAACTAATAATAATGTAAACGACAGAGGGTTTGTTTTTTAGTATAAAAATTGAAATTAGTGGTAAGCTAAAATAAAACAACCATTCATAGGGAAGCGTCCATGCAACAGCAGCATTCATCAAATTGCATATCGGAAGGTCATTGATATTCGGCATTTTTATAATGGTAAAGATACACCAGTTTAGCAATTGACTTACGAATGTATTGAGCTCAACATTTAATTGCCAATGTGAAATCACCATTACAAAAAAAACTATAATTAAGAGCGAAACATAATATAAGGGTGCTAATCTGAACACTCTAGAGATAAAGAAACGAGACCAGTTAAAACTCTCATTTGTCTTTAGAAGTTTGGTTATAAATAAAAAACTGGTGATCATAAAAAATAAAGAAACACTTGTTTGACCAAGTTGATTGTAAAAATTAGAGACAGGGGCTTCCCAATCTCCTACCTGGATGAATCGATGCCAAATACTGGCATGATGAATAAAGACCGCAATGGCTAAAAAACCTCTAAGTCCGTCAATAGTTTCATAACGAGCTGTCGTATACACTATTTTGTATTTTGATTTCAGTATATGTCCCGTGACGTATGCAATAAAAAAAACACAAAAGGCAAACAAGGGATGTAAAGGATTCATTTTCAGAGAAGGTGTGCTTTAGTTTAGAGCTTTCGCGAAGGGATAAGCGATTTCACATTAGGCTTGCTCAATATAAATAAAGAAAAGGTAATTTGTAAGCATTAAGCGGCAGTGTTTTAATGTTGTTTGTCTTGTCTCAGAGTCATTTGAAGAACGGGTTGATTTTTTCGAGCTTAGTTTTTGTGTACAGGGAATTATTTTGTGTATGCCTTTGTTAATTTTGCAAGACGAAAACCTTATACATTATGGCTGAATTAACAATAACAGAAAAAGACCACGTTCAACTTGAATTAGAAAAACTACAAGATGCTTTTACTAATGCAGCTGATTTCGGCGAGAAGTTAGAACTCAAAGATAAAATTCACAACATGGAAATGATCATGAATGGTGTAAAGCCTTACGGTTCCATTCAATATTTTTGCGAAGGTTGTGGGTCTTAAAAACAAAAATCCTCCGATAGCGAGATCGGAGGATTTTTGTTTTAATGGATATACAGGTATTATTTTTTAGGTAACGCCTTAAAAGTAGCTGTAATGTTTGTAATGCTTCCTCCTGTAACGTCCACATTAAAATTACCAGAAATAATATTGTTTGCACTTGCTGTGATATTTATATTTTCATCTGCAGTAATGTTATACGTATCAGATCCTTTTAGAAAGGTAAAACCATAATTGGCCATTTCCATTGTTTTTGCACCAACACTGGTGTTGTTTTGAGTAGCCCAGTTCAATTCAAAGAAATTGGCCATGCCCCCTTTGTAAGCCCTTATGCCCGTGCCCCAACTTCCTGTTGTCCAAAAAGCAGAATCCGCAGTAATCACCGATCCACTATTCTCTTGCCAAGTGAAACTGCTAGTCACAACGACAGGAGTAGTAGCGGGTGCTGGATCATCTTCTTTCTTTTTGCATGAGAAAATAGTGAGTGATACGATTAACAAAAATGCGGCTGACGAGCGTATAGCTTTTTTCATAAGTTGACTTTTAGTAAATGATTTGTGTTTTAATACTACTTATAAAATACAGCTTTTCCAAGTTGTCTATTCCGAATCAGGTTTTCCCAATAACCTGCCCACCAATAAGACAACAAACAAATTTGACCATACCGCTTCTACAACACTTAAGTTTGTGATGAGTGGAATCGCATTAGGATAGGATTCATGTCCGCCGATGATGGTCATGCTATAACTGATACAAGTCGTATAACTTTCTAATCCTTGTGCAAGTGGAACCCCCATACTGCCTGGGTTGACAATGTTAATCAGGTCATAAAGGCTACCGAAAGAAATGCCGATCATAAGAAATATACAGGCAGATCCCCAAATTTTTTCTTCGGACAAACGATGGCCTGAAAAGATATCGTAGATAGAATGAAAAATCACAGTCGTTTCTACAGCAAATAAAACCAAATGAATAAAAAACAAATAGATTCGTTGTTCTGCTTCGGTATCGAAAAATTGGTAAAAAGGATTCACAGTGACGAACGCTAATCCCAAAGCAAAGACGATAAAACCAAGGAGTATAATGACCAGTGGTCTATTTTGAGTAAAGTTTCTCAATAAATCCCAAAGGATATATACATACAAACCTCCAAGGAGTAAAAATAAAACATCCCTAAAGACATTGGATGTATGCACATTCATGCCACTCATGGCGAGTATGTCTTTCAGTAATAATGCCGATAGTATAATCAATGTTTGAAGGGCTACAATGTTTTTATAGTCCTTTATTTTTTCGGCACGTAATTCTATTGTTGATCGATTACGAAATAAGTTTTTCAGCATAAAGATTCAGGCTTAAAGCATTAAGGTACATTTTTTTTAATGAAAAGCTTTTGTTTTTTGTAGGATGCGAACATAACTATAACTAAAATGTACTCGGCTCGTAAAACGAGGGTATATCCCATAAGGTATGAGAAACTTTTTAATTTTCAGCAGTCTATTTTTGACTTTTTTTGTAGCGCAAGCGAAGGGTATATATACAGTAAGTTCTGTGCCCAATCCTATGAAGGTAAAGCATCGTTATGTGAGTGATCCTCAACATATTTTGCAGGATGCAACCGTTGATCATATCAATACAGAATTAGCAGCTTTGGAAAAAATAACCGGCGATCAAATTGCAGTGGTGGTTTTGCCGTCTATCGGCGATGAAGTACCAAAGGATTTTGCCATCGATTTGTTTGCGCGATTTAAAATTGGCCAAGAGTACAAAGACAATGGACTTTTAATTTTGTTAGTCATCGATCAAAAACGGGTGGAGTTTGAAACGGGTTATGGACTTGAAGGTGTATTGCCCGATGTGGTGTGTAAACGTATTGAACGCGACTACATGCTGCCTCAATTTAAAGCAGGTCAGTATGATCAAGGCTTGTTATTGGGCTTAACCGTTGTGTTAAAAAACTTAAGTTCCTCCGAATACCGACAACAATTTTCCGCAGAGGTAGAAGAACGTAAGTCTATCAGTTGGGTTGATTTTGGCAGGACATTAGCCCTGTCCATTGCTATTCCTTATTTTTTATTCATCACGATTGTCTTCTTTGTAAAAAGAAGTCGAGGCTCTTTTGCAGAAATCTATCCTACGATGAATCGCAACAAACAGAAAAAAGTCACCTTGGTTATACCTACTGTCATGTGGCTCTTGCTGTATGTTTTAATTCCCTTGCTGTTTTATGGTTTTATGTATTATTTCAGAGGTCCTTATTATTTGTTGATATTGTTTATGGGCATTTATGCGATGGTTTTAGGATCCTTGGTCGAACGTAAAAAACGTTGCGTGCAAGCATACAAAACGAGTTTTGTTGCTGGAGATTATTATTCACAATACAACAATCACTTCAAGTATTTCGATGGCTGGGGTATAGCTGCCGTATTTTTTCCTGTGCCTTTTTTGTTTACCGATTGGAAAAACAAACAACGTTTGCAAGTGATACGCAAACACGATAGAAATTGTGAACAGTGTAATGCACCGATGGTTTTACTCGATGAAAAATCGGATGATGCTCTCTTGAAAGAAAACCAATTGCTAGAAGAGCAAATTAAATCGGTTGACTACGATGTATGGTTGTGTAAGGCCTGTCATGCGCACAAAGCCTTGGCTTATTATACAAAGGATTCTAAATATTCAGCTTGTTCTAATTGTGGAACCAAAGCGTATTATATGAAGTCGGATATCGTTAAAGTAGCGGCTACGTATGAACATGCTGGAGAAGGTGAAAAATCGTATCAATGCATGTATTGTAAAAAAGAACAGGTAGACATCTATGCCATTGCTCAACTGACAAGTTCTTCCACTGGAGGATCAAGCGGCAGCAGTTCGGGTGGTGGAAGTTTTGGAGGTGGGAGTTCAGGAGGAGGAGGAGCGGGTAGCAGTTGGTAATACTTCGTCTGGGAGTTTTAATTGCCGAATACTCCTGCTATTTTTGCGACTTAGATTATCTTGATGCCAGAGCAAAAGACAGAATGGTTATTTACTGAAGAAGCACAAGCTTTTTTGAAAGCAAATGAAGATAAAGACCCCGCATCTTTTTTGTTGTCGAAAGCGCTTTCTAATAAAGGCTGGGATACCAAAGTCGTCGCACGTCAGTTAAAAGGGTTAAAAATTTCCAAATCAAAATTTCCGACTTGGCACCTTACCTCAGGCATTATTTACCCTGTAGCGGTTTCATTAGAACAAGCCTCCTCTGAAATTACAGCGAAGTATAAAGCGAGTTTGCTCGAAGGTGATCAGGTGGTTGATTTGTCGGGAGGTATGGGCATCGATTCTTATTTTATTAGTCAAGTGTGTAAGCAATTGGTGTATGTTGAACCTTCAGTGGAACTCAATGAATTAACCCAACATAATTTTGCAGCACTTCAAGCACATAATATACAAACGGTATGCGCTACTGCGGAAGAATTTCTAGTACAAAACAAACAAACTTTTTCTTGGGTATACGTCGATCCTTCTCGGCGTAAAGAAGGACAACGCTTGGCGGAAGTGTCAGCTTGGGAACCGGATGTGATCGGCTTAAAATCATCGATTTGGGAAATTACATCGCATGTATTAATTAAGATGTCGCCGATGGTTGACATTACACAAGTATGCAAAGAAATTGGCGAAGTAAAAGAAGTGCATGTTGTATCGGATAGAAACGAATGCAAAGAAGTTTTGCTGTTGCTTGAAAAGGGCTGGACCGCTCCGTATACGATCCATGCCATCGTATTGAAACAAGAAAAAATAGAAAAGTATTCTTTTACTGTGGCAGAAGAACAAGCGGCAATGCCTGACTATTCTGGAGCTTTGAAATACCTGTATGAACCGGATGTTGCCTTGTTAAAGGCTGGAGCGTTTAAAAAAGTAGCAGTAGATTTTAATGTATACAAAATTCATCCTCATACCCATTTGTATACTTCGGATCAATTGCTGCCACATTTTTTAGGACGGTGTTTTCAGGTTGAAAACCTCATGGAATGCACCAAGAAAAATATCACAGCCTTAGTCGGCAAAGAAAGAGATTTTCATGTAGTGACAAGAAATGCTGCATTGACGGCTGACCAAGTGAAAGCGCAATGGAAATTGATTGAAAGAGGAAACGTGTATTTGATTTTGTTCAAAGGCTTAGACGGAGTGCAATACATTGCCAAAACGATGCGTGTAGAATTATAAATCAACTTTTAAAATCTGTTACCTTTAGCACAAAGGCCACATAGAATCATTAAGGAAGTTCAAAATTTATTTCGAAGCGCTAAATTTTGATTTGAATCCTTCGTAAATAATAACGGTTAATAACATCAATAAAAGTCCGTAGAAATAATCTTCAAAGGGAATGGTGCCGATGCGGAAGCCTATAATTTCTTTAGCATTGTACCAGACGACCTCTTCTTCAATAAAAGAACCCGTCAGTACGCCGTTCACCATGAGGAAAGGAATGGCCACGATACCATAGGTGAGGTAAAAACGACCCAAGTAGTGAGGATTTAAGAGCCATGTCGTCAGGCTGAGTGTGAAAAACAACAAAGAGAAGGTGGCAAAAGGATAGGCTTTAGTATAGTATAATATGCTGAGGAATGCAGAAAGTGCGATCAGCGTATAACTGATCGTTTTCGCGTGTTTTGTAAACCAACGGTCACTGAGGTAAATGGGCAACGCTTCATAGGTAAATAAGCAGGCATAAGGAATGAAAATAAAAAACAAGTACTCTTCGATCGGAATGCCGCCAATGAGCCAACCTTGTATGTGCATAGGGTTAAAGCCCCAAACACCCATGCTGGTAAACCAAATGTCCCATGCGATAAAAAATCCTGCACTTAGGCTTACCGCAGGAAAGAAAAATTTCCATTGTTTATAAAAAGGCATTCGGCTATCGAAGCTTTTTATAAACGGTACGCTGATCGTAAAGAGTAAGACAATAAAATAGGTTGACATGAGTTTTATTTTTTGGAAGCGAGAGCCTCTTTAAAATATTTAAAAGGAACGAGTAGCATGCCGAAACATTCGCCATCCTCTTTGCCTAAGTATTTATGGTGTACTTTATGTGCTTTGCGAATGGCGCGAAAGTATACGTTGTCTGTGCGTGTCAGCCATTTGAAGCGTTGATGAATAAACACATCGTGCACCATGAAATAGGAGAATCCGTACAATAAAATGCCGAGTCCGATAAAGAACAAATAATTAATGCCATTGATTGTGCCGAAGGTCATTAGGATCATGCAGGGCACGGCAAAGATGAGGAAGAACACGTCGTTGCGTTCAAATATACCAGGTTCAGGTTGGTGGTGATCACGGTGAAAGTGCCACATGAAACCGTGCATTACATATTTGTGTGTAAACCATGCTGTGAATTCCATGAACAAATAGGTGCCGATGACAATCAATATATTCAATAACATAATCGTATTATTTGCTGTTGAACAAAGCGTTTACTTTTTTGGTCCTGTAGTCGAAAATATGTTTCAACTTACCTTTCACCAGGGGCTGTACGATGTTGCTGAAAGGAGCAAAAGGAATTCTATAATGGATGATGTCTTCCATTTCTACACCTCCCTCTATTGCTTTGAAATGGTGTTGATGATGCCAAAGGCTATAAGGGCCTACTCTTTGTTCATCGATAAAAAAGAAAGGCTCTTGAACTTGTGTAATTTCCGTTAGCCATTGCATGGGAATATTCAGCAAAGGTTTTACGCGGTATTGAATCATAAGTCCAGGGTACATTTTTTCGGGAGGTGTACCAATAATTTCAAAACTCATGTCGTCGGGTGTGATTTCATTTAAGTTTTGAGGATCGCTAAAAAAAGCCCAAGCTTCTTCTATGGTGCATTCCAAAATTTGTTTTTGGCGAAAGGTATAAATGCTCATACTAGTGCTTTTTTAAATACAGCAAGGACTCGGTTACGGGCAAAGGTATGTTCGACCATCGGCGCTACATACTTGTCCGTATTGATTTCGGGAACCCATTGCTTTATATAAACACCTTGAGGGTCAAATTTGTTTGCTTGCAGGGTGGGATTAAATACCCTGAAATAAGGAGCGGCGTCGCATCCACAACCTGCAGCCCATTGCCATCCACCGACATTGGAGGCCAATTCATAGTCAAGGAGTTTGCTTGCAAAATAGGTTTCACCCCAACGCCAATCGATTAAAAGGTGCTTGGTTAAAAAACTTGCCACAATCATACGCACACGATTGTGCATGTGTCCAGTGGTGTTTAATTCTCTCATCCCAGCATCGACAATAGGATATCCTGTTTCTCCTTTGCACCAACGGTTGAACTGTTCTTCATTATTGATCCATTCGATGGCATCGTATTTTTTCTTGAAGGAGTCTTTGGCAGAATAGGGGAAATGAAAAATTATCATTTGGTAAAATTCTCTCCAAATCAATTCGTTCAAGAAGATTTCATTGAGGTGTGCGGCTTTTTTTACTTTTTGCCGGATGCTGATGGTGCCAAAACGAAAATGTATGCCTAAGCGAGAAGTGCCAGACAAGGCTGGATAATTTCGGGTTTCATCGTAGCGTTGTATTAATTTTTCACTCACTATGGTAGATGGAATATCGATATTGCTTGCTTCGAATCCGATGTCTTGTAAACTCGGATACGCAAGAGGTTTAGAAGGCAAGAGCTGTTCTAATTTTTTTTCAGAAGGAAACGTTGTAATGGGAAAGCGTTGCAATTTTTCTTTCCAAGCGCGCATGTAGGGCGTGAAAATCGTATAAGGCAAACCATCTTTTTTCAGGACTTCATTTTTCTCAAAGACCACATGGTCCTTATGCATTTGAAATAATATGTCTTGTGCGCTGAGCAATTGTTTAACGGCCTCATCCCTTTTTAAAGCATAGGGTTCATAATCGGCATTGGTATGCACAGCTGCTATCTTGTATTCTGTAAGCAGTTTTTTAAAGACGTCTATCGGTGTCCCAATTTCAACACGTAAAGAGCCAGCCTGCGCTTCGTATGCTTTTTTGATGCGTACAACTTCTGCATGTATAAATGAAACACGCGCATCGTGCTTGTCGTCTAAGCCATCCAGTATCGTTGGGTCGAAGATGAAAAGCGGTAGTACTTTATGTTCTCCAGTAAGTGCTTGGTATAAGCCTGCATTATCTTCTATGCGAAGATCACGTCGATGCCAAAATAATGTGATTGGATCAGATTTCATGCTTAGGAATTGACGTATTGAAGCACACGCTCGAAACACAATTTAAACCAAGCGGTATAGTGTTCTGGATTTACGAGCAAGTCTTTTTTAATTTCATCGTTAGAAAGCCATTGAAAGGCTGCTACTTCATCCCTGTTAAGAGTAGGATCTTCGTTGTATGTCCCGAGGAAAACATGATCGTATTCGTGTTCGATCAGGCCGTTTTCAAATTCGGCTTTGTAGACAAAGGCAAAGATCTCATTTAAAGAAAGTGCGATTCCCATTTCTTCCATACACCTTCTTTGTGCGGCTTGGAGTATGTCTTCTTGTGGTCTCGGGTGGCTGCAACATGTATTCGTCCAGAGTCCTGGGGAATGGTATTTGTGCCATGCTCTTTGTTGAAGTAATAACTGTCCTTGGGTATTGAAAACAAAGACAGAAAAGGCACGGTGCAGTAATCCTTGTTCATGCGCGGCTAATTTTTCCGCAACACCAAGGACTTGATCGTGTTCATCTACCAATATGACTTCTTCTAAGGGCACGTTATTTTTCAATTACAAAAGATTAAGACGGTGTCTAAAGTAAGACGTAAGAAACAAACTGTACTTGTTCAAGTTAGGAATTCGGATTCTATTTTCAAGCATTAAATGCGCCGGTGTTTTCTTAATTTTTTTAAACAAGCGGTAATAATAGACATAGGCAATATAAACACCTAATCTGCTTTGTCTTGGCAAAAGTTTAATGCCTTTAAAACCTTCTTTAAAATCCTGTTCGATGTCTTCGTTGATGTTATGTTTAGTCTTGTCGTTAAACTCATGAAGGTTCACGTTAGGGAAATACATTCTGCCCAGCTCTTTATAGTCTGCTTGTAAATCGCGCAAGAAATTTATTTTTTGGAAAGCAGATCCAAGTTTCATGGCATAAGGCTTCAAGCTTTGGTAGTCCTTTTCATCCCCTTTTACAAAAACTTTCAAGCACATAAGACCAACCACTTCGGCGGAACCTAAAATGTATTTTTCATACTGTTGTTGTGTGTACTCTTGTTTGGACAGGTCCATCTCCATGCTGTCTAAAAACAAATCAATGAGTTCTACAGGAATGTTATACTCGTGTATTGTTTCTTGAAAGGCATTGAGTACAGGATTGGTACTGATCTTTCGAGATAAAGCTTTTGTTGTTTCTGCGCGAAACTCTTCCAGTAGTATTTTTTTGTCGTAACCGTGAAAGGAATCTACTATTTCATCCGCTACCCTTACGTAGCCATAAATATTGTAAATGGCCGTTTGGTAAGCATTGCCCAAAAAGCGAATGCCAATAGAAAACGAGGTGCTGTATTGGCGGGTTATATTTTTACTGCACGAAGCAGAAATGTGATCAAAGCGTGCTTTCATAATAAATTATTTTAAGCGGTTTAAAATTTCTTGAGCAGCTAATTGTCCTGAAATTAAAGCAGGAGGTACGCCAGGTCCGGGAACCGTAAGCTGTCCGGCGTAGCACAAGTTTTTTATCTTCGACGATTGAATTGAAGGTTTAAGGATTGCTGTTTGACTGAGCGTATTAGCCAAGCCGTAGGCGTTTCCTTTAAAGGAATTGTAATCATTAATAAAATCTTGGTGTGCATAAGATCGTTTATACACGATGTGTTGACTCAGCGATTCTTTGGCAAAAGTTTCTAATCGTTTCCAGACAATGGCAAACAAATGTTCCCTTCGCTCTTCTGTGTCTTCCATGTCTGGAGCAAGAGGAATGAGGATAAACAAATTTTCATGTCCTGCTGGAGCTACGCTGGCGTCTGTTTTCGAAGGACAGCATACGTAGAACAAGGGTTTTTCTGGCCATGCTGGCACATCGTAGATTTCTGTGGCATGCACATTAAAATCTTCGTCGAAGAAAAGGTTATGATGCAAAAGCTTTGCTACTTTCTTATTTAAGCCGATATAGAAAATGAGAGAAGAAGGAGCGAGTACTCTTTTGTTCCAATACTCTTCTGAATAGCTGCGGTATGTGGGGTCTAGCAAGTGTTGTTCGATATGGTGATAATCGCCAGCTCCGATTACGGCATCGTATACTTCTTGTTTTAAAGAAGAAATTACCTCTATGGTGTTGAGCTTTTGATCAGGGACGAGTTTTGTGACTGGGGTGTTGAAATGAAAACGCACCCCTTGCTCTAAAGCCAAGGTGTGCATTGCTTCACCAATATTTTTCATGCCTCCTTCAGGATACCAAGTACCGAGCTTGATGTCGGCATAGTTCATCAAGCTGTATAAGGCAGGTGTTTTTGAAGGTTTCGCACCGAGGAATAAAACAGGAAATTCTAAGAGCTCAATCAGTTTTGGATTTGTAAAATACGAACGTACATGCTTTGACATCGGGCTCAGTAAGTCTAAGCGGAACAAACTTTTTAAGACACGTAAATCTGCAAACTCGATTAGGCTTTTGCCCGGCTTGTACACCAATTCGTTCATGCCGATTTGGTATTTGTATTCCGCTTCTTTTAAAAAGGCATTCAGCTGTTTGGATGAGCCGGGTTCTATTGCATCAAACAATGCATATAATTTTTCCAGTTGAGCAGGGATGTGGTAATGCTCGTCTTTGCTGTAGATTACTTGGTAAGAAGGATCGAGGCGTTCTAGGGTATAATAGTCTTGTGGAGTTTTACCGAATAGCCCGAAGTATCGTTCAAACACATCGGGCATCCAGTACCAACTGGGTCCCATGTCGAAGGTAAAGCCTGAGGCTTCAAACCACTGGGCTCTTCCACCTGGCCCTGTGTTTTTTTCATAGACATCTACTTGAAGGCCTTTTTGAGCCAAGCACGAAGCCGCAGCCATGCCTGCGAAGCCAGATCCTATAACAGCTACCCTTTTCAAACGGCGTATTCTTTAAGTTGGGCACTGAGTAAGTTACGTGCTGTAAATATTCTACTCTTTACTGTACCCACAGGTAAAGAAAGTTCTTCTGCGATTTCATGGTATTTAAAACCACAGCAGTGCATTTCGAAAGGAACACGATAACGAGCATCTAAGGCATCTACTGTTTTTACAATTTCTTGGTATAGGGTTGGATTCTCCGATGAATATGGGCTTGCCACTGAAGGATTATTAAGCAAGACTTGATTTTCCGTTTCATCACGTACCACCAAGCGTTTCTTTTTGCGGCGGTAATCGTTGATGAATGTATTCTTCATGATGGTATGAATCCATGCACTGAAGTTGGTGCCTTCTGAAAATTTACTGCGGTACTTCAATGCTTTGAGCATAGTTTCTTGCACTAAGTCTTGGGCATCGTCCATGTTAGTGGTAAGCTTTAAGGCATACAATCTCAATTTTGAATTGGATTGTTGTAGCAGGTAACCAAATTCTAGCGCTGTCATAGTCGTTTTGTTTTGTTTAACTATATTGTAAAAACGTTAAACAAAAGAGCATTTAATAAACAATAATGTCAAGAAGATAGCCCTTTATTGTTTAAAATAAATTATAATAGAATAAACAAAATGGGTGGCTTAACGGGGTAAATCTTCGGCAGAGGCGATTTTATGAATCGATTTATGCAGCTTTAAAAATTGATCTTTTTGAGAACCAGCGATGTATAAATTTGCTTTAGGGAATTGTTTAAACAGTGTTTTGAGCGTTGTTTTAAATTCTTCTACGATAGAAGGATTAATGACAGAACAGACAAAGAGGTTGCATTGGTAGGTTTTAGCCACGCTGAACACATCTTGGGCAGGTACTGATTGGCCTAAATAAATGACTTGATAACCCGATTCCTGAAGCAAATATGAATAGAAAAGAAGTCCGAGTTCGTGTAAATCGCCTTCAGGAATAAATAAAATGGCACGCTTGCTTGGTTTAGCAACAGGATCGTAAATCTTATCGATGCTTGCGATCAGTTTTTGACGGATGAGGTTCGAAATAAAATGTTCTTGTGCTGGATTGATTCCACCGACAGTCCACATCACGCCTAATTTTTCTAAAAATGGGTAAATGATTGTTACAATGGTATCCTTGAAGCCACGTTCTGCAACACATTGGTTGAAGGTATTGATGAACAGCTCTTCGCTCAATTCAATCATGGCAATGGTGAGTTTTTCAATGTAGGCATGACCGTGATTGGCGTTCAATTCAGAATCGAGTATGCACTCATTAATATTTACTTCGCTCATGGAAGCAATCCGTGAAATTTTATAGCCTTGGTTATAAAGTGCTGTAATCTTGAGCAATTTTATCGCTTCCTCGTCTGAGTAGGAGCGGATATTGGTATCACTTCGTTGAGGCGTCAAAAGCTCGTAGCGTTGTTCCCATATGCGTAAAGTATGGGCTTTTATGCCGGTCAGCTTTTCGAGGTCTTTAATAGAATAAGATGCCAAGGGGGACAGTATTTAAGAGTAGGAGCAAAGTTTCCAAATATAACTGTTGAAACAGTATTTTGTTCGACCAGAGCGGGCAAAATCTATAAACAACCTGATGCTGAGCCTTGATTGCAGTTTTAAAAGCGAGAATTTTAATTCTCTTTTATTATATTTACACACTATGATGTCTAAAAAATGCAAATACGCGATAAAAGCACTGATGAGGCTGGGAAAACATTATAACCAAGGTCATCTTCAAACGGCTGATATTGCGGAGAAGGAAAACATTCCTAAGAAATTTTTAGAGCAAATCTTATTGGAGCTCAAGCATGCGCACATGGTCAGCAGTAAGCAAGGCAGTGGCGGTGGTTACTTTTTAATTAAAAACCCCAAAGACATTTCGGTGGCCGATGTATATCGTTTATTTGACGGGGCTATTGCTTTATTACCTTGTGTGTCACTTAATTTTTATGAAAAGTGTGACGACTGTACGAGCGAAAAAGAATGTGCTCTGCAACGCGAATTCATTAAAATTCGTGAAGGCGCGCGTAAAGTCATGAGTAAAACCACCATTCAGTCACTGATTAAATTACCTGATAATCAATAGATAAGATACTATTTTAAAAATAGTTTAAATTTTTTTCGTTAAAACTATACTAATTCGATAGAATATATATAGGTTTGCACCTGTAAAAAAGGAGAAGCTTGTTTTGAGGCTTCACCCTTAATCTATGCTTGTGTTTTGCACAAAAATGGAAGGCGCACTGGAGTACTATAAATGATAGTGCTTTTTTAAAGCATTTAAATACTACTAATTACATAGAATATATATACTTAAATTTAAACCTTAAAAATTTTATAAACGGCATGAAATAAAAAGCTTTCAACCCTCAGAACATGCATGGAGTGCATATACTGAAAAGATCAAACGATGAAAAGTGGATTAGACCAATTAAAATTTAGAAAACATGAAGAAACTATATACTACATACCTTGCCGGAGTTTTGCTCTTCATCATTCAGGCAACAGCACAAGCGCAGAATCCTTTGGTGGAGGTCAGCGGAACAATTCTCGATAGCGATGGCAAAACGCCAATACCAGGTGTTGTGATTCAAATTCCAGGCAGTAATACAGGAACCACTTCCGATATCGATGGTAATTTTAAATTAACAACGTATCGTCCTTTACCTGTAAAACTTCGTTTTAGTAGCGTTGGTTATACATCGCAGGAAATTCAAGTGTTAGAGGCGGTTGCTCCTCCAGTGTCCATTTCACTTGTTTTGGATAACAATCTTGAAGTAACGGTAACGTCTAGACGTCGTAAAGAAGATCCTCAAAATGTTCCAATTCCGATTACGGTCATTGGCGGTCAGCGCGCAGAAGATGCCGGAGCATTTAACGTGAACCGTGTAAAGGAACTTGTTCCCTCTGTTCAATTGTATGCTTCTAATGCACGTAACACGACCTTGAACATCCGTGGTTTAGGATCTACATTCGGTCTTACCAATGATGGTATTGATCCAGGTGTAGGGTTTTATGTAGATGGAGTGTATTATGCTCGTCCTGCGTCAACTGCCATTGACTTCATTGATGTACAACAAATGGAAGTATTGCGTGGACCTCAAGGAACCTTGTTTGGTAAAAATACCACAGCAGGAGCTTTTAACATCACCACTAAAAAGCCGAGCTTTACACCGGGTGCTGCATTTGAATTGAGCTATGGTAACTACGGTTTTATCCAAGCAAAAACATCGATTACGGGTGGTATCAGTAAAAATCTTGCCGCGAGAGTTTCTTTCTCAGGTACGCAACGTGATGGTACTGTTGAACAAATAAAAACAGGTCAAAAAATTAACGATCTTAATAACCTGGGTGTTCGTGGGTCAGTGCTTTATACGCCAACAGATAAAATTGATGTTACTGTATCAGGAGATTGGTCACGTCAACGCCCAAATGGTTATGCGACAGTGATAGCCGGAGTTGCCTCTACCAAACGTGCAGCATACCGTCAATTCAATGCCATCATCGCCGACCTTAATTACACATTACCTACTACGAATGCTTTTGAACGTAAAACAGATGCAGATGCCCCTTTTCAGTCTAATCAAGATTTAGGAGGTACTTCATTAAATGTAGATTTTAAAATTGGAAGTGGAACATTAACGTCTACAAGTGCTTGGCGTTATTGGAACTGGCAACCGCAAAATGATCGCGATTTCATCGGATTGGATGCCTTAAGAAAATCTCAAGCTAACTCAGTGCACAATCAATATTCACAAGAGTTTCGTTATGCAACTAAAATTGGTTCTCATTTATCAGGTGTAATTGGTGTTTATGCAATCAGTCAGCAATTATTAAGTAGTCCTGAACAACTTGAAGAAGCTGGTAAAGACCAGTGGCGTTTTGCACAAAACACGACGAGTGCATTATGGGCAACACAAGGTTTGTTAGATGGATACGGAATCAGCACGAAATCTAGTTTGTATACATTCAGTGGAGCCGTATTTGGTCAATTGGATTGGGCTGTAACTGAAAAATTCCATGTGTTACCTGGTCTTCGTTACAACTACGATCAGAAAAGTGTAGACTACCAAAGAACAACGTACGGTGGTTTGCAAACAACTAATGCAGCTTTGCTTGCCTTGAAGAAATCAGTATACAGCAATCAATCGTTTTATACTAAAGTAGACAATACCAACCTTTCTGGAAACTTAACGCTACAGTATAAATTTACAGACAAGATTAATACCTACGCAACCTATGCGAAAAACTTTAAACCCGTTGGGGTTAACTTAGGCGGTCTTCCTGCAGAAACAGGAACAGGAAGAGTGATGACAGAATTGGCTACGGTACTGCCAGAAGAAGTAAACCACTACGAAGTTGGATTGAAAACAAAACCGTTTAAAAATTCTAGTGTAAACTTTACGGTTTTTAATACCGACATCAACAATTTTCAAACGAACGTTCAGTCTCCTGAACTGGGCGTGAACCGTGGTTACCTTGCCAATGCTGAAAAAGTAAATGTTCGCGGTATTGAATTGGAAGCAAATGTTACCGCTACCAAACACCTTTCATTCTTCGGCGGGGTGTCTTATACGGAAGGTAAATACGTTACCTTCACCAATGCGCCTCTAGCCTTAGAAGAAACCGGTCAAAAAGATGCGAGTGGTAAAGACTTAGCCTTTAAAGATATCTCAGGTCAAGACCTGCCGGGTATTTCTAAATGGGCCGCTACTTTAGGTGCTGAAGTATCAACAACAGGTAGATTTCTTGGAGCTACAGGTAAGTATTTCGTAGCGGTTGATTCTTACTACCGTTCTAAATTCTCATCTAGCGCTACGCCGTCTGAATATTTAGTCATCAATGAGTATGCTTTATTGAATGCACGTCTTGGATTTAGAGCATCTGAAGGCGTATCCCTTTTCTTCTGGGGCCGCAACATCACAGGCACAAAATACTTCGAACAATTATTGCCTGCTGCGGGTAATTCTGGTTTGTACTCTGGCGTGTTAGGAGATCCTACAACTTATGGTGTAACCTTAAGATATTCTTTATAATTTTAAATAGGGTAATGCCTTCATGAAATTGGGCTAACGCTCGCAATAAAATAATAAACGCCGCCGTAGAGTTAAGACTTGCGGTGGCGTTTTTAAAACGACTAAAAAAATTATTGGTTCATTCCCATACCTTCAACAAAATGAATACACATGAAATTAAAAAACCTGCATACCCATTAACCGATTTGGTACTGTATTTTTTAAAGTTAGGCTCTTGGGGTTTCGGCGGCCCTGTAGCCTTAGTGGGATATATGCACCGCGATTTAGTGGAACAGAAAAAATGGATTAGCGAAGAAGAGTACAAAGAAGGTTTGGCATTAGCACAATTGGCTCCTGGTCCTTTGGCCGCACAGTTGGGCATTTACCTTGGCTTTGTGCACTACGGTGTATTGGGCGCTACCTTGGCGGGTTTGGCCTTTGTAATCCCTTCCTTCATTATGGTAGTCTTGCTGGGCATGGCTTATAAGGTATACGGAGGCTTACAGTGGATGCAAGCTGTTTTTTACGGTGTTAGTGCGGCGGTGATTGGCATTATTGCCATGAGTTCGTATAAGTTGACCGTAAAGTCAGTTGGAAAGATTACGTTCACATCGCTAAAAGAACATTGGATACTGTGGCTATTGTACCTGAGTATGCTGGCCGTAACTGCTGTTACACAACGCGAGGAAGTCTTGTTGTTTATCGCCGCAGGAACGTTGTACATGATCATAAAAGCGCCACCTCAATGGATAAAAAATAAAAACTTACCTTCTCTGTTACTGTTTACGAATTTGGGCTTTTGGCAATTTGAGTCGAAGACTTTGCTTGATATTGCTTGGTTCTTTACCAAAGCTGGAGCCTTTGTATTCGGCAGTGGCTTAGCGATTGTCCCTTTCTTACATGGAGGTGTGGTCACCGAATTTGGATGGCTTAGCGAACACCAATTTTTGGATGCAGTAGCTGTGGCCATGATTACACCGGGCCCCGTGGTTATTACTGTGGGCTTCATTGGTTACCTCGTGGCAGGTTTTCCTGGAGCATGCGTGGCGGCCTTGGCTACTTTTTTACCTTGTTATTTGTTTACCATTATTCCGGCGCCGTATTTTAAAAAGATTGCAGGGAACAAAAGCATCAAAGCATTTGTAGATGGCATTACTGCCGCGGTTATCGGTGCTTTAGTGGGTGCCGTTGTGGTGATTGCCACTCGATCTATCGTAGATATTCCTACGGCGCTCATTGGTGTGGCTACGGTACTTGCTTTGATTTACCTTAAAAAATTACAAGAACCGCTGATCATTCTTCTTGCTGCTGTCATCGGTATTGGTATTAAATTTTTACTTGTCTTTTGATTTTAAGGATGAGTGATTTAGTTCTCCTATTCCTACTAGATAATGAGATGTATGTCAAAGTGAATTTAGTTTCTATTCACTCAGAAGCTCGCGTGCGTTGCGTGTCCACGAAAAGAGCGTCCCGCTATATTAGCGGGAGCATTTCGGGAGAAACCCTTTTGTTTCTTTTCTTTTGGGCGAACAAAAGAAAAGAAAAATAATATCATGAATTCTGATTTTTAATACTTCAGCACTGAGGGGAACTAAAGTGCTAATTCTATATTTTTATAAAGTGCTTGAATACCAGCGCTTTATTTTTTTTATTTTATTCGATGTAAGCTGTTTTTATTGAGTGCTACAGTATTTATATACCTTTGCGATGCAAGTTGCAAAACAAAGGGTAGTTTTTTGTTTCTGCTCGATGCGGGAGACAATTAAAAAAACAAATACACACACGTGAAACACACACACACAATACAACTGTTCCTGTTTTTCTTACTCTTATCGATGTCCTCTTTCGCACAAACGTCAGACGAGGTGCTGCGTTTATTGCTGCAAAAAGGATTGGTTACGCAAGCAGAAGTTGATTCCCTCCAAGCGAAGGAAAAACAAACAACCCAGTCCAAGGACAAAACATTTTTCATCGGTATCGAATTCAAACCTCGTTACGAATACAGAAATGGGTACCGTTATTTAAGAGAAGACAGCACACAAGCAGCATCGCTTGTATTGGGTCGATCCAGGATTAACATCACGTATATTCAAGACCGTAAATTTAAATTTCATACTTCACTGCAAGACATACGAGTATGGGGCCAGTACGATCCTCGCTATTCCGGGGCAACGGTACAGATTTTTGAATCCTATGTTGAAGCTTATCTGACCCCGCGTTTTTTTACACGCATTGGTCGGCAGCGCATTATGTTAGACAATGAACGTTTGTTTGCACAAAACGATTGGAGACCCAACGGTGGTGCACACGACGGATTGTCTTTCCATTATGCCGATGTGAAACCAGAGCGTGCGTTAGAAAGCAGTATTTATGGGTCTTTCAATCAATTGAGTGCAGACCAGTTTTTTGATACCGACTTGTACACTGCTGCGCTTGGCGGTTCTACTTGGAGCAATTATAAGTACTTGGGTGTTTTTTACCTTAAATACCAGAAGGCTGACTTTACCTATACCACCATCAATTCTATCGATGGCTTTCAAGATAAAACCGTTGCCGACAAACATTATAACCGCTACACCAATGGCGGCAGGTTAGAATGGACAAAAGGTAATTTTTACGCCACCTTCAGCGGCTATTACCAATGGGGCAATAACACCACGGGAAAGGAACTCAAGGCTTGGTACATTCAACCGGAGATTAAATACACCAATAAGAAATATAAAAATAATGTACGTTTAGGTTTAGAAGTATTGGGCGGTAAAGACAATACCAATAAAACCAACGGTACCGACAATTCCTTTAGTCCTTTGTACGGCGTGGCACATCGCTTCAACGGTTACATGGACTTTTTTACCACGTTTCCTGCTGACCTAAACAATGCAGGATTGGTAAACCCTTATTTGTTTTTGACGCAAAACATAGGCAGTAAATTTTCGCTGCAAGCACATTTTCATTTTTTCTATGCACAAAACAAATTGTTAAACAGTACAGGCCAAGAGATGCAGCCTTATTTAGGTTTTGAAAATGATTTTGTAGTGCAATACAAGCCCAATGCTTATACTGCCATTGACCTAGGTTTGTGCTATGCCAATTTAACATCCTCTGCCGCGGCCATGAAACAGCCGACAGCGAGCGCCTTGTCTCAGGATCCGAACAATAAATCGACAGGAGGTAACCCCGATTTAATACCCATGTTTGGGTATTTACAAATACGCTTTACCCCAGAAATCTTTAGAGCGAAATTTTAAGCGTGTTTCATGTAAACAAAAAACCTACTCTACAGGAGAAGGTTTTTTGTTTTCTAGGGTAATACAATACGCAAAGACTTTTACTACCTTGTTGTATCATTGCCTATTAGAAAGATTGAAAACACCCACGACTGTACACTTCGAACACAACATCCTGGTATGCGGACTGGTACTTGCCTTAACTACTTCGCAAGCCGAAAATTTTATCCGCATTAAAAAACACTGGCAGGTCTTTAACCAAGATTTGAAAAAGTACGCCCTCGGGCAACAACCCTCGGCATGGCAGAAGTACGGCATTACCTTCAAAGAAAACGAACAGTATTTTTACTTGGCAGCCATTCCCCTGCCGACGCAAAACATCCCAGCACATTTCGCACACAAAGTATTACCGCAAGGAGCCTATGCGTTATTCACACACCGCGGTAAGATGGAGGACATCAAGCAGACGCTTTTTGAAATTTATAAAAAGAGTGTCCCGACATTAAACATGGCGATAGAAGACCATCAGCAAGTAGGCTTTTTACACGTTGAAAAATACGATCATCGCTTTCAATGGGACAAGGCGGAGTCGGTGATTGATTTGTATTTGCCTTTGAAAAAAAATCAGGTTTGATCTTTGATGAGATTAAGTATATTTAAGTGTTATAGCCATTGCTAGAAGGCGACCGAGCAACTTCAAACAGACCAAATAATATGACAAAAGTTTTAATTACAGGTGCAACAGGAAACGTAGGAACAGAGGTAATTAAATCTTTTCAAAACTTAAACCATCAACTCGACTTATATGCTGGGCTTAGAAACCTGACAACTGACGGCAATAAATTAGATAAATTCAATATCAAATTTGTACAATTCGATTTTACCGACTCCACGACATACGAAACCGCTTTTGATGGTTGCGGTATACTTTTTTTATTGAGACCACCACAAATTTCAGAAGTAGAAAAATATTTTAACCCTATCATTGATACTTGCATAGCCAAAGGTGTGAAGCATATCGTTTTCTTGTCAGTTCAGGGTGTTGAGAAAAGTAACATAATTCCACACCACAAAATTGAAAAGCTAATTATTAACAGCAAAATCCCATACACATTCTTACGACCTGCTTATTTTATGCAAAACTTTACGACAACTTTGCATAACGACTTGGTCAATAAGAAGAGAATTTATTTACCTGCCGGCAATGCAAAATTCACACTCATAGACGTTCGTGACATTGGGTTGGTTTCAGCAATTGTTTTGACAACTACTTCTCAGCACATTAATAAATCATACGAATTAACTTGTAATGAAAAGTTTAGCTTCTCGGAAATGGCAAACATATTAAGTAACAATTTACGGACTAACATTCAGTATAAATCACCAAATCTCATAAGCTTTTTTCTGACAAAAAGGGAAGAGAATACCCCGACAATGCTCATTCTTGTAATGATTATGCTCCACTATTTTCCCCGGTTTCAAAAAGAACCTGAAATAACTGATTGCGTTAAAAATATAACTAACGTTCAACCGATAACATTTGAAAAATTTATAAATGACAACAAAAAATTACTCACAGAATGACAAGAAACCTTACTAGTGCCAGTATCCGCCGGTGCTATTTATTCAGGGGGCCGTCACAAATGATGTGGATGTTCCGCAGGATCATCCTTGCCTATTACCATAAAGTAATAAAGTGTAGCAATGTGCATGTGGATTTGCAATCCATACATTGATAATGGTATTTTATTTTTTATATTTAAATTGAGTCAGGGATCTCAGATTCCTAAAGTCGGCATTGTTAATATTAGTTTTAGTGTAAGTCACGGATGATCCTGCGGAACATCCGCCTCAGATTGGTAAAAATTGCCAGCGAGGGAATATTCAACAATTTATTATTTTTATAGAACACAGAAACGGATCATCAAAACACTTTTATCATGAGCAAATCAACCAATGACTTAAAAGAAATCCTGAGACTGGGTGGCGGAATCAGTATCGATGCGGCCATTAAATCTACTGCAGACCTCAAGGACATGGCGCGCCAAGCCAAGGGATCTGGCGCTACGCTTATCATTCGAAATGCTGGCATCAAAGCCGTTACGGACCTTAAAGACATTGCCAGACAGGCGGCTGGTAAAGTGATCTTTGAAATTTAAGCAATAGGCTAGCGAAAAATATTTAGCTGAATCAAGGCTTAATTCGCGAGGCTTTAAGAACAAGTTTATTTCAATACTTCAACACCATGCCATGAATCCCTTTTTGAAACAACTCATCCTTTATACTACGCTTAGGCATAAAAGAGAAAAACCTGAACGTCACCACAACTATTCAGAGGTAGAACTAGCAAAAGGCTACAGCGAATTATTAATCCTTGTAAAACGTTTCGTTAAAGATGTCACGCTGGTGAGTATTGGGATTTCCTTGGCTTCCTTTGGTTTTAAAGGATTCTTACTTACCAACCATTTTATCGACGGTGGAGCGACAGGTATTTCTCTGCTCATTTCAGAGTTAACCACTATTCCATTGTACATACTCATCATTGCTGTAAACATTCCGTTCATCATTTTGGCCTACTATGTCATGGGGAGACCGTTTGCCATTAAGACGGCATTGGCCATTGCAGGACTTTCACTGGTCTTGGCAACGGTAACGTTTCCAAACGTCACCAACGATAATTTATTGGTCGCAATTTTTGGCGGTATCTTTTTGGGTGCGGGTATTGGGTTTTCCATCCGTGGTGGTGCGGTCATCGACGGCACAGAAGTGCTGGCTATTTTTTTGAGTCGTAAGTTTGGAACCACTATTGGGGATGTCATCATTGTCATCAACGTCATCATCTTTGGTGCCGCGGCCTATTTACTGGGCTTAGAAATAGCCATGTATTCTATGATTACGTATTTGGCAGCATCTAAAACATTAGACTTCATCGTAGAAGGTATTGAAGAATACATTGGGGTAACCATCGTGTCTTCTTTTAGCGAAGAGGTAAGGATTATGATCATTAAAAGAATGGGTCGTGGTGTTACCATTTACAGCGGTAAAAGAGGCTATGGTAAGCATGGTGATACGAATGAAGTAGACATTATTTATACGGTCATCACTAGGCTTGAAATCAACAAACTGACGACGGAACTAGAAAAAATTGACCCCAACGCTTTTGTAGTCATGAACAGTGTGAAAGACACGAAAGGCGGCATGATCAAGAAGAGACCCTTACAACATTAGCAGCGGAGAGAAAATGATTGGATTGTCAGGCTTTTTAAACATTGACAGTAGGGATGTTTCCATGAAAATGATACATTCGTAAAAATATAAAGCCATGTTTATAGCATCAAACACCATACTCTATTTTTTGTATGCCAGCCTAGGGGTCATATGTATGCTGGTCTTTTTATGTATTTATTTGGTGATGCGTTTTCATCGTGCTCAAAAAACAAAAGTCCTTTTGGAAGAGCGGTACCAAGAAATAGAAGGGAAGGTAAATAGTTTACAGCTTGAAACCCTAGAAGCAAAGCTTAATCCACACCTTTTTAAAAATATTTTAAATTCTATTCAATCACACGCATACCAAACGTATTATGCATTGGATAAACTAGCCAATGTATTAGATTATATTTTATACGAAAGTAGAAATCGTTTAGTCACACCTCGTGAGGAAATTGAATTTGCTTTAAATTTGATTGAAATCAATAAGATAAAAGTTAGTCCATTGTTTGAATTAAAAGTAAAGCTAAAAATAAACGAAGGAGAACCCTTGTATGAACAACGACTTTTGGCGCCTTTGATTTCAATAGATCTCATTGAAAATGCCTTTAAACACGCCGACTTACAAAGCCCCGATGCATTTATCTCCATTGTATTTGAATTTAAAGACAATAAATTTTATTTAACAGTGTCTAATAAATTTTCAAATAAGACAAGCTTAAAAAAAGAAAAAAGCGGCATTGGATCTGAAACCTTAGAACAGCGTTTGAAAATAATTTATAAAGATACCTTTAAGCTGGAGAAGTTTATCGAAGAAGACGTTTATATAGCACACCTAAAAATCAACCTCCTTGAGCACAAAATTAAAATGCTTGCTACTGGATGATGAAATCCCTGGCTTAACGTATTTGAAAATGCTTTGCGAGCAGCTTCCAGAATTGGAAGTGGTGAAAGCGTACAATAGTCCCGAATTATTTCTAAAAGAATTACACCTCCACGAGTTTGACCTGTGTATACTCGACGTAGAAATGCCGGGTATGGACGGCTTAAGTGTTGCTAATTTTTTAAACGGAAAGGCTGTTATTTTTACAACGGCATACAAAGAATATGCTGCCGATGCCTTTGACCTCAATGCCATCGACTACATTCGAAAGCCTGTACAGCTTGAACGATTGAAGCAAGCCATTCAAAAAGCAATGGAACGTTTTGCATTGGAAAAACCCGCTAAAAAATTTATTTTGGTAAACACGGACAAAGGGAAAACCTTAGTCTTTTTTGATCAATTGCATTACATCTGCACTTCATCGGTAGACAGTAGAGATAAAATTGCAAACCTAGCAGACGGCTCCTCGATTACCGTTAAGAACACTTCCTTTGAAAAACTTTTGAGCAGGCTACCTGAAAATCAATTTTGCCGCATCAATAAAAAGGAAATCATCGCACTGCATTGCGTACAGTTTTTTTCGCACGATGAAATTACGACAAACATGACACAAGCCAACGGTAAAAACTTGGTGTTGAATTTGAACGAAAGCTACCGGGCTGACTTTATTCAAAAAATAAAGATTTAGTTTGCTTACATTTTTTTTCGGTCTTGTTACATGAAAAGGCTTACTCGTAGCAAGCACGAATAAGATACCTGCTTTGTATTGCATTTTTGCAGGGTTAAAAATACAACGTCTTCACATGCGCATCGTTTTCATTTTGTTCCTGAGCATGCTCTTGCATTCCTTAGTGTATGCGCAAACAGGCCCTGGTATAGCTATTTATCCCACAGGGACAGAAACGGGTATAGGATACCGTTCTGCAAAAGATACGCGATGGGCTCTCGATGCCCGCATTACAAAGACCAATATCTCAAACGATGCCAAGACAGGCTCCATGGTGAACGAGATTTCTATTGTCTATAGAATTATGTACCTTGAAAAGGTTCGGTTTCATATCGGACTTGGAGGAAGAGCCGATTGGAATTTCGATGTCAAAGAACAACATAAATATGGCATTGTAACTCCCGTTGGAGTAGAAGCCTTCCCTTTTCCATTTCAAAACGCAGGCTTGTTCTTTGAAGCTGCGCCTTTCTATACTGCATCGCATGAAGGTATTTGGAACGGTGGACTTAGAACAGTAGCAGGATTTATATTTTATATCCCCAAAAAAACAAAGCATGAAAAAAATTAAAGATTCCATTTTCTACATAGGCATCATTGGTGTGTTTTCCATTTTAATTTACTGGATTATCGTGCAAGCTGATGCCTTAGAAATTGGAAGAACGATTGTACAACACGAAGACGGTAAAAACCAATGGATAGAATTTGTAAATTCGTTACTGCATAATTTAAAGCATCCCTTAGCCATTTTGTTGGCTCAAATTGTAACCATCATTTTCGTAGCAAGATTATTTGGTTGGGTATGTAAAAAAATAGGACAGCCAACTGTCATTGGAGAAATTGCAGCTGGTATCATACTAGGCCCTTCCTTGATCGGCATGTATTTCCCTGATTTTTATGCAGCCTTATTTCCTCCGCAGTCGTTTGGAAACTTACAGTTTCTCAGTCAGATCGGACTTATTTTATTCATGTTTGTAGTGGGCATGGAGTTAGACTTAAACGTATTAAAAAATAAAGCCCACGAAGCTGTTGTCATCAGTCATGCCAGCATTATTTTACCTTTTACCTTAGGGATCGGTCTTGCTTACTTTACTTATAAATCCTTCGCGCCGGAAGGGATCTCTTTTTTATCTTTCGGTTTATTTCTGGGCATTGCCATGAGTATAACAGCCTTCCCTGTACTGGCAAGAATTGTGCAGGAACGAGGCATTCATAAAACGCGCATTGGTACGATGGTGATTACCTGTGCTGCAGCCGATGACATTACAGCTTGGTGTATGCTTGCGGCTGTTATTGCCATTGTCAAGGCAGGATCCTTTGAAAGTTCCTTATACATTATAGCGCTTTCCGCTGTTTATGTATTGGTCATGATCTATATCGTAAAACCCTTTTTAAAACGCATCGGAGATTTACACACTTCAAGGGAAAAAATTAGCAAACCGATTGTGGCTATATTTTTCATTACCCTAATTCTTTCTGCATACCTAACCGAAGTGATTGGTATACACGCTTTGTTTGGCGCCTTTATGGCAGGAGCCATCATGCCCGACAATTTAAAGTTCAGAAGCATCTTCATTGAAAAAGTAGAAGATGTATCTTTAGTGTTACTGCTACCGCTCTTTTTTGTGTTCACGGGTTTAAGAACGCAAATTGGATTATTAAACGACGTCTACTTATGGCAGGTAACAGGCTTCATTATTTTAGTAGCCGTAGTCGGAAAATTTGTGGGCAGTGCACTCGCCTCGAGAATAGTAGGACAAAATTGGAAAGACAGCTTAACGATTGGAGCATTGATGAACACCAGAGGATTGATGGAATTGGTAGTGCTCAATATTGGTTATGATTTGGGAGTACTTACACCAGAAATTTTTGCCATGATGGTGATTATGGCATTGGTCACTACGTTTATGACAGGTCCTGCCTTAGATCTCATTAATAAGATATTTCCTACGAAGTCCACGCCCATACCAGAAGAGATCAACAGCATGAGTAAATACAAAGTACTTGTTTCTTTTGTGAATCCTGAGCGGGGTAAAAGTTTGTTGCGTTTGGCGAATGGATTTGTAAAGAAACTCAACAGCAATGCCAGTGTTACGACCATGCACTTATCGCCAAGTAATGAATTGCATCATTACAACATGGACGAATATGAAAAAGAAAGTTTTGCGCCCATCATTGAAGAGTCAGAACACTTGAATCAAAAAATCACGACGCTTTTCAAAGCCTCGAATGATATATCTACAGACATTACGGAATTAGCCAACAAAGGAGATTACGATTTATTATTGGTAGACATAGGCCAATCGATTTTCGAAGGAACCTTGTTAGGAAAAGTGTTAGGCTATACGACGAGAATTGTAAATCCAGATCGCTTGCTCGATAAATTTACAGGCAAAGAAAAACTATTTGAAAACTCTCCCTTCGATGAAGAGACAAGGCAAATCATTACCAAAAGTAAAGTGCCAGTGGGTATTTTAATCGAGAAAGACTTAACAACAATAGAACATATTTTCTTGCCCTTATTCAGTCAAGAAGATTCCATATTGATGACCTATGCTCAAAAATTAATTCGAAACAACAATTGCCAGGTCACGGTATTAGATGCTTCGGGAGAAATAAAAAAGAATACAGTCATAAAAGAGGGGATCCGTTCAATCGAACAAAAAGCACCGAATCACATTACGCTTTTAAGTGAGCGTAAGATAGAAGCCGAATTTTTAGAAAAACAAAATTTGATGATCATCAGTTTAGAGAGTTGGAAAAAACTCGTTGACTCTCATAGCATTTGGCTTAACAATATTCCTTCTGTATTGATTATAAAACCGTAGGGTGTTCATTAAAATAATAACAAACAAAAAAACTATATTGGGTGATTGTTCAATAAATATTAAGCAATGCCCATGCCTCAACATCTCGATAAATCATTAGAGCAGTTAAAAGAATTAGTGTGTAGCATTCATTCTTTTTCAAAGGAAGAATGGGAGGAATTTTCTGCCTTATGGAAGCCTCACTCCGCAAAACGAAAAGAAATTTTAACTCATCCTGGCGAAGTAGAACGTTACTTATACTTCGTCGTGGAGGGAATACAGCGAGTGGTGTATATGGACGAACAAGGCAGAGAAGCTACGCTTGTGTTTACCTATGCACCTTCTTTTGGGGGTGTATTAGATTCGATGCTAGAAGGAGTTTCATCCCACTATTTTTATGAGACGTTAAGCCCTTCAGCATTTTTAAGGGTGTCCATTTCAGACCTTCAAAAACAAGGCCAACACCTAAAAGCCATCGAGTCCTTGATTCAAAAAGGATTGGTGGGAGCTTTGTCAGGTGTATTAGAAAGGCTCGTTGAGGTTCAATGCTATTCTTCCGAAGAACGTTTTCGTTCACTATTAAAAAGGAGTCCACATATTTTACAACGCGTACCCCATAAATACCTCGCCAATTACTTGGGTATTGATGCGACTAACTTTAGCAAATTGCTCAATAAGGTGAAGCTCTAACAATCTTGGTATTTGCCAAGATTGTTAAAAAAGAAAGAAGTGATCTTTGTCATGTACATCGTTCAGACAAGATGAAAAAAGAAAACAGTAGCCATTTATTAGAACGACTTGAAGTACAAGCCGAGTCAGAAATTAAGTTAGCCATTGGTGTTTTTCAAAACCTAAGTGCTGATGTGATGCTTCAACCCTCTAGCAAAGTAGGCTGGAGTATTGCGCAATGTTTAGAACACCTCAACAGCTATGGCCGTTTTTATCTGCCACACATCAAGTCAGCGCTAGAGAAACACAAGCACAGTAAGCCGAAAGTTTTTTTCACATCGGGGTGGTTGGGAAACTATTTTACCAATATGATGAGCCCCAATAGCGGTAAACATTATAAGGCATTTAAAAATCATATCCCTACCACGACATTAGATCCAGCATCTGTTGTGGCTGAATTTATAGCACAACAAGAATTGCTCTTGACCTATCTTGAGGAGGCAAAAAAAATAAATATAGGCGAAGTTAAAATACCTGTATCAATTGCTCCATGGGTTAAATTAAAGTTGGGGGATGTCTTCCAGTTTTTAATGGCGCATAATGAAAGACACATCGCACAAGCGAAGAGAAACTTACCGTAGTCATAATTTTTCAATTATAGCATTGAATGACATAGGGCCGCGAAGATGTTTAAACACGCTTAATAAGACAGTGATTTTCAGATCTTTTTAGAGGATTAACGCCTCGATTTTTGTAGTTTATAATAGGTGCATGACAAAGCGCGTTATCAAGCTCGCTTGAAAAAGACGATGCGTCTCGAATGGTAAATTTTTTACACCCTAAACGTAAAATTATGTACAACATTGAGATGAATACGATGTCGAGTATATTTTACTTTTTTATACTACTGATTCCATTCGGAGTAGTTTGGTGTTTTGTGTATTCCCGTTTTAAAAATAAATTCAAGACGGTTTTAGAGTACAGTGTGTTAACGACCTTTACCTTGGTGTGTTTTCTATTTTATGTAGGTTTGTGGGTGAGGCTGAGTGTGAACATAAACGGCTTGCTGGGTCGTTTTATGAAAGATGCATATTGTGCTTTCGGAATATGTGTTTACTGGGCATTGGCCTATTCACTGCTGTTCACCTTGACCTTGGGAGGCTGCTACTTTATAAAGTGTTTTAAAAATAAGCCATAATAAAATCCCGCTGAACGGAAGGATTTTATTATACATGCTTGCGAAGTATTCGTTATACATTCAGATAAGAAAGAGTTAGTAGATCATAAAAGGTTTTTTGCGGTAACTATTTTCTCCTATAACTCATTTTTAACATCCTCATGCCATTTGACATGCTAAAGACATAGTTTTCATAGGCCTTGTAGCGTCGATTTTCGTGATTGATTCTGCAGCTATAAGCTATTTGCCTCATCACAATCGTTTTTTGAATAATTTTCCGCTCTCCTTTTAAAAACTTTGCAGCGGATAGGTAGTGGGATGTTTGCATATTTACTATTTCTTCGTCATGATGGTATAGTGCTACCAATGCTTCTTTGAAATCATTCGTGCGAACTAATAACTCCTCTACCAAGGAGTCTTTTGAATAAGGCAAAGGTACAGAAATGCTTGTTTGTGTTTTTACATATTCTTTACTGGTCAATGTAAATCCACTCGTTGCATTTCGTATCGCTTGTTGTCTCAATCTATTGTATTCGTATTCTGTTTTGTCAATTTGGGTTTTATAACGATCAATTTGACTTGTTATGGAATCCATATCAGTGGTCATTATACTCAATTCAGTATACGTTTTAAGGTTCATGTCGCCTGCTCTGTGTGCATTCAATAACAGAACTCTTTCTTTTAATAAGTGATAAGTCGCATTAAACAATTCCTCAGATCTCTTGATTAAACTGTCCAATACGCCATAGTCTTTGTTCAAGGTAAGCAATAGACTATCTCCTGCTGCAACTGCTTTTTTATGGTGCACTAAATGTGTAGCAAAAGGAATGGTGTCGTTTTTTTTTCTAGATCCAGCCAGATGCTCTTCTAATTTTAACTGCCGTTCTTCAATCTTGTTCGATTTTATTACATTGGCTTCTGTTGACTTGGCTAGTTTTGTAATGCCCCGAATTCCTTTTTTGTTGTATTGAATAGCAAGTTGTTCATTGTGACCTAGTGCTTTGTTTAAAGAGGCTAGTAAACTTTTATGTTCGTCGCTTACTCGTTTACTATTTTTTGCATGAAGGACTGTGTTGTCTCGTTTGAATAATGCGGTATACTTTACTACAGTATCTACATCTGACTTGTTAAAGTTGACTTTGATTTTTTTGAGTTGAAATAAAGAATTATGGTAATTAATAGCCTTTATTAAATTGTTTTTAGGATTGAAAGGTACCGATTGGTCTGCTGCTATTTTTAATTGGATAGACTCGTTAGAAGCAGCAAAGTTGAAAAGTTGAGCCATGTTAGGAAACGAAGAAGGATTATAGTCTCCCGAAATGCTCACCTCATTTTTTGCAAATGATTCTATACTCACTTTGTCGTTGATCAACACCCCATTGATCAGAACAGGATAATGAGAATGAATAAATTGCCCTCCTGACTTAAATGAAAACCTGTTAGCTGGTTGGTGAATATATTTTATTTTTTCATACAAAAGAGGAATAGAGAAGGTCTTGTTTAAAAATTTTCGAACAGCTCTTTTTTTCTTTTTGACGAACCCATTGTCATAGGTAACATCAAATAAATACCAATGCCCATTGATGCTAGCGGTGTTCCATGCATGGTTGTCATAGTAATAATGAATGTAAGGATCATTTGGATCTTCAAATGCATAGCCTTGAAGTTGCACACATTTAATGCCCGACCGAAGACACAGCTCTTGAAACAGCTTGGAGAGACCAAAGCACAGTGCTTTTCTTCTGTACAAGATTTTACTTAATGGATAACTATTTACTTTAAATTTATATTTTTCGAAGGCGTTCAAATCATAACGCATATAGTTCTTAACCCAATCGTATATTGCTACAGTTCTTGTACTGTCGTCAGGATATTGTCTCTTAAATTTCTTTGCCAGACTTTCTACGCTTCGGTGAAAAGGATTAGGAATTTGAGCAGTACTTGACAGGGCAATTAAAAGAAGTAAAAATAGAATGAGGTATTTCATGAATGCATCAAAAATAAATTGGAATTAAACAGATAGCAAATGTGCCAAAACTAGAATGATAATAGATGTAAATAGAGTTCGGTCTTTTAATAAAAGGTGACGCTTATATACAGGCTCTAATATATAATGAACAAACTATAACTTTTCACATATAGCCATAAAAAAATCCCGCCGTTCAGCGGGATTTTTTTATGGCTAAGCATTCAATACTTATTTTACAATCATCGCACTCGTTCTGCTTGAGCGACCTTTTTTGTTGAAGGTCTTCATGCGAACTACAGTACCTTTTTCTAAGAATAAAGGTGTAGCGTATACAGTCGATTCTTTGCTTGGCTCTTTACCATCTGTGGTATAACGAATCGTTAAACCAGGGAATGAACAATTGGCTTGTACAGAATCTTTCACTACCGCCAAACCTGGCAAAGGTAAGCGGTACTGAATACTGCCTGTTGTCCAGTAGTCAAGGCGAGGTAATTCGAGTTGTCCCAAACGGTTTGCAAATTCATTCCATGAAGTGTTGCATAATTTTTCACGTTGTACTGCATCGCTTGTGTTAGCCCATATCGGATCGCTAGCCCAAGCGCGTTCTGCAAAGGCAAGCATACGAGGTAATAACATGTACTCTGCAAACTCAGGTGTCTTTGCATTTTCACTCCACAAGTGGCATTGCATCCCGACAATATTTTCTTTGCCTTTTGCTGTGAGGCGAACTTTAACATCGTAGGCTTTTAAGTCTAATGGGTTACCCAACAAGTCGTTTTTTGCGGATTTGAAAATGTCTAATGGAATGAACTCGTAGACTTCTTTCGTGTCGGTAAATCCTCCCCAATAGTAACCAGGTTCTTTCGGATCTTTGTAATAGGCTAAGTCGAAATACAAATTGGTTACGTTCGCCAATACGGTTTTGTATCCTGCGTTAGCCAATTGGTAAGCGAAGTCTTCTTGACCCCATCCCCATACGTTGTTCCATACATAAGGACTGAAGTTTTTGTTTAAGAAATTTGGATTCGGTTCATGGTGAACAGCATCGCCTTCTTTTACTTTCATCAAGGCAATTTCTTCCCAACCTGCTGTTACCAATCCTTTTTTGCCTACAATATCACTGATGCGACTTAAGAAATAATTAGAGATGCCACCGATTTTTGCATACTCCGGATGTTGTTTAATCAACTCCGCACACAAGGGAGATTTCTCCCATACACCGTGAGGTACTTCATCTCCACCCGTGTGAATGGTGGTTAAGGGAGCACCTGCTTCTGTGTACATGTTTACGATGCTGCCAAAAACTGTTTCGATAAAGTTATAACTCGATTCTTGGCAAGGACAAATGACGTTGTCGTTCCACATTTGTACCGATTCGTATTTCGAAGAATCATTCAAGTCTCTCAATAAATATTTTTCAGCAGCAGCTAAGTCGCCTTTTGCTTTTAAGTTATCGAAACGCACGTTCATGGCTTTGATCGCGGCTCTTGAGTGGCCAGGAAAATCAATTTCAGGAATCACTTCAATGTTGCGGTCTTTGGCGAAACGTAAAATTTCGATAAAGTCGTTTCTTGTAAAGAATCCTGACCCTGCAGATTTGTCTGCAAATGCTCCTGAACCAAACGAAGGTAAGATCATGTTTTTTTCATCGGCGCTAAATCCTCTTCGGCTACCTACTTTGGTAAGTTCAGGTAATTCTTTTATTTCTAATCTCCATCCTTCGTCGTCGGTTAAGTGGATGTGGAATTTATTCAATTTGTAAAATGCAGCAATGTCAATGAATTTTAACACGTCTTCTTTTTGCTGAAAGTTACGTGCCACATCCATGTGGAATCCACGGTAGGCGAAACGAGGCTTATCTTTGACTTTAATCTCTGTAATTTTCCATTCCTTTTTTTGTAAAGCATTGGCATCCGAAGGATTTAATGCCAATAGCGATTGTACTCCATAAAAGGCACCAGCATTCGTTCCTGCTTTAATGGTTACACCTTTGGCTTTGTCGACGTACAATTCGTATGCTTCACCAGAAAGTTTAATGTCTTTTACCAAACGTACTTGTTTGTCTTCTTCGTTGATGACACTTACTTCTTGCATGTTTTGTTTTGTCTTCAACGCTTTTGCCATTTGGTTTTGAAGGAAGAAGGCGCTGGCTAAAAACTCTTTATCGTATGCAATAACCAATGCACTGTTTACGACCATAGAATCATTTCCAATGGAATAGGAAACGGGTGTTGGTGTTATTGGGCACAATAAACTATTAGGCAATACAGAAGATGCAGCATCGCGCTCGAAACGCACGATTTCATTTTCATTCGGCACTTTGTCTGTTGCAGAGCGGTTCAATTGTTTTTCGGTTACAAAGGGAAGTACGGTAACAAGTCCCGTTTCTTCGATGCTGGTTTTGCCATCGCCGTTATCGAAGACAAAGAAAAATCCTGCAGGAGCATCGCTTTCATTCAACATCCAGTAGCCACCATACAAATCAAAACTAACAGAATCGCCTGCTTGCAAGGGTACAAAGTCAACAGTAGGTTTAAGGACAAACAAATCTCCGTTGACATGAGCAACGGTAATACTTTTGGGTAACTTTTCTTCGTTGAATTTCCTGCAAGAGTTAAAGTATAAACTCCAGTTTTTATCATCCAAAGGAGCTTTGCCGTTGTTTTTAAGTTGAAGTTTACTTAAAAATAAATCGCCTTCGTAATAATTACCGACAAGTCCCCAGGTAATGCTGATGTCTTTTCCTGACGGTCGTGTGGTAGAGCATGAAGCCATTACTACACAGAGTAAGAGCGTCACATAAATCGACAGTTTTTTCATGGTATGGGTTTTGTTATTTGGTTTGGTTGGGTAGTGGTGATGAAATGGGGAAGTAATGTTTGTGTTATAAAATATTCAATAATTGTTCTTTTATTTTTTCTAATTCTTCTTTCATGCCGATCACAGATCTTTGTATGTCAGCATCGTTGCATTTGGAGCCGATGGTATTGATTTCTCGGCCGAGTTCTTGTGCTAAGAAACCTAATTTTTTCCCGCTTGGATCTTTGTGATCCATGGCTTCAATGAAATAATCTAAGTGTTTCCTTAAACGTACTTTTTCTTCGCTGATGTCGAGTTTTTCGATGTAGTAAATCAGTTCTTGTTCAAAACGAGATTGATCTACTTTTTCTTTGCCTACGTATTCTTCCAAATGGTTTTTGATGCGATCGCGTACTTGTTGAATACGGATGGGATCGAGTTGTTCCACTTCAACCAATTTCTCGCTGATGAAGTTGATGTAGCCAGTAAATTTACCTTTTAATACATCGCCTTCTTCTTTTCTAAATTGATCACAGTCGGCAACGGCATCTTTAATGGCAGCTAATACAAACGCCCACTCTTCGCTACGGTCTGCATTGTCAATGTCCGACTCGATTACTTTCGGCATGTTCAATACGGTACGAAAAATATCGTCTGAATTGGCACCGACGTAATCTGCGGCACTTTTAATTTTATCGTAGTATGTTTTTAATAATTCTTGGTTGATGGTGATGCGGGCTTCGTTGTCGTTTTTTTGTTTGACTTCTACAATCAAGGAAACCTTTCCGCGCTCAATTGCTTGTGTAAATAGGTTGCGAATTTCAAGTTCTTTCTCTGCATACTCTTTCGGTAAGCGTATGGAAAGATCCATGTATTTTGAATTTAAGCTCTTTACTTCTGCTTGTATGTAAAGAGTAGAATTTTCAGCTACAGCAGAACCGTAACCTGTCATTGATTTGACCATAAGTATAGTTTTGTGTACAAGTTAAAAAAAGTCCAAGCCATCTCAAAGAAAAACAGGGTTTTGAGGAAAGAGAAACAGAGCGGAGAAAGAGTAAGGGTTTTTCAATCTAAGGAATGTCAAATTCAAATGATGATTCTGAATCCCAAGGATTCCAATGTTTATAGCTCATTTAACAAAACAGGGTTGTTCGACCCCGAAGGGGTCGCATCTGATTCCTGGGTCTGTGTGTTATTATAAACCTCAACGATACGGCGTATTAGAGGAAAGAGAAACAGAGCGAAGAAACAGCCCCCGCCTTGGTTCGTGTCTTCACGAACCAAAATGCTAAAAAACATCAAAGTTAGTTTTATTAGTCGTTTTCACTTGCCATTATAACATTGATCAATATGGTGGTTCGTGAAGACACGAACCATAGCGGCGGAATAAACCTTGACATGCGATGTAAAACAAAAAAACCGGACTGTTTCCAATCCGGCTTTTTCAAGGTATGAAGATGAATATAAATTACACCAATTTATGAGCGGCTAAGTACTCAGCGATTTGCACTGCATTTGTTGCTGCACCTTTACGTAAGTTGTCTGCTACTACCCATAAGTTTAGGGTATTCGGTTGACTGAAATCTCTTCTAATACGACCTACAAACACCTCGTCTCTGTTGTGGGAATTCAAAGGCATAGGGTATTTCAAGTTAGCGATATCGTCTTCCAAGATTACACCTTCTGCGTTTGCAAGTATGTTTTTCACTTCGTCTAAATCGAAGTCTTTTTCAAACTCAATGTTTACCGATTCAGAGTGTCCGCCCATAACAGGAATACGAACCGTTGTTGCTGTAACACGGATAGAATCATCGCTCATGATTTTGTTGGTTTCCAAAATCATTTTCATTTCTTCTTTCGTGTAACCATTGTCAGTGAACACATCAATTTGGGGAATCACGTTCAAGTCGATCGGATAAGCATAGGCCATCTTTCCATCCATGATGCCTTTTCTTTCGTTCATCAATTGATCAACGGCTGCTTTACCAGTACCCGTTACCGATTGGTAAGTAGAAACAACTACACGTTTGATTTTGTATTTTTTATGCAAAGGATTCATCACCACCACCATTTGAATGGTAGAGCAATTTGGGTTTGCAATAATTTTATCGTCTTTCGTCAATTCATGTGCATTGATTTCTGGCACTACTAATTTTTTAGTAGGATCCATACGCCATGCAGAAGAGTTATCGATTACTGTGGTGCCAACGGCTGCAAATTTCGGAGCCAATTCTAAAGAAGTACCACCACCTGCTGAGAATATAGCAATGGCTGGTTTCATGGCAATAGCGTCTTCTACAGAAACAACTTTGAAGCCCTTGCCCTTGTACATAATTTCTGTACCTACGGATTTAGGAGATGCTACAGGAATAAGTTCTGTAACGGGGAAGTTTCTTTCTTCCAAAACTTTCAAGATTTGAGTACCTACAAGTCCGGTCGCTCCAACTACTGCTACTTTCATGTGTTTTTTTAGTTTGTAAATTTTTTCTTGTTTGAAAAGGGACACAAAGTAAACAAATTATTTTATCTTTGACTCTATGAAACGCTCATAAAGATGAGCTTAGGGTTTGAAATAGATTTTTTACCATGCCGTATCATTTTTTACATTAATTTTTTATCTGTATGAAAACCAGTTGTTTAATTTTAGTCCTGTGGACTTCCATCTCCCTTTCCAATGCCCAATTGATCGAAGATTTTAGTTCGGGAAATTTAATGCAACCTACACTTTGGCAAGGTACTGTGTCCTATTTTACTATCAATGCAGTACAACAATTGCAAAGCAATGGTCCTGCCGCATCGAGTACTTTGTACTTGCAAACCGCTTCTTCGGCCTTACACAACACTTTATGGCAATGCTGGTTGAAAATGGATTTTTCAAGTTCGACTACCAATTACACTAAAATGGTATTGGCGGCTTCCTCGGCGAATTTACTTGATCCGAACCTGGAAGCGTATTATGTAAAAATAGGCGGACTTACAGGAACAACAGACGGAATCGATTTGTATTACCAGCAAGGTGCTACCCATACCCGAATCATCAAGGGCATAGCTGGAAGAGCAGGAGCTACAGTCGTCGAAGTACGTTTGCAAATTTGTAGCGACGCGATGGGGAACTGGTCGCTGTATTCCGATACCACAGGTGCGCATAACTTTCAAATGGAAGGCACCGCAAAACATGTTGCTTCCTTTGTGCCACAAGCATTTGGATTGATGTGCATTCATTCGTCGACGAGGCGTACTAAATTTTATTTCGATGATTTTATCGTCGATAACAACCCCTTTTTCTTTTCGCAAGTACTTGCCATAACAAAGCAAAGCTTACAATTGACCTTCAATCAAATACCGATTACGCTTGGGAATAAAAACAATGTATTACTTGATGGCACACCCTTGGGATCCTTAGATCAAGTAGAAGTGAAGGGTAATCAAGTCTTCATTCATTTGGCAAAGCCCTTGGTGCAAGGAAAGCATAAGCTGTATGTGCCACCGTTGACATCAGCTACAGGAGATGCTTTAGCGAATTTCGGCACCGTTGATTTTGATTATGTGAGAGCAGTACAACACGGTGAACTTTTGTTTTCAGAATTGATGAGTGATCCAGATCCTGCGATAGGCTTGCCTCCAGCTGAATATGTTGAAGTGTATAATGTGACAAACGATACCTTGTGGCTGGAAGGGTTTCAATTCAGTGATCTGAATACAAAAGTGGTATTACCCCAGTATAATTTAGCTCCAAAGCAAAGGTTAATCCTGTCCTCAACAACCCACGCGACGGCTCTGAGTGCTTACGGCAACTGCATCGGATTATCCCCTTGGCCTTCTTTGAATAACGATGCAGACACCTTGTTTTTAAGCGATGCCGCAGGTGCTTTGATAGATCAAGTGGCATATACGACGCGTTTACTTACTGATGAAAAGAAAGGAGGAGGTTGGTCACTAGAATTGATACATCCCGAAGAACAGTGTAAAGGTTTTGCAAACTGGGATTACAGCGAAGCGCCACAAGGCGGCACGCCTGGAGTGCTGAATTCAATAGCTTCTCGAGCTTTCGACCGTAAGGCTCCGACTTTAGTCTCGAGCGTTTTTTTAACCGATCAAACAGCACAACTTGTTTTTGATGAAGTTCTCGACACCACTACCTTGCCTACGATTACACGACTCGATACAGAAGAGTCGGGACTATTATCGTGTTTCAGGGGTGGACAGCAACTGGAGGTCAAGTTGCCTTTAGAAGAAGGGAAATCCGTTTGGATTGCTGTTCAAGGATTGAAAGATTGTAGCGGCAATACGCAAGTACTAGAACTTGAAGTGCAACATCCAAAACGACTCGAGATTGGTGATCTTGCACTCAGTGAAGTACTGTTTAATCCGTATCCTTACGGCAGTGATTTTGTGGAATTGTATAATAAAACAGAGGCATGGATTAGCTTAGAAGGACTTACCATTCAGAACCAAGATGAGAAACAAACTATACTGAAAGGAGGACTTATGTCCCCGCATGCATACAAGGTAATCAGCGCTGATAGTATGGAAGTAAAGTCGTTTTATCCACAAGCAGTGTTTGGCACATTTATCAAAGCGGCTTTGCCTGTCTTTTTAGATACTTCGGGCAGTGTTCGTTTGCTGAATGTAAAAGGTGAGACGCTTGATTTTATGAGTTTTTCAGAAGACATGCACCATCCTTTTTTAGAGGATAAAGAAGGCATTTCTTTAGAAAGGGTAAGCCTTGAACAGTCTTCTGAGCTGAGTAGTAACTGGGTTTCGGCCTCTATTCAATCCCATGGCGCGAGTCCCGGCTATCGCAACACGCAGTCTGGGAAAGGTACTCCTGGTGGAACGTTTGAGATTGTACCGCGCAGTATTGCTCCAGGTACAGACGGTTATCGAAATTACGCCTGCATTTATTATCAAACAGCAAAGGCTGGGACATCGGTGAGGGCCGACATGTATACCATGGACGGTAATTGGGTGCGCGCTTTGCAAGGCGCGGGTCCAACCGATGTAAAAGGGATGTGTACTTGGGATGGGACGAACGATAAAATGGAAGTTGTTGCCACTGGTTTATATGTATTGGTTTTGGAGTTTTCGCATCCTGAAGGAGACCATTACAAATTAAAAGGAACCATTGCGGTCTTATCCCGGTGAGAAGTCTTTCTGAAAAGCAATTTTTAGCGTTTGCGGGTGGATTAAAAGCTTGTTTTTGGGTGATTTTAAGAACGTAAGGAATAGATAATCAGTGAGTTTTAATTGCTGCCGAAAACATTGCTTCTTTTTGTTCGGATTGGGGGAATCATGTGGATTAATTGCAAGGTGCTTACGTATTTATTTATTAACTTTGCACCCGAAAGAGTAATTATAAAAGCGTTGAGCTTTAGAGATTAACCCAAGTATTTTTTATGGCCAAGACCAAAAAAGTTCAAAAAAAAGCGGTTGTTAAAAAGGCAGCCACGAAAAAGGCTGTAAAAAAGGCGGCTCCTGCGAAGAAGAGCGCGGTTAAAAAGCCCGCTACAAAGAAAGTAGCGGTGGTTAAAAAAGTGGCTAAAAAAACGGCCACTAAAAAAGTAGTTAAAACGGCAGCTAAAAAAGTCGCCAAGAAAACAGCTACTAAACCTGTTGCAAAAAAATCGGTTAAGAAACTAACTCCTAAAGCAGTCGTTAAAAAAGCGACAATGCCAGCGGCAAAAGTTCTTACTAAACCCAAAACTGAAGTTCCCGTAAAAAAGGTGACGCCAGTTGTTTCTCCAAAGAAAACAGTCAGCCCTTCTCCAAAAGAAGTTCAAAATAATACACCGCTTAAATCACAAGTAGTTATGCAGCCTAGCAACAGCAATAAAGACGATGCAAGAGTAAGGTATTCGGAAGAAGACTTGAAAGAATTTGAAGTGCTTATCAACGACAAGTTGGATAAAGCCAAAAAAGAATTGAAATACATCAGAGAATCGTTGAGCAGAAAAAACGACGAAAGTTCTGATAACTCTAACAGTAATTTAAAATTATTGGAAGACGGTGCGGATACCTTAGAAAAAGAAAGCTTCAGTCAATTGGCTGCAAGACAAATGAAATTCATTCAGCAATTAGAATTTGCTTTTGCGCGTATTAAAAACGGTACGTACGGAGTGTGTATTGAAACTGGTAATTTGATTCCTAAAGAGCGTTTACGTGCAGTGCCGCATACGCAACATTCAATCGAAGCAAAATTAAACCGTAGATAATGGATTTCTTACAAAACCATGTTGAAAGCATTGTGTTCTGTGCTACTGAGCCTGTAAAGGCTGAGGATATCAGATTGGTTATGGTCGAAATGTTCGAGGCGGAAGTTCAGATTGAAGACATTGAAGCAGCCCTCGAAAACTTGTTGGCTAAATATGCTTCCGATGAATTTCCTTTTCAAGCCTATAAAATTGCAGGAGGATTTCAGTTTTTGACCAAGCCTGCTTACCAAGCAAGTTTGGGGATTTTCTTAAAACAAAAATCAAAAAAAAGGTTGTCGACTTCTGCTTTAGAAGTGATGGCCATTATTGCATACAAACAACCGATTACCAAAGGTCAAGTCGAAGACATTAGAGGAGTGAGTTGTGATTATGCTGTGCAAAAATTATTAGAAAAAGAATTAATTGAAATAAAAGGCAAGTCCGACGGTGTAGGTAGACCCATACTGTACGGCACGAGCTTGAAGTTCATGGAATATTTTGGCATTAACAGCCTTGTTGAATTGCCAAGTCCAAAAGATTTTGGAAGCCTTGAAAACACCATCGGAGCAGAATTAGATCCAAACTTTAACGATTTCGCGAAGTTTGGTTTAATGGAAGGTGAAGGCGATGCGGTACCGGCAGCTCGAGCTTTTGAAGAAGAAGTCGAAGCAGAGGTAGAAGTACAGGCTATAGAAGAGGTAGCCATAGAGGAAGAAGCCTCAAGTGAGGGTGAAGCAGAAAACAGTTTAGAAGAACAAACCGATGATCAACAAGAAGAAGGGGAGCAGTAAGTCTTCCGGAAATACATCAAGGGGAAAAGCAGGCTCTGGAAAATCTAAGCCTGCTTTTGCTTTTGAAAAGACAAGCAAAGGCTCTAGAGGTGCAGGCAGACCTACAGGCGGGAAAGGCTATGCCGCTGGAGAAAAAGAAGAAGCACGAGGACCTAGAAAACCAACATTGCGTAGACCAACGGCAAGCAAAGGTTTCGCTGCTGGAGCAAACGATGATGAACGTGGACCAAGAAATGCGGCACCAAGAGGAACGGGTAGAGGAGCAAGCAGTAAAGGATTTTCTGCAAGCGATAGAGACGATGAACGTGGCCCTAAAAAATCAGGACCAAGAGCGGGTGCTGCTGGAAGACCAGCAGGCAAAAGTTATGCGGGAGGACAAGAGGAATCGAAAGGGCCTAAAAGACCATCTGCAAAAAATGCCTCAGGCAAAACAAAATCATCGCGACCTGCATCTGCCATCAGAACCAAGTCAGAAGATAATTTCGAAAAAAGAAGCGGTATAGCACCTCGTAAACCAGGCTTCAATAGAGCACCAAAGAGCTTTAGTAAAGCGCCAAGAGAAGGATTTGAAAAACGTGAAGAGAGTAAGTTCAACGAAGACGAGTTTTTCGGAAGAACAGAAGGTTCTTCTTATAGCGGCAAAAAAACAACAGACAGCAAATCAAAAACGGGTAAGGCAGCAGGTGCTGCATCTCCTGGGAAAAAATCAGCAGAAGGATCGACAAAGCGTGCTGAAAAAGCATTGTTGCGTCGTAAGGTCGACAAAGATTTTATTGACATTAAGTTTAATCGAGAACGCGAAACCACAGACAGCCTGCACCGTGAGTTGAACGTGAAAAAGGCAAGGTCTAAAGATCAACCGAGCGAAGAAGAAGGTATACGACTTAACCGTTACTTGTCTAATGCAGGCATCGCCTCTAGAAGAGAAGCCGATGAATTTATACAAGAAGGTTTGGTAAGAATCAACGGAGTTGTTGTTACTGAATTGGGCGTAAAAGTAATGCCAGGAGATTCGGTGAAGTTCCGCAGTAAAGTCGTTTCCCCAGAGAAAAACGTTTATGTGCTGTTGAACAAACCGAAAGATTTCATCACCACCACAGACGATCCTCAAGAACGTAGAACAGTAATGGCTTTGGTCGCGAATGCTTGTAAAGAGCGCATCGTACCCGTAGGTCGTTTAGATAGAAACACCACGGGTTTATTGTTGTTTACTAACGATGGTGACTTGGCACAGAAATTAACACATCCTTCCAGTAATGTAAAGAAAATTTACTTGGTGGAATTGGATAAACCGATCGCGGAAAAAGATTTCGAAACCATTAAAAACGGTAAGCTCCGTTTGTTTGATGGTCCAGTAAGGGTCGACGATTTAGCAGTAACCGATCATACGAGAAAAGTATTGGGTATTGAAATACACGAAGGACGCAACCGTATTGTACGTCGTATCTTTGAAGAGCTGGGTTACAAAGTTGAAAAGCTGGATCGTGTGGCTTATGCTGGCTTAACGAAAAAAGATTTGTCGCGCGGTAAATGGAGATTCCTTTCTGTACAAGAGATCAACCGTTTGAAATATTTAGGTTAAGCTTTTTAGTGTAGAACGATGACACAAGAATTTGAATTGACAGACCACGAATTTATTGAGCTCAACAAACTGTTAAAGTTTATGGGCCTAGTAGGTACAGGCGGAGAAGCAAACAACTTCATTGTCGGCGGCGAGGTGATTGTAAACGGCGCTGTTGAAATTCAAAAACGCAAGAAGCTTAGAGCAGGCGATAAGGTGGAGTTTATGGGAGAAGTGATTGTGGTGAAATGAAATAAACGAAGAAAATTATAGTATAAAAAGAGTCCTGTTAAACGGACTCTTTTTATGTTTACACCTAAACCTGTGTTTGGGTTGAAATAAAATACAAGATGAACATGCATAGTTACTTCTTATTCTATTTTAGGATTCATGGGGGCATTCAATCTTTAATTATGAAACGATTAAAACTATTATTTTTTGCATCAGCATTTTTTGTGTTTAACAGTACATCATCGAGCGCGCAGTATGTGACTATTCTAGACCCAAAATTCAGATTGTTTTTAGAGCAACAATATCCTACATGTATGAGTGGAGGGATGTTGGATATTACATGTACTGGAGTAATCACAGAAACTAGTTTAAATCTTTCACAGAAAGGCATCAAAGATATAACAGGTGTTGAATATTTTGTCGGACTACAATCTTTAACATGCCAAGGCTGGGCCGATCCCCCAGGCCCTATGGCTGGCTTACGCGGGGTGTTAACTTTTCTTCCTCCATTACCTGCTACATTGACATTTCTAGATTGCAGTCAAAATGAAATAACAACTTTGCCTCCTTTGCCTGCATTAAATACGTTAAGATGTAATAACAATCTGTTAACATTCCTGCCACTTCTGCCATCCGCTCTTAAAGAACTTGATTGTGGATTTAATTCATCATTAAGTTCACTTGACCCTTTGCCAGTGACGTTAGAGGTGTTGGTATGTGAGTATAACGGTTTAACATCTTTGCCATCATTGCCAACTACTCTTAAAGTTCTCCAATATGGATTTAATCCATCATGTCCATTTCCTCTGTTACCATCAACATTAGAGCGGTTAGAATGTAATAATAACGGTTTAACAGTATTGCCATCTTTGCCATCGTCCTTGTTATACTTAGATTGCTCCAACAATCTATTAACTAGTTTGCCTCTTTTTTCTAGTGCTATGCTTTCTATATATTGTTCGAACAACCAACTTACGTGTTTGCCTTTATTGCCTGATGATTTGCAAAGAATAGATGCTGCTGGTAATTCGATTACGTGTCTTCCTAACCTGCCAAGCTACGTAGGATTTTATTCTAGCATAGGTTATACATTATGCGACTTTTCAAACAATGGAAGTCCAGCTACACCAGCTAGTATTACAGGAGTTGTAGAGGTTTGCCCCGAAGCTGTTAATGTGTATTCAATTGACCCTGTAATTGGAGCAACATCGTATGTGTGGACTTTACCTAATGGTTCAACTGGAACATCAACGACGACTTCTATTACAGTGACTGCAGGTTTTGAAAGTGGAAGCATAACAGTTGCGTCGAATAAAGGCTGTGGAAATTCCGCACCTTCATTGCTAACAGTGAGTGTGCCTTTGTTAACGACAACAGTCAACGGCCAAGTGATTATTTCCGATCAACTTGGTGCGACTTATCAATGGTTAGATTGCAATAACCTAAATGCTCCAATTTCTGGTGCTATTAACCAAACTTATACAGGGTTAGTGAATGGGAGTTATGCTGTAGAGGTTACGTTAAATGGCTGTGTTAACACTTCTGATTGCGTAACGGTAACGTTGACAGGAGTGACTCAAGCAGAAAATAATAATCCGTTGAGGATATACCCCAATCCTTGTAGCGGCCTATTCAGTCTTTCATTGTCTGCTACTGGAACGGTAAGTGTATACAATCAAGAAGGTAAACTTATTCAAAGCATAGAAACTAAAATGTTGGATAACGATATTTCCATAGATTTGAGTTCTTGTTCGAAAGGAGTATATGTCATAAAGGCAATAACAGAAGAAGGAGTGTTTACAAGAAAGCTTGTCTTGAATTAAAAAGCGAAGTCATGCTAACATCTACAAGGATGGTGGAGTAGTTTAGATATAATGAAGAAGAGGGGGTACGCAATTTGCGTGTCCCCTCTTCTTCATTATAAAGCCTTTTTTCTATATTGGATATGCAAAGCAGTTCGCTGAGCACACAGAACGTTCATAGATGAATGCTCTTGCATATTACTTAATCTATAAATACAGCAGAAGAAAGAATATAAACCTGTAATCCATGACAGAAAAAAATTACAGCAGCATAAAAAAAATGCTGCTCCTTTTTATACTCGTATCACTTTTTGCTTACGTTGCAATACGAAGTAACGTATTGTCTTTTACGCACGATGAATGCCTGTCTTTTGACATTATTAGAGGAGATGTGGACAGAGCAAACACCGCCAACAACCATTTGCTCAACACCTGGCTGATGTCTCAGTCTTACTATTATTTCGGAGGAGAAGCGTTCTATCTCCGCTTGCCAAATCTGTTGGCATTTTTAGTGTATTTGTTTTTTAGTTATAAGATCTTGATCAAATCGACGAGCATTCCCTTGATGGTATTAGGGGTGTCACTCTTACTCTTTAATCCGTACCTGCTTGATTTCTTCTCTTTGGCAAGAGGTTACGGACTCTCCATGGGTTTTGGATTAGCAGCGCTTTATTTTTTAGTCAAACCAATTCCAGTCGGCTTTCGTCAATACATTACCAATATCTTTATGGCTTTAGGCTTCGCATTATTAGCGGCGTACTCCAATCTCATTTGCGTCAACTTGGTCATTACGGCGATGGCTGTTTATACAGTAGAGTTGTTTTTTTTATCGAGAGAACAAAGGTTTACAGTGCAAGCCAAACGATGGGCTGTCTTGGGATTGGCATGTACAATGAGTATTTTATTTATGGTCAAATTGATTCAGCATTTATTCATGCTGAAAGAACATAACGAGTTGTATTTTGGCGGTCCGAATAATTTTTATGATGACACCTTGAAATCAATAATTAAAAGTAGCTTATACTTTAATGAATACGGAGAAGGAGTTTCGATGATCTTTCGCATCTCATGTGTAGTACTATTTGTTATCGGCATTGTCTATCAATTTTTCAATCACAAAAACGTACAATTGCTTAAAGTGTCAGCAGCCTTGATGCTCATGATTTTGGCAACGATTGTCCAGCATTATGCGTTCGATGCACTTTATCCTGGCGTAAGGACAGCCTTGATATTTTTGCCCTTGTATGCCTTGTTTTGCTATTTTTTAGTTTGCGCATGGTATGAGCAATGGAGCGAGTCAAAAAAAACGAAAATCTCGTTTGGTTTGTTTTTGTTGGTGGCGCTGTGTTTGCCAATAGGCTGGCATTTTATAAAAAATGTAAATGTAGACTATGTTAATGAATGGAAGTACGACTCAGGCACGAAGGAAATCATGAATATGATCCGAGAAAAATACGCGCACGAAAGTAATGTAGCTCAAACAATAAGTATTTCTAACAGTTGGGTTTTTGAACCGTCGATCAATTATTACCGCAACTTATATGCAATGGATTATTTAGCGCCTGCCAATCGAGAGGGAATAAACTGCAATTCAAATTTTGTGTATTGCTTAAAAGAGGAAAGGGATACCTTGAGCAACATAAATGATTACACTGTAATCAAAGAGGAATACGCTGCAGATGCATTATTGCTTCAAAGGAAAGCTTTTATGAAGTAATTATACGAGAAAGTTAACTAAGTGTGTGCATCAACAACTAGTGTTCATTTTCATATTGCACTTGGTTGTTTCGGGCCAACCTGTTTTTAAGGATGTTGATGTATTTTAAGGCCAATTTATTATTGTAGTCTGAGTAGGATTTTGAGGCCCATTCGATCGCTTTGGGTAGATCGCCGTTAATTTCATTGATGATGGCCATGTTATAGCAAGCTCTACCGGCTATTTTCATGTTGGGGTTAGATACTTCTTTCGCCCAAAGTTCGGCTGCACCATCCCAATCTCCTGTAAGAGATCTTCGTCTACCGATGACAAAATTGTTGGTGCCGCGTACGTAGTAATCTCTACTCACACGGATTACGTAGGGCAGGACTCGTGTTGCATAATTATGGCCAATGGTATTACTGATTTGTTGTACTGCTTCTTTACGACCAACAATTTGTTGTACCGCAATCATGGGGTTTATACCCTTGCCGTATTGTGAAACATTGTCGGTATAGACAAACTCGTCGAGTATGTATTTGTCCGTTGGATCATAAATTCTCCAGCCAGTTTTAATATAAGTGGTCATGGTTGCTTCATGCTCAATAGCTGGAATTGTTAAGCCAAAAGGATTGGCGATCTCCGCTGTTTTGACATTATAAATCACTTTTGTATCGGTGTCGAAAAAGCACAATACAAACAAGGCATCGACATCGTTGGCTTTACAAATTTCTCGTACTTTTTCCCATGGTAATGCGGCTGGGAAAACACCAAGTCCAGGACTTTTCACCTTAGGATCTTCAATCAATGCGATTTCTGAAAATCTATTGTTGTGAATGAGTTCATCGTATAACCCTAATGCAGCACTGTGCGCGCCATCTTTATCGAGGTTTTTACCTTCGGCAGTCAATATCTTGTCTAAGTCGTCTAAGGGTTTGTTTTTATCCGTCGATAAACTTCGATCCAATACCCCAACTTTTTGAATGCGTCCTGGAACATATACAGGAGCAGGTTCTGTTGCATTCATGGTCAAGTAGTTTGTTGAACTGCATGAAAAGAGAAAGCCTGCGAATAAAATTGCAAAGAGGACAGAGCGTGTGTAAAAAATTGGCATAGGCTAATAGGTTATTTTTTGAACATAAAGTCATGTTGATAAACGTTTGTAAGCATAGACTTGTTTGCGATACTGTAATTAATTTACACAATAATGTAAAAAAAAGAGTCCCGATAATTTATCGGGACTCTTTTTATGTCGGAAGGGTTAATAGTACTATCTAATCCCTTTGAAGATTTTAAAGCTTCCAATACCCCAAACTTGTAGTCTGTAAGCAATGGATACGCCCAATACGCCAAAACCATATTTGGTACTGCGACTAAAATTAATGCTGCTGGCTTCTTCAAAATATTTGGTAGGGCAAGTCACTTCACCAATGCTCATGCCAGCGTAGGTAATTTGTCCCAACATCTCATTGTCAAACACAAAGTCATCAGAATTATTTTCTAAAGGCAAGGTCTCCAATACTTTTTTGCTGAATGCTCTATATCCTGTATGGTATTCGGCAAGTTTTTGTCCCATCATCACGTTTTGGAAAAACGTAAGGAAACGGTTGGCGATGTATTTGTAGAGCGGCATGCCGCCTTGTAAGGCGCCTTTGCCCAAAATACGAGAACCCAACATCACATCGAACAAACCACGAGCAATAGGATATACCATGGCTTCCAATAAAAGAGGCGTATATTGATAATCGGGATGAAGCATAACCACTACATCTGCACCAGATTCTAGGGCAGCTTTATAGCAAGTCTTTTGATTTCCACCATAACCTTTGTTGTTGTCATGACGAATGACTTTGTGAACGCCTAATTGTTTCGCTACCTCAGAAGTATTGTCTCTCGAGTGGTCATCGACTAAGATGACTTCATCGACAATGTTAAATGGGATTTCTTTAAAGGTTTGTTCTAATGTTTTTGAGGCATTATAAGCAGGCATTACTACTACTATTTTTTTACCGTCGATCATACTGTAAGCTATGAGGTTAAGATTCTAAGTTAAAAATAAAAAGCCTTCGGTAAAACCGAAGGCCTTTTTATTCGTTATTGTTGTGGTGATGAGTGGAATCGAACCACCGACACAAGGATTTTCAGTCCTTTGCTCTACCGACTGAGCTACATCACCAGCTCATTTCAGTGTGCAAAGATATTTAAATTTTATATTTTAAAAAAAATATTGAGAAATAAATTAAATTAAAGGCATGATTATACTTCCACAAATCATTTTTGCGCTATTGCTTGCGGTGGCCTCCTTTTTTATTCTAAAGAGCATCGGCAGGATCAAGTCGAACATTGCCTTGGGTAAACCTTTTGAATTACAAACGACATCTTTCCAGCGGTGGAGAAACATGACCCTTACCGCTTTAGGTCAAAAAAAGATGTTTAAAAAACCCTTGCCTGCAGTCTTGCACGTGTTCGTTTACTTGGGTTTTTTGATCGTAAATGCAGAGATGTTGGAGATTGTACTTGATGGTTTGTTGGGTACACACCGTTTGTTCTCTTTACCTCTTGGTTCATTTTACACCTTCATAGTCAATGTGTTCGAGTTTTTTGCCTTCGCCGTCATTGTTGCATGTTTTATTTTTCTAATCCGAAGAAATATTCTTCATGTGAAGCGTTTCACAGCGTCTGAAATGAAAAAAGGCCCCATTTTAGACGCCAATATTATTTTGATCGTAGAAATTTTATTGATGTTTGCCTTTTTATTCATGAATGCCAGCGATAAACTGCTGCAAGGGCAAAGCGACCATTATACTGCAACGGGTAACTTTTGGTTCAGCGGACATTTAATTCCCTTATTGACAGGTCTATCAGTGGATGCCTTACACATGCTTGAGCGTTTTTGTTGGTGGTTTCACATCATCGGTGTGCTGTGTTTTGCCAACTATGTATTTTATAACTCTAAGCACTTACACATTTTCTTTGCTTTCCTCAATACCTTTTATGCGCGCCTTACTCCTGCGGGAGAATTTGACAACATGAAAGAAGTCACCAAGGAAGTGCAATTGATGCTAGGCCTTGTGCCTGCCGATGCCACTCCTACGAACGATGCGAGCACTCCGTTTCGCTTTGGGGCTAAAGATGCGCAAGATTTAACCTGGAAAAATTTAATGGATGCCTACAGTTGCACCGAATGTGGTCGCTGTACAGAACAGTGTCCAGCCAACATCACAGGAAAAAGTTTATCGCCGCGTAAAATCATGATGGATACCAGAGACCGTATCGAAGAAATAGGCGCAAACATCAGATCACACGGTAAAGAATACCAAGACGGCAAGTCTTTATTAGGAGATTACATTACAGAAGAAGAAATATTAGCCTGCACCACGTGCAACGCTTGTGTAGAGGCATGTCCTGTAAATATAAATCCCGTAGAAATTATTGTACAACTGAGAAGGTACAAAGTCATGGAAGAGTCGAAGGCTCCAGCTTCTTGGAACAGTATGTTTTCTAATATCGAAAACAATGCAGCTCCTTGGAAATTTTCTCCTTCAGACAGGTTCAATTGGTCAGATAAACTATAAGATAAGATGTCAGAAACGAACAAGGTACCCGTTGCAGCAGATTTATTGGCTCAGGGAAAATCATTTGAAGTGTTGTTTTGGGTAGGTTGCGCGGGCTCTTTCGATGAGAGAGCAAAGTCTGTGACGCGTTCGTTTGTAAAAATATTAAATCACCTGAATATTTCTTATGCGGTATTGGGTACCGAAGAAAGCTGTACTGGAGATCCCGCGAAGCGGGCAGGCAATGAGTTTTTGTTTCAGATGCAAGCCATGTCGAACATACAGATTTTTAATGCTTATGGCGTAAAGCGAATTGTTACCACTTGCCCTCATTGTTTCAATACCTTAAAAAACGAATACCCTTCTTTGGGCGGAAATTACGAAGTGATGCACCACTCGGTGTTTTTACAAGAGCTGATTGATCAGGGTAAAATTAAACTCCAAGAAGGAGGTGCGTTTAAAGGTAAAAAAATTACGTACCATGATTCTTGTTACTTGGGCAGAGCGAACGGGGTGTACGAAGCCCCTCGAAAAGTATTGGAAGTATTGGACAGTGAGCTGGTGGAAATGAAACGTTGCAAAACGACAGGACTCTGTTGTGGTGCAGGCGGAGCTCAAATGTTTAAAGAACCTGAAAAAGGAAATAAAGACATCAACATCGAGCGCACAGAAGAAGCACTTGCTACAGGTGCTACCATCATAGCAGCAGCGTGTCCTTTTTGCATGACGATGATGACCGACGGGGTGAAGGGTAAAGAAAAAGAAGACACGGTGAAAGTATACGACTTAGCAGAACTAATTGCCCTAAACGAAGGTTTGGTTTAAAAAGCAACGTGTGCTTTTAAACAAGAATCTTAGACTATAAACATAGCAATCAATGACTGTTTTATTCGATCAATTACCAGAAAATGCAAGGGCTTGGGTATATACTGCCAACAGGTTATTAACAGAGCAAGAAGTTGAAACAGTGGAACATCGTTTGTCTGAATTTACCTCAACATGGTCCAGTCATGGTACTCCCTTGAATGCAGCGAGCAAAGTATTTGATCGTGCGGTGGTTGTTATTGCGGTCCAAGACGGTTGGGATGCGGCCAGCGGCTGCTCTATCGATAAATCTGTAGGTATTTTAAAAAGCCTTGAACAAGAGTTAAAGGTGACATTTTTTGATCGTATGCTTCTTCTCTTCAAGGCTAGAAAAGAGTCTGAAATCTCTTTTGTGCTTGTTTCAACCTTAAAAAGAGGCTTGCAGGAGGGAGAAATTTCTGCCGATGCCTTGGTCGTAAATACACAGGCCGATACCTTAAATACCTTAAAGAATGGGCCTTGGGTGGCAATACAGTCGACATGGTTAGCCAAGTCTGCCGTTTTAAATATACGTTAAAGCCAAATTTGGTGTAAAAAAGTCCAAATTATATGTACTAATTCCCTACTTTTTCTAACTTGCATTACTATATTTTTAAGCGTTAAACTTGTTTGAACAATAATGTTAGCAAAAATCCGTCTTAACCTCCTTTTGGCATCCGTGCTTTTTTTAGCCTTTGCCTGTACTCCTAAAGCAACAAGATACCTTAACAAAGGTAAGGAACAATACAATCAAGCGGAATATCAGTTCGCGATTGAAAACTTCCAACAAGCACTTTCTTATGGCACGCCTACTGGAGAAGCTTCTTTTTTGATTGGAGAATCTTACCGCAGATCGAACCGTATTCATGAATCGGAGAAATTTTACAAAGCCGCAGTAGATGCAAAAGTGCCCGATGAGGATGCTTATTTCTACTATGCGTTTGCCCTTAAATCGAACGGTAATTATGAAGGAGCCGCTACGCAGTTCCAAAATTACATTAAGATGGGTACCAACTTCGACTTCATCAACAGATCGAAGAACGAGCTACAAAACATTAAAATCTTAAGTGAGATTGCCAACAAAAAATCGTTGTATAAAATCACCAACATTGAAGACTTAAATACTGAAGCGGCTGAATATTCCCCCTTCGTTTTTGAGGGAGCTCTTTATTTCACTTCTTCTCGAGGTGTAGATAAAATGCATGCTGCTACGGGTACAGGATTTACTGAAATATATAAGTTTATATTTGATGGCGCCAATCGTTTTTCAGGGCAAGCTCAAAAATTACCTGATGGCCTTATCAACACCTTAGATGCGCACGAAGCCAATGCAATCGTGAATAAGGATGCTAACATCATTATTTTTGCTAGAGGAAATGATGGTTCAAAAAAGGGTCAACAAGATGTGGATCTTTTCCAAAGCGTTCGTCAAGCGGATGGAACTTGGGGTCAAGCAACCATGTTAAAAATCAGCAGTCAAGAAGCTTGGGATGCTTGTCCAGCCCTTTCAGCAGATGAAAAAACACTTTACTTTGCATCGAACCGCGAAGGCGGTAGTGGCGGAGTTGATATTTACAAAGCCACTAAGAATACGGATGGAGAATGGGATAATGCAGAAAACATTGGAACTCCAATCAATACCAGAGGTAACGACATGTTCCCTTATGAAACGAAAGAAGGAGTATTCCATTTTTCTTCAGACGGGCATCCTTCTATTGGAGCCTTAGATTTCTTTGTTGTTAAAAAAGAAAATGGGACTGTTAAAATTGAAAACATGGGTTCTGGTATCAATACCAGTTACGATGAGTTAGGTATATTTTACGCAGATTCTATGACGGGTTATTTTGCTTCCAATAGGCCAGGTGGTAAAGGAGATGACGATATCTATGAATTTGTGGATGAGTCTAAAATTAAAACAGCGCACTATGTTTTAGATGGAACAGTACTACAAGACTCTTCTGGGAAACAAAGTATCCTGCCTGGAAGTTTAGTGCTTATTATTAACGAAAAAGGAGATACTGTAAAATCTGTTATTGCAGATTCTGAGGGTAATTTCAAAGCAACCTTGGATCCTGATACGAAATATAAGTTGATTGCTTCTAAAGACGGCCACTTAACAGAAGAAATTGAAGTACTTATTCCTTTGGTCCTGTATAAAGACTTGAAACCTGGAGACAATGAAATTGCTCACCATGTGCAAATCGTTTTACCAATGAAGGCCATGAATGTTGAGTTTGCCATCGACAACATCTACTACGATTACGATAAATGGAACATTCGTCCAGATGCAGCAATAGAGCTATTTAAAGTCGTTGATTTCATGAAACTAAACACCGACGTTTCTATTGAGTTAGGTTCTCATACCGATGCAAGGGGTTCTGCTACTTACAATAGAAACTTGGCTCAAAAACGTGCGCAAGCAGCAGTTGACTTTATCGTGTCAAAAGGAGTTGAGAAAGCTCGTATTACTGCAAAAGGTTATGGTGAAGATAAATTGGTGATTAAAGACGCTAAGACAGAAGAAGATCACCAGCACAACCGTCGTACAACAGTCCGTATTACTGGTATCAGCGACGATAAAATAAAAGTGCTTCACAAAGGCGAAGAACGCGAGAAACAACTACAAGAGAAACAATAAGCTTTCTCTAGAGAAGAAATATAAAAGAAAAGCCTCCTGCTATATATTTAGCAGGAGGCTTTTGTTATTTTTGCAGGTAGAATTTAAAGTTATGAGTGATCGTTACAATCAAAGGGGTGTTTCTGCTTCTAAAGAAGACGTGCATGCTGCTATAAAAAACATCGACAAAGGTGTATTTCCTAAAGCCTTTTGTAAAATCGTACCAGACATATTGGGTGGCGATGAAAACTATTGCAACATCATGCATGCCGATGGAGCGGGTACCAAATCTTCTTTGGCATACATGTACTGGAAAGAAACAGGAGATTTGAGTGTCTGGAAAGGCATTGCGCAAGATGCAGTCATCATGAACATTGACGACTTACTTTGTGTAGGAGCGACTGATAACATCATCCTTTCTTCGACCATTGGAAGAAATAAAAATTTGATTCCTGGCGAAGTGATTTCTGCCATCATTAACGGCACAGAAGAAGTATTGCAAATGCTCAGAGAGCATGGAGTGGGCATATACAGCACAGGGGGAGAGACCGCTGACGTAGGAGATTTAGTAAGAACCATCATTGTCGACAGTACAGTGACCTGTCGCATGAAAAGAAGTGATGTTGTAGACAATGCGAACATTGCGGGTGGACAAGTCATTGTAGGTTTGTCTTCTTATGGACAAGCAACATACGAAAGCACATATAACGGCGGCATGGGCAGCAATGGATTAACCTCTGCTCGTCACGATGTATTTGGCAAAGCTTTAGCGCATAAATACCCAGAAAGTTTCGATGCACAAGTACCAGCTGACTTAGTATATTCTGGATCGTACGGTCTTTTAGACACGTTGAAAGATGTTCCATTAGACATGGGTAAACTCGTATTGTCTGCGACGAGAACGTATGCTCCTGTCATTAAATCAATGTTGCTTAAGCACAGGGCTTCCATTAAAGGCATGGTGCATTGTAGTGGCGGAGCTCAAAGCAAAGTATTGCACTTTACATCCGATGTAAAAATTATAAAAGATAATTTGTTCTCCATTCCTCCTTTGTTCAACATTATAAAAGAACAAAGCAAATCTTCTTGGACCGAGATGTACAAAGTCTTTAACATGGGTCATCGTATGGAAATTTATACCGACGAGAGTACAGCGCAAGACTTGGTTGCGATCAGTAAAAGTTTTGGTATTGATGCACAAGTCATCGGCAGAGTAGAGACGCTCAAGGGAGGCAATGAAGTCAATCTGAAAGTGCCTGTTATGGATGAGTGGGTTACTTATTGTTAGAGTCTTGGTGATGATATAAATCATCTGTATTGATCTACAAATTTATTTAAATTGCTTCCGCTTAAATTACAATTGAATAAAAGATGATGAATAGAGTACTGTTTTCAACCTTAATCTTGCTTACGACACTTGTCGGCAATTCATTCGCTCAATCTTTAGAAGAAACATCTCCTGCAAAACGCAGAAAGGGAACACTCTACGGTTCTTGGGGCTATAATCGCGAGTGGTACAGTAAAAGTGATATTCATATCCATAATAACGGCGATCCAAGTCAGCATAATTCAAGCGGTAGTTATGATTTCACTGTTCATAATGCGAAGGCAAATGACCGTGACGATTTTGATCAAATCTATGATGTTGGAAATATTACTATTCCTCAGTTTAGTTTCCGAGTAGGTTATTTGTTTAACGATAAGCATGACTTAGGGATTGAAATCAATTATGACCATGCGAAATACATCATGGCCGATTATCAAAACCTTCGTGTAACAGGTCAAATATTTGGCGCACCGATTGATAAAGATACGGTAGTTGATCCTACTTCTTTTTTGCATTTTGAACACAGCGATGGTGCAAATTTCTTATGCTTCAATTTGGTAAAACGTTTTCAGATCTATAATGCCAAATCAGAAAAATGTCGCTTTAGTGCTATTGCCAAAGCAGGACCAGGCCTCGTATATCCGCGTACCGATGTGACGTTGTTTGGCACGAGAGTCAATAATAAATGGCATGTCGCAGGTTATTTTGTAGGCCTTGAAGTAGGCCCGAGAATAGAGCTATTCAAGTATTTCTTTGCAGAATGGACAGCGAAAGTGGGTTATGCTAATTATACGAATTCATTAGTATTAGCAGAAACAGCAAAAGCCAACCATAAGTTTACCACGTTCATGACCATTTTTACGTTTGGGTTTCAGGTGCCTTTGTAATCTTGTTGGTTATATATTCTCGAAACGTATTAATGATTATTCATCAATATTGCGATCTCATCAAAGGACTTTCCTTTGATTTGCTGCCATGCTGCAGAATGTTTAATCTCCACATTTTTTAACAGCTGTATAGTCAGTAGAATATCTTCTTCTGCCATGCCTTGAAACATTAAGGCATTCGCTTTACGCATCTGAACGTAGCAGTCTTGCAATATAGCTTGTCCTTTTGCTGTAATCTTCACACGTTTTGATCGCTTGTCAATTTTATCTTCTTCTTCGGTAATGAATTCCTGCTTTAATAAGTTGGATAGAATGTTAAGCCCCGTTGACAATTCTATTAAGCAAGTATGAATGATTTCCGTTTTTTTGCCTTCTTTTAGATGGGCTGCTGCGTTGAGGATAAGAAATTCTTCGAGTTGCTTAATGGGGATATTATTCAATGCTGCATTCGCGTATGTTTGTTGAAAGGTAGCGAGTCGTTGAATGAGTTTGGAAAGCACAATAGTGTCTGTCGGTGGCATCAAGCCTCCAAACAATTTACCTGCATTCTCTTTTTCTCTAGAAGAGGTCAGGTAATAGCGGCAAAAATCTTCAATCTCCGCGTCAGGATGCTTCTCTTCAAATTCTCCCCATAGATTAACCAAATGGACGGTTTTGTTCATACTTGCAATATTTTTGTTTTAAATATAATAAACATATAGTTTAAATGTTGCATTTTATATCAAATCTGTTTTATATTTGACAAATAAATATCAATAATGATGCTTGTTTCAATGCGAAGAAAATAAACAATTAGGCTATTGATGTGTTTTTAGGCTTAGAGAAACAGATGAACTTTAAATGGACTTGCAAAAGTTTTTTACTTTATGATAGCAGAGTTAAAAGGAGTGTCTAAAGAATACAAAGTCGGAGATCAACGTTTGATGGCTTTGCAGAAAACAGATTTAAAAATTAATGCTGGCGAATTGATCCTCATCATTGGTCCATCCGGGTCTGGTAAAACAACCTTACTTTCTTTGTTGGGTTGTGTCATTTATCCTACCGAAGGAGATTTATGGGTAGATGGTCAATATGTAAACGAGATGAATCAGGAACAACTGGCCAAATTACGATTGAATACTATCGGGTTTGTTTTTCAGAATTTCAATTTACTTGCGCCTCTTAATGCAGAACAAAATGTGATGATGCCACTTCAGCTGATGGGTATGAAAAATAGCCTTGCAGAAGAAAAAACAAGACAAGCAATTGAACTTGTCGACATGACTGATCGTCGCAAAAACTTACCCAAACAATTGTCTGGTGGTCAGCAACAACGCGTAGCCATTGCCAGAGCTTTAGTTACCGAACCTAAAATTATTTTATGTGATGAGCCCACCGCTTCTTTAGATAAAGATTCACTGGAGGTGGTCATGAAAGAACTACGTTCCTTAGCGGATAGAGGGAAAGCTGTAGCAGTGGTTACGCATGATCCCCGTTTGAAACAATATGCACACCGTATCATTGAAGTTAATAATGGTATCGTAACAGAAACCACAGAATTTACTCATTAATAGATTTAATCGTTTCTTTTATGTTCAAAAAAATAAGTTTAGTCATAGGTTCAGTATTACTTCTTGCTTCTTGTGGAGGGAAAAGTAAAGAAGAACAACGTACAGCAGATTCTCTTGCTGAGAAACCTTTGCTCGTTTCACAAATTGTAGGTGTAGCGCTAATAGAGCCTCAAGCACACATTGTTTCTTTGTATGCTGAAACCGGTGGTATTGTGAAGAAAATTAACCACGACATCAACGAAGATGTGATAGAGGGAGATGTTATCGTAGAGTTGATAAGCGATGTAGAAAATGCACAGCTCAATCAAGCGCAATCTAAGTTAGCTACTCAGCGAGCGTTGATCAGCGCAACGCAATCACAATACAATTCTATTCGTGTGAAGTTTGAAAATGCAAAAGCTAATTTCGATCGTAATACCAACTTATTTCAATCTGGTGGCATCACTAAACAAGCGTTGGACGATAGTCGTTTCACGAATGAATCGACCAAAGCAGATCTTACTAGTGCACAGGCCAATATAAATCAACAGCAAAGTCGTTTAAAAGAATTAGCAGCAGACATTAATTACTATCAAAAAATAGTAGACCGTAAAAAAATAAAAGCATTGGTCAATGGAAAGGTACTGTCTATGGATGTAAAAATAGGGAACAACATTTCTTCCAATCAAATAGTATGTGATTTCGCCCCCGAAGGTCCATTAATGGCGGTAACAGAAGTGGATGAGTTGTTTGCCGACAAAGTAAAAGTAGGAATGAAAACGTATATCCGTCCGCAAGGTAAGAACGATACTTTGGGTACAGGAACTATATATTTGACATCGCCTTATTTAAGAAAAAAATCATTGTTCTCCGATGGTGCTGCCAACATGGAAGATAGAAGAGTCCGTGAAGTTCGTGTATTGCTAGATAGCAATGCGAGGGCTCTGATCGGTAGTCGTGTAGAGTGTGTCATCATCTTGAATCAATAAAATACAGGTATGTTTAAAACAGCTTTACGATTTATCCTTTACGATAAACCCAAATCCATCGGTGCTCTTGCAGGTACCATCATATCCGTTTTTCTAATTGGGCAGCAATGTGGAATTTTCATATTCCTCATCAATGCCATGAGCAGTCTGGTCAATAACAACAGTGAATATGTGTGGGTAGTAGACGATAGAACAACCAATGTTACGGCTCTTGCTCAACTTGACATGCGTGTGTGCTATGAATTGAAAAGTATAGAAGGGATAGAAAGTGTTCATCCTCTCGTGGTAACAGCGGGTGCAGCACGTTTTGAAAATGGAAAATCAGCAGGTATTACCTTGATTGGTGTGGAGTCTCCTGAATTTGCAGGTGGTCCGTGGAAACTTTCTAAAGGGAAGAAAGAAGATATGCTAAGGGATGGAGCTATTGTTACAGAATATTTTGACAAAGCGACTTTAGGAGATTTAGCACTGTATGATTATTTTGAGATCAACGGAAAAAAAGTGTTTAATGCAGCTCAAACCAGAGGGGTAAGGGCTTTCGGTGGTGGAGTGTATACATTCACCACGTTGGAGAGGGCGCGTTACCTTGGTAATTTTCCAAAGAATAAGGCCAGTGCTTTCTTGGTTAAATTGAAAAATAAAGATGACGAAGCGAAAGTCATGGCCTTGATTAATAAAAACATCAATACCGTGAAAGCTTGGAACAGCGATGACTTTGCTCGATCATCGATTATCACGGTGCTCAAAACCTCAGGTATTGCCATCTCATTCGGCACCTTGATTGTATTCGCCTTGATCGTTGGTTTTGTGATCATCGGACTGACATTGTATTCAGCCGCAATCGATCGAATTAAAGATTACGGAACCTTGAAAGCCATTGGAGCAACGAATGCCTACATCCGTAAGCTGATCATTTGTCAAGCGATGATTGTGTCTTTCGTAGGTTTACCATAGGAACTATTTTGGTAGAAGGATTTAGGAATGGCATAGCAAATGCGGGGACCTTTTTTAACTATCCTTTGTGGTTGCGTCTTACGTTTTTTCTAGTGACGATGCTCATCGCTCTTTTAGGAAGTTCATTTGCGATCAAACGAATTACAAACTTAGAACCTGCACAGGTATTTAGAGGATAATCCCATTTAATGATATTCAACATGAAAACAAGTATACTTCTTATTGCTGTTTTGATTTATTGTATTCAAAACATATCGGTACAGGCTCAAGGTTTATCCCTTCAGGAGGCATTACAAAAAGCACAAGAAAATCGACTCGACATCAAAATAAAACACTACTCTACGGAAGTGTCTGAAAACGAAATTGGGAAAATTAATGCCAAAAATCTCCCACAGGTCAATGCTGATTTTGACATGAGGTACAACAGTATATTACAAACAAGTATATTGCCGGCAGCAGCTTCCACCTCTAGTAATGGTGTAGATGTTCCTATAAAATTTGGAACAAATTACAATGCACTGTTGGGATTAAACCTCACGCAAAATATTTTAAATCCTAGCAATAAGGGAGACAAGAAAATTGCTGTTGCACAAAGCGAATACAGTAAATTGGAGAAATCCACTACTGAGGTGATGGTGAAACAAGAAGTAACAGAAGCTTATTTTTCAAGTTTGCTTTGGAAAGAAAAAAGTAAACTTTCGATAGAAAATGTAAATAGAACACTTGCGATATATACGACTGCTAAAAATCAATACCAAGAAGGCACTCTATCTCAATATGAAATGGAACGAAGTCGTATTGACCATGAAAATGCACTGGCAGAGCATCAAAAAAATGTCCAAAATCAATATTTAGCGATGGCTGATTTATATTATAAAATGGGGACTGATGAAATAGCGACAGATTCTTTAAGCGATAGCATTACGTCGCTTTATACAACCTTTCAGTTAAACGAGAAATCTTCCGAGGAGATTAAGCGACCAGAATTGTCGATGGAAGAGGCTCAATTGAATATCTTTGAGTTGAATATGAAAAAACAAAACCTAGCCTACTTGCCTACGGTTTCGTTTTATGCTAATTATTCGATGCAATACCTTAATAATGATTTATTTCCCTTTCAGTCCACTCAGGTATATCCATTCAGTTACTTGGGTCTTAAGGCGAGCATTCCTTTGTTCGATGGTTTTTATAAAGAAAAAAACAAATCAGAATATAAGATAAAAAGTCAGGCCTCTAAATTACGATACGAAAAATTAGTGAAAGATTATAAGCAAGAAAAAAACAGGGCTCAAACATCCATCAAAAATGCGCAACAGGATCTTGATTTTCAATCTAAAAATTTAACCTTGATTACATCATTGTACAAAATTGAAACTGATCGTTTAAAAAATGGTGCGATTAAACCGAATGATCTTACAACAACCTATTATACCTTACAGCAAACTCAAAACAATTACCTAAATGCCTTGTATAACTATTTAATTGCAGTGGTTGCTTATAAAAAGGCCGAGGGTTCGTTGTAGTACGTTCTGCTTTTTTATATTATTTCCCTTGCACCGCTTCTTGTATCGCTTTCAATAAAGAATATTGGTTATTGACATCCTGACTTAATTCCCATATCATCACACCTGCTGCTCTTTCTTTGGCAAGTGTTACCTTCTTTTTCATCGTTGGAATGCCGTTGTAATGTACGCCGTCGATTTCATCAAGTTGAGAAGCATTTACAGCATCTTCTTGAATTAAAACTTTATAATCAGTGTTGGGTTCTTTGCCATAAAAAGGCAAACCTAAAATTAGCTTTTCTTTCGGACATCCTTTAAGAGTCCAGTAAGCAAGGCATCTCTCTGCATAGTCATAAGATGAATGAGGAGTTGGTCCATCGTAGGCCATGATGTTGACATAATCCATGAATGGGAAAGACTCTTTCGTAATGGCATCGCCGTGCACGCCTTCTCCTGCTACCGCCACGCTAACTTGTTTGCCCTTTGCTTTGATGGAGTGATACAATTCTTTCATCGTCAGCAAAAAAGTTTCTGCATTGTCGGGATATTCCCAATCGATATCGATACCGTCTAATTCATATTCTTTGATGAGAAACATGATCGAGGATACGAATTTTTTTCTGCTTGCTTCTTTAGAGGCCATGGCTTCAAAAGCCTGGTCATTGCCACCTCCATCGCCAATGTCCCAGCCTCCAACGGCCAAGAAAACTTTCACTTGTTGTTCATGTGCAAGTTCTACAAGTGCCATCAGTTTTCCTGAATCCGCAACTCGTATGCTTCCATCACTACTTGGGAAGGCAAAGGAAAAATTGACTTGCGTAAGCTTGTCAAACTGTATGTCTTCAGGTTCTCCGCTCCATGATGCGTAGTAACCAATGACGGGAAAGGTTTTGCTTTGAGCTTGTACAGAACTAGTAAGCAGTGTGCAGTAGACAGTAAGCAGTAGACAGAAGGTTTTCATAGATGAGAGAGATAAGAATAGGATTAGTACTTTAGTTCCTCTTGCCTCAATATACAAGAAGATGTATGTTTATGTATATTGGAATTTTAAATACTCAGAGGCTGGCGCCTTTTTCTTTTCTTTTGGGCGAACAAAAGAAAAGAAAAATAATATCATGAAAGTTTAATATTTAGTAATCAGAACTGAAGGGAACTAAAGTGCTAATCCTAATATAAGAATTAAGCACCAATGTTATCAAAGGTTTACTCCGCTCCTTTAAACTGACGTAAAAAACGAATGTCATTTTCTGTAAACAAACGCAAATCTTTAATTTGATACTTAAGCATGGTAACGCGCTCGATACCCATGCCGAATGCAAAGCCTGTATATTCTTCAGGATCGATCCCGCAATTTTTCAATACGTTTGGATCCATCATGCCACTTCCTCCAATTTCAACCCAACCAGAATACTTGCAAATATTACAGCCTTTCCCTTTACAGATGTGACAGGTAATGTCAATCTCTGCGCTCGGCTCGGTGAACGGAAAATAAGAAGGGCGAAAACGAATTTTTGTTTCAGGGCCAAACAATTCTTTTACAAAGTGGTAAAGCGTATTTTTCAAATCCGCGAAGCTCACTTTTTTGTCGATGTACATGCCTTCAATCTGATGGAACATGCAATGTGCTCTAGCAGAAATAGCCTCGTTACGGTATACTCTTCCTGGAGAAATCGTGCGAATTGGAGGCTTTTCATTTTCCATCGTGCGCACTTGTACCGACGAGGTATGCGTACGCAAAGCGATATCTGGATTTTTTTGTACGAAGAAGGTGTCTTGCATTTCGCGTGCAGGATGGTCTTCTGGAAAATTAAGGGCCGAGAAGTTATGCCAGTCGTCTTCTATTTCAGGACCTTCAGAAAGGTTGAAACCCATCCGCTCAAATATTTCGACCATGCGGTTTTTAACCACCGTGAGGGGATGCAAAGAACCTAAGGTATTCGGAACCACAGGAAGGGTAAGGTCTAATCCGCTTTCTTTGGATTCAGAAGCGCCAGCTGAGCCGATATTGGTTTGCAATTCGTCAAACTTTGCTTGAGCGGCGACTTTTAACTTGTTTAGGTCTTGGCCCAATTGTCTTTTGAGCTCAGGCGTTACTTGCTTAAAATCTTCGAAAAGCAGGGTGACTTTGCCTTTGCGACTGATGAACTCTAACCTAAAATTTTCCAGCTGTTCTTTAGTCTCTATCGTAAAGTCCTGGATCTGTTTGTTTAATTCTTGAATCTTTTCCAACATACCCTGCAAATATATAAATAATTCATGGCAAGAGAATTGGTAAATGAGAACATCGGCTTAATTTTGTTCCAATTCTTTAACAACATCCTCTTTGGTACTGAAAGAAACAAAAACCCTACTTCGCAAGGAGTTTTTACTGGAATGGAAAAATCGCCATATTTTCCAGAGCATCTTGTTGTACTTGGGCAGTACTATTTTCATCATCTATTATTGTTTCCAAGGCAGAGGACAAGGAATGAACCCTTTGGTTTGGCTTTCAGTCTATTGGCTTTTATTAACGTTTACGACTTTCAATTCGGTTGCTAAAGCTTTTGTTACAGAACCGGCTGGCCGAATGTTGTTTTATGGCACCATGATCTCAGCGGAAGCTTTAATATTGTCTAAATTGCTTTACCACATGGTGTTGGCCGTTGGGGTTTCGGCATGTGCTTGGCTTTTATTTGGACTCATATTTCAGGTTCCTGTGCAGGACATTACGTTGTTTCTCTTCATTCAGGCCATTGCCGTGGCAGGTTTTGCGGCTGTCATTACGATGGCAGCAGGAATAGCTTACAAAGCAGGAGGTAATTTCACCTTATCGGCGGTGTTGAGCTTTCCCGTTTTACTACCCATGATCATGATGGCAGTAAAAGCTTCTCGAGCAGCATTGGATGGTTTAGACCGATCCATTTCCTGGGACGAGGTGCTTGTATTGCTTGCATTGAATGTGATTACAGTTACAGTTTCTTATTTGTTATTTCCTTACCTTTGGAAAGCATAATACCATGAGCCTAAAAAATACACTCCTTCAAAACAGATCCCCTTTTGTATGGTGGAAATTAATGAGCATACTGCTGTTGATGACAGTCGTTATGCTGGGCTTTACCTCTAAGGTTCCGCGCTTGCCGATCTTAAACGAAACCATTCGTAATTTGTACTTTCATGTTCCGATGTGGTTTGGCATGACGACCTTTCTCTTCATCTCTTTAGTCAATGCTATTTTGTATTTAAGAAAACCCAGTGTACACAGAGATTTACTTTCGGTGGAATACAACAACATGGGCTTATGCTTTGGTACATTAGGTTTACTGACGGGTATGGTTTGGGCGAAAGCAACTTGGGGTACTTACTGGACAACAGATCCAAAATTAAATGCTGCGGCCATCGGCATGTTGATTTACGCAGCCTACGTGGTCTTGCGTGGTGCTATTCAAGACGAAGAACAACGTGCGCGCATCAGTGCGGTGTTTAATGTATTTGCATTTCCTGCCTTCATGGCGTTGGTGTATATCTTACCGCGTTTAACAGATTCTCTACACCCTGGAAACGGAGGCAATCCTGGCTTTAATGCATACGATCGCGATAGACAAATGAACATTATTTTCTATTCGTCGGTGACGGGTTTTATTTTACTCGGCGTATGGATTACAAGTTTAAGGGTACGATACAGAACATTAAAAAACAATCAACAGTAATTCGATTTATGAAAAATATAGTCAAAAACATCGCAATCGTTTTATTCATCTTAGTGCCCATGCTAGCAAGTGCGCAAGACGTAGAGATGGCAGACAAGTTTAGAGCAGACGGCAAAATCTATGTCGTAATTGCTGTCTTCTCCATTATACTCGCAGGCTTATTTGTATACTTATTTTCTTTAGACAAGAAAATCGGTAAACTTGAAAACAACCACGAATAATAAGTAAAGCGGCTTCCTTTATCGCATTATGAAACATAGTGCTTTTACCTCATTCAGATGAAAACTACACACATCATTTTATTACTGGTCATCGCTGTTGCCATTGGCGTAATCATCTCCACTTCTGGAGACGCATCGAAATATGTTTCTTTTGAAGAAGCGAAGGAGATTTCTTTAGACAATGCCGACGAAAAAGTACACGTAGTGGGCAAACTAAAAAAAGATGCGATGGGAAATATCATCGGCATGAATTATCAGCCGTCTATCGATCCTAATTACTTTGAATTTCTCATCATCGACAACAACAACAAAGAAGAGCGTGTCGTCTACTTGAGTCCAAAACCGCAAGATTTCGAGAAGTCAGAACAAATTGTAATCATTGGAAGTTACAAAGGCAATGCGTTTAAAGCGGATAAAATATTAATGAAATGTCCGTCTAAATACGAAGACAAAAAATTGAGTTCATCATTATAAAATAACATACAGGTATGCAGGTCGGTGACTGGGGACATTTATTCGTTATCATTTCATTCTTTGCGTCACTCGTTGCCGCATTTTCTTATTACAAAAGTGTCAGTGCGCATTCAGAAGATGTAGGTGCTCAAAAATCGTGGAAGCGTTTTGCAAGGACATGGTTTGCTATTCACGGATTATCGGTGCTTGGTATTGTCATTGCTCTATTTTACATCATCTATAATCACCGTTACGAATACTTTTATGCGTGGAGTCATTCCTCTAATCACTTAGCGGCAGAGTACATGATTTCTTGTTTCTGGGAAGGACAAGAAGGCAGTTTCTTGCTGTGGATTTTCTGGCATGTCATTTTAGGGGGTGTTTTATTGTATGTCAACAAAGATTGGGAAGCGCCTGTCATGGCCGTGTTCTGTCTGGTACAGGCTTTCTTAGTATCGATGATTATCGGTGTTGTATTGCCCATCATTGACCTTAAGATAGGAAGCTCTCCTTTTATTTTGCTAAAAGAAAGCATGCCTAACATTCCGATCTATGAGCTTAACCCTAATTATATTCCTGAAGACGGAAACGGTTTAAACCCTTTGCTTCAAAACTATTGGATGGTGATACATCCTCCGACGTTGTTTTTAGGATTTGCCACGACCTTGGTTCCTTTTGCATTTTTAATTGCGGGTTTGTGGTTAAAGAAATACAAAGAATGGATTAGACCCGCTTTGCCATGGGCATTGTTTTCAACCCTTGTTTTAGGGGTAGGTATTTTAATGGGAGGCTATTGGGCTTACGAAACCCTCAACTTTGGAGGGTATTGGAATTGGGATCCAGTAGAGAATGCCGTGTATGTGCCTTGGCTGGTCTTAGTAGCTTCGGTGCATACCATGATCATTTACCGTAACAACAATACCGCCTTGAAAACATCCATGGTACTAGTGCTGTCGTGTTTTTTATTGATCTTGTATTCTACTTTTCTTACCCGCAGTGGTATACTCGGAAATTCTTCGGTACACTCGTTTACTGATCTAGGATTATCGGGGCAGTTGCTCGTATACTTATTGGTCTTTGTTTTCTTAGCGATCGTTTTAATGGCTTTTCGCTGGAAAGAAATTCCTTCTTCAGAAAAAGAAGCGTCGATGTATTCTCGAGAGTTTTGGGTTTTCATTGGTGTTACTGTTTTATCGCTCGCCGCTTTTCAAGTCATTGCGACGACATCCATTCCTGTGTACAACAGCATTGCTAATGCACTCGGTATAGAATCTAGTTTAGCGCCACCAGCAAATCAAGAGTTGCATTATAGTCAATGGCAAATATGGTTTGCCATCAGCATCGCTTTCTTGTCTGGCATTGGGCAGTTTTTCTGGTGGAGTAAAATGGACAAGAAAAAAGTATGGGATAAAATTTTCATCCCTGTTTTACTTTCCTTGTTGATTGCAACACTCATTATATTAGTAGGAGGCTTAACGAAAGAAGGTACAGCAGAAACCTTTCCTGTGTACAAAAGGATAGGCTATATCTTATTGCTGACCACGTCTATCTTTTCTATTGTATCCAATGCCTTTATTTTTGTATCCATTGTAAAAAGCAATTACAAGCTCACTGGTGGTGCGGTATCACACATTGGTTTAGCGATGATGTTAATTGGAATATTATATTCTTCAGGCTATAGCGATGTCATTTCGATTAACCGATCTGGTCTGTTGTACTCCAAAGAATTTCCAGATGAAGTGAACACAGAAAACGTATTGCTGTTTAGAAGTACACCTGAAAAAATGGGTAACAAGTACAAGTTGATGTACAAAGGGCCTCGCTTGCAAGCCAAAGGATTTCCTGCTTATGTCAACAAAGACAGCATCGTCTATACCGCCGATCCTTATAAAGTCATTACACGTAAAGACCTCGTCTATGATGGGGAAACGTATTTCAGCAAAGGCGATACACTAGAAATTAACCCAGAGAATACCTATTACGAAGTCTTGTTTACAGACAAAGACAGTACGCAATTTGTCTTGTATCCGCGCTTGCAAAAAAATCCGCGCATGGGTTCTATTCCTTCGCCGGACATCAAACGTTTTTGGAACAGAGATTTATACTCGCATCTATCGGCGGTACCATTAGACGAGTCAGAAAGAGAATGGAGCGAACCAGAATCAAAAACGATTCACTTAAAAGATACGGCTTTTGTCAACGATTATATTGCTATACTGGATGATGTAGAACGCATCGAATCATTCCCTGGAGCAGCCATACAAAAAACGGACATTGCCTTAAGGGCGCACATCAGAGTGCTTGGTCCCAGCAACCAAGTTTATTTCCTTCACCCTATTTATGTGATCATGGTTTCGGAAGGCAACGTGGTGGGGTATGTGCCAGAAACACTAGAAGATTTGGGAATACGTGTGACTTTTAAAGAATTGAATCCCGAGAAAGAAGCTTTTATCTTTGAGTTTAGTTCTTCACAACGCGATTACATCATTTTGAAAGCGATTGAAAAACCCATGATCAACTTCTTATGGATCGGAACGATTGTATTGGTACTAGGACTTATTATAGCCATTCTACGTCGTTACAATGAGTTTGTAAAAATGCGTGATAAAAACGTTTAGTTGTCTTAAGCATGACGTTCCATAAAATTTCAATTGTAGGTACAGGGAACCTTGCCTGGCATTTAATTTCGCTCTTTTATACAAAGGAAGTGCAGATTAAAGTCTACGCGAGGAATGAAGAAGCGCTACAAGCTTTACTCAAAGCATTTCCTCGCATCAACATTATTTCACTTCATAAAGATACACCCATCGAAGGAGAGCTGATCTTTTTAGCAATCAAAGACGATGCGTTTGAGTCGATGTATACTTATACTTTCCAGTCAAGTGCTTATGTAGTGCATCTTTCGGGGGCTCGCTCCTTGTCGGCGATTGCATCGATTGCATGTGCAGGTGTCGGAGTTATTTATCCTTTTCAAACCTTTACAAAAGGAAGGGAAGTGTATTGGAAACAAATTCCAATTTTCGTAGAAGCCATTACCGAAGACTTACAAGCCTTACTGATTCAGTTTTTAGTAGAGTTAAAATTAACCGCTTACCATGCCGATTTAGACACCAGAAAACACATTCAATTGTGTGGCGTCTTAGTCAATAATTTTGTTTACCACATCTTTAACGAAGCGGCTGTCATTTTACAAGCGAAGGGCATCGATAAAAAAATACTTTCACCCATCATAGCCGAAACGGTAAGTAAATTTTTTGAATTAGAAAATCCACGAGAAGGTCAATCGGGCCCTGCTTTAAGAAAAGATTTCAAAACTATTGGTAAGCACATAGAGATGTTGGAAAAATTTCCGAACTTAAAAACAGCTTACGAAGAATTGACCAAATCTATTCTTAATACCTAATGAGTCCTTCATTCGAACGTATAAACACTTTTGTATTTGATGTGGATGGAGTGTTGACTGACGGTAGCGTTTGGTCACACGATCAAGAAGAATACGTGCGTAGGTTTTACATCAAGGACGGTTACGCCATAGAAAAAGCACTGAAGGCGGGATATCACATCGCCATTGTTTCTGGAGGAAATGAAAAGGGAGTATTCAATCGTTTGTCTTTTCTGGGCATCAAACACATCTGCCTTGGGGTGAAAGACAAAAAAAACACTTTATTAGAGCTGTTGAAAAAAATGGGATCCACAGCGGATACTGTGTTGTATATGGGCGACGACATTCCAGACATTGCACCCATGACCGCTGTTGCTTTACCTTGTGCTCCTGCGGATGCGGCTATAGATACGATTCATGCCAGTCAATTCGTTTCTATTTATAATGGTGGAAGAGGAGCGGCGCGAGATGTCATCGAAAGAGTAATGCGCGCAAGAGGTGATTGGAAACCTGAACAATGGTAAGTATGGGAAAGCAAAAAACACATTTCAGTACATTTGTTCTAGCAGGCTTTCGCTTGGTGCGTATTCCCAATCTTATTATTTTGCTGCTTACCTCGCTCATGGTTTACCTTTATTTGGTACAACCCAATCCCGAATGGCATGCTTTATTACACATTAAAATATGGCTTTTGACCATTGCTGTTGTTTTTACGGCAGCAGCAGGCTATGTCATCAACGATTATTACGACATTAAAATCGATTATGTCAATAAACCCAAAAGGGTTGTTGTCGGCAGAATCATCGCGCGCAGAACCGCTATTATTCTCCATACGGTATTGAACTTTATCGCTGTTGTTTTGGCCATACTGGTGAGCTGGAAAGTCTGTCTCAGCGTGTTTTTGTCGAGTGTATTGCTTTGGTATTATGCCAATTCTCTTAAACGTAAACCCCTCACAGGCAACCTTGCAGTAGCCTTTCTTGCGGGCTTTTCGGTGTACATTATCGGGTTGCTGCGGGAAGATGAAAGTGTAGCGATCATTTTGTTTTCGGTGTTTGCGTTTACCATTAGCCTCATCCGTGAGATCATTAAAGACATGGAGGACATGAAGGGTGACCTCGCACACGATTGTAAAACTTTGCCAATTATAATTGGGGAACAAAAAACGAAAGTACTGCTATTTGTATTGATTGCGCTGTTCACACTCATGGTCGCCGTTTGGTTTTATCCTAAAAACGAGCACTTGGTTATGTATTGCGGGGTAATTCTTTTTCCCCTTATTATCATGATGATTGTTGGTTTGGTAATTGCCAAAAACACTCACCAATACCGTAGAATTAGTCGACTCTGTAAATGGATCATGTTGGCAGGTGTATTGAGTATGCCTTTGTTTTAAGACTAAAAAAGCTTCAGGCCATAAGTATCCTGAAAATCATGTTAATCATTACGTTTCTATTGAAATAATGACGTTTTGATTTTACTAAATGTTCTATTACGCAATCTGGGGTTAAGACTAATTCCAAAAATACCTGCAAAAACCGATAAAATGCTTAAATTTATCCCTTCAAATTAGGGGATTAGCATGTATAAGTTGGCCATATTGGCTTCTGGTTCTGGTTCAAATGCTGAAAATATCATCCGTTATTTTCAACACCATGAAGAGATTAAGGTTACGTTGGTTTTAGCCAATAAACCTGATGCATATGTTTTGCAACGTGCGAAAGATTTGCAGGTGCCTTTCCGTATTTTTGATAAGGCCTTATTTACTTCCCCTGACTTCTCTGCGCAATTGTTAAGTGAAGGCATTACACATCTTGTCTTTGCTGGTTTTTTGTGGTTAGCTCCTTCGCATTTAATTGGTGCCTTTCCAAATCGCATCGTAAACATTCATCCTGCATTGCTTCCAAAGTTTGGCGGTAAAGGCATGTATGGTCAAGCGGTACATCAAGCCGTGGTGGATGCCAAAGAAGCAACATCCGGCATTACGATTCATTTGGTAAACGAAAAATACGACAAAGGGAAACCCTTATTTCAAGCATCGTGTGCGTTAGATGCTCATGATACAGCGGATACGGTAGCGCAGAAAGTACATCAACTAGAATACGAACACTTTCCTCGAGTAATAGAAAATTGGATTTGCAATAAAATATAATAAAACGAGTGCTTTACTTTACCTGTATTCATAATGGTTTAAGATTACCTTGTTTAATAACAACGACTTTGCGTGAGGGATTGAGTCCCGAAGTTTCGGGATCTGATCCCGAAACTTCGGGAGAGTGGCGAAAGCCCGACCCGCCTTTTTGGCGGGACACGCCCAAAACAAAAAACATACATCGCTTATTTATAAAAGAGTAGCCTAATAAAGCTTCTAAGATCAACAGAAATACAAAACACTCATACTAAAACAAAACAATATCATCCATGTCAGTTAAAAAAATCAAGTCTGCTTTAATCTCAGTTTTTTATAAAGACCGCTTAGATTCGATCGTTAAATTATTACATGAGCAAGGCGTTACCATTTATTCAACGGGAGGCACGCAAGACTTCATAGAAAAACTATCCATCCCCGTTTCTCCTGTCGATGAACTTACTGGCTATCCGTCTATTTTAGGAGGCAGAGTAAAAACATTGCACCCGAAAGTATTCGGTGGAATTTTAGCGAGAAGAGAAAACAAACAAGACCTAGCGGAATTGGCGCAATTTGAAATTCCTGAAATCGATTTAGTAATTGTCGATTTATACCCGTTTGAAGAAACCCTTGCTTCAGGAGCAGAAGAGCAGCAGATCATTGAAAAAATTGACATCGGTGGAATTTCTTTGATTCGTGCAGCTGCAAAAAACTTCAAAGATGTGGTGATCGTTGCTTCGAAAGAACAATACGGTTTGCTAGAAGAAATATTGCAAGCGAATCAAGGTTCTACAACCTTAGCAGAACGCAAAGTGTTTGCAGGTTTTGCTTTCGAAGTAAGTTCTCATTACGACAGTGCCATTTTCAACTATTTCAAATCAGACGCTCACGGAGAAGTCTTAAAACAAAGCTATAGCAAAGGCGCTACACTTCGTTACGGAGAAAATCCGCATCAAAAAGGGGTGTTCTACGGCGACTTAAGTTTGATTTTCGATCAGCTCAACGGAAAAGAAATATCGTATAATAATTTACTAGACATCGACGCAGCCATTGCACTTATTGACGACTTGGACGGAAATGCTTGTGCCATTTTGAAACACAACAATGCTTGTGGAGCGGCGACAGGATCAAACATCAAAGAAGCTTATCTTAAAGCCTTGTCTTCAGATCCCGTTTCAGCCTTTGGAGGGGTGATCGTGATCAATAAAAAACTAGATCTTGCTGCTGCTGAGGAAATGAACAAATTGTTTTTCGAAGTAGTCATTGCGCCAGAATTTGACGAGGATGCCATGGCGTTATTAAAAGGGAAGAAAAATAGGATTATACTGAAGCGCAAGCCTGTAAAGATGGCTGCAAAACAAGTGAGAACCTTGTTACACGGTGTGCTTGAGCAAGATAAAGACATAAAAGTGGAATTGGTTTCTGAATTGAATCCGGTAACGAGCAGAAAACCGAGCGAAGAAGAATTACGTGCGTTGTTGTTTGCAGTGAAGCTGGTTAAACATACAAAATCGAACGCCATCATTTTTGCCAAAGATGGTTTTATGGTATCGAGTGGTGTGGGGCAAACGTCTCGTGTAGATGCTTTAAACCAGGCCATTGAAAAGGCGAAGGCTTTCGGGCTAAGCCTTGAGGGCGCAGTAATGGCGTCGGATGCATTCTTCCCTTTCCCTGACTGTGTAGAAATCGCTGATAAGGCGGGGATTAAAGCAGTAGTGCAACCTGGAGGTTCTATAAAAGATCAAGATTCGATCGATTATTGTAACAACCATAATTTATCGATGGTATTTACTGGACTAAGACACTTCAAACATTAAAAAAAATCGTTAGATTTACATAGTATAGGTTCACAAATTATAGACAATTCAACTTCATGGGATTACTAGACTTTTTTTCTGCTGATATAGCAATCGATTTAGGAACAGCGAATACGCTGATCATATACAAAGAAAACATTGTAGTGGATGAACCTTCCATCATTGCAATCGATAAAATAACAGGGAAAGTAAAAGCAATTGGTCGCGAAGCGATGCAAATGCATGAGAAGACTCACGAAAACATTAAAACAATTCGCCCGCTTAAAGACGGTGTAATTGCTGACTTCTACGCTGCTGAGCAAATGATTAGAGGTCTTATCAAAATGATTGACAACGGCAATAAGTTTTGGGGAACAACATCATACCGTATGTGTATCTGTATTCCTTCAGGAATTACCGAGGTAGAAAAAAGAGCGGTTCGTGACTCTGCAGAACATGCTGGTGCAAAAGAAGTATACATGATTTACGAACCGATTGCAGCAGCGATTGGATTGGGCGTAGACATTGAACAACCGATTGGCTCTATGATTGTAGACATCGGGGGTGGTACAACAGAGATTGCTGTTATTGCGCTTTCAGGAATTGTGTGCGAGCAATCGATAAGAATTGCTGGCGATGTATTCAATAAAGATATTTTAGATTACATGCGTCGTCAACACAACTTGTTGATCGGTGAACGTTCTGCTGAACGCGTTAAAATAGAAGTAGGTTCTGCGCTAACAGAATTAGATAACCCTCCAGAAGATTTTGAAATCAGAGGTCGTGACTTGATGACGGGTATTCCTAAAGTCATTAAAGTTTCTTATTCCGAAATTGCATATGCTTTAGATAAATCTGTTTCTAAAATTGAAGAAGCAGTGTTGAAAGCATTAGAAATAGCACCTCCTGAATTATCAGCTGATATTTACGATAACGGTATTCACTTAACGGGTGGTGGGGCTTTGTTGAGAGGCTTAGACAAAAGACTGGCCATGAAAACAAAATTGCCAATTCACGTAGCGGAAGATCCATTGAGAGCCGTTGTGAAAGGTACTGGTATTGCCGTGAAAGATGTGAAGAAATACAGAGCCGTTTTGATGAATTAATTGCATGCTAAGTCTCCTCAGGTTTTTATTTGAAAAAAGAAACTTCCTTTTTTTTGTATTGCTGGAAGTGCTTTGCGGGTGGATGATATTCACCTTCAATAAGTACCAGGGAGCTTTTTATTTCAACAGTTCAAATGCTATTGCGGCAAATGTGTTTTCATTCAACAGAGGCATTACTTCTTATTTTGATTTACAAGAACAAAACGATAAGCTCGCTTTTGAAAACATAGCTTTAAGAAGAGCCCTCGAACTCGAAAAAGCGATCCGTAAAATAGATACACTCTCGGTTTCAGATTCTATTCGCAGGGATGCTTTTGAATTTATTCCAGCGCGTGTTGTAAAAAATTCTTTAAACGGCACTCAAAATTTTATTACGATCAACAAAGGAGACTTGGATGGCATGTCTCCTTATATGGGTTTGATAGGACCACAAGGTGTAGTAGGAGAATTAAAATATTGCTCCGATCATTATGCGACGGGTTTCAGTTTGTTACATGTTAAAAACGGTTTATCGGCTAAACTTTCTGGTTCGGGCGCTGTAGGTACATTGCAATGGGATGGCGTTGATTCACGCTACGCAAAACTTAATTATATTGGAAGGCATTATTTTATTCAACCAGGAGACTCTGTCAATACTTCTGGTTTCAATGCCGTATTTCCTGCAGGCATACCGATTGGTGTAGTGGAGAAAGTCAGCGACGACAACCAATCTTTTTATAACATTACTGTAAGGCTTGCCACGGATTTCTCTTCTTTAGACCACGTGTATGTGATAAAGAGTAAACGCAAACCAGAAATCGATTCACTTGAAATTAAATTAAAGAAGTAAGCATGAGCCCGACCTTACTTATTCGCTATATCCTGCATGTATTGATACTCCTATTTTTACAGGTGTTTCTGTTCAGAGATTTAGCATTGTTTGGATTCGCATTTTTCTTTGTGCACATCGGTATTGTATTGTTAATGCCGATTGAAATAACATTGATATTAGCGATGGTGATTGCCTTTTGTTCAGGCTTTCTCATGGATATGTTTTATGATACCATGGGACTTAATGCGGCAGCGGCTGTCTTGATTGCTTACCTCAGACCGCGTCTGGTGCAATTGTTCAGTGTTCAAGGGGAACTCAATAACATGCAAGAATACAGTGTGGGCTCAGGAGGCGTACTCTGGTTTTTTCAATTTGCATTTGTCTCGTCATTGATCTTTAGTGCTGTAGTCTTTGTATTAGAAGCTTCTACTTTTTCTATTTTATTTTATGCGGCACTCAAGATCATTGCAACGGCTTTGGTGACGGCATCGTTCTTGACGTTGTACAGTTATTTATGGGCATCTAGAACGAGCAAAAGAAGATGAATTCCCAACAAAGGAGAGTTATCCAACTTATTTTTATCATCACCGGTCTTATATTTGTAAGCCGACTTTTTGTACTTCAAATTTTAGATTCTCGTTACAAAATCGAAGCAGAAATAAATGCAGTTGAAAAAATTATTGATTACCCAAATCGTGGATTGATATACGACAGGAAGGGTAAGCTTTTGGTATACAACACCCCTGTTTTTGACATCACCGTTATTTTAAGAGAATTTAAAGTCTCTGATACGCTTGCCTTCTGTACAAAATTTGGCATTACACCAGACTCCTTAAAAGGCATAATTAAGAATTTAAAAAAAGACAGAGGGTACAGTCGTAACAAACCTATGCCTTTGTTTAAGCAACTCTCAACGGAAGACTTTGGAAGGATTCAAAATTTCTTAGTGGATTATCCAGGTCTATATGTGCAAGCGCGTTCTGTGCGTTCGTATTCGCATAAAAGCTTAGCCAATGCCTTGGGTTATATTGCAGAGATAAGCCCTGCCAAACTGGAGAAACAAACCGACAAGTATTACCGCCAAGGTGATTACATTGGATTCAGTGGACTTGAACAATCGTATGAAAAAGAACTGAGAGGCAGAAGAGGTATCCGCTTTGTAATGAAAGATGTTCGTGGCGTATTAAAAGGTTCATACAGAGACGGAGCTTATGATACAACTGCGATTGCGGGAGAAAATTTATTAAGTACGATAGACCTTGCATTACAAGAATACGGCGAATTGTTGATGCAGAATAAAATTGGAAGTATTGTTGCGATCGAGCCATCGACAGGAGAAGTACTCGCTTTTGTTTCAGCACCTTCTTATGATCCTTCTGTTTTATCAGGGAGAAAATATTCTGCCAATTATTCGAAGCTTAATAATGACCCATTAAAGCCCTTGTTTAACCGTGCGCTCATGGCCATGTATCCTCCGGGGTCTATTTTTAAATTGGCACAGGCGCTAACAGGACTTCAATTGGGCGTGATCAGCGAACGCTCTATATTTCCGTGTGATAAATCATTGGTCAATTGCCACGATCATCCTAATCCTTGCGATTTAAGATCTTCTATTCAATGGTCTTGTAATCCTTATTACTTCATGACGTTTAAGAAAATCATTAACCGTGATTTGAGTACTAATAAATACAAAGATTCAGAGTTGGGGTTTGACGAATGGAGAAGAAACATCATGTCGATGGGTTTCGGTGATCGTATTGGTATCGATTTGCCGGATGTAAAAAAAGGCACGATTCCGTCAAATGCTTATTATGACCGTGTTTATGGAGATATGCGTTGGAAATTTTCAACAATTTATTCTTTAGGAATTGGTCAAGGAGAGATAGGTATTGTGCCGATTCAGATGGCCAACTTTGTAGCGATGATTGCCAACAGGGGGTATTATTATACACCTCATTTGGTAAGGAGCATCGGTAAAGATGGGAAGACATTGCCTCAGTATAAAGTCAAAAACTTTACGACCATTAATCCGAAACATTTTAAACCGGTGATCGATGGTATGGAATTGGTGGTGCAAGCAGGAACAGCGGCTTGGACAAGATCAAAAGATACGTTGACTATGTGTGGTAAAACTGGAACAGCTGAAAATCCACACGGTGACGATCACTCGGTATACATTGCATTTGCTCCAAAAGACAATCCTAAAATCGCCATCGCTGTTTTTGTTGAGAATGCCGGCTTTGGTGCCATGACAGCTGCGCCTATTGCAAGCTTAATGATACAAAAATACTTGAAAGGTTCTGTGAGCAATATTTATATGGAAGATTATGTGATCAAGAAAGACTTGACGTATAAATATGGAAGTTATAAAAAATGAGAAACGAAGATAAAATATCGTCTAACATTGATTGGATAACCGTTGGCTTATACGCCTTGTTTGTATTGCTAGGCTGGTTTAATATTTTTGCGGTGGTGTATGATCCTGAAGCAGAAGCGACACAGAGCATGTTTGACTTCTCTTTAAATGCAGGCAAGCAATTGATGTGGATTGGTACTGCGGCATTGTTGATCATTATGATTCTCGTGATTGACTTTAAGTTTTACCAGACATTTGCTTATGTGATTTACGGAGTTTTTGTCTTACTACTCATTCTTACGATCTTGCTCGGCACAGAAGTAAATGGATCTAGGTCATGGCTGGACTTGGGTTTTACGAGGATTCAGCCGGCTGAATTTGCCAAATTTGCAACCGCCTTAGCCTTGGCAAAATACTTAGGAGGTGTTAATGTTAAATTTGAACGCAGTGAAACGAAGCTCGTCACTGGTTTTATCTTATTGCTTCCGTGTATTTTTATTTTACTTCAAAACGAAACGGGAGGAGCACTTGTTTTTGCTGCTTTTGTATTTGTATTGTATAGGGAGGGTTTGAATGGCCTCATATTACTAGTTGGAGGATTGAGTGCATTGTTATTGGTACTGACATTAATTTACGATAAGTATGTGATTGTTTCAGTGATAGGAGTCATTGCTTTGTTAGTGGTTGTTTACCTGATTAGCACGGCATCGAACAGTACACTTAAGAGAATGCTCTTTAAAAATATTTTAATTGTAGTAAGCTTAGGGGCTATTTTCTCCTCGGTTGTTTTTGGAGTTGATTTTTTTGTAAACAAAGTATTGCAAGAGCATCAAAGAAATAGAGTCATGGTATTAATTGACCAAGAACTTGATCCCAAAGGTGTAGGTTACCATGTGAGACAATCTAAAATTGCCATCGGATCGGGTGAGTTTTTTGGCAAAGGGTATTTACAAGGAACTCAAACAAAATTTGATTTTGTGCCAGAGCAAAGCACAGACTTTATTTTTTGTACGATAGGAGAAGAGCACGGTTGGTTTGGCAGTACAATTCTCATTGCGCTGTATGTGGGATTCCTACTAAGGTTGGTGTTTTTAGCAGAAAGACAAAAAGATAAATTCGCAAGAATTTACGGCTATTCTGTAGCGTGTTTGATCTTTATCCATTTCATGGTAAACATTGGCATGACGATAGGGGTATTTCCTGTCATTGGAATTCCTTTGCCGTTCTTTAGTTACGGAGGGTCTTCCTTGTGGTCCTTTACAATCTTATTGTTTATCTTCCTGAAATTAGATGCACATCGAGGAGAAGTGCTGGTTCATTAATAGAACTTACGTTCTATGATTTTAAGAAATTCGTCTTTTTCTTCGCTGTGTAATTCCCAGTTGTACTTAGATGCGTAGTTTTTAGTCAATAGTTCTTTCGATTGTTCAAAGCTTTCCAATTGTTCTACTTGACTTAAAGCATGCGCGTAGTCAACACTGTTGCCGTCAAATAAAATATTGATGAATAAAAATTTCAAATTCAATGGGATTGAAGATTTAAGGTCTTCGATTTTTGTTTTTGAAAAACGATCAGCAATACTTGTTTCAGGTGTTGCTTTTAAAGACTCATGCAGTGTCAGTTGCTGCTCTACTGATTTCGATAGCACAACGGTTTTTGCTTTCTCTACAACTTCTTTTACAACAGGTATTGCGACAGGTTCAGCCTTAAGTAAAGCCTCATCTCCAAAAGGCTTATTGGCAGCAAGGGAATCGGGAGAAAAGGAAGTAATGATAAAATCTTTTACATGAAAGTCGAGTAAAGCACTGAGTTTGTCTAGCGCATCTTGTGTGTTAGACTCGTCTTCAGCAGTAAAGGAAGAAATGCTACTTGCAAATTTTTTTATTTCTAGTCCAGAAACGGTTTCTGACTTTAAGGATAAAAGGAAAGAATTAAAATTCTCAATGAGAGCAGGTCTTACTTTCGAGTATTTTAATTTTTCGCGAAGCTTAAGTTTTGAATATACGGTTTCGTTTGAGAACTCGACATCGAAATAAGTTTCTGGAGAAATGCACATTAAAAGTGTATCGTATATTGCTTTTTGTACGAGAGGAAGAAAATCTTTTTTCGAGACAAGAATATGTTTCGAGAGGGTATTCATAAAAGTGTTCAAGGCTTCTTTTACTTCCTCTGATTCATAATTAAAAAAAGGACTTTCGAGCTTGATGATTTCTTCTTTCCATTGTTCAAAAAGTCCCTTTGCAACAAAAAGGTTTATTTGCTGAACCGTTGAAAAACTTAAAATCTGTTCGCCAGAAATAACTTCATCGTCTGAGAAATAGCCATTGCAAAGCTTACTTGATAGCGCAGTACTGTATGACTGTACTTTAGAAAGGTCTAAATTGTTATTCATAGGAGAGGAAGCATTTATACTTCTACAAAATTACCTAAATAAACAGCAAATCTCTATGCTATAAATAAAGTTTTTACGTTTATTTGAACATCATGCAAAGAAAGAGTTACAATCGATTATTCTCAGTTTTGGTGGGCTTGGTACATGTCTTTATGATGCCTACGCTCGTTTTTGGACAAACGTCCATTGGAATAGGTCAGTGGAGGACACATTACCCTTATGCTTCCACCCATTCTGTTGTAGAGGTGAACCATAAAATATATGCGGCTTCACAAGTTGCTTTTTATTACTACGACGAATCCGATCAGTCTATACACACGATTTCTAAAAAAGATGGATTGACAGGTACTGATATTACTAAATTGGGGGCATATAAAGCCAAAGAAGTATTGGTTGGGTATGCAGACGGGAACATAGATTTTGTTAAGGATGATCAGATTGATCAATTTGACGACATCCAACGGTCTTCGTTAGAAGGCTCAAAAACCATTCGCCATTTTTGGATTGAAAATGACCAGGCCTTGGTGTCCACTGATTATGGATTAAGTGTAATCAATTTAATTAAAAAAGAAGTTGCTGATTCGTACATTAACATCAGCAGTGACGGTACTGCGAATCCTTTCTATGGCTCGGTTTTGAGTAGCGATGGAGATTCTATTTTTGTAGTTTCTCAAAAAGGGGTAATGTCAGCCAAATATTCAAGTGGGGTAAATTTAAAAGATTACAGTAATTGGAAACTCTATGGGGTAGCCAATGGTTTGCCGACTGGAGTTAATAGAGCTATTGGACGTTTAGGAAATACGATTTATGTAGGGGTCAATGATCAGGGACTTTATTATTTTAATGGAACTGCCTGGCAGGCATCTTCTATCACAGGTACTACAGGATTTGAATTGAGAAGCATTGTTTCTAATAAGAACAACATGATGGTATGTGCTGATGATAAGATTTTCAGAGTGTACAATGCTACTTCGAATATGCTTTATGCTGGGGGAAATATTTCCAATCCGAATGAGGCAGTATGGATGCCAAACGACGAAATATGGGTCAGTACCAAGACGTTTGGCTTGGTACATTATATAGCAGGAGAAACCTATGAAACTCGTCCTGGCGGACCTTATACAACAGCAGTCTATCGTTTAAAGTATCTCAATAATAAGGTTGTGGTTTGTCCCGGAGGATTAGGTACGGCTTTTGGACCTCTATATATCGATGGCGGCTTTATGTTTCACTCTTCTGATGAATGGAAGAACTATAACAGGTTTGAAACCTTCCCCGACAATAGGGATGTTCTCGATGCCACGTATCAAACCAGTCGATCGAAATGGTATTTTTCTACTTTTGGGTATGGACTTGTAGAATGGGACGGACAAACTTTTAAAGTGTACAATACAGGCAATAGTTTATTGCAAAGCAATCAAGTGACTGGTTTGGCAACATCTTCAGACGGCACCACTTGGGTTGGCAATACCAGCATGAATTCGGGAGATCCATTTTTGTTTGCAATTAATAAAAGTGGGACATGGAAAGCGTATTACCCTTTTCAAAATACAGGCAGGTATCCATTAGAAATTATAGTGGACCAAAATTCTAAAAAATGGATTCGTTTAGCAACAGCAGGAGGTATAAGAGGGTTGATGGTGTTTGATGAAACGATTAACAGTCAAATTTACTTGACAACGTCTAATGGTGCAGGTTCTTTACCCAGCAACAATGTGAATACTGTTGATGAAGATAAGAACGGTCAAATCTGGATTGGTATGGATACAGGGATTGGTATCTTTGCAAATCCTGCTCAAATTAAATCAGGAAGCGTTCCGAATATTTATTTGCCAATTGTAGATGGCTTCCCTTTATTCTTTGACAAAAAAATAAATTGCATTAAAACGGATGGCGGAAATCGAAAATGGGTAGGGACTCCCGACGGCGCATTTTTATTGAGTGCAGATGGCTTAGAAACCATTCATCATTTCAATACCACCAACAGTCCATTGACCAATGATAATATCATGGCCATTACCATTGACGAAAAATTGGGAGAAGTGTTTTTTGGTACAGACAATGGTATCGTTTCCTATAGAAGCGATGCCACTGCCGGCACTTCTAGTCACGAAGATGTGAAGGTATTTCCTGATCCTGTATTGGCTAATTTTGAAGGGGAAGTTGGGATCTCTGGTTTAGCGAATAATGCCCGTGTTAAAATTACAGACACGGCCGGTAAACTTATTTTTGAAACGCGAGCAAATGGTGCTACAGCTACATGGAACGTTAAAAATTACAACGGAAGACGTGCTGCTGCAGGAGTCTATTTAATTTTTAGTGCTAGCGAAGATGGTGCTGAGAAATTTGTCGGGAAGATAGCAGTATTAGAATAATGCTGGTTAAAACGAGAGGTGTAGTATTAGGCTTTATTAAGTACAAAGAGACATCCGTTATCGTAAACATATACACCGAAGCGCTCGGCTTAAAATCATACATCGTAAATGGCGTGCGGGATAAAAAAAACAAAATTGTATTTTTTCAACCGCTTACACTTTTAGACCTTGTAGCCTATAATAACAGTAAAGGGTTGAATAGGCTTTCGGAATACAGGATTCATAAGCATTACAGCTCTATTCTATTCAATCAAAAGAAAATCGCAGTACTTCTTTTTTTGTCAGAGTTGTTGCATAAAACATTAAAAGAAGAACATCCAGAAGAGGAGCTATTTTGTTTTATTGCCGACAAGCTCAGTGCCTTTGATGATGCAAACGAAAACTTCGAAGATTTTCACCTGCTGTTTTTATTAGAGTTTGCAGGTTTTTTAGGCATTAAGCCTTCTTCTGCCGATGATATAGAAAAAGATTTTGGGGCAAAGATCGATAAAGAGGTTGCGCTATTGTTAGATGATTTATTGCAAGAAGACATATACCCACATATGTCCTTGTCTATTTCTGGTAGACTTCGACGAGAAACATTGGAAGTGTTGGTCGATTATTTCGAACATCACTTTCCTTTTATTGGCAAAATAGAGTCAATGGCTATCTTGAAAGAAGTGTTCAGTTAAACCTATAGCTATTCAGAAAGCACGATGGTGCGTTCTGTGGAGTTGAAGGTGCTGTTGACGAGTTGTTCGTTTTTATCCAGTAATTCGATTTTTATACGATGACTACCTATCGGTAATCCCTCTATAATGTATGCCTCCCAGTTTGTCAGTATGAAAACAGCATCATTAATGGTTACTCGTACTTTATAATCGTTTGCGGCGAGTTGTGCATTGACAACATAAAAATCAAGCAGTATTTTTCGAGCATTTTTTCCTTTGTATTCTCCTTTAGGTCGACTGTAAAACAAAAAGGGTTTTGTTAAATCCATTTTTATTTTTGTTGCCCCAACGGTAAATTGACGTAAGTCATAAGCATCGTAGTGTTTAATGCTTTCATGGTATGAGCGCGATAAAAAAGAAAGCGCGACATAGTGGCCATCTTTTAAGGTGTCAGAAAAATCAGTCGTATATTTTGCTTGGTAAGGTTCGTTGTTTAAAATTAAATGAATGTGTTGTCCGTTTAAACTGTTTGCACACTCGCCCACACATTCACCCTTTAATGTTGGTGCTGTAAGTTCAAAGTTCTTAATGTCATAATTAAAATTGACGACATTGGTTTTGAAAAGTCCTCCTTCGTTTGGACTGTTTAAATTAAGTATGGCATCTTCAAACAAAGGCGAACTTCGGAGTGGGTATAATTTTAATGTTCCTTGTACGAGTGTGTCCTCCTTGGCACTAGTAGGATTCTGAACAGAAGTATAAGAAGAGTCTATCCTTGTATTAGATTCTGATTGTATGCTGCTGTCTTCGCAAGAAAATAGCGATCCAATACAAATCATAGTGTATGCTGTGCTCCATATTTTTTTATGCATGAGCGCTTTGTTTTAACACATTGAGCAAATAGGCTCCATATCCACTTTTAATAAGCGGTTTAGCAAGTTGCTCTAATTGAGTTTTGTCAATAAAGCCCATTTTATAAGCGACCTCTTCAATGCATCCGACTTTTAAACCTTGACGTTCTTCGATCACTTGTACAAACTCTCCTGCTTGCATGAGTGAAGCAAAGGTGCCTGTATCGAGCCATGCTGTGCCTCTATTTAATATGGAAACCTTTAGCTTACCTCTTTTTAAGTACTCAATATTAATGTCTGTAATTTCGTATTCGCCTCTTGGACTAGGCTTGATATTTTTTGCAATTTCTACAACATCGTTATCGTAAAAATAAATGCCCGGTACTGCATAATTTGATTTTGGTGCTACGGGTTTCTCTTCAATACTTAAAACGTTATGGTCATTGTCAAATTCTACTACCCCATAACGTTCTGGATCATTCACGTGGTATGCGAATACAATGCTTCCATCAGGATCGTTGTTGCTGAAAAAAGTTTTACTTAAGCCACTGCCGTAAAAAATATTATCACCTAAAATGAGGGCAACTTTATCTTTTCCAATAAATTTTTCTCCAATCGTAAACGCTCGTGCTAAGCCATCCGGTTTGGGTTGTTCAGCATATGAAAAGGCGCATCCTATTTGAGACCCATCTCCCAACAGTTTTTTAAAATGTGGAAGGTCTTGAGGCGTACTGATGATGAGTATTTCACGTATACCTGCTAACATTAAGCAAGATAGTGGATAATAAATCATGGGCTTGTCATAGACAGGCATCAATTGTTTACTAACAGCTAACGTCAATGGATGAAGTCTGGTGCCTGATCCTCCTGCAAGAATAATTCCTTTCATAAAAAATTATTTATTTTGGTATTGTTTTTCGTAATAAGTAAGGTATTCACCTGAGGTGACTTTGTCTAGCCATTCTTCATTTTGAAGGTACCAGTCGATGGTCTTTTCAATGCCTTCTTCAAATTGAAGTGAAGGCTCCCATTGCAGATCCTTTTTAATTTTATTGGCGTCGATGGCATATCGAAAATCGTGACCTGCACGATCCGTAACGTAAGAGATTAATTTTTCAGAAGTGCCTGCTGGATGACCAAGTTTGATGTCCATTTTAGAGCATACTACTTTTATTAAAGCAATATTCGTCCATTCATTATGTCCGCCAATGTTGTACGTTTCGCCGATTACTCCTCTGTGGTATACGTCGTCTATCGCGCGCGCGTGGTCAACAACGTATAACCAGTCACGAATATTTTCGCCCTTACCGTATACAGGCAGAGGTCTGTTGTTTTTAATGTTATGAATAAACAGGGGTATTAATTTTTCAGGAAATTGATTTGGGCCGTAGTTGTTGGAGCAATTACTGATGACAACAGGTAGCTTATACGTGTTATGGTAAGCTCTTACAAAGTGGTCTGAACTCGCTTTCGAGGCAGAGTAAGGGGATTGAGGATCGTAAGAGGTTTCTTCGGTAAAGAAACTGTCGTCGTGTAAAGAGCCATAGACTTCGTCTGTAGACACATGGTAGAATCTGTCAAACGGTTTCCCTGCTTTGATTCTGCTTTTTGTTTCGTTCAATAGATTAACCGTACCAACGATATTGGTCAATACAAAATCCATAGGCGACTCGATCGATCGGTCTACATGAGATTCGGCAGCCAAGTGAATCACGCCGTCAAATTCATATTGAGAAAAGAGCTTGCTGATGAACGTTGCATCTGTAATGTCACCTTTTACAAAAGTATAATTACTGGCGTGTTCTATGTCGGTAAGGTTTTCTAAATTACCCGCATAGGTGAGTTTATCTAAATTTACAATGTGGTAATCGGGGTAGTTCTGAACAAAAAGTCGAACCACATGAGAGCCTATAAATCCAGCTCCTCCAGTAATAAGTAGTGTTTTCTTTGACATTTTATAAACTCCAGTAATTAGGGAATGCACTTTTATTTTTTCTGTATAATCCTTTTACGTCTACAAACAATCCTTGAGGAGCAATGAAGTCATTGATTGCTTGTTCTCCGCCTTTAATGTATTCTTTATGAGAAACAGCAAGTAACACGGCTTCGTATTTGCCACTGGCTTTCGATTGTAGGGTAAGGTTGTATTCGTGCTCAAATTCAGCAGCATTGGCAAGTGGATCAATACATTCAACATTTAATCCATAAGATTTCAATTCTTTTATTAAGTCGGCTACTTTAGAATTTCTAATGTCCTCTACATCTTCTTTGAATGTAACGCCCATCACGAGTACTCTCGCTTTAGACAAGTCTTTGCCAGATTTAACCAATTGCTGTAAGGTTTTCTTAGCCACGTGACTGCTCATGGCATCGTTGATGTAGCGGCCACTCAGAATGACATAGGGATTGTACCCTAACTTTTTTGCTTTGTAGGTCAAGTAATAAGGATCTACTCCGATACAATGACCTCCTACAAGTCCAGGGAAAAAGCGTAAAAAATTCCATTTAGTACCTGCTGCTTCTAGAACTTCATAAGTATTGATGTCCATTTTGTCAAAAATAACAGAGAGCTCATTCATCAAGGCAATGTTTAAATCGCGTTGCGTATTCTCTATAATTTTTGCCGCTTCTGCAACTTTAATGGAAGATGCTTTGTGAATGCCAGCTTCTACTACAATTTCATAGGTGCTTGCAATTTCATCCAACGATAGCGCATCAGAACCTGAAACGACTTTAGTGATTTTTGCTAAGGTATGTTCTTTGTCCCCTGGATTGATACGTTCAGGGGAATAGCCTACCTTAAAGTCTAGGTTAAATTTTAAGCCTGATTCTTTTTCTAAAATAGGGATGCAATCTTCTTCTGTGCAGCCAGGATATACTGTAGATTCGTAAACGACATAGTCGCCTTTCTTTAACACTTTACCTACGGAGGTGCTTGCAGAAATCAATGGGCGTAAGTCTGGGAAATTAAACGCATCAATGGGTGTAGGGACGGTTACAATATAGAACGATGCTTGTTTCAGTATGTTTAAATCATCGGTAAAAACAATGTCACTGTTCTCGAAATCAGCAGAAACTAATTCTCCACTAGGATCGATTTTATTTTGCATCATGTCGACACGTTTCGCATTGATATCAAATCCGACCACTTTTATTTTTTTTGCAAAAGCCAAAGCAATAGGAAGTCCTACATATCCAAGGCCGATGACGGCTAAAGTAGCTTCTTTGTTTTTTAACTTATTAAAAACTGAAAAATCCATGCGTTATCAATGGGTTAGTTACTTGAAAATTCTTTCGGTACAATGTTCCACTCTTCGATGGGGATTGATTTGAAGTAATCCAATGTAATCTTCAAACCTTCTTTTCTGTCCACTTTGGGCTCCCAGCCTAAGATCTCTTTAGCCCTTGTGATGTCTGGCTTCCGTTGCTTGGGATCATCTTGTGGTAATGGCACATAAACTACTTTTTGACTTGTGCCTGTTAAAGCAATAATCTCATCTGCAAATTCCTTAATTGAAATCTCGTCGGGATTACCAATGTTTACCGGATGAGCATAATCGCTGTGAAGCAAGCGATAAATACCTTCTACCAAGTCGTCCACATAGCAAAACGAACGCGTTTGCGATCCGTCTCCATAAACTGTAATGTCAGTGCCTTTCAATGCTTGGCCTACAAATGCTGGCAGAGCTCTTCCGTCGTTGAGCCGCATTTTAGGTCCATAGGTATTGAAGATGCGAACGATACGCGTTTCCACGCCATGGAAGGTGTGATAGGCCATGGTAATGGCTTCTTGAAATCGTTTTGCTTCATCGTATACCGAACGAGGGCCTACAGGATTTACATTACCCCAATAGCTTTCAGGTTGAGGATGTACTGTTGGGTCTCCATAAACTTCAGACGTTGAAGCGATCAGGATGCGGGCGTTTTTAGCACGGGCCAATCCAAGCAGGTTGTGTGTTCCTAATGAGCCCACCTTAAGGGTTTGAATGGGTATTTTAAGGTAGTCGATAGGACTTGCAGGTGATGCAAAGTGAAGAATGTAATCTATATCTCCAGGTACGTGTACATACTTAGAAATATCGTGATGGTAAAACTCGAAATTTTCTAAATGAAAATATTCTTCTATATTTTTTAAAGATCCAGTAATCAAGTTATCCATTGCGATAACGTGATAGTTTTCGTTTAAAAAACGTTTGCAAAGGTGTGATCCTAAAAAACCTGCTCCTCCTGTTATTAATATTCTTTTTCTCATACTGAATTATGCGTTAACGCCGATGCCTTGGTATATAAATCCGTTTTGTACTAGTTCTTTTCCGTCAAATACATTTCGACCATCAAAAATTACTTTTTGGTTCAATAAGGATCCTATTTTTTCAAAATCAGGATTTCTAAATTCTGGCCATTCTGTAATCAGTAAGAGTGCATCCGCACCTTCCAGTACATCGTACATGTCTTCGCTGTAGGCGATGGTGTCGCCAATCATGTGTTTTGCTTCATGCATTGCTACAGGGTCGTAGGCGATAACGTTCGCCCCTTCTTTTAAAAGAAAATCGATAATAACCAACGATGGCGCTTCTCTCATGTCGTCTGTTTTTGGTTTAAACGACAGGCCCCACAGCGCGAATTTCTTATTTTTTAAATCGCCAAAATGTTTTTTTATTTTATTGGCGAGCACGGTTTTTTGAGTTTCGTTTACATCCTCTACAGATTGTAAAATACGCATGGTATGTCCCGCATCTTGCCCTGTTTTGATCAGTGCTTTTACATCTTTAGGGAAACAAGAACCTCCGTAGCCAATTCCTGCATAAATAAATTTATTCCCAATGCGTGGATCAGAACCAATCCCTTTTCTTACTTGATTAATGTCAGCTCCTAATAGTTCACAAAGGTTTGCTACATCATTCATGAAGCTGATCTTTGTGGCGAGCATCGCATTAGCAGCATACTTTGTCATTTCTGCTGATTTAATATCCATCACTAATATCGGGTGTCCATTCAATACAAATGGTTTGTATAGTTTGCGCATTACTTCTTCAGCACGGTCGTTGTCAATACCAATAACAATACGGTCTGGTTTCATGAAATCGTCTACAGCTGCTCCTTCTTTTAAAAATTCAGGATTAGAAGCAACGCTGAAAGGGATATCGGTACGGTTACGTTTTGTAAGTTCTGCACGAATAGCGGCTTCTACTTTTAAACTGGTTCCAACGGGTACGGTACTTTTAGTGACAATAACTTTATATCCTTCTATCGCTTGACCAATTTCAGAAGCAACGTTTAAAACGTATTTTAAATCGGCACTGCCGTCCTCGCCTGGAGGTGTTCCTACGGCTATAAAAACGACATCCGATTCTTGAATCGATTCTTTCAATTGGGTTGAAAACACCAAGCGACCTTTTTGATGGTTTTTAACAACCAATTCTTCTAGGCCAGGTTCGTATATTGGAAGAATACCCTTGTTTAGGTTGTCTATTTTCTTCTGGTCAATATCGATGCAGGTGACTCCTAGCCCTACTTCTGAAAAACAGGTGCCGGTTACTAATCCTACATATCCTGTTCCAACAATGCTGATTTTCATATTCGTTTGAATCCTTGTTTTATACAATTTACAAAGTAAGCATATTTTACAGCATTTTAAAACGTTGATTTTGTAACATGTTTATTCAAAGTTTCGTTAAATTTAAGAAAATGGTCTAGTCATGGATGCAACCAAAATTTTTAAGGTATTTATTCAAGAGGACGAGAAACTCTTAAGGGATAAAATTACGCAAGAACTAAAAGACAAAAAGAACTACAGGGTCCACTTCTTTTCTAAGCAGGACTCAGTTTTCGACTTGTTGAAATTTGGTCCAGACATTGTATTTCACGATTATTTCAAAAACAAAGCAACTCATTTTTATACGTGGGCTGTACCATACTGATTTTAAGATCCCTTTAGGTTATGAATTTTAAGATTACCGAGCAGCAAAACATGATCAGGGACATGGTCCGTGACTTTAGTGAGCGCAACATTCGCCCTTTTGTGATGGAATGGGACGAGGAACAGACATTCCCCATTGAGCTATTTCGTAAAATGGGAGCATTAGGCATCATGGGCATTATGGTTCCTCAAGAATATGGTGGAGCAGGCTTAGGTTACAATGAGTACATTACGGCCATAGAAGAAATCAGTAAAGTTGATGGATCCATTGGGCTTTCCGTTGCAGCTCATAACTCCTTGTGTACAGGACATATTCTTCAGTTTGGAACAGAAGAGCAAAAGAAAAAATATTTACCCTTATTGGCTTCCGCTGAATGGATAGGAGCTTGGGGCTTAACGGAGCCGAATACAGGTTCTGATTCAGGAAACATGAGTACTGTTGCGGTTAAAGAAGGCGAATATTACATCCTTAACGGCACAAAGAATTTCATAACGCACGGTAAATCATCGCAGGTTGCGGTTATCATGGCAAGAACGCCAACAAAAGAAGATTCTAGGAAGTCATCGGCTTTTATCATTGAAAAAGGAACTCCTGGCTTCACGCATGGGAGAAAAGAAAATAAATTGGGGATGAGAGCTTCGGAAACAACGGAGCTTATATTTGACCAATGCAAAGTACATGAATCTCAATTACTGGGTAAAGAAGGCGATGGCTTTAAGCAAGCCATGAAAATTTTAGATGGTGGAAGGATTTCCATTGCCGCCTTAAGTTTGGGAATTGCTGTCGGAGCTTTTGAAGCAGCACTCGCTTATTCTCAAGAGCGTAAGCAGTTTAATCAAGCTATTTTCTCGTTTCAAGGAATTTCTTTCAAACTGGCCGATATTGCCACAGAAATTGAGGCAGCCAGGCTTTTGATTTATAATGCCGCATTTTTAAAGATGGATGGACAGTCAGTTACCAAAGAATCCGCAATGGCGAAGTATTATGCTTCCGAAGTTGCTGTTAAGGCTGCTAATGAGGGACTTCAAATTTTCGGAGGCTATGGTTATACCAAAGATTATCCTGCAGAGAAATTTTACCGTGATGCGAAATTGTGTACAATCGGTGAAGGAACCTCAGAAATTCAAAAAATTGTCATCGCGAAAGCCTTGTTAAAATAAATTCCTTGCACTAGGGTTGATTCTGTCAATTATTTCTAGTAAGTTTGTGACCCTTAAAAATAGTTTAATTTATGATTATTATTAGCGTAAAAGAGAACGAGTCAATTGATAGAGCGTTAAAGCGTTTCAAAAAGAAATTTGAAAAAACTCGTGTATTGAAAGAATTGAGAGCAAGAACTGCGTTTGAAAAACCTTCTGTAGCTAGAAGAACTGAAGTATTGCGTGCTGCATACCGTCAGAAAATGCAAGAAGACGCTACGATATAGTTGAGATAGTTTTTTTTATCTTATTAATTTACCATATTACTTTATGTGGCATTCAGCCCTGTGTTAAGGTAGTATGGTAAACTTTTTTTTAGACTTTCTGAAAACAGAGAAGAGGTTCAGTCCTCATACGGTAATTGCGTATGAGAATGACATTGAGCAATTTCACCTCTTTTTGAAAACATCCTACGAAGTATCGGATTGCATTGAAGCTAACCACCTCATGATTAGGGCTTGGGTTTTAGAAATGATGGAGAATGGACTTCAGGCTAAAACGGTGAACCGAAAATTAGCGAGCCTTAGAACTTTTTATAAATTCCTTTTAAGAAATAATAAATTGGAAATTAATCCCATGCTCAAAGTAAGGGCTCCGAAGATGAGGAAGAAATTACCTGTTTTTGTAGAAGAGTCGAGCATGGTAAAATTGTTAGACCACTTTGAGTTTACCACTGATTTTGCAGGCCTAAGAGATCGCATGGTGTTAGAGTTTCTATATGGTACCGGTATGCGATTGTCAGAGTTGATCGACCTTAAAGACACAAGCATCAATTGGCACGAAGGTGTTGTAAAGGTTAAAGGTAAAGGGAATAAGGAACGTATCATTCCTATACCGCAGGGAGTCTTTGAAACAGCAAAAAAATATTTCGAAGAGAAAACTAAAGTGGGCATAGGCAACCAAGATTTAAATTTTATCGTTACTAATAAAGGAGAGGGAGTTTATCCTGTTTTTATTTATCGTTTAGTAAAGGCTTATTTAAATCATGTGTCCACCATCGAAAAAAAGAGTCCACATGTCCTTAGGCATACCTTCGCTACACATCTTTTGAATAAAGGTGCTGACTTGAATGCGATTAAAGATTTATTAGGACATACTAGTCTTGCCGCAACACAAGTTTACACGCATAATTCAATAGACCAATTAAAGAAAATCTTTGACCAAGCTCACCCCAAATCGTAAGTTCAATCTTTAAATTTTGTATTATGAAATTGCAAATTCAATCCATCCATTTCGATGCTGACGCTAAGTTGACTGATTTGATTCAGAAAAAACTAGATAAATTAGAGACCTTTTACGATAAAATTTTAGGAGGTGAAGTGTTCCTAAAAGTAGAGAATGATGATCAGAAAGAAAATAAAATAGTGCAGGTGAAATTGCAGATAAAGGGTTACGATCTTATTGCCAAAGAACAAAAAGGAACCTTTGAAGAAGGCGTTGATGCAGCGTATGAAAACTTAAAAAGACAATTGCAGAAGACCAAAGAAAAAATGCAAGCACATTAAGTCTGACATAGATAGGCATAAAAAAAACACTCCAGAATTCTGGAGTGTTTTTTTTATGCCTATCTATAAAACCTTATTTTATACGAAAAGCACTTTTTACTTTTTCAACATAATCTAGTTTCTCCCAAGTAAACAAGTCCACTTTTTGAGTAACTATTTTCTCATGTTTTACAGTATGACCTTTAACAATTTTAAGTTCTGTTGTCTTGAATTTTTTGGTTACAGTTTGGGGTTTTCTTCCCATGTGGCCGTAGGCTGCAGTCTCAGAATAAATTGGGTTTTTCAATTTAAGTCTTTCGATCAACGCTTTAGGTCTCATATCGAAAATAGCTGTAACCTTTTTAGCGATTTCGCTATCGTTCAATTTTACATTAGCAGTTCCATAAGTGTTTACTGTCAACGACACAGGTTTAGCAACTCCAATTGCGTATGCTACTTGAACCAATACTTCATTGGCAACACCAGCCGCTACTAAATTTTTAGCAATGTGACGAGCCGCATAAGCTGCACTACGATCTACTTTAGAAGGATCTTTACCAGAAAATGCTCCACCACCGTGAGCACCTTTGCCACCGTAAGTATCTACAATAATTTTTCTTCCTGTTAAACCAGTATCTCCATGAGGGCCACCGATTACAAATTTACCAGTAGGGTTAATGTGGAAGATTGTTTTAGCATCAATCAGTTTGCGTAATTTTTTAGGTACAGCAACAGGAATAAGGTATTTCAATACATCTTCCTTGATTTGTTGTTGCATTTTCTTTTCTGCTGCAAAGTCATCGTGTTGTGTTGACAAAACGATGGTATGTATTCTCTCTACTTTACCACCGTCAGAATATTGAATGGTAACTTGTGATTTTGCATCTGGACGAAGGTATTTCATGACCTTGCCTTTTTTACGAATGTCAGCGAGTTCAGCAACAAGACTGTGAGAAAGCGCTAAGGCCATAGGCATAAGTTCTTCCGTTTCGTTTACGGCATAGCCAAACATCATACCTTGGTCACCTGCACCTTGTTCTTTGTCTACTCCTTGACCTTCGTTTACTCCTTGAGCGATGTCAGGAGATTGTTCGTGCAATGTACTCATGACACCACAAGAATCTGCATCGAACATGTATTCAGATTTTGTATAGCCTATTTTACGAATAGTTTCTCTTACTGTCTCTTGTAAATCGATATAAGCGTTTGTTGTAATTTCTCCTGAAACAATCACTAAGCCAGTAGTGGTAAGAGTTTCACAAGCAACTCTTGAATGTGGATCAAAAGCTAACATGGCATCAAGTACAGCATCTGAAATTTGGTCTGCTATTTTGTCTGGATGTCCTTCTGATACAGACTCGGATGTAAAAAGGTATGACATAGGTTGAACGTAAGTTTTAAATGAAGGTTTAAAGATAAAAATAATTATTTAGAGTGTATCAAGCTTGCAGCAAGAAAATAGCTGGCTTTTTATGAATCTCAGGTAAGCCCGCTTTTTTCCAAGCAGAAATGGGCAAGGTTTTAATAAACTGATCGGGAGCGGTAATGTTACATGCAATACAGAGCAAGGTATTGGGAGAGCAGTGAAGTAATAAGTCTTTGAATAGCGCTAAATTCCTATAAGGCGTCTCTATAAACAACTGTGTACTGTGGTGCTTTAAGGAATCTTGCTCTAGCTGTTTGATATGTTTTTGGCGTTTATTTCCTTCGATGGCTATGTAGCCATGAAAACTAAAGGATTGCCCGTTCATGCCTGAAGCCATGAGTGCAAGTAAAATAGAAGAAGGCCCAACCATCGGAATGACTTCAATGCCTTTCCGGTGAGCAAGTGCAACGACCAATGCTCCAGGGTCAGCGATGCCAGGACATCCTGCATCGGATAAAATCCCCGCTTCTTCTTCCTGAATTTCTTTAAAGTATCCTTCGATAACACTTTGGGTAGTGTCTTTGTCAACGACATAGAGCCTTACAGAGTCGATCGTATGTTCTGGTTTGGTTTTGGAAATGCAGCGACGTGCTGCTTTTTCACTTTCTGTAAAGAGGACCTTTAACTCTTTAATTTTATTGAACGCTATTGGTGATAAGTTTGTTTGCAAAGTGTTTTCAAACAACTCATTAGGTAAAAGATAAATTCGTTTTAGTTTCATGCATGCAATGGATTAGCTTGTGGTATTATTCCCTTCTAAGAATTCATTCACATCACTTATAAACTCATCGGGTTTCTCTGCATGTAGCCAATGGCCTACATTGGGTATTGTTTTAAAAACAGGATGGGTGAAAATCTTTTTCATTAAATCGCGGTCTTCCTCTTTTACATAATTAGAAGCTCCTCCATTTATGAATAGGGTAGGCGTTTCAATACGACTATCGGGCTCAAGCCCTTCGCCAATGTTGTCTATTTCTGAAAGGAGTACAGGTAAATTCATTCTCCATTGGAACTTGCCCTCTTCATTTCGGTAGAGATTTTTGAGCAAAAATTGTCGTTCTCCTAGGCCAGGCAGGTATTGAGCTAAGAGGTCATCGGCTTCTTGTCTACTGGTGAGCGTATCGAGCGGAATGGCACTTAATCCTTCTAGAATATGATCATGGTGTCTTGTATAATAGCGGGGTGAAATATCTGCTACAATGGCTTTGGCGATTTTTCCTGGGAATAGGCTCAGAAATTTCATGACCAATTTACCTCCCATAGAATGCCCTAAAACAAAGGGTTGTACTAGTTTGTGCGTATCGATAAAGTTCATCAAGTCTTGACTCATGACGGTGTAATTATGTACTGAATCATGAGGAGATTGTCCATGATTTCTAGCATCGATAAGATAGACGGTATAGTGTTGAGAGAACTTTTTAGCCTGTGAAAGCCAATTATCAGAGGAACCAAAAAGTCCGTGTATGATAATTAAAGTAGGCCCTTGCCCAAGGCTTCGATAAAATAAATCCATTGCTTATTGGAGTTGTTTTAAGTAAAGTTGAATGGTGTTTTCTAAGCCTAAGTAAAGGGCATCACAAATAAGAGCATGGCCAATAGAGACCTCATCTAATCCACGTAGATTCTGTTTTAAGTAGTGTAAGTTGTTTAAATCAAGGTCATGTCCTGCGTTAATTCCCATGTTTAGACGCATAGCTTCGTGAGCTGCTTTGATGTAAGCTTCGATGGCTTTTTCTTTATTCGTTAAAAATAATTGCGCATAGGGTTCCGTGTATAACTCAATACGATCAGCACCGGCTAAGGACGCACCTTGTACCATGTCGATAGACGGATCTACAAACACAGAAACGCGTTTTGAAAACTGTTTGAGATGTGTTATCACCTCACTTAAGAAATCTTGATGCTTGATGGTGTCCCAACCCGCATTAGATGTAATGGCAGATGGGGCATCTGGTACAAGTGTGACCTGATCGGGTTGTGTTTCTTCGATGAGTCTAATGAAAGCAGGGTCAGGGTTTCCTTCGATATTGAGTTCTGTCGTCACGGTTTTCTTTAGTGTTCTAACATCTTCGTATCGAATGTGTCGTTCGTCGGGTCTTGGATGAACAGTTATGCCTTGTGCTCCATAGCGCTCACAATCTCTAGCAACTTGAATTAAATCTGGATTATTACCTCCTCTCGCATTGCGAAGGGTTGCAATTTTATTTATGTTAACACTTAATCGCGTCATTGTGGTGAAATGAAATCTATTCTTTAAATTTGTTGGAGTACGCAATTTACAAAAGAAATTAACTATGGCTTTAAAAGATCAAATAGAAGGAGATATTAAAAAAGCCATGTTGGCTAAGAATCAAGTAGAATTAATGGCTTTGAGAAGCATTAAAGCTCTTATATTATTGGCTGAAACAGAAAAAGGGGCCAAAGCAGAGCTGGAAACTGATTCAGAATTGAAATTGTTGACAAAAGCGGCTAAGCAGCGCAGAGAATCTGCCGAAATCTTTGCTCAGCAAAACAGGCTTGATTTGGCAGAAAAAGAGCAAGCTGAACTACAAGTTATCGAAAGGTATTTGCCCAAACAGCTTTCAGAAGAAGAGTTAATCCTGAAAGTGAAGGCTATCATAGAACAAGTCGGTGCAAAATCGCCAGCCGATATGGGTAAAGTAATGGGTGTTGCTTCTAAAAGTCTTGCGGGTTTAGCAGACGGGAAATTAATTTCAGAGACAGTCAAAAAATTATTGGTGTAAAATGGAAATAGCGGATATTGTACTGCTTCTCATTGTATTAGTAGCGGCTTGGTTTGGTTACCAAAAAGGTTTTCTGATTGAGGTTCTGTCTTTATTGGCTATCATATTCGCCTTCGCTATTGCGTGGAGACTTTCTCATCAAGCTGTTTTGTACATACATCAGTGGCTTGATTGGGATCTCAAGTTGATGGGTTCCATTGCTTTCGTTCTCATTCTAGTGCTGGTATTTTACTTGTCTTACCTTGTTTCAAAACTGCTTACGGATGTTTTACACAAGACGATCTTCGGGGTGTTTGATAAACTTTTAGGGGCAGTCATGTCAGCAGTGAAGTGGCTCTTTGCTCTAAGCTTATTATTATGGGTGTTGAGTGTATCTCATGTCGAGTGGTACGAAAAACAAAAAACAAAATCTAAAGCGTTAAGCTATTGTGAACAAATAGCTCCAACTACATTTGAATGGGTAAGAGTAGCGGTGCCCTTCGAAGATATTTTTGGGCAAATTCAAAAGTCGATACAGTAGAATTTGTGCATTTTTAAAATTGTATATTCATAAACTTTATCATTACATTGCACGTTATTAAGTTTAAGTGGAAATAGCGATTTTATGCACTATAAAATACAAGCAGACGGAGATTTTAAGTACATAGAGGAGGGGAGTGGACAAACACTTTTACTTCTTCACGGATTATTTGGCTCTTTGAGTAATTGGGACGCAGTGATCAAGTCTTTTTCTGTAAACTTCAGGGTTATCATCCCTTTGTTGCCGATCTATGAAATGCCCATTAAAAGCGCAGGCTTAGACGGGTTAGTGAAGTTTGTGACAGATTTTGTGAACTACAAAAATCTAGATCAATTTTCATTAATTGGGAATTCTTTAGGTGGACATATCGGTTTAATGTATGCTTTAAAAAATCAAAATAAAGTAAAAAGCTTAACGCTTACAGGTAGTTCGGGATTATTTGAAAACTCAATGGGGGCGTCGTATCCGAGAAGAGGAAGTTATGAGTTTGTAAAAGAAAAAGTTCAGTATACTTTTTTCAAACCAGAAACGGCTTCAAAGGAAATGATCGATGAAATCTTTGAAGTAACAAACAGTATTCCTAAATGTATTCGAATCATTGCTATTGCTAAATCTGCGCAAAGGCATAACATGTCAAAAGATTTGAATCAAATAAAAGTGCCTACATTACTTATATGGGGGTTGAACGATACAATAACTCCACCTGTTGTTGCGCATGAATTTAATCGATTAATGCCTAGTTCAGAATTGCATTTTATCGACCAATGCGGCCATGCTCCAATGATGGAACACCCTTCTAAATTCAATAAGATTTACGAAGATTTCATCAGTAAAATTAAATAATATGCTAGCTGAAGAGTTGATCAATCTAATGATACCGCCGTTAAAGTTATCTGATAGTAGTCAGACCGCTTTAAATTGGATGGAGGAATTTCGTCTGACTCAGCTGCCTGTTGTAGAACAAAAAAAGTATGTAGGTATGATCACAGTAGATCTTATTTTGGATGCGAATAATCCACTACTTCCTCTGTCTTCGTACTCGCTTGACTATACAGATTTAAAAGTATTGCCTGATGCGCACTATTTGGATGTGCTCAAGAAGGCAGACCAATATAAAATAAGTTTATTGCCTGTTATCGATGCAAACTATATTTATCAAGGCGTAGTTTCAGTCAATGATATTTCATCGGCTTTAGCCCAAATGTTAAATGGCTATGGACCAGGAGGGATAATTGTATTGTACTTAAAGGAACGAGATTATTCTTTATCTCAAATCAGCCGACTGATAGAGTCGAACGACGTTAAAATTTTAAGCTCCTTTGTTAACACCGATAAAGACCCAGAATACCTTAAGCTAACGTTGAAGCTGAACAAGTCAGACATTTCTCGTGTGATTGCTACTTTAGAAAGACACGAGTATAGAATTATAGCGCAGTTTCAAGAAGGGGAGGTTATAGAAAAAGACAAAGATCGATTGGATTTACTTTTTAAATATCTGAATATCTAGTATGCTTGCTGCGATTCACGGTAGACCTTTTAGTTTAGAAAACTTTCATTTTGTGGAGTTAATTTGGACTAAATTAAAAGATGCGGGATATGATATTGCAATTTCATCTACTTTTAAAGATTTTATTGACAAAACAGATTTAAAGCATTTAGCCTTTGATCTTGTTTATTCCGACCACCTAGATTTTCCCGAACCAGATTTTATGATTTCCTTAGGAGGAGATGGTTCGTTGTTAGAAGCTGTAACTTTTATAGGGAGTAAGCAGACTCCTGTTTTAGGAATTAACATGGGAAGATTAGGCTTTCTTGCATATACTAGAAGGGAAGAGACTAATAAGGCGCTCGACGATTTGGTGAGCCGAAACTTTAGGGTCACTCATAGAAGCTTATTACACTTAGAAGGTGGGGAGGAAGGTTTATTTTCAGGGGTCAATTTTGCGTTGAATGAATGCTCATTAATGAAGCGAGACGCTTCTTCCATGGTTGTTGTACACGCCTTTTTAAATGATCAGTTTTTAAATTCATATTGGTCAGATGGGCTTGTGATATCTACTCCCACAGGATCAACAGGATATTCTTTGAGTTGCGGAGGTCCATTAGTAATGCCTGATACTCAAAATTTTATCATTGCCCCTATCAGTCCTCACAACTTAAATGTACGGCCAATGTTGGTCCCCGACAATTGCAAACTTTCGTTTGAAATTGAAGGCAGGGCTACTAGCTTTTTGGTTTCACTGGATTCTAGGTCAAGGCTGGTGGAACCGAATAACCGATTTACCTTAAGGAAGGAGGACTTTGGGGTCTCCTTTATAGCACTTCCTGAATATGATTTTTTAAAAACTTTAAGGGACAAGCTCAATTGGGGCTTAGATTCTAGAAATTAAAATTAAATCAGCTTTTGATTTAATAGAATTAAACATATATTTGTCCGATTCCATTATAGTATTGAATTTTTTGCAGACTAAAATGAAAAGATATTACAAAATAATGCTACTTGTAGGAGGCTTGATGACCTCTTTCATGAATGATTCGTTAGGACAGAAATTCAATCCTAGCAACAGGTACTTTAGTATCGGTGGCTGTTTGAATGCTATGAACTATATCGGTGATGTCGATCCAGGACCAAGCTTCCTTAGCCCGGGTATTAAATTCACAAGGTATAACTTTGGAGTAACAGGCTTGTATAGGATCAAACCTAGGCTTTCTGCTAGAGCTACAGTTTCATGGGGAAGAGTTGCGGGTAGCGATGCTGAAAACTCTAACTATGCTGCTAAGAACGTCAATAGAAAATTCAGAAACTTGAGTTTCAGAAATGACATCATTGAAGTAAAAGTTGATGCGGTTATAGATTTATTCGAAAATAGGGGTAAGTATACAAAACGTGTAGATTATACTCCTTATATGTTCGTAGGGATAGCTTACTTTCATCATAATCCTAAAGGACAAACTCCTGGAGGAGATTGGGTGAATTTAAAAAACCTTTCAACTGAAGGACAAGGTATGGCTGATGGGGCGAAAGCTTATTCTTTACATCAAATTGCATTACCTATTGGTCTTGGGTTTAGGTACAAACTTGCTAAACATTTGGATTTGGCTTTTGAAGTGGGCTGGAGATTTACAACAACAGATTACATAGATGATGTTGGTGGTAATTATTATGATAAAAATAAATTGCTTGCTGAAAAAGGACAAACAGCGGTTGCCATGTCTGATCGTAGTTTCGAAGGATATATGGATGATGAGGCTACTGCATTAGCTGCTGCAGCATTATACGGCGGTACTGGTTTGTGGACTGATGATCTTGGGAAACCTGCTATTAATGGGTATGGTAGAAATGGAGAACAACGTGGTGATAAAAAAGGCAGAAAAGATTTATACATCATCAGCGGATTTCATCTTACATACATTATCCCTTCAAAAGTTATCTGTCCTAAATTTAGATAATAGGCAATATTGAAAATACATTAGCGTTATACATGCGTTATGAACAAAAAAATAGGAAGATTTGCCTTTCCTATTTTTTTTGTTTTTTGGGGGCTCTTGCCGGCCAAAGGACAAAAACATGAAATAGGATTGGGCATTGGGGGTTTAAATTATTCAGGGGATTTAGCTAGTTTTCCAAATTTCGGAATGTCTAGGCCTGCAATTAATGGGTTTTATAGGTTAAACTTTAGTCCTGTTGTCAGCATGAGATCAAGCCTGTTGTTTGGTCAACTTGCTGGTAAAGAGTCTGGAAAAGGCAATGCTGCAGTTGGAAATGCTCGTCAGGGTGCTTTCGAGGCAAGTCTAAACCAGTTGGCATTAACGTTTGAATATAATTTTTTCAATTATAAATCTGCAGGTAAAAGAGGGAATAGTCGCATTTCGCCTTATTTTACAACAGGGCTCTCCGTTTTCAATTTCGAGCATCATAGCTTGACGACTACAGATAAAGTAGATGCTCGTTACGCACTTCAGTTTGCTATTCCAGTAGGCTTAGGATTGAAATATCGAATAAAAAACAGGGTAAACTTCAACGCAGAATTCATTGCCAATAAAACATTTACCGATTATCTAGACGGAACAAGTTCATCGCCTTCCAAAACGGCGACTTCTGTAAAGTATATTTCCAATCCCCTTACTTCTGATTGGTTTTATTACTTAGGCGTCTCTTTAAGTTATACCTTTTATAAAATAAACTGTCCTGATTAGTAAAATGGATTATATGGTTTTTGTAGTTTTGTGGTCCTAAAAACACAGGGAAGCTTGATGACGGATTCAAAAGTATTTATAGATAACAATAAAATACCCCAGCACATTGCGATCATTATGGATGGTAATGGAAGGTGGGCTAAACAGCGAGGGGCATTTAGGGTATTTGGACATCAAAGCGCAATCACGAGTGTTAGAGATGCAACAGAATCATGTGCTGAATTAGGCGTCAATTTTTTAACGCTGTATGCTTTTTCAACGGAAAATTGGTCTCGTCCTAAAAATGAAGTAGACGCGCTTATGGAGTTGCTTGTGGCTACAATTCAAGAAGAAATCCCTGTTCTTAAAAAAAATAATGTCATACTGAATGTCATCGGAGATATAGAATCTTTGCCAAGCCATTGTCAGCAAAGTTTAAAAGAAGGCATAGCAGAAACGGCTGCGAATACAGGCATGACTTTAATACTTGCTTTAAGTTATAGTGGCAGATGGGATATAGTTCGCGCTACAAAAAGTATAGCGCAGCACGTTAAAGAAGGAAAGCTTGACATAGAGGATATTTCGGAAGACACTATCAAAAAGGCCTTGTCGACAGCCAATGTTCCAGATCCAGAATTAATGATTAGGACAAGTGGAGAACTTAGGATTAGTAATTTTCTTTTGTGGGAGCTTGCATATACTGAGTTATATGTAACAGATACGTTGTGGCCTGATTTCAAAAAGGAAGATTTGTACAAAGCAGTTTTGGACTATCAAAAAAGAGAAAGAAGGTTTGGCAAAACCAGTGAGCAGTTGAATGGCCCAGTACTATGAAATTGAAGATACAGATATTTTTATTATTGTTTTTCATCACCCAAGTTGTTGTTGTCGGGCAATCGATTGACTTTGGCAGTACGTTTTCCAAAGAACTAGATTACGTTACACCTAAAGAATATACGATTGGAGGAATCGATGTAACTGGAATTCAATTCTTAGACCCTTCAGCAGTTGTTTCTCTTACAAATCTTAAAATAGGTGATGTAATTTCTATACCGGGTGATGAGCTTTCATCAGCCATTAAGAAGTTATGGGATCAAGGTTTGGTAGGAGATGTAGAAGTTAAGATTAAGAAAATAGAAGGCAATCTAGTATTTCTCGAATTTGTATTGACGGAGCGTCCTCGCTTATCTTCTTTTGAATACAAGGGTGTTACAAAGGCTCAAAAGGAAGACATTGAAGGAAAATTAAGCCTATCAAAGGGGCGAATAGTAACCGATGCATTAATTTCAAATACTAAAAAGAAAATCAAGGAACATTTTTTGGAGAAAGCATACTTGAATACTGTGGTAACAGTGGTTCCTGAGAATGATAGTTCTTTGAGTAATCATGTCATTTTGAAGATTACAGTAGATAAAAAAACAAGGGTTAAAGTTCGCAAGATTAATTTCATTGGTGTAGAAGAGGTCGATATTCGGAAGCTTAAAAAGACCATGAAGAAAACCAAAGAGAAAAAGCTCATCAATATTTTCACTTCGGCTAAATTTATTCGAAAAGAATACGAAAATGACAAAACAAGTATCATTAATTACTTTAATGCTAAAGGCTACAGAGATGCTGTTATTGTTAAAGACTCTGTTTACAAAGTCAGTAAAAAGAGGGTTAATATAGATATTACAATTCGCGAAGGTGGCAAATACTATTTTAGAGACATCAAGTGGAAGGGAAATTATTTGTATCCAGATAAGGTGTTGCAGGATATTCTAAACATAGATAAGGGAGATATTTATAATCGCGAAGCTTTAGACACTAAGCTTAGTTATAATCCAAATGGGCCTGACATTAGTTCGTTGTATTTAGATAACGGGTACCTCTTTTTTAGTGTCGAACCGGTTGAAGTATTGGTAGAAAACGATTCGATTGATATCGAGATGAGGATTTATGAAGGAGGTCAAGCAACCATAAAAAACATTACCATCACAGGAAATACAAAAACGCACGATCACGTTATTCTTAGAGAGTTAAGAACAGTACCAGGAGATAAATTTTCGAGGTCTGATATTATTCGTACTCAGCGTGAGTTAGCAACGATGGGCTATTTTGATAACGAGAAAATTGGGATTAATCCTGTTCCCGATCCTCGTACAGAAACGGTTGATATACATTATTCAGTGGTAGAAAAACCGAGTGATCAAATTGAGTTATCCGGTGGTTGGGGTGGAGCCTTTGGCTTTGTAGGTACCTTGGGTGTAGTATTTAATAATTTTTCATTAAGAAACATCACTCAGCCTAAAACTTGGAGCCCTCTTCCTGCAGGTGACGGACAAAGAGTCTCCATTAGATTTCAAGCTAACGGGAGACAATTTCAATCCTATTCAATGTCTTTTACTGAGCCATGGTTGGGAGGAAGAAAGCCCAATGCATTTACCGTTAGTTTATCAAAAAGTGTTCAACACAATATTGTAAATAGCGAAGTTACAGGTAAAATGGGAGTTAGTGGTGTTACTGTTAGTTTAGGTAAACGATTGAAATGGCCAGACGATTATTTCTCAGCAACCTATACGGCAGCATTCTTAGAGTACAACTTGAGCAACTTCCCGTTCTACTCAACAGGGATAGGATACAGTACGGGTAAGACAACAAGTTTTTCATTGGGTTATACGATTGCGAGAAACAGTTTAAATGATTTCCAGTTTCCAACAAGAGGTTCTAATATCGCTTTGGCACTTACCGCTACTCCTCCATATTCTTCTTTTAACGGGGTAGATTATGGAGACAAAGATTTACCTGCCGAAGTTCGCTACAGGTTTATGGAGTACTACAAAGTCATGTTTGATAACTCTTGGTTTACGACCATTGTGCCAGGTAAAAAAAGAAACTTAGTATGGAACTTGAGAGCTCACATGGGTTTTATTGGATCATATAACAAAACCACAGGGATTGGTCCTTTTGAACGATTTATCATGGGTGGTAGTGGTTTGTCAGGCTTTAACTATGTATTGGGCTATGATGTTATTGGACTTAGAGGTTATCCAGACAACTCTATTGGAGGAAAGGGTGGTGTAACCTATACTAAATTTGTATCTGAGATCAGGTACCCGATTATGAATTCTCCAGCATTTTCATTATTTATACTTGGGTTTTTTGAGGCGGGGAATAACTGGTACAATTACCAAGATGTTTCGCTTTCACAATTGTACCGTTCAGCTGGTGTAGGGGCAAGAGTATTCATGCCTGCTTTTGGACTTTTAGGAATCGATTGGGGTATGCCACTTGATGATGTTCCTGGCTATCCAAATCCTAATTATAAGGCTCGAGTAACCTTTACCATTGGTCAACAAATCAGATAAGCAAATGAGAACATTTACTCTGGCATTATTATTGACAATAGCACTGACCACTGCTGGAAGGGCTCAGAAGTTTGGCTTTATAGATTCAGAGCTTATTTTATCAAAAATGCCTGAGTATAAAACGGCACAAACAGAATTGAATACGGTGGCTAAAAAATGGCAATCGGAATTGGAAGGAATGCAACTTGAAGTCACTAAATTGAAAGATGAATTTAAGTTGGAAGAAGTCTTGTTGACCGAAGACATGCAGAAAGAGCGCTTAGATTCCATTTCTTCGAAAGAAAAAAAACTGAGAGAAAAGCAGAAGGCTTATTTTGGGTATGAAGGGATGTTATTCTATAAAAAACAAGAGCTTATAAAGCCTGTTCAAGATAAGGTATTTGAAGCGGTTGAAAAGGTAGCAAAAGAAAAAAAGCTACAAGTAGTTTTTGATAAATCAAGTGGACTGGTGATGGTGTATTCTGATCCTGTTCATGATTACACAGATTATGTGTTAGAAAAGTTAGGGTTAGGAGACCCCGCAGATACGGTAGAAAAGTAAAATGGTTTTATATATTAAATTTTAACATCTAGAATATGGCATCTCGTTATTTTAAAAAAGTTACATTATTGTTCGTTATGGTGCTCATGGCATCTTCTGTTTTTGCTCAAACGAATACAACAGCTCCTAAAATTGGATATACCAATTTAGATTATTTGCTCAGCTTAATGCCTGATGTAAAACAAATCGAATCTGAGCTTCAAGCATATGAAAAACAATTGTCTGGACAATTGGAATCAATGTACCAAGACTATCAAAAGAAAATGGAAGAATACCAAAAAGGTGTTTCTTCGGGTTTGATGTCTGAATTAGTGAAACAAGAAAAAGAGAAGGAGTTAGTTGGACTACAAGGTAACATTAAGGAGTTCGAAGAAAAAGCGCAAAAAGACTTACAAAAGAAACAAGTAAGTTTACTAGAGCCCGTTTATGATAAGATTCAAAAGTCAATTGACAAGGTGGCTGCTGAGAATGGTTATACCTACGTTTTGAATACTCATGCTGACATGGGTGGCTCTGCCATTATATTGTATGCGCGTAACAAAGACGAAGACATTTCAAGTTTGGTGTTAAAAGATTTAGGTGTAGCTGTGCCAACAACAAACACGCCAACGACAAACACGCCCTCAACAAATACTCCTAAAACGAATACGCCAACAACGACTACTCCAACGAAGAAAAAATAAGTATTTTAACAATAAAAAAAGGTGAGGCTTAGCCTCACCTTTTTTTATATCAGTTGTCGTCTATGAATGAAATGAAGTGGCCAGATTTTTTAAAAGCAGGTGATCGTGTTGCTCTTATCGCAACTGCTCGGCATGCTAAATCCGAAGAGGTACTCAAAGGAGTTTCTTTTTTGGAATCATGGGGACTTAAGGTATCTGTGGCGGATTGTGTTAACAAGCAACATTATATTTTTTCAGGAACAGAAGCAGAGCGAAGAAAATCATTACAGCAAGCATTGGACGACACCACTATTAAAGCGATTTTTTGCTTAAGAGGAGGTTATGGCACGCATCGTTTAATCGATTTTGTAAACTTTCAAGCCTTTAAGAAAAACCCCAAATGGATTATTGGGTATAGCGATATCACTGTATTGTTGAATCATGTTGCGCAGTATCGTATTCCTTCCATTCATGGTCCAATGCCTTTTACATTCCATAAAGTAGAAGAACAAGAAGGTGCAAAAAAACTTCAACAGTTCTTGTTTGGTTATTTGCCAAGCTATCAATTTGAAGGGCATGCTCTAAATCATGCAGGTATTGCCAAAGGAAGAGTGATAGGAGGGAATCTTTCCGTGTTACATGCCATGACAGGAACAGAAAGTGATATCAGCTGGAAAAACAAAATTTTATTTATTGAAGAGGTCGATGAATATATTTACCACATCGAACGCATGCTTTACCATTTTAGCAGAATGGGAAGAATGAAAGGGCTCGCAGGTATTGTTGTTGGTCACTTGACGTCGATCAAAGACAATCCAGATCCTTTCGGATTGTCTGTTTATGAAGTGATCGAACGTATTGTTAAGCCTTACAATATTCCATTGGCTTTTTCATTTCCAGCAGGTCATGATTTGCCTAACTTGCCGATCATCATTGGAGCGAATGCAAAATTAGAGGTTACCGCAAATGGATCTGCATTAAGCTTTCAGTAAGCTTACAATTTTTCTTTATAGAGTACCTGAAGTAATGTTTCTCCTACAGCATTTAACGTTTTCTTGTCGATGGCAGTGATGTCATCGTGGTGTGTATGCCAATACTCTCCAAAATAGCCACCTCTGCTTGGGTCGTAATGAATGATGTCAATCATCGGTATCTTTCCTACTTGATTTACATACAAGTGATCATCTATAATTTCAGGACTGTTTTCCATGATAAAATAATTGCCATAACCAAGATCCTGTGCCTGCGCCCAAACATTTTTTAAAATAGAAGGAGCGTATAGCCTAGAGTTACCTTCCATGGCGAATTTTGCATTTGGTGCACCTACCATGTCTAATAAAATGCCATAATACGCTGTATAATCGCCTCGGTGTTTTTCTTTTGACCAATGTTGCGAGCCTAAGCACCATGTGTCCGATTTATTAGGGCCTTCAAAACTTTCAGGAGCTCCATAGTCTTCCCCATCGAAAAGAATGAGATCAATACCCACGTCTGGTTTATCCTTGTTGTTATGAATGGCACGCGCAATTTCCATCATAATGGCGACACCGCTTGCCCCATCGTTGGCGCCTAGAATAGCTTTCCCTTTGTCTTTTGTATCTTGGTCTGCAAAAGGCCTACTGTCCCAGTGTGAAGCAATGATGATACGCTTAGGTGCTTTTACATTGTATGAAACGATGAAATTTCTTAAGCTCAATGTTTTTCCATCGAAGGCTTGTGCTGCGAAATTTTGAACATACACCCAGCCTCCTTGCGATTGGAAGAATTTATTAAGGTACAGTCCGCAATTTTTATGAGCCTCTGTATTCGGCACTCGTGGGCCAAATGCAAGTTGATTGACAATGTATTGATAAGCGGAATCTTCATTGAAAGCAGGAATGCTTTTTAAAGGCTGCGCGGTGTTATTAGACGGTTTGTCTTCTGTGTTTTTGTCGTTAGCGTGTTCCTTTTCATTTGTGCAGCATACGATGCCGAATAAGATGAACGGAATTGCAAGTTGAATGATTCTGTTACGCTTCTTCATATGCCCAATCGATGGAGTTTTTCATGTCTTTAATTTGCATTCCACATTGCTTAAACCAAAGTCTAATGCGGTCTACTTGTGCATAATCTTTACTTTCTTTTGCAGTTTTATACCACTCAAGTAAACCTTCTATGAGCACATCTTCGTTTGTTGGCTTCTCTTCTATCAAGCCCAATACATCTTGTGTAATGGTAGAAAAAGTAGTCTTGAGTTGGTCAAATGTTTCTTTGCTTATTTCATTGAATAAATCTGGATTTAAATTCAATGCGTGTATTTTTTTAACCACATTAAATAAGGCAGCGATGGTAATTGCCGTATTAAAATCATCGTCCATGCCTACGTAACAATCGGTGTTTAATTTTACCAACTCTTGCTCGTGCTTCTCATTGATGCTTATTGTTGAAGTAGTGGCATGGTTCATTTTAGTAACGATACGCAAGCCGTTAATGAGTTTCTTGTAACCTTTAGAAGCAGCAATCAGTGCTTCGTTTGAAAAGTCTAAGGTACTTCTATAGTGTGCTTGTAAAATGAAAAAACGAATCGTCATTGGACTGTATGCTTTTTCTAACAAGGTATGGTCGCCACTAAACAATTGGTCAAGCGTAATGAAATTACCCAACGATTTACCCATTTTTTGCCCGTTAATAGTAATCATATTATTATGAAACCAATACTTAGCAGGCTGAGTATTTAAACCGGCTACAGATTGCGCAATTTCACATTCATGATGTGGGAATAATAAATCAAGTCCGCCACCGTGTATATCAAAATGTCCGCCAAGGTATTTGCTGCTCATGGCAGTACATTCTACATGCCATCCTGGGAAGCCTTCTCCCCATGGGCTAGCCCATTTCATAATATGTTCAGAAGAAGCATTTTTCCATAATGCAAAATCGAGTGCGCTTCTTTTTTCACTTTGCCCATCGAGTGAACGAGTGCCTGACAAGAGTTCGTCGACGACTCTTCCCGATAAGATTCCGTAATGGTTTTTTTCGTTGTATTTAAGCGTGTCGAAATAGACAGACCCATTACTGACGTATGCAAAACCTGCATCAATAATTTGTTGTGTTAATTTTATTTGATCGGGGATATGTCCAGAGGCAACAGGTTCAACGCTGGGTTCGAGAACATTTAAATCGCGCAAATAATTATGGTAATAACTCGTATAACGCATCACCACTTCCATGGGTTCGAGCTGCTCGAGCTTTGCTTTTTTTGCAATTTTATCTTCTCCTTCGTCGGCATCGTGTTCAAGATGGCCTACATCTGTGATGTTGCGAACATAACGAACTTTATAACCAAGATGAGAAAGGTAACGAAAGATCACATCGAAGGTAATGGCACTTCTGGCATGACCCAAGTGCGCTTCGCCGTATACCGTTGGACCGCATACATACATGCCAACGTAAGGAGCCTTCAAGGGTTCGAAGCGATCTTTTTTTCTTGTTAAACTATTGTAAACTTTTAAATCGGTGTTCATGGAAGTAAAGGTATAAAACTACGATCACTTAAACGAGTAGTAGCCTAAGAGCGGGAAGTGATCGGATTGTTTTTTATTGGTGATGACTTTAAAGGAATGAATGTTCATGTCCTTTGGGAAAAACTGGTTATCAATGCGTAAGAAAGGGATTGAACCATTATGTGTGACGCCAAATCCTTTCCCTGCTTTTTCTTGGCTATTGTTTAAGCTTTCTGAAAGTTGTTTGTAGGCATAACTCAATGGAGGTTCATTCAAATCTCCGCAAACAAAAACAGGATAAGGGGAGCGGTTAACTTCTTGTATGAGTCTGTCGACCTGCTTGCTCCGTGCAATAGCCCCACGCCTATAACTAAGCAAGGCTTTTAGCAGGTAGTGTTTAAAGTGTTTTTCATCCTTTGCATTCACCAGTTGCTCATCGTTGATGTGCATTGATTGCAAATGAATATTGAATACCCGTATGATGTTTCTGCCAATTGCGATATCAGCATACAAAATTTGATTGTTTGACTTTTCCTTAAAATGAATATTGCCTTTCTTTTCAATCGGGTATTTACTAAAAATAGCCATGCCGAAATTGCCTCCGCCTTTGTTTACATGAAAAGGTTCAAAATAATAATAAGGATGTGTAGCTGATAAACGATGAATGGTGTTAAACGTTTTGTCGTTTTCGTCGCAGTAAAACTCCTGAAAACACTTGATATCCCCATCAAGTAGCTTGGCGTCTTTGATAATGGCTTTGCTTATCTCAGGGTCATTGTTATTGTATATTTCGTAGACATTAAATACTCTCACATTGTAGGATAGTATGGAGAAGGACGCTTTCTCTGGGTTATTGGGGGAGAAAAAGTTAAGTGCTATAATTTGGGGAAGAAAGCTCATTCCATACAAAACGAGAGCAATAGGGATCACGGAACCGATCCATTGTTTAGAAAGTAAGAGGTACAAACTTACTGCGGTATGGGTTAAAACAAGAAAGGGGATACTGTAGGGTAAAAACGCACTGATCCACAAATCAGCAGGTGGAATGTCTGGAGAAATGTATACCAGTGCCGTAAAGAGCACGATAATAGTGTATGTAAGTATTAAAAGTCGATTGAGCAAAGGAGTTAAGGTCTTGAAACACAAAAATAACTCCGTTTTTTTTTGAATTGAAACTAATAATCCATAATTTTGTAGAAAATTGGGATAGATTAGAAAGAGGGGGTGCTGCCCCCTCTTTTTATTGAAACACTATTTATGGAGCCGTTGAAGCAAAAAGTGTTAAAGATTGCAACTGAAAAGGCAAAAGAACAAGGTGTTCATCTCGTAGAATTAACCCTAACAGGGGCTGAAAGGACAAAAATACTGCTGCTTATCGATTCTGAAGAAGGTTTAACGATAGATCAGTGTACCAGTTTTAGCAGGGCAAATACACAAGAATTAGACTTGTTGACAGAATTGGACGCAGGATATGTCATTGAAGTGTCTTCGCCAGGATTGGATAGGCCGCTTCAGTTTCCTTTTCAATACAAGAAAAACGTCGGAAGGAAGTTAAGAGTGACCTTGGAAGATGGGGAAGAGGCAGAAGGAGAAATCTTACAGGCAAGCGATGAAGGGTTTACGTTAAAGTTGCCTGGAATGAAGAAAAAAGAATTTATCGAACAAGAATACCAATACAAGGAAGTTAAAAAGGCTAAAGTCATCGTTTCATTCAAATAATTATGGATGCATCAAATTTAATCGAATCGTTTGCAGAGTTTGCAAAGTTAAAGAACATCGATCGTCCTACCATGATGAGAATCTTGGAGGATGTGTTTCGTACTATGATTCGCAAAAAGTTTACATCAGATGAAAATTTTGATGTCATCATTAACGTAGACAAAGGCGACTTAGAAATTTGGAGGATGAGAGAAATCGTATCCGACGATTTTGCTGAAGATAGTTTTGACTACGAAGAAAACAAGCACATTTCGTTAACTGAAGCTCGTAAAATCGAAGAAGATTTTGAAGAAGGGGAAGAAGTAGCGGATGAATTGAAGCTTGAAGATTTCGGTCGTAGAATGGTGATGACTGCGCGTCAGACTTTAATTCAGAAGGTGAAGGATCTTGAAAAGGATTTCTTGTTCCAAAAATATAAAGAATTGGCAGGCGAAATCATTGTTGGCGAAGTTTACCAAGTTTTAGGTAAAGAGTTGCTTTTGATTGACGGAGACGGCAACGAATTGACGCTTCCTAAGAATGAACAAATTCCTAAAGACAGGTTTAGAAAAGGCGATAGCGTAAGAGCTATTGTTCATCGTGTAGAAATGAACAACGGAAATCCGAAAGTCATTTTATCAAGAACGTCTCCTAAGTTTTTAGAGCGCTTGTTTGAAATGGAAGTTCCTGAAGTTTACGATGGCGTCATTGCTATTCGTAACATTGTACGTGAACCGGGCGAGAGAGCTAAAGTAGCGGTAGAATCTTTTGACGACAGAGTGGATCCAGTCGGAGCATGCGTGGGCATGAAAGGTTCTAGAATTCACAGCATTGTTCGTGAATTAGAAAACGAAAACATCGATGTTATCAATTATACCGATAACCTTGAATTGTATATTGCAAGAGCACTTAGCCCTGCAAAAATCGGTAACATTAAAGTCAATACAGAGAAAGAAAGAGTATCTGTATTTTTGAAACCCGATCAAGTTTCTTTAGCGATAGGTAAAGGCGGTCAAAACATTAAACTAGCGAGTAAGTTAGTGGGTATGGAGATCGACGTATTCAGAGAATTGATCGACAATGAAGACGAAGAAGATGTAGGCTTGAGCGAATTCGTTGATGAAATCGAAGGTTGGGTATTGGATGAGTTAAAACGCATCGGTTTAGATACAGCGAAGAGTGTACTTGCTTTGTCGAAAGAAGATTTAGTGCGTAGAACAGAATTAGAAGAAGAGACGGTTGAAGATGTAATGAGAATATTGCGTCAAGAGTTTGAATAAGCACTTGTAGTTTAAGATTCTTTACTCTAGTAAGACAAAACATAATAATATAAAATCTACAGAATGGCTGAAGATAAAATGATGCGATTAAGCCAAGTGGCAAGGAAGCTCAATGTGGGAATGTCCACGATTGCAGAGCATCTGACTGCCAAAGGTTTTGAGGTAGAGAATAACCCTAATGCTAAAATTACTTCAGATGCATTCAACCTTTTATTAAAGGAGTTTGAATCATCGGCATTAGACAAGAAAGAAGCATCTAATTTAAGTATTGGCAAAAAACATGTTGAGCAGCATGTAGTTATTGACGCTGAACAAGCAGAAAGCAACAGTAACTCAGAAGAGGAGGCTGAAATTTTCATTAAGAATAATTTCATTCCCAAAGAGAAAGAAGTTGAAGAAGTACCAGTAGAGAAGCTCGTAGCTCCAGAGGCAGTTGTTGAAAAGGCAGAAGAGTTCATGGAACCTTCCGATAAAGTTAAATTGCCAGGTGTTAAAATATTGGGTAAAATTGACTTAAATCCTCCTAAGAAAGCGGCAGATAAAACGAAAAAACCGAAGGAAGACGAGCCTAAAAAAGTAGAAAATAAAGCAGCAGAAGTTGTTTCAAGTCCTGTTGTTGAAGCGAAGAAAGAAGAAGTTGTTGTAGAAGTTGAAAAAACGAAGCCAAGTCAAGAGGCTGCTGCATCACCAAAGAAAGAAAGTATTGTTGAAGCGAAGATCCCAGTTGTAGTAGCTCCAATCGTCAGTATTCCTGCTCCAGTAGTTGCAGAAGGAGAACCTGTAATTGAAGCAAGGGCTGATGCCTTGAAAGGTCTGACGGTATTGGGTAAAATAGAATTACCTGATGCTAGAGACAAGAAAAAGAAAACACAGCCAGTAGCATCTTCAGACGATGCGAATGCAAAAAATAAAGCGAAGAAAAAACGTAAGCGTATACAGTCTGCAACTCCAAATGCTCCAGGGACTACTTCTGGATCTGCTACAACTACGCCTCAAGGTAATAGACCAGCTGCTGGAGCGAGAACTCCATACCAAGGTCAAGGTGGTGCTTCAAGAGGTGGTGCGAGACCAGCTGATAGAAATGCTAAACCTGCTCCAAAAGAAGCACCTACGAATAAGGATATACAGGAAAAAATTAAGGCTACCATGGCCAAACTTTCCGGTTCTAAAACGAGCACAGTAAGCCGTTCTAAATACCGAAAAGACAAACGTAATGCAGCTGCTGATGCGAATGAAGAGAGAATGCTTCAAGAGCAAGAAGATGCAAAAATATTGAAGGTAACAGAATTTATTTCGGCCAACGACTTATCTTCTTTACTAGACGTTTCGGTGAATCAAATCATTTCTACTTGTATGAGTTTGGGAATGTTTGTGTCTATCAACCAACGTTTGGATGCAGAAGCGATCACCATCATTGCCGATGAATTCGGTTATGCAGTTCAATTTATGACTGCTGGCGAAGAAGGCGAAGAAGAATTAGAAGAAGCTGAAGATCCTGCTTTATTAGTACCTCGTGCTCCGATTGTAACGATCATGGGTCACGTCGATCACGGTAAAACATCGTTACTGGATTACATCAGAAAATCAAAAGTAGTACAAGGTGAAGCGGGTGGTATCACGCAGCACATTGGTGCTTACGATGTAATGACAGATTCAGGCAAACGCATTACCTTCTTAGATACGCCTGGTCACGAAGCCTTTACTGCGATGCGTGCAAGGGGAGCTAAAGTTACCGATGTTGTTATTATTGTAGTAGCAGCCGATGACAATGTCATGCCTCAAACAAAAGAAGCAATTAACCATGCTAGAATTGCGGGTGTGCCTATTGTGATTGCAATCAATAAAATTGATAAGCCAGCAGCTAATCCAGATAAAATTAAAGAAGAACTTTCGAAAGAGAATATTCTAGTAGAAGACTGGGGTGGTAAATACCAATGCGAATTGATTTCTGCTAAGAGTGGTTTCGGCATTCCAGAATTACTTGAAAAAGTATTGTTGGAAGCTGAGATTTTAGAACTTAAAGCAAATCCAGATAAAAATGCGGTTGGTACTGTTATCGAAGCATCCTTAGATAAAGGTAGAGGATATGTGTCTACGATTTTGGTTCAAAGTGGAACCATGAAAGTTGGGGATGTATTGTTGGCGGGAGCATTTTATGGTAAAGTAAAAGCCATGCTCGATCACCGTGGAAGAAAAGTGCAAGAAGCTCCTCCATGTACTCCAGTTCAAGTATTAGGTTTGGCGGGTGCTCCACAAGCGGGAGAGAAATGCCAAGTGATGGATACAGAGCGTGAAGCGCGTGAGATTGCTACGAAAAGAGAGCAACTTTTGCGTGAGCAAACCATTCGTACCAAGAAGCACATTACGTTGGATGAAATTGGTCGCCGCTTAGCGATTGGTAACTTCAAAGAATTGAATGTGATTGTAAAAGGTGACTTTGACGGTTCGGTTGAAGCACTTTCAGATTCCTTGCTTAAACTTTCTACAGAAGAAATTCAAGTACGTATCATACACAAAGGTGTGGGTCAGATATCAGAATCTGATGTCTTGTTAGCTTCGGCTTCCGATGCGGTTGTTGTTGCGTTCCAAGTGCGTCCTTCAGCGAGTGCTAAGAAATTAGCCGAGCAAGAGCAAATAGAAATAAGAATGTATTCTATCATCTACAATGCCATCAATGATGTGAAAGACGCCATGGAAGGTATGTTAGAGCCTACGGTGGAAGAAGTGATATTAGGTAATATTGAAGTACGCGAAGTCTTTAAAATTACAAAAGTGGGTACAGTAGCAGGTTGTTATGTAACCGATGGTTATGTGAAAAGAAGCAGCTCTGTTCGTTTAGTACGTGATGGTATTGTGGTGTACACAGGTAATATCGATGCGTTGAAACGTTTCAAAGACGATGTGTCGGAAGTGAAATCTAATTACGAATGTGGATTGAGTTTGAAAAAATTCCATGACATTGAAGTAGGGGATACCATTGAAGCTTATGAAACGAAAGAAGTAAAACGTTCGCTGTAAGAATATTTTATCCTATAAAAGCCCTCCGTTTCTTTGTTGAGACGGAGGGCTTTTTTTCAGCTGAGCCTCTTTTAAGCAACAAAAGTATATTAGAATTTTAAACGCTAAATTTTTATACCAACATGAAAACCTTTTTATTGATTTGTGTTTTTGCCACTATTTTCTCTTCGTGTAAAAAAAGCAGCGAAAATGTAAAGCCAAGTCCTACGATAGTTTATGCTCATAAACTACAAACAGAAGACATGACTTGGTATGTTGGCAGTAGCGGTGCATTTGCTTATAAGTTCGATCAAGGACACTATTCTATATATACGAATTCAACTAATTATACTTATTTTGCCTCAGCTCCATTTGGCACTATTAATTATCCTTATTCAGTGCAAGTTGATGCTAGAATAAATTTGGAGGATATTACGCGCAGTGCTGCTGCTGGGATTGTATTCAATAGAATAGACGTTAATGATTATTCAGTTATTGCCATTTCAAGCGTTGGAACATACTACGTATATACTTATAACAACGGAACCTTTACCGATATAGTTAAGGCAACATTTAGTCCCTATATTAAAACTGGATCCAATGCGAAGAATACAATCACATTAAATCAGAATAAAAGCTCTATTGATGTACTGATAAATTATATTAAAGTAGGCACATATTCTTTATCAATGCCAACAGGTACTTACATAACGGTTGGCCCTTATATTGCCACCTATTCAGATAATTATTATACTCCTGTGACAGGCTTATTCAATAATTTTATAATCGCAAAACAATAAGGTCCCTTTTATTTTTATTGAGACGAATTGCGTTTTTATAAAAGGGAACTATTCCATTTTTACGCCTGTTAAAAAGGTATGAGAAAAATATACATCATTACAGGGCTTGGGTCACTGCTTGGTGCCATTGGAGGCTACGCCTATTATCACTATGTGGGTTGTGCAAGCGGACAATGCCTCATCACTTCGAATCCATGGATTAGTACAGGCTATGGTGCCTTACTGGGTTATTTTGGATCAGGGATGGTCAATAAAAAATAATGCTACTCTATGGCCTGTGGCACACAGACTATATTTCTGGAGTGTTCTAAATGCCACAGACCACGGGGAGGATTTATAAAAAGGAAAAACATTAATGAGCGCTGTGCAAAATAGTATACCTCGAGCTAGAAGATCTATGAATAAGGAGCAAGAGATGCTCTTGCGCTAGAGGATAGTGCTATTTATTGACGCTTCATTTTTCTCAAAAGTGCGAAAGTAAAAGTTGCTCAATACTGATGTTTTATTCAATTGAGCTTGCAGCTCAGGGCATGAAATTATGTATAGCGTTCAAAAGTATCTTTTATTTTTACACCTCTTTTTCTACTATGCTTTCTTTATTCTGTTCTTTCCTTGCTCTGTTTCTTATTCTCATCTATTCAGTCCCGAGTAGCTAATCCTGAAATATAAATTTACAAAACGAACAATTAACCTTTACAAAGGTTAATTAAGGGGGAGTCCATGAAAAAGTATATTTAAAAACTAGTTTAAATTCGAAAAAATGCTTAGAAAATTTACAATCACAGACAAATTGCTATTCGTTGCAGCATTCTTATCATTAATATTTTCGGAGGCATTGTATTTTCAAGGTCATAAAGAAGATGCATTTTTTCTTGGAATATGGGTTCCCTCAATATTGGCATTTGGAATTTATGTTAAACTTATAAATAAAGAAAAGTGATGATAGATTTAATCCCCTACTTTGCAGCACTTATTACAGTTCTTTTCGGAATTGGATTTGGAATTGCAATTACAGACAGCGTTCAAAAATAGTAAAACAACTTATGGCAAGACAATAAGTTTATATTCTCAATAGCCTTAAGATATATAGACCTTATTTTTATAGTTGTGATTTCATTTATATCCTAAACAATATGAAAATTTATTACCCGTATTGTTTGATTAAAAAATAATAAGTTGTTAAAAGTATAATTAACCTTATTTGATGACTGATACTTTTTTATCTGCTCGTTGGGAAAACTTAATTATGGCAAATTATGCCGTACCTCCTGAAGTATTACTACCTTATTTACCCAAAGGAGTTGAACTCGACTTTTATAACGACAATACTTATGTAAGTATTGTTGGATTTATGTTCAAACAAACTAGCCTGTTCAACATGCCAATACCTTTTTTAGGAACATTTGAAGAAATTAACCTTCGCTTTTATGTAAAAAGAATTGAAAAAAATACAATAAAAAGAGGCGTTGTTTTTATAAATGAAACAGTTCCATATAAAATTGTAGCTTGGCTTGCAAACAAACTTTACAAAGAACATTATATCGCTATTCCAACAAAAAATTATTTAGCAAATAATGAATCAAGTAAAAATATAAAATACGAATGGAAAGTAAACAACAAATGGAATCATATAGCAGTAAATATATCCCATAACACTCAACACATGTTGCCAAATAGTTTGGAAGAATTTATATTTGAACATTACTATGGGTATACAAAAATAAATCTTGCGCTTTCTCAAGAGTATCGAGTAAATCATACTAGGTGGGCAATTAATAAGGTTATAGATTATACTTTAGATTGTGATTTTAAATCGATGTATGGAAACGATTTCTCCTTCTTGAGCAACAAAAATCCAGACAGTGTAATTTTTTCAGAAGGCTCGCCAGTTACTGTTAATTGGAAACGAACCTCGTTTTAAATTTTTTAAGAATACACTTGAATGCTTTCTGAATTATCTAATTGTAACAAATTTAAGCTTCATGTTAAAATTCAAAGTCTCATGTAGCGAATTTAAATAAAGGGTCTACAAATAGAAAGATATCGGAGAAAGAGAACGAACGGTGTGATTTTTCAACTGTACAACATAGAATATTTATCGGCCAAAAGATGGCCGAATACATAAGAAATAATTCTGGATATTATAATGGAAAGAAAACGTTTGTTTTTACTCCATGGTCTGTATTATAAACCATCTTTCTGAAGTGTTCTGTTTGCCAAAGGCGGCGCAGTAAAAATTTACGACGGCAATACAATTGAGGCGAAATTTTTTACACTACACTTAGGTTCTTTTACAAAACAGATATAATGAAATCTGCTAGCTCCAGCGGAGGGTACTGCCGCAGGTGAAGTAAAACGTTCGTTATAATTATATTATCTTTTAAAATAGTAGATCCTTCCGTTTCTTTTGAGACAGAAGGCTTTTTAAAGGAAAGAACTTTTTTATTTTAAGAGCTGTTCAAGCTCCATGAGTAGAGTATAGAGGAGTATAACGATTTAGTCGGTCCATAGGAGGCTACGCCAATTATCATTTTGCGGGGTGTGCAAGTGGACAATGCTTCATCACTTCGAATCCATGGATTAGTATTGGTTATGGCACTTTGCTGGGTTATTTTGGATCAGGAAGGGTCAATAAAAAATAAGGCTACAAGTCAATTAGAAACTCTTAGAGAAGTCAATCAGTAATTGAAACAAAGAGCCAAATTGACTTAAAGGTAAATTGCTTGGCACATCGAATACATCGTGGTACGCTTTCTGTTTGCCATTGGTATAAATAAAAAATGCAGGTACGCCGCGTTGACTAAAATAATAATGATCGGAGTTTGCCGCTGCTCCTCTTTTTACCACCGCTGGCACATAGCGGTATTTTTTATTGAGCGAGTCGAGCACGTTAAATTGTGAGAGGTGTTGACTTGCATTCACAACCGTAATACTTTCATCTCCTGTGCCTACAATGTCCATGTTGATTAAAAACTTAATTGCTTTTAAATCAAACAGCGGATGTTTGGTGAAATATTGCGAGCCGATAAGTCCTGCTTCTTCACCAGCGAAAGCGATAAAGACAACGCTATTGGGTAAGCGGTGTGTACTGTCGTTATAGTACTGTGCCAATTCATTGAGCATAGCAATGCCGCTTGCATTGTCGTTTGCTCCAGGGAAATACGTTTTTTTTCCAAGCTGACCTAAGTGATCGTAATGCGCGGTGAATACAAGAAACGAATCAGGTTGCTTAGATCCTTTTATGTATGCGACTACATTTTGTGAAGTGTAATTTTCTTTCCATTCCGCGTAGAGATTAAAAGAACAGGATCCTGTTTGTATCGTTTTAAGGTCTGTTTGTCCCAGTTTAAATATAGGTATACTCAATGGCTTCGAACCGATTGACATTGTTAATTTGCTGTGGTTGATTTCAATGATGCACGCTGCGGAGTAAATCTTTTGAATCCATTCAAGGGGTAAATCATTTAATTTTGAATAGTATTTTTGATCGTATACTATGGCCTTATTCGCCAAAGCGTTGAGGAGTGAAGGATCACTTTGTTGGTTAAAGAAGGTACTGTCTAAATATAACAATTGCGCTTTCCCTTTTCCCGACATGGATACAGGGTCAATGATAAAATCTACGCCTGGCTTTAGTTTCTTCCCGTTAATCGTAAGAGCCATTTGTTTGGGAAATGTTTGCGTACTGTAGGTGAAGTGTTGGAAATACGTATTGCCACTGATAGGACTGAGTCCTGCTTTAATAAATAAGTCTTGTATGTAAAGTGCCGCAGTTTTATCGCCTTTAAAACAAGGGCTTCTTCCATGCATTTTTTTAGCACAGAGTTCTTCTATCACATGTTTCGCTCTGACAATGTCTTGCGCATTTACGAAGTTTGTAAAAAGCAGTATAGAAGTGAAGAGGAGTAGTATTTTCATCATCTTTTCTTCACGATTAAAAGGGCTACGGCGAGTCCTGTCATATCAGCGACCCCGTCTTTCCAATCGCATGTCCTGTTGGAGAAAATGGGCTGTAAGTATTCTGTGAGCACAGCCGTCATTGCTCCGACGAACAAGATGAGGACTAAAAAATTTAAAGGCTGATGTTTCTTTTGAAAATCGAAGGATAAAAAAATAGCCCAAACGAAGAAGAGCATAAAATGTATGATCTTATCTCCGTTTGGGATATGAAACCAACTCGGTTCTACAACAGCAGATTTGGGTAGCCAACAGAGTACAAGTATGACGATAAACCATACTGTACTTAATGTATAACGAGGGAGTAGCTTATGCAAGTCCGATTGAAACCTTGTAAGCAGAGGCATCCATCAACTCATTTAATTCTCCTGTATTGCTTATTTTTATTTTTACGATCCAACCGTTTCCATAAGGATCGCTGTTTACCAATTCAGGATTGCTTTCTAATGCTGCATTCACTTCCAATACTTCGCCTCCAACAGGTAAAAACAAATCACTTACTGTTTTAACGGCATCGATGGTCCCAAAGATATCGTGTGCTTTTACCGTTTGACCGAGTGCTGTAATTTCTACAAAAACGATGTCGCCTAATTCATTTTGAGCAAAATCACTCACGCCGACAAAAGCTGTATCGCCTTCTAATCTAATCCATTCGTGGTCTTTGCTGTATTTTAAGTTGTCTGGGAAATTCATGGTAATAATGATTAAATACTGTGCTAAAGATAAGGGATAAAATTCGTTTTTGAAAGCCCACAGGGACTCCACTAGGATAGTGTAAATCGAAGCTGAACTCCCACAGAGGTGGTTGTTCTTTTATAAGAAGAAGATATTTTAGGATTGTTAAAGGTTCGTTCAAAATAAAGCTGAAGTGTAACCCTTGAACTTAAATTGTAAGTAATGGTAGGCTTAACTTGCCAATTTAGTGCACCAGATGTAACCGTTGAGCTTTCGTCTAATTGACGTTGTACTCCTTTTGTATCTCTGATGGTAAAATCAAGGCGCACGTTCAGTTCGTTTTTAAGGGTTTTCTTTTTTCCTCGGGTAAATATTTTTGGAATTGGAACACCCGATTTTAAATACCCAATACCGAATACAAAGTCTTGGCTTTTTTCATCCCTCATCTGTGCATTGGTTAAGCTGAGTGATAAATTTCTACTGCGGCGGTATTCGATGCGGTACGTCCATTTTCCTTTGGTACGAATATTAAGACCAATGAGTGGTGAAAATGATTCTCGAATGTTTACTTCATTGATGATGTAAACAGGAATCACATCTCCAGTACTATTCAAAGAATCTCCAGCAGGAGTATTCGATAAAAAGTCGCGACCAGGTTTTACATAATTAGAATTGTACTGTAGTGAAGACGTGTAACTTCCGACATTATAGACAGAAGTGTAACCGTGAGAAATGGTTATAGATTCAAAGTTCCGTTTAAAGGCTGACAATTTAGTGAGCCCTGTAAAATCAATGCGCCAGTTGGGTAGTGGAATTTTGGGCATATTGGTCAAGTTGATGGAGCTTGCAGATTGTCCCTTATAAGCAGCTAAGAACGCAGGAATCATGACGTCTTGGGATTTCAAATTTGAGGTCCCAAGCCTTTGACCGATAATCGCTCTGTTGGCATCAAATTGATTGTAGGTTGCGGAAGAGTTTGGATCTGAAGAGCCCGCATCTTTACCTTTAAATGCGGTAAGGAACGTAATGGTAGAGATGCTGTAATTACCCGAGCGTAATGGATTGTCAGAAACATAATCATCTCCAATACTGTCTACTCGGAAGAGTTCTTGGTATGTAGTCCCTTTTTTTACCATCGCATCGAGCTGTATACGAAGGTCTTTCGTGGGTTCTAAAGAAGTACGTGCATTAATGGTTTGGTTTCGGAATTGAGTAAACGGAGTATTGAGTGCTCGTGATTTTGAAATCCAACCGTTGTTGGCGGCTTCGTGACGAATGTCTGGATTTTGAGAACCCATGATAAAGGGGAGGAGTGTCCCCGTGTTATTAATGTCGTCAATACCAAACAAGCTGGGTTTATTCAGATAACCCGTAAGCTGCGTCCCTTCTGCAATGTTATAAGTAAGGTTTACTGCTTTGATAAGCATGACTGTTCGCAATGCTGCCTTCAGTACCTTATTATCTTTCTTAACTTTTTCGGTAGAATCGGCTCCTTTTTTTGCTTCCTCATTACTTTTTACTTTCCCTTCTGTCTTGCCATTTTGTCGCTTGGCACTTGGGTTGTTGACCCCTTTTAAAAACTTATTTTTATTATAGAGTTTATTCAGATCGATTTTGCTGTTGATGGTTTGGTCACGCGTATTTTGAACGATGTTTCCTAGAGTATCCCTAATGCCTAATGCTCCTGATGTCCACATATAACCAGCCGCATAGCGGTAGTCCACATTGGTCCAGTCTAAAAACGGAATTTTATCGAGCGGAAGTTTATAATTGATATCCGTCATTTGATCGTAGTTTTTCAAACGACCAAAACCGTGAGCGAACATGTTATTATACATGGTTTGATTATAAGCCTTACCACCGGGCTCACCCAAAGGTTCATCTACCATAGAAAATGATTTTGCTCTATAGTTGATGGTTATACTTTTTGTCAAGTTCCAAGAAGTACCATAAACTCGATCTATGGTAAATGATTTTTCATACAAGGCCGGTTGTGTTCCCGACAAAGGTCCCGACTGGTAGTATTCCGATTTGGTAGTTTTGCGATCGAAGTCTGTTCTAAATGTAAACAAATTCGGAAGCGGAGTAAAGTTAAAATCTTTAATCAGCTTCGAGTATTTAGATTTAAATATTTCTGAATCCTTGAAAGGTTCGTAAGATTTCGGAGAGCCTGTAAAATCGTAGCCTAGTCCTACTTTATAATACTTAAACGTGTAATCTTTGATGTCGTAGCTTGTTCGTTTTGTTTGCGTATAGCCCAGCGTGAGTTTTAAATTTTCCACGTCGTAAATATGACTTTTGCTAGAAGGATTCGTTTTTACCTTTTGAATGTTAGTAAAATTTATCGCTTTCGTTGTGCTTTGGTCCAGGACTAAATTCTTATACTCATCTTGGGAAGTCCCTGATGGCAAGTTATCCAATCGATCTTTGAGGAGTACGTCTGGACTGAGTGGATCGTATCGCGGTGTAATTACTTTGCGGTTATAACCTACGTACATCGGCAATTTCAATCCTATTTTTTTAGGTAAAAATTTATCTAAACTAAAATTACCGGCAACGCCCCATTCCAAGAGGTTGTTTCTTTGTCGTTGAGAAACTTTTTGTTCTAAGGATCCGAAACCTGCACCGATGAAACGTCCTGTAGCCGTTACGTTTCCAAAGTCAGCAAGTTTTACATTTAACTTACCCGTGGCAGCCCAACCCGATTTTTCATTGAAATCGGTTACACGTAATTCATTCGCCCATATACAAAACGAATGCGGCATGTTATCGTCTCCTGGGTTTTTAAGACCGATCATGATGGTAACCACCGCCGATAAATCGGGTTTCCCGACGACAGTTAATTTCTTTCCTTCAAAGATTCTCGAATAGGCTCCAGTAACAGGTGTCCCAGCGCGATCGCGCTCTAGTTTGGTATTTACAAGTTCTGTAATGGCCATCGCAATGGTATTCTCCCCTCTCCATATCAAATTAGGATCGTTTGTGTTTTTAGGGTTGGTAAGGTAAAGTGGAACTTCTATTTCATAGTAGTTGTCTTTGAAGTCAGTACCCAGACGTAAAAATGCACTTACCTTTCCATCGGTTAGTGTAGGGTCATTTGATTCACCGTGGATAAACATGTTTACCTTTCCGTAATTCATGAAATCATACGACACGTTTTTATAAACCGCCCTTGCATTTTTATCGTCCAAATCAGTTACGCATAAACGCAAAGATTGCTCGTTGAGCCTTCTATTGACAGTCGATGTGACGTCTTGGTCTCTAGAAAAGCCAGGTGGCACAACGTAAGGTGAAGTGGCATTATCGCCTTGTCCATTTTCTTCTACGTTTACAGTAGATACGTCAATGAGTGCATCGTCTGGCTCGGCAGCATTACCAACACCACTTTCGTTGATGTCATCGCTCTGATAACCTCTCCATTGGTTGGCTACCAATTGCATGTTTGCGGTACGCAAAATGATAGGACTTGTAAAGCCTGACATGTACATGCGCATAAAACGGATAGACTTATAGCCATCGATATTCCCTACCGTGCTTGTTGGCGAACGCACAGGGATTCTAAATTGATACCATGTAACTTTGTCTCCATTGATGGTGGAGTCGCGTGTACTCACAATAAAATTTTGTCCGACTAGAAATTTGGTAGGATCAATATTGACTTCGTATTCGTAATACTCTTCCAAACTATTAATGGTATTATCTTGGTTCAAGTCTTCGTTGTCGGGTAACGAAGAGTTGGAAGGAGTGAAAGATCCTCCACTGTTGACAGGGGAGTTATTGTCTACTCCATTAAAGTTCTTATACCGCTGCACAATGTTTTTACCATTTTGATCATCTCCAAGGTAATATTTGAAATCATCTGCAGAAGGGTCTTTTAATATACTGTCTTTTACAGTAGGATTGATGGGACTGGTTTGAATCGATTGAACATAGTTCTTAAAAAAAGAGGTTTCTCCGCTATTGCCGAAACCGTCTAAGCCTACGTCTTGTTTACTTCTTGCTTCGGGGTCGTTATTGAAAGCATCTGTTAAAAATTGTTTTTTCGAAACTCGTCCCCATGTTGTTTCTTCGGATTCTGAGGCAACCAGGGCTTCACTGATCGGAAGTCCATTTTCATAGGACTGCTTTCCGTCATTCATGATATCTTCTGAGATATCGCCCAAATTAAAATACAATTTGCCTTTGTTGGTTTGGTTAAAGGGTATGCCTTCTATTTGTGTATTTGCTACATTGGAAGGGGGATTTGGGAAATTGACATAAGGACTCATCATCCAAAATTCGATGTATTGAATATTGGCATTGTCAAAATCGATGTCGCTGGTGATATTACGACTTACGCCACCCCAATTTTGAGTCGGGTTAAGCAATCTGCCATTGCTGTTGAGGTTAGGGGTAAAATTATAAGGCCCTCTTTCATCCGGATAAAAACTCAAGTCAAAGGTTGTAAGGTTAATGTTTACTTGTTGTTTGTCTTGGTTAGGATAAAGTTCTTGAGGGAATATGGTTCGTTCGAAATGGTTTTTAATGGTTGAAGGATCATCGTATCCTGAAATGCCATTGTTGTTTCGATAAAATACGTTATCAATATTGTACCATGCAAATTTGGCTTTTCGGTAAGAGAAGGCTAAGCTGTTGGAATCACTTTCTATAAAGCGTCTTGGAGTAGCAGCAAGTTTCCATTTGGTCGGACTTTTTGATACATCGTAAGGTGTTTTGCTGCCTTCGAAATCATCAATGAAAGCGACTCCATCAGAGCCGTCTTGGTTAATTCTTTTATTGTGCCCAGGGAGCATTTGTGCAAACTCTCCTTGAAAGGATACATTGGACGGTGCTTTGGTATCGATAAAAGGAATTTTATCGACGGCCTTGGTAATGATTCGAGAGTCTTTGGTGTAATTGACATCTACTCCCCATACCGTATTTTTAGAAGGCTCATCACCTACGTTTACCCTTGTAATTTGAGGCGCTTCATTTTGTTGAAGAATGGTGCCGCCGATTACAAAGTCTTTGTTGATTTGGTAATCGAAACGACCGCCATAAAAAGATTTTCTTCTGAAGTTAAACAAATCTTGTTTTTCAAAACGGATGCGAATTTCTTGTCCCGATGCAAGCGCTCCTTCGTTGATGATTTTTAATCGGCCTAAGGTATAGTCGATGGTATAGTCTGTTCCTTCTGTCAATTGGTTACTTCCGACAATCACCACTACAGAGCCGGGTGCAATATTGATACCGGGCAAAATGATTTCACTCGATGAAGAAGCTTGGTATCGGCCTTTTAAAAAGAATTTATTGCGACTGGCTTGTTGCTCGGCAAATTGTTTGGTAGAGCTGTAGAGTTCAGTGAAGACATATTTTATTCTTAAGTCCTGTTCATTGGGTGTAAATTGGCTATCTAAATTTGAACCAAAAGGCTGTAGTTTAGGAAATACGATGCGGCCGTTTCGAGAGTCCACGGTTACGCCTTCTACGTAATCAAAATTTCCATCGGGAGCAGGGTCGTTGTTGGGGTTCAATCGATCCACACCCATGATTTGAAGCAAAGGTTTATCTTTCGTATTTACACCTTCTTGTAAGTTGGGTAAATCGACACCCGATAAATCGTCTTTGTAAATGACCCTGAGTTGAAAATTATCGCGGGTAAGTTGTGTCGCTCCGATGTTGTAAATGTTTTTCATCATCAAATCCCAAGTCGGCAAATCTAATTTGATGGTATAAGGTTTTAACATTTTCAAGATCACGACATCAGATGCAGGAAGTCCTTGATAGTCTTCATTCATCTCTCCTACCTTATAAATTTTTCCTTGGTAAGAATATTCAAACGATACCGCCAATACCTCATCGCTACGAATAGGTGTTTGCAAGGAAATATACCCTAAGTCAGGATGAAAGGTGAAATCTTTGTCGGTCAGTTTACGCGCACTTTTAATGAGGGCGAAGTCTGTTCCGTTGACAAGTCCTGTTGCCGTAAGATTCGTTACGATAGCATCAGAGTTACGAAAGTTTCCAACGTCTTTAAGTAGGGTATTCGCAGTATTTTGGGCAGGAACCAATGTTGGTAATGGAGGAGGTGGTGGTATATTCGTATAAGCAGCATGGTATGGTCTCGCCTCTCCTAAATCGAGGTAAGAAATCATGTCGCGTAAGTCTGTAGTGGTACTGCTTCTGTTCGTGACATAGACTTCAACACGGGTGACTTTTACACCAGAATTCATAACTGGTAAGCTTTCTAAAGACCTTTCGAAATTTTCTTTAAAAAAATGTGATAAAAAGAAATGTCGGTAGTCTTCGTAGTTGTGACCTTTGACCTCAAAGGTCCTGCCTTGTGAGCCTCCTTGTATCACCATCTCATCGACCTTGCCGTCTTGGCGAGCAAAGACAGAGGTAACGGTCATTCTGCCGAATTTCAATTTGGTTTTTACCCCGAATAAGTTTTGTGCTCCGTTGATGAGAGTACTGTTGAGTGGCATGCTTACGCGGCCTACTTCTATGCCTTGTATGATGTCTTCTTCAAAGGCGGTGTATTGCACCTTCACGTTGTTTTGAAATTCGAAGGCTGCTTTGGTATCCCAGTTGGCGGTAATTTTTAATTTCTCTCCAATTTTACCGACCACGTTCATGGTAATTTGCTGGTCAAAATCAAAAACGCCATTTTTTTGTTGACGCACCGTAAGTGCAGGGTTATAGACCCTTTGCCACTTGCCTCCAAAATCTAAGGTCACCAAACCCGTAGGACGGATGTCTACGAAATTACTCCCGAAAGGTCCTTCTAATCCACGTACTGGAATTTTTAAACTGAAAGGTCCTTTTTCTTTATTGGGGGAATCGCTTTTTTCTACACTGTTTTTGTTTTTCCAATAGTTCTTCAGCATTTCTTGGTTCTTCATTTTGTAGAACTCTTCGAACGATACTTCAGAAGGTGCGCGGTAATCGAGGTCTCCTACTTTTTCATTGACATTGTAATGCTCGAGGGAAGGATCCAATTCAACATCTTTTTGGATGACGTCTGGATCTTTCAATTGCATGGAACTCTTTTCCGGATTGGCATAAGGGTCGCCCATTCGATCTTCAGGAACGTAATTGGGTTGGGTTTTCTTTCTTTTCTTTTTTACAATGGTATCCTCAGGTGCTGCGTCTGTTTCAAAAGGGAAATCGATTTCCGTATGCGGTTTGGCAAGGGATATCCACGTGCCTAAAGAAAACACGAGTAAAAGTGGAAAAAGGATATTTGGGGTAAATTGACGCAAGTTTTTTAAAAAATTAGGAAGATTTCAGGGCCCATTTAATTAATTCTTCTAATGAAATATCGTTTCCTTTTTGCTTCAAGACGGCATCGATGTTTTTCTCTGCAATCGTTCTGGCGAAGCCTAAAGTGACCAATGCATTGAACGCTTCTTGGCGAACATTATTGCTGGTTAAGCTTGAAAAGGTTTTGTCGTCGGAAGGAAGTAAATCAATCTTCCTCATTTTGTCTTTGAGCTCCAAAATAACCCGTTGAGCAGTTTTCGCGCCAATGCCTTTTACGGCTTGAATGGTGCGTACATCTTCTGTGGCAATGGCTTTGCGTACTTCGTCAGGACTTAAAGAAGAAAGCATGACCAAAGCAGTGCCTGGACCAATGCCACTGATCGAAGTCAAATCTAAAAACGTATTTTTTTCTTTTTCTGAAGCGAAACCGTACAAGGTATGCGCGTCTTCTTTTACATGAAGCCAAGTATAGAGTAGGGCTTCCGTCAATTCCTTTAAAAAAGAAAAAGTATGCAACGATATTTTGGCGTGGTACCCGATACCATTGGTTTCGATGACCACATAGGTCGGATCTTTTACCGTTAATTTTCCTTTGATGTATGCAATCATGCGTTTGTCGATTGTGGGTTACCTGCTTGTACAACAGCTACAGCGACCATGTTTACGATTTCTCTTACCGAGCTTCCCATTTGTAAAATGTGCACGGGTTTTTCCATGCCTAAGAGCAATGGGCCAATGGCTTCGGTGTTACCAAGCTCCTGTAAAATTTTGTAAGAAATATTTCCAGAAGCTAAGCCAGGGAAAATGAACGTGTTGGCTCCATGATCCGCTAAAGCACTGAAGGGATACATTTCTTGTTGAAGTGCCGTGTCTAAAGCTACATTGGCTTGAATGTCTCCTTCGATGATGAGGTCAGGGTATTTTTGTTTTGCCAATTTGGTTGCTAAAGCGGCTTTGCTTGGCACTTCTCCATTGTTAGAGCCGAAGTTGGTATAAGAAAGCATGGCAATTTTCGGTTCGAAGCCTAAGGTACGCACTGAGTTTGCGGTTTGGAAAGCGATTTCCACCAATTCTTCTGCCGTAGGATGTTCGTTCATCGTGACATCTGAAAAGAAGAAGGTCCCTCTTTTGTTGATCATGATGTACATGCCGGCCACACGTTTCACTCCTTTTTGTGGGCCAATGATTTGTAGGGCAGGTTTGATGGCATCGGCGTAATCTTTCGTAAGTCCCGATATAAAGGCATCGGCATCACCACGCTCCACCATCATGGCCGCAAAGTAATCGCGGTCTTGCATCATTTTTTCTGCTTCGAATAAGGTTACTCCTTTTCGTTGGCGTTTCTCAAACAATACTTGAGCGTATTCTTTTGCTTTTTCGTTGTCCTTGTAGGTATCAATAAGCGGAATGCCTTCTATGTTTACACCAATCGACAGTGCGGCTTCTGCAATTTTTTTCTTGTTGCCCAATAAAATAGGGAAGGCAATGCCTTCGGCTTGTAAAAGCTGCACCGCCTTGAGTATTTTAGGATGGTCTGCTTCTGCAAAAACAACCCGTTTAGGATTTGCTTTTGCTTGCGTGATCATGCGGGTCATGATCTTTTGATCGATACCGATGCGTTGTTGTAATTCTTGTTCGTACAATTCCCAGTTCTCGATAGGCTTGCGTGCTACACCACTGTCCATGGCTGCTTTGGCAACAGCTGGAGAAATTTTAGTGATCAATCGAGGATCAAGTGGTTTCGGTATTAGGTAGAACGATCCGAAAGAAATGCGATCGTCACCGTAGGCTTTGTTTACAATTTCTGGTACAGGTTCTTTTGCCAATTCAGCAAGCGCTTTTACCGCTGCCAATTTCATGGCTTCGTTTATTTCTGTTGCCCTTACATCTAAAGCGCCACGGAAAATAAAAGGGAAACCCAGTACATTGTTTACTTGATTAGGATAATCCGAACGGCCTGTAGCCATGATGATATCGGAACGTGTTGCTACGGCGAGGTTATAGTCAATTTCGGGGGTAGGGTTGGCCATTGCAAACACGATGGGCTTGTCGGCCATGGTCAAGAGCATCTCGGGTTTCAACACATTGCCAGCAGACAAGCCGATGAAGACATCCGCTCCGACAAGGGAGTCGCTAAGGTTATGAAGATCTCTTGTGGTGGCGAACTCCATTTGTGCTTTCCCCAAATCATTACGATCGGTTCGTATCGCACCGTTGATGTCGACCATCACAATATTTTCTTTGCGCGCACCCAAAGAATGGTAGAGGCGAGTACAAGAAATGGCGGCTGCGCCAGCGCCACTGATGGTAATGCGTACTTGGTCTATTTTTTTACCTACTACTTCTAGTGCATTGAGTAAGGCAGCAGAAGAAATGATGGCGGTACCATGCTGGTCGTCGTGCATGACGGGTATGCGCATGCGTTTCTTTAATTCCTCTTCGATTTTAAAACATTCTGGGGCTTTAATGTCTTCGAGGTTGATAGCGCCGAACGTGGGCTCAAGGCTTTCTACGATGCGTATAAAATCGTCTGGATCGGTAGCGTTGATTTCGATGTCGAAGCAATCGATGCCTGAAAACTTTTTGAAGAGTACACCTTTACCTTCCATAACGGGTTTAGAAGCTTCAGGTCCAATGTTGCCAAGGCCCAATACGGCTGTGCCGTTGGTAATGACGCCGACTAAATTTCCTTTGGCGGTATACTTATAGACATCGTCGGGATTTGCGACAATTTCTTTACAAGGCTCTGCAACACCAGGAGAATAGGCTAAAGCCAAGTCCAACTGAGAACTTAACAGCTTAGTCGGTACGACTTCTATTTTACCGGGTTGACCTTGCGAGTGGTAGTTGAGCGCATCTTCCTTGTTAATTGACATCGTGTAAAAATCTAGAAAGGTTGTCTAACTTATTTTTAATTTTTGTCCCGGCTTGATGTTACCGTCTTTGAGGTTGTTGAGCTTTTTAATTTTTTCAATGGTCAATCCATCGTATTTTTTTGAAATGGTCCACAAGGTATCGCCTTGTTTTACATAATGATAGCTTGGTGTTTTTTTACTGGTCGTTTTTTTAGACGCTGCGGATGAGTTCGAATGAATAGGACTGTTGCCGTGTTTGTAAATGACGAGCTTTTGACCCGGATGAATATTATTGCCTTTGATGTTATTCCAGTGTTTCAGTTCAGAAAGTCCAACGTTGTGTTTGTCGGCGATCTTGCCCAGAACATCGCCATTCTTAACGGTATAAATCGTTTTCGTTTTAGCACTCTTTGCTTTCGGTGTGGCTGTGGCTTTTTGAGAGTAGCTTTTGGTTAAAACAGGAATGACTTCTTTTATTTCTACATCACGCTTCCCTGCTGCATCAAGAATGTCTGCTTCGTTTTGCGCGTAGAACAACATCCTGTCGCTAGGAATTCGAATCAACACCGGACGATGTCCTGGAAAATAGCTTTTGAGAAAGGCAGGATTCAATTCAATAAAATCCTCCATCGTCATGTTTATTTCTTTGCTGAAGACTTCTAGGTTTATGTATTGCTTGAGTGTAATGGTGTCGAAAGCAATGGGGTATTCTAATGAATCTGCAATGATGTTAGATTCTTCGAGGTATTTCATCGTATAGGTGAGGGCGACGAACTGCGGCAAGTAGCCTCTGGTTTCAGCGGGAAGCTGAGGATATACCGTCCAAAAAGAATTACTGTAACCCGATTTACGAATCGCACGGCGTACATTTCCTGGTCCGCAATTGTAGGAGGATATGCCAAACTCCCAACTGTCGAAGGTATTGTTTAATTGCTTGAGGTATTTTGCGGCTGCAACGGTAGAAAAATAAGGATCTAATCTTTCGTCGATGTATTCATCGATGTACAAACCAAAACTGCGACCTGTGGGTGGCATAAACTGCCACAAACCAGCAGCACCAGCGCGCGAGAGCGCTCTGGCATTAAGTCCGGACTCGACAATGGCCAAGTACTTGAGTTCGTCGGGAACACCACGTTCTTTAAAGACTTGTTCGAAAATTGGAAAATAAAGTCTTCGACGCCTTTCCATGACTAAGGAATAATGACGGTTTCTTACGGTAAAGTAGTGTATGAAACTTTTTATTCTAGCATTGAGCGTAAGAGGTACTTTGTTTTCGATGCGTTTCAAGCGGCCTTGTAAAATACTTTCAAGACCGGTAAAAATATCTTCAACGGTAACAACTGGAGAGCCTGCAGAATCTTCAATTTCAACTGTTTCGTTTTCATCGGCTAAAGCAGAAGAGTCGCCTTGTAATACTAAATCATTGAGTGATGTATCGGCAGGTGCTTTAACTTCATCGTTGGATTGCCCATAACAGTCTTGGCTTACATGTAGGAGTGAACTACATGCAATGAAACATACCAAAGCAATTCTGGATAGGCATTGCATTCGATTAATTTAAGTTTTTAAAAACGTGATGAGAGAAAGCCAAAAGTCTCGTTTCGTCAAATGCTTTACTCAGCAACTGAATTCCGATTGGAAGTCCGTCTTTATCTTTTCCATAGGGTAAAGATATGCCTGGTATGCCGCACAAGTTTGCTTGTACCGTGAACAAGTCTGCTAAATACATAGACAAAGGATCGCTGGAATGCTCTCCTAACTTGAACGCTGTAGTAGTCGTTGTTGGCATAAGGATGAAGTCATATTTTTCAAACAATTTTTCTGTTTGTTCTTTTATGAGTCTTCTTACTTTCTGTGCTTTGGTATAATAAGCATCGTAATAACTAGCGCTGAGTACAAACGTGCCGAGCATAATTCTTTTCTTTACCTCTTTGCCAAAACCTTCAGAACGCGATTTTTTGTACATAGAATCTAAGTCTATGCTGTTAGGGCTGCGGTATCCGTATTTTACACCGTCGAAACGAGACAAGTTAGAACTCGCTTCTGCTGTGGTGAGTATGTAGTAAGCAGGGAGGATATAGTCGAGCAAATCGAATTCGAAGGCTTCAACCGTATGTTCGTCTTGACTTAATTTGTCGAGCATTTTTTTAGTGGCCGCTATAATTTCAGGGCTCACACCAGGACTTTCGATCGATTCTTTTAAATAACCGATGCGTGCTTTTCCTTCGAAGTGTAATTGTTTACTGTATTCAGGAACAGCTTTTCGAGATACGGTAGAATCGTACTGATCTTCTCCTGCAATAATTTCTAAAAGCAATGCAGCATCTTCCACGTTTTTGCTGATGACACCGATGCAATCAAAAGAAGATGCATAAGCAATAAGACCGAAACGAGAAACACGTGCATAGGTAGGTTTCAATCCTACTAAACCACAAAAGGCAGCAGGTTGGCGAACTGATCCGCCAGTATCTGAACCTAAAGAAGCAAAACACAAGTCTGCTTGCACCGCGACAGCCGATGCTCCAGAAGAACCACCGGGTACGCGGGTGTTGTCGATGGCATTGAGTACGGGTCCGAAGGCAGAGTTCTCATTAGAAGAACCCATTGCGAATTCATCGCAACTTTGGCGTCCGATGACAATCGCATCTTCTTGCAGAAGACGTTCAACAGCTGTGCCGTTGAATTGAGAAATAAATTTATCTAATATTTTACTGGAAGCTTGAAGACCGTGTCCTTTGTGGCAAAGGACATCTTTCAAGCCGACAACCATACCAGCCAGTTTACCTGCGATGCCGTTTTTAATTTTAGCATCGACAAGATCAGCTTGTAACAAAGCCTCCTCTTTATACACGTCAACAAAGGCATTGAGGTGCTTTTGTTGTTCGATGTTAGTTAAGTAATGGCTTACAAGTGCTTTGCACGTAAGGGTTCCTGCTTTCAGGTCCTCGCGGATTTCCTGAAATGAAGTATATTCTTTCACGGGTTGGATTTAGTCTTCTTTTTTCTTGTCCTTCAAACCGTCTTCAATACCTTTAGTCACTTCGCTAGAGGCATCTTTGAATTCTCTGATTCCTTTGCCTAAACCACGAGCTAACTCAGGGATTTTTTTAGCACCAAAGAAAATTAAAATAACAGTAAGTAGAAGAAATACTTCCCAAGCTCCAATAGGACCTAAGAAAAGAAACTGTAGCAGCGTTACCATATGCTTTTGTAGATTATGTTTTAGTCGACAAAGATAGGGAATAATGCCAAGTCAAACAATTTTATTGGAAGGCCAAATAAAACTTTATCAGTGTAAAAATGAGCGATTTATGGTTATTCCGATTATACAATATATGTAGTTCAATGAAAAATTGGACCACTATATTGTTATATCGGCATAATACAACGAACGAATTAGCTGTTTTGTAAATACAGAAGGTATTATTTATTAAACAGCCAAGTTTCGGGGTCGAGTTTCTCTTCGTTCCTCCAAATTTGAAACTGGACTTCGCTCGCGTTTCCTTTGTCGGTATAGACTTCGCCCAGGATGGCATTTCGCTCGACTTGTTGTCCCGTAACCACTGTTACAGACTTCAATTTGGCATACACCGTGAAGAATTCTCCGTGCTGAATCATGACCACATTGTTCATGCCGGGTACTTGTGCTACGGTCAATACTTTTCCTGCAAAGACAGCCTTTACGGGCTCTCCTGAAACAGTGGCAATGTCTACACCTAAGTTTTCAATGAATACGCCTTTCAGTACAGGGTGGGCTTGCTTGCCAAAATGTTGTGCTACGCGGCCTTTACTGACAGGCCAAGGTAATTTGCCTTTGTTGTTTGCAAAGTTAGACGACAGTGCTTCGCTGCTTTTGAGTTCTTTCAATGCATTGCTGCTTGCCACTGCTTTTTTAGTTGTAGACTTAGTGCTTTTTGAAGATGCTGCCGAATTTTTCTTAGCCGCTGCTTCTGCTTTTTTGGCTTCCGCTTCTGCTTTCTTTGCTGCCGCAATGGCTTTCTTGCGTTCTTCTTCGATCAGGTCTACAATGAGTTTCTCTAGTTTTAGAACCGATTTTTTAGATTCTTCCAGTTCGTCTCGTAGTTCTTTTTCTTTCGTGCTCAGCTCTTTCAACATAACGTCGTGTTGAGATTTGGCTTGGGAAAGGTTGTTGGCTTCTACGGTTTTGATGCCTGCTAATTTTGCTTTTTCATTCCTGCGTTTTAGCAATTGATTACGTTCTCTTTCTAAGGTGAATGTTACCGCTTCAATTTGTGCTACTTGGTTAGAGCGAATGGCGGAGTATTGTTTGAAGTACTGGTAACGGTTTGCAAGCTGTCTGAAATTTTCAGAGCTGAATAAGTATGCGAGTTTGTCGAAGTTGTTGGAGTAGGTGTAAGCAATGACAACCATGCGAGCGTACTCTTCTTTCATGGTTTTGATGTCTCGATCAAGTGCTAAAATAATATTTTCTGATTCTTTGATTTCAAAATCGAGGTAATTGATTTCCTCGTTCATGGTTTGTATCAACACCTCTTGCACTTTTATTTTTTGCTTGATGAGGGTAAGTTGAGTGAGGCTGGCTTGTTTTTTTTCTCTAGTTTGATTGAGGATTTTATTGGTCTCTTCAATCTTTTTTAAGCTGGCTCCTTTTTTTGCTTCTAACTGTCTTCTCTTCTGTGCCTGTGCGTACGACGAACTTGTCCCTGTTAAAAACAAGAATAAGGACAAAAGTACACTGACAAGTATTTTACTTCTCATATTTTTTTGGAACAGAAAAAGGGAAGGCGATTGCTTTGGTTGGAAATTCTATTTTCTGATGAGAGACATCAATGAACGTTGTGTCTTGTTTTTGAATGAGTTGAAGCGATTGTTCTTGGTGCATTACTAATGAGTCGATCATAGAGAATGCTCCATAATTGACTAGTAATTGCTCCTGCTCTTGTGTGCGAGCATCTAAGCGAGTAACTTTCTTTTGTGTCTTAGAAATAAGGCTGAGTGCATTTACTTTTTTTCTTGCTTGACTTACTTCCCACAATTCTTCAACAAGAAGATCTTTGATTTGGTCTTCGTGTACAAGAGGAAGCAATAGATCGCCAACAATTAAATTTTGCAAGTTGTAAAAGTTTAAGTCTACACCTAAGGTTTCTTTGAGGTAGTCGATACTGTATTTGTCGTATTTGTTATCGAGGCGATTGATGATTTTAACAGAGTCAGGCGTGATGATGCTTCTCATGACTTCTATGCCTAAACCTGGCGTGATTGAAATCCAAATGATGCTGTCTTTTTTTATGCGGATGTTAGCTGTCGCGTTGACACTGTTATCTTTTGTTTTGAAGGTTACTTTGCTTTTTAAAACCAAGTAGTCAAATGCTAGAGGTTTCCAATCCAGTATAGAAAGTGTGGATTGGTCAGTGTTTTGTTGAGATACAGCGGCTGGTTTCTTACACGCTGTAAAAAACAAAGAAATTGCCACGATGATTGATAAGAACTTATTCATACATTTTTCCTTCTGCTATTTTTTTATCGAGCAAATCAGATGCTCCGCCTATCTTCTTCGCTTCTTTCCACATCACCATCGCGTTTTCTTTATCGCCTAATTGATACAAAACGTCGCCGTAATGTTCTAACAAAGTACCGTCTTTTTTAGTTGCGACGGCCACTTCCAAATATTTTTTTGCATTTTCGTAATCTTTCAATTGGTACAATACCCATCCGTAGGTATCAATGTAAGAAGCGTTACCAGTATATTTTTTCATCAAGCGTTCAGAAAGTTCTTTCGCTTTTTCTAATTTATCTTTTCGTAAGGAAAGAAAGTAGCTGTAATTGTTAAGAACATGCTCGTTGTTTCTGTCCATTTTCAATACCTCTTCGTAAGCTTCATCAGACTTAGGATAGTTTTTGAGTTCATTGTAAGTGTCGCCCAATAAAGAGAGTGACATGGTTCTAATTTCTACTTGAGTAGAAGAACGTTTAGCCGCTTGCTCTAATGCGGTTGCCGCTTTTGCGTAATCTTTTTTTAAATAGTAACCCAAGCCTTTATAATACCAAATGGCTGCTTGGTTTGGGAATACTTCTAATGCTCGATCTGAATCGGCAATCAAGCTGTCGTAGTGTTGCGTTTGGTATTCCAAGTTTAATAATTCAATCCAGTTTTTGTATTCACCAGAACCGTATTGCACTACTTTTTTGTATTGCACTAGGGCTTCATTTCTTCTATTCATTTTTAAATAGAGGTCTGCTAAAAGACCAAGCGCTCTGGGTTCCCTAGGGAAATGTAATGCGGTTAAGTTTGCCAATTGTAAGGCTTGATCTTGACTAAGGGACGTTGAAGCTGTTTTAATAAACTCGGACAAGGCATTGATTTCAGTATCCAAGTCTAAGGCATTGCTTTCGAAGGCGAGTTTTAATTCTTGAAAATAACCTTCCGTATTGTTTTGAGTCTTGTATACACGTGCAAGGTTGAGGTGTGCTAAAGGATTGCCAGGGGTGTTGTTACTGACTTGTTTTAGCAAGACAATGGCAGCTTCGTATTTGCCATTGGTGTATAAGAATTCAGCATGAGCGACTTTGTAATCGTCCTCGTCGGGGAAAGCTGTAATCAAATCTTCTCCTTCTTTTATGGCTTCATCTAGTTTGTTCGACCGCAGGTAGATTTGTTGTTTTTGTCTGGTGATTTCTAATGACTTCCCAAATTTTTGTTCAAGGATGGCGTATGTTTTTAGCGCATCATCAAATTGGTTTTGATAAACATACAGAATGGCTAAATCGTAGTAATAGTCTGCGACTTCTGGGTGAGTCGTTGTTAGTTTTTTGAATACTTTTGTAGCTTCTGGATAGGCTTGTTGATATTCATAGATATGTCCGAGTTGTTCCGCGTAATACTTATTATCAGCATCCAACGCTGTTGCAAGTTCGGAATAAGCGCATGCCTTAGGCAGGTTTTTCTGTGTCAGGTATAATTTACCCAAGGTATAATAGGCTGCACCTGAGCCGTTATAGATGGAGACTGCTTTTTCTAAAGATTTGATAGACTCTGGATAATCTTCAAGGATGTAGTATTTCATGCCTTCATTCAACGAACCTTCAAAAGCAACGCGGGTTTCCTCGCGGTCGGGAATCGTCGTGGCGACGACAGATTGCTTTGGAGTAGATGCCGTTTTACAAGCAACAGTAGAAAGCAAAAGAAGCAGGCCTGTGAAGGCCTGCTTGTATGAAAGAAATGAAGTGTGTTTTTTCAACTTATACCAATTATATTTATAAGGCACCCCAATTTGCTGGCATGTATAATGCCGATATAACAATATAATAGTACAATTTATTGGACTATATATATTGCATAATCGGTATTATAATTTAATGACATTGTAGTCTCCAACACTAAGGTCGATTTCTGAACCGTGTAAATGCGCATGGTTACCTACCATGGAGTTGTGAACGCGGGCATTAAGAATGTGTGCTTCTGTTTGAATGATACTTCTGGTCACAACACTGCTTTCTATTCTTGTTTTATCGCCAACAGAAACATAAGGTCCCACCACCGAGTTTTTAATGTGTACATTTTCTCCGATGTATACAGGAGGAATGATGGTGCAATTTTCAAGCGTAGCAGATTTTGCCACGAGTGGTTGATCTTTTACATAGTCTAAGTAACGGGCATTGGTATCTACGGTAGAATCTTTGTTTCCGCAGTCGAGCCAATCGGTCACTTGACCAGGGAAGAATTTCACCCCGCCTTGACGCATATTTTCTAATGCACTGGTCAATTGGTATTCTCCTTTGTCTTTGATCTCGTTATCGATGACGAATTGAATCTCTTTCTTCAAACGATCGCCATCGCTGAAATAGTATATCCCGATGATCGCTAAATCACTGATGAATGTTTCTGGTTTTTCAACGAAGTTGGTGATTTCATTTTTATCGTTCAGTTGAACAACACCAAAGGGACGCGGATCTTCTACTTTCTGAACCCAAATGATGCCTTCTTTAGAGGTGTCTAGTTTGAAGTCTGCTTTGAAAAGTGTGTCAGCGAAGGCTACAACCACTTTACCCGATAAAGAATCTTTCGCGCATTGAATGGCATGAGCAGTACCAAGGGCTTCTCTTTGGTAGTAGATTGTTCCTTTGGCTCCAATAGATTCGGCAATTTTCAATAATTTAGCTTCGACTTCTTTTCCAAAATCACCGATGATGAAAGCAACTTCCGTAATTTGCTCTCCGCAAACTTTAGCGATGTCTTCTACTAAGCGGTTTACAATGGGTTTTCCGACAATGGGAACTAAAGGTTTAGGAACTGTTAAAGTATGAGGTCTCATTCTTTTACCCATACCTGCCATTGGAATAATAATCTTCATTGAACGAAAGGTTTTAAATTAACTTATTGTTTTCCGGTACTTCCAAAGCCTCCTTCGTTACGAACACTCGTTGTAAGTTCTGGTACTTCTTCCCATCCTGTTTTTACGTATGCTGCGATGACGAGTTGTGCTACTCGTTCGCCATTTTTTATGCTGAAGGCTTCTTGTGAAAGATTAATCAGCAAAACTTTTAATTCACCGCGGTAATCTGAATCGATGGTGCCTGGAGCATTCAATACAGTAATGCCCGATTTGAAGGCCAAGCCACTGCGTGGTCTGATTTGAGCTTCAAGCCCTTGAGGAAGTTCTATGAAAAGCCCTGTAGTGACTAGTATGCGTTCCATGGGCTTTAGCAGAATGTCTTCGCTTAAGTTTGCACTCAAATCCATACCTGCAGCGCCTTCTGTTTGGTACTGAGGCAGTGGGTGAGTAGAACGATTTACAATTTTAACTTTCATCAGGTGCTAGCAAAGTTCAAAAATAGAAAAAATTAGGATAGTTTACTGGAGATTTTCTTGATTTCGAGTAGATAAATAAATACAGGGTAAGACAGGAGCAAAAGGCCTTTCATGGCTAAGTCCAATAAGGTATTGTCTGTATGTAAGAACGTTGACCCAATAACCAATCCAACAGACAGGCTAATGTATAGTAGTATTTTGCCGACTTGGTAAGGGATAGGGTAATGTTTTTGTCCGAAATACCAGCTTAAGCAAGCCATAATCATATAGCAGGCTAAGGTCGTAAGCGCACTTCCGAAGTAGCCGATGAACGGAATAAGCAAGAGGTTGCCCATGAGCGTGATTACAGCACCCGTAATGCTCAAATAGGTGCCGAAAATGGTTTTATCAGTCAACTTGTACCACATCGATAAATTATAATAGATACCGAGGAATAAATTAGCAAGCAGAAGGTAAGGAACAATGTATAATCCTTCGCGGTATGCAGGACTGCGAAGCAATAAGCCAAAGTAAGGCAGAAATATGCTGACCAATAAAAAGATAAACAGGCAGCTGATCACAAACCAAGTCATGACTTTAGCGAAAACCTCGGGAGCATTTTTATCGGCAGCCTTAGAGAAAAAGAAGGGATCGGCAGCATAACGAAACGATTGTATGGCCAAGGTCATAAACATGGAAAGTTTATAACAAGCTCCGTAAACCCCGACCGCATAAAGGCTTGTTTGCCCTGGGTAGAAATTATCGGGCAGTAAATACTTCAATAAAATACGGTCCATCACTTCGTTGACCATGCCTGCAAGGCCCATCCAGAGTAGGGGAATGCAATACGATAAAAGTTCTTGACGGATGCCTTTGCGCAAGGTAAAGGCAAAGCCTTTCATGACGCTGAACAAAAAAGGAATGGGTACGATGTTTCCGATGAGGTTGGCGAGTAGTATTTTACTGACTTCATCTTGAGAACGCAGAAAGTCAACCAAAGGAGCAGCAATATGATCTGGAGGAATGGAGATCATGGGCAAGACCCATAAGAAAAGCAGGTTGAGGCCAATGTTGACAAAGATGGAAAGTAACTTTAAAGAAGCGAACAAGGCAGGTTTTTGTTTCCAGCGCAAGCGTGCGAAAGGCAATGCGGACAAGCTGTCTGTTGCGAGTATCAGCGCCAAGAGAATGATGTACTCGCTGTGATCTTGGTATAATAATAGGCCAGCAAGTGGTTTGCTGAGTAGGATAAAGACAAGGGTAAAGAAGCAGGTAGAAACGAGTAAACTGCTGAAGGAAATAGAAAAGGAGTCTTTTTCATTAAGCCCTTCTTTTTTTGCAAATCGAAAATAGCCTGTTTCTAATCCATAGAGGTATACGATGTTGAGAAACGCAACATAGGCGTACAACTCAGTAATGACACCGAAAGCACCGGGATGCAAAATGGCTGTATAAATGGGTACCAATAAAAAATTTGCCGCACGCCCTACTACACTACTTAATCCGTAGAGAGCAGTTTGTCCAGCTAGTTTTTTTAGTAGGTTACTCATTAATTACCTTGAAAGGTTGGTTTCCTTTTTTCTAAAAATGCGCTTGTGCCTTCCTTGAAATCAGCAGTACTGAAGCATTGGCCAAAGAGGGTTGCTTCTAATGTATAATCAGGGATTTGACTCGCTGTGGATTCTATTACTTTTTGCAAAGCGATGGGTGCCTTACTGCAAAGTGTTTGTGCTAACTTTTCTGTTTCAGCTAAAAGGTTTTCAGACGGTACAACAGCATTGACTAAGCCTGCTTGCAAAGCCCAAGCACTGTCTTTGGTAGTTCCACTTAAAATCATTTCAAGTGCTCTGCCTTTTCCGATAATTAAAGGCAAGCGTTGTGTACCTCCGTATCCTGGTACCAAGCCAAGAGAGACTTCGGGTAAGCCGAAGACGGCATTCGCACTGGCAATTCTAATGTGACAAGCCAAAGCTAACTCGCAACCGCCACCTAAGGCATAGCCATTGACGGCAGCTATGACAGGCTTTTTAAAGGCTTCTATTTTATTGAATACGTTTTGTCCAAAAGTAGAAAGCGCGATGGCTTCTGTTTGATTAAACGAAGAAAACTCGGAAATATCGGCACCTGCTACAAAGGCTTTCATCCCTTGTCCTGTCATTACAACGACACGCACTGATTCTTTCAAGGCTTCGTTTGTAAAAACATGATCCAACTCTTCAATCGTTTTACGATTTAAAGCATTGAGCTTATCAGGCCTGTTGATGGTGAGGTAGAGTACCCCGTTTTTTTCTTCGGAGAGAATGTTTTGAAACGAGTTTTCCATATAGTGTGCTTAATGGCTGGCGTCGAACAGTTTTCTTTTTTCTTCTTTGCTTAAGCTTTCATAACCTGATCGCGATATTTTATCCAGTATGGCATCGATTTCCGCTTGCTTTATTTTTGCAGAAGGCTGAGCATGTTCGTTTTTATACGTGACTTTAATGGGGCTTTTTCTACGGAAGAGAATTTTTACTTGATCTTGTATGGCATAGAAAAACCTTCCCAAGTCATTTCCCTTTTTAAGTTGACGAATAAACACATAACCCATGAGTGCTCCTCCTAAGTGTGCAATGTTTCCTCCCGCATTAGAACCTACCGTACCTATGAACGATATGAATAAATAGAAAATGGCGATGTAGGATATTTTAACTGGTCCTAGTAAGATCATGTAAAATTTATAGTCAGGAGCCAATACAGCGGCTGCAATGACAATGGCATAAACACATCCAGATGCTCCTACAATCCCACCCGGGCGAAGGTGTTCAGAGAATGGAGGAATATGATTCGTCACCACAAGAAACACAAGGCCTGCTACTAATCCGCCAAGGAGATAAAGCGATGTTAGTCGTTTGCTACCGATTAAATCTTGTACGACCATACCAAACCAATACAATCCCATCATGTTAAAAAGCACATGCAAAGGAGAAGGGATATCATGCGTGAAGAAGTATGCAACGAGTGTCCATGGCTTGTAGAGCAAGTCATGCCAGTTGTTTGGCAAAGTCTGTTGCAGGTATACAGCATCAAAAAGTGCATCCATGCCTCCCAGTTTTGAAATGACATACAGCAAGCAATCAAATAAGTATACGATTACATTGATGAGGATAAGTTTCACCAAGGCATTGTTAGGCCGTTGAAATTGTTCTTTGATGTCGTCGATGATACTCATGGCTTAATAAAACAAGTCCCGTTTATTTCTCCAATAGCGCACCAAGACAAAGGCAAAGACCATACCTGCAAGGTGTGCAAAATGGGCAATGTTATCGCCAGCCGATTGTTGCATTTGCAGATAGATTTCCATTAATGCATAAAAGCCCACAATGTATTTAGCTTTTATGGGTATGGGAGGGAACAGTAACATGAGCACGGTATTTGGAAATAAGAGTCCGAATCCCATCAAGATACCATAAACGCTTCCTGAAGCCCCTACCATAGAAAAGGCTGCTGCTTGTTGGTAAAGCGTTTGAGCGTATTGTTTGGTCTCTTCTATTTTAACCAGGTTGCTCGGATTTTCACTGAAGCTATCTATGTATTCCAACAAACTTCTGTAATGACTTTTATCGTGGTGAGAAATAAAACGAACAAATTCTTCTGGTCCTGGGTGTTGAAGGTAAAAGGTAACTGCTTCTTTCAACTGGTAAACTTCAAAAGCATTCACTGCCCAATAAGAAAGTCCTGCTCCGATACCGGTGAAGAGGTAGAAAAATAAAAAACGTTTCCCGCCCCAATAGCGCTCGAGCATTGGGCCAAACATAAACAAGGCAAACATGTTGCCAAAGATGTGAAAGAAGTAAATCTGACCGCCTTCCATGTAAGCATGCATAAAGAGGTAGCTTACAAATTGGTAGATGTGGAAATCTTCAGAGTAAAAAGAATGCAGTCCTAAAAAGGAATTGATGTCAATGCCCATCTGTGTATTCAACACAAGGGCAAGAACATAAATACCAAAGTTGGCGATCAGCAAATTTTTTACAGTGGGTGTAATGTCGAAGTGCATAGGGTACTACTATGAAAACAGTTGAGAAACTTGGCCGAGGTCGAGCAATACCATGGTCGATTTACCAGAAGCATTATATTTGGGGTTTTCACAGGAAAACAATTGACCGATGATGGCATTCATTTCGGGCAATGATAATTTATGTCCTGAACGTATGGCAGAACGCTTGGCCAATGAACGGGCTAAATTTTCTGTGGTATCGAGCTTCAGCTCCGACTTGAAATTTTTATATTGTTCTAATAAGCCTTCAAACAATTCTTTTTCTTGCCCTTCGCCTACCTCTGCTGGCGTGCCATTGAGTTGAATGGTACTGTTGCCAAATACATTAAACATAAAACCCAAAGCATTGAGTTCTGTTTCCATGCTCATGATTAAGGTAAAGTCAGCAGGAGACAATTCAAGTTGTTGAGGAAATAAGGATTGCTGAGAGGCTCCGCTTTTTTGATTCAGCATTTTTATGAAACGTTCATACAAGATGCGCTCATGTGCAGCTTGCTGATCGATCATGACCAAGCCCGATTTTACCTGGGTGATGATGTATTGATTATGCAGTTGGAAAGTCGTAGGGTTTTCAGACGATGCTCCAGACAAGGCATTGCGATCTGAATTTACTGCACTTGAAAATACAATGGATTCCGTTTGTGGCATCTCTTGTTTCAGGCTTGGTAAATTATCGTATAAGGCTTCCCAGTTTTCGCCACGTTCATTTTTTTCACTTGAAAAGTTCTGAGGGCGATACGATTTGGAAGAAGAACCGTTTTGTTCGCTAGGCTCGTTGTAAGCGGGTTGAAAGCCTAACATCCTTTCGATGTTGATGTCTGCATCAAAGTCGAGAGAAGGAGCTACGTGGTGTTTAGCAATGGATCGCCTGATGGCAGAAGCCAGTATGCCGTATACTGTGCGTTCGTCGTCAAATTTAATTTCTGTTTTGGTCGGATGGACGTTGACATCAATCATTTCAGTCGGCACTTCCAACATCAATAAATAAAAAGGATGCGTATCGTGTGGGATAAGGCCTTCGTAAGCATTGATGATGGCATGGTGCAGGTATCCACTTTTAATGAATCGGCGGTTGACAAAGAAGAATTGATCTCCGCGTGTTTTTTTGGCAGAACTGGGTTTACCGATGAAACCTTTTATTTTTAAGGTATCGGTTTCTTCTTCGCAGTGTATGAGTTGCTCACGGTGAGCATTACCCAAAAGGTCTACGATCCGTTCCGATAAATTTTTCGCCTGTAAATTGAAGGTTTGTATATCGTTTGAATAGAAACTGAACGCAACTTCTGGGTAGGCGAGCGCAACGCGCGTAAATTCGTCTAAGATGTGTTTTAGTTCTACCGAATTTGACTTCAAGAAATTTCTTCTTGCTGGGATATTGAAAAACAGGTTTTTTACTTGAATAGAAGTGCCTTGGTTCATGGCACACGATTCTGTTTTTAAAATCTCAGAACCCTCAATGCGAATGCTTGTACCTACTTCGTGCCCTTCTGCTTTGGTTTTGAGTTCTACTTGAGCTACCGCAGCAATAGAGGCCAAGGCTTCACCCCTGAAACCATAAGAATAGAGTGCAAATAAGTCTTCGGCTTTGGTGATTTTTGAGGTAGCATGGCGTTCAAAACTCATGCGTGCATCGGCAGGTGTCATTCCTTTGCCGTCGTCGACTACTTGAACCAGTATTTTACCTGCATCCTTGATGATGAGTTGAATGTGTTTGGCCCCCGAGTCGATACTGTTTTCCAGCAATTCTTTTACCACCGAGGCAGGTCTTTGTACGACCTCGCCGGCAGCAATTTGATTGGCAATGGAGTCCGGTAATAACTTAATAATATCAGGCATTCCTTAAAAAGGATCGGTTTAACACGTGACAAAGGTATAAATATTATGCTTTAATCGCTTTAGATAAGGCTTTGTTTTAAATAAAATGAGCTATTTTTGAGTATTGTTATTTCATCGATCAATCTGTACGTAATTATACCCTTGTGAAACCCCAATCCTTTGTACTTTCTGTAAGCGTCATTTTTTTCCTTGTTGTGGTTACGGCGTTTAAACCTGCATTAAATACTTCGCGTGTTGCAGATAAAGATAAATGGGTGGACAGCATTTTAGCCAGCATGTCAGAAGAGCAAGCTTTAGGACAGTTGTTTATGGTGGCGGCTTATTCCAACAGGGATGCTATACATGTAGGAGAAATTGAAAACTTAATTACCAAATACAATATTGGAGGGCTTATCTTTTTTCAAGGAGGACCTGTGCGTCAAGCTTTATTGACGAATAAATACCAATCACAATCAAAGGTGCCTTTGTTTGTCGCCATGGATGCTGAGTGGGGTTTAAGCATGCGACTCGATAGTACAGTGGGTTATCCGAAACAAATGACTTTAGGCGCTATAAATAATAACGACCAAATTTATACGATGGGGAAAGAAATTGCCCGTCAATGTAGAAGACTTGGAGTGCACATCAATTTTGCACCTGTGGTTGACATCAACAGCAATCCCAACAATCCCGTTATTGGTATGCGTTCTTTCGGCGAAAACAAAGAAAAGGTAGCGGACAAAGGCATTGCCTACATGAAAGGAATGCAAGAAATGAAGGTCATGGCCAACGCTAAACATTTTCCAGGACATGGTGATACGGAATCGGATTCTCATTTGTCATTGCCTGTTGTAAAACAGAATCAAGCCCGATTAAACGAAGTAGAACTATATCCTTTTCGCAAACTTATTGAAGCTGGCGTGATGAGCATTATGGTAGCACACATCAGTGTTCCTGCTTTCGACAAGACCGCTAATCAAGCATCCACACTTTCAGAGCATGTGGTTACGGATATCCTTAAAGGCGATTTAGGTTTTAAAGGCTTAGTTTTTACCGATGCCTTAAACATGAAAGGGGTGAGTAGTTATTACAAACCTGGCGAGGTGGATGTAAAAGCGTTGTTGGCAGGCAACGATGTATTGCTCTTTGCAGAAAATGTTCCTCTGGCGATTAAGAAAATTCAAAAAGCCATTAAAGAAAAACAGATTTCAAAAGAAGAAGTTTTTTCAAGGATTAGAAAAATACTGGAAGCAAAATATTGGGGAGGCTTAAACGAATTGAAACCTGTGCAAGTAGAAGGTTTATACGAAGACTTAAACAATTCATGGGCGAAGTCGATCAAATGGCAAACGTACAGCAAAGCTGTTACCTTGGTGAAAAACAACGACAACATTGTTCCGATACAACACGTCGACAATCAAAAATTTGCAAGCTTAGTCATCGGAGAGAAATCGGGAAGCGTATTTCAAACGATGCTTTCTAACTATGCTGTGTTCGATCATTATAACGTTGCCGACAAATCGATGTCTGATGCGAATACTGAAGCGTTGATAAAAAAATTATCCGATTACGATGTGGTCGTTGTGGGTTTGGTCAATACCAATATTTTCAACAGCAAGAACTACGGCATCTCAGAAAAGGCGAGAGATTTCGTGGCGAGTTTATCGACAAAAATTAAAGGGAAAGTGATCGTATCTGCCTTTGCCAATCCATACAGTTTGAAATATTTTACCAGTGTCCCCAATTTAATTTGTGCTTACGAAGACAACGAGGCTACACAAAACATTGTCCCTCAAATTATATTTGGAGCGCTCCCTGTTGACGGAATACTCCCGGTTACAGCCTGTCCAGAGTTTAAGGAAGGCAAGACCTTGGCGATTAATATAACCTTAAAACGATTGAGTTTTTCTTATCCAGAGTTAGCACAGATGGATTATGCTACACTTTCTCGCATCGATACCTTGATTGAGCGTTGCATTAAAGAAGGTGTGATGCCGGGCTGTCAGGTTGTAGTTGCCAAATCGGGAAAGGTGGTATTTAACAAAGCGTATGGTTATGTTGATTACGCTAAGTCTAGCCCTGTCACTTCTTCTACGGTATACGATTTGGCGTCGATTACGAAAGTCGCGTCGACTACACAAGCCGTCATGTTTTTAGAAGAAAGAGGACTTATTGATATTAATAAAACGGCAGGAGATTATTTGCCAGAGTTAATAGGGACCAACAAAGAAAATTTGTTGATCAAAGATGTTTTGACACATCAAGCGGGATTAATTCCTTTCCTGCCGCATTGGAGAAGAACAGTAGATACTTCAGGTTTTATGAAGGCGTATTACGATACCGTACAAAGTGCTGCTTATCCTAATGCTGTGGCCGATAAGCTTTACAGCATTGCAAGCATGGAAGACAGTATTTGGAAGTGGACGGTAGAATCTCCTTTGGCTAAAAAACCGAGACGCGCTAAGAAAAACTACCATTATCCTTATACCTATAGCGATATCGGTTTTTACATCATGAGAAGAATTGTGGAGCGCATTGTTAATGAGCCCATCGATGAATTCATGTACAATAACTTTTATCAACCTTTAGGCTTGTCGACCTTCACGTTTAAGCCTTTAGAAAAGTATCCAGTGAAAGGGATTGCACCTACCGAAGACGACAAGTATTTTAGGAAGCAATTGATCAGAGGGTATGTGCACGACCAGGGAGCGTCCATGCTTGGTGGCGTTGGTGGGCATGCAGGCTTGTTTGGCAATGCAACGGATTTGGCGATACTCATGCAAATGAATTTGCAATATGGGGAATATGGGGGTACCCGTTATTTGTTGCCGACGACCATTACGAAATTTACAGCGAGGCAATTTTCAACCAACAGAAGAGGCTTAGGCTGGGATCGACCAGAGCGCGGGCATTTTGGTCCGACTTCTTATTTGGTTTCGGATAAAACATTTGGACATTCTGGATTTACGGGTACGGTTACTTGGGCCGATCCATCACAAGAAATCGTGTATGTCTTTTTGTCTAACCGAGTGAATCCGAATGCGGCAAACAACCGCTTGATCAAAGATAACATCAGGACTTTTATCCAAACACTTATTTATAAATCTGTGCTGAATTACAAAGCACCTTTTTGAACTAATTTGTAAGAATAGTGTTTACAAAAAGAATTGAACATAGAAAGCATGAACATAGGTATTGTTTGTTACCCTACTTTTGGGGGCAGTGGTGTAGTGGCTACAGAATTAGGGAAGTATTTGGCTTCAAAAGGACATAAGGTTCATTTTATAACGTACTCTCAGCCTCACCGTCTAGATTTTTTTAATGAAAACATTTATTACCATGAAGTGGTAATTTCTTCTTATCCCTTGTTTGAATATCCACCCTATGAACTTGCCTTGGCCAGCAAAATGGTAGACGTGGTAAAACATGAAAAATTAGATTTACTCCATGTGCATTATGCTATTCCTCACGCTTCTGCGGCGTACATGGCAAAACAAATCTTAAAATCTCAAGGTATTCATATTCCTGTGATTACAACTTTGCACGGTACGGACATTACCTTGGTGGGTAAAGATGCATCTTACGAACCTGTTGTAACATTCAGTATCAATGAATCGGATGGAGTGACAGCAGTATCGGAAGATTTGAAAAAAGACACGTACAAGCATTTTAAAATCACAAAGGATATAGAAGTCATTCCTAATTTTATTGACGTGAAGCGTTTTAGAAAACAAGGGAAAGACCATTTCAAAAAAGCCATTTGTCCCAACGGTGAAAAACTGATGGTACATGCTTCTAATTTTAGGGCAGTGAAAAGAGTTGAAGATATTATTTATGTATTCGACAAGGTGAGAAAACAGATCCCTGTCAAATTATTGCTTGTGGGTGATGGTCCTGAGCGTATGAAACTCGAACAGCTGTGTAGAGATCTGGGAACGTGTAACGACATCCGTTTTTTAGGTAAAATGGAAGCGGTAGAAGAAATATTGTCGGTCAGCGACGTATTCATTATGCCTTCGGAAACAGAAAGTTTTGGTTTGGCAGCGCTTGAAGCCATGGCTTGCGAAGTCCCTGTGATATCGACGAATACTGGAGGTTTGCCCGAATTGAATATACACGGCAAAACAGGTTTCATGAGTAATGTGGGAGATATCGACGACATGGTGAAAAATGTAATCACCCTTTTAGACGATAAAGTATTGCCAGAATTTAGAAAAAATGCATTGGCAAGAGCTAAGGAGTTTGATGTTGAAGCAATTGGGCCTCGCTATGTTGATTTTTACAAGAGGATTACGAGTATTGCGCATGTAGCAAATTGATCAATAGTTTTTTCTTTGCGATGAGATATCGCAAAAAGGACTAATACTATTATCTGTTCTGTATTTTAACCTCTCCCGTTTTGTACAGATTTAATACTGTCTGTAAAATAGTTTCAATCGTTTTCAAGGGTAAATCTTTGTTGGGGTCGAACAATATAATTTTCATGCGCGCACGCTTTTCGAGGATCAAGTCTGGGTGTTCAACTCTCTTCCCTTCTACAATGCCAAGGTAAGGTTGTTTGTATTTTTTATGGACCCATACATAGCAAAACATTTTTCCTTTATAAGAAAAAAAGGCATGCCGTATTTCAACGAATTTGAAATGTCGGCATCTTGTTTCAAGATGATGGTTCTTAATGCCAGTAAACACGAGCGTGTTGGCTCTTCTTGTTGCAAGTAAAAATCGTCTAATGCGCTCATGTGTTTTTTATTAATGCGACTTCATGGCTTTAACAAGGGTAAGCGTTGCGTCTTTTGAGCGATTTTCATATTCGATCGTCTCGCAACCATAGAGTGCAATTTTACCGTCTTTGTCGCTTTGTACTTCCCAGCCATAACGCTTCGTTAGCGGTGAAGCACGCAAGCAAGGTTGCCCTTTGGAAAAAAACTGAGCCCTTGCTTCTATATATTCTTCTTTGGTTAAGTCGTTGCGGTCGGCATATACTTGAAACAAGACATTATCCGATGTGTATAGGAAGGGTTGCTTACTAATCATGTCAAACTGAATGTTTGCTATGGTTTTCTTATCGCGTTTTGTTGGTGGGATTTCTCCACGCGTTGCTGGGCAATCGTCTGCAACGGCGATAAAGGTATTTGTATAATTTGTGGTGTGAATTTTCATAACTACTCTAAAAATAAACAAAAAAGCTACACCTTTCGATGTAGCTTTTTGCTCCCCCTCTTGGGCTCGAACCAAGGACCCCATGATTAACAGTCATGTGCTCTAACCAGCTGAGCTAAGGAGGAATCTCTTAATTGGGAGTGCAATATTAATTCTTGGCGAAGAAGAAAGCAAATAAAGGGCTAAAAAAATACCTTTTTAATCAAAAATAGTAAGGCGTATGACAATCTGTCTTGTGTAAGAGCTTCAGGCATAGACGTTCTATGTATGATCCTGACATTTTTCATTGTGGTCTGATTTTTTCTATGTAGTCTAGTAAGCTGGTGTAAAGATTGAATTCGAATATAAATATTGATTTACAAGTAAGGGATCGATAATTTCACACGATCAGTTTCGTTATACAGCGCGTAGCTTAACTAACAATAAAAAATACACTCTTATTATGATGAAGAAATCAATTGCTTCCTTAGGCTTAGCTTCCTTTTTTGGAGCTGTGCTTGCCATGACAGGCTATCATTTCTTGGTTCAAAAGACTGTCTACCAAACCATAGAGCAAAAGCAAAACTATGCTCTAGCCGATTTTAAAGCTGACAGCATTGTATCTGTAGTTCCCGAGGGACTCAATTTCATCTATGCTGCCAAAGTGACGACTCCAGCAGTCGCTCATATTAAAACCTATTACAAAGTAAATACGCAAGAACAATCAAACGATGAGATGTACCGTTACTTTTTCGGAGAGCCTTCTCCTGGAGGTGGCGGAGGTGAAGCATCAGGTTCAGGTGTTATCTTAACGGAAGACGGTTATCTTGTAACAAACAATCACGTGGTGGAAAATGCCGACAAAATTGAAGTGGTATTGGAAAATAAAAAAAGCTATGTAGCTACCTTGGTTGGCACAGATCCTACGACGGATTTGGCTTTGTTGAAAATTGACGAAAAAGGATTGCCCTTCGTAAGGTATGGCAATTCAGATCAAGTACAGATTGGAGAATGGGTATTGGCCGTAGGCAATCCCTTTAACCTTACGTCTACAGTAACGGCTGGTATCATCAGTGCAAAAGCGAGAAACATTAATATACTCAGGGGTAAAAGTAATTTTGCAGTGGAGTCGTTTTTGCAAACCGACGCGGTAGTAAACCCTGGTAACAGTGGAGGAGCTTTGGTTAATTTAAAAGGAGAATTGGTCGGCATCAACACCGCCATTGCATCTCCTACAGGTTCATACACGGGCTATTCGTTTGCAGTACCGGTTGATTTAGTGAAAAAAGTAATTGACGATATATTAAAATACGGTGAAGTGCAAAGGGGTTTGTTAGGCGTTAACATTGCCGATATGACGACAAGTCTTGCCAATGAAAAAGGAATCACGTTTGTAAAAGGCGTTTATGTTGCGGGTGTCAACGACGGCAGTGCTGCTAGAGAGATGGGCATGAAAGAAGGTGATATTATAACACACATCGATGAGAAAGCAGTACAGTCGTCTTCAGAATTGCAAGAGACTGTTGCGCGTTATAGACCCGGCGATAAAATTAAAGTATCTTATTTGAGAAAGGGTGAAAAACTGCAAGGTTTTGCCATCTTAAAAAATAAGTTAGGGGAAGATAAAATTGTTAGAAAAGACGATAGCAGTGTAAAGAAAAAACTGGGTGCAGATCTACAAGAAGTCTCGAAAGACGAGATGAAAAAATTAACTTTACAGGGAGGTGTGAAAGTATATCGCTTGTATAATGGTTTATTGAACGATGCTGGCATTAAAGAAGGTTTCATCATTACAAGCATCGACAAGAAAAATGTAGCAAGGCCAAGCGAGGTAGATGCGATTTTAAATAACATTCCTTCAGGAAGTGGAGTGCTGGTAGAAGGTATTTACCCTAACGGTAAAAAACAATTTGTAGGCATAGGCTGGTAGTTTTACGCGTAATCATTGATAAATCGGTGCTTTATTTTTAACATAAGGCACCGATTTGTTTTTATACTGAAATCATGATGAATATACAGGAAGAAGTTTTACGCATTTTAACCACGTTTGGAATACATTCAAGCTTGAACCCCCCTTATTATACGGGATTAGAAGAAGGTGCTGCAAAAGAAGAAAAAAATGCGATCGTTTCTTTTTCGCCGATAGATCATACAAAAATTGCTGCGGTGGTGAATGCAACAACAGCAGATTACAATACTGTTGTTGAGCGAGCCCAAAAGGCATATGCTGTATGGAAGACTTGGCCAGCCCCCAAAAGAGGAGAAGTTGTTAGGCAGTACGGTCAAAAACTAAGAGAGCATAAGCAAGACTTAGGAACGTTGGTAACCATCGAGATGGGGAAAACATTGCAAGAGGGTTTGGGGGAAGTGCAGGAGATGATTGATATCTGTGATTTTGCGGTGGGGCTTTCTCGTCAACTGTATGGACTTACGATTGCGTCTGAACGTCCTATGCACCGTATGTTTGAACAATACCATCCAATCGGTATTGTAGGCATCATCAGTGCGTTTAATTTTCCTGTAGCGGTGTGGTCTTGGAATGCCATGCTGGCTGCTGTATGTGGAGATGTATGCATTTGGAAGCCTTCAGAAAAAACACCCATCACGGCGATTGCTTGCCATAAGCTGTTGATGGAAGTATTGAAAGACAACGAAGTGCCAGAAGGCGTATTTAACCTCATCATTGGAGGGGCTGACATTGGCAATAGAATGGCGGAAGACATACGTATTCCGTTGGTTTCAGCAACGGGTTCTACGCGCATGGGTAAAAGCGTTGCGGTAAAAGTAGCGGCAAGGTTAGGGAGGCCTTTGTTAGAGTTGGGAGGAAATAATGCCATCATCATTACACCCAATGCTTCTCTCGAATTAGCAGTGAGAGCGGTTGTGTTTGGTGCAGCAGGAACTTGTGGCCAGCGTTGTACGTCAACGAGAAGAGTACTTGTACATGAGAGTATGAAAGAGGAGTTGATTACTCGTTTAACTAAAGCGTATGGTTCTTTAAACATCGGGAGTCCTTTAGAACAAGGGATATTGGTAGGCCCTTTGATTGATGAAACAGCGGCTCAAAATTTCGAAAAGGCGATTGAATCATGTCAAAAAGAAGGCGGGAAATTAATTGTCGGAGGCAAGCGACTCAAAGGGGGCATTTATGATATTGGGGCTTATGTGCAACCCGCCATCATAGAGGCAGAAAACCACTATAAGTCAGTACAAGAAGAAACCTTTGCTCCCGTTTTATACATCATCGCTTACCAAGGAGATGTAAGTAATGCCATAGATCTTCAAAATGAAAGTTTATATGGCTTATCCTCAGCGATTTTTACCGATAGCCTAAAAGAGGCAGAAACCTTCTTATCGGCTATAGGGTCTGATTGTGGTATTGCTAATGTGAACATCGGAACATCAGGCGCTGAAATTGGAGGTGCCTTTGGAGGCGAAAAAGAAACAGGAGGAGGAAGAGAATCAGGATCAGATGCTTGGAAGGCATATATGAGGCGACAAACCAATACCATTAACTACTCCACGACCTTGCCTTTGGCTCAAGGAATAAATTTTAATTGATCGATGTAATGTTTTTGTCTTTTTATACTAAATTGCACCAACATAGAATATTTAAGATAAGGCCGCGGTGAAAAACTCAGAAAATAATTACCACTCGATTATGCTCATTGATGATAATGAGATAGATAATCTGATAAATCAAAAAATGATCGAGGCGGCCAACATTTGTGATCGTATTTTTGTACACACGGGAGCAAAGAGTGCTATTGAGTTTTTAAAAAACATGGAAAAACTTGCCGTCGCTTCTGTGGAAGGTTTTTTGCCTGAAATTATTTTTCTAGACATCGACATGCCATTGATGGATGGCTTTCAGTTTTTGGATGAATTTGAAAAATTGACAGAATCTACAAAAGAACATTGCAAAGTCATCATGCTGACGTCTTCTCTAAATCCATTGGACATGCAAAAAGCAAAGAAAAACAAGTTGATTACAAAGTACTTGAACAAGCCTTTGAGTCAAGAGAACCTGAAGAAATTGTAGTTAAGAAATTTAAAAATAAGGCTTAGCCTATTTTTTCTTCGATGTGCAAATAAGCTAAGGGACTAAACCTTGGTGGCAGTGATTTTTCAAATTTCTTGATCAACAAAGAAAGCTTAGAGTTTTTTTCTTTTCTGTTTTCGTTGATCAATACCTTAAGGATCTTAATGAAGATCACCACGTGAACGCAATTTTCTTTTCCTAAAAGACGTATTTGCCTTTGTATACTGTTGATGAGTTGACCCAATAATTCTTGGTCCTTCAATAAGCAGTACTGGTAAGCCAAAACAAGTTTTGTTTCCATGTAGATGTAAGGGTATTTTTTTACACTGGCATCGTTGAGAAACTGGTTAAGCCATTTGGCAGACTCTTCAAATTTGTCGGAATGGTAGCAAGAAATAGATCTGTACAAAATGTAGATCAAGTATTCGTTGATGTTCTTTTTGTTGATCTCAAAATCTTCAAACAGTATTTTGTTTTCTTCGTGAATCGAAGCTTGGCTTTTGTTTCTGACGTGGTAACGCAACTTGCTCAACAAAAAGTTTGGAGAGGCAGTGTACAAGTTATAATTCGTTAGCAAAGAGCTGAGTGATTCATTGATGTCTTCGTAGTACTTGTCCGCTTTTTTTATGTCACCAATGGAATGGTAGTATTCAAAACGCAAGTATTCTAGTACTAAAATTAAATGGTAATAAGAGGCATCAAGGTAATAAGAATCAAAGGTGGTTTGAATCTTGTCAAATAAGGCTTCGAAATCGGTTACGATTTTTTTCTCAGGCTCCACAAAGAGCTGATGGAAAATATTAAGGAAGGATTCGTATACAAAGAGTCTGTGCGATTGGTACAAGTTGGCCACATTCACAAGTTCTTCCCTCATCAGGCTTAAGCCTAGTTTGTCGGTATCGTCAAAACTAAACATGTATTCGCCATACCGCTTAAAGTAGTTGGCCAATAAATCTTCAGACTTATCGAGCGCCAACATGTATGCAACATGTCGGTTGTATAATTGAGAATAATGAAAATGATCTTCTGGACTGTGTATTTGAAGTTTTTTTAACGATTTATAAACAATGGTCAACTCATTGGCCATGTCATAATCTAAGAGTTCCTTCTCTAATTTTTTGAGTGTAGCAACCGCAATGGTTTTTTTCTTGGTAAAAAGAATCTCGTTGATGGTAGAAACCTTTTTGATCAAAGAAGCCCTAGGGCTCTCCATTTGTTCAAGCAGGTACTCTTCTATTTTTTGGTTTAATCTTGATCTTAGGGTATAGTATGCGTTGTTATTTACTTCTAACTCTTCCATGATTTTCGCATCGGAGAGTTGTTTTTCGCGCATGAATTTTAATAAATAGGCCGACTTTTCAGCGTTGCTATTCAACAAGGATTCATATATCGCAGAATAATCTTTTGTAGAAAGCTGCTTAATTATATTTTTTAACTTCGACATCGACTATTTAAAAAAAAGTAAAGTTTGTATTTGTAGACTCATTATCTCGACTATAAAGATATAAAAAAAATACAAAAAGAGAAGGGCTTTGGAAAATCTCTAAGGGAAATCACTTTTAGCTTTCGAGAAGGCCTTTCAGCCTTTTTGTTTTTTGGGACAGGACTGGGTAGTATGGTATGGAGTATGGAGCGCGAGTAAAGAGTATTTCTCTCTACTCGAGCTCCATACTCCATACTTGTAATTGTGGAGAATATCGGATTCGAACCGATGACCTCTTGACTGCCAGCCAAGCGCTCTAGCCAGCTGAGCTAATCCCCCTTATGATGCCTAAGCTAAGTATTTTACTTAGAAGCCCACAAATATACTTCTATTTTAATCATTACCAATACTTATAAGACCCTTCTGGCTTTTACAAATAGTGGTCTGTAGTATCCTGTGAGTAACTCATTTTCTACGACGCCAAGACTGGTGGAGGCATGTATAAATCGGACGCTTTTCGCACTGACATCTGTTACGAGGCCTACGTGCGTTATCTTTTTGCTGCCTTTTCGATCGGAAAAAAACACCAAGTCGCCTGGCTTGAGATCTTTGATAGAAGCACTTTCACCAAAGGTGCTTTGTTGCTGTGAGGTACGAGGAATGATGATGTCCACAGACTTGTAGGAAACCGATGTTAAACCTGAACAGTCTAGCCCCGCTCTACTTGTTCCTCCAAATCGATAAGGAGCACCAATATAGCCACGAGCCGTCTTAATGACTTTGTCAGTGGCTTTAGAACTGGAAGATTTCTTAACCTTTTGCTCTTTCTTTTTTTTCTCTTTTCTGCCTTTTTTTTCAGTGTCAGTTGGCGTTGAACTGGATATTTTTGCTTTCCCATTTTTGAGGTCAATGCTTGCGGAGACATTGATCTTGCTGTTCTTACAAGAACTAATGAGTATGACAACAAGAAAAATTAAAGAAAGGAATGAGCTATAAATGCGCACTTGCAAGTATTTTTAGTAAATTTCAGTGTACAGTACAAATATAAGCTTTATTCTGTAAGGCTATATACATTTAAGACCGCTTCAGTATTATGTGTGGAATATCGGGAATCTTAGCGTTTAATCAGGTAGGCGCTTTCTATATGATTAACCTTGCAAAAAGTTTAGACCTCTTGTCTAAGCGAGGCCCCGACGCAAGAGGGACATATATTGAAGACACCTATGCTGTAGGCCATCGTAGGCTTTCGATCATCGATACCGATCACCGCTCCAATCAGCCGATGAAAGATGAGACAGGACGTTACGTCATTTCGTTTAACGGTGAAATTTTTAATTATAAAGCGATACGGGAAGAATTAGAAAGCAAAGGAATCGTTTTTCATACCAGTTCCGATACAGAAGTATTACTTCAAAATTACATCCTGAAAAAAGAAAAAGCATTTGAAGACTTCGTTGGTTTTTTTGCTTTTGCAATTTATGATAAAGAAGAACAAGAATTGATTGTATGTAGAGATCGATACGGCATAAAACCTTTGTTGTATTATCAAGATGAAGACAAGTTTGTTTTTGCATCAGAATTAAAAAGTGTACTGGCGTACAATACTCCTAAGACATTAGATAAAGCGAGTGTTCATCAGTATTTTCAATTTAACTATGTGCCTCCGCAGCACGTGATCTTTGAAGGCATTCACAAGTTAAAGCCAGGGGCATTTATAAAAATCAAAAACAAAAAAGTAGAACAATATACATATTATAACTTACCTGCTGTTCGTTCGACCACTTCCATCTCCTACGACAATGCTGTAACACAGTTTAAAACACTGATGGAACAATCAGTCATTGATCGTTTGGTAGCGGATGTGCCATTGGGTACTTTCTTAAGCGGAGGACTAGATTCTTCTATCATTACAGGAATTGCATCACAATACATTGAAAATCTACATACTTTTTCCATAGGGTATGAAGGCTTGCCAGTATTTGACGAGAGTAAATACGCTTTAGCAGCAGCTAAGCATTTCAATACAAAGCATCATGTCTTTCAATTGACAGAAAAAGATTTTTCAGATCACATTATACAAGCCCTTGATTACATCGACGAACCCTTTGCCGATTCGGCCATGTTGCCTCTATACATCCTCAGTCAAAAAGCTTCCAAGTACTTGAAGGTAGCCTTGTCTGGAGATGGTGCCGATGAAATGTTAGGAGGTTATAATAAACATGCGGCAGAATTGAAAATACGGACAGGAGATTATCCTCAAGCTTTGATGTCGACATTTCAATTGTTTTCACCTTTTATGAAAGGAGCAAGAAATACGAAATGGGGTAATTTTATAAGACGGCTAAAAAGATTTAATGATATTAAAAATAAATCGATTGTGGAACGTTACTATGCACTCTGTTTAATCTCACCTCCATCAACAGTAGATTCTATTTTTAATACAGACTTTCATAAGGGAACACTTTTGTGGAAAGAAAGGAAGCAAGAAATTATTCAAGGCATAGGCACTTCTGGTTTGAGCATGAATGATGTGATGCAGGCCGATTTCAATACTGTTTTAACAGGAGACATGCTTTATAAAGCCGATATGATGTCTATGGCAAATGGACTAGAAGTTAGGGTGCCGTTTTTAGATCACCGTTTGGTAGATTTCTCTATGTCTTTACCAAGTGACTATAAAATAGACAGGGCACGTCGTAAAAAAATAGCACGTGATGCTTTTGGGTCGATGCTTCCTACTGAAGTCCTGCATCGTAAGAAAAAAGGCTTTGATGTACCGGTACAAGATTACCTGTATAGAAATGATGCGATTGTTAGTTTTTTAAGAGACAACATAGGCGATGAGTTCATTAAAGAGCAAGCGATATTCGAACCAGGCTTTGCGAAAGCCATGGTACCTTCAAAAAATAATGCAGTAAAAGTAGACCCACAACTGTGGTGGGCGTATGTTGTTTTTCAGTATTGGCATAGGAAATATGTAGTATAAGGTTTTGGCTAATAAGAAAATACGTTGTAACTTATAGTCTTGAAATATAGTCTTGAAATCAGCTAAAATAATTCTTTTTACGTAATTGCCTAAATGAAGCTTTCGATCGTTATTCCCATTTTTAATGGCTCCTTGAGTATAAGGGCATTAGTGGAGAATATTAAAACAGAATTGAATGATGTGCCTTTTGAGGTTATTTTAGTCAACGATGGTAGTCGAGATAACAGCGAAGATGTTTGTGAAGAACTCGCTATTTTAGACTCAAGAGTAAACTTCGTGTCGTTGCGGAATAATTTTGGGGAACATAATGCAGTTATGTGTGGCTTAAATGTCTCTACTGGAAATTATGTTGTGATCATTGACGATGATTTTCAGAACCCTCCAAGTGAAATAAAAAAATTGTTGAGAGAAGCCGTAGCAGGTAATTATGATGTGGTTTATTCAAAATACAAAACAAAGCATCATCACTGGTTTAGAAATTTAGGGAGCAAATGGGCCAATTTGGTGGCTTCTTATGTTTTAAACAAGCCTTTTTCATTGTACTTGTCAAGTTTTAAAATCTTAAAAAGAGATTTGGTAGATGAAATTATTAAGTACAAAGGAGCTAATATTTATATCGACGGCTTGTTACTTCGCATGACCAGTAATATTGGGATGTATGAAGTAGGGCACTTGCCAAGGAAAACAGGGAGCTCTAATTATAGTTTTACAAGACTATTTACCCTGTTTATGAATATGTTCATTAATCATTCAATACGACCGATACGACTTTTTATGTTAATTGGACTTGGGGCTTTTGTAGCAGGCATTGTCTCTTTCTTTTATTTTTTAAATGCAAGTTTAAGTGAGCAGTCTCCTGCATTAAATTGGAGGCTTTTTCTTTCAGGGTCATTTGCATTAGCAGGTTCTAATGCAGTCATCATGGGCTTAATAGGAGAGTACTTGGGTAAAAATTTAATCAATGGTACTCCAATGCCGCAGTTTGTAATAAAGAAAGTCATTTTGCATAACGGCAAAAGTACTGAATCTAAACATGGCGAAAAGTATATAAATGCTGAATCGGGAAGAAGAATACACTAAAATGAAAAAGGCCGAAGGCCAGCTTTGGTGGTATAAGATTTTGCACGAGCATGTTTTAGAAACGATGCAAAGCGTTTCGCTCTCGAAAGAAATTAAGGTTTTAGATGCAGGTTGTGGTACAGGTGGTTTATTAAGATTCTTAGGGAAGGAAGGCTATACCAATTTGAAAGGCTTCGATCTTTCGACTTATGCAGTTGAGGCGAGTAAATTTCACGGGGGGTACGAGACGGTACAATTGAATGTAAAAGATGCATCCACTTATTTTTTACACGATTATTTTGATGTTATTATATGCAATGACGTGTTGTATTTTCTTCCCGACACAGAATTGCCACATGTAGTCAGAGGTCTTTTGCAACTGTTGAATAAGGATGGCATTCTAATCATCAATTTGCCTGCCTATAATGTGTTTAAAGGCATGCATGATGTTAGTGTAGGCATTCGAAAAAGATGGACGTACAAGCGATTTAAAAACCTTGTTGATATGGCTCCTCTAGGCTATCGAGTTGTTCAGTATTATTACTGGCCTTTGCTTTTGGCACCTCTAATTTTATGCGCTAGACTTTTTCAGCGAATGAAAATGAGGTTTGGTGCAGAGATCAAATCGGATGTAGATGTACCTCCTGTTGTTATTAATAAATTATTTTATACCTTAACCAAAGCAGAGCGTTTCTTACCTTTTAGGAAAATAATAGGGAGCTCTTTGTTTATAACAATAGGTCGATAACATCACATGGAAACCAGTAAAGCACCGTATATAATAGAATTGAAATCTATCGGAGATTCTTCCGAAGGTTATTTGACAGTTGCTGAAGAATCGAGGGATATTCCATTTGACATCAAAAGAGTGTTTTGGAGTTATTATACACCGCAAATGATCACAAGGGGACGCCATGCTCATTTTGAATTAGAGCAAGTGCTAATTGCTGTTTCGGGTAAGATCATTGTGACCAATGAAAATGTATTGGGAGAAACAACGGTGCATGTATTGGAAGATCCCAATGTTGGAATTTATATACCTCCTTATCATTGGCATGTGATTCAGTTTTCCCATAATGCTGTAATGATGAGTCTTGCCTCTACCCATTATAATGAAGCGGACTACATCAGTGATTACGAGCAGTTTTTAGCCTTGGGTAAAACAAAATAATAATACCGTTGAAACTAAGGATCCTTTTTAACTCACTAGAACATCAGCACGATTTAATTCGCGAAGAAGTACTTGCTGCTATGGCTGAAGTGTATGCGTCGAATAATTTTATATTAGGAGGGAAAGTAAAAATTTTCGAACAAGAATTTGCAAACTACATTGGTGTTAAGCATTGCATTGGTGTCGGCAACGGCTTGGATGCGATTAAAATTTCGCTGAAAGCATTAGGTCTTGGTCCTGGCGATGAAGTGTTGGTGCCTGCCAATACTTACATTGCTACATTACTTGCTGTTTCAGAGGTTGGTGCTGTACCTATTTTAGTCGAACCAGAGAGTAATACACTTTTAATGGATCCTCTTAAAATAGAAGAGAAAATTACGTGTAAAACGAAAGCCATTATTCCTGTTCATTTATATGGCTTGTCTTGTGACATGGATAAAATAAATGGAATTGCAGAAAGGCATAATCTCTTTGTAATAGAAGATAATGCACAAGCCATCGGTGCAGACTATAATGGAAAAAAAACAGGAAGCATGGGGCAAATCAATGCACATAGTTTTTACCCCACAAAAAACTTAGGGGCTATAGGAGATGGAGGAGCTATAACGACAAATGACCCTGTTTTAGCACAAAAGGTGAGTATGCTTAGAAATTATGGTTCGGAAATTAAATATCAAAACGACGTTTTAGGTTATAATTCCAGGTTAGATGAAATACAGGCTGCTATCTTGAGTGTAAAGCTCAACTATTTGGATGCTTGGAATGACGAACGCGTTGTATTGGCTTTAGCCTACCGAAAAAAATTAGGAGTAATAAAAGGAATAAGCTTCTTAGAAAAGCCAATCTCTATAGCTCATAAGCATGTTTATCACTTGTATGTAATAAGGGTTAAGGAGAGAGAGCGATTAATGGCCTATTTATTAGCACAAGGAATTGCAACGGCCATACACTATCCAATCCCTCCATGCCGTCAAAAAGCGTACGAAGGAGTATTCGATGTAGGCGCCTATCCGATTACCGATGCAGCGTGTAGTGATATCTTGTCCTTGCCGCTTTATCAAGGTATGCGTTTGGAAGATGTTGGGTTAGTCTCAGATGCGATTGCTGAATTTTATAAGCAGTAAATTAAAGAAGTAGTGTTTTAGTTTTACATGCTCCAATTGATAAGTAGATGTATGTTTATGTAAGTTTCGCTTTGATATACTCAGAGGCTGGCGTGCGGTGGGTGTCCACGAAAAGAGCGTCCCGCTTTATTAGCGGGAGGTTTTCGTGGCGTCTTTTTCTTTTGTTTCTTTTCTTTTGGGCGAACAAAAGAAAAGAAAAATAATATCACGAAAGTTAAATCTTTAGAACCTGAGGTTCACTAAAACAATAATTCTATTAATCGAAGTGCTAATCGCATTATTTAAACCTTAAAATAGTAATTTTTCATAAATTTAGGCAGTATATTAGCATTGGTTTTTCTTCCGCTTAGAAATGAAAAAGGCTTTAATTACAGGTATTACAGGTCAGGATGGTGCTTACTTAACAGATTTATTGTTGAATAAAGGGTACGAAGTCCATGGGATTAAGAGACGTTCTTCTTTATTTAATACAGATCGAATAGATCATGTCTATCAAGATCCACATGAAAAGGGAGCGCGACTGAAGCTTCATTATGGAGACTTGTCTGATTCTGCCAACATCATCCGCATTATTCAAGAAGTGCAACCCGATGAGATTTATAATTTAGGCGCCATGTCCCATGTAAAAGTGAGCTTTGACACACCAGAATATACTGCCAACGTTGACGGTATTGGTACATTACGCATTTTGGAGGCTGTTAGGCTGTTGGGCTTGACCAAGAAAACTAAAATTTACCAAGCTTCTACTTCAGAGCTTTATGGCTTGGTTCAAGAAGTTCCACAAAAAGAAACCACGCCTTTTTATCCTCGCTCACCGTATGCAGTAGCCAAAATGTATGCTTATTGGATTACAGTAAATTACCGTGAGGCCTACAATATGTTTGCTGCGAATGGAATTTTATTTAATCATGAATCTCCGTTAAGGGGGGAGACCTTCGTGACTCGAAAAATAACGAGAGCTGTAGCTCGTATGGCCCTAGGGCTTCAAGATAAACTCTACCTCGGCAACTTAGATGCAAAAAGGGATTGGGGGCATGCCAAGGATTATGTCGAAGCGATGTGGTTGGTGCTTCAACAAGAGACTCCAGAAGATTTCGTCATTGCTACGGGTATAACCACTGCCGTTCGTGATTTTGTGAGGATGGCGTTTGAGGAAATCGGAGTCGTATTAAATTTTGAAGGAGAAGGCCTAAATGAATTAGGTGTTGTCGCGAAGTCTAGTAATGAATACCTAAAAGTAGGACAACAAGTAGTGCATGTAGACCCACGCTATTTCAGACCTACCGAAGTGGAGTTGTTGATTGGTGATCCGACAAAAGCCAATCAAAAGTTAGGCTGGAAACCTAAGTATACGTTGGCATCCATGGTGAAGGAAATGGTTGCTTCCGATGTGGAGCTTTTCAAAGCCGATGAATTGCTGAAGCGAGAAGGATATAAGATCAAGAATTACTTCGAATAATAACGTGGAGAAGCACAATAAAATATATGTTGCAGGTCATAGAGGCATGGTGGGTTCTGCTATTGTGCGGAAGTTACAGCAAGAAGGGTATACGAACATTGTCGTAAAGACGTCAGCAGAGGTAGACCTGCGAAGTCAAGGTCAAGTAGAAGATTTTTATAAACAAGAGAAGCCGGAGTATGTTTTTTTAGCGGCCGCTAAAGTTGGAGGTATACAAGCGAATAATATTTATCGAGCAGATTTTTTGTACGACAACGTGATGATTCAAAGTAATGTCATACATCAATCGTATGCACATGGGGTCAAGAAATTATTGTTTCTAGGCTCATCGTGCATTTATCCTAAGTTAGCCCCGCAACCTTTAAAAGAAGAGTCTTTATTAACAGGCTTATTAGAGTCTACCAATGAGCCTTATGCGATTGCTAAAATAGCGGGCATTAAAATGTGTGAAACATACAGAGATCAATACGGTTGCAATTTTATTTCTGCGATGCCTACCAATTTGTATGGCCCAGGAGATAATTATGATTTAGAAAATTCACATGTGCTTCCTGCACTCATTAGAAAGTTTCACGAAGCAAAGCTACAAGGGAAAAGTGAAGTGGAGATATGGGGAACTGGCAGCCCGAGAAGAGAGTTTTTGCATGTAGATGATTTAGCGGAAGCATGCTATTTTTTAATGCAAGGTTACAATGACAAGCTGTTTGTTAATATAGGTTCGGGAGTAGATCTTTCTATTAAAGACTTAGCGTTAATGGTTAAAGAAATTGTGGGCTTTACAGGCGATTTGAAGTTTGATATTAGTAAGCCAGATGGTACGCCAAGAAAGTTGATGGATGTGAGTAGAATGAAAAGTTTGGGTTGGATGTTTTCTATTACATTAGAAAGAGGTATAAGTGAAGTATATAAGGAATACGTTCTTCAATAATTTAAAGATCTAAACATGAAGTCAATTTTTCGTAAAATAAACCGTTTTTTGCTTTTTTATGGATTTGATGCCAGTATATTTCTTAAAGCAGTAAATCGTAAAAGAAGGAACTGGTATTATGCTGATTTAAAAGAATTAAAAAGGCAAAAAGGGTCGGATGAAACTTTTGAATTTGGTCTCATGTGTCCCATTTTTTCAGACAAAATTGATGAAGGGGGTACAATGAAAGGAGCTTACTTTCATCAAGATTTATATGTTGCGAGATTGATTAATCTTGCCAAGCCCAATAGACATTTGGATATAGGTTCTAGAACAGATGGCTTTGTGGCACATGTTGCTTCTTACAGAGAGATTGAGCTAATTGATATTCGTGAAATTAAAAGCAATGTTAAAAATGTTGTTTTTAGGCAAGCTGACTTAATGCAATTACCACCTGATCTAATTGATTATTGCGATTCAATTTCTTCCTTACATGTCATTGAACATTTTGGTCTTGGCAGATATGGAGATCCAATCGATTATTTTGGTTATTTAAAAGCCATAAACAACATTGCCCAAATAGTAAAGACTGGTGGAGTGTTTTATTTTTCTGTCCCCATTGGACCTCAAAGGATTGAATTTAATGCACATAGGATATTTTCGCTAGAATACTTAATTGGCATACTGTCTCAAAATTTCGAACTCAAATCGTTTTCTTATGTCGATGACAAGGGAGATTTTTTTGAAGATTTTGAGTTGACGAAGGATAATGTAAAGGTTAACTGTGGATGTGATAATGGATGTGGAATATTTACTTTAATTAAAAAACAAACTTCTGTGATTTGAATGAGGGGAAAGTCAAAGAATACATCGCACCATAGCATTCGTAGTGCAGTACACAAGACAGATTTCTGGGTAACCGAAGTAGCTTAAAAGGACGACAAAAAACATTAATTAGGATGATTGATTTATTAAACACAAACATAATCAAGTTGAAGCATGTGAGTGTCTTTATATTATTTATTGTCTTAGCTCCTTTTGTTACTTTATGTTTTTTTGCACATCCCTCTTTCATAGATGATTATTGTTTTGTTGAAAAGTTTGAAAGCTTAGGTTTAGCAAATGCCTTTTTTGATTGGTACAACAATTGGACTGGTAGGTACTCCTTGTGTTTTCTGATGAGTTTAAATCACTTTTTTATAGGTTCGTTATTTCTTTATAGAGCAATCATTGTTGGAATGATTGCTCTAGTTCCACTACTCGCTTTTTTGTCATTTAAGCTTTTTTTTAAAAAGCAGTCCAGTGGTTTTTATATTTCTTTTACAGCACTGTTTTCATTTCTATATTTTTATCAATTGCCAAGTATAAACGAAGGTTTGTATTGGATGACAGGAGCTGTAGCTTATCAGCTACCAACTCTTTGTCTTTTAGTTATTTTAATATTATTGTTTAATATATGCAATAATAGAGGTAATAAAGTAATCAACAGTATGCTTTCGTCTTTGTTGGTAGTCATTTTGATTGGGACTAATGAAATATCGATGGCTACTATTACTCTTTTTTTGCTTCTAATTATTGCCTACAGGTTGAAGTTTAGGATTAAAAACAACAAAGAACTTTTTATAATTTTTATGATAAGTGTAATTGCTTCTTTTTTTGTAATTCAAGCACCTGGTAATAACGTCCGAGGAGAGTTGTTCCCATTAGCAAACGATTGGTCGCAGGCCATTCAAATGACTATTCTAGGATTTGGTTATTATATTTTCCAATGGGTAGGGATATCTTGTTTAGTGGCAATGGTAAGTTTATATATCTTGGATAAAACAAAAATGTTATTTTCGTACCATTCCCTTTCGATTCCTTTCGCATGGTCTAGTGGTATATTCTTAGTGGTGCTTTTAGGAGGGTTTTTCGTACCTGCTTGGTCAACAGGACAAATGCCTAATCCTAGAGCGATTAATGTTTTGTTTGCCATTTTTGTAATAGGTTTTTTCTACCATATCTTTTTCTTTTATCAGCAGTTTATGGCTCGAGGGGCATTTGAGGGGATAAGTAAAATAGCAGTTTTATTGACGGCTTGTTCGATTTTTTTTATTACCTTATCTTCAGCTAAGGGAGTAAATAATAATATAAAAACTGCTTATATAGACATTTTATCGGGAAAGGCTTACCGTTTTGATTGTTCAATGGTTAACTTATACAAGTCTAAGGAATGGATTGAGACCTTTCACAAAAACGCTCTTCCAATAAGTTTGAGTTGCGAGACCACAGAAAGTACGTATAAGGGGTGTCCTGAAAAATACATTAAAGAGCATTATAAGTAGTGAACAATGGAATATGAAATAAAGCCAGCGTCTAAATTGTCTTTAAATCTAAAAGAACTTTGGGAGTATAAGGAACTGTTTTACTTCTTCACTTGGAGGGATGTGAAAGTTAAGTACAAGCAAACGGTTTTGGGTTTTGCATGGGCAATTCTTCAGCCTGCATTAATGATGCTTGTGTTTACGTTTCTTTTTAGTAAGGCAATAGGGGTTCAGAATCAAATCAACTTACCCTATCCTGTTTTTGTATATACAGGGTTGATGCTTTGGGGTATATTTTCAGGGGGCTTGCAAGCCTCTGGCAATAGTATGGTAAGTAATGCGAATATTATCAAAAAAATTTATTTCCCTAGGTTAATTATTCCCTTGTCTTCCATTCTTGTATCCGTATTTGATTTTTTGATGACATTAATTCCCTTCGTCGCACTTTTAATTTATTTTCAAGTAAAAGTGGACTGGGTTAAGATGGTCCTATTCTTTCCGCTGAGTATTATTATTATATTATTGACCACCTTTGGTATAGGATGTTGGCTAGCTGCTTTAAATGTAAAGTATAGGGATTTTCGTTACGTGTTACCATTCATGATACAATTTTTAATGTTTGCAACACCTGTTATTTACCCTGTTTCTTTAGTGGATAATAATGCAATAAGATTCCTTTTAACTGTAAATCCTTTAAGTGTTTCTATCGACATGTTTAGGTCAGTTTTTGATCCGAGTGTTATTCTTAATACTCAAATCATTATGCTCGGCTTGGGCATTGCTTTCCTTTTTTTATTAATTGGAATCTTTTATTTCAGAAAGACTGAAGCCTACTTTGCAGATTTGGCATAATTAAAAAATAAAGATGAAACCTATTTTAGAGGTAAGAGGAATAAGTAAGAAATTCAATATAAAACACGAGCAACAGTCCTATCTGAGTTTGCGTGATTCTTTGAGTAATTTGTTTACTAAAAGGAATAAGAGCGATGAGGAATTCTGGGCTTTAAAAGATGTTTCATTCGACGTATACCCGGGAGAAAGTGTTGGAATAATCGGAAGGAATGGTGCTGGTAAATCAACATTACTTAAAATACTTTCTAAGATAACTCCTCCATCTAATGGTTCAATCATAAGTCGAGGAAGGATAGCCAGTTTACTTGAAGTAGGTACAGGTTTTCATTCAGAATTGTCTGGCAGAGAAAATATTTATTTAAACGGTTCTATTCTTGGTTTGAAAAAAGCGGAGATCAATAAGCAATTTGACGCCATTGTTGATTTTAGTGGAGTGGAAAAATTTTTAGATACACCTTTAAAACATTATAGTAGTGGCATGCAATTACGCTTGGCTTTTGCAGTCGCTGCTCATTTAGATCCAGAGATATTGATTGTTGATGAGGTCTTAGCTGTTGGAGATGCCGAATTTCAAAAGAAGTGCATTGGGAAGATGGGTGAAGTGAGTAAAAGTGGTAGAACGATATTGTTTGTTAGTCATCATATGGGGGCTGTTCAACAATTATGCAATAGGGCTCTACTGTTAAGTAATGGAGCTTTGGTAGCCGAAGGTAAGGTCAATGAAATTTTGCATTTATATAGTCGTCACAACAAAATGGCGAACCGATTTTATCACAATGAGTGTGATAAAGAGGTGTATTTGAAGTCAATATTAATACTAGGTGAATCACAAGAGCCACAGACAGAGTTTACAATTGACGATGATATTTATGTGGTTGTTGAGATTAGTTCGCAAAAAATTGATTTAAGCAGGTATACTTTGTTGATTTCTGTTTTGGATTCATTAAAGAGAAAAGTATTCTCTAATCAATGTGTGATTTTGAATGGCAGTATTGCTTTGAAAATTAACAAACGGTTTTTAGTTAGAGGTTTGTATTCGCTTCAAGTATTAATTTATATTCCAGCAGTTGAAGTATTTGATGAAGTAGTTGATTGTTGTGAATTCAGTGTTTTAGAAACAGGAAGTATTTTTTCTGCCTTGGAAACATATGACTATGGCGTTGTTTTTAGTAATTCAGTATGGGTTTAAGGGGTATTTACAGAAGACTGCTTGTATTGTTAAATATTCAAGAAAGGCAGATTTCTTTCTTTACTAAAGACCTATTGCTTAATAATCCGCATTATTTTATTGGAGAATATACGTATGGTAAGCCAACTGTGCTCTCATATGGTTCAGCAAGTAATTTGTTTATTGGCAAGTATTGCTCAATTGCTGAAAATACAACTATATTTCTTGGAGGGAATCACAGAACCGATTGGATTACAACCTATCCCTTTTCTGTATTAAGATTAGATGTTGATCACGTCAAAACGATAATGGGTCATCCTGCTACTAAAGGTAATGTTGTTATTGGTAACGATGTATGGTTGGCGCACTCGGCAGTCATTATGTCTGGGGTTAAAATTGCTGATGGCGCTGTAGTCGGCGCATTCTCTGTGGTTACTAAAGACATAGGTCCATATGAAATATGGGCTGGCAATCCTGCAAAGTTTATTAGAAAGCGATTTAGTCAAGAGGATATAGATTATCTGATAAATTTAAAGTGGTGGAATATGAACGACGAGGATGTCAATATTTTAGCACCTTACTTATGTAGTCAGAGTATTAATGAATTAAAATCTAAAGTAGAAAACCTAAAAGCATTAAAATAGTGTTTAATGCTTTTAGGTGTGATAAAAAATAAATAAGAAACTCTTCAACTGGTAAAATTATACATTATGTTCAATACAGGGCTAGTCACACGTGCTAAACAAATTATCGATAGAATTCAGTATAAGGAAATAAATTATGTGCCAAGAAATTTGGCTGTTCCAGCGAAACTAATTGAATCAAAATCACAGGCTTGGGTAGGTTTGGAATCGATTATATTGGATATCATAGAATTTTCAAAAATAGATAGAAATTCCATGTTAGAATTTGGTGTTGAATTTGGTTATTCAACAGCAGCCTTTGCTAATTATTTTAAAAAAGTAAGAGGCGTAGATGTTTTCACTGGAGATCCACATGCAGGACATTTTGGAGATATATACGATTTGACAAAGAATAATCTAAAAGAGTTTAACAATATTGAGCTTATAAAGGCAGATTATAAAGATTATATTTTATCCGATTCTAGCAACTATGATTTGATTCATGTGGATATTATTCATACATATGAAGCGACCTATGAATGTGGATTGTGGAGCGCCGAGCATTCGAAATGCACGTTGTTTCATGATACGCAGAGCTTTCCTGAAGTTAAAAAGGCAGTGGCGGATATTGCTAAGAAAACAAATAAGAAGTTTTATAATTATAGGGAATGCAACGGATTGGGTATTTTGATTTGAGTGTTATACAAGACTGTTTAATAAGCATGACTAGTTTTATGACCGATAGATTCTTTTGTAATTAATGAAGCCTCTCCCAAAAGTTTCTGTAATTATTCCTAATTACAATCATGCAGCTTTCTTAGAAAGAAGGATAAATACTGTTCTCCATCAAACATATAGTAACATTGAAGTGATAATTCTTGATGATTGTTCAAGTGATAACAGTAGAGGGATTATAAGCCAATATAGGCAACATCCCAAGGTTGCTAAAATTATATTAAACGAGACTAACTCAGGTTCACCTTTTGCGCAATGGAAGAAAGGACTCGACTATGCCAGCGGCGATTGGATTTGGATAGCAGAGTCGGATGATTATGCAGATTTTAATTTTCTAGAGAAGCTTGTTGGTAAATCAATGGAAGCACCTTCTTCAGGGTTGATTTATAGCGACTCAATAGCTATTGATAATGACGGTGTAATTATTGAGAATTTCGTATTTTCAATGCTGAAGAATGCTAACTTGAAAACTAATCATTGGAGCAATGATTATGATAATGTAGGGTTATTAGAAATTGAAGATTATTTATTAAATGGAGGAACAATCAATAATACAAGTGCCGTTATATTTAAAAAGGATGTTCTTATTGCCGCTAATATTTTTGACAAAAGATTTAGGTATATAGGTGACAAGTATGCTTTTATCAAAGTGTTATCTATTTCAAATATTTCGTATATAAATCAGCCTTTAAATTATTACAGAATAAATCCTCATGATACAAGTTTAGTAAAGCACGAATTACGTTATTGTTATGAACACTTTGTTGTGTTTGATTCTATTTTGAATCAGCAGATCCCGATTAGCAAAAAGAAATTTTATACTGCTTTCTATAATAACTTACAGCTTTCTTTTTATAAAAACTGGTCAATTGGGAAGCTCAAAGTTTTCATGTCAATGTTTGAAATAAACCCTGTTTTGTTTTATCGATTTATGCTTTTCAATTTAACAAATCCTATAATTGTCCGTTTCTTTGGTAAGTAAGGCAGTTCTTTTTTGGTAGTCATATTGGTGAGGTAGATAGTGATCATGAACGTAAAATAGAAAAAATGAATATCCTGATTTATGGTCCGTTTTATTCAAGAGCACGAGATGTAGAATCTCTGATGCTAAAGTTTAAACAACTTGGGCATCAAGTGTTTTTCCTTACGACATCTGATCGACGAGGGCCTGTCATGGATTATTCCGAAAAAAGTGGCGTGCATGTTTATCTTGCGGAAGGCAAATATAGATCAAGGATTTTATCCATACTGTTTAGTATTTATTATTTATGGAAGTTCATAAAACGGCATAAGATTCAACTTGTGTTTAGCCACTTGGAGTCCAATAATTTTACGGCGACAATAGTTGGTTTTTTCACTAAGGCAAAGATTGTGATCAATCGTCATCACGCCGACGATTTTGTTTTGAATGGTTGGTCCTCTCGTTGGGATTATAGAATGACAAATACCTTTTGTAAAGAATGTATTGTTTATTCTGATTATGCTAAACGTGTAATGATAGAGCAGGAAGGCATGACTGCAGGTAAGGTAAAAGTAATGAAACTGTCTTATGATTTTTCCTTGTACGATCAGCCCAATTCAGCAAAGGTAGTTGAAGTGAAAGCAAGAACTAATGGATTGGTTCTCTTAACTGTTGGTCGTCTTGTTAAGTTTAAGAGAACAGAACAAGCCATTTTAGTATTGAATGAATTACGGAGTAATAATATAGATGCAACTCTCATTATTATTGGAGATGGAGAAGAGCAAGAGTACTTATTAGCATTGATCGATCGATTAAATCTTCAAAGTAATTGTATTATGACAGGAAGAATTGATAATGTAATGGATTACATTAGCGCTTGTGATGTACTTCTTCATCCATCTGTGTCAGAGTCTAGTTGCGTAGTGGTAAAAGAGGCTGGCTTGGAAAGTAAAATAGTAATAGCTAATAAGGGAGTGGGAGATTTTGATTCCTACCTTGAACATGGAGTGAATTCGTTTTTAGTACATCCGTCAAATTTTGTTGAAGAAACAGTCTTTTGTATTAAAGGGTTGATGAGTAATCGACAAAATTTTAAAAGAATGGGGGCAAATCTTAACAAAGACATTTATAAGTTGTTTGACATCAACAACAACTTTAGTCAATACGACAGATATTTTTCATAAACATAACAAAAAATACAATGGCTGAACCTTTGCCACATGTGCAGAAAATCCCTGGGCTTAATGAATTAAGGGCTATAGCGGCAACAGTTGTTCTTATTGGGCACACCTATGAGATTGCTGGGCATTATGGTGTAGAATGGGCTCGCAATATATATGGGACCTATCTGTTTGGTGACGACATGGTCAACCTTTTTTTTGTGATCTCTGGCTTTATTATTTCTCTTTTATTGATGAAAGAGAAAGAGCATGCTACGATTAACATAGGAAAATTCTATTTTAAACGCCTTTTACGTATTTGGCCGTTATATTTTGGTGTCTTATTTTTGGTCATTGGATTAGAAATGACAACGAGCTTCTTTGATTCCTATAATAAACTTAATGGTCAAAGTATAGCTGCAGTGAGTTTGTTTTTGGTCAATTTCAATGACTTCTTCAAACTCCCATTATCTGTAATCCATCATTATTGGTCTCTTTCCGTGGAAGAGCAGTTTTATTTATTCTGGCCATTTTTAGTAAGATTCCTCAAAGTAGAATGGTTTGCGATCAGTTGTCTTTTTATTATTGGAATATTGGTATTCAGTAGAAATTTATGTTCGCTATTAAGTTCTGTTGACGGAGATTTTTTTGGGCTTTGTAATAATGTGCTTTATCAAACACGCTTTTCCGTAATGGCTATTGGGGGGTTAGGAGCGATAGTTTATCTTTATTACCAATCTTATATTGCTTTCATACTTTCTAATAAACTACTTCGAAGAATATTTCTTGCTTTATTTGCCGCCACATTTTTTTTCAAAGTCTATATACCCTATATCAATTTTGAGCTAAAAGGATTTTTATACATAATTGTTATTTTAATTTTATCAACAGAGCAAAACGTCAAGATGCATTGGTGGCGTAAAGTATTAGATCATTTGGGGAAGATTTCTTTTGGTTTATATATCTATCATTATCCTATTATTCCTATCTTATTGTATTGCGCTTTAAAGTTCAAGATCTTCAATATTTTATGTTCCTTGTATTTACTGCCATTGGTAGTGGTTTCATTCTTAGTTACTTACTTTATTAGTTATATTTCATTTTATTATTATGAATCGTTTTTTCTAAAGTATAAACCTAAGTAGTATTTGAACGGTCTTCTTCCTCATTCTTATTACTTCGTTTATACTTTGAAAGCTTTCCCCGCTTAGCGAGCGAGACTATTTCTTCACTAATTTTAGTCAATTAGACTATTTTTTTGATTAAATTGAGAAGTAAGAATTTGTAAGATTATGCCAATATTCTTTTCTATCATTATACCTACTTATAACCGAGCAACTCTTATAACAGAGACAATTAATTCTTTGCTCAAGCAATCTTTTCAGAATTTTGAACTATTGGTCATCGATGATGGGAGTACGGACAATACAGAAGAAGTAGTTGCTAGTATAAAAGACGAAAGAATTTCTTATTGCAAGAAGGGAAATGAAGAGCGAGGAGCTGCTCGTAATTATGGAACGAGACTTGCAAGAGGCAAGTACATTAATTTTTTTGATTCGGATGACTTAGCCTACTCAAACCATTTACAAGTAGCGTTTAATCTTATTACATCAAAACATCCTCATTGTGAAGTATTGCATACCAATTATGATGTTAAGAAGGGGGATAAAGTGGAGCACTCAGAGAAAAAAATAAAAGAAGGTATTATTAATGAGTTTCTAATCAGAGATAACTTCCTAAGCTGTAATAATGTATTTGTTAGGCAAGACATTGCATTAGAGCACCCTTTCCCAGAAAATAGAATCATGGCAATTGCAGAAGATTGGGCCCTTTGGCTTACTTTGGGTGCGAGGTATCCAATTTATCATTCAGATATTGTTACATCTACAATTGTTTTTCATGACAATAGAAGTGTATTTGATTTTAATATTGATAAAATTATTAAAAGAGATCTCTTACTAATAAAATATCTTTTTGAAGATAAAGCTTTTGTTAGTTATTATAAAAAAGGGGGGAGTTTATTTAAAGCAGAACGGTATACTTTTATAGCTTTATTTCTAGCAATTAAAGGTAGAAAAAAAGAAAGCGTTCAATATTTAATTCTCTCAATTAAGGCAACAATTAAAGTTTTCTTTACTAGACGGTTTTGGGGTACAATTAAAAATTTAATTTAAAAAAATGAGAAATATTTTAGTTACTGGAGGAGCAGGGAATGTTGGCAGTGCTCTTGTTGCAGCTTTAATTAAAGATGCAGATACAAAAGTAGTAGTAGTTGACAATTTGATTACTGGAGATCTGATTAAATTGCCAACAGGAGCAGATTCAAATTTGAAATTTATAAAAGCAGATGTAAATAATTGCCAAGAAATATCTTCTGTTTTTGATTCCTATAATTTTAGTAATGTATTTCATTATGCTGCCTTGGTTGGGGTAAAAAGAACATTAGACAACCCCGTTAAAGTGCTTCAAGATATTGATGGTATAAAAAATATTTTAGAGCTATCAAAAAAATCTGGTGTGGACAGAGTTTTTTATTCATCGTCTTCAGAAGTGTATGGCGAGCCTGTAGAGTTTCCTCAAAATGAATATACGACACCTTTAAATTCACGACTGCCATATGCGATTGTGAAAAATTTAGGAGAAGCCTATTTGAATTCTTATCAAAAAGAATTTGGACTTGACTTCAGTATATTTAGATTCTTCAATACTTACGGACCCAAACAAAGCACTGATTTTGTTGTGCCTAAATTTCTGAAGTTAGCATTAGAGAATAAGGATATTACAATATATGGTAAAGGAGATCAGACCAGAACGTTTTGCTATATTGATGACAATATCGATACTACGTTAAAGTGTTTGAATGAAAATCTTTGCCGCAACGATGTAATGAATGTAGGAAGTGAAATAGAAATATCCATGTTAGATTTAGCTACCCTTATTGTTGAAATGACGAATTCTAAATCAAATATTGTGTTTCTTCCGCCATTGAAAGAAGGTGATATGACAAGACGTAAACCAGACAACGCAAAAATGAAAGATATCTTAAATAGACCCATGATCACCTTAAAAGAAGGAATCAGAAAATTACTTGAAGCGTAAGATGCCATTTTTGCTCTTTCTATTGTAAATAAAGAATGATTGTATTGAGTAATGAGTTTTATTGAAACAAAAAAAAGAAAATGTTACGCTTTATTGCCGCATGCTGGCCTTGGAAATAAATTATTTATTTGGGCTCAGTGCGTTTTATTTGCTAAGCAAAACGGCTGCGATTATTATATTGCTGGTTGGTATCATCTTCATATAAGAACATTATTCAAAATTGTTTTTCTAGGAAAAAAAAGACATGAATATTATTTAAGTCCTTTTGCAACGAAGCCATTTAATGGTTTATTATTTTTATTGGGCTATAGAAACAAATCAACATTTATAGACCAGGCCAGTTGTGCTGACGTTTTAATTAATTCCGATAAAAATTTTTATTTTAAAGACATGAATAATGACAATTATTTTCTTGTCTTAAGAGATCATAGAAAAACAATAGCTGAAATTTTTTGGACAAGTATAAAGAAAAAATATATTCCAGAAGAGCAATCAATGGAAATAGGCATTCATATTCGGAGAGGAGATTTTGTTAAATTGGGAATGATAAGTCCTGTTGATTATTTTAAAGACACATTAAATCTTATACGCGCTTATTTAGGACATCCTTTAAGAGCAAAAATATACAGCGATGGTTCAGAAGAAGAACTTTCAGATATTCTAAATGAGCCGAATATCTTTTTTCACTCTTCCGCAGATCCTATGAGCGACTTGCTTTCCTTGAGCAAATCGAAAATTGTGATTTTGTCACCTAATAGCACTTTCGGTATGTGGGCCGCATTCTTTTCCGAAGCAGTTATCATACGTGCAAAGGAGGATTTAACAAAAGGTTTTATCCGTTCTTCAAAGGATTCACTGAACCTTTATGAAGGTGAACTGGACAAAGATCAACAACAATGGCCTGAACTGTTGAAAGAAAACTTGAATCAATTTGTAAGAAAGAGCGATGAAATTTCAAATTCAAATACTAAATTAATTTTTTATTTGAATAATATAATAACAAATAAAGTTGAAGATTCTTTTTTTGAATCCGTTTATATCAATAGACTTATTGATGCATTAAGTGAAGAAGTTTCGAATACACTGTCACTTTCTGTATATGTATATATAGATCTTGATTCTCACAAAGCAATAGTAAGACCTTTAACAGATGATTTTAATAAGAAAATTTGTATCGTTATTGATGAGTATGCAAAGGAGAATTTGGAATGGACAGAATATTTTGATGTAGTATATCAAGCTTACTTAGAAGAGATTAAAAGTGAAAAGAAGTATTACCATTTCCCGTTGGGTTACAGTAAAAACTTGATCATTAAAAATCACCTAGCAACATCTAAGAGGGGAAGTAATGTTTTTTTTAGCGGGAATCTTCATAAAGGCAGGAGCCAGTTTTTGAAAAGTATTTCATGGTTTGGTTTTCTTCCCTTCTTTCTGTCTCATCGTCTACAACATGTATTTCAGGTACGGTATGACTACCTATGGCCCTTGTCTTTTATAAGATTTACAAATGGATTTGGTAAAGGATTAAATAATGAGCAGTATAGCAATAAGCTATACAACACTAAAATTGTTTTGTGTCCAGAAGGTATTTCTAATATGGAATCTTACCGATTTTATGAATCCATTAAAGCAGGTTGTATTGTTATTACACCGATATTACCTGTAAAGCCATTTTTTGACAACATGCCAGTATACCAGATAGAAGATTGGAAGCAACTCAAGGCGGTAGTCAAAATGATTTTGAATTTAACTCCTCAGGAATTAGATAATAAACAGTTGGAAATTATACAATGGCATGACCAGTACTTGAGTTCTAAAGCTGTAGCGAAATATTTATTAAAGCACTTAGATCATTAATGGGAAGAATGGAAGGGTTTCAATGGGTCAAATGTAAAACTTTTTAGATGAAAGATGTTTTTAAGATGATATTCCCATTATTGGTTTTAAGAAGAGTGCAATTAATCTTCAACCAATTGCTGTTGAAAATATATTACCCTTTAGCTTTTCCAAAGTTTCAAATTCAATTTTCTGATTACATAGAAATGCAATCAGAAAATCCCTTTTTAAAACTGTTTAAGAGAGAAGTATTCAGCGAAAAGGAAAATCTAGACTTCAAATTATGGCTGGATAAAAAATGGAAACAAGATCAGTACATCATTCAAATAAATACAAAACATCAAATTGAATCGTTTAATGGCTGGGCGTATACTTCTAGTCGTCGTTTGATTTATCCGTCATTGGGCTTGGCTAGTGAACCTTATTTAAAAAGACCCTCGCTTTGGGATAGTTTGGTAAAAAAAGCTGAAGTAAGTTTTGATCATTTGGTGTCTTTTAGAGATACGGGAGAAGAAAATTATTTCCATTTTTTTAATGATGTCATCTCTAAATTTTATTTGCTAGAAAGCAGAGCTCTTTTAAGTACTGATCAGGTTTTTTTGGTGTCTGACAAATTGTACAAGAAAGATTATTTTCAATACTTCATTAAAAATACTCGTATAGGGAATTACACGTGGCATATTCAAGAGAACGGAGAGCTTGTAGGTAGTTCAGATACTTTATTTTGCAAGCCAGCAACCCACGATAGCTTTTTGTATGATCAAATACTTAAGGATATTGTCATCCCAAAGGCGAACCTAAACCAAAAGAAGAGGATATATTTGACACGAACTGAGAGTAGTCTTCGCTATATTTCGAATGAACAAGAATTGATACCTGTCTTTCAAGAGTATGGATTTCAGGTTGTAGATCCTTCAGGGATGAGTTTTGCGGAACAGATTAGCTTGTTTTCTCAAACCAGTTGTCTAATAAGTATCCATGGTGCTGGACTTACTAATATGATGTTTAGAAGAGGTGGTTCGATGCAAATAATCGAATTGTTTAGTCCTTACCAAGGGTATAATCCTTTTCACTATATTATGATGGCTAAAATGTTTGGCTTTGGTTACTCCTATATCAATGGAACACGATCTGTTTTAAAGTATAAAGGTGGTTTTGAAGTCAGCAAAGGAGAATTATTGAAACTAATTAAAGAACTCAATGTCTAAAAAAATACTCTTACTTATACCCAATTTTGGTTTTGGTGGAGCCCAGCGGGTATTTGCAGATCATTCAAGACTGTTCTCTAAATTCAGTCAGGTAGAAGAATGTGTGTTTAATTTATCATTGAAAGATGAGTATGTGTCAGGAAATACTTTACATACGTTGGATGTTGCTCATGGAGATAGTTTTTTGAGTAAAGCTATTCGTTTTTGGGAAAGAGTAAAAGCGTTAAAAGAACTAAAGAAAAAAGAGCAATATGATATTTGCATCAGCCATTTGGAAGGTGCAGATTATGTGAATGTATTGAGTCGTCAATCGGAGAAAATAATTTTGGTTATCCATGGCAGTAAATTAGCCGATGAAAATATTTCTGGGTTGATGGGATGGATAAGGAAAAGGATATTGCTTCCTGTTTTATATAAGAAAGCTGATTTAATTATTACGGTTAGTGATGGAATTAAATTAGAGCTCCAATCAGATTATTCTATTCCCGCTTCCTCTATAGTATCTATCCCCAATTATTTCAACATTCCTGAAATTATAAAAGAATCTGAGTGTGAACTTAACTCTTACATACAAGCCATTAAGAATAATCATAAGATAATATTGTTTTCAGGAAGATTTGCAGCACAGAAAAATATTATTCCGTTGTTTCAAATTTTCAAGAAGTTGACTATGGAATTATCTCAGGTTAAATTGGTATTGGTTGGTGACGGAGAATTAAGGAACGAATTATTGATAGAATGCAGAGCCATGAATTTCAAAGTACATACTGAAGATAGATTATTCGATGAATTTTACGATGTTTATTTCATGGGTTATTATAAAAATCCTTTTCCTATTATTAAATCCTGTGATGTTTTTGTCATGACATCAAAATGGGAAGGATTCCCAATGGCTTTGTGCGAGGCTATGGCAATAGGCTCTTGTGTTGTAGCTGCTGATTGCCCCACAGGCCCCAGGCAGATTTTAGAGTATCAAGATCAATCTGGAATACCACATCGTGCGGGGCTGATTATGCCGATACCCAAGGCAGGTGATCACGCAACCATAAATCAATGGGTCAGCGCGTTGAAAGAAATACTATTAAACGAAGAATTAAGGAATCAATATAAGCAAGAAGCAAAAGTGCGTGTAGCCGATTTTAGTGAAGAAGTAGTAGCAAAAAAATGGCTTTCTGTCTTAAATTACTAATTGTGTATATTGAGAAGAACTAAATGAAAAAAATTATTATACTTTCATTATATCCACAAGGATTAGTTCCTGGACCGAGGTTTCGTTACGAACAGTATATAGATTTTCTCAGAGCAAGATTTATAGTTCGCATGCTATCATTTTTTAATCAAGACGATTACAGAAAAATTCATACAGATGGTAATTCCTGGATTCTGTTAGCCTCCCTTATTAAAGGGTATTTATGGACAATATACCATGTTTTGCAATGCCTGAATACTGATTTCGTTTTTATATACAGAGACGTTACTCCTTTTGGTCCTCCTATAGCAGAGTGGTTCATCGCTAAAGTATTGCGAAAAAAAATAATTTACGATTTTGATGATGCGGTTTGGCTAACTGATCTTTCTCCGAAAGAAAAGTTTAAAATATGGTTGAGAAATCCTCCTAAAACGGACCAAATTATTTCATGGTCACATAAGATTAGTTGCGGGAACAGATACTTATGCGATCATGCCCGTATTTTTAATAGTAAGGTGGTATTAAACCCGACAACCATTGATACTGCAAATTTGCACAACCGCGTGAAAGATCAGTTTACGGAAAGAACTGTTATCGGTTGGACTGGTAGTCATTCTACTTTGAAGTATCTTGATCACATCGTTCCAGTAATTGCTAAATTAGAAAAAGAATTCGATTTTGATTTCATTGTTATTTGCAATAAGAATCCTGAGTATTCCTTACAATCTTTTCTCTTTAAAACGTGGAATAAAAAAACGGAAATAGAAGATTTGCTGACCTTCAATATTGGGTTAATGCCTTTGCCAGACGATGAGTGGAGCAAGGGCAAATGCGGATTTAAAGCTTTACAGTATATGGCATTAGGTATGCCAGCATTAGTATCTCCTGTTGGAGTCAATGCCGATATTATTCAAAATGGTATAAATGGATTTTTTTGCGAGTCTTTTCAAGATTGGGAGAAGTACATTCGTTTACTATTGTTAGACCCCCAATTAAGAGTAACCATGGGAGAACAGGCCATTGAGACGGTAAAAAGACATTATTCTTTGCTATCAAACAAAGACAATTTCCTTTCATTATTTGACGAACAACTAACCACAAATAGTTCGAGAGATGCATAAAGCAAAAGTACTTCATATCGACAATTCCGTGGGCTATACCGGTGGCTTCAGAGCGTTGGTGGATTATATCATAAGCGAAAAAGATAAAGTGAAGTCTGTTGTCATTTTACCAAAAGGAAGTAAATGTGTTACCTTTCTCGAGAAGGAAGGAATTCAATACTATGAAATGCCTCTTTTAGAAATCAGGAAAAGTATTAAAAGCATTTTGCTATATTTTCCAATGCTTTTTGTAAATGCTTGGAAAGTAAAATATATCATCGAAAAAGAGCGTATTGATGTATTACATAGTAATGATTTATATAACATGGTTTTTTATGTCGCTCGTTTCATGGCAAGCGTTAAGAAGCCAATTGTTACACATATTAGACTTATGCCTTCAGCATACAATGCACAGCTCTATGGGGTATGGAGATATATTCATATTCATTTTTCTGATAGAATAATTGCAGTTTCAAAAGCTGTCAAAGACAGGTTTAATTATGAAGCTATGCAAGTCGTGTATGACAGCGGTTCAAACAAAGAGAATTATCCACTGTATCAGGTGTCAAATAACATTGAACCTGAATTTAATTTTTTATACTTGTCTAACTACATTGCAGGCAAGGGGAACGATTTGGCATTAGAAGCTTATATATTGTTAAGAAATCGTAACATAAAAGTTACATTGACTTTTGCAGGAGGCACTTTGAGTAATAAGAAAAATGAACTTTTTAAATTGCATCTTATGCAAAGGGCAAAAGAAATGGGAGTGTCTGACCGTGTTTTTTTTGAAGAGTTTGCCGATGATGTAGAATTTAAAATGAAGCAATATGATGCGATGCTGAACTTTTCGGTTTCGGAGTCATTTTCTATGACATGTTTTGATGCACTTAGATTTGGCATACCGCTTATAGCGTCTGATTGTGGCGGCCCTGCAGAATTATTTGAACATGAAAAATCTGGATTGCTTGTTAGGAATGGGGACGTAGTAGGAATGTCAGATGCAATGTGTATAATGGCAAGTAATCAAAAGATGCGCGAAAAGTTTTCCGTGAATAGTAGGCTTTATATTGCGGAAAGGATATCAAAGTCTAATAATTTCCATCAGCTTTCAGAAGTTTTTATCGGTTTGGTTAAGGGCTAGTTTTACGAGCATTAATATTCATAAAAGTTAGGCTTGTTACTTATTTGTAGAATTGGCAACTTCTCATTACAAACAGTGCACCGCCTATGTTAAAAAAATAGACCTGTACATTAAATTCAAAACAAATAGGCAAATAATATGCTTTTTAACTCACTAAGCTTTGCAATATTCTTACCAATTGTCTTTATACTGTATTGGTTTGCGACAAGAGGGAATTTAAGGCTTCAAAACACTTTACTGTTAGTTTCAAGTTGTTTTTTTTACGCTTGTTGGGACTGGCGTTTTATGTTTTTATTAATATTCTCGACAGTATTAGACTATTATACAGGTATAAAAATACATGAGGCTACAAAACAAAGAAATAAAATGTTTTGGTTCTGGCTTAGCATCGGTTTCAACTTAGGGTTTCTCGGAGTTTTTAAATACTACAACTTTTTTGCTCAGTCATTTGCTGATGGACTATTGCTATTAGGATTTAAGGCAAATTTAGGTTCTTTACAAGTAATATTACCTGTAGGTATTTCTTTTTATACCTTCCATGGTTTATCTTATGTAATTGACCTTTACAAAAATAGAATAAAACCGGAAAGAGATTTTGTAAATTATTCTGTTTTCGTAAGTTTTTTTCCTTTGCTTGTTGCTGGTCCAATAGAAAGAGCAACGCATCTTTTGCCTCAAATCCTAAGAAAAAGGGAATTTGATTATTCGAAAGCGGCTGATGGTTTGCGACAAGTTTTGTGGGGCTTATTTAAGAAAGTTGTCATCGCAGATAATTGTGCTGAATATGCAAACACTATTTTCAATAACTCACCAGAGTATTCGGGCAGTACGCTTGTTTTAGGCGCATTGTTTTTTACGTTTCAAATCTATTGTGACTTTTCAGGTTACTCTGATATAGCATTAGGCACAGCTCGTCTTTTTGGAATTGAACTATTAAGAAATTTTGCTTTCCCTTATTTCTCACGAGACATTGCAGAATTTTGGAGACGTTGGCATATTTCTCTATCCTCGTGGTTTAAAGATTACCTCTATATACCTTTAGGAGGCAGTAAAGGAGGAATGTGGATGAAGATTAGGAATACATTTATCATTTTTTTGGCTAGTGGGTTTTGGCATGGTGCAAATTGGACATTTATTGTTTGGGGAATTCTAAATGCTTTATATATAATGCCTTCAATTATTTTCAATACTCATAGAAACAACCTTGATATTGTTGCAAAAGGTAGATACTTGCCAACGATAAAAGATTTTTTTGCGATTGGAATTACTTTTAGCTTAACTGTATTTGCTTGGATTTTCTTTCGAGCAAGCAATGTTACTCATGCGTTTAATTATATCTCTGAAATATTTTCCAGTTCACTATTTTCCTTGCCTCAAGGAGAAGCCTTTATAGGGACAGTGCATCCAATAACAATGGTTTGTATGATTTCTATTTTTTTTATTATCGAATGGCTTGGGAGAGAACAGCAATATGCAATTGCTCATCTAGGGGCAAATTGGGGCAAACCTGCAAGATGGGGAATGTATTTCGCTATTATCATTGCGATATATTGGTTTGATGGCAAAGAACAAGATTTCATTTATTTTCAATTTTAGTCTATGAAAAAATTTATACTTCAAGTACTTATATTTTTATCAATTCCTTTAATTATTATATTGCTTTTAGACATATTTATTAGAAATAAGAATACATTATATGAGGAAAAATATAAAGGAGCCATTACATATAAAGATTCTATCGAAATTATAATACTAGGAAATTCCCATGCAAATTATGGTGTGAATCCAAATGCATTTAATTTGTTTGCATTTAATTTAGCCACTCCTAATCAAAGTATATATTTCGACAAACGAATTACGAATTCATTAATTCCATATCTAACAAAAACCAAGTACGTTTTTATTAGCGTTGATTATCATTCTTTATATTTTCAGAGCCAAGGTGATCGGGATATATGGTCATACTATGGTAATCACATTAAATATAAGGAGTCTGATTATTTACTAGCAAATATATCACCTTCTCTTTTCGGGTATTCATTAAAAGTGTCAGTGTCGTTATTTTTAAAAACAATCAAAAACAATGTAAAATATGGAAACGACATAATAGATTTTGATGTCGAGGATGGTGTTAATCTTAATGACACTATATCAAAAGGATTTATTTCTTTTGAAGGGAGTGATGAATCTACATTTACAATTGATAGTTACAAGTCGCGTAGTAATGCTTTTAGTAATACGATTAGAACTTCGGATGAAAAAGATGAAATAGTGGCTGATTTGGATAGTTTTATAGAAATCTTATTGGCAAAAAATATTACCCCTATATTGTTCACGTCACCGACATATAGTGAATTCAATAAATACCTTGATCAATCTATTATTAACGAGAATGATCAAGAAATTAAAAATATTTGCCAAAAATACAAAATACAATATTGGAACTTTATGAATTCTGATTGGTTTTTAAAAAAAGACTATTACAATACTGACCACTTAAATAAAATGGGCGCATTGAAATTCAGCAAAATGCTTAATGACTCTTTAAACAACTTAAAAGTAAATGGCGGCAACAAAGGCTATCTGTAAAGACCTTCATCTGTCTGCCCACCCTTGGCTTTGCAACCTTTTGTGGAGCAAAACTGTTTTTTATTTTAGTGACCAATATGGTTATGCTCCGCAAGAAAATTGGCAGTGTGAAAAATCTCTAACTTTGCTGAGTAAGAGTTGATTTTTCTTAATCCATTTGGCACTATCCTGTATAGAGTATAATTACTTCCTAATAGGTCATAAAAGTCTTTGAAAAAAGTTCTTGAATCGATGTGGCATTCTCCAAATTCAAATTGTATGAATTTAATTTTATGATTAACTAATAATTCCTTAGCTCCCTTTAGTGCGTATAGCTCATGTCCTTCTATATCTATTTTCATAAAATCAATTACCTCTATAGCATTGTTTTTGCAAAATGAATCTATTGTTGAGATGTCAATCAGCTCAGAGTATTCCTCTTTAAAAGTCGCTAAAGGCTGACTTAAATTATATACAGAGGCAAGTGAAGAGCCTTGTCCAGAGGAATACAATCTCAGCTGATCTTCTTTTTCTCCAAATCCTATTTTATAGGGCAGTATTCGATCTATTTTGTTTGTTCTATTTACTAAAATTTCATAAGTGTGTGTTGATGGCTCAAAGGAAAAAATTCTTGCAGAACCTTCAAAAATTGCATGCGCTAATTTTGCGTAATCACCATGATTAGCCCCTATGTCAAAAATAGTGAACGAAGTTGCTTTAAGTTTTTCTTTGACATAGTGCATGGCTTTTATTTCTCCACTGTGATAAATAGATGCTCCTCCCCAATGGTTCATCCCAATTTTGGAAACATGCAGAACTTTCTCCCAGAATCCTTGGAAAATTATAGATCTAAAGAGACTGGTAATTTTATTTTTCATATTGTCTTATAATGTACGTTATTATTGAATTTGATGAGTTTTAATGTTTGCATACTTTGTCTTATCTCGATTAATCGTAACGTAAACTCCACAGACAAAAAAAGGAAGCATTAGGGATTTGTATCGCGCCAATGCGCCAAAGTTATTAGAGGTCACTCCTACCACAAAAGAGAAGGATATGGCAAATAAAAAACAGAAAGAGGTAAATGGGGTAAATGTTTTTTTAAGATCTTTGGAGTGGTTTTTGAAATGAATCAACATCAGATAACTCAGGTAAATAAAATACAGTGATTCAATAACTGAAAAAACCATTAAGGGGCTTGATATTTCCCAAAGATAAGGTCTGTAAAAAGTAACATTGAATGCTTTTAATGCCAACAATGGTATGCTACTTGGAGAGAAATCCAAATCTCCTAAGGAGTAAAATGAGCCTCCTGAATTAACACTTACTTTGCCTATGTAATCAGCAGTAATTTTGGCGGTTTTTTCTAAGGAATCTAAGCTGTATTTTTTGTTGGTTTCAGAAATGGTATTAAAAGCGAAGTACGCAAAAAGTAGAGCCATTCCATAAAAAAATGGTTTCATTATTTTGCGATTAACAGGGTTTTTGATTCTCGAGTTTATGATGGAAAAAATGTAAATCGAGATTGTTGGAATGAAGCACAAGAGAATGTATATTTTTAATGCAAATAATATCCATGTCGAGCATATAATTACAACATAATTACCGATACTCCTGTTTTGAAATACAAATACTTTTACGATGGCTGAAAAAAGGTAGCAAATTGCCATTGTACAGAGGGTATCTTTCATAAGTCCACTCGTCCAAAATAAAATGGATGGAAGGTAAAGGCAGCCGATGGCAAGCTGTTTGTGCAGATAGGGGAATAATTGACATAATGTTTTGAACAATTGCCAATTCCCCCAAAATCCAATCAATGAAAAGAAAATAGTAGTCGCTAAAAAAGAATCGAATGTAAAGATGTTAAAGCATGCCGCCAAGGCACTTATGATATGCGATGCGGGGTCAGTTTTAAAGATCATTTTGCTAACGTACTTGTATGTGCTAGCATCTTCGAAGTCGGGATTAGTAAACAACAGCTCTAATCCATTTATAGGGTCTGACCTTAGTGCATTAGAAATTATTGTACTGTCATAGTGGTAATTAAGCGTGTCTCCTCCTCCATAATAAAATGCGTACACAAAAGCGAAGGCCATTCCACCTGCAATTCGTAAAAAATAGGCACTTAAAAAATAGTTAGAGACAAGAAAATTGCTGCGGTTATTGGATTGGTAGCCGTATGCGATAAAGCAAATAACAAGTATGTAAAAGGGTGTTACAATTAAATCTACTAGATCCATGAGTATATTTAAGTAAAGAGGGCGGATCCTCTCATCTTTTGTAGCTTAAGTAAATACAATAATTTCAGAAAAACTAATGCCCTGTATTTTTTAGCTTTAAGTAATAGTGTAGGCAATGAAGTCTATATAAATTACAGAGTCTTAAATTTTACTTATCTTTATTTTAAAATCACCAAAGGTGTAAAGTAGACCGCTATGATTAACCAACCCATCAAGCTCGATCAAATTGATAAAAAGATATTGGAAATCTTGCAGTCTAATGCGAAGATTACCAATTCTCAATTGGCTCAAGAGGTAGGATTGTCGCCTGCTCCAACCTTAGAAAGAGTTCGGAAGCTGGAAAACACCGGATTGATCTTGAGTTACCATGCCGAGATCGATGTCAAGCAAATGGGTTTAGGAACAGGGGTATTTGTATTGATTTCCTTATCAGGACATAAGAAAAATCAAATCATGTCTTTCGTAGACAAAATCAACAGAATACCAGAAGTCATCGAATGCCACCACATTACAGGCTCTGGCGATTTTTTGCTTAAAGTTTTGACAAGAGACATCAGTTCTTACCAGCAGTTGATCTTAAATACCTTGGTAGACATAGAAGAAATAGGAAACATGCAGTCGATGATGATCCTATCGACGTTTAAAGATTCTAAAGTGATGCCGATTTAGGGGTCAGGAATCAGGTGTCAGAAAATATAACCTCAGCTTACAATAACCCTTTTTTTAATCCTTAATCCTAAAATCCTCCTTGTCCTATTCTATTCCTCCTTTTTCTTCCATCCTTAAATCCTGATCCTTGGCTGGTTATTAATTATTTATAGTTATTTTTGAAAATAATTTCTTATACGGAAGCGAAACACTAAAGGTTGTCGTCTTAGGGTAGGAAAGCATTCGAGATTTTGCTTTTTGTTAAGGTGTGTTGTGTTTTAGCAACACGTTATTGTTGTCTTTATTAATTTATGGTATGAAAAGAATTTTACTTTTAGTTCACTTTTTAGTGTTGGGGAGTTCGGCTTTGTTTGCTCAAGTCAATTACAGCATTATATCACCAGCATCTATTACGATGTGTGGTAGTAGACAAACAATTACTGTTAATATCAGTACTGCAACGGTTGTCACCAACCATGCTTTTACTGTTGACATAGATCTTGCAGGTTTAAAGATTTACAATCCAAGAACAACAGACGGCTTTCAATTTACTGGTTTTACCGATGGAGATGCTACTTTATCTGTTTTGTCTGCGAGCTTATCGGCTAATACAAGTATACAATTTGATTTGTTTGCAGGGTGTGATGTTAAAATAAATACAAATACTAGCTTGCCTGCCAATGTTGAAATTAAGAATAGTACTAACGGATTAGTGGCCATACAAAGTTTAGTGGTACTGCCTAATCAAAATGGAGTATTAACGCCAATCTCAAATAACATTCCTAGCCAAGCAGGTAATTTAGGTGATCTATTTGTGAGGAGATTTGAATACAGCAACTTTTCATCAAAGCCTTTTTCTGGACTTATAAATTTCAATGATAAGTTCTTAGCAGGTTTGAATACTGCGTTAGATATTGTTTCAATCGAAATTGAGTTCCCAGATGGTAGTAAACAAGCATTAATCAACAACGTTTTAACACAGTTGGCACTTGATGTAAATGTAGGTGAAAAAATCACAATTAAAGAGGTCGTAAAAGTTGCTAGGTGTATTAATGCTAGTGATCAAGGTACGAGTAACTACACTATTCAAATGGTTCAATCAGGTTGTTTGGTAGAGTCATCTTGTAATTCTTATAATACATCAACACAAATTTTTAACGCTGGTCAGGCTCCAATAATAACGAGAGGTTCTATAACAAGAGCTACTCCATACTACACTTGCTTTGACGAGTCTGCGCCGCAAGATGTTTCTTTTACGTTTAAAAACACAGGAGAAGCCATAGCAGATGGTTTAAGTTTTTCTTATATCCCGCCAGCAGGATATTCGACAGAAGTGAATAGTTTTATAGTTGAAATTATTGCTGCAGATGGCACTGTTAAATCTTTTGGTAGCGTTTTGCTAAATCATCCTGTACTGCCTGGCGAATCAAATTTATATGGGGTAGATCAGAATAATAACGAAGTAGGAGCTTTCGAATATTACAGAGATGTTATAAAGAATCCATTTAGAGATTTTTTAGCATACACGCCTTCTTGTGATCCAGACAATTTTTTACTTAGTAGGGTAATCTCAGATTACGTCGATAATTTAGGGAATATACATACTATTAGGCTTGAAGCAAATGAAACAGTTCGTATTAATTGGCGTGATAAGCATTGCTGTTCTGCTGCAAATAGTTTTGACGGGAATAGAATGTCTTCCGCTATGTTTAGAGCTTTTTTAAAAGATTGCACAGGCCAGTTTCGTGAAATGTCTAATACTTTTGGTCAATGGGGGAATCAATTTTTACAGTCAGTGATACCTTTTAATCCAACACTGAATGGTAATGCTGATAAATGTATGCTTACTAATGACGGAGAAACAAGGGTTATTAGCATTCAGAATTTTCAAGCAGATACGGGAGTCTTACCTGTCGACATTACAACATGGGGTAATCTTGTTGTCGACTTACAATTTGACAATGGGGTTGATTTAGACATTACATTAAATGGTACAGCGCTTCCTGAAAATTATAATGGATCTTGTGGCGCGGGAAATTGCTTTAATTCCTGTAGTGTTCAGCCTATGGATATTAATGATCTGAATAGATACCATATTCAATTTATAGATGATGAGACAGGTGTAGTTTGGACCCCAACAGTTGACCCTGTAAAAATCAATAGCAGTTTATCTGGTAGCACATATAGAACCTCATTCTCCTATATGTCTTTTCAAGCACTTTTGAGTCAGCTTAATTTGGCATTAACTCAGCAAGGTGTTTATACATTACTTGCAAGAATGCGTCTTGAATTTAAAATTCGTTCAGTATGTCCAGCTCCTCCCATCACTAATATTGTCGAAAAATTATATTATCAAGCCAATCAATCGGTATGTACTTCAACATGTTTAATGCCACTATATTCAAAAGATTTTAAAGTAGTGGTGGTATGTCCTGGCTGTGCTACACCTGGAGGTAATTTAATGTCTTCTGTGCTAGAAAGGGCGCCTGCGTTTTTAGGATTAATAGATGCTAATAACGACGGTGTTCCAGATAACAATAACTTGATAACGGACCCTATGTTGAAAGTAAATTGTACTAATGGAGACGAGTTAATAGGTACAGCTACAGCTTTTATTTCTGACGGTGATGTACTCGGATATACTTTAGCAAACTTGACTGCTAAAAATATATTTATTGATAATTTATATTTAAAAATTCAACCGGATGATAAAGGCATCGGAATTCTACTTGCTAATAATAGCACGGCTGAAGTTTCAATTGACAATGTAAATTGGCAAACCTGTAGTTTTACACAAACTACGGGAGGTGAGTTTATTGCTAAAACAAGTTCTTCGATTCTTGGAATGGCAAACTTTAATTCATTTGCAGGTGGCAATATATATGTACGTTATCGTTTAAATGTGATTCGTGAAAATATAATTAATAACCCGGCAACTGATTCTCGGTTAATTTATGTGACAGCGATTGCATATTTTTCGGATTGCGATGATTGTATTGACCCAACGACTAAAGATTGGACATTTGCAAATGCAAACGATGGCTCGAATAATAGTTGTGATTGGGCAAACACATCGGCAACATGTGATATAGAGAATAAGTTTTATTGGTGTTCTTCAAATGTAAATGTTATTAATTACATTCCTTCTTTAACAGCCGCTTGGCAGAGCTTAACGACAGTAGCTAATTCTTGTAATCCAAGGATTGATATGAGCTTGGGTTCTCAACGACGCACTAAAAATTCCTTTCCTAGAGAGTATAGGAGTTTTATCGCTAATGGGTCAAAGCAAGTTTATACGTTTCCTATACCTGATGGGTTTAGAGTTTCAGGTTTACATATAAACAATAATGCAGATGGCTACTATACTGTAACTAAAAATGTTCAAGACAGATTTGATCTTGTCAGCCATCAAGAAATATTGGAAGCGGAAACAAATGGATTATTAAAGATAAAACCGAATAGAGACTTCGAAATTACTTTAGAGTATGAAACGTTAAATCAAATCAATGCATTTATTGGCAATAGATATGCGGTAAAATATACAGGACAAAAAATACGTTTGGCAGATGAACCATTTAGTGCTAACGTGGTTTTAATATTTGAGCCAATTAGCTGTAATGAAGTAGTATTTGAGTCTGTATATCCTGCTTCTCAAAATACAGCCTATCCTGTCGTTAATCCTCCTTATACAAAGAAAGGAAGCACTTACGTAGACTTACCTACATTGCCGAATACAGTGCAGGGTACTTATACAGTAGATCATTATCCTTTAGCGATACACAAACCTGTTACAAAATTAGATGCTGTTGCTCCAGGTGCTGTGAGTTTAGATCAAAACTACTTTTATATTCCAATTGCAATTGACAATTCAGCGCCATTAGATGCTTCTGGATTAGCATTAAAAGATATAACAGGATATCCAATGAGTTCTATTAATGCTAACAATCCATTTCTGTTTTTAACAAACCAAGCTGCACTAGCGGCATTAGGTATAACGGTGAAGGGGGTTTACGAAGGCACTGTAAACTCAACAAATTTGGCATCAGCAGGTACTGATTTTTACAGTCCAACAACAGGAATAGCTTCGTTGAAGAAAAACAATCAGAATTATATTCCAGCTAATAGTCGAGGAAATGTTTACACGATGGTCGTACAGTATGTTTGTCCTTTAAATTGTGACCCTTCTCTACCATCAGCTTCAAGTAATGATTCAGAGTTGCCTGCTTGTGTTAAAGACCCTAAACAACTATTTTTACAGTATGGTTGGAATTGTACTAACTATCCTCAAAGTGCTACAGAAATAGCAGAAGCTTGTGAAACAAGTACTTTAGCGCCTGTTAATTTATTTACTCCATCTGTAGCTTTAGATATATTTCCTGTAATTAATAATAACAATCCTGTTTCATTGTGTGAAAATTTCGAATACAAATTAACCTTGAAGTCAGGCAAAAGCGGAAATATTAATAAAGCAGATGTTGTAATCGATTTGCCAAGTAACGTAGAGTATGTTTCTTCTGTACTTCCCGCTGTGTTAAGTGGTAACAAATTAACGCTATCAGATGTAACTGGTGGCGGAGCTTTTAATTCTGCTGCTGAAAAAACCATTATAATAGTTCTTAAATTAAAGTCTATTATTAATAATAGCTTATCAATTAATACAGAAGTAACGAGTACTTCATATTGTTTGTCTGAATTTACAAGAACGAAGTTAGCAACAGCAACAGTCCAATCCACCATCGTCGGCATTAATGCAACCGCTACTTATTGTTCCAATGCAACACCCGTGCAAATTACAACAACCGTTGCAGGTGGTACATTCACTCTAATTCCTGGGCTTGTTGATAATGGAAACGGCACCGCAGTCTTTACGCCATCTTTTGCAGGCGTGGGTGCGCATGTTATTACTTACACCACTGCTGAAGGTTGTACAGCTACCAAAACAATAACTGTAATTGCTGTTCCAGTACTTACGACAAACATACCAGCTTCATTTTGTGTAGGAGCTAGTCCGTTTACCTTAGTTTCAACGCCAACAGGAGCAGTCTTTACAGGATCGAATGTGAGCTTTAATACCATTACAAATACGTACACATTCAACGCAAGCTCAGCGGGTACTTATTCGATTGACTATATGTATACCAGCGCTCAATCTTGTATTGTGAGTGGTCAGAAAACAATACAAGTGGCAAACTTAGCTGCTCAAATAGCTGCAAATACTTTATCGTGTGTTGGAGAGTCAATTGTTTTAACTGCGAGTGCTGTTGGTTCTTCTGGTGGAGCTTTAACGTACACATGGTATAAGCTAATGGGTGGTGTTCGACAATTACCCGCATTATTTGGACCTTCTGCATCGAACACGTATACGTATGCAAACTTAACATCCGCTACAACATTTGAAGTTGCGGTAAGTGAATTAAACGGTTGCATAACAACCGCAACACATACAGTTAGCTTAGATACTCCAGATGCATGCTGCACCTACAAACTCGGCGACATCTCTGTGGCCTGCAGCACGACAAGAAGAAACATCTGCGTACCCTTAAATGCAGTACGCAACGTCCCTTCAGGTATCATCGGTATGGATTTCTGCTTAAAGTATAATCCAGCGGTGATGGAATACAACGGCCCTCTTGGAAATACAACCACTTCTGCTGACTTAGGTCCAGTAGTCACAAGAGGAGGTGTCGCTCAATATGCTACCTACAACGATAGAGTAAACGGAATACTCAGGGTCAGCATTTATTATACCGATCCGAGCACAACGGCTACTCGTCAGTTTAATGGCATTGGCAATGTCATCTGCTTAAACTTTGCGGTATTGACTTCGACCGTTTCGGGTCAAACGTATCCGATTACGATGTGCAATGTGAATGACCTTCAAGAAGCCTATACACTGGTAGAAAAAGCAGCGTGTTGGAAAGCAGGAAGTTTAACCCTTACGCCATTTGACAATATTTTGGGTAGACTCACCAATCCTTTATACGATACACCTAACCAAATTACAGGGGCTGGCAATACGATCAACCAAGGTTCACAAACGCTTATCAGAGCTGTTGCCGACGATTGTGATTTACGCAATACCACAGCAGGTTTCCCATTGGTAGGAAACACTTTTAGTGCACCAATGGGCTCAGCAAGCAAGTTGAAGATCACAAGGGATATCGTATTTGTCAACAATGCTTCTCCATCGAGAGCACGGTATATGTTTGCCGTCAATGCAGCCGATACGAGAAAAATGCACCGCATCACGACCATGGATCCTATCTTGTTAACGGGCACGGCAGCTTCTAGAGTGTATTGGTATACCATGGTAGCAGCCGATGTGAATATGAATGGAGCCGTGCGCTCCAATGACATCACGCTCATTCAAGAACGTATTGTAGGTAGGAGGGTAGAGTTTCCTCAAGTATGGAACAGTGCGCTCAGCGCTCCAGTTCCAGTATCACTCGATTGGAGGTTTGTAGATCAAGCTACTATAAATACAAATCCATCATTTAAAAGATCCACGGTGTTTCCTCAGCCTGATGCAACTGGCTTTCATAGGGAACGCGTACCGACTATTCCATTGTGCTTGGATGTGCAAAAGCAATGTGAAGGTTCTCCAAGACAAGAGTTTTACGGAGTTATGCTTGGAGATGTAGAGCGTCCGTCATTAGGACTTGGTCCTAATCAGCCGGGTTTAAACCCGTATTTAAGAACAGCTGCATCACCTTCTTCTTTAACAGTAGATGTGGAGCACGCCCAATATTTAGGAAACAATATCTATCGAGTACCTGTGATACATGCCTATAACTACCAAGACTACGATCACCTTTTTGGTATCGATATGTTCATGGATTACGATCAAAGCAAGATCCGCGTGAAAGACGTTTTATATGCGGCTAGCACTACTGATGCTGCGGTGAGTATGATGTGGAACAATGCCGATGAGGATCAATTCATCTTGACTTCCTTCACGACATTAGATTCTATTCAAAGCAAGGGCGTGAGTTATTACCTAGACATTGAGAAGTTTACAAATGCGCCATTTACTAAGGATGATTTTGGATTCTTGCAGTTCTTACTCAACGGTGAACCCGTAGAGGCTCGTATAACGGCAGAAAATGTTGTAACAGGAACTACGGATGGACAAATGGTCATTAAGCCACACATCACTGTAATTCCTAACCCAGCAATTGGTCAATCGACAATTGAGTTTGCGGTATCCAACAACAGCAATAATAATCGCTTAGTGATTACCGATGTGTTAGGACGAATAGTAAGAACATACGAAGGCATTGCAGAATACGGGATGCTCGACTTAAGTACTGCTGATCTTGCACCAGGTATGTACATTTGTAGCATCAGAGGAGAAAATGGATTTGTATTGACGGAGAAATTCCAAGTGAGGAAATAAAAGAAAGTACAATAGTACTGTATAAAATAACCCCATTCGCAAGCAAAGACGGATGGGGTTATTTCTTTGTTGGATCAGGATTAATATGATTAAAGGAAAAGGAGGATTATTGTTGTAGTTATATTAACGCCTTAGCTTTTAATATCCCTTTTTTGAATCCTCCTTTTCCTAAAATCCTAATCAATCCTTCTTGTCCTTTAATCTTGTAAATCCTGACTTGCCACTTCCAACTTATTACTTCTTCTTTCCCTTTTTAAAATAAGCTTTAGCCTCCGTATGTAATTCGTGATCGTTGTCGGTATTGTCCAAAACAATTTTATAGTAGTTTTTAGCTGTCGGAAAGTCTTGTTCTTCATTGGCTAAGCGAGCAAGTTCAGCTGTTGCGTAGAGATAATAGTTTAAGGATGTTCCATCAGACTGTAAAGCGTATACACGTGTTTTTTCAAAATATCCTTTTGCTTTTACTTTGTCTCTGTAATAATATTTATTGATGTGGCCTAAGAAAAAACTAGCATACCGTCCAGATACAGCTTCGTAACCAGGCATGCCGATATTCAGTTTATATAATATATCGGTAGATACTTTTTCAGATTCCAACCATTGACCTTGAGAAAAAGAAAGTCTCGCGTACATGCGTTGAAAATAGGCGTTATCGGGGAACGTCGTGCCCAAATATCGAGCAGTAGGCAGTGCTAAATCTTCTCTGCTTTCTTCGTTGTAATAAATGCGCATTAAAAAATACTGTGCTTCTGTACGTGTGTAGAAAGCGTTATAAGCGACTTGCTTCAATTGTTTAATGCCAAGTTCTTTGTCGCCATTTGGAAAGAAAACAAGTATAGGTCTTAGCAGTGGGTATTCTTTTTTAATCCATTCTGCATAATAATTAAAGAGCGCATCGCCAAATAAAAATTCAGGACTTAATTCTTCTCGGCCCTTAAACCTGTATAAATAATCAAGCGCTTTGTTACCAGATCCTGCGGCTTTCATAAAACTATGTTGCTCGGCATAGTATCGACCTTTGAAGCCATAAGCAGCAGCGAGTATGAATGCTAGTTCTTCATTGCCTTCGTCTTTGTCAATTGCTTTTTCACCCTTTTCAATGGCAGCATCGATGTGTAAGAAAAAATCTTTAATGAAAGGTTTGGTGTAGGTTTCGTTCTCAATGTCTGGCATCATTTTCCACCAGTTACTCAAAGCCAATAAGAAATCAGGTAGAGGATGTTCAGGATAACGTTCTTGAAATTCCAAAAACTTAAGTTCTGCTTCGTCAAATTTAAAGTTATACATGGCATTGATGGCGTCTGTCGCTTCCAATTGCAATCCATCGTTTGTTAGCAACATTTCTCGCTCCTTTACCTGAGCTTGACTCAATAAGGGAAAGATGAAAAGTAAGAGTAGGAAGGACAGCAATTTCATATGCCTTGATTTTATTTTGATCAAATATAACGATATTGTCAAACCAATATACATTTTAATCGGCTAATAGATTTGAATGCTCTATTGGACGGATGCCTCATCGGTATCAAGTTTAACGAAGATGTGAGGAATAGGATATGGATTTATTGAAAAAATTATGCGCTCTTCAAGCCCCTTCTGGCGATGAAGGCGTTGTCAAATCTTTTTTATTGGAGTATGAAAAAGAAAATAGTGCGCGTTGGACTGTTAAGCCAAGGGTGATTGAAGGGGATCAATTTCAAGATTGTATGATCTGGGCTTTTGGAAAACCCCGTACTGCTATTTTTGTACACATGGATTCCATTGGCTTCACGATTAGGTATCACAATCAACTGGTTCCAATAGGGGCACCTCATGTAGAAGAAGGTGATCGACTTGTTGGTGTTGATACGCAAGGGGGAATAGATGGTCAAATTCACATTACAGAGGAGGAAGACATACAATTTGTATTTCCTAGAGAAATTGAAAGAGGTACTACGCTGACATTTAAGCCCGACTTTATAGAAGACGAACAATCCGTTCAGTGTTGTTATATGGACAATCGATTAGGCTTGTACGTAGCATTGAAATTAGCGGAAACGTTGAAAGACGGGCTCATCGTCTTTTCGGCATGGGAAGAGCACAGTGGCGGAGCAGTACCTTATTTAGCAAAACATGTGTATGAAAACTTTGGTGTATGTAAAGCACTTGTCTGCGACATTACTTGGGTTACGGAAGGCGTAGAACATGGTAAAGGAGTCGCTATATCGATGCGAGACAGACTCATTCCCCGAAAAACATGGCTAAATAGCCTGATTCAACTTGCGCAAACGTCAGGTGTTCCATTCCAACTGGAAGTCGAAGGTTCTGGATCAAGTGATGCCCGTGAGTTACAGGCTTCTCCTTATCCTTTCGATTGGTGTTTCATTGGAGCCCCCGAATCTAATGTCCACAGCCCCAGAGAAAAGGTCTATAAAAAGGACATCGAATCCATGATTTCCTTGTACGCTTTTTTAATGGAAAAGCTTTAAAAATACACCGCAGCCACTGATCCCTGACTCCTGACTCCTGATCCCTAATGGTCATGTATGGATTTTGTGAAAATAAATCGTTCAATACCAAGTACATTTCGTATTTTTGCCTTCCACAAAAAAAACTACTTCTAAAATGTTGAATATCGTTTTGTTCGGCCCTCCAGGAGCCGGTAAAGGAACTCAGAGTGAAAAGGTTATCGCCAAGTATGCTTTAACACACCTTTCTACAGGTGACATTTTCAGAGAAAATATTACGAAAGGCACAGACTTGGGTAAAAAAGTAAAAGAGTATACTGAAAACGGATTACTTGTGCCGGACGAAGTAACCATCGACATGTTGAAATCTGCTATGGATGCAGCAACAGGAGCTACGGGCTTTATTTTCGATGGCTTTCCTCGTACCGTTGGTCAAGCAGAAGCGTTAGATAAAATGCTCGCCAAATCAGGCTCTAAAATATCTAGCGTGGTGGCTTTAGACGTCAACGAAGACGAGTTGAAGAAAAGAATTGAAGAAAGAAAAAAAGTGTCGAATCGTGCCGATGACGAAGAGTCTAAAGTATTGAAACGCATTGATGAATATTTTAACAAAACAGTTCACGTATTACCGTATTACGAAGAACAAGGCAAACTGCACAAGGTAAATGGCATCGGAAACATCGACGAGATTTTCTCCGCTATCACCAGCGTAATTGATGCAGAACGCTAAAAGACTAATCGGTGGATAGTAGTGGTGAATAGGTTTACTAACTACTGACCACTGTTCACTGTACACTGACTACTATTTTAAAATGGCATCCTCTAACTTTATTGATTACGTAAAAATTTATTGCAAATCAGGTGCTGGCGGCGCAGGCTGCTCTCACTTCTTGCATGACAAACGCACGGCTTTAGGTGGCCCCGATGGCGGCAATGGTGGCCATGGTGGACATATTAAGCTGCGTGGTAACACTCAACTGTGGACGTTGCTGCATTTAAAATACAGGAAACACGTATTAGGTACAGATGGCGAGAGAGGAGAGTCTGGTAGAAGATCAGGTGCTGACGGTGCGGACGACATTCTTGAAGTCCCTCTAGGTACAATTGCTAGAGATGCTGAAACGGGTGAAATTATAATGGAAATTACTTCGGATGGACAAGAAGAAATTTTAGTCCCTGGAGGTATGGGAGGCTTAGGAAATGAGAATTTCAAAAGTCCTACCAATCAAGCTCCTCAATATGCTCAACCGGGTCAACCGGCCCAAGACAGGGCTGTTGTTTTAGAGCTCAAAATTCTAGCCGATGTTGGTTTAGTGGGTTTCCCTAATGCGGGTAAATCTACGTTGTTGTCTGTTGTATCGGCGGCAAAACCTGAAATCGCAGATTATCCTTTTACAACCTTGGTGCCTAACCTCGGCGTTGTTGAATACCGCGATTACAAATCGTTTGTAATGGCTGATATTCCTGGTATCATCGAAGGAGCTGCTGATGGCAAGGGTTTAGGAATTCGTTTTTTAAGACACATCGAAAGAAACTCAATTCTATTGTTTATGGTACCTGCAGATGCGGGTTCTGGCTCTATCATCAAGGAGTATGAAATTTTATTAGCAGAGTTAGGGAAGTACAATCCTGAACTTTTACATAAGAAAAGAATTTTGGCCGTTTCTAAATCCGACATGCTCGATGAGGAATTAGAGGCTGAAATGAAGAAAGAATGTCCTAAAGACGTAACCACTTTATTTATTTCTTCTATAACGGGTAAAGGTATTCAAGCTTTGAAAGATCTTATTTGGAAATCCATTAACGGATAATTTGAGACAAAATGTCAGGAAATTTCATTGGCAATATAATTGATTCATTGTTTACTGTGAAGGAACAAAAAAAGCAAAACACAATGCAAGACAATAAAACAGAGAGTAATATCGACGAGAACGAAATCAACGATTCGTTAGCACAAGAAGAGATGCCAGCTGATAATGATCCAATCGCTGAAGTAGCACCCGAATTAACGCCAACTCAAATCATGGAACTTGAATTAGCGGAGATGAAAGATAAGTACATCCGCTTGTATTCAGAGTTTGAAAATTTCAGAAGAAGAACGTCGAAAGAAAAAATGGACCTTGTCAAAACGGCAGGTGAGGATATTGTATTGACGATGTTGCCAGTTTTAGATGATTTTGAGAGGGCTTTAAAAGCCATGAGTCAAGATGAAGCGGTAAAGCCTATCAAAGAAGGCATTGAATTGATTTATACGAAAACATTAAAATCGCTTCAAGCGAAAGGCTTAAAGAAAATGGAAACAATAGGCGAAGCCTTTAATAGTGATTTCCACGAAGCGATTACACAAATACCAGTTACTGATGCGAAGCAAAAAGGAAAAGTAGTAGACGAGGCAGAGGCAGGTTATTATTTAGGAGAGAAAGTGATTCGTTTTGCCAAAGTCATAATTGGAGCTTAAGTCATGGCAAAAAGAGATTATTACGAAATATTAGGAGTATCGAAAGGCTCCAGTGCAGAGGAAATAAAGAAGGCTTATCGTAAAATGGCCATCAAGTACCATCCCGATAAAAACCCCGATGATCCTTCGGCAGAAGACAAGTTTAAGGAAGCTGCAGAAGCCTACGAAATACTAAGCAACCCAGAGAAAAAAGCACGTTACGATCAATATGGCCACCAAGGAAATCAAGGTGGACATGGTGGCGGAGGCATGAACATGGAGGACATCTTCTCTCAATTTGGAGATGTTTTTGGTGGTGGTTTCGATGGTTTTTTTGGTGGAGGCGGAAACCGTGGTGGACGTTCTGTTCGCAAGGGATCTAATCTACGCATCAAATTAAAACTGTCCTTAGCGGAAGTTGCGAACGGTGCAGAGAAAAAAATAAAAGTAAAAAGACAAGTTGCTTGTGATCACTGCAACGGTAACGGTTCTAAAAACGGCACTTCTCTTAAAAAATGTGGCACGTGTAATGGAACAGGTCAGATCCGTAAGGTTGTAAATACCATGCTGGGCCAAATGGTTTCAGCAACGACGTGTTCTACTTGTAATGGAGATGGACAAATTGTTTCAGAGCGTTGTGATCATTGCCACGGAGCTGGAACAGAAGAGAAAGAAGAACAAATTACCATTAAAGTTCCAGGTGGTGTAGCTGACGGCATGCAACTTTCCATGAGTGGAAAAGGCAATTACCCTCGCAACGGTGGAGTCGCAGGCGATTTAATTATTTTAATTGAAGAGCAAGAAGATGAGACTTTGAAGCGTGATGGCTTGAATGTAGTATATGACTTATATGTAAGCTTTACGGATGCGGTATTTGGGATTTCTCTTGAGATTCCGACCATCGACGGCAAAGTGAAAATAAAATTAGAGCCCGGTACGCAAGGGGGGAAAGTATTAAGACTAAAAGGTAAGGGCATCAAAGACTTGAATGGATACGGTAAAGGAGACCAGTTGATTTATGTAAACATCTGGACGCCTCAAACCTTAAACAAAGAAGAAAAAGAAGTCCTGGACAAACTAAAGAGCTCTGAAAACTTTAAGCCTAATCCAGGGAAAAACGATAAAGGTTTCTTCGAAAGAATGAAAGAGTTCTTTTAGGACGAAGCCACCCAATTTGTATAGCGAAGTTTTTGTTCATCAGAAGCTTCGCTATTTTTTTGTACAGCTGTCGTATCCCAATATCGTTGTTCATCGTATTCCATTTCTATCGACAATTCACGTCCTTTTCTTACTATATGAAATGTCGCTTTGGACTTGCCGATCAGCTGTTCTTCTAAGGCTGCACGCTGTTCAACAACAGACCCATCGACGGCAAGAATAATGTCGTCGGGCATAAAACAACTTGCTGCTGGAGAATTATTGATGATCTTTCCGATCTCAATATTCTTTGAAGTGGGCTTTAACTTGAATCCGAAGAGCTGTTCGTGTCGTAAGGAAGAAGGGACGCCCTGTACTACAATTCCAAAGTCAAGGAGTAATGCTTGTGTATACGATGCGACCTCGTGCCCTGTGATGCAGTGTATCCAAAAATCTTCACAGGATTTTTTACCAATAAATTCAGTAATGATCGTTTGAAGAATTTCTTCTGTATACCCGATATTCTTTTTCGCCAAAGAAAAATAAAGCTGTTGCATCAAGTCGTAAATCGATTGTTTAGGATTATGCAAACGAATCAATAAATCAAGAGCGATAGCAGATAAAGCCCCCGCGACATAGATGGATACTTTAAAATCAGAAGGCATGTATCCATCCACCCATAAATCAAATGACGATTCACTGAGGCTCGATCTTTCTAGGCCTCGGTGCGTTCTGTGGCGTTGAAACCATTGCTCTATTTCTTTTAGGAATTGCTCTTCAGAAAAGAAATTACTTTTCCTTAAAAAATATTCACCCAAATAAGAGGTAATGCCTTCGGCCACGAATCCTGTGCGGAAATAGTTTTCTTCTTCAAATCGATAGGGCAACATTTCTTGAGGCCTTATGTTACATATGTTCCAAGCATGAAAAAGTTCGTGCGAAGAAATACTGATCAACTCATTATACAATAAGGGAGTGTTAAGCTCCTGAGAAGGGCCTAGTGTAATGACGGTAGAGCTTTGGTGTTCTACACCATGGTAACATTGAAATGGCATGAGTAGCACTAAAAAATGGTATTCTTGCACAGGGAATTCTTTCATGGCAGCAATTTGAACGGCTGTAAACTGCATGAAGTGCTCACGTAAAAGAGATTTATTGTAACTGGCATTTCCGTGTGTCCATATATGAAAGCGAGTCCCTTGAACCGTATATTCATCATGCCCTTGTAGCCGAGAGATAAAGAAGGGGCTGTCTGCTAAGGCGAAAAAATGAGAACAGGTAGCCGTGCCTTTTTCAAAGAGTAGATTAGATGCAGGGCTTATCGTCTTTACATCTTCGAATTGTAGCGAGAGCGAACAGCGCTCGTTTATTTTGTCATGAAGGTATAAGAGGCAATTGATGGGATTAGCATAAATGAGTTGATCGTCTATCCAAGAGCCGCCAGCATCCAGCTGTGTGCAGGAGTAATCGTATTCAACAGTAATTTCTCCAGCAGGGACATGAAAGACCTGCCATTGGTTTCGTGTAGATTTTTTGATCAATAAAGGCTGCCCGTCGGCTCCATGAGCCTTCATTCCGATGATATTTCGGGCAAAATGCTGAAATTCGTACCTGCCAGGTCTCCATGCAGAAAGGTTTAAGGTAATGGAGGATTCTGCTTGCTGGACAGAAAATGACAGCTTTATGTGAAGAATTTGGCTTAATCGGTTGCTACAAGAAAGGCTATAGTGAATCATAAAGGTGTTTTTTCGAAGGCAAGTAAGATTTTAAGTATTAATTTTCAAATAATTTTTGAAAATGTACATAAATAACTTAGCTTTGCACCCCTACATTATTAGTTAGGTATAGACAGTATTTGACCTTCAGTAAATTATACGCATATGAAAAGGACATTCCAACCTTCGAATAGAAAAAGAAAAAACAAACACGGTTTCAGACACAGAATGGAGTCTGCTAACGGTAGAAGAGTAATTACAGCTCGTAGAGCAAGAGGTCGTCACAAATTGACGGTTTCTGACGAGAAAAAAGGCAAGTAGTCTTGCGGATTCTTTTTGACAACTCGAAAAGAAAACGAACCCTCTTTTATATTCCCTTCAGTTGAAAAGCTGAAGAATAAAGCATTGATAGATGAACTTTTCACGAAAGGTTCATCTTTTTTTATTTACCCTTTTAAGAGTTGGTATTATAAGCCAACGACTTACGAAACAGCTCCACCACTTTTTTTAGTGACTGTTCCTAAGAAAGCATTTAAAAAAGCCATCGATCGCAATTACATCAAAAGGTGTACTCGTGAAGCCTATCGTTTAAATTTCAGAGAGCAAGCACATGTCATCGCTTCAGGGTATTGCTTAGGGATGGCATATGTAGGAAAAGAAAAATTAGCATATAAAGACATTGAAAAGAAATTAAAATTGGTTTTCAACCGTTATATTCAGGAAATTAATAAACAGGCTGAAACGGCTTGACGATTAGACCCACTTGGTCTTCCATGATAAAAACATACAAAGATGAAGTTGAATAAAAAACGCTGGGTCCTTCTACTGCTTATTCCAATCATACTCCTTGGTACCGCTTTTACGAAGACCGATAAGTATTTTGAAATCGTACGTAACCTAGACATTTTCGCAACGCTATATAAGGAGGTAAATGCGTATTATGTGGACGAGGTTAATCCTTCTAAGCTTATGAATACAGGGATAGAAGCGATGCTAGAATCCCTCGATCCTTACACCAATTATATTGGAGAAGACGATATTGAAGATTACAGAACACACATGACGGGTCAATACGGAGGCATTGGTTGTGTGATCGGCAATCGTGAAGAAAAATGTTTAGTACTCATGCCTTACCTAGGCTTTCCAGCACATAAAGCAGGTTTCACCATCGGTGACGAGATCATAGCGATAGACGGTATCATAGTAAAAGACAAAAACACGAGCGATATCAGCAAAATATTAAAAGGACAGGCCGGAACACCTGTTAAAATCACCATTCGTAAAGTGGGCAAAACAACAACAGAAGAATTGTCTTTGATGAGGGAGCGAATAAAAATTGACAATGTTCCTTTCTACGGCATGGTCAATCCTACAACGGGCATCATTAAACTTTCTGAATTTACTGGTGAGGCTACAAAAGATGTTAAAAAAGCATTACAAGAACTAAAGCAAAAAGGTGCGAAGTCTATTATCCTTGATTTAAGAGGTAATCCAGGGGGATTACTCAGTGAAGCCATCAACATCTCTAATTTATTTATTCCTAAGGATAAATTAATCGTCAGTACGAAAGGTAAAATTGCCGAGTGGAATAAAGAATACTTTGCCATGGAATTAGCGGAAGATGTAAACATTCCAGTGGCTGTGTTGATCAACAGCCGCAGTGCTTCCGCCGCTGAAATTGTATCGGGAGTGATTCAAGATTACGATAGAGGAGTTATTGTTGGGCAACGTTCTTTTGGTAAAGGCTTAGTACAAGCTACACGTCCTTTAAGTTACAATGCGCAATTGAAAATCACAACGGCCAAGTATTATACGCCGAGTGGAAGATGCATTCAAGCAATTGATTACAGCAATAGAAACGAAGACGGTAGCGTCGGTAAAATTCCTGATTCTTTACAACACAATTTCAAAACAGGCACTGGACGTGTTGTTCGTGATGGAGGAGGAGTTTTGCCTGATTTAGTCATCGAGAAAGAAAATGCACCAGCGATCGTTGTCAGTTTGGTGACACATAACTTGCTCTTTGATTACGCCACTCAATATTATATAACACATGCTACCATTAAATCAGCACAAGAGTTCACCCTTTCAGATGCCGATTACGATGATTTTACAAAATGGCTTAATGGACGCGAGTACGATTATTCTACGCAGGTAGAAAAAACATTAACTCAATTGGAAGCAGAATCGAAAGAAGAGAAATATTACGATGCCATCAAAGTTCAGATGGAAACGTTCAAGCAACAAATCAAGCACAGTAAAGAGAATGACTTGATTACCTTTAAAGAAGACATCAAAAGCGTACTAGAAGACGAAATTGTATCACGTTACTATTTGCAAAAAGGAATCATCGAAGCTTCCTTTAAACACGACAAAGAATTAAAAGAAGCGATAAGAGTCTTGTCGAACCAAGCCGAGTACACTAAAATATTATCGGGTAAATAATGTCTTGGGAAGTTTATACGCTCCTCATTCTATCCGGTGCAGTTGGAGGTTTTATTTCAGGCTTAATAGGCATAGGTGGTGGAGTGATATATGTTTTTGTAATTCCATATGCATTGAGGTACTGCGATATTCCTTTGCAATGGGAAGCGCAGTTTGTCATTGCCAATTCTTTAGCCGCAATTTTCTTCGGTTCGATTACCGCTAACTATACCCATTTTAAAAAAGGTTATTTTTTCATAAAACCGGTTTTAGTCATCGGCTTAGCAGCTACACTTTCGTCTTGGCTTTCCTTACATTACTTTGTCAATACTCCTTTTTTTTCGATGGGACTCTTTTTAATCCTCTTGATTGCATTGATGGTTTACATGTTGATTTACACCTTAATGGGAGCTGCTCAAGAAGTTGATGAATCCGTAACTGATATCCCTCTTGTAGGATTATTGCTGATTGGGTTTGTCAGTGGTATAGTAGCATCGGCTTCAGGATTAGGAGGAGGAATTGTTGTGATTCCGATCTTGAATCGTTTTTTTGGGATTAACATCAAAAAAGCCAGTGCCATTTCTTTGGGGGTGATCACGATTGCCTCTTTTGTCATCACACTGACGAATATCACTGTGGACACAGGGATAGAGGTAATGGGTAATATGGGCCTTATTATTCCCGTCATTTGTTTAACCCTATCGCTTTCGGTGTTGTTTACATCCCCTTTGGGTGTTATAATAGCCCATCGATTACCCTCGCGTGCGATATCCTATATATATGCGGGTATTTTGTTGCTTGTTATATTCAGTAAAGCCAGCTCTTTGTGGAGCTTAATGTATTCTTGATAATGATACTTTGTATAGAGACCTCTTCCACCGTTTGTTCAGTTGCTTTGTTTAGTCAACGTAAATTAGTGGCGCTAGAAGAAAGTTTTATTGCTAAAAACCATTCGAGCGTCATTATTCCGATGTTAGATCAATTAATGGAGAAAGCAGCTGTTTCGTATGAACAGTTAAAAGCAGTAGCCATCTCCTCTGGTCCAGGCTCTTATACAGGGCTCAGGATTGGTGTTTCCACGGCAAAGGGTTTTTGCGATGCCTTGAGCATTCCACTTATTAGTGTACCTACTTTACAAGCCATTGCAAAAGGTTTTTTACACAGCTCTGATATTACACAGGGATTCGTTTGTCCCATGTTTGATGCTCGACGCATGGAAGTGTATTATTGGTTAGGAGATGCTGATGGCAATGAGGTGCATGAAGTAGCTCCTTTAGTATTGGATGAAAACGCATTTGAAGAAGAATTAAACAAGGAACAGGTTTATTTTGTAGGAGAAGGATCTAAAAAAGCATCCGGCGTGTTGAAGCATCATAATGCCGTATTTGAGCCCGACTTTTCACCTTCCGCACGTTGGCTTGGTCTAATCGCACAAGAAAAGTTTGCAAAGGGCCTGTTTGAAGATTTGGCCTATTTCGAGCCCTTTTACTTGAAGGAGACGGTGATTACCGCTAAAAAAAGTAGTTAGTATGAACGAACCGATAAATAATAGAGTAGCGAACAGTGTTTTGCAAAGCATAGACCTCGATGAATACTATCATTTAGGAGAGCGGGTGAGTTTTGACCTCAAGGATTTACTCTTTCAAGGCCTTATCATAAAAGAAAAAGACTTCCGGGCTTTTATACAAACACACGATTGGAATCAATACGACAATAAAAACATCGCGGTGTTTTGTTCCACCGATGCGATCATTCCATCTTGGGCAATCATGGTTTTAGCGTCCAAATTTCAGCCCTATGCTCATAAAGTTGTATTTGGAAGTGTCGAAGAATTAGAGAAAGCCCTTTTTAAAGATGCATTATCTTCGATTAAGCCAGAAACATACAAGGATGCGAAGGTGGTTGTGAAAGGTTGCGGGAAGCATCCGGTACCAGCTTATGCCTTTGCGGAACTCACTCTTCTTCTTACCCCTTACGTGTCGAGTTTGATGTATGGAGAACCTTGCAGTACTGTCCCAGTTTATAAGAAAAAGAATTAAATACTTACTTGAATTTGTATAAGTCAATTCGGTGTTATACATTTGTAACCCTCTTAAGAGAAGCTATAGAGGAATCGATTTAAAGGCTAAGCAAATTTTAGAAAGGCTGGTTAGGAAAATTCATATTCGTAACCCCTTTTAAAAGAGACAAAAAGCGTTAATCGGAGAAAATAAAGCTAAAAAAACAAATGTTTTATTTGGTCTTCTCGAAAAAATCCTACACCTTTGCAACCCGATCAGAGAAGCTGAAAGGAAAATAAAAAAGCTTAATAAAAATGTTGTAAAAGATTTGGAGTTCTCAAAAAAATCCTACACCTTTGCAACCCGTTTCAGAAACGCTGAAACAAAAAACATACTGAGATCTAAACATAATAGTTTATTTTCTTAACACGGTTTCTTCACTCGAACGAGAGTAAGATTCACAAGTTCTTTGGGATATTGGAATGAATAACAAGACGAGCTCATACTTTGGTATGAGATTTAAAAAAAGAGCGTTGGGGTCAGACATCATGATA